>Ga0209381_1000134_pt1 | contig 209930 bp, 215 predicted proteins | sample DewCreD2012metaG_FD_184111 | JGI IMG/M metagenome (GOLD analysis project Ga0209381, IMG submission 184111) | Hot spring sediment bacterial and archeal communities from British Columbia, Canada, to study Microbial Dark Matter (Phase II) - Dewar... ... | reverse complement strand
TGGTGGCTATGGGCGGACTTGAACCGCCGACACCACGATTATGAGTCGTGTGCTCTAACCAGCTGAGCTACATAGCCATGGTTGCAGGGACAGGATTTGAACCTGTGACCTTCGGGTTATGAGCCCGACGAGCTACCAGACTGCTCCACCCTGCGTCGTTCGGATGGGGGGTCGTCCCCAAGCCGCAAACTCAATCTTAGGCGGGAAATCCTCTACCGTCAAGGCGCTCAGGTAAGCAACGGCACTGTGGCCGCCTCGTGAATCCCAGCTTTCTTATCGTTCAAAAACCCACCCTGGAAGCCCCTTTGCAAGGCCACTATCTCGGCTATGGCTGCCACTGCGATCTCTTCCGGGCTTTCGGCGCCGATGTCCAGCCCGATGGGGTTGCGCAGGCGGGCCATTTGCTCCGGGTTGGGCACGAAGCCTTCGTTTTTGAGCGCATCCAGGATTTTTTCCAGCCGGTTGCGCGGGCCCAGCATACCCACATACCGCGCCGGGGACTCGAGGGCAAAGCGCAGGGCCTGGCGGTCAATGTCGAGGTGGTGGTTCATGATGATCACGTGCTGGCGGGGGGTCAGGCTGATTTTCTGGGCGTATTCGTCGTGTGCAGCCTGAATGGTCTGGCAGCCCTCGAAACCCTGCAGCAACTCGGGGCGGGCATCCACCACCGTCACCCTGAAACCCAGCACCAGGGCCTGGTTCGCCATGGGCTTGGCGTCGTGGCCGGCACCAAACAAAACCAGCTCGGGGATGGGGCTGCTCACGTCGAAGAACACCTCGGCCTCCTGCACGTAGCGGGTGGTGGGACGGGAGGTGCCCCCCTGCATCTGCCGGGCGATTCGAACTACCTGTTCGTGCAGTTCGGGAGGGGTAATCTGGCCCTCGAGCGCCCCGTTGGGCTTGAGCCAGACCCGCCCTTCCCCACCCTCAATCACCGTAGCCAGCACCGAAGGCTCCGAGTCCGTGGCCTCCTGCAGCCAGCGGTGGAGCATGCCCTGGGGCTCGACTGGCTCCACCCAGACCTCCACCGTGCCACCGCAGCCCGGCCACCAGGTTTTCTCTTCGTTGTAGTCGAAGATGGTACGTTCGGCACGGCCCCGGGCCAGGATCTGCATGGCAATTTCGATCATCTCTTGCTCCAGGCAACCCCCGGAGATCATGCAGGCCGAGCCGCCGTCTTCCCGCACCAGCATTTTGGCCCCTTCACGGCGGTAGGCCGAGCCAATCACCCGCACCACCGTAGCCAGCGCGGTCTGTTTACCCTCGGCCCAGGCGGCCTCGAGGGCCGCTAAAAGGATGGGAATCTCGTTGGCCATACACTGTTCCTCTTTTTCTAAGTTACACCCACAACAACCTCACAACTCTGTTGGCAGCACACATTTAACCGGTTTCCTGCTATATGCAAATCCAGCGACTTCTTGCCACTCTCATCTTTAGGGTTATATAGTTATGCCTAAAGATTTCAGTTACGGGTGTGCCTGCTCGATTGGTTTGGTGTACCTGGAATCGTTTTCAATAGCTCTGGCCTCGAGGTGCTGCATTGCTTAGACTTCCTTTCACCCCTCGGTTTCACCCCAAAGCCTGGCGCTCAGGTGTGGATAAAGGCGTGCAAAGGCCGGTTTTTATCTGGGCACCCAATCAGGGCAACCATACAGCCATCAACCGTCTACCTGGTTTACAAGGCGGCAACCAGGGCCCACCCCCCGTCTGATACTTCGGCGTTACGTTTCGAATCTACCCATCCATACATCTAAGGAGGAGGCATGGCAGAGAAAGTACACATCAAGATTGTGGTCAACGGCGTCGAACACCACAGCGAGGTCGAGCCGAGGCTTTTGCTGGTTCACTATCTACGGGAAACCCTGGGGCTCACCGGCACGCACGTGGGCTGCGATACCAGCCAGTGCGGGGCCTGCACGGTGCACCTCGACGGCCAGGCTGTGAAGTCGTGCACGCTGTTCGCCGTGCAGGCCGACGGCAGCAGCATTACCACCATTGAGGGCCTGGGCAGCGTGGACAAGCTCCACCCTGTGCAGGAGGGTTTCTGGGAAATGCACGGGCTACAGTGCGGCTTCTGCACCCCCGGCATGATTATGGCGGCAGCCGACTTGCTCAACAAAAACCCGCAGCCTACCGAGGAAGAAATCCGGCATGCCCTGGAGGGCAATCTGTGCCGCTGCACCGGCTACCACAACATCGTGCGAGCCGTACAGTATGCCGCCGACAAGATGGCCGGCAAGGTTGGAACGGCAGCGGACGACTAATCCCAAACGCGGGGCCAAAACCTTGAGCTAAACGAGGGAGAGCACAATGGCAGAAAAACTATTTGGTAAGGCCATGAAACGGGTCGAAGACCCCCGCTTCATTACCGGTACCGGCAACTATACCGACGACATGACCCTGCCCGGCATGGTGCACGCGGCCATGGTACGTTCGCCGTACGCCCACGCCCGCATCAAGAGGATTGACACCTCCAAAGCCCAGGCGCACCCTGGCGTGCTGGCAGTGATTACCGGGCAGGAGATGAAGGACGCAGGCATCAATGGCATTCCCACCGGCTGGCTGCACCCCGGCATCAAAACCCCACCCCATTACGCCATCACCTTCGATAAGGCCCGGCACGTGGGCGACATCGTGGCCGCGGTCATCGCCGAGACCCGCCAGATCGCCGAGGACGCCGCACAGCTCGTGGAAGTAGACTACGAGCCCCTACCAGCGGTCTCGCTGGGCAGCGAGGCGCTCAAACCCGGCGCGCCCGCCGTCCACGACGACGTGCCCGACAACGTCTGCTTCACCTGGAGCATTGGTGACAAGGAAGCGGTAGACAAAGCCTTTGCCGGCGCCTACAAAACCGTCAAGCTCAAGTTGCGCAACAACCGCCTGGTGCCCAACGCCATGGAGCCGCGGGCCTCGCTGGCCCAGTACCTCAAGGCCAGCGACGAGTACACCCTCTGGACCACCAGCCAGAACCCCCACATCCACCGCCTCCTGATCGCGGCTTTTATCATGGGCATCCCCGAGCACAAGCTACGGGTGATTGCCCCGGATGTGGGCGGGGGCTTTGGCAGCAAGATTTACCAGTACCCCGAAGAGATTATCGTGCTGTACGCGGCCAAAAAGCTGGGCCGCCCGGTCAAATGGACAGCCCGCCGCTCGGAGAGCTTCGTGACCGACTCCCACGGACGCGACCACGAGACCGTGGCCGAGATGGCGGTAGACCAGAACGGCAAAATTACCGCCGTGCGGGTGGACACCATCGCCAATATGGGGGCCTACCTGACCACCTTTGCCCCGGCGGTGCCCACCTACCTGTACGGCTGCTTGCTGGCTGGCACCTACACCACCCCCCACATCTACTGCCACGTGACCGCGCCCTTCACCCACACCACGCCGGTGGACGCCTATCGGGGCGCTGGGAGGCCCGAGGCCACGTATCTGCTCGAGCGCCTGGTGGACGTGATGGCCCACGAGCTGGGCATGGATCCGGTGGAGTTCCGCCGCAAAAACCTGATTCCCCCCGATGCCTTCCCCTACCAGACCCCGGTGGCCCTGCAGTACGACTCCGGCAACTACGAGGCCAACCTGGACAAGGCCCTGGAGATGGTGGGTTACAAGCAACTCCGCCAGCAGCAAGCGGAGTGGCGTAAGCAGGGCCGGTACATGGGGATTGGCGTGGTGACCTACATCGAGGCCTGCGGGCTGGCCCCCTCAGCCCTGGTGGGTAGCCTGGGCGCCCAGGCCGGACAGTGGGAAAGCGCGCTGGTGCGGGTGATGCCCACCGGCAAGGTGGAGGTCTTTACCGGCACCCACAGCCACGGCCAGGGCCACGAGACGGCCTTCGCCCAGGTGGTGGCCGACGAGTTGCAGATTCCGGTGGAGGACGTGGTGCTGGTGCACGGCGACACCGGGCGGATGCCCTACGGCTGGGGCTCCTATGGCTCGCGTTCGGCGCCCACCGGCCTTTCGGCCATCGTGCTGGCGACCCGGAAGATCATTGACAAGTCCAAAAAGATTGCCGCCCATCTGCTGGAGGCCGCCCCCGAAGACATTGTTCACGAGGGCGGCAAGTTCATGGTCAAGGGGGTACCCGACAAGGCCAAGACCTTCTTCGAGATCGCCCTGCAAGCCCACCTGGCCCACAACTACCCCGCCGACCTCGAGCCGGGCCTCGAGGCCACCCACTTCTACGACCCCAAAAACTTCGTCTACCCCTTCGGTACCCACGTCGCAGTGGTGGAGGTAGACCCCGAGACCGGCAAGGTTAGGCTCCTGCGCTACCTCTCGGTGGACGACTGCGGCCCGGTGATCAACCCGCTCATCGCCGAGGGGCAGGTGCACGGCGGCATCGCCCAGGGCCTGGGGCAGGCCCTCCTGGAGGAAGCCGTCTACGACCCGGAAGGCCAGATTCTCTCGGGGAACTTCCTCGAGTACACCCTGCCCCGTGCCGACGACCTGGTGCAGATCGAGCACGACCATACCGTAACCCCCTGCCCGCACAACCCCTTGGGTGTCAAGGGCATTGGTGAGGCAGGCACCATCGCCTCCACCGCAGCGGTGGCCAATGCGGTGATGGATGCCCTGCGGCCCTTTGGCATCGTGCACCTCGATATGCCCTACACCCCAGAAAAGATCTGGCGGGCCATTCAGCATAGCCGCCCAGCCCAGGCTGCCGATTAGCCTTAATCCTGCGGAGGACGAGATGTACACAGCACCGTTCAGCTACAAGAAAGTAACCAATCTCTCCGAGGCGCTATCGCTGCTCCAACAAAATCCCGAAGCCAAGCTGCTGGCCGGTGGCCACAGCCTGATTCCAGCTATGAAGCTGCGCCTGGCTGCACCGCCCATGCTGATTGATATCTCTAAAGTGGCCGAGCTGCGGGGCATCCGCCGCGACGGCGACACCCTGGTGATCGGGGCCATGACCACCTACCGCGAGCTGGAAACCTCCGACCTGCTCAAGGAACTCTGCCCGATTATTCCCCAGGCAGTGAGCCTGATTGGCGACCCCATGGTGCGGGCCAAGGGCACCATCGGCGGTTCGCTGGCCCACGCCGACCCCGCCGCCGACCTACCCGCCACGATGCTGGCCTTGGATGCCAAAATCAAAATCCAGGGGGCCGGGGGAGCCAGGGTAGTGGATATTGACCACTTCTTCACCGGCATGTTCTCCACTGCCGTCGGGCCAGGGGAAATCCTGGCCGAAGTGCACATTCCCATCGGTGGCTCTGCCCACGCACCTGCCCCAGCTCGCCGAATGGCTTATGCCAAGTTCCCTCACCCGGCCAGCCGCTATGCGGTTGTGGGGGTGGCGGTGGTGATTGGACCCAGTGGCCTACGGGCTGCAGTAACGGGCGCGGGAGAGCATGCCATGCGGCTCACCAAGCTCGAGCAGGCCCTTTCCGGCCAGGCCCTCACTGCCGAAAGCATCGCCGCGGCCTGCCAGGGGCTTCTACCCGCCGACAACCTCAACCACGACCTGGCCGCCTCAAAAGAGTACCGCGCGCACCTGGTGGACGTGATGGCCAAACGGGCCTTGATGCAGGCCGCAGGGCTGTAGTACCCAAACCAATTGTGAGGGGCTGAGGCAATTCGGCCCCTCGGTTTTGTGTGAAGATAAAAGCATGTTTCCGACATCTGTAGAGGAGACCCAGAAAGCCCTCGAGGCCCATCGCTACATTGCCGATAAGGGGCTTTCGGTGGCGGTGTTTCTGGCCCTCAAGCTCGGCCGCCCCCTGCTCCTGGAAGGCGAGCCGGGAGTGGGCAAAACCGAGATTGTCAAGGTGCTCTCCGAGGTGCTCTCCACCCGCCTGATTCGTTTGCAGTGCTACGAAGGGCTGGACATCAGCAGCGCGGTGTATGAGTGGGACTACGCCCGCCAGATGATGCAGATACGGCTCCTGGAGGCCAGCGGCGAGCACGACCAGGAAAAAGTGCGCCACGAGGTGTTCAGCCAGGCGTTTTTGCTCAAGCGCCCCTTGCTGCAAGCTCTAGAGAGCATCAACGGCAAAGCCCCGGTGCTGCTAATTGACGAGCTGGATCGGGCCGACGAGGAGTTTGAAGCCTTTTTGCTCGAGTTCCTTTCGGACTGGCAGATTACCGTGCCAGAGGTGGGCACCCTCAAAGCCCAGCAGCCGCCGGTGGTGGTGATTACCTCCAACCGCACCCGCGAGATTCACGATGCCCTGAAGCGCCGCTGTATGTACTACTGGATCGATTACCCCAGCTTCGAGAAAGAATACCGCATCGTGCAGGAAAAAGTGCCCGGCGTACCGGAAAAGCTGGCCCAGCAGGCGGTGGCCTTCGTGCAGGCCTTGCGCCAGCAGGATCTCTACAAAGCCCCCGGTGTGGCCGAGACCCTGGACTGGGCCTCCTCACTGCTGGCCCTGGGCCAGACCGAGCTTTCCCTCGAGGTCGTGCAAGAAACCCTGGGCGTGCTGCTCAAGTATCAGGACGATGTGGTCAAGGCCAAACAGCAGGCCCACGACCTGCTGGCCCGGGCCCAGATGTCCAGTGCGCTATGACGGTATCCACCAGCCAGCTACTCAGCCACGTGGTGGCCTTTGCCCGGAGCCTGCGACACGAAGGCATCGTGGTTACGCCGGGGCAGACCGCCACTTTTGCCAGGGCCCTGGGGGAGATTTCCATCTTCGACCCGGAGGCTTTTTTTTACGCGGCCCAGAGCACCCTTCTAACCCGGCAGGAAGACCGGGCCAGGTTTGCTGAAGCCTTTCGTAAATTCTGGCAACACCTGGGCTTAGAGCGTTTTCCGGCAGAGCTGCTCAACCAAACCCCACTCCCCCCCAAAAAAGACCCCAAGGCCCGGCCCGGCGAGGTGGGGCGCGAACCGCGTTCCTCCCAGCCAAGCAGCAACCAGCCCCAGCCGGTGGTGGATCGGGCCCTGACCTTCTCCGAGACCGAGGTACTCAAGCAAAAACGCTTCGACCAGATGAGCGAGGCTGAGCTCGAGGCTGCCCGCAGGCTGCTGTACGGCCTGGTCTGGAACCCCCCCCAAAGGCGCACCCGCCGCCTCAAGGCCGGCGGCAAGAAACTGCTCGACCTGCGCAAAAGCTTCCGGCGCTCCCTCAAGCACCAGGGCGAGCTGGTGGTGCTAGAGCAGCGTTCCCGCAAATACAAACCGCGCCCCATCGTAGTTCTGGCCGATGTCTCGGGCTCCATGGAGCGCTACGCCCGGATGCTGCTGCACTTTTTACACGCCTTTTCACTGGTGCAAACCCGCCAGGGGGTGCGGCAGATTGAGAGTTTCACCTTTGGCACCCGCCTGACCCGCATCACCCGCCTCTTGAAGCACCGCAGCGTGGACACTGCTCTGGCCCAGGTGGGCCAGCAGGTCAAGGACTGGTCGGGCGGCACCCGCATTGGGGCCTGCCTGCACAGCTTCAACCAGAGCTGGGCCAAACGGGTCTTGGGGCGGGGCGCCATCGTGCTGGTTATCTCCGACGGCTGGGATCAGGGCGAACCCGAACTGCTGGCCTTCGAGATGGAGCGCCTGCAGAAGTCCTGCCACCGCCTGATCTGGCTCAACCCACTCCTGGGCACCCCCGGCTACCAGCCCCTGACCCGCGGCCTGGTGGCCGCCATGCCCTTCATTGACGACTTTCTGCCGGTACACAACCTGAACAGCCTCGAGATGCTGGCCCTGGCCTTGACGGGCCTCGAGCAACAGCGCTAGGAGCATTCAATGCAAAACGCCTGTCTATGCCGACAGGCGTTTGAAGGGGTGACCTAACAGCGCTTTAGTAGTTGCTGTACAGCAACAGGTTGGGCGAACGCCGCCCCGCGTTGCCCACCACACCCGAGGTGGCGTTGCCCACGATGGCGTTGCGCACGGTAGCCGGGCTGGCTGCGGGGTTGCTTTGCAGGTACAAAGCGGCGACTCCGGCCACATGGGGGGTAGCCATCGAGGTTCCGCTGATGGTATTGGTCGAGGTGTCGCTGCTAATCCAGGCCGAGGTAATGGAGGAGCCGGGCGCGAAGAGATCCAGGCAGCTCCCATAGTTGGAGTAGGAGGCCCTGGCGTCGGTGGAGGTGGTGGCCCCCACGGTAATGCCCGCCGCTACCCGCGCAGGCGAGAACTGGCAGGCATCGCGGTTGCTGTTCCCAGCCGCCAGCGCAAAGGTAATCCCCGCGTTGATGGCGTTATTGACCGCGGTATCGAGGGCGCTCGAGGCCCCCCCACCCAGGCTCATGTTGGCTACCGCTGGCTTCTGGGCGTTCTGCCGCACCCAGTCCACCCCGGCAATTACGCCCGAGTTGGTGCCTGAGCCGCTACAGTTGAGCACCCGCACCGCATAGAGACGCACACTTTTGGCCACACCGTACACCGCGCCCCCTACCGTGCCCGCCACGTGGGTGCCGTGGCCGTTGCAGTCGTTGCCGTTCTGACCATCCCCAATGGCATCGAAGGCTACTGCAGCCCGGCCCCCAAACTCGCTGTGGCTTACCCGGATACCGGTATCTATGATGTAGGCGTTCACGCCGCTACCCGTATTGCTATAGGTGAAGGTGCCGCTGAGGGGCAGGGTGCGCTGGTCAATGCGATCCAGTCCCCAGGTCGCGCCGGTCTGGGTCGCGCTGATGCTCATAACCTGGTCGGCCTCGATGTAGGCCACCCTGGGGTCTTGGCGCAAGGCCGCTAAGTTCTCGGGGGAAAGTCTGGCCGCAAGCCCCTGCAAAGCAGCGGTGTAAACCTGCTGGACGCTGGCATCGGGCCCCAGGCCCAGGCTTTCCAGCTCCCGCTGAAGGGATACACCCCCGCGCAAACTCGCTTTAAGGCTTTGCAGCGAGGCCAGTACGTTGGCGTCGTCCTTGTAAACCACAATGTACTGTCCCTGAATAACGTTGGGGTTATCCAGCCCCAGCACCGGGGCTAGGTTATCGGGGGTCACACGGCTTCCACAGGCCGTCAGCGCCATCAACAAAACGATCCAGGCCAAACGAAGATACATCGCTACGAACCTCCAGGCACTAACTTTTGGGTCTGATACCCGCAGAAAGTATACCCCGTGCGGTTTAAAAAGGAAGCCTAGATTAACAGCCCTCAGAAAAGAAACGCCTCGAGCGGGGTCGTGCGGTTCGCTGGCAAGCAAGCGGATTCTACCCCGTTTTCGACTACCCGGGATTTCCGGGTTCTTTTCGCAAACTGCCCTAGACTTGAAACACCCCGATTTGCATCGCCTCACGCACTGGGTTGAGGGCGCAGACCTCGAGGCTCCGGATCAGGCGCTCGCGGGTCTCGTGCGGGAAGATCACCTCGTCCACCCAGAGCCGGGCCGCGGCGTAGCGTGGGTCGAGGGTCTCCTCGTAGCGGGCCTTGATGCGCTCGTAGAGTTCGACCAGGTCTTCCTCGGTGGGTTTGCGTCCTTCGCGCTCGAGCTTGGCGAGTTCGATTTCCATCAGGGTCTTGGCTGCCGCGTTCCCGCTCATCACCGCGTACTTGGCCGAAGGCCAGGCGTAGATGAAGCGGGGGGCATAGGCCTTGCCGGCCATGGCGTAGTTGCCCGCGCCAAAGGAACCCCCGGTGATGAGGGTAATTTTGGGCACCACCGAGTTGGAGACCGCATTCACCAGCTTGGCTCCACGCCGGATGATGCCCTGCTGCTCCGACTCCTTGCCCACCATAAAACCGGTTACGTCCATCAGGAACAGAAGAGGGATGAAGCGCTGGTTGACCTCGAGGATGAACCGGGCGGCCTTGTCGGCGGCTTCGGCGTAGATCACGCCCCCCACCTCGATTTTGCCGGGCTTTTTGATCACGAGCCGCTGGTTAGCCACGATCCCCACCGGGAAGCCGCCCAGCCGGGCATACCCGCACACCAGGGTCTGGCCGTAGCCGGCTTTGTACTCGTGGAACTCCGAACCGTCCACCAGCCGGGCGATCACCTCGTTCACGTCGTAGGGCTTGCTGCCGTCGGGCGATACCAGCCCGTACAGGTCTTCCGGCGGGTGAAAGGGCTCCACCTCGCTTTTGCGCTCCGCGGCCCAGGGGGCCAGGGTCGGCTGGGCATACATCGCGGCCAGGGCGCGTATGCGGGCAATGGCCGCTTCGTCGTCGGGTTCGTAGAAGTCCACCGTGCCCGAGACCTCGGCGTGCATGCGCGCGCCGCCCAGCGCCTCCGAGTCCACCTCCTGCCCGATGGCCGCCTTGACCAGGGCCGGCCCGGCCAGGTACAGCCCCGAGCCCTCGGTCATGATCAGCACGTCGGTCATGAGCGGCAGGTAGGCCCCCCCCGCCACGCAGTTGCCCATAATGGCCGAAATTTGCGGGATACCCAGCCCGCTCATCCGGGCATTGAGGTAAAAAATGCGGCCAAAGTCGTCCTGGTCGGGAAACACCTCGTCCTGCAAGGGCAGGAAAACCCCCGCCGAGTCCACCAGATACACCGTGGGCAGGTGGTTCTCGAGGGCGATGGTCTGGGCCCTTATTACCTTTTTAGCGGTGATGGGAAAAAAGGCCCCGGCTTTCACGGTGGCGTCGTTGGCAATGATCATCCAGTCCCGACCGGCAATTTTGCCGATGACGGTCACCACCCCGCCGCCCGGCGCACCCCCCCAGTCGGCGTACATCTGCCAGCCCGCATAACCCAGGATTTCCTCGAGCTCACTTCCAGGGTCAATCAGGCGCGCAATCCGCTCGCGGGCTGTGAGGCGCCCTTTGGCGTGCTGCCGCTCCGCCGCTTTGGGCCCTCCACCCTGACGCACCTGTTCCAGCGAGGTGCGAAAATCGGCAATTAGCCGCACCCAGGCATCTTTGTTTTGCTTGAAGAAGGATGATTCGCGCTCTTTAGGGCTGATGTGGCTTTGAATCATAACAGAAGTCTACCGTTTTTTTGTCGGTAGGTTGCAATTCCGTCATGTTCATGGGTTGCAGCTCATCAATCCAGTTCGATACTCAGTTCTAAAAATTAGGTCTTACTTACCGTATGATTTGGTCACCTATGCGTAAGCGACTCGTAGCCGGCAACTGGAAAATGCACAAAACCCCCTCCGAGGCCCGGATGTGGTTCCGCGACCTGATCGATAAACTGCCCCAAACCCAGGCCGAACCGGCCCTGCTGGTACCCTTTACCCATCTGCCCTATGCTGCGGAAATCCTCGAGGGCCACGGAGTGTACTGGGGCGCGCAGGATGTCTCGGCCCATGCCGAAGGCGCCTACACCGGTGAGGTTTCAGCAAAAATGCTGGCCGACCTGGCCTGCCAATACACCATCGTGGGCCACTCCGAACGGCGCAGCTACCACGCCGAAACGGATGCGCTGGTATCCGAAAAAGCCAAGCGTCTATTGGAGCAAGGTATCACCCCCATCCTGTGCGTGGGCGAGCCGCTGGAAATCCGCGAGGCTGGAGGCCACGTCGAGTACACCCTGCGGCAGCTCGAGGGCAGCCTGCAAGGGGTCAACCCGCCCTCGCCCCAGAGCCTGGTGATTGCCTACGAGCCGGTCTGGGCCATTGGCACCGGTAAAACTGCCACCCCCGAGGATGCCGAGGCCATGCACCAGGCCATTCGTGGCTGGCTGGAAGGCCGCTACGGTTCGGACTTTGCCGGGCAAATGCGCATCCTTTACGGCGGCTCGGTCAAGCCCGACAACGCCGCGGCCCTGTTCGGCCAGCCCAACATTGATGGGGGACTGGTCGGGGGGGCCAGCCTGAAGCTCGAGGACTACATAAAACTGCTCACGGTCTAATGGAGGGCATATGCGCGGATGGATCTTGCTGGTTTGGTTTGTTGGTCTGATGGGTCTGGCCCAGACTACCGATGTGGTGCAGCGTATCTACCGCTGCGCCGGGGGTGTCCAGGTTCGGGCGGTTTATCAGAATAGCTTCGACCGGGTGGGGGTGGTGTTCAACAATCAAACCTACGGCCCGCTGTTCCAGGTCGAGGCCGCCTCGGGGGTCAAGTATTCCGATGGGCGGGCCACCTGGTGGGTCAAAGGCTCAAGCGCTGCCGAGGAAGCCCTGCTGATGAGCGAGCGCAGCGGAAAGGTACTGGCCCGAGCCTGCAAACCCGTTCGATAGGGTTTTAGCTCCAACCAAGGACAGACATCCTGTAAGGGAAGGCAGCCATACGGTAGACTTTTCATCACCCATGGCCCACCTTCACCCCCGCACCCAGCTTTCCAAGGAGAGCATCTTCGCCCAGATGAGCCGCCTGGCCGTGCAGCATGGGGCCATCAACCTGGGGCAGGGCTTTCCCTCCAACCCCCCGCCCGATTTTCTCTTAGAGGCTGCCCGGCGGGCCATCGGCAGTGTAGACCAGTACACCCCGCCCATCGGCCTGCCGCGTCTGCGCGAGGCCGTTGCCGAAGACCTGGGGGTTTCGCCCGAGGACGTGGTCATCACCGCAGGGGGCACCGAGGCCCTGCATGCACTGGCCGAGTCGCTGTACGGCCCGGACGACGAGGTGGTGATGCTCGAGCCCTACTTCGACGTCTACATCCCCCAGGCCCGCATCGCCGGTGCAGAACCGGTAATGGTTCCCATGCGGCTTACCGAGCGCTGGGAGGTTGATTTACCGGCGCTCGAGCGGGCCATTTCGGTACGCACCCAGGCCCTTCTGCTCACCAACCCTTACAACCCCATCGGCTCGGTTTTTTCCCGTGCCGAGGCCGAGCAGATTGTGGCCCTGGCCCGTAAACACGACCTCTGGATTATCAGCGACGAGGTCTACGACGAGCTTTGCTTCGGGGAGCCCCCCATCCGCCTGCGCGAACTCGCGCCCGAACGGGTTTTCACGGTGGGCTCAGCCGGTAAGCGCCTCGAGGCCACCGGCTGGCGCATCGGCTGGGTTGTCACGCCGCCCGGCCTGGCCCCGCAGATCGCGGGCATGCGCCAGTGGAGCAGCTTCTGCTCGGCCGCCCCCCTCCAGGCCGCGGTGGCCGAAGCCCTGCCCATCGCCCGCAAAGAGGGCTTTTACCAGGCGCTGCGCGAGAGCTACGGCCGGCGCAAGGACTTGCTCGAGCAGGGCCTAAGATCGCTGGGGCTCAAAACCTTCTCCCCTGCCGGAACCTACTTCCTCACCGCGCTTTTGCCGGGCCTCGAGGCCCTGACCCTGGTGCGCGAAGCAAAGGTAGCCGCCATTCCAGGTTCAGCCTTCTACATCCAAAACCCCGCCCCCGAAGGCCTGTACCGTTTCGCCTTCTGCAAAACCCCCGAGGAGATCGAAACCGCTCTATCCCGCCTGGAGGCCTACCTCAAGCAGGCGGCCTGAAGTATTCACAAACTCCTCCCCGCCATCGGCTAAACTGTTGGGCGTGGAAACAGTTCAGTATCTGGACGATACAGGCCATCCCTTGCGGGATCTGCCTCTGAGTCATTCGGAGTTGCTGCAGGGCTACCGGGCTTTGCGCCGCGCCCGGCACTTTGACGAGCGGGCTTTGGTCTTGCAGCGGCAGGGCCGGCTGGGGGTCTACCCGCCCTTCCGCGGCCAGGAAGCAGCCCAGGTGGGGGTGGCCCTCTGCCTGCGCCCCGATTACGACTGGCTGCTGCCCAGCTACCGCGAGAGCGCTGCGGCCCTCACCTTTGGCATGCCCATCAGCAAACTCATCCTGAGCTGGCGGGCCGACCCGGCTGGCTGGGGCGCGCCGCCCAACGTCAACATGGTGCAGTTTTACATCCCCATCGCCACCCAGATTCCTCAGGCCGCAGGGGTGGCCCACGCCCAGCGCCTGTTGGGTAAAGAGGCTGTTGCGGCTGTTTTTATCGGGGATGGCGGCACCTCCGAGGGCGACTTTCACGAGGGGCTCAACTTCGCTGCTGTCTTCAACGCTCCCTTGCTGGTGGTGGTGCAGAACAATGGCTGGGCCATCAGCGTGCCCACCCGCAAGCAGATGAAGGTGCAGCGCATCGCCGAAAGAGCCCAGGGCTACGGGATACCCGGGGTCACGGTGGATGGCAACGACCTGGTCGCGGTCTGGAGCGTAGCCAGAGAAGCCGTGAACCGTGCCCGGGCCGGCGGAGGCCCCACCCTGATCGAGGCCCTGACCTACCGGGTAGCCCCGCACACCTCCTCCGACGACCCCAGCCGCTACCGCACCGAGGAGGAAACCGAGCGCTGGCTCAAGCGCGACCCCATCCTGCGCATGAAAAACTGCCTCCTGCACCTGGGGTTGTGGAGCGAAGACCAGGATGCCGCGCTAACCGAGGCGCTCGAGGCCGAGTTTTTAGCCGCCGTTGAGGAGGCCGATCAGGCCCCAGAACCCAAACCGTGGGAAATCGTGGAACAGGTTTACCAGGAGATGCAGCCCGACCAGCAAGCGGCCTGGAAGTATCTGCGGGGGGAAGCATGATTGCCGAACGTGGTACTCGAGTCCTGAACAACGTGCAGGCCATCAACGAGGCCCTGGATCTGGCTCTGGGCAGGGACGAACGGGTGGTGCTCTTTGGCGAGGACGTGGGCACCATGGGCGGGGTGTTCCGGGCTTCGGACGGGCTCGCGCAAAAGTACGGCGAAAAGCGGGTCTTCGATACGCCCCTGGCCGAGAGCGGGATTGTGGGCTTTGGGATTGGGCTGGCTATGGCCGGGCTGCGCCCGGTGGCCGAGATTCAGTTTGCCGGGTTTTTATATCCCGCCCTCGACCAGATTCTTTCGCACCTGGGCCGGATGCGCCACCGCACCCGAGGCCGCTTTACCATCCCCATGGTCATCCGCGCCCCTTACGGCGGCGGGGTCAAAACCCCTGAGCAGCACGCCGACAGCCCCGAGGCCATCCTGGCCCACGTACCGGGGGTCAAGGTGGTGATTCCCTCCTCGCCTGAACGGGCCAAAGGGCTGCTGCTGGCGGCCATCGAAGACCCCGACCCGGTGTTTTTCCTGGAGGCCATCAAGCTCTACCGGGGTGTTAAGGCCGAAGTTCCGGAGGGCTACTATACCCTGCCCCTGGGCCAAGCCCGGATAGTACGGGAGGGCAACGCGGCCAGCCTGCTCTGCTACGGCGGCATGGTGGAGGTCTGCCTCAAGGCCGCCGAGGTGGCCGCACGGGAGGGGGTGGAGTTGGAGGTGGTGGACCTCGAGACCCTGATACCCCTGGACACCCCAACCATCGTGGCCTCGGTGCAGAAAACCGGGCGGGCGGTGGTGGTTTACGAGGCCATGCGCACCGGGGGTTTTGGCGCGGAAATTGCCGCCCGCATTGCCGAGGAGGCCCTGGATTACCTGCAAGCCCCCATCCTGCGGGTGGCCGGTTGGGACGCCCCCTACCCCCCTTTCAGCGCGGTGGAAAACTTCTACCGTCCGGATGCCAGGCGGGTTTTGGAGGCGGTGCGCCAGGTTCTAGCACACTGACCTCGAGCTGGGGTGGACGCTCAAATGAGGTTCGTCCACCCCAACCTAGCAGGTGCTTGCTTTTGGAGGAGCAAGGCCTTTTTCGGTCGGTGGAGGGCTGTTCGAGCTGGAATTATTCCAGGCGAGAGTAAATATCCTCGAGGGCAATCTCCAGGTTTACGCAGGGCAGCCTGAGCGGGCCGCTTTCAATGCGCTCGTAGAACCAGCCCCCCTCCATCCGCCGGAACGCCTCGGCCCGCACGGTGTCTTGCTCGAGCAAAACGTACATTTGCAGACTGGGTAGGGTCTGGTAGTTGAGCCACTTTTCGCCCCGATCGATGTCGAGTGTGCTATCTGACAACACTTCCACAATCAGAGAGGGTGAGCGCTTGATGTATGGATGGTCGTCGGAGGCATCGCATACCACCATGACGTCGGGATAGTAGATAGCGTCCGTGGGTGTCTGGACTTTGACATCGCTCATCAAAACCCGACAGCCGGTGTCCCTGCTGTTCTGAGCGATAGCCATGGCTAGCTCAAAGGCCAGGCGGTTGTGGCGTTCGCTGCTACCGGCCATGGCAAAAACCTGTCCATGGGCATACTCGTGCCGCTCAGAGGAGGCGGCCTCAAAGGCGAGAAACTCCTCTACCGACACCTCGGTTTTGACAGGCGGTTTCGACCTGGGCATCCCCTACAGGATAGCAAAATCCTTGATGGGAAAGGGCCGCTGTGTTACCTTGTAGCTTGCGTTGAACCGCAGGAGTAACCCGGCGTTCCGCTACAGCGAGCCTGGGAGGGTGTGAGCCGGGCAGCCAAGAACCGGGTGAAGGGCGGCGGGGTAAACCTCAACGCAGCTCAAAGGGCCTCGAGCGACCTCGAGGAACTGGGGTGGAACCGCGGAAGAACCAACTTTCGTCCCCAGGCATGCGTGCCGGGGGTTTCTTTTTTCCCGGCACAGGCTGGCGATGGGTAGCCGTTAGCTCGAGTGCATTCAACCGCTAACCTGAATCAGCCAAAAAGGAGAAATCTATGCCTGCTGAAACGATGGAAGAACTGGTAAGCCTGTGCAAGCGCCGGGGGTTTATCTTCCCTGGCTCGGATATCTACGGGGGCCTGCAGGGAACCTACGACTACGGCCCCCTGGGGGTCGAGCTCAAGAACAACCTCAAGGCCGCCTGGTGGCGGGCCAACGTCTACGAGCGCGACGATATGGAAGGGCTGGATGCCAGCATCCTTACCCACCGACTGGTGCTGTTCTACTCGGGCCACGAGGCCACCTTCTCAGACCCCCTGGTGGACAACCGCGTCTCCAAGAAACGCTACCGCCTCGACCACCTGCTCAAAGAGCAGAAGCCCGCCGTGCTGCAAGCCCTGTTCCAAACCATGGGCCTACACGAGGATGAGAGCCTGGCGGCGCTGGTCTCGCGCCTGCTGGCCGAGCCCGAGAAGGCTGCCCTGGCCATGAACACTGCCCGGGTGGTTGACCCCGCCGACGGCGCACCCGGCGACTGGACACCCCCGCGCCCTTTCAACATGATGTTCAAAACCCAGATTGGCCCCGTAGCCGACGAGGACTCCTACGGCTACCTGCGCCCCGAGACGGCCCAGGGCATCTTTATCAACTTCAAAAACGTGCTCGATGCCACCAGCCGCCGCCTGCCCTTTGGCGTGGCCCAGATTGGCAAGGCCTTCCGCAACGAAATTACCCCGCGCAACTTTATCTTCCGGGTGCGCGAGTTCGAGCAGATGGAGATCGAGTACTTTGTAAAGCCCGGTACCGACGAAGAATGGCACCAGCGCTGGCTCGAGACCCGCTTAGCCTGGTGGGAGGCGCAGGGCATTCCCCGCGAGCAGATCCGGGTGCTGGACGTGCCCAAGGAAGACCTCTCGCACTACTCCAAGCGCACCTTCGACCTGATGTACAACTTCCCCACCCTGGGCTTCGAGGAGATCGAAGGCATCGCCAACCGCAGCGACTACGACCTGGGCAGCCACACCAAGGGCCAGGCCGAGCTGAAGATTCAGGCCCGGGTGCTGGAAAATCACGACTCCACCGCCAAGCTGGCCGTGCAAGACCCCGAGACCAAAGAGTGGTTCGTACCTTTTGTGATCGAGCCCTCGGCGGGGGTAGACCGGGCGGTGCTGGCGGTGCTGTCGCAGGCCTACACCAGGGAGAAGCTGGAGAGCGGCGAGGAGCGTATCGTGCTCAAGCTCAAGCCGCACCTGGCCCCCATCAAGGTAGCGGTCATCCCGCTGGCTAAAAACAAAGAGGAGATCACCAGCTACGCCCGCCGCCTCAAGGCCGATTTGCAGGCCCTGGGCTTTGGCCGGGTGCTCTACGAGGACACCGGCAACATCGGCAAGGCCTACCGCCGCCACGACGAGGTGGGCACGCCCTTCTGCGTTACGGTGGACTACGACACCATCGGCAAAAGCCAGGACGGCAGCACCACCCTGCAAGATACCGTGACGGTGCGCGACCGCGACACCATGCAGCAGGAGCGGGTAGCGGTAAAGGAACTGGCCCAGTACCTGCTCGAGCGCCTGAAAAGCTGATGCGCCTGGCTATCTGTACCGGCTGCCACGCCCGGGCGGGCGAAAAGCACTTTGCGGACTGGCTCCTGCTCCTTCAGTCTCGCCTGGAGCCCAGAGGATGCATTTGTCACTGGCCCTGCATCACCAAGCCTCTTATACCCCCATGGCTTATGCCTTAATAGCAGGTAGCTTTTGCTCCCAAATTGGCGTTTGGAGGGCGTTTCAAGCTGTGTGTTTCGTAGCAGGCGCCTATACAGGCTGAGCCGCTGTAGCGATGTGGGCCAGCACCCGTTCGGCCGCTGCCTGCCCCATCCGGATCACCTCGGGCAGCCCCACGCCGTGGTAGGCCGCGCCGGCCAGGAATAAGCCTGGAAGCTCTTCAGCTTTGAGGGCCTGGGACACCCGCTCCTGGTGGCCCACCGTGTAGCGCGGCAGACCCTCCGGCCAGTGAAACACCCAGGTATGCAAAGGTTCGGGCGCCTGGCCCCACAGCCGGGCCAGGTCGCGCAGAGCAAGCTGGGCCAGCTCTTCTTTGCTGGCTTCCAGGCCAGAAAAATAAGCACGCACCAGGCCGTAGCCCTCGGGGGCGCGGCCTTGCCACTTTTGGTCGGCCCAGGTGAAACCGCGCGCGCTAAAACCGCGGCGAGCAGCCATGAGCATGCCGTGGCCCACCCTGGGCGGCAGCTTCTCTTTGGCGAAGGCGAAGGTGACGGTTGAGGAGGGGCCGTAGGGAATCTGCTGCAAGGCAGCGGCGGCCTCGGGATGAAGGGGCTCGAGCAGGTGTCCGGTGACGGGGGCTGGGGTCGCCAGCACCAGCGCGTCGGCTTGAAGGCTTCCCTGGGTGGTGTGGATGCGCCAGCCACCGGAGCGCTCCAGAGCGGTCACCGTGGTGTTGAGCCTGACCTCTACCCTACCCAGGCGGGCCTGTATAGCCTCTACCAGCGTACCCAGGCCGCCCTCGAGCGAGGCGAAGAGCTGCCCCTTTTCGCGGCTGCCGCGCGCTTTGCGCTGCTGAATGGCCCCCCGGATCAGGCTGCCGTGCTGCTGCTCGAGGGCCTTGAGCTGGGGGAAGGCCGCCAGGGTGGAAAGCTCGTAGGGGTCGCCGCCGTAGATGCCACCCGAAAGCGGGGCCACCAGCCGCTCCCAGACCTGCCGGCCCAGCCTGCGCACGATAAAGGCGCCGAAGGGTTCGTCGTCCGGCGTTCCTCTGGGCAGGAGCAGCTCGAGGGCCGCTCGAGCCTTGCCAAAAGGGCTCAGGAGCGGGCTTTGGGCCAGCGCCTTCAGATCGCCGGGTATAACCATTTGCAGCCCGGCGGGGATGGGCAGGGCCTCGCGCCCGTCGTGAATCAGGGCCGAGGGGTGGGCGGGCTTTGTGCCCACAATCTGGTTTTCCAGGCCGAGCTGGTGCATCAGTTCCAGGGCCCAGGGCTTGTAGCGCACCACCGCATCAGGGCCACCCTCCAGCACGAAGCCGTGCTCGGCGACGGTGGTTATTTTTCCGCCCAGGCGGGCATCGGCCTCGAGCAGGGTGATGTGCAGATGCGGTGCGGCCCGGTGCAGGTAATAGGCCGTCGAAAGGCCCGCCGCCCCACCCCCCACCACCACCACGCTAGCCATGCTGTCCTGCCGTTTCCGCTTTGGGCAGCTCAAAAGCATTCCACTCCCGCACCACCAGGTCGCGCAGCACCTCGATGTAGTCGGGGTCGGCGTTCAGGCTGCGGGTGCGCAGCAGGCGCAGGCCCAGCCGGGCCGCGGTGTTCTGGGCTTCGTAGTCGAGGTCGTAGAAAACCTCGAGGTGATCGGAGGGGAAGCCCACCGCCGTCACCACCACCTCCTGGTAGCCCTGGGCGGCGGCTTCCTCGAGCCGCTCGTTTACATCGGGCCCAATCCAGGGCTCCGGGGTGCGGCCCGCCGACTGCCAGGCGGTGTCCCAGTGCGCCAGACCCAGCTTTTGCGCCACCCGCTCGGCGGTGGTGCGTACCTGGGCCTGATAAACGCCATCCTGGGCCGATTTTTCGGGTATGGAGTGGGCCGTGAAAAGGAAGAGGGCCCGCCCCGGCTCGCGCAGCCGCCAGACCTGCTCGAGCACCCGCTGGGCCAGGGCCTGAATGTAGCCCGGATGGTCGGGGTAGGCCTCCACCAGCCGGAAGCGGAAAGGATGGCCCAGTTCGGCCAGGGCCTTTTCTACCTTCTCGCGGTACTCGGCGATGCTGCGGGAGGAAAAGTGCGGCGCCGCCACAATGCCCACCGCCTGCTTAACCCCATCCTGGGCCATGGCCTGCACCGCCTCGGCGATGAAGGGGTGCCAGTGCTTGGTGCCCAGGTAGACCCGCGCCGGGGCCTGCACCCGGGGGCCAGGGGAACTCTGAAAAGGCTGTGGGTAGAGGGGTAGGGTGGCGTTCAGGGCGGCCTCGAGACGCACTGCCTGGGCGTAGGTGATCTCGCTCAGGGGGCTGCGCCCAATCAGGTGGTAGCGCTCGGCCAGCTCGGCCAGCAGTTCCGGGCTGGGGGGGCGCCCGCGCCGGATGTCGGTGTAGTAGGGCTCAATTTCTTCCTGCCGGTAAGGGGTGCCGTAGGCCATTAAGAGTACGTTCATGGGTTCTCCCGGTGTTTGGGCCATCAGGCCAGATCCTCCAGCACCTCGCGGATATCCTTTTTGATGCAGGTGAACATGGGGGTATCGCGGAGGGTGTAGAGGCTGGCCTCGGTAAAGCGCAGGCGCTGCACCAGATCGACGAACTCCTGGGGGTAGTTGGAGTCGAAGGCTACCACAAACTCCTGGTCGTCTATGCCGTAGGAGTAGGAGGTGTTCAGGGTTACGCCGGTAAAAGGGGCCGAAACGTAGATGTGCTCGTCCATCATGCCCTGGCGGGCCTGGGGCGAGAGCTTGTACCAGGGCCGGGTCTTGACGAATGGATACACAAACAGGTACTGGCCCTGCCCCGGCAGGAGGTGCACCCCCTCGCCTTCGGGGTTGAAGCGATCCACGTAGATGGAGCGCTTTTGCATGGAGAGAAACGAGTAAGGCTGGCTCAGATACCCGGCCAGGGCGGTGCGATTAAGGTCGCGCTGCATAGCCTGGAAATCGGGCACGTTAAAGCTGATGCGCCAGAGCATGAAGTCCACGTCGGCCCGGGTGCCCACCAGGCTGTAGGTGCGCAGGATAAAGCCCTCGCCCCGCTGGGCCCAGCGCTCGCACACCTCGGCAAACTCGGCCTTGGCCGCCTCCACGAACTCGGGGCTCTGCCTTCTGAACTCGGGGTCGAGCTTGAAAAAGGCATAGTTCATGAACTGCCGTTTGGTCTGGTCGGGGGCTTTGCGGCTTACCAGGCCCGCGGGATCCAGATCCACCATACGCCGGGTTTCCTTCTCTTTGTACTCACGGGTTTCTTTCTCGTTCATGCAGGTTCCTCGCTGTGTCGGTTGAACTGATGCACCACCTCGACCAAGTGGGCCACGTGTTCGGGGGGTGTGGTGCGAATCACCCCGTGGCCCAGGTTGAAGATATGGGGGCCACCCAGACCAGCCCTGAGCACTTTGTGGGCTTCCCGGGTAATGACCTCGAGCGGGGCCAGCAAGACCGCCGGGTCGAGGTTGCCTTGCAGGGTGTGGGCCGGGAAGAAAGGGCGCACCTGGGCCAGGCTCAGGCGCCAGTCCACGCTCACCGCCTCGCAGGGCAGCAGGGCCAGCAAGGGGTAGAGGTGCGAGGCCCCCACCGCCAGGTAGATGCGCGGCACGCCCAGGCCAGCCAGGGCCGACAGGACTTTCTGGTTGTAGGGCAGGCCAAAGGTGCGGTAGGTATCCGGGTCGTGCAGGCCAGCCCAGGAATCGAAGAGTTGAACGGCCTCGGCCCCGGCCTCGATCTGCATCCGCAGGTAGCGGATGGTCAGCTCGGTGAGCTTTTGCAGCAGTTGGTGGGCCAGATGGGGCTCCTGGCGAAGAAAGGCCCGGAATTCTTCGTAGTCCTTGGAACCGCTGCCCTGCACCAGGTAGGTGGCCAGGGTCAGGGGGGCCCCGGCAAAGCCGATGAGGGCCACGGGCTTACCAGCCAGTTCGCGCCGCACCAGCCGGATGGCCTCGGCCACGTAAGGGGCAATCTCCTGGGTTTCGGGCAGGCGCAGGGCCTCGAGCTGGCCCTGGGTGCGCAGCGGCTCGGCCACTACCGGCCCCGGATTGAACTCGATATGCACCCCCATGGCCGGCAAGGGGGTCATGATGTCGCTGAAGAGGATGGCCGCGTCCAGCGGAAAGCGGCGCAGGGGCTGTAGGGTGACCTCGGCGGCCAGTTCGGGGGTTCTTACCATCTCCCAGAAGCTGGCCCGGGCCTTGATGGCGCGGTACTCGGGCAGGTAGCGCCCAGCCTGGCGCATCAGCCAGATGGGGGCTCTGGGGGTATCTTCCCCCCAGGCCGCCCGCAGGAAGAGGGCGTTTTGGGTCTGGGTGTTCGTGGCGCTCATGCTTGCTCCTTGGTGGCTTCGGACTTGAGTTCGGGCCAGGGGGTGAAGCGGTAGCCTACCCCCCAGACCGTGTGAAAGTGCACCGGGTGGGCCGGGTCGGGCTCGAACAGGCGGCGCAGGCGCACCACAAAGTTGTCGATGGTGCGGCTGCTGGGGAACACCTCCTGACCCCAGACCCGGTCGAGAATCTCGTCGCGGCTCACCACCTCGCCGGCCCGCTCAATTAGCAGGCGCAGAATGGCCATCTCGCGTTCGCCCAGGGCCTCTTTGCGGCCATCCTGGAGGTAGGCCGTCCAGGCGCGAAAGTCCACGCGATGACCGGCAAACTCGTACACCACCCTTGGGGTCTCGGCCCGGCGGCGCAGGAGATTCTTAACCCGCAACAGAAACTCGGGCAGGTGGAAGGGCTTGCCCAGATAGTCGTCGCCTCCCACCCTGAGCCCCTCGACCCGCTCCTCGGGGGCCCCTCTGGCCGATAAGAACAGCACCGGGGTGGTCTGGCCCTGGGCCCGCATTTTCTGGCAGACCTGCAGGCCGTCCACGCCCGGTAGCATCACGTCGAGCACCACCAGGTCGGGCTGCCAGGCTGCCCAACGCTCGAGGGCTGTGCGACCATCCGGGGCAATTTCCACCGCATAGCCCTCGCCCTCGAGGTTATCGGCCAGGGCCTCGGCCAGGGCCGGCTCGTCCTCAACCAGCAGCACCTTGGGCTTCACGCAGGGCTCCTTTCGGGCAGCAGACCTTGCGCTTCGACCAGGGGGAAACTGAGCACAAAACGGCTGCCCTCGGGCAGGGCCTCGGCCCAGACCCGGCCGCCCATCAGCTCGGTGATGCTCTTGACCAGATAAAGTCCCAGACCCAGCCCGCGGGTGCGGCGGGTCTGCTCATCGCCCACGCGGTAGAAGGGCTCGAAAATTTGTTGCAGCTGGCCTTTCGATAAGCCTACCCCCCGGTCTTCGACCTCCAACAACGCCTGCCCCCCTCTGCTATGAAGGCGCACCCAGATAGGTTTTTCCGGCTGTGGGCTATACTTGACCGCGTTATCCAGCAGGTTGGAGAGTACCAGGCTAAAGGCCTCGGGGTCGAGTTCGACCGGCAGCGGGGTGGGCGAGGGCTCGAGGTGCAGGGTTGCTCCACGGGCCGCCAGGGTTTGTTGTTGGCGGGCCAGACAACGGCTTACGGCCTGGTTCAGATCGTGGCGTTCAGGCTTTATCTGGCCCATGCCCTGGGCAAGCCTCGAGGTGGCTAGCAGCCGCTCGGTAAGGTCTTCCATTCGGTCGATCTCGTGAGTCATGTGTTCCAGGTAAGTGAGCTGCTTTTCGCGGGGTAGCTCACGCATCGAGAGGGTCTGGGCCAGCAGGCGCAGGGTGCTGATGGGGGTGCGAAATTCGTGCGAGGCAGCCATCAGAAAGTTCTGCTGACGACGCTTGAATTCCTGCTCACTGCGCAGGCTGCGCCCTATGATGTAGAGCCCCAGGAGCATCACCAGCAAGAAAACCGGGCCCTCGTAGGCAAACATGCGCAGGTGGCGCATCTGCTCGGTGCGGTAGGCCTGTAGCCGCTCGGGGTTGACATACACCCGCTCGCCCTCGACCTCGAGGTGCGGGAAAGTCTTTTGCAGCTCGAGCCTCAGCGCCTCGCGCTTTTCGGGGGCAGTGGCCGCCCAGAGCTGCTGTACCAGCGCGGCCTCCTGCAGCCAGGCGGTCTCGGCGTACTCGATGTTTTGCTGGATAGTGTTGCGCTGGAAGACGATCCACCAGGCCACCTGGGCCAGCAAGAACACCACCACCAGACCAAAGGCCAGCCAGACCCGGCCCCGTGCAGAAAGCAGTTTGTTCAAGCCGTGACGCAAGCCTGCCTCCTCAAATCCAGCCCTGGGCCAGGGCCTCCTGGGCGTGGTAGCTGATGATCAGGTCGGCCCCAGCCCGCTTGATGGCCATCAGGGTCTCGCGCACCGCCCGGGCTTCATCCAGCGCACCGGCCCGGGCCGCTGCCTTGAGCATGGCGTACTCGCCGCTCACGTTGTAGGCCACCAGCGGCAGTTGGGTCTGTGGGCGCAGACGGGCCAGAATGTCGAGGTAGGCCAGCGCGGGCTTGACCATGAGCATATCGGCCCCTTCAGCCTCGTCGAGGGCGGCTTCGCGCAGGGCCTCGCGGGCGTTGCGGATGTCCATCTGGTAGCTGGCCCGGTCGCCGAAGCTGGGGGCACTCTTGGCCGCATCGCGAAAAGGGCCGTAAAAAGCACTGGCGTACTTGACGGCATAGGAGAGGATACCCACCCCGGTGTGGCCGGCCTGATCCAGGGCGCGGCGCAGGTAGCCCACCCGCCCGTCCATCATGTCGGAGGGGGCCACAAAATCGGCGCCGGCCTCGGCATGGGCCAGGGCCATGGCGGCCAGCTGCGGCAGCGAGCGGTCGTTGTCAATCCACACCCCTCGAGGGGTCTCCTTCAGTACCCCGCAGTGGCCGTGGGTGGTGTGGGCGCACAGGCAGACGTCGGTGTAGATGACCACGTCCTCGCCAAAGGCCTTGCGGGCTTCCCGGATGGCGGTAGGCACCGGGCCTTTTACGTCGGCGGCGCTATTGCCGTGGGGGTCTTTCCAGGTATCGGGCAGCACGCCAAAGAGCAGCAGGCTGCGCAGGCCCAGCTTCAAGGCCCGTTCGGCCTCGAGCAGGAATTGATCCACACTGTAGCGCTGGATTCCGGGCAGGGCCTCGATGGGTTCGGCCAGCCCCTGGCCCGGCATCACAAAAAACGGCACCAGGAAGTCGGTGGGGCGCAGGTAGGTTTCGGCCACGCTCTCGCGCAAGGGCGCACTGGAGCGCAGCCTGCGGGGTCGCCGCGCAAGTTCGGGCAGAATTTCGGTGCTTTTTAGATCGGGCATGTCTCACCTCGAAGGTGCTGGATGGTTTCCACAACGGCCTCCACGCTGGGCCTGGGTACCAGGGTGTACGAGAAGCCCCGCTCAGCCAGGGCTGCCGCCGTGGTGGGGCCCAGGGCCAGCAGGCGGGCGCCACGCCCCACCCTTTCTGGCAAGCCTTCCACCCCGGACGGGCTGGCCAGCAGCACCAGCTCCGGAACCGGTAGCTCGGGGGGCCAGGGCACGGGCAGGGTCTGGTAGACCACCACACTGCGCACCGAGTAGCCAGCTTCTCGCAGGCGCCGGGCCAGCACCGGACGTGCGCGGTTGCCCTGCGGCAGCCCCACAAAACCAAAGGGTCTCTGGGCCAGGAAGGCTTCGGCCAGGCTCTCGGCGGTCTCCTCGGGTGCTACCAGGTCTACCCTACCGCCGGCCTCTTCCAGGGCCAGCTGGGTGGCCCGGCCCACCGCGCCCAGGCAGCGGCCCCTAAGGTCGGCTCCCAGCTCGAGCACGGCCCGCACCGCGGCCACGCTGCTAAACAGCCACCAGCGGCAGTCGGATAGGGGTCTCAGGTCGGCGGGCAGGGTCTGGGTCTGGATGAGGGGATGGCGTAGCACCTCGAGGCCCATGGTCTCCAGGCGCTCTTGCAAGCCCATCAAACGCCCCTCGGACTGGGTTAAGACGATGCGCATACCACCTCCGGATGCTCTGCGCAAATTTGGCGATACACGGCCTCGGCCACCGCCTCGGGGGTTTCGGCCAGCGCCTGGTAGCGCCTTCCCCCGTACCAGGCCAGCAGGCTGAGGCCCTGGGGGGTTTCCTGGGCCCAGGCCCCCAGGGCCAGCTGACAGCCCCCGGCCAGCTTCTGCATGAGCCCCCGCTCGGCTCCCACCGTGCGACGGGCCTGGGGGTCGTCCAGGGGTTGTAGCAGGGCTTTGAGCGGGAGGTCGTCCTGACGGCACTCCAGGGCCAGCGCGCCCTGGGCTGGAGCCGGCACCAGCACGGTCGCGGGCAGCACCTGGGTGTAGAACTCGCTCAAGTCCAGCTCGAGCCGCTTCAAACCAGCATAGGCCAGCAGAATAGCATCGTACTCCCCGCGCCGGAGCTTATCCACACGGGTCGGTACATTGCCACGCAGTTCCTTTAGGCTCAGATCGGGCCTGAGCTGCCTGAGCTGGGCCTGACGCCGCACCGCGCTGGTACCCACCTGGCCGCCCAGGCGCACGGGAAGGCCGGGTGCGGCTTCGTCCAGGGCTTCCGGGCGAACCAGCAAAATCTCGCTGGGGTCTTCCCTTGTGGGCACGGCGGCAATTTCCAAACCTGCTGGCCGGGCACTGGGCAGGTCTTTGTACGAATGCACCGCCAGGTCGGCCTCCCCGTTCAGCACTGCGTCTTGCACGGCCTTGGTGAAAAAGCCCTGGCCTTGCATCTGGGCAAAGGGCAGGCCCTCCCGGTCGCCCTGGGTTTCCACCACCACCAGCTCCACCCCAGCGCCCTGCCGCTCGAGCTGCTCCCTCACCCAGCCCGCCTGCCACAGCGCCAGACGGCTGCCGCGGGTAGCGATGCGCACCCTATCCACGCCCCACCTCCAGCAGGCCGGCCTCTTGCAGGAAGTACTCGGCGGCCTCGGGGCCATGCCGTCGGGCCAGGCCGCGCAGGCCCTTCACCGGGAAATGCGCGAAGCGGTGGGCCAGCCGCTCGATGAGTTCGGGTTCCACCCGCTCACCCACCAGCTCGGTCAGGGTACGGCGGTAGGCCTCGCGCATCTGGGTGATGGCCGGCGCGATGGCCCGCTCGGCCCACTCGACCAGGGCCTGCTCGAGCTCCTGGGCCACGATTAGCTCGGCCCTGGCCAGCTCGGCCCGCAAGCGGGCGCGGCGTTCTTCTCCCAGGCGTTCCAGCAGGTTCAGGTCGAAGAGCACCACCCCTCTGGCCGCCTCGGGAACGATATTTCTGGGCATCCCCAGGTCTACTGCCACCTTAAGCTGGGGTTGACCCTGAAAAAAAGTTTGGTCGAACAAACCCTCCACCGGCGTGGCCGCTACCAGGGCCTCGAGGGGCGGGGGGTTCTTCAGGAAATCGGAGAGCGACATAGCCCGAGCACCCAGCGCTTCGGCTAGGGCCTGGGCTTTCTCGGGGGTGCGGTTCACCAGCAAAAGCTCGATGCCGGGCAGGGCCGCCAGACTGCGGGCTGCCAGGCTGCCCATCTCGCCGGTGCCCACCACCGCCACCCGTGCTGGACGGGGCAGGAGGGCTTCCAGGGCCGGCCGGGCCAGGCTAAAGAGCGAGGTCTGGGCCGGGGCCAGCTCCACCTCCCGGCGAACCCGCTTGGCTATCTTGAGCGCGCTCTGAAAGGCAAAGCTGGTCAGGGGCCCCACGCTACCGGCTTTTTGCGCTGCCTCGAAGGCCTGCCGCACCTGCCGCATAATCTGATCCTCGCCGGGGTTCACCGAGTCGAGCGAGGCCGCCACCCGGGCCAGGTGCTCCAGGGCAGCCTCGCCCTGGTAGGCGTAGCCCCGTGGAAGCTGGGGTGGAACCAGGGCTGCTCGAGCCTGCTCGAGCGCCACCCCTTCCTTCAGGGCCAGAACCACCTCACTGCGGTTGCAGGTGAGGAGGGGCACCCACTCCGCGGCCAGCGCGGCCACCTCTGGAGCATGGTTTTGCCACCATACACTCCACTGGGTCAGGGCTTCGACCCCGCCCCTCCGCTGTGAAACCCCAATCAGGGCCAACCGCTCCATACGAAACTGATTATCAATAGCAAAACGCTTAGAAAAGTGTCACAAAACTGTCACCTACCTCTTCGGCCTTTGGCTAATTTCCTGTCCCCAACGGACTCGAGACATCCTCATGGGATGTGCCGGGTAACACCGGGTTGTCCATAGGGCCAAAGGGTGCTAAGTTCTGCACATGCAGCACTCGATCACGCGGTCGGAGGAGTTATTCAAAGAAGCCCAGCAAGTGATACCCGGTGGGGTGAACTCGCCGGTGCGAGCCTTCAAGGCCGTGGGCGGCACGCCGCGCTTCATCGCGCGGGCCCAGGGGGCCTACCTCTGGGATGCCGATGGCAACCAGCTCCTGGACTATATCGGCTCCTGGGGGCCCATGATTCTGGGGCACAACCACCCGGCGGTAATTGCGGCCATCCAGCAGGCCCTGGCCGAAGGGCTGAGCTACGGGGCCCCCACCGAGCGGGAGATCCGGCTGGCCCAGCGGGTGCGGGAGGCCTACCCCAGCGCCGACCTGGTGCGCTTCGTGAGCAGCGGCACCGAGGCCACCATGAGCGCCCTGCGGCTGGCCCGGGGCTACACCGGGCGCGACCTGATCGTGAAGTTCCGGGGCAACTACCACGGCCATGCCGACAGCCTCCTGGTGCAGGCCGGCTCGGGCCTCCTTACCGGGGGCGGGGGCAGCGCCCGCAGCGCCCCCTCGAGCGCCGGGGTGCCCCAGGCCTTCGCCGAGCTGACCCTGGTGGCCGACTACAACGAGCCCCAGGCCCTCGAAGACCTCTTCCAGCGCTACGGCGAGCAGATTGCCGCAGTGATCTTCGAGCCGGTGGTGGGCAACGCGGGGGTGCTCATCCCCACGCCCGCGTTCCTCGAGGCCCTGCACCGCCTGACCCGCCAGTACGGGGCCCTGTTGATTGCCGACGAGGTGATGACCGGCTTCCGCCTGGCCAAGGGGGGCGCGGTGGAGCTTCTGGGCCTGCAACCCGATCTGATCTGCTGGGGCAAGATTCTGGGGGGCGGGCTGCCGGTGGGGGCCTACGGAGGCCGGGCCGAGATCATGCAGCAGGTGGCGCCGCTGGGCCCGGTCTACCAGGCCGGCACCCTCAGCGGAAACCCCCTCTCCATGGCCGCCGGGCTGGCTACCCTGGAGACCCTTTTCCAGGACCCGCCCTACGCCCGGCTCGAGGCCTACGGTGCGGCGCTCGAGCGAGGCCTGCAAACCCTGTTTGCCGAGGCCGGGCTGCCGGTCGCCATCAACCGCGTAGGCTCCATGATTACGGTTTTCTTCCGCGAGGGGCCTGTACAGACCTACACCGAGGCCGTGGCCTCCGACACCGAGCGCTTCAAGGCCTTCTTCCACGGCCTGTTGCAACGGGGCGTCTACTGGCCTCCCAGCCAGTTCGAGGCCGCCTTCTTCTCGCTGGCGCACGGCCCGCAGGAGCTGGACAAAACCCTCGAGGCCGTCGCCCAGGCGCTGAAAGAACCTGCCCTCCTTGTAAGATGAACCTCGGTGTGCGTTTATAAAAATACGGACGTTCTGGACATTTCTCATAAACAATAGGCGGGACTATGGCCGCTCATGTTCAAAACGTTCATTCGGCCCTGACGGCCGTTGAAAGCTGCCGTTGACACTGCGCCTTGCATCTACCTATACTCGGCCCAGGTGTATAAAACACCGGGAGGTTTTGCTATGTGGACTCGAGGTCTGCTTTTCGCCCTGTTATTCCTGAGCAGCCTGGGCCTGGCCCAGTCGCGCACCAACGTGCGTTTTACCCTGGACTTTGCTTTTCAGGGGCCCACCGCGCCCTTTTTGCTGGCCCAGGACAAGGGCTACTACACCGCCGAAGGGCTGAACGTGAGCATTGACCGGGGTTTTGGCTCTGCCGATGCCATCAGCAAAATTGCCGCCGGCAACTACGACATGGGCTTTGCAGACTTCAATTCCCTGATCGAGTTCAACACCCGAAACCCCAACAACCAGCTCCTGGCGGTGTTCATGGTCTACAACACCACCCCCGCCGCGGTGTTTGCCATCAAGGGCAAAGGCATTGCCCGCCCCACCGACCTGGCGGGCAAAACCCTGGCCGCCCCCGCAGGCGACGCGGGCCGCCGGCTCTTCCCGGTGTTTGCCGAGGCGGTGGGCCTGGACGCTTCTAAAGTCAACTTCATCAACGTGGACGTGCCGCTGCGCGAGCCCACCCTGGCCCGCGGTCAGGCCGACGGCATCACCGGTTTTTACTTCACCTCCTTCCTCAACCTGAAAAACGTGGGGGTCAAGCCCGAGGATCTGGTCATCTTCAAGTACGGCGACTACACCCAGGACCTCTACGGCAACGCAGTGGTGGTGCGGCGCGACTTCGCCCAGGCCAACCCCCAGGCGGTGGCGGCCTTTTTGCGGGCTCTGGTCAAGGGCTTCAGAGATGTGATCGCCAACCCCGACGAGGGCGTGGCAGCGGTCAAGCGGCGGGACGGGCTCATCAACGAGGCCCTCGAGCGCGAGCGGCTGCTGCTGGCCCTCAACACCCACGTCCTCACCGCCGACAGCCGGGCCTTCGGGCTGGGCTCGGTGCGGCGGGAGCGGGTGGAGCGCAACATCCGCGCGGTTGCCAAAGCCTTCGACCTCAACACCACGTTGCGGGTGGAGCAGGTCTGGAGCGAGCGCTTCCTACCCCCCATCGCCGAGCGGCGGGTCACCGGCCCGGCGCGATGAGCCTTTTTGACCATCCAACCCCAGCAGGCTAAACTCTAGCCAAGGAACAGCCATGCCCTTCATTGAGCTCAGCAACGTAAGCCTGCGCTACGACAACGGCTACCTGGCGGTGGAGGGGGTCAACCTCTCCATCGCTAAAGGGGAGTTCGTGGCGCTGGTGGGGCCTTCGGGCTGCGGAAAGTCTACGCTCTTGCGGGTGATCTCGGGGCTGCGCCCCCCCAGCAGCGGCCAGGCCACCGTGCACGGTCAGGTGGTGCGGGGGCCCATCGCCGGCATTGGGATGGCCTTCCAGAACCCCACCCTGATGCCCTGGCGCACCATCCTGCAAAACATTCTGTTGCCGCTCGAGGTCTCGGCCCAGCACAAGCAGCAGTACCGGCAGAACCCCAAGCCCTACATCGAGGCGGCCCGCGAGCTGATGGCCTCGGTGGGCCTCGCGGGTTTCGAGAACGCGCACGTCTGGGAGCTTTCGGGGGGGATGCAGCAGCGGGCCAGCCTGTGCCGGGCGCTCATCCATCAGCCCGAAATTCTGATGCTCGACGAGCCCTTCTCGGCGCTCGACGCCTTTACCCGCGAGGAGCTATGGCAGGCCATGCAGGTGCTCTACATGAGCCGCAAGCCCACGGTAATTCTGGTTACCCACGACCTGCGCGAGGCGGTGTACCTCTCCGACACCATCTACACCATGAGCACCCGCCCCGGCAAAATCGCCTATGCCCGCCGGGTGGAGTTTCCCCGCCCCAGGGCCCTCGAGCTCACCTACGAGGACGAGTTCGCCCACATCGTCAAGGAGCTGCGCGAGCAAATTGGGGGCATGCGCACCCAGATCAGCGGCCTGAAGGGGGTGGGGGCGTGAACCCCCGCACCCGCGACACCCTGATTGCCGCCGGGGCGAGCGTGGGCTTGTTTGTGCTGTGGGAGCTCTCGGTGCGGCTCTTCAAGATTCCGCCCTTTGTGCTACCGGCCCCCTCGCAGGCCATCGCGTCGCTGCTGCCGGTCTGGGGGGTGGTGATGGGCCATGCCTGGCAGACCCTCTGGACGACCCTGGCCGGTTTTGCGCTTGCGGTGGTGGCCGGGGTGCTGCTAGGGGCGGCAGTGGGCACCTCCAAGCCCCTGAACCTGGCGCTGTATCCCATCCTGGTGGGCTTTAACAGCGTGCCCAAGGCAGCTCTGGTGCCGGTGCTGGTGCTGTGGTTTGGCATCGGCACGGTGCCGGCCATCCTGACCGCTTTTCTAATCTCGTTTTTCCCCATCGTGGTGAACGTGGCTACCGGGCTGGCCTCGGTGCCGCCGGAGCTGCGGGAGGTGCTGCGGGTGCTGGGCTCGAGCCGCCTCGAGGCCTTTACCAGGGTCTCCATTCCCTTCTCCATGCCCTACTTCTTCGCTTCGCTCAAGGTGGCCATCACCCTGGCCTTCGTGGGCGCGGTCATCTCCGAGATCGCCGCCTCGCAAAAGGGCATCGGCTACCTGATGACCTCGGCCAGCTCGCAGTTCAACGTGCCGCTGGTCTTCGGCGGGCTCTTGCTCATCGCAATCATGGGCATTGCCCTCTATGCGGTATTTGCCATTCTGGAGCGCCGCCTGGTGGGCTGGGCCTACCGCAGCCAGAACGCCTAAATATGAACCTTGAAGCAGTAAATCTTCTCTCCAAAGAAGCCTTTGTCGAACGGGTGGGCTGGGTCTTCGAGCACTCGCCCTGGATTGCCGAGCAGGCCTGGGCGCAACGGCCCTGGGCCAGCCTCGAGGCCCTGCAGCAAAGCCTGGTGCAGGTGGTGCAGCAGGCCCCCAAGGAGGCCCAGCTCGCCCTCCTGCGGGCCCACCCCGACCTGGGCAGCCGCGCCCGCATGGCCCCCGCCTCGGTAGCAGAGCAAAAGGGGGCTGGCCTGGATGCCCTCTCCCCCGCCGAGTACGAGCGCATTCAGGCCCTGAACCGGGCCTACACCGGGAAATTCGGCTTCCCCTTCATCCTGGCGGTGCGAGGCAAAACCAAGGCCGACATCTTGCAGGCCATGGAGCAAAGGCTCCACAATTCCCCGGAGGTGGAGTTCCAGACGGCCCTGGAGGAAGTCTTCAAAATTGCCCGTTTCCGCCTGACCGACCTGCTGCAAAGAGAATAATCTTGCGTTTGACAACCCTCCGGCCGTCTCACCTAGAATCAGTCTGGACTACACCATGAACCCCCTGAACCAAGACCGACTGCGAATCGTCAAGTGGCCCTGGGTGCTGGCCCTCCTGGCCCTCTTCGCCGTGGCGGTGGCGCTCACCCTGGCGAACGGGTGGCAGGCCCACGCCCGGGAGTGGCTCAACCTGGTGGTGCGCTGGCTGCACATCATCTACGGCATCGCCTGGATTGGGGCCAGCTTCTACTTCATCTTTTTGGAGAACGCCCTCGAGCGCCCGGGTGTGCGGGCCGAACTCTCCGGCAACATCTGGGCCATCCACGGCGGCGGCATCTACTACCTGGAGAAGTACAAAACCGCCCCCAGGGAGCTGCCCCGATACCTGCACTGGTTCAAGTGGGACGCCTACCTCACCTGGGTTACGGGCTTCTTGCTGCTCATCATCGTCTACTACGCCGACCCCCGTACCATCCTGCTGGCCCCCGGCAGCACCCTGCCGGGCTGGGCGGCCATCGCGATTGCCATCGGAAGCCTGGTAGCGGCCTGGCTCATTTACGTGGGGCTTTCCAGCACCCAACTGCTCTACCGCCCAGCTCTGTTTTTGCTGGTGGGCGGGGTGCTGGTCGCGCTGGCGGCCTATCTGCTGGGTCAGGTCTTTAGCGGGCGCGGCACTTTTATGCACATCGGGGCCATGCTGGGCACCATCATGGCCGCCAACGTGTTTTTTGTGATCATCCCCTCACAGAAAAAGCTGGTGCGGGCCGCGCAGCAGGGCGAGGCCCTCGACCCCAACTTCGTGGCCTGGGTGCAGCTTCGCTCCCGCCACAACAACTACCTCACCCTGCCGGTGCTCTTCACCATGATCGCCCACCACTTCCCCATGACCTATAACAACGGGGCAAACTGGCTCATCCTGATCCTGCTCTTTGTGGCCGGGGTGGCGGTGCGGCACTTCATCAACGTGACCGAGAAAGAGCACCACAAAACCCTGATTGAAGGCGGGGCCATGCCCTACCTGCTGGTGCTGGCGGCGGCTTTGCTCCTGGGGGCTTTCTACCTGACCGCCCCGCGCCAGAGCCTCGAGGCCCAGGGCCAGCCACCTGTGGCCTTTGCCGAGGTGCAGGCCATCATCGCGGCGCACTGCCAGATGTGCCACGCGGCCCGCCCCACCCAGCCGGGCTTTGCCTCGGCGCCGGGCGGGGTGATGCTCGAGACCCCCGAGCAGATTGTGGGGTATGCCCAGAAAATCAAGCAGGTTACGGTAGACACCCAGTACATGCCCCTGCTGGTGCCGGGGGTTCCGCCCATGACCCCCGAGCAACGGGCCAGGCTGGGGGCCTGGGTGGCCCAGGGCGCGCCGAGGCCGTAGGATTAAGACATGGCACGCCTCTCGACCCATGTGCTGGACACCGCCCACGGCCGCCCCGCGGCGGGGCTCGACCTCGAGCTCTACCGCATCGGCCCCGCGGGCGAGCGCACCTTGGTGACTGCGGCCCGCACCAACGCCGATGGCCGCACCGACCAACCCTTACTCTCAGGCGAGACCATCCCGGTGGGCCTGTACGAGCTGGTCTTCCACGTGGCCGCCTACTTCAAGGCCCAGGGCGTCCCCCTGCCCGACCCCCCCTTTCTGGACGAGGTGCCCATCCGCTTTGGCATCGCCGAGGCCCGAGGGCACTACCACGTACCGCTCCTCATCGCGCCCTATGGCTACAGCACCTACCGGGGTAGCTGAGTACCCCACGGGAAGCTTCATCCCTTGCCCCGTCCGCAGCAAACCACGTTTTACGCTTCCCGCGGGGGCCCCAGGATGGGAAAATCGGGGATACAGGGATCCAGAGCCCTACAAACAAGAACGCATCCCAACTGACCCGACCATGCATCTTTCCGATACCGACTTCCCTCAACTGGCCCAGGAAGCCCTCGAGCGCTGCCTGGCCCTGGGCCGCCTGTCCGAAGAAGCAGGCCGCCTGACCCGCACCTTCCTCTCCCCCCCCATGCGGGAGGTGCACCGGCTGCTTGCCGCCTGGATGCAGGAGCTGGGCATGGCGGTGCGGGTGGACGCGGTGGGGAACCTGATCGGGCGCTACCCCGGCCAGACCCCCGACGCCCCGGCCCTGCTGATGGGCTCCCACGTGGACACCGTGCGCGATGCGGGCCGGTACGACGGCCTTCTGGGGGTAACGCTGGCGCTGGCGGTGGTGAAAGCCCTGGAGGGCCGCAGGCTGCCCTTTGCCATCGAGGTGATTGCCTTCTCGGAAGAGGAGGGGGTGCGGTTTGGGGTGCCCTTCCTGGGGAGCAAGGCCATCGTCGGGCGGTTCGAGCCGGAGCTGCTAAAGCTGCAAGACGCCGAGGGACAGACGGTCGAGGCGGCCATCCGGGCCTTTGGCCTCGAGCCCGCCCAGATTCCCCAGGCCGCCTATAACCCCGCCCAGGTCAGGGGGTTTCTGGAGTTTCACATCGAGCAGGGGCCGGTACTGGAGGCCCTGGGGTATCCGCTGGGCCTGGTGGAAGGCATCGTGGGGCAGAGCCGGCTCGAGGTGGCCTTCCGCGGCAAGGCCGGGCACGCCGGCACCGCGCCCATGCACCTGCGCAAGGACGCTCTGGCCGGGGCCGCCGAGTGGATTACCCTGGTCGAGCGCGAGGCCCGCGAGGAGCCGGGCCTGGTGGCTACGGTGGGCATGATCACCGCATTGCCTGGGGCGGCCAACGTAATTCCAGGGGAGGTGCAGATGAGCCTGGATGTGCGCCACCTCGAGGACGAGATCCGCAGCCTGGCGGTCGCCAACCTGATCACCCGGGCCCAGCAGGTGGCCCAGCGCCGGGGCCTCGAGCTCGGCTACCGCACCCTGTACGAGCAGCCCGCGGTGCCCTGCGACCCCGGCCTGAACGCGCTGCTGGCCGAGGCCCTGGAGGCCCAGGGCTACCCGGTGCACCGGATGGTCTCGGGGGCCGGGCACGATGCCATGATTATGGCGGCCCTGTGCCCCGCCACCATGCTGTTCCTGCGCAGCCCCGGCGGCCTCTCACACCACCCCGAGGAGTCGGTCTGGCCGCAGGACGTGGAAGCCGCCCTGCGGGTGGGGCTGGAATTTTTGCACAGGCTGGCAGCCGAAGTTCTGTAGGGAGGGGTGATGCTCGATCTAATCGTGCGCGGTGGAAAGCTGGTCACCCCCGAAGGGGTGCGGCAGGCCGACCTGGCGGTCGCAGATGGGCGGATTGCCCAGATAGCCCCGGAAATTACCGAACCGGCCCGGCAGGAGATTCGCGCAGAGGGATTGCACGTTTTTCCGGGTCTGATTGACGTACACGTGCACTTCAACGAGCCGGGGCAGGCCCACTGGGAAGGCATCGCCACCGGCAGCGCGGCCCTGGCCGCCGGCGGCGGCACGGCGTTTTTCGATATGCCGCTCAACTCCCTGCCCTGCACCCTCGATGCCCCTTCCTTCGACCAGAAGCTGGCAGCCATGCGGGCCTCCTCCCACACCGATTTCGCCCTGTGGGGGGGCCTCACCCCAAACACCTTGCAGCATCTACCCGACCTAGCCGAGCGGGGTGTAATCGGGTTCAAGGCTTTTATGTCAAACTCGGGCCTACCCGAGTTTCCCGCTTGCGACGATGCTTCTTTATTCGTTGGGATGCGCCTGGCGGCCCAGTTGGGCCTACCGGTAGCCGTGCACGCCGAGTCAGACGCCATGACCGCCTACCTGGCCCAGCAAAAACGCCAGCAAGGCCAGACCACCTGGCGCGACTTTCTGGACTCGAGGCCGGTTTACACCGAACTCGAGGCCATCCAGCGGGCCTTGTTGTTTGCCCAGGAAACCGGCTGTCGGCTGCACATCGTGCACATCAGCTCGGGGGCCGGGGTAGTGCTGGCCGCCGAGGCCAAAGCCAGAGGGGTGGACGTGAGCCTCGAGACCTGTCCCCACTACCTGGCCTTCACCGAGGAAGACCTCGAGCGCCTGGGGGCGCTGGGCAAGTGCGCCCCGCCCTTACGTTCCGACCTCCAGCGCACCTTGTTGTGGGTACGGGTGTTGCAGGGGCAGGTTGACATCATCGCCTCTGATCACTCCCCCAGCCCCCCCGAGATGAAGCAGGGCCACGACTTTTTTGCCCTGTGGGGCGGAATTTCTGGGGTGCAGTCCACCCTGGCCGTGCTGCTAACCGAAGGCTGGCAACGGCGCGGGCTGGCCCTGGAGCGGCTGGCCGCCCTGCTCGCGGCCAACCCGGCGCGGCGTTTTGGCCTCGTGGGCAAGGGCCGCCTGGCCGAAGGCTACGACGCCGACTTCACCCTGGTAGACCTGCAACAGACCTACACCCTGCAGCCACAAGATCTGCACTACCGGCATCCCATCTCGCCCTACCTGGGCCGTACCTTCGTGGGAGCCGTGCGAGAGACCTGGCTACGGGGGCAGCGGGTGTATGCCTTGGGTAAGATAGAAAAGCCCAGCGAGGTTCGGTTGCTCAAGGGGTCGATCCCCTTCAGGACAGAACCCTGACGGGCCTGTTCACCTAGAGGAGTCTATGAGTCTGACCGGTTTTACCCGTACCCGTGTAGCCCCCGACCACGCCCTCTTGACCCCCGATACCTTTGTGCGGGCCCCCCTGCCCGGCTGGAAAAACACGGCCTGCATCGTGCACATCTCCCCCGAGCTGGGGGCCCGCTTCAAGATGTACACGGTGGAGATGGAAGCCGGCAGCACCGGCGAGATGACCCTGCTGGACATCCAGCGGTTTGCCTATGTACTGGAAGGTACGGTGGCGCTCGAGGTGGGCGGCGCCCGGCATGCCCTGGGGGCCCACCACTACGCCTACCTGCCGGCCAACACCCCGCACCGGTTCGAGGCCGCCGCCCGCGCGCGGATGGTGGTATTCGATAAGCCCTACCAGGCCCTGGCCGGGGTAGAAGTGCCCTCCGTGGTGCTCGGCCACGAGCCCGATATCCCCAGCAGCCCGCTCCTGGGCGACGAGGCCCTGCAGGTGCGCCTGCTCTTGCCGGATAACCCCTCTTTTGATATGGCCGTCAACACCATGACCTTTGCCCCCGGCGCCCACCTGTCGCTGGTGGAAACCCACGTGATGGAACACGGCCTGCTCTTCCTCGAGGGCGGTGGGGTGTACCGGCTGGGCGACCACTGGTACACCGTGCAGGCCGGCGACGTCATCTGGATGGCCTCCTACTGCCCACAGTGGTTTGGGGCTTTGGGTAGAGCGCCCAGCAAGTACCTGATTTACAAAGACGTCAACCGGCACTCGCTCGAGCTGCTCTCCTGATAGCGCCCCTCACGCCGCATCGGGGCGGTGGAGGCTGGTTGGCTGGGTGCGGTAAACTTCTCGTGCTGAATTTTCTACAAGCCTGACTTGAGCATACCTTCCAAAATTTTTGTCGGAGTAGCCCATGATCGTACGACCCCTGGTAGACCAAGAACGAATTATCCGCGAACTCGAGGCCCTGGCGGAGTTTTCCGATACCCCCAAGCCGGCCATTACCCGCATCCTGTTTACCAAGCCCGACCTGGAAGCGCGGGCCTACCTCAAGGGGCTGTGCGAGGAAGCGGGTCTCAGCCTACGGGAAGATGGGCTGGGCAACATCTTCGCCCGCTGGGAGGGTTCCGCGCCCGATCTGCCTGCGGTGGGTACCGGCTCCCACTTCGACGCCATCCCCTATGCCGGCATGTACGACGGTACGGTGGGTGTGCTGGGAGGGCTGGAGGCCATCCGCTCCCTGCAGCGCAGCGGCTTCAAGCCCTACCGCTCCATCGAACTGCTCATATTCACCGCCGAGGAGCCCACCCGTTTTGGCATTGGTTGCCTGGGGAGCCGGGCCCTGGCCGGGGTCTTGAGCCCCGATTCGCTGCGCGAACTCAAAGACCCGGAGGGGCGTACCCTTGAGGAGGTGCGCTGGGAAGCCGGTTATATGGGCCGCCTGGAGGATGTGGCCCTCCCCGAGGGCTACTACTCGGCTTTTGTGGAGCTGCACATCGAGCAAGGGCCGGTGCTCGAGCAAGAACGCGTCCCGCTGGGCATCGTGACGGCCATTGCAGCCCCGGCCTCCCTGCGGGTTCACCTGGAGGGGGTGGGCGGCCACGCCGGAACCGTACTGATGCCCGACCGGCGCGATGCCCTGTGCGCCGCCGCCGAGATTATTCTGGGTGTGGAGGCCTTTGCTAAAAACAGCGGCAGCATCAATACCGTGGCTACCACCGGCTTTTGCGAGGTTTATCCCAACGCAGTCAATAGCGTGCCCAGCCGGGTCAGGCTCGAGGTCGACATCCGCGATATCGAACAGTCCCGCCGGGATCAGGTGATTCGCAGTGTCATTCAGGGGGTCGAGCAGGTCTGCACCAGACGTGACATCAAGTACAGCGTAGAAATTATCAACATAGACCCCCCCGCCAAGGCAGGCTCTGAGGTGTTAAAGGCCCTGGTGGCTTCGTGTGGCGAGGCCGGGGTAAAGTTCAAGTTTATGGTGAGCCGGGCTTACCACGATGCCTTGTTCATGGCCCGGATTACCCCCACCGCTATGCTGTTTATTCCATGCCGGCAAGGTGTGAGCCATCGCCCAGATGAGTATGCCGCGCCCGAAGATATTGCCAGGGGCGTCCACGTACTGGCCCTCACCCTAGCCAAGCTCTCGCTAGCCGAGGACAAAGCCGTTCCAAAGGACGACCCCGTTTTACTCGATGAGTAAGTTTTTTGGCAAAAGCTTGCAATAGCGGGTGCGTTGCCAGAAAAACCCCATAATACGAACCTGCTGAGAGGGTTCGCTGGGTTTCATGCCGGATTCAAGGAGAAGCTCATTCCAATAGACTAGCTTTTTGAACCCAAGTACATTCCCTTTGCTCGAGGTAGTTTGTCACAGTTCAGCAATATGCTGTTCAATTCTGGTTTCATCTAGGCGATCAGTACCCACGGCCGGCCATACAGAGTTTGGAGCCATAATACGCATTTCGGCAGTATCGTTCACTTCGGCAAGCCTAAACGATACTACCGAAATGCTTTTCTACTCCCTTCGGTCGGTTTGAATCCTTCACCTCTGACTGCGTCCACCGGTGAAGGATTCAAGCGGAAACGGTATAAAACAACACCCACCGCAGGGGTGGGTGTTGTGGATCGATAAAACCTACCTAGGCCCTGGCTTTGCTGACCAGTTCAGCGAAAGCTTCGGGCTGGCGTACCGCAATATCGGCAAGAATCTTGCGGTCAAGCTCGATCCCAGCCTTTTTGAGGCCGTGCATAAACACGCTGTAGCTCAGACCATGCTGACGAGCAGCAGCGTTGATACGCACAATCCACAAGCGGCGCATATCGCCCTTGCGCTTGCGGCGGTCGTTGAAGGAGCGCATGGCCCCGCTAAACAGGGTTTCGCGGGCCTTACGAACACTCTTGGAGCGCAGGGCGTAAAAGCCCTTGGCACGCTTAAGGATGGCCTTGTGTTTACGACGACGAACTACACCGGTCTTGGCGCGTGGCATTCTGTATCACCTCTCCTTATACGTCGTAGGGCATCAGACGGTGGACACGGCGCTCTTCACCTTTCGAGAAGGTAAAGTCGCGCCCTTTCTGACGGCGGCTGCTGCCCGACTTGTGCCAGTTGAGGTGGCGCTTCCCCGGCTTTTTGCCTACCACTTTGCCTGTAGCCGTGATCTTGACACGGCTTTTGGCGCCCTTATGGGTCTTCATCTTGGCCATGGTCTACTCCTATGTGGCCGCTCGAGTGCCTCCTGGGAGGGCTTCAAACTCGGCAGCCTTGCAAGTATAGCATCCCCTGGGCTTCCTGCCAACCCTAAACGATATTCTTTTCAACTGTATTTTTTGCGTCAGCAAATCGTTCGTAACGCAGTGCGTCTATATTCAAACTGCAGGCCCGACCCTCCACCACTTCCTCGGCCATCAGACGGCCTACCATAGCAGCCTGTTGCACCCCATGGCCGGAAAAGCCACAGGCGTTAACCCAGCCCTCCACACCGGGCATCCGGCCCAGGATGGGGTTGTGGTCGGGGGTCACCTCATAGTAGCCCCACCAACTGGCTTTGTGGTCGAGCTGGAACTGCTCGAGCCAGGGGAAGCGAGCCAGGCCCACCTCCAGGGTGGGCTCGAGCCAGCTCCAGTCCATACCCTCGCTAAAGCCCAGGTCATCTGGGTTGCTGCGGCCAAAGATTAACCGGTCGTGCTCGGGGCGAAACCAGAAACCGCTGGACAGATCTATGGTCAGGGGGTGCCAGGCAGGATGGGGAATGGGCGCAGTACAGAAAACCATCCGGCGTGCAGGTTGTATGGGAATGTCCAGTCCGGCCCTGCGCCCCACCTCGCCCGCCCAGGCCCCAGCAGCATTGAGAACGATGCGGGTCTCGAGCAATCCTTGGGAGGTCTGCACCTTCCACCCGGCCTTGGTCGGTTCGGCTGAGCAAAACTCGGTCTCGGTAAGCACCACAGCCCCCAACTCCCTTGCGCGCCGGAGGTAAGCCATGCAAATGCCATGGGGGTCTACAATGCCATCAGCAGGGCCATAAGTAGCCCCCAGGGTGGGTTCCAGGCCCGCGGCCAGCGGCATGAAGTCGAACCATTCCTGAGCAGCCTCGAGATCCCGCACCTCCACCGGCACCCCCAGGCTGCGCTGCAGCTCCACCCCCGCCAGGTGCTGTTCCCACTGGGAGTCCGGCACCAAAAACAAGTAGCCGATGGGCCGGTAGGCGGCTTCGGGCATCTGTTGGTACTCTTGAATGGAATACCAGGACAGAAGGATGTTGGTGGCTTCAGTAAACTGCACCCGCACACCCGCCGCGCTCTTGCCGGTCGAACCCATGGCCGGCGCCGGGGCCTGCTCAAGCACAGCTATTCGCAGGCCGCGTTCGGCCAGGCGATAGGCACAGGCCGCACCGATAATACCCGCCCCAACAACCACGACATCGTACTGCATCATCGCGCCTACTGTAGCGTATCAGGCAGTTCGGTACAAAGTGGGGCGTTACAACTCATGCCGGGAGCAAATAGGTTCCCTGCGGAGCAAACCATACCCGAACCTTCTCGCCACGGCCCGGCAGCTCGGGGGCGTCACCTGCGACCACACCCTCGAGCCGGCCTACAGCGGTATCTACGCTGAACTCGGTGGAGGAGCCCAGAAAGGACACCAGGTGCACGGTGCCCTCGAGGCCCTCCCCTTCCCTCGAGACCCGCAGGGCCTCCGGCCGCACCATCACCGTCACCCTGCCCGAGATACCCTCCTGCTGGTGGGGCTGGCTGTAAGTTCCTACCTGGAGGAGTCCGCCGCTGTAGTACCCTTCAAAAAAGTTGGCCCGCCCTATAAAGTCGGCGGCAAAGCGGCTGATGGGCCTGGTGTAGAGGGTGCGGGGGTCGCCCTGCTGCTCGATGACTCCCTTGTTCATCAGCACCACCTGATCGGAGATGGCCATGGCCTCTTCCTGGTCGTGGGTTACGTAGAGCGAGGTGATGCCGAGTTCTTGCTGTATGTCGCGGATTTCCTCGCGCACCCGCTTGCGCAGCTTGGCGTCGAGGTTGGAGAGCGGCTCGTCGAACAGCAGCACCCGCGGCTGCATGACCAGCGAGCGGGCCAGGGCCACCCGTTGCTGCTGCCCCCCCGATAGGGCCGCTACCGGGCGCTCCTCGAGGCCCGTCAGGCCCACCTGCCGTACCACCTCGGCCACCCGCTCGCGGATTTCCTCCTTGGGTCGGCGGGTCACCTCTAGGCCATAGGCGATGTTCTGGTAAACGTTCATGTGGGGGAAGAGGGCGTAGCTCTGGAACATCATGGTGATGTCGCGCAGATAGGCCGGTAGCCGGGTCACGTCCTCCCCGCCAAAAAAAATGCGTCCCTCGGTGGGGCGCTCGAGCCCGGCTACCATGCGCAGGATGGTGGTTTTTCCACAGCCCGAGGGGCCCAGTAGGGTGACGAGCTTCCCCGCCGGTAGCTCCAGGTCTACCTTTTCCACCGCGGTCACTTTGCCGAATTTCTTGACGATGCCCTCGAGCCTAACCGACACCGCCTGGTGCGTGCCCTTCATATTGGCTACAGCTTGCTGCATATTGACCTCACACCGCGGACTCCAGCGAGGCGCCGCGTCCCAGCCGCCTCGAGGCGGCAAACAGAATCAGGATGACTGTGAGCAAACCCAGAATCATTACCGTGGCCATGGCCGCGCCCCGGCCCAGGTCGCCCTGCTCGATCCAGCGCAACATCAGCACGGTGGCCAGCGCGTTTCCGGGGCTGATCAGGAAGATAATCTGGCTGATGGCGGTCATACCCCGCACAAAGGCGAAAACCAGTCCGGCCAGAAGCTGGGGGATAAGCAAGGGCAGCAAAATCCTGCGCAGGGTGGTGCTCGAGGGCGCTCTGAGCAGGGTGGAGGCTTCCTCCAGGCTTTTGTCAATCTGGGAAAGGCCCGAGATAACCCCCCGCACCGCTGCTGGCATATTACGAAAAACCAGCGCCAGCACGATGATGATGCCAGTGCCGGTGAGCAGCCAGGGGCCGGTGTTGAAGGCCAGGATGTAGGCCACACCCATCACGGTGCCGGGGGTGGCAAAGGAGAGCATCGAACCCACTTCTAACAGTCCCCGCCCCCAGAACTGCTGCCTCGAGACCAGATAGGCAATCAGGGAGCCTACCAGGGTGGCGATAATTGCGCTGATAAAGGCCAGTTGCGCAGTTTTGAACAGTACCGGCAGGCCCAGGTTGGTCAGGTCAATGTAGTGCTTGAAGGTAAAGCTGTTGTTGATACCCCAAATTTGTACAAAGGAGCCAAAGAAAATTGAGAAGTACAACAGCACCACCGCCAGGCCCCACAAGGCCAGGATGCTTTGCAGGGTGCGCTCGAGCCAGACCGGCAAGGGCGAAAAGTTGCCCGCTCCGGGCTTGCCCGTAACCGTAACAAACGAAGTATTGCCCAGCCATACGCGCTGCAAGCCGAATATCACCAGTACCAGACACAATAGCACCGCGCCGTAGACCGCCGCCTCGTTGGGGTCGTAGCGTCCGGTCAGGGCCAGGAATACCTCGGTGGCCAGGAAGTTGCGGTCACCCCCCAGCAGCATAGGGTTGCCGAAGTCGGCCAGCGACTCGATGATGGTGAGCAAAAATGCCGCCGCCAGCCCAGGGCGCAGCAGGGGCCAGGTAATGCGGCGGAAGGTATCCCAGGGGTGGGCCCGCAAGGTGGCCGAAGCCTCCTCGAGGGCCGGGTTCAGGCCCTGCACCGAGCCGCGCAGAATCAGGAAGGCCACCGGGGTGAAAGCGAAAATTTGCGCGATGGCTACCCCGTTGATGCCAAACAAAAAACTGGTTTTGAGGCCCAGCAGGTCGCTGGTGATGATGCCGCTGCGCCCCAGCCAGTAGATGAGGGCAAACGCGAACACAAACGGTGGGGTGATGAGGGGCAGCAGGCTGACCACCCCCAGGCTTCGGCGAACCCAGACGGCCCTCGAGCGCTGCTCCAGGAGCGCGAACACCAGCCCTAGCGCAGTGGCAATGGGGGCCACGATGAGGGCTAGGTAGAGGCTGGTAGGAAAGGCCCCACCCCCCAAAATGCCCGCACCCACAATCCAACCCAGCACCAGACCCGCCACCAGACCGCTGAAGACTCGAGGCCCGCGCCAACCTCCACGGGCCGCCAGCCCTGCGCCCAACAGCCCAGCGACCAGGGTAACCAGGCCCACCTGCAAGCGCTCCGACTGTGCAGTGTACGGGTTCTCGATGGTGATGAACAGCGGTGAACTGAGCACGCTTTGAATCTTGCTGAGGGTAAAGACACCCTTAACCACCACCGACTCGTGCAGCACTGTAAAAAGTGGATAGATAATGAACAGCAGCACAAACAGCGCAGACAGCAGGATGCTGGTAGTGACAAAGGGGTCGTTTTGGATAATGCCTGACTCGCTCAGCCCAATGCCCACCACCGTCAGCAGGGCGACCAGCACCACCAGCGCGCCCAACCCCAGCGGCGCCGAGGTAGCCACCAACCACCCCATACCTGCCAGAAAGCCCCCGGAACCCAGTACCACCAGGGCGTAGCCCCTATGCACCAGGGGAAGGTGGAACAAGCTCAGGGCCGTAAGGCTGAATGCAACAGCCAGCAGCACTGCTCCTAGCACCGGGGCGGTGCTCATGGCCAGAAGGTTGGGGTTGAACTCGAGGAAACTCCGGTCGGTACGAACCCACGGCAGCAGCAAGAGGCCCAGCAGGCTTACCAGGCCGGCCGTCCAGGCAGAAGACCTTCCGCTGGCCATGCTTACAAGGCCGGTTTTCCCTATTACAGCCATTCAGGCTCCTTTGATAACGTTGCGGTCATCGCCCGCATCACTTGAGTGACTCCGCTCAATGGCGGAGTCACTCAAAAATCAATCAATAATCACATCCAGCACAGGTTTAGCGGCGCGGTAGCGGGAATACTTCTCTTGTCCAGCGGGCAATCAGCCGCTGGCGCAGATCGGGGTCACCGTACTTCTTGGCGTCATAGTTGATGAGCTTGAAGTCTTTGGGGTTGGGAATGCCTTCGATTAGAGGGGTTTTGGTGTTGGAGGGCAACGAGAAAATACCTGCCCGGAAGCCCACCTGCTGACCCTCGGGAGAAGAGGCCCAGTCCATGAAGGCCTGGCCGTTGGCCTTGTTTTTGGCCCCGCGCACCAGGCTGAGGCCGCCGATTTCGTAGCCGGTACCCTCGCAGGGAGCCACAATCTCGATGGGGAAGCCTTGTTTCTTGAACTCCACCAGGTCGTGCATAAACTGAATCCCGATGCCAATCTCGCCACGCCCCAACGCAATGCGCGGGGCCACCCCCGAGCGGGTGTACTCGGCCACGTTGCGGTGATAGCTCTTCATCAGATCGAAGGCTTCATCCTCGCCGAACAGCTGTACCAAAGTGGCAATCTGGGTGTAGGCGGTTCCGGAGGTGTTGGGGTTCGAGACCTGAATCAGACCCCGGTAGGCGGGGTTGGCGAGGTCCTTCCAGCAGCGAGGAATGGGTGCGCCGCGATCCTGGAGCACCTTGGGGTTAATGCCAAAGCCTAGAATTCCCTGGTAAAGGGGGGTATAAGTCGTACCAATAGCCTGCTTCATGGTAGGAGACAAATCGTTGTAGGACTTGACCCGATACCATTCGGTGATGGCATCTTTGAAGGCTTCGTAGTGTGGATCGCCCGTGCCCCCAAACCACACATCAAAGGTGGGGTTGTTGCGCTCGGCCCGTAAGCGGGCCAGGGCCTCGTTGGTCGAGACGCTCACGATGCGCACCTCAATGCCCGTCGCCTGTTTGAAGGCCGGCCCCAAGGCCTCGCACCAGTTTTGCGTGACGCTACAGATCACATTAACAACCCGCTGCTGGGCAAAGCCCGTGCTTGTTGCTAGCAGTGCGAACACAAGAGCCCACCAACGGAGATTCCGCTTCAAAAAAGACATATTTTTGCCTCCTCGGGTGAATCATACGCCTTGGCAGGGAAAAGTCAAGATTCAATGCTCCACACGGCAGAGGGCAACTTATGGAACACCCGCAAAGTAGAGCGGGAGCTGTAGGGCTTGAAAGAAGGCCTCGAGCTTGGCACGTCGTAACTTTACGGCTTTTCAACGTTCGAATTTGCTGGACTTTAGCGGATGTTATGCCTATACTTCCAGCAGATTGAGCGGTCAGGGGAAAGTCAAGTGTTAGAAGCCTTGGGCGGTCTGGCGTTGCTGGTAAAGGGGCTATCCTTCCTGTCCCAGGCCCTGGCAGTTGCAGTAGGTGGGCCCGCACGCCGGGTTTTGACCTGGGCTACGGCTCGCTCGAGGCGGGCCTGGCTGGCTGGAGTCCTGGTAGGTGCTTTGACCCTTAATAGTACTGCACTGGGCCTCACAGCGATCAGGCTGGCCGAATCGGGCATTGCCAGCTTTGGGTCAGCGCTGGTGCTGGGCCTGGCCGCTAAAGGAGGGGCCACGGTGGCGCTGCAACTGGCCGCCACCCCCATCAGCGCGATGGCCCTGCCGATTGTAGGGGTTGGGTTCGTGCTATCGTTGTTCAAGCAAATCTGGGTCTGGGGTGAAGGAATCCTGGGGCTGGGAATGCTGCTACTGGGAATTTCGCTGATGGTACAGGGGCTACTGCCCATGACCAGCTCTGAGCTTTTTATCCTGATACGCCAGAGCCTGGAATCTTCTTCACTGGGCCTGTGGTTGCTGGGTTTTGCCCTGGCCTCGTTGCTGGGCTCGGCCAATGCAGTGGCGGCACTGGCGCTGGCGCTGGCGGCCTCGAGCGCCTTCAGTCTGTCGTCTGCGCTTCTGCTCACCCTGGGTGGGGGGGCTGGATCGGGGATGATTCTGCTGCTCAGCACCTGGGATAGCACCCCGGCGGCCCGTCGGATTGCGGCGGCTCACCTGGGCTGGAAAATACTGCTTTCCATTCCCTTCGTGCTGTTTTTACCGGCTTTCGCCCGCTTCAGTGGCGAGCTGGCACAGCAGCTTGGCCTGGGTTCTTCGGCCGCAGTAGCCCAGGGGCACCTGCTATATCACGTGCTGGCCTCGCTGCTGGTTTTGCCCGTGGTACGGCCCCTCGAAAGCGTCATGCATCGACTGATGCCCGATTCGGAGCACCGCATCAGCCCCCGATACATCTCTGAGGAGGCCCTCGAGTCACGTGAATTGGCTTCCAGTCTGGCCTTGCGCGAGGTTGGGCGCATCGGCGACCAGCTCTCGGAAATGCTCACCGAGACCGTGAAGATTCTGGCCCACGGCAACGGTGATACCGCCGAGGTGGCCCGGCGGGAGGAGAAGGTAGACCAGCTGGCCCGTGCCATTGTGCTCTATCTGAGCGACTTATCGGCCCGTCATCCGGGCAACTCGCCGCTGGTGCTAATGATGGCGGCCAGCGAGATTGAGCATATGGGCGATCAGGTGCGGCGTATGCTGCGCAAGCAGGACAAGCTGTACGCCCAGAACCTAGACTTCTCCGAGGAAGGCCGTGGCGAACTGGCCGAGGCTGCCGAGAAAGTGCTCAAGCGGCTGAAACTCTCATTGGCCGCTCTATCTACTCGCAATGAGGCCTTGGCCGAGCAGGTTATTGTCGAGCACGCCAACCTGGAAAGCTATCTGCTCGAGCTGCGTCGCTCCCATCTACGCCGCCTAGAAAAAGGGCGTATCGAAAGCCGCGCTACCACCCTGGCTCATCTGGATCTGCTTATTGTGCTGGACGAGCTTGATCGGAGCATTACCCGTCTGGCTTCACTTTCGCTCGAGCTTCACCGACCCCTGGCCGGTATCTGATACCACCTCTGCGTGTGAGAAGGGCATTTGAGGCGGCCTTTCCCAATCTTTCAGTTCGAGGGAACTGCGGTAATCCGCCTCGCGCATACTTTCGCTCGAGGTCTTCAAGCGTCAACCCCTCGAGCCTTGCGGCGCATGAGCTTGTCTTGATACATACGCTGGTCAGAAAGTCGCACCAAATCGCCGTCGGAGCTGGCCTCCTCGGGCAGCGTAGCTATACCCCGGCTAACACTGGCATTGGGGAACCCCTGTTGTTGTGTATGACGTACTGCTGCATCTATGCGGTGCAAAATCTCACCGTGGTGATGGGTCTCCAGATAGGGCAGAATTGCAGCAAACTCGTCACCACCTATGCGGTATACCCTTCCCACGTCCAAAAAACTCTCTTGAACTGCCTGAGCGAAGGTACGCAGCAGTGCATCTCCACGCTCGTGACCTTCGGTATCGTTGAGTTGCTTGAGGGTATCCACGTCCAGGGCCAGCACGCTCAGGGGATAGCCCACCCGGTAGGCGCGGGTAACCTCGCTCTCGAGGTCGGACTCAAAAGCCCGACGATTGCCCAAACCGGTCAGCACGTCGGTATGAGCCATTAATTCCATGCGGCGTGCCAGCATCTGGGCTTCCCGGCGGGCCTGCTCGAGTTCACGGGTACGCTCGGCCAAAAGTTGCTCAAAGTTCTGCCTAAGCTGCTCAACCTCTTTGTCGGCCCAACCGAGCTGGGCCTTCTCGAGTTGCACCGAGAGCGAGAGGTCGGAGTCCAGGCGCTGCATATACTCTTCTACGCCCACAGAGACATCGGCAAAAACGGCCAGACAGGCCTCCACCACTGCCGGGTCGAATTGCCTTCCGCTTTGACGCCGAATCTCGGCCAGGGCCTCCCCTACCGACCAGGCGCGCTTGTAGGGCCGCTCGTGGGTGAGAGCGTCGAGTACATCGGCCACCGCAACAATGCGGCCAGAGATGGGTATGTTCTGGCCCACCAGGCCCTTAGGGTAGCCGCTGCCGTCGAAGTGCTCGTGGTGGGTAAGGGCAATTTCTTCGGCTAGACGCAGAAGTCTGGAACGCCCCCCGGACAAGATGCGCGCCCCAATGGTGGTGTGCTCTTTTACAATTTCATATTCATCTGCGGTCAGTCGGTCGCGTTTGAGCAAAATGGCATCCGGAATGCCAATCTTACCCACGTCGTGAAGGCGTGCGGCCAGCCGCAGAATCTCTACTTCGCTGGAGGGCCAGCCCAGCTGCTTGGCAATCATGGCCGCATTGCGCCCTACCCGGTAAGTGTGCTCGCCAGTAGCATCGTCACGAAATTCCGCCGCTAAAGCTAGCCGGGAAACGATTTCGAGCTGGGCAAATTCGAGCTCCTGGGTACGCTGAAAAACCCTGGCCTGGGCTTCTTCGCGGGCCTGGCGTTCCAGTTGGGTTCTGAGGCGAAGCTGCTCGGCTTCGGTTCGTACACGCTCGAGCTCGAGGTGGTTGATAAGAGTCTGTCGCTTATGCTCGCTCTCTTCGTTGAACACCTCCCGCTCGAGGCGATGGTACTCTTCCAGGTGTTCAAAGGCCTTCTGGTATGCGCCACCTGTGCGGTGTACCTGGGCCAGCAGCCGGTGGGCCAGGTAGGTGCTGCGCTTGCGGTTGGCTTGGCCTGCAAGCTCAAGAACCTCCAGGCCACAGGCCAGGGCTTGCTCGAGTTCGCCCTGGGCCAGCCAGGCCTCCCCCAGGCTCAGGAGAACGTCCAGGACAGTAGTGCCCCAGCCGCTCGAGCGCGCCATTTGCAGTACTTCTGATAGGGTTTGGGCGGCCACTTTAGGCTGGCCCAGGGCCATCTGGGCTTTTGCTAAGCCCTCGAGGGCCGCGGCCTGTACGCGTTCCATACCCTGTTCCTTGCTGGCCCGAAGGATGGTTTGGTAGAGTTCCTGGGCCTGTGAGAAATCTTGGCGTTTGTATGCCAGCTCGGCCATAAGTTGAATGACCTGGAGCTCAATAACCCGATCATCGGACTGGCGGGTCTCATCCAGGGCCAGCTCGTAGTATCGGTGGGCCTGATCGAAGTCGCCCATTTCCATGTAGAGATTGCCGATAGAGGCCAGGTTACCGGCACGGTTCCGAGCACTGTGCCCTTCTTGCTGGTAAAGCTGGTAGGCTTCTAAGAAGGCCTCGAGGGCCTGGGAGTACTGCCCTAGCTCGGTGCGAAGGATTCCGATGTTATTGAGGTAACTGGCCTGGGCCGCCGGGTTGTCCAAAGTACGCACGATGCCCAAAGCTCGGGTGAGTTTGTCCAGGGCTTGGGCATACTCGGCCCTGGCGTGATGGATACCCGCTTGGAGATTAAGGCAGTCTGCTTCGGCAGCAGGCAGGTGGGCCTCCTGGGCCAGTCGAATGGCCTCCTCGAGGTACATACTGGCCTGCCCCAGCTCACCCCGTTCGCGCAAGATGTTGGCCAGAAGTCGTAAGCTCTCCAATTGCTGTTCGGGATCCTGGGCCAGCCCGAGGCCGGTTTGTGCCACCCGAAGCGACTCAACCAACTGACCCAGCCGTAAGTAGGCCCTGGCTAAAATCAAGGCAGCCCGCACCTCATGCATCGTTTGGCCGTTCAGGTGGGCCAGGGCTTTGGCTTGCTCAGCCAAGCGAACAGCCTGCCTGGGATTACGGCTCAGATGTCCTTGGGCATCCGACAGTAGCGACTCGACGGTTGCCGGTGCAGGCGTCGAGTGTCCAGTTGCCTTATCAGTATCGCGTTGCACCCGCAAAGCCTCTCTTCAAATCAGCTACCCACATTATTGTCATATTCAAATCGGTACGCTTCAAACAAACACTTCCAGGGTGACTAAACAGATGGTTTCGGTAGGCTGTATCATTGCCAACCGGTAAAAAGCAAGCAAGTAATATATCCCAACCCGCTTACCGAAGAATCGATTTGTGTAGCTCCCATAATGCCACCCCTGTCTAAGAATAGGGCCTAAGGGGTATCACGGTTGTGACAAATAGCTACCGGGCAGCAGGCACAGGCCGATCGCCCCCAGTAAGAGCTCTGTCATACCGGTTCCGCTCGAACCCCTCATTTTTGATTACACCCAAAGGTGAAGGGCTCGAGCCGACCGAAGGGAGTTGGAGTGCATTCCGGCAGTATCGTTTAGGAAAAGTGAACGATAGCCGGAATGCTATCAGAGCTGTTTGTGGTTGGTTATTCACGGTTTTATCGGAGCCAGCACAGTACAAACACTTCCTCCGGGGCAGGGTTGAGGCTATACACCAGCAGACAAAGCTGACAAGGTGGCTCTCCGTAGCAGTTGCAGGTATTGGGCGGGGGTTCCCGAGCGTCCCACCACAATACCCCACACACCCCGGTAGGGTGCGGTCAGGTCTAGCCAGTGGGTTTCACCTTTCCCGGACAGCACCAGTAAGCCGGGGGCCAGCCAGGGCACCGCACTCGATGCCAGGGTTGCATCTACCTTCGCTTTGACCTGAGCCGCGGAGACACAGGCATGGGGAATGGGAGCAAAAGGCTCCTTTGCCCACCCCATCCGATAGGCGAGATAACGGTAGGTCGGCCAGTCGTCGATATCGGAGCACCAAAGCCCATCGCCCCACTCGAGCAGTTCGATCTGCTTTTGGCGGGTACTCAAGATGGCCCTTGCCCCCTGGTCACCCTTGAGCCGAAGCACTTCCGGGAAAAGCCTCGCGGATAAATATACAGGGGGGCGTATCTGGCCCTGTACACTGGCCGCTACCGCGAGTATCTGAGGGGTTTTGGTCTCTATAGCTTCTCGCATTTGTTCGAGTCTAGTCGGCTCAATTGCTGGCATATCGGCCAGAAGTACCAGTGCACCCGAAGCGCCCGAAAGCATGCGAATACCGGCCTTTAGCGAGGTGCTCTGTCCATACCGATAGTTGTGGTTAAGCACAGTTTTCACCCTCGAGTCCACACCTGGGGTGGTCTCTACCCAGCGCTCCACCACGTAGCGGGCCACCTTTGCAGCACGCCCCAAAACCACAACTATGCGCCCATCTAACGCAAAAGCGGCCTGCTCGAGCACCCGAGTCAGCAGCACGTGTCCCTCGCCTGCTGGCAGCAAAAACTTAGGCACTCCGAACCTCGAGGCCCGTCCAGCCGATAGCACAATGGCATCCACCATAGCCCATCGTAAGGTATCGCAGCTTATGGAAAACTGATACAAACTGTAAGCTTAAACATCCTTGCTGGGTGGGTTTAGGACATAGATTATTCTGGCTTGCAAAAGCAAAAAGGAGGCAGGACTGCATGATACCCGCGGCCTTTGAGTATAAACGTCCGATGTCCCTCGAGGAGGCCCTGAGCCATCTGGCCCAGTACGGCTCTGATGCCCGTGTGCTGGCCGGAGGGCAGAGCTTGATTCCGGCCATGCGCTATCGCCTGGCCCAGCCCGCTGTGCTGGTAGATATCAACAAGCTACCCAACCTGGGCTATATGAAAGAAGAAAACGGGATGCTCCGCATCGGAGCGCTGGTGCGCGACACCGATGTAGAGTTCAGCCGAGATATACAAACCAGATACCACCTAATTAGCGACGTTTCGATGGTAGTAGCCGACCCCATCGTGCGCTACCGGGGTACGGTGGTGGGTTCCCTCTGCCACAACGACCCCTCCGGCGACTGGGCGGCAGCGGCCATCGCTGCGCGGGCCCAGATGGTCATCCAGGGCCAGGGCGGGGCTCGAGTGGAGCCCATTGACCAGTTCCTGGTGGATAGCTTCGCGACCTCCATCGGCGAGGGTGAGATGGCCGTGGAGGTGCGGTTTCCTGTCCCCAACGCGCTCACCTCTGGCGCTTACGAAAAAATCGAGCGGAAGGTGGGCGACTACGCCACCGCCGCCGCGGCTGTACAGATTGAGCTCAACCCCGACGGCACCATCAAGGAAGCCGGCATCGGCATCACCGCCGTGGCCCACATGGCTCTGCGGGTTGAAGAGGCCGAGAAAATCCTGCGGGGTCAGAAACCTACGCTCGAGCTAATCCGGGCCGCCGCCGAAGAGGCCCGCAAAATCGCCGACCCCAATCCGGATGCGCGCGGCTCCGCCGAGTACAAAAAGGACATGGCCCGGGTACTGGTAGGCCGGGGCCTGATTAAAGCCCTGAAGCGCCTGAATGTGGTGGTGGCCTGAAGCTGCTTTCTTACCGTAGGAGCTCAGCATGGAAATCACACTAAAAATCAACGGCTCAGAGAAAAAACTCAGCGTGGAGCCCCGCACCCTGCTGGTGCACGCCATCCGCGATGCCGGTCTTACCGGAACCCATATCGGCTGCGACAGCTCTTCGTGTGGGGTTTGCACGGTGGTGCTCGATGGTAAAACCGCCGTTAAAAGCTGCACCATGTTTGCAGTCCAGGCCGAGGGTCACGAAATTACCACCATCGAGGGCATGGCCCAGGGTGGCAAGCTGCACCCATTGCAGCAGGCCTTCCACGATCAGCACGGCCTGCAGTGCGGCTACTGTACGCCCGGCATGATTATGGCCGCGCACGTACTCTTGCAGCACAACCCCAACCCCACCGAGGAAGAGATTCGCTTCGGCCTCTCGGGCAACCTTTGCCGCTGCACCGGCTACCAGAACATCGTAAAAGCCGTTCAGCAGGCCGCTCAGATGTTGCAGCAACCCGCAGGCGCAGCCGCCGACGACTAGTGATCCAACCCCAGGCTACTGGCTTGTTGCTTCCAGCGATTTACCCAAGCAAAAAGGAGCACCCATGGCAGTCCAGACCCCCAACCTCGAGCCCAAGGGCATCCAAGGGCTCGGCAAGGCTATCAAGCGCAAGGAAGACGCTCGCTTTATCGTGGGCAAAGGCAACTACCTCGACGATATCAACCTTCCAGGCATGCTCTACATGGCCCTGGTGCATAGCCCCTACGCCCACGCCAAAATTCTGAACATCGATACCAGCGAGGCCCTGAAAATTCCCGGTGTCAAGGCCGTTATCACCTCCAAAGACCTGGCCGCCGCGGGGCTTTCCTGGATTCCAACCCTGGCCGGCGATAAGCAGATGGTGCTGGCCGACGGCAAGGTGCTGTACCAGCACCAGGAGGTGGCCGCGGTGTACGCCGAGACCCGGCAGGCCGCCGCCGACGGGGCCGCCGCAGTCCAGGTCGAGTACGAGCCCCTACCGGTGGTGGTAGATCCCTACAAAGCCACCGCCCCCGACGCGCCGGTGCTGCGGGAAGACATCAAAGATCAGATGAGCGGGGCCCACGGGCCTCGGCGGCATCCCAACCACATCTGGACCTGGGAGGTGGGCTCTAAGGACGAAACCGAAAAGGCCCTGGCCCAGTCCGAGGTGCGCATCAAGCAGCACATGGTCTACCCGCGCAGCCACCCGGCCCCCCTGGAGCCCTGCGGCTGCATCGGCGACATGAACAAGGCCACCGGGCGGCTTACGGTCTACATGACCACCCAGGCGCCCCACGCCATCCGCACCGTGTTATCGCTGGTAACTAAAATTCCCGAGAACAACATCCGGGTCATCTCGCCCGACATTGGCGGCGGCTTTGGCAACAAGGTGCCGGTCTACCCCGGCTACGTGTGCGCCATCGTGGGCAGCATCGTGCTGGGGGCACCGGTCAAGTGGGTCGAGACCCGTACCGAGAACCTCACCACCACCGGCTTCGCCCGCGACTTCCACATGGACATCGAGATTGGGGCCACCAAAGACGGCAAGGTCACGGCCATGAAGGTTTATACCCTGGCCGACCACGGGGCCTTCGACGCCGCCGCCGACCCCAGCAAGTACCCGGCGGGTTTGTTCAGCATCTGCACCGGATCCTACGACTTCCAGAAGGCCTACGCCCAGGTGGAGGCGGTCTACACCAACAAGGCCCCCGGCGGGGTGGCCTACCGCTGCTCCTTCCGCGTGACCGAGGCCAGCTACCTGATTGAGCGCAGCATGGACGTGCTGGCCCACGAGCTCAAGATGGACCCCGCCGAGCTGCGCCTCAAGAACTTCATCCAGCCCCACCAGTTCCCCTACCCCTCGGCCCTGGGCTGGACCTACGACTCCGGCGACTACGAGAAAACCCTGAAAGTGGCGCTCGAGCGAATCGGTTACCACGAGCTGCGCAAAGAGCAGGCCGAGAAGCGGGCCCGGGGCGAGCTGATGGGCATTGGCATCTCCACCTTTACTGAGATTGTGGGGGCCGGGCCCAGCAAGGACTTCGATATCCTGGGCATCAAGATGTTCGATGGGGCCGAGATTCGGGTGCACCCCACGGGCTCCGCCATCGTGCGGGCCGGCACACGCCACCAGGGCCAGGGCCACGAGACCACCTGGGCCCAGATCGTCTCGGAAGAGCTGGGCCTGGACGTGGACAAAATTATTGTGGAGGAAGGCGACACCGACACCGCCCCCTATGGCCTGGGCACCTACGCCAGCCGCAGCACCCCCACCGCGGGCGGGGCCATGGCCCTGGCCGCCCGCCGCATCCGCGAGAAGGCCAAAAAGATCGCCGCACACCTCCTGGAAGTGGGTGAAAACGACGTGGAGTGGGTGGACAAGAAGTTCCAGGTCAAGGGCGTGCCCAGCAAGAGCGTGACCATGAACGAGGTGGCTTTTGCCGCCTATACCAACCTGCCCCCTGGCCTGGAGCCTGGACTGGAAACCACCTACTACTACGACCCGCCCAACCTGACCTTCCCCCACGGCGCCTACGTCTGCGTGGTGGACATTGACAAAGGCACCGGCGAGGTCAAGGTGCGCCGCTTCGTAGCCATTGACGACTGCGGCACCATCATCAATCCCATGATTGTGGAAGGACAGGTGCACGGCGGCCTGACCGAAGGCTTCGCCATGGCCTTCATGCAGGAGATCGCCTTCGATGAACAGGGCAACCACCTGGCCTCCAACTTCACCGATTATCTGCTGCCCACCGCCCTCGAGACCCCCAAATGGGAGACCGGCCACACCGTTACCCCCAGCCCCCACCACCCCATTGGGGCCAAAGGGGTGGGCGAGTCGCCCACGGTGGGCAGCCCGGCCGCCTTTGTGAACGCCGTGGTGGACGCCCTGGCTCACCTGGGTGTGCGCCACATCGACATGCCCATCACCCGCGAAAAGGTCTGGAAGATTTTGCGGCAGGCCGGAGTGGACGCTTTCTAGCCAGAACTGATATCCCAAGCGCCTGCGACCTGTCGCGAACTGCATTGGGCTTCTGTTAATCGTCGTTCGTTGCAGCAAGAATGGGGTGGACAGTCTCCGTTCTGTAGTAAGCTGCCCACCCCATCGCTGCGCGCCAACCGGGCCTGGCATGATGTGCGCCAATGTGTTGGAAGACTGGCTTTTGGGCCAATTCAGGCCATTTGTGAGGTGTGAGATATGAAACTCGAGTACAAAGGTCAAGAAAACGTTCAAGCCAACCCCGAAAAAGTTTGGAGCTTTATCCAGGATCCCCAAAAAGTAGCCTCCTGCCTGCCCGACCTCAAGAGCGTGGAGATCAAGGACGATAAGCACATGGTTGCCACCGTAGGGGTGGCGGTGGGGCCTGTGCGGGGTACATTCAAGTTCAACATTGAGCTTGACCCTCGTCCAGACGAAAACAAGGTGATGGTGCGTATCCGCGGCGGTGGACTGGGTAGTGCCGTGGATCTTACCGCCAGCGCCGACATCAAAGGCCAGGACAACCAGACCACCCTGCTCGACTGGCAGGGCCAGGCCACGGTGAGCGGCCCCGCCGCTACAGTGGGGGGGCGGGTGCTGGATGCCCAGGCCAAGCGGCTCATCGAGACGGTGTTTGCCAACATGGGCCAGAAAATGAGCGAAGCATAGTTGATCCTAGGGGCTAAGCGTCGGTGAATATAGCGACTGCTAACCTCGGAAGTGCGCAGGCCTCCCTCGAGTGCTGGCTTGGACGCCCGATGGTTTAATGCCCGTTTTGTGATTAGCGGTTGATTTTCCAGTTTAATCTGGCTTTACGCTTGAATACAAATGGACATCTACAGCAGAATCGCTGAACTCAGGCAAACCGGCCAGTCGTTTGCGCTGGCTACGGTGGTCTCGCGGCAGGCCCCGGTCTCCTCGCATCTGGGCGACAAAGCCATCATCTTTGAAGATGGGTGCTTTGAAGGGTATGTGGGGGGTGCTTGTTCACGGGAAATTGTGCGCAAACAGGCCCTCGAGGCCCTGCGCCTGGGCAAGCCCCGGCTGGTCAGGATTACCCCGGAGGCGGCGGCTAAGGTGGTGCTCGAGCACGCCGACGAGGTGGTCATTCCCATGACCTGCGCCAGCGAGGGCGCGGTGGACGTCTACATCGAGCCCCTGATTGGCAAATCCTGCTTGCTGGTGGTGGGGGGTTCGCAAATCGCCCTCACCACCGCCCAGATAGCCGCCCGCATGAACTACACCGTCACGCTGGCCTGCGATAAGCCCGAGCTGGCCGGGGTGAGCCTCGAGTCCGAGATTCAGGTGCTGGACTGGCGCGAGCTGGGGAGCTGGCTCGACGCGCAAAACCCTGCCAAAACCCACATCGTAATCGCCTCGCAGGGCCACTACGACGAAGACGCCCTGGTGCTCATCGCCCAGCACATGCCCCGCCCGGCCTACCTGGGGCTGGTGGCGAGCCGAAAGCGCGGGGCTGCAGTGCTGGACAATCTGGAAATTCTGGGGGTGCCCAGAACCACCTTCCCCCAGCTCAAATACCCCGCCGGCCTCGACCTGGGGGGGCGCGGGCGCGACGAGGTGGCCGTCTCGATCCTGGCCGAGATCATCTCGCTCAAGCACCAAAAGAACGCCCAGAAAGTAGCCCTCGAGGCCCCTCCAAACCCCTTGCAGGCGCTCGAGCAGGTTCAGGCCATCGCAGCCGATACCCCGGTTGTTTCAGCGCCCACCAGCGTCCCCAGCGGTATGGCTATAGACCCCACCAGCGGCGAGCTGGTCGAAATTGCCAAAGCCGTCAGCGCCGAGTACCAGGGCCAGACCTACTACTTTAGCTGCCCCAACTGCCGCGCCAAGTTCCTGAAGAACCCCGAAAAGTACCTGAAGGGTAGGGCATGAACCCGGCTGAGCAGAATCCGCTTCTACAAAGCGTCGAGGGCATCCAGGCCGTTCTGCGCGAGCGCAACTACATCGCCGACCTGCCCATGGCCACCGCCCTCAGGCTGGTGATGGCCCTGCGCAAGCCGCTGCTGGTCGAGGGCCCCGCCGGGGTGGGCAAAACCCAGATCGCCAAAACCCTGGCCGAGGTGCTGCATACCCGGCTGATTCGGCTGCAGTGCTACGAAGGCCTCGACACCGCCCAGGCCCTGTACGAGTGGAACTACCCCAAGCAGATGCTGCACATCCGCCTGACCGAGAATTCGGGCGAGAGCGTGGCCCAGCGCGAGGCCGAGATTTTCAGTGAGGCCTACCTGCTGCGCCGCCCGCTGCTCGAGGCCATCTCGCAGGATCAGCCCCCGGTGCTGCTGATTGACGAGATAGACCGCACCGACGAGGAGTTCGAGGCTTTTTTGCTCGAGCTTTTAGCCGAGTTTCAGGTCACCATCCCCGAGCTGGGCACCCTCAAGGCCCGGCACCGGCCCTACGTGATCCTGACCTCCAACCGCAGCCGCGAGCTGTCGGACGCCCTCCGGCGGCGCTGTTTGTACCTGTGGCAAAACTACCCCAGCTTTGAAAAAGAGGTCGAGATCATCCGGGCCAGGCTACCGGGCATCAACGAGCGGCTGGCACAAAAGATTGCAAGGGTGGTGGCCCACCTGCGCGAGCTGCCCCTGAACAAGGCCCCCGGCGTGGCCGAGAGCCTGGACTGGGCCGAGGCGCTGGTCTCACTGCACAAGGAGTCCCTCGATATGAGCATCCTCGAGCAGACCTGGGGCGTAATCATCAAGGACAAAGACGACCTGGCCCTGGTGGAAGCCCATAAAGCCCGCATCGCCGAGCTGGTCGTCTGAGCAGATCAAGCTGGCTGTTGGAGACGCTGCCCATGCCGCCCAACGCTTTTCCTTATGGCAACCTGCTCGAGAACCTGGTGGCCTTTGGCGAGCACCTGCGCCGCACCGCCCAGCAGTTCAACGTCGGGCCACAGGAGATACAGGACAGTTTGCGCGCGCTCGAGGCCGTTAACCTGGGCAACCTGCAGGAGGTTCGACAGGCCCTCAAGCTGGTCATGTGCAGCAGCCTCGAGCAGGAGCGGGTGTTCGACGACCTTTTCTTTCAGTTTTTCCTCTCGGGGAGGCAGCATCCGGCAGCCCCCAGCCACCCCCCCAAAGCCACCCCCGGCGGCCCGGAGGAAGGCCACGAGCAGATACCGGCCCGTCGGTCTTCTTCGCCCGAACACCCGGAGGGCTCAGGTGATCTGACCGGCAAGGGCCGGCCACACCCCCACCAAGATACCCCGGCCGACTGGGCCGCCCCCCTGCTCAAAGCCATGTTCAGCCGTATCGAAGGGGCCGAGGCCCCGGAAGTTGAGATACCCCAACAAGACCTCGAGGCCATGCTGCAGGCAGCCACCCAGATGGTCAACCAGGTGCGCCTGGGGCGCAGCCGGCGCTGGAAGCTTGCCAGCAAAGGGCCGCGCTTTCACCTGCGGCGCACCCTGCGCAAAGCCCTGCACACCGGCGGCGACCCCCTCTACCCCGCCTGGCAGCACCACCCCAAGCGCCAGCCCCGCTTTATATTCGTGCTCGACGGGAGCCGCTCGATGCAGGACTACGCCGACCGGCTGTTGCAGTTTGCCTATGCCCTGCGGATGCGCTGCAACCGGGTGGAGGTTTTTGTTTTCTCCACCCAGATGGAGCGCATAACCCGGCAGCTCGAAAAAGCCAAAAGCCTTTCCGAGCGGCCCCGGCTCCACCGGCTGGGCAGGGCCTGGGGCGGGGGCACCAGCATTGGGGAAAACCTGTTGCGGCTCGAGCAGCAGTACGGCGGCCTGATTCGCGGCGACAGCATTGTGATTGTAGCCAGCGACGGGCTGGATACCGGAGCAACGGAAATCCTGGAACTGGCCCTGCAAAAAATACGCCAGCGCAGCGCCGCCCTGATCTGGCTCAATCCCCTGCTCAACCAGAAGGGCTACGACCCTCGAGCCAACTGCATGAACACAGCCCTGCCCTACCTCGACCGGTTCTGCACCGCCGAAGACCCCGAAACCTTCGCCCGGCTTACCCAGCGGCTCAGGTTGCGAAAATAGCCTGTTGCGCGGCGCTATCCCAGCAGCTCGCTCCAGTTGGTCGGTGTGCGGGGCTGGGTGTAGTCGGTGTCCATCTGGGCGAGCTGCAGCCGGCCGGAGTACTCCTCGTTCACCGCCTGCCAGTAGGTGTATTCTTCGATGACCCAGACGCCGCTTTCACGCGCACCGTTGCCGCTGCCCCGGATACCCCCAAACGGCAGGTGGGCTTCGGCCCCTACGGTGGAGTTGTTGATGCTGGTCATGCCGGCCTTAATCTCGGTTTTGAAGCGGTAGGCCCAGTCGCGGCGGTTGGTGTAGACCGCGCTCGAGAGCCCGTAGGGGTGGGCGTTGGCCGCCTGGATGGCCTCGTCCAGCCCATCCACCCGCACCAGGTTGATGGTCGGGCCGAAGATCTCCTGTTCAAACTGCCGCATCCCCGGCCGGGCCTCCCAGACCGTAGGCCAGCCGAACAGGCCCGCCTCGGGGTCGCCCTTGAAGCGGGGGTAGGGGTTCGAGGCGGTTATGCGGGCTTTGCCAAAAAGCAGCGTAGCGCCGTCGGCCTGGCCCCAGCTATAGTGCTCGACCCAGCGCTCGTACAGGCGGGCGTTGATAAAAGGCCCATAGGTGACCTCGGGGTGCTCGAGCGGGTTCCCCACCACCGTAGACTCGGTTTTCTCCAGGAAGCGCTTTTTGAACTCGTCGTAGATGGGCGCCTCCACGATGATGTTGCCGGCGCTGGTGCAGCGCTGGCCGCCGGTGGCGAAAGCGCTCCACCAGGCCCCTTCCACAGCCAGCTCGAGGTCGCTGTCGCGCAGCACCACCAGGGGGTTTTTGCCGCCGAGCTCGAGGGTCGGGCGCAGCAGGTTGCGGCCCGCCACCTCGCCAATCCAGCGCCCCACCGCGGTGCTTCCGGTAAAGGCAAACTTGTTCAGAAGCCCCTCGTCCATCAGCTCCACCAGCCACTGGCCCGTGGAGTCCTTGCCCCCCCCAAACACCACGTTGATCACCCCAGGGGGCAGGCCTGCCTCTTCAAATAGCTTCACCAGCACATACGACAGCGCGGGCGAGTCATCGGAGGGCTTCCAGACCACGGTGTTACCGGTCAGAACAGCCGGAATCAGCTTCCAGGAGGGCACCGCGATGGGGAAGTTGCCCGCCGTAATCATCCCCACCACCCCGACGGGCCGGCGGAAGGTGAAGAGCTCCTTGTTCTTCATCTCGCTGGGCACGGTCTGGCCGTAGAGCCGGCGGCCTTCCGAGGCGAAAAAGATAGCGGTGTCAATGGCCTCCTGCACATCCCCACCGGCTTCTTTGAAGGTCTTGCCCACCTCGCGCACCATCAGCCGCACCAGGGTGGCTTTTTCGCGGGTCAGCACCTCGGCCAGGTTCATCAGCACCGCCCCGCGCACCGGCGCGGGGGTGCGCGACCAGTCCTGAAAGGCTTTCTGGGCCACTTGGGCCGCCTTGCGCAGGGTTTCTTTGGAGGCTTCGGGGAAGCGGGCTACCAGGTCGGCGCGGTCGGCGGGGTTGTGGCGCTCGAGCAGCCGCCCCTCAAACACCTCCTCTCCCCCAATCAGATGGCCTATTTCCAGGGCTTTACCGTATTTGCTTGGGTGTGTCTGCATACTTCACTTCTCCACAGAGCTGAGTTTTTCCCGCAGGGCTTCCGCTGTGGCCGGGGGTACCAGCTTGGAGACATCACCCCCGTAGCGGGCAATCTCCTTGACCATGGTGGAGGAGACAAACGACCAGCGGGTGGCCGCCATGATGAAAAAAGTCTCGGGGTGGTTGCCGTACTGGCGGTTCAGGTGGGCCATCTGCAGTTCGTTCTCGTAGTCGGAGACCGCCCGCAACCCTTTGACGATGACCCTCGAGCCAATCTGCTTCATGTACTCGGCCAGAAGGCCGTTGAAGGTGTCCACTTCCACGTTGGCAAGCCGGGCCGAGGCCACCGCTCGCCGGATAATCTCCACGCGCTCCAGGGGCGTGAAAAGCCATAACCCCCGCTTGGAGGGGTTCTCGAGCACCGCCACCGTGACCTTTGCAAAGTGCCTCGAGGCCCGCTGGATCACGTCAAAATGCCCGTTGTGCAAAGGGTCGAAACTGCCAGGGTAAACCACGTGCATAGCGCCTCGCTTTCGGCCCGTATCTTCACATAGCAAAGCGCCTCGGGTCAAACCCTCACTAAGGCTGTTCGACCATGTCGGCCTCGATGATGGTGAGGCAGTTGTAGCCATACACCCGCCGCTCCCCCATCGGCAGGTGCAGGCCGGTGGGGTGTTGCAGGATGTACAACCCCCCCGCTTCGACCACCTGCGCCTCGAGCAGCCGTTCAAAGTCCTGCAGCAGGTCGTGGGGATAGGGCGGGGCCATAAAAGCCACCGTAAAACGCAAGCCCTGCCGCCTGGCTTGTTGCAAGTAGTGCTCTACCGGCATCCCCTCGATCCGAACCTTCAGGCGGGCCTTGAAAGCATTCTCTCTCAGGAACTGGATGGCCTGCCGATCCTTTTCCACCAAGGTGGTTTCAAAGCCCTCCGAGGCGGCCTCGAGGCCCACCGCGCCACTACCCGCGTACAAATCCAGGAAGCGGCCCCGGCGGGGGTACCTAAAGCGCAAAAAATCGAAGAGGGCCTTGCGCAGCCGCACCGGGCTGGGCCGCGCCGAGTCCGGCACCTTCAGGGCCACCCCTTTGGCTGTTCCACCCAAAATTCGCAGCATGACAAGTTACTGACCCGGTACGCGGGTGGGGATTTGCACGATGTCCGGGCTACGGAACCAGATCTGGCACTGCACGCCCTGGCTCTGGGTGGGTCGAACCCGCACCTCAAAGCGGCTGCTGGCCCCATTGGCCAGACTTCGCACGGCAATTGGGGCCGAATTGGTGCCATACACCTTTCGGTTCGGAACCCCGCTGACTGTGGTAACCACCTTGTCCACCACCCGCAGGTTGACACGCACGTTGTTGAGCGTCTGACCCGACTGGTTGACCACGGTTCCCCGCGCAATCATTACCCCGGCGCTGGGCGTACAGCTCCACTCGGTTACGCGCAGCTTATACACCGTCCCCTGCGCATAGCCCAGGCCCAAAAACAAGAAGATTCCCAAAGCGATAAGGCTTAATCTCATAGCCGCAATGTTACCAAATATCCGCTTTCCAGCAGCTCAACGAGGATTGGGCACCAGGGTGGCGATCTGAATGACTCGAGGGTTGCGGAACCACAGCTCGCAGCGGCTCACCGTATCGAAGTTGGTACGAACCCGCAGCTCAAAGCGCGCCGTCTCCCCCGGAAGCAGGTTGCGATCCTGTAAAGGCACCGAGTTGGTGGCCATGCGCAGCCCTGGGCCAATAATCCGGGCGCTCACCCGCAAGTCCTGCAAAGGCCGGGCGCTGATGTTGCGCACCATACCCTGAATTAGAGCACCTCGAGAGAAACTTTGGCAGCTCCAGGAAAGAACCCGCAAGCGGTACGGACTGGTCTGGGCAACAACCAAGCCGGCCACAATCAAGGCCCCTGCAAAAACTAGAAAACGTTTCATGGTTCTGCTGTAAAAAGACGCTACCAAAAGGGCACCGCCTATAGAAGACTTCACCTACAAGAGCCCAGTCTAAGCCCTTTACGAGTTTCGCCAAACGTTATTTGAGTCGGGTGAGAGCCAGGGCCTTGAGACCCGATCAGATGCCGTGCTAAAGAGATTGAGTTGGTCGAGGAGACTGGATTCGAACCAGCGACCCCCTGCTCCCGAAGCAGGTGCGCTACCAGGCTGCGCTACTCCTCGGCACCAGCGAGTATTGAGTATAGAACGGACTCGAGGCTTTGTCTAGGCCGCAGCAAGCTGAACTTGAAAAGCCACCGCATTTTGGATGAAGTCAGCCTTAATGCAAGGCCTACAAATTTAGAGTTACACAGGACGTATCCTAAAAGTTAGTTGCGTAAATACGCTTGCGACAGCAGGTTTTCTGCACCACACTAACCTATAGGAGTTTGGATGAAACAGTGGCTGGGTTTGTTCTTGATAGCATTTTTAGTGGCCTGTAACACCGATGGCGTAGGGGTCTCGCCGCCCAACGGCCCCAACCCAAGCCGCACTGGACTCTGGTCCGACCCCAAAACCTGGCCTAGCGGACAGCTACCCCGCGCCGGCGAGGTGGTGGTGATTCCCGCTGACCTGGCTGTGGTGCTCGACGTAAGCCCACCCCCCCTCAAGGGCCTGACCATCAACGGCGTTTTGCGCTTCGATAACCGAGACCTGGAACTCAGCGCAGACTGGATTATGGTGCACGGGAAGCTCGAGGTCGGCACCCCCAACCAGCCCTTCCGCAACCGCGCCATCATCGCCCTCACCGGCAACAACCCCGACGAAGACCAGATGGGCATGGGCACCAAGGTGCTGGGGGTGATGGGGGGCATCCTGGATCTGCACGGCGAGCCGCGCAAAGGCTGGACCAAACTGGCCCAGACCGCCCCCGTCGGCGCCACCCAGATCACCGTGCTGGATGCCAGCGGCTGGCGCGCGGGCGACCGGATTGTGCTGGCCTCCACCGATTACAACCCCCGGCAGGCCGAGGTGCGCACCATCCAAGCCGTCAATGGCAATACCATCACCCTGGACGCCCCCCTCAGATACCCCCATTTTGGGGAGATCACCTACGGGGTCGATCAGCGGGGCGAGGTGGGGCTGCTCTCCCGCAACATCCTGATCCGGGGGGACGATTCATCCATTAGCACAGGTTTTGGCGGCCACATCATGGCCATGATGGGCAGCACTATGCGGGTCTCCGGCGTGGAGCTATACCGAATGGGACAGCGCAACCTGCTAGCTCGCTACCCCATCCACTGGCACCTGATGGGTCGGGCACCAGGGCAGTACATCAAAAACTCCTCCATCCACGAGTCCTTTAACCGCTGCGTAACCATTCACGGCACCAGCGAGGTGGAGGTATCGGGCAACGTGGCCTACAACGCCCTGGGCCACTGCTACTTCCTCGAGGACGGCGCCGAAACCAAAAACCTCATCGAGGGCAACCTGGGCATCCTGACCCGCGAACCCGACCCAGCCAAGGGCGAAGAGGGCGTGATTCCCACCGACAAAACCCCGGCCACCTTCTGGATCTCCCACCCCGACAACATCGTGCGGAACAACGTGGCCGCCGGTTCCGACCACACCGGCTTCTGGTACGCCCTGCCCGAGAACCCCACCGGCCCCTCGGCCACCACCACCATCTGGCCCCGTCGCACCCCGCTGGGTGAGTTCTCGGGAAATGTGGCTCACTCTAATTGGGATGGCCTGATGGTCGACCGCGGCCCCAACAAAGACACTTTAAAAGCAGAGCCCACCGTTTATAACCCCCGAACCAACCCTAGCAACTTAAGTAACAACAATACCGAGAACCCGCCCGTAGTAGCTGAGTTCAAAAACTTTACCGCCTATAAAAACCGAGGCAACGCTGCCTGGCTGCGCGGCATCAATCACAAGGTCACCGGGGCCAAGCTGGCCGACAATGCCATTGGCATGACCTTCGCCTCACAGGAGAGCACCCTGGAAGACTCGCTGATAGTGGGTGACAGTAACAACAAGGGCTTCCCGGAAAACTGGGAATTTCGCGGTGTGGATGGACGTAGTCTACCTCGATCCTGGCCCGTTAGCGCCGGAGGCCCCATCGCAGACAACTTCCCCATTCGCGGTTTTGAGTTCTACGACGGCAAAGTTGGCTTCCGCAATGTACATTTCATCAACTTCCAACCCTTGCAAATCCAGAATGCCCAGGGCAGCCATACCGCCATCCGTGAAGCTGGGGCCCTGAGCTATCTACGCTTCACTGCTTTTGCCATTGACAGCCGTAACTTTGCTGAAGGTGCGCGTTTCACCAACGCCAAACCCGTATACCTGCCCCCACGCCCAGAGCCCACCCCCGAAGAAATCGCCGAAGACAAGAATGCTGACGGCTACCGGGGCGCGGTTTTTGTGGATATCGATGGTTCGGTGGGGGGCCACCCCGGCCATGCCATTGTGCTCAATACCCCCTTTCTGCTCGATACCAACTGCCAAATTAGGGCTGACTGGAACGCTGGTGTGTGCAACTACAGCTATGGGCGGCTGTACATTTATAACGAAAGCGGCGGCAACATCGCTCCGGTCTCGCTGACCCGCAACGATGGTAGCAACCCGGTATTTCGGATGTGGGGCGCGCCACGGGATGGTGATAACAGTAACTTTGCGGCTACTGTCATCAAGGGCCGTAACTACACCTTGGGCGTGAATGGCGTCATCCCCAATAAGCTCAAGCTTCGCTTTGACGACAGTGTGTCAGGAGAATTTATCTACGTGGCTATCCCATACAGCGGGGAGCCCTTCATCTACCGCGACTACTGGATAGACAACCGCAATAAACTGGTTCGGGCAGTATCCCGGGCCGAATTTGACGGCAGCACCGGAGACCGCTACTGGAGCGAGGGTGGGATGCTTTTTGTAAAGCTAGTGGTACGAGACCAACCAGGACGTGACTGGGCTGTGCTGGATATCTGCCGCAGCGATTTATGTAGATAAGCTGTCTGAAGCTCGCAGGGCAATTTTGTCCTGGTTGGGATTCACGTGACTCTTGCAGGCGATAAGCATTGGAATTGCGCAGCCTGGCAGGAGCTTCCGGGGTTCGCAAAGCCCACAAAAAAGAACTTATAATGGCGTGCGGCAGCGCTAGGTAGCTGTTTGGTTAGCAAAAAGGCAAAGAGACCACGGAGGCAAGTGTGAACCTACACGAATATCAGGCCAAAGACATCCTCGCCAAATACGGCATCCCGGTTCCCCCGGGAAAAATCGCTTTTACCGCCGATGAGGCCAAGCAAATCGCCAGCGAGTATGGCGACCTAGTGGTCATTAAAGCCCAGGTACACACAGGCGGGAGAGGTAAAGCTGGGGGCGTAAAGCTAGCTCGAAACCCCGAAGAAGCCCGCGAAAAAGCTGCCCAGATTCTGGGGCTCAATATCAATGGCTTCATCACCAAAAAGGTACTGGTAGCCAAAGGGCTCAATATCGCCAAGGAGTACTACGCGGGCATGATTCTGGATCGGGTGAGCCAGCGGGTGGTGCTGATGCTCTCTAAGGAAGGGGGCGTGGACATCGAAGAGGTGGCTGCCACCCGCCCTTACGCCCTGATTAAGTACCCCATCGACCCTCATAAGGGTTTACGGCCTTTTGAGGCGCGGGAGCTGGTCAAGCGCGCCGGCATGGAGGGCAATCTCAACAAGCTGGCTGATGTGCTGGTCAAGCTCTACCAGGCTTATGTAGGCATTGATGCCTCTACTGCTGAGATCAACCCGCTGGTGATCACCGACACTGGCGAGGTGGTAGCTGCCGATGCCAAAATTGTGCTGGACGACAACGCGCTCTACCGCCACCCCGACCTGACCCCTCTGCGTGAGTTCGAGGCCGAGCACCCCCTCGAGGTCGAGGCATCCAACTACGGCTTTAGCTACGTCAAGCTCGACGGCAATATCGGCGTAATCGGTAACGGCGCAGGACTGGTCATGTACACCCTCGACCTGGTTCAGCGCTGCGGCGGTAAGGCGGCCAATTTCTTGGATATTGGCGGCGGAGCCAAGGCCGATGTCGTGTACAACGCGCTCAAAGTGGTGCTGAAAGACCCCGATGTAAAGGGTATTTTTATCAATATCTTTGGGGGTATTACCCGCGCCGATGAAGTAGCCAAAGGGGTTATCCGTGCGCTTGACGAAGGTATCCTGACCAAGCCGGTGGCCATGCGCGTCGCCGGTACTGCCGAAGAAGAAGCCAAAGCCCTCTTGAAAGGTCGACCCGTGTATATGTATCCCACCTCGACTGAAGCCGCCAAAGCCATTATCTCGATGACGGGAGGTACGAAGTGAGCATTCTGGTCAACAAAAATACCCAGGTCATCGTGCAGGGCATTACTGGGCGCGAAGGAGCCTTCCACACCGAGGCCATGATGAAGGCCGGCACCAAGGTGGTCGCCGGTGTCACCCCTGGCAAAGGGGGCCAGACCATGCTGGGCGTACCCGTCTACGACACCGTTAAGGAAGCGGCCACCCACCACCATGTGGATGCTTCCATTATCTTTGTGCCAGCACCTGCCGCTGCCGATGCAGCCCTCGAGGCCGCCCACGCCGGTGTGCCGCTGGTGGTACTGATCACCGAAGGCATCCCTACCATGGATATGGTCAAAGCCGTGGCCGAAATCAAAGCTATGGGGAATGTGCGTCTGATTGGTGGTAACTGCCCGGGCCTTATCACGCCCGAAGAGTGCAAGCTGGGCATTATGCCCGCCAGCGTGTTCAAGAAGGGTCGGGTAGGCCTGATCTCTCGCTCAGGCACCGTTACCTATGAGACAGCCAAGGCCCTATCCGACGCAGGCTACGGTATCTCTACCTGCATTGGCATTGGGGGCGATCCCATCATCGGTACCACCTTCAAAGATCTGCTGCCCCTCTTCAACGAAGATCCCGAAACCCACGCTGTGGTGCTTTGCGGCGAAATTGGTGGCTCCGATGAGGAAGATGCTGCCGCCTACGTTAAGGAGCACATGAAGAAGCCAGTAGTGGGCTTTATCGGTGGGCGTAGCGCGCCTAAGGGCAAAAAAATGGGCCATGCTGGCGCCATCATCATGGGTAGTGTGGGTACGCCCGAGAGTAAGCTGGCGGCCTTTGCCGACGCCGATATTCCGGTGGCCGACACCATAGACGAAATCGTAGAGCTAGTACGCGCCAAGCTAGGCTAGCGAAAGCGAGAAAAGACCAGAGGCGCGCCCCACCAAGGTGGGGCGCGCCTGTCTGTGCAATACCAGGTTGGTGAACTATCCGAATCCGGTTTGAGGCCTATCGGGTTGGCTCCCAGCGCTGCTCTAGTTCCGCAATGGCTTGCCAGTCTTGAGGGTGTGGGCGATGCGCTCCTGGGTTTTCTTGGTACCGAGGAGTTTGAGGAAGCCCTCGCGTTCCAGATCCAGGATGTCCTGCTCGGTCACCTCGCGGGCCGGCCCATCACCACCGCACAGGACATAGGCCACGGCCTTGCCTACCACCACGTCGTGCTCACTGGCCTGTTTGGCTTCGTGGAACTGCCACAGGGCGTAGTGCAGGTTGCCCAGCGCCTCCTTGCCCAGGGCCCGCACCTTCATGGGGGGTTGCGGCACGAAGTCGGGGGCCATGAAGAGCACCCGGCGCTTGGCATCGGCGATCAGGCGGTCGCGGTTCATGCTGATGCCGTCGCTCGGGCGCAAAAAGCCCATGTTGCGGGCCTCGAGGGCGCTGGTGCTGGTCTGGGCCAGCATGATCATCTGGAAGGCCCGCTTAACCCCTTCGAACAGGTCAATCTCGGGCCCATAGGCCGCAAGCTCCTGGGTGAAGCGGAAGAGCATCTCCTTGGTGCCGCCCCCGCCGGGCAGCAGGCCCACCCCGGTCTCGACCAGGCCCATGTAAAGCTCGGCGTGGGCCTGAATGGCGCTGCTGTGCAGGCTGAACTCGGCTCCGCCGCCCAGGGTCAGGCCAAAGGGTGCGGCCACCACCGGGAAGGGCGAACGGCGCAGGCGCATGGAGGTCTGCTGGAAACGGCGGGTGGCCAGCTCGAGGTCGTCCCAGGCCCCTTCCTGCGCGGCCATCAGCACCAGCGCCAGGTTGGCCCCGGCGCTAAAGGTGCGGGGGTCTTCATGCCCAATCACCAGGCCCGCATAGCCGTTGGCATCAACCCAGTCCAGCGCTTTGTGCAGCCCCGAGATGGAGCCATCCCCCCAGGTGCCCATCTTGGCACGGTTCTCGAAGAGGGCCACCCCATCACCCAGGTCGAGCAGGGCGTACTCCTTGCCTTCCAGCAGGGTCTTGCCGGCCTGCTTGACCGTTTGCAGCCGGATTACGCCTTCTTCCGCCGGGATGGGGTGGTACTGCCCATCGAAGCCCAGGTAGTGCCCGTCTTTGTAGAAGCTGCCCTGGGCTTTTTTGAGGAGTTCGGGCTCGGGCAGGCCCAGCTCGGCAAAGCCTTTACGCAGGTAGTCCAGGCCCACCGCGTCCATGTTCTTGAAGGGGCCCTGCTCCCAGGCGAAGCCCCACTCCAGCGCCCGGTCTACCGAGACGATGTCGTAGGCGATTTCCTGGGCCTTCTCGAGGGCATAGTGGGCGTTGTACAAAAACAGCTTGCGGGCAAAAGCCCCATACTTGCCGGGCAGGTCGCCCACCCGCTTCAAGCGCTCGTTCAGGGGCAGGTCTTTGATGGCGGCGATTTCATCCAGGCGCAGTTTCTGCTGGGGCTTGTACTCGCCGCTGGTGTAGTCGTAGGTGTAGATGTCCTTGCCCACCTTTTTGTAGAAGCCAGCCCCGGTTTTCTCGCCCAGGTAGCCCTGCTGGATGAGGTCCTCTACCCAGTCGGGCATGCGGAAGTCCTCGCCGGTGGTGTGCGAAAGCTCGGTGGAGACCAGCTTGAGCACGTCCAGACCGGAGATGTCGCCGGTGCGGAAGGTGGCGCTCTTGGGGCGGCCCACCAGCGGGCCTGTGAGGGCGTCCACCTCGTCGATGGTGAGGCCCTCCGACATCATCAGGCGCATGGCCTGGGCCATCCCGAACACGCCCAGCCGGTTGGCAATAAAGCCGGGGGCGTCCTTGCAGATGACCGTGCCCTTGCCCAGAATGCGCTCGCCGAAGCGGCGCATGGCCTCCAGCACCGCCGGGTCGGTCTCGGGGGTGGGGATCAGCTCCAGAAGGTGCAGGTAGCGCACCGGGGCGAAGAAGTGCGTGCCCAGGAAGCGCTTGCGGAAGGCCTCACCCCGCCCCTCCAGCAGGGTTTTCATGGGGATACCGGAGGTATTGGAACTCACGATGGCCTGGGTGCCCAGGGCCTCGAGCCGGGCAAACAGGGCCTGCTTGGGCTCCGGCTTCTCGATGATGACCTCCACAATCCAGTCGCAGTCTTTGAGTTTTTCCAGCTCGTCGGTGGTGCCCAGCTCGATTAAGGAGGCCCGGCTTTTGTCCATGAAGCTGGCTGGCTTGCTCTTGAGCTGACGCTCGAGGCCTTTTTTGACCAGCTCGAGCTTGTCTTCCTGGCCGGGAATATCCAGCATCACCACCGGCACCCCCGCCGAGGCCGCCAGCGCGGCAATCGCTCCGCCCATCGTCCCCGAACCCACCACACCGATCTTCTTGATTCGCATTCTGTCCTCCAGGCGAAAAAGGTTATAGCCTTGGGTTAGCTATTTTTATACCGAGTCAAAGTTTATAACAAGTTTGCCGCCCGGTCTAGGTAGGTTTCGGTTTAGTGAACCATGGCCGACAGGTCTGGCTGCAAGCGCCGGTATCGCCCTGGGGTCACGAACTCGAGCAGGCCTAGGTCGCGCAACCCCTGCAACTGCTGGCGAATTTTGTCCTTGGGATGGCGGTTGGCCGGGTAGTGTTGAGCAGCCAGGGGGAGAATTCGCTCGTAGGCTTCCAGGAGCGTAAACTCTTCGGGCATCTGGGCCAAAGCACCCATCACCAGTCCCAGCCAGCCGCCAAACCCTCGCCACACCAACTCAACCGGCAGTGTTCTGGGCTTGGGTCTGGCCCTGACCTGCCCGGCCGCCCATTCGACATACTGCTTGAGCTGCGTTGAAGTCCAGCGATACGGTTGCGCAGCGTGGATGGTTTGCAGGATCTGTTGAGCAATGGCCTCGCTTTGCACCGCCAGACCAATCTCGAGGTTGTATCGCCAACCGTTCATGGTGGGGTTGGCCGAGGTGACCAGCACCTTTGCGTCGTCCACCATGTACACCTTGGCGTGCAGGTTGCTGATACTTTGCACCCGCACCCCCTGGGTCGAAAGCTCGTAGATTGCAGCCAAATCGGAGGCCCCGCCCAGAACGTCCCCAATCTTCAGGCTGGTCACCAGCGTAGCAGGAAGCCCCTTTTTACGTGCAAGCAACAGGTCACGAAGCACCGCGCCCACATACGGGGCGGCTACCAGAATGGAGCGCTCCGCCGCTAAAACCTCCCGGCGCAGCCAGGCCTCGGTGGTTGCTGGAGAGGTTATGATGGCAGCCTGCATAGGTCTGAATCCCCCTCATTGGGCTTTGGTCGAGCGAGCCAGTCCACCACCACCTTCGACCAGCCCTCGAGCCCCTCGTACACCTGCTGCACCTCTTCCAGCGAGGCCAGGCGGCCCTCGAGCTTCTCCGGTTCCATCACCCTCGGTTCGTCTTCGGCCTCCACCACAAACACCACGCCCGCGTGCACCCGGCTCACCGGGCTGTCGGCCATGACGATGAAGCCCGCGGGCTGCGCAGTGTAGGCCCGAACGCCCACCTCTTCCAAAAGTTCGCGGCGCAGCCCATCCAAGACCGGGTTGCCGCCCACATCCTGGGGGTTGATGTGCCCGCCCACGCCCAGGGTGTACCGGTCGTGGAGCCGGGCCTCACCCCCGCCTTTGGTGCGGCGCATCAGGAAAAAACGGCCCCGGTGGCGCACCACCGCATAGGGGATGATCTGGCGGTGGGTGGGGTCTTCCTCGGCCTGGGGGCGCTCGAGGAAAAACCCTTCCTGCTCAATTCTCCGTAAGAGCGCGGCCTCGAGCGGGATGAGGGAAGCCTGGGCCGCCGGAAACACCGAGGCCGGAAGCACATACACCTGTTCCATGCGGGTCAAGATACCATCACTTCGCGGCCCTCGAGCCAGACCCTGTGCACCTGGGCCTCGCCGTGCAGGGTGAAGAGCGAGCCCAGCAAGTCCTCTGCCGAGTCCAGGTGGCGGAAGTGCACCTCGAGGGTGCTGCCGGGTTCGGGCCGCACCCAGATCACGTCGGCGGCCTTGCCGGGGGTCAAACTCCCCACGGTCTCACCCAGGCCCAGCACCTCGGCCCCGGCCAGGGTAGCCAGGTAAAGCAGGTGGGCCGGGGTCAGGCCCACCCCCTCGGGGGCGTAGCGCTGGGCCAGGTAGGCCATCAGGCCCTCCTTGAGCAGGCTAAACCCGGTGCCACCCCCCACATCCGAGCCCAGCCCGAAGCGAACCCCGTGCCGCAGGTGTCGGTTCATGGGAAAGATGCCGCTGCCGATAAAAGCGTTGGAGCTGGGGCAGTGGGCGATGGCCGCCCGGGCCTCGGCCAGACGGGCCAGTTCGGGTTCGGTGGGGTGGACGTTGTGGGCAAACACCGAACGCTCGGTGACCAGGCCAAAGCGGTCGTAGGTGTGCAGGTAGTGCTGGCTCCAGGGGAAAAGCTCGGCTACGGTGCGAATCTCCTCGAGGTTCTCGTTAATGTGGGTGGTGAAGTGCAGGTCGGGGTGCTCCTGCAAAAGCGTCTGGCAGACCTCGAGCAACCCCTCCGAGGCCGAGAGGGCAAAGCGGGGGGTCACCGCGTAGCGCAGCCGGCCCCGGCCATGAAAACGCTGGATGAGCATCTTCTGCTCGGCGTAGCTCCGCTCGGGGGTGGTGTGCAGCTCGGGGCGCAGCATGCGGTCGGAGCAGACCTGCCCGGCGATGATGCGCAGGCCCACGTCCTCGGCGGCCCCGAACAGGTTGGCGGTGGCCCCCTGAAAGTGCGAGCCAAAGACCAGCGCGGTGGTGGTGCCGTTGCGCAAGAGGAGCCAGACGAACTCGCGGGCCAGCTCACGGGCCAACCTGTTGTCGGAAAGCCGGGCCTCCAGGGGCAGGGTGCGCTTTTCCAGCCAGTCCAGCAGCGAGTAGCCCATCGCGCCAATTACCCGGGTTTGCGGGTAGTGCACGTGGGTGTCCACCAGCCCCGGCAGCAGCACCCCTTCGCGGCAGTCCTGCACCGGGGCCTCGGGGTGGTGTTTTCGAACCTCGGAAAAGCTGCCCAGCGCGACGATCTGCCCATCCCGCAGAGCCAATCCCCCGTCGGAAAAGGCCTCGAGGGCCCCGGCGGTATGGAAGGGGTTGTGGGGTGTGTGAAGGATCAGGCCACGCAGTAGAACGGTCATGCCGACCTATTCTACAAAGAGCCCCACCACCGCCCCCTGCCGCACATCCACCAGACCGTGGTCGGTCAGGCGCAGCTCGGGGATCACCGCCAGGCCCAGGAAGGAAAGCACCATGTAGGGGTCGGGCAGGGTCACCCCCAGGGTTTTGGCGGCGGCCTCGAGGGCCTGTAGCCGGGCGTCCACCGCCTCCAGCGGCTCGTCGGTTATCAGGCCGGCAATGGGCAGGGCCAGCTCGGCCAGCACCTGGCCGTCGGCCACCGCCACCATCCCACCGCCCAGGGCCCAGAGCCGCCGGGCCGCCGTTACGATGTCGGCGTCCGAGACCCCCACCGCCATCAGGTTGTGGTGGTCGTGGCCCACCGTGCAGGCCAGGGCTCCTTTTTGCAGGCCAAACGCGGTCACCAGACCCTTACCGATGCGGCCGTTTTTGCCGTGGCGCTCAAAACACACCAGCTTGGCCAGGTCGCGGCTGGGGTCGGCCACCACCTCCCCGTCGCGCACGGTGGGCTCGAGGTGCTCCTCGGCGGTTAGCACCTGGTGCGGTATGGCCCGGATCACCCGCACCTTTCCTGTGCTGGCCGGAATTCGCAGATCCTGGGGGCCAGGGTCGGGCAGCCGGACGGTATGGGAGACCGCCCTCGAGGCCTCGGCCCGGGGGAGCAGCACTTCCAGTTGTCCCTGGTGGGCCACCCGGCGGCCCCGTTGATAGACGGCCTGGGCCCGGAAGCTGTGCAGGTCGTCCAGCACCACCAGGTCGGCCTGGAAGCCGGGGGCAATAGCGCCCCGGCGCAAAAGACTGTAGTGGCGGGCCACGTTCCAGCTACCGGCGCGGATGGCGTAGGCCGGGTCTACCCCCAGCCCGATGGCCTTGCGCACCAGGAAGTCCACCCCGCCCTCCCTGAGCAGGTCGGAGGGCAGCCGGTCGTCGGTTACCAGGCCGATGCGCTCGCCGTGTTCCGGGCGCAGCAGCGGGGCCAGGGCCTCCAGGTTGCGGGTGGTGGAGCCCTCGCGCACCATCAGGAAGCAGCCAGCCTCGAGCTTGGCCCGCCCTTCCTCCAGGGTGGTGCTCTCGTGGTCGGAGGCGATGCCGCTGGCTAAATAGCCCTGCAGCGCAGGCCCCACCAGGGTGGGGGCGTGGCCTTCGGGCGACTTGCGGGAGCGCTCGGCCAGGAGCACCTTGCCAAGCTCGGTTACGTCGGCGGCCAGAATGGCCGGAAAGCTCATCAGCTCGGCCACCCCCACCACCCGAGGATGGGCCAGCAGCCGCTCGATTTCGGCCAGCCCCAGCACCGCACCGCTGGTCTCGAGGGGCGTGGAGGGCACCGAGGAGGGCACGGTGATCCAGACCTCCAGGGGCAGCCCCTCGCTGGCCTCCATCAGCCACTCGATGCCCGCTGCCCCGGCCACATTGGCGATCTCGTGGGGGTCGGTGACCACCCCGGTCACCCCCCGGGGCACCACCCCCCGCGCATACTCCGCCGGGGAGACCAGGGAGGACTCGAGGTGCACGTGCCCGTCAATCAGGCCGGGGGCCACCCAGCGGCCCTCCAGATCCACCACCGCAGCCGCCGGAGCCTGGGCGTACTCCGGCCCCACCGCCGCCACCAGCCGCCCGGCCAGCAGGATGTGGGTGTGCTGGATTTCCAGCGTGAACACATTGACCAGCCGCGCATTTTTGAGCAGCAGGCTTCCCGGCTGGCGGCCCATTGCCACGTCTACTGCGTACTGGAGGTCGGATAGCTGGAGGTTCATGTTCTGCGCATGGTACAGGTAAGCCCAGGCCCCTCGCAAGCGCAGGCCCGCCCCACCCAAAAAAACCTGGCCTGGACAGACCAGGCCAGGCAAAAGGCTTCCGCTGAGATTATTTGGGCTCGTCCGGCACCGGGCCCACCACCCCAGGGGCCACCCACTGCATCTCGTTGAGCTCCTTCACGGTCATCTTGCGCCCCGCCGGTACCCGCAGCACCCCGTTGCGGTCGCGAATGGGCCCGGTGAAGGGATCCCACTTGGGGTTGGGGCTCTGGATGTCCCTGTAAAGCTCCATCACTCGGTCGTAGACGCTCACTTTCTTGCCGTTCACGGTCATGCTGGCCTGCTTCAGGGCCGCCTCGAACTTGGGGTTGATGGGCATGCCCACCTGGGCCCCCAGCATCACCGCTTTCTCGCGGGCCAGCCACCAGTAGTCCACGTTTTGCAGGTTCCTGGGGGTGTAGGTGCCGTTCTGCACTTTCTTCAAGATGTCGATGTAAATGACGCTCCAGTCCACCAGCTGCCCCGAGACCACGTAGTCGGGCGCGTACTTGTACATCGAGTTGTAGTGGCTGAAGCTGGGCACCCTGCGCCGGGCCGCGGTCTGAACAACGGTCGCGGTGTCCTCGGTAAAGGCCAGGATATCGTTGCCTTCGGACATCAGGGCCTCGGCGGCCTCACGGGCCTTCACAGGGTCGAACCAGGCGTTGATCCACTTGACGTTCACGGTAGCGCGAGGGTTGACCGCCCGAACACCCAGGGCAAAAGCTGAGATGTGGCGCTTGAGCTCGGGGATGGGGAAAGCCGCCACATAGCCCACCTTGCCGCTCTTGGTGAGGGCACCCGCCATCAGGCCGTTCAGGTAGTAGATCTGGTAGAAATCGGCCATGTAGGTGAGCATGTTGGGGGCCCGCTTAAAGCCGGAAGCGTGGGCGAAGATAACCTCGGGGTACTTTTTGGCGGCCTCGAGGGTCGGATCCATGAAGTCGAAAGAGGTGGTGAAGATTACGTTACACCCACCCGCAACCAGCCGGTCTACCGTGGCCAGGGTGTCGGCGGGCTTGACCGACTCCACATACTGGGTGGTGAGCCCCGGAATAGCCTTCTCGGCAGCCCGCCGGGCCTCGTCGTGGGCGTAAGTCCAGCCCACATCGCCAATGGGGCCCACGTAGATGAAGCAGGCCTTAAGGTTGGACTGCTGGGCCATTCCCAGGCCAAGCACCAGCGCCATCAACGTACCAATCAACCAAGTCTTTCGCATACATCCCCTCCAGCAACACACCTTATTGAGCAGGCCAAGGCTTTAGCGTTCCCCTCGCCGATAGGGTTTTCCCAGGGCTTCGGGAGCATTACCTTGCTGCCCACGCAGCCCGGACAAAGCCAGCACAAGTATAACCAGAAGGTAGGGCAGGCTCGCAAATACCTCTGAAGGGACGGCCACCTGCCCCTGCAGCCGAAACTGCAGGTAGTACAGAAGCCCGAAAAAGACCGCCCCGAATACGGCGCGTAGGGGGCTCCAGCCCACAAAAATCACCAGCGCCACCGCAATCCAGCCCAGCCCCGCGGTCATACCATCGGTCCAGGAGGGGCGGTAGACCAGCGAAAGGTAGGCCCCGGCCAGCCCGGCCAGCGACCCACCCGCCGCCACCGCAGCGTAGCGCACCCGCAGTACGTTGATGCCCAGCAGGTCGGCAGCCGCCGGGTTCTCGCCCACCGAACGCAGCGAAAGCCCCGTCCGGGTGGCATACAACACAAACGCCAGCAGACCCGCCAGCACAAAGGCCCCCAGGGTGAAAGGCCACTCGGGGGGCTGGTTGAAGAGCGGCAGCCCCTCAAAGCGCTTGCCCAGCAGGCCCGCCGTACCCAGGCCCACCATGGTCAGGGCCAGGCCCGAGACAAACTGGTTGGCCTGCAGGGTGATGGTCACAAAGCCGTGCAGCAAAGCGGCCATGGCCCCGGCCAGCATGGCCGCCAGCACCGCCAGCCAGAGGTTGCCATCGCCTGCCCCGCTGCCGTAGGCCACCGCAAAACCGGCCAGGGCCCCCAGGGCCATCATGCCCTCCACCCCCAGGTTCACCACCCCGGCCCGCTCGTTCAGGATGGCCCCCAAGCAGGCAATTAAGAGGGGGGTGCCAAAGGATAGGGCTCGAGCCAGAGCGTTGATAATCTCTTCCATACACGCAGTTACAACAACACGTAGCTTAGACCATCGAAGCGCTTAAAGTCGCTTGCTCATCCAAAAGACCCCATAGCTCCGCATCTCATCCTACGACCCGCCTCCGGCACGACGGGCAGGTTACGTTGAGCCGTACTGGTGGCTTGACGATTCAAACCCTCCTCCAAGCACCTCAGCACTGTTTCCCTCAAGGGTTTCCCTTCCCGAACAGCCAACTGCTCGAGTCGCTTGTACAGGTCATCGGGCAAGTCCAGCGTGGTTCGCATAAGTTTGTACCAGCATAACCGCTTCCGGCGGGCATTGGGGTCGCCTTACCTGCCCCAGCGGACACGGTAGCGCAAAAAAAGCTCCGAGCCAATCAGGCAGAACAGAATCACCCCGCTGAAGATGTCCACGATGCGGAAGGGCATATTGAGGCTGACCTTCAGCAGGTCGCCCCCGGCCAGCACCAGGCCCATCAGGGGGGCGGTGAGGAGCACCAGGGCCGGGTGGCCTCGAGCCAGCCAGGCCACGATGATGGCGGTAAAACCATAGCCACTGGAAAGCTGGCTGGGCTCGATGAGCCGGTGGTGGATGCCCGCAATCTCCCCCACCCCGGCCAGACCGGCCATACCCCCGGTGATGAGGGCCAGCAGCAGCAGCACCCGGCCCTGGGCAATTCCCAGGTAGCGCGCGGCCCCTGGGTTCTCCCCCACGATGCGCATGCGGAAGCCCAGGGTGGTGCGGAAGAGCACAAACTGCAAGACTAAGGCCAGCAGCACCCCCAGCAGCAGGGTGGGCCAGTGCACACTCGAGCCCGCCCAGACCGGAATCTGCTGGTACTCGGCGAAGCGGTCGGAGTAGATGTAGCCCCGCACATCCTTGCCCCGCCAGGGGCCGTTGATGAGGAAGATGACCAGCGACTGGGCCACGTAGTTGAGCATCAGGGTGGAGAGGATTTCGTTGACGCTGAAGCGCAGCCGCAGCCAGGCCGCCAGACCGCACCACAGCGCCCCGCCCAGCGCGCCGGCCAGCGCCATGGCCGGGAGGCTCAGGGGCGCCGGCAAGGGCACGAAGAGGGCCACCCCGGCGGCCAGCACCGCCCCCAGCAAAAGCTGGCCCTCGGCCCCGATGTTGTAGAACTGGGTGCGAAAAGCCAGGGTCAGGCCCACCCCAATCAAGAGCAGGGGGATGCTGCGACGAAGGATTTCCTGCCAGCCCTTGGCGTCCAGCAAGGTGCCGGTGAGCATGATGCGGTAGACCTCGAGCGGGTTCTGCCCATAGGCCACAAACACCGCACCCACCAGCACAAAGGCCAGCCCCAGGGCGGCCAGCGTGACCCCCAGCACCCGCCCGGGCGAGGCATTCGCCAGGGGCTCGAGCCTCACGCTGCACCCCCGGTCATCCACAGGCCGATGGCCTCGCGCGAGACCTCCTCCACCGCAAACGGCCCCTGCAAGGCCCCCCGGTAGAGCACCCCGATGCGGTCGGAAAGCGAGAGCAGCTCCTCCAGATCCTCCGAGATCAGGAGCACCGCCGCGCCCTGCTGGGTTTTTTCCAGCAAGACCCGGTGCACCTGCTCGGTGGCCCCGATGTCGAGGCCGTAGGTGGGGTGCACGGCCAGGATGAGCTGGGGCTGCCCGGCCAGTTCGCGGGCCAGAATAACCTTCTGGATGTTGCCACCCGAAAGGAGCCTCGAGGGGGTGCGAAGGCTGGGCGTGGCGATGGCGTAGGCCTGCACCTGCCGCCGGGCTTCCTCTTCAAAGGCCCTGGGGTTGAGCAGGCCGCCGCGGGCCCAGGGGGGCCGGTCGAAGGTGCGCAGGGCCAGGTTTTCGGCCACGTTCATGCTGGGCACGGTGCCCATCTGGATGCGATCCTCGGGGATGTGGGCCACCCCCATATCGAACAGCCGCGCCGGCTGGGGCGGCAGGGGCTGCCCCAGGAGCCGCACCGAGCCCGCCTCGATGCTTCGGAGCCCTGCCAGCACCTCTACCAGCTCGCTCTGCCCGTTGCCCGCCACCCCGGCCAGGCCCAGAATTTCCCCGCGGTGTAGCCGGAAGGAAACCCCTTGCAAGGCCGGGAGGTTGCGGTGTGACCTCGCCCGCAGACCATCCACCTCGAGCACCACCTCTCCCAGCGAGGCGCTTTGCCGCTTGCGCTCGAAGCTCACACTGCGCCCCACCATCAGCTCGGCCAGCCTGGGCTTGCTGGCCTCTTCCCTTTGCAGGCTGCCCACCACCCGCCCCCGGCGCAGCACCGTGCAGCGGTCGGCAATGGACAGAACCTCCTCGAGCTTGTGGGAGATAAAAATGAGCGACTTGCCCGCCGCCCGCAGCTCCCGCATCACCCTGAACAGCGCCTCGGCCTCCTGGGGGGTGAGCACGCTGGTCGGCTCGTCCAGGATGAGCACCTTGGCCCCCCGCAGCAGGGCCCGCACGATCTCCACCCGCTGCTTCTCGCCCGGCGAAAGCTGAAAGACCGGGGCTCTGGGGTCAATCTGCAGGCCGTAGCCCTGGGCGATTCGCTCCACCAGGGGCACGATGCGCTGGGCCGGCCACAGGGGGCTGCCAATGCCCAGGGCCAGGTTTTCGGCTACGGTGTGGCGGCCCACCAGCGTGGGGTGCTGGGGCACCAGCCCGATACCCAGCCGGAGCGCGTCCATGGGGGAGGCAATGCGCACCGGACGGCCCTCCATCCAGATCTCCCCCTCGTCGGGGCGGTAGAGGCCATACAGAATCGAGATGAGGGTGGACTTGCCAGCCCCGTTCTCCCCCAGGAGCGCCAGCACCTCGCCGGGGTAGACCTCGAGGCTCACCCCATCGTTGGCGACCACCCCCGGGAAACGCTTGGTGATGTTTTTCAGCTCGAGCAGCGCCGGCATTGCCGCAAATCATACCGAAAACAGCGTTACTCGGCCACCTTGGTGCGGCCCGGCTGGGCCTGGGGGCTATCCTCGAAAATAAAGGGCAGCAACTGGGCCGCCGTGGCAATGGCGATGGCCTCCGGCGCTTTGCTCCTGACCCCCGGCAGGCCGATGGGGGTGGTGACCCGCTGCAAGTCCTGGTCGGTAAAACCCTGGGCCTTCAGCTTCTGCCGGAAGCGGGCCCACTTGCCCGCGCTCCCAATAAGGCCGATATAGCCCAGGTCGGCCCGGCGCAGGGCCATCTCGAGTACGAACAGATCCTCGGCGTGGTCGTGGGTCATGACCACCAGGTGCGCGCCCGCGGGCAGGTCGCTCACCACCCCGTCCAGGATAGGGGCGTGGAAGGCTTTAATCTCGGCCGGGCCGTGGTGCAGGGGTGCCAGGCGCGCCTCGTCCAGCATGGGGGCCCTCGAGTCCACCAGCCAGAGGGCCACCGGGCAGATCGAGAGCACCCGGGCCAGGGCCAGCCCCACATGCCCCACCCCAAAGAGGGCCACGGTGGGCCGGGCCGGCGTCACCCGCTCGAGCAGGATGGTCACCTCGCCCCCACAGCACTGCACGCCGTACTCGGCCGGGGCCTGTTCGGTGAGCCGCAGGGTGTGCATCTGAGGGCTGGCAGCGCCCGCGGCCAGCATCTGCCGCGCCAGTCCAATGGCGGTGGCCTCGAGGTTCCCGCCCCCAATGGTGCCGTAGACCGCCTCCGCCGTCACCAGCATCTTGGCCCCGGCCTCGCGGGGCGCATGGCCGCGCACCACCACCAGGGTGACCAGCACCAGGGGTCGCTTGCGCTCGGTTAGTTGGGCCAGGTGCTCAAACCATCTCACTTCAATCCGTCCTTCCCCAGTACCGGGCTCGTCTTAATCCGAACAGGCAGGATATGCGCATAAATAAAGCGCCGTGCGGGAACTATTCGGAATCAGACAAACCTGCTGCAAGACGGGGTTAGTCCCCAGACACCAAGGCCCCTTGCCGAACCCGCTCAATGGCCCAGTAGACCGCCTCGGGCGTGGCGGGCGAGGCCAGCTCCACGTAGCCCCCTGCACCAAAGGCCGCCACCGCGTCGCGCAGGGCCTCGCGCACCGAGATAGCCAGCATCAGGGGGGGCTCCCCTACCGCCTTGGAGCCGTACACCACTCCGGTCTCGGTGGCCCTGGGCAGGAGCTGCACGTTGAACACCGGGGGCAGCTCGGAAAAGCTGGGCAGCTTGTAGGTGCTGGCCGAGCGGGTAGCCAGGCGGCCCTCCACGTCCCAGCGCAGGTCTTCTAAGGTGAGCCAGCCCAGGCCCTGGATAAAGCCGCCCTCCACCTGGCCCAGGTCTACCAGCGGCGAGAGGGAGTCGCCCACATCGTGCAGGATGTCCACCCGGCGCAAAGCGTACTGGCCGGTGAAGCCGTCCACCTCCACCTCGCTCACCGCCGCGCCGTAGGCGAAGTAGTGGAAGGGCTTGCCCTGCATCCGGGTTTTGTCCCAGTGCAGACCCGGCGTGCGATAGAAGCCATCGGCAAAGAGCTGCACCCGCTGGGCGTAGGCAGCCCGCACCACCTCGGCAAAGGCCAGGCGCTCGTCGGGCTTCCAGATGCTCCAGACCTGGCCGCTCTCAAACACCACATCGGCGGGGTTCACCCCAAAGCGCTGGGCCGCGACCCCGGCCAGCCGGGCCTTGATTTTCTCGCAGGCATCCTTGACCGCGGCCCCGTTCAGGTCGGCCCCGGTGGAGGCCGCGGTGGCCGAGGTGTTGGGGACTTTGTCGGTGCGGGTGGGCATCAGGCGGACGGCCTCGAGCGGCACCCCCAGGGCCTCGGCGGCAATCTGTTGAATCTTGGTGTAAAGCCCCTGGCCCATCTCGGTGCCCCCGTGGTTGACCTGCACCGAGCCGTCCTGATAGACCAGCACCAGCGCTCCGGCCTGGTTGTAGGTGGTGAAGTTGAAGGAGATGCCGAACTTGACCGGGGTCATCGCCAGGCCCCGCTTGTGGTGGGGGTTCTGGGCGTTGAAAAGCGCCACCTCGCGCCGGCGGCGCTCGAGCTCGGCGCTGCTTTTAAGCTCGTTCCAGATCAGGCGGATGCGCTCCACGTCCTTGATCTCCTGACCGTAGTGGGTGATGCGGGTCTGCGGGTCGTCGGACAGTCCGTAGAAGTTGCGCTCCCGCACCACCTCCGGCGGCAGCCCCAGGGTCTGGGCCACCTGGGTGAGCACCTCCTCGATAAAGACCATGCCCTGCGGCCCGCCAAAGCCCCTAAAGGCGGTCTGGGAGGTTTTGTGGGTCTTGCAGACCCGCCCGGTGGCCTCGAGGTGGGGGATAAAGTAGGCGTTGTCAATGTGGCAGACTGCACGGGCCAGCACCGCCTCGCTCAGATCCAGCGACCAGCCCCCATCGGAGAAGAGCTCGATCTGCAAGGCCAGTAGCTGCCCTTCCTCGGAGCAGCCCACCTTCCAGCGGGCGTAGAAGGGGTGGCGCTTGCCGGTCAGGGTGATGTCCTGCAGGCGGGAGAGCCGCACCCGCACCGGGCGGCGGGTCAGGTAGGCCCCCAGGGCCGCCACCGCCGCATAGGGGTTGGCCTGCACCTCCTTGCCGCCAAAGCCCCCGCCCATGCGGATGCACTGCACCGTGACCTGGCTGCGCGGCAGGCCCAGCACCTGGGCCACCACCTCCTGGGTTTCGGAGGGGTGCTGGGTGGAGGAATGCACCAGGATGTGGCCGGTCTCGTCGAGCAGGGCCAGTGAAGCCTGGGTCTCGAGGTAGAAGTGCTCCTGCCCCCCCAGGTACAGCGCCCCCGACAGAAGCCGCGCCGAGGCGCTGAAGCCCTGCTCGAGGTCGCCCCGGCGGGCCTGCAGGGTGGCCCCCTGGTAACTCCCCTGGGCGATGGCCTCCTGGATGGTGAGGATGGCCGGCAGGGGTTCGTACTCCACCTCCACCTGAAGGGCCCCCAGCCGCGCGGCCTCCTCGGTCTCGGCCAGCACCCAGGCCACCGCCTGGCCGTGGTACATCACCTCGGAAGGGAACAGAGGCTCGTCGCCCTTGATGCCAGAGTCATTCAGGCCCGGCACGTCCTGAGCGGTGAGCACCCGCGCCACCCCCGGCACCCGGTAGGCCGGCGCGGGCTCGAGGCGCAGCACGCGGGCATGGGCATAAGGGGCCTGCACCGGCCAGGCGTGGAGGGCCTGGGGGTAGCGGGGCAGCAGGTCGTCGGTGTAGAGGGCCCGCCCGGTCACGTGTTCCCTGGCGGACTCGTGGGGGATCGCCCGGCCCACCACCTTCATACGGCCACCTCCGCGGTCTCGGCATGGAACTTTTGTAAGAGATTGCCCAGCATGGCCGTGCGGTAGGCCGCGCTGCCCCGGTGATCGTCGATGGGCCTGAACTCGCCCCGGATCACCTCGGCCGCCGCCCGCACGGTGCGCTCGTCCCAGGGCTTGCCCTGCAAAAAGGCCTCGGTCTGGTAGGCCCGCACCGGGGTGGCGGCCACCCCACCCAGGCCAATCCGGATGTGCTGCACCAGGCCCGCCTCCAGCCGCAGGGCAAAGGCGGCGGCCACCGTGGAGATATCGTCCATGGGCCGTTTGGCTACCTTGTAGAAGCGGGCCTGCGGGGCCAGGGGCAGGGGGATGCGCACCGCGCGGATGACCTCGCCGGGCTGCCGGGCGGTCTGGCGGTAGCCGGTGAAGAAGCGCTCGAGCGGCAGCACCCGCTCCTCTGCCGCGCTCGCAAGCACCACCTCGGCCCCCAGGGCCAGCAGAACCGGCGGGCCATCGCCAATGGGCGAGGCCGTGCCCAGGTTGCCCCCCAGGGTGGCCCGGTTGCGAATCAGGCGCGAGGCAAACAGCGGAAACCACCCGGCCAGGAGGGGGATGCGGCCTGCCAGCCAGCGCTCGAGCTGGCTCAGGGGAACCCCCGCGCCAAGCTCGACATAGCCCTGGCCCCAGTGCAGGGTCTGGAGTTCAGGCAGGGCGCTCAGGTCGAGGAGCGCCTCGGCTCGAGCAAAACGCTGGTTGACCTCCACCACCACATCGGTGCCACCAGCCACCAGCCGGGCCTGGGGATGCTTCTCCAGGGCCTGGAAAAGCTCGGGCAGGGAGGCCGGGCGCAGGTAGGTGGGGCCGGCCTGGTAGTGCAGGGGGCCCAGGGGTGGGGCGGGTTCCAGGCAGCGGCGGGCCAGGGGGTCGTCGGGGGCAGGCTGACCCAGCGCGAGCGCCGCGTCCCGGATGGGCCGGTAGCCGGTGCAGCGGCAGAGGTTGCCGGAGAGGGCCTCGAGGTCGAACCCCTCCCGGCCTTTGCGGTAGTACTCCGCCGCCATGCTGACCACAAACCCCGGCGTGCAGTAGCCGCACTGCGAACCCCCCTGCAGCATGGCCTGTTGAACCGGATGGAGCTGCGCATCGGAAGAAAGCCCCTCCACCGTCCAGACCTCCTGACCGGCCAGGCTGGGCAGCAGCAGCAGGCAGCCGTTGACGGCCTCGAGGCGCGAACCCCGGTCGTCGGGCTTGCGCAGCAGCACCGCACAGGCCCCACACTCCCCTTCCGCACAGCCTTCTTTGCTACCGGTCAGGCCCACCTGGCGCAACCACGAAAGCAAGGTGGTATGCGGGTCCACATCGCAAATCTGAACGGATCGTCCATTCAACTGAAAGCTCAACTCGGCCACCCCAGCCCTCCTGGAATCTGGCTATCTATGGTGTTTTATTTTACTGCCCGCAGCACTACAGACTGACGCGCAGTTTTCTATTTACCGCCTTTGCAAACGCTCAAGGAGCTCGAGTTCCCGTTCCCGGCTCATACCGGCCCGAAGGGGTTCGCTGCGGGTCTTGTCCCAGGCCAGGGTATCTTGCACGGTTTGCTCGAGGGGGCGCATGCTGAAACCAGCAGCCTGGGCCCTGGCATTCTGAATTTGGCCGAGGCCGCGGCCCGGTGCAAAAGCAGGAATCCAGGCCGGGAGGTCGGCCCAGGGCGTAACCTGATTGTCCAAAAGCCACTGCTCATCGGCCCAGACCGCCTCGGCAGGGTTGGGCGCGGCTTCTTGACAGGCTTTCACCAGATGGCCCCAGGTCACCGGTGTAGAGGCTGCGTTGTAGGCTCCGCTCAGGCCTTTCTCCAGACCCAGAATCACAAACTGCCCCAGGTCGCGGGCATCCACAAACTGCAAGGTATTTTCGGGCTTGCCCGGCACCAGCACCCGGCCTCCTCCAGCAAAACGGCGCGGCCAGTAGGTGAAGCGGTCGGTGGGGTCGTGGGGCCCGACCACCAGGTGGGGGCGCACCACCAGGCTGCGCTCGCCAAAAGCGCGCTCGACCTCGAGCTCGCACAGCACCTTGAGCCCGCCGTAGGTGGCCCCGGTAACCTCCTCGACGGTAGAGTTGTCCAGCTCGATGAGCGGGGAGTCCTCGCGGATGGGGTCGGCCGTCTCCCGGTAGACCGAAACGGTGGAGATGAAGGCGTAGCGGCTCACCCGGCCCTGGAGCGCTTGGATGGCCTCACGCACCTCGCGGGGGACGTAGCCGTTCACGTCCACCACCGCGTCCCAGCAGCCCCCGTCCAGGGCCTTGAGGTCGCCCGCCTTGCGGTCCCCGACCAGCGAGGTGGTTCCGGGGAGCGGGTTGTTCCCTCGAGTGAAGGTGGTGACGTTGTGGCCCTTCCCCAAGGCCGCCTCGGCGATGTGCCGCCCGACGAACCGCGTCCCGCCCAGCAGGAGGATGTCCATACAGCCCATCTTAACACGCACATCTGCGCGGAGGTGCCCCTCCCTCGCCGCGCAGTCGGGCGCGTCCGGGGATCTTCCAGGCCGCTTTTCGGGTCACTTTCAAGCAGCGTTGGTATTAAGTTGCGCCGTGGTGGGTTTATGGGGCGTTCTCGCGGGGTCGGTTCCGGGGCTGCCTGGGCGCAATCCCCCGTGGGCGTCGTCGGGCGGCCTCCCGCATTCCAAACTACATAGACACTCAGCGAGTCCCGCCTCGAGCGGGCTGTGGAGGCACGTTACCGGCTCGTTACCCAGACTGCGGCACACTGGGCCTATGCGCCTACCCGACGTCTACTCCGACTTGGAGTCCGTTGAAAAAAGACCTCGGCTGTGGTTGAATAAGGAAGTTATGTCAAAACCTGGTCGCTCAGCTCGAGCGGGGCAATTCATGGAGCACGGCTTCGTGGGGCGGGAGACCGAGCAGCGGCGCTTCGAGGAGGCGCTACGCCGAGACTGGGCCGTTCTGCTGGTTCATGGGCCGGGCGGGGTGGGGAAGACCACCCTGCTTTCCCGTTTCGGCGCGATCGCCAAGCGCCACGGGGCCGCCGTCTTCGGGCTCGACTGCCGTTACCTGGACACCTCGCCGATGGGGTTCGAGCTGGGCTTGCAGACCGCCCTGGGCACCAGCGAGCCGGTGGAAAGACTGGCCGCGTCGCCCAAGGCCGTGCTGATCCTCGACACCTACGAGGCCTTGGCCCCGCTCGACGGCTGGGTGCGGGAGCAGTTCCTGCCGCAGTTGCCCCCGCAGACCCTGCTGGTGCTGGCGGGGCGCAACCCGCCGAGTGTGGGCTGGCGCTCCGAGGTCGCTTGGGGCGAGCGGATGGGCGCGGTGGAGCTCGGTAACCTTAGCCCTGCCGAGAGCCGCGACCTGCTGGCTCGGCGCGGTGTGCAGGGTGATACGACACGGGCGCTCGAGTTCACCCACGGCCACCCGCTGGCCCTCGCGCTACTGGCCGACGTGTGGCGGCAAAACCCCGGCTTCGACCCCCAGCACTCGCCCGACCTGATCGAGGCGCTGCTCGAGCGCTTCGTGAGCGAGGTACCCTCGCCGCTGCACCGCCAAGCTCTCGAGGCGCTGTCGCAGGTGCGCGCGCTCAACGAGGCCCAACTGCGCGAGGCCCTGGTCCAAAGCGAGGTTCACGAGTTGTTTGGCTGGCTGCGTAGCCTGTCATTCGTGCAGCAGGGGCCGTTCGGCTTGTACCCGCATGACCTCGCCCGCGACGTGCTCGACGCCGACTTTCGCTGGCGCGACCCCGACGCCTACGCCGCAATGCACCGCCGGGTGCGCGGCTACTACTTCCGGCGCATCGGGGAGACCCGAGGCCCCGAGCAATTGCGCCACATCTTTGACCTAGTGTTTCTGCATAGAAGCAGCCCTGTTCTGAGGCAGTTTTACGACTGGAAGAACTTCGGCAGCCTCTACAGCGAAGCCGCCAAGCCCGCCGACCACGAGGCGATCTTGGAGATCGTCGAGCACCACGAGGGGTCTGAGTCGGCAGCCTTGGCCCGCTACTGGCTCCAGCGCCAGCCGGGGGCCTTCACGGTCGTGCGCGGCGAGGGCGGCGCAGTGGCCGGGCTGATGGCCCTGCTCGAGCTGACCCAGACCACCCCCGAAGACGCCGAACGCGATCCGGCGGTGGCAGCAGCCTGGGAGTTCATGTGCCGCCGCGAGCCCCCCAAGCCTGGTCAGTCAGCGGTGCTGGCCCGCTTTTTCATGGACGGTGGGGCCGCCTACCAGCAGTCCTCGCCGGTCTGCAACCACCTGGGCTTAAGCAGCAGCCAGCGCTGGCTCACCGACCCCCACCTGTCGTGGATGTTTCTGGCCTTCCGCGACCTCGAGTACTACCACGACTACATGGCCTACTACGACTACCGACCTGCCGACCTGAGTTATCAGATTGGCGGGCACACCTACGGGGCCTACGTTCACGACTGGCGCGAGGTGAGCGCGGTGCAGTGGCTGGAAAAGGTGGGTGAGCGAGAACTCGGCGGTGAGCCCGTGGCCCTCCAGCCTGCCCCTGCCCTCACCCAGCTCGAGTTCGCCGAGGCGGTGCGGGCCGCCCTGCGCAACTACCCACAGCCCAGCGCCCTGGGCGGTAACCCGCTGCTCGCCAGCAAGCTCGTCTCGCCCGGCCAGAACCCCACTCGAGCCCTCCGCCAGGCCCTCTGGGAGGCTGCCCAGCAGCTCCGCCTCAAACCCCGCGACGAGAAGTTCTACCGTGCCCTCGAGGCCACCTACTTAGAGCCCGCCGCCACCCAAGAACTCGCCGCCGAGCGGCTGAGCCTGCCCTTTGGCACCTACCGTTACCAGCTCAACAAAGCCGTTGAGCGCGTCACCGAGTGGTTGTGGCAGCGGGCGCAGTAGACGCCATTCGACAGTTTTTGGTCTGGCGATTCGGCGGCACTTTGGGGCATCCTGCCTGCAATCGGTATCAGGCCGATTCCAGGAGGAAAAACATGAAGTGGATCAAGTGGCTTTTGGCTGGAGCGCTGTTGAGCATGGTGGCAGCCTGCGGCAGCAACCTTGGCTCGACACCCGGCCCGATTGACTTGGAGATCGCCCAGCTTGCGGCGATTGACCCGGACAGCTATGTGGGCCAAATCGGTACCACCGATGCTTTCGTGGCAGTGGTGCGGCGCGGCAACGAGGTGCAAGCGTATATCTGTGATGGTACGACCACCAAGGTCACAACGGCAGTCTGGCTCGAAGGAACTGCCAGCGGCTCCGCCCTCAGCGCCAGCAGCGAGGACGGCAGGGTGCGGCTCGAGGGCACGTTGAGCGGCACCGGCCTGAACGTGACCATCAGCGGTCTGAACTTGGTGGGTGCGCAGCAGGTGGTGCAGCTCTCGGCGGTCGGGCTGGGCGCGGCCAGCCATCCTGCCGGGCTGTGGACATCTTTTGGTGGTCTGAACAAGTTTGTCGAGAAACTGCTGCCGCTCGAGGACACCTACCGCGTGGGCTGGATCGTGCTGAGCGATGGCCGTCAGCGCGGTGCGGCCCTCAAAAACGGCGGCCCCGCCACCACCCAGCCGGTCAACCCCGAGAACCCCGGCATAGACACCGAGGGTGGCTTCCCCGTGAATTCTGAACCAACCCCCACAAACCCACCCGATCCGGGTCTGTGCGCCGTCTACCAAGGAAGCTATGTGGGCGCGAAAAGCCGTTTGACGTACGAAGAAAATCGCGAACTGCGCAAGAAGTTCAAGGAAATAATGCGTAACGCCCTGATGTTGTGGAACGCGGAGTGCAAAAGCACCTACGGCGACATCAACAACCAGAATACCACCTTCTAATGGCCAGTGAAGCCTGGTCTCACCCCTCGAGTCGAGGGGTTTTTTCATCACCGCCTTGGACAGTTCCGACAGCTTTTCGGCTGGTGTTTTGGCGGCACTTTGGGGCAATCTAAGCGCCAACGGGGAACACAAAAGCCCTGTCTCAAGGAGTAAACATGCGAACCCTCACCACCATAATTCTCGTCGTTTTGACCGCCCTGCTGGGCGCATGCAGTTCCGCGCCACAATTCGTGGAAGCCGACCCCTTCGCAGTTCAGGCCGCGCAACTTCACAGCTTTGCACCCCAAAATTTTGCAGGCGAGCTCGAGAGCGGATCTTACATTGGTATCATCAACCTGCGTGGTCAAGTGCTGGCCTACGTCTGTGACGGCACGGACGGTAAGGCGAGCGTCTCGCAATGGTTTCGCGGCACAATGACCGGGGGCAGCCTCGAGGCCAGCCACCCCAACGGCTCCACCCTGAGCGCAACGCTTGCCAAGGCAGGGGAGCTGCGCGGTTCTGTTCAAATTGCGGGAGCCAAACGCGAATCCTTCACCGCCGTCGAGGTCAGCGGCCCTGCCGGGCTTTGGCTGGGGGTAGGTAACCTCGAGCGCGCTTTCGAGGGCATCGATCCGCTCGAGACGCTGCACACGGTGGGCTGGATCGTGCTACCCGATGGCAGCCAGCGCGGCGCAGCCAACACCCCAGGCGGTCTGCAGGCGGCCAGCCTACTCGATCCGACCAGCGGCCAGAACGCCAACGGCTCGCTGGCGGTGAACGCCAAGAATACCGAAGCTGCGGGTGTCCGTGCCGCCATTTACGTCAAAGGCAGGATCGTTGATGACAAGTGTTATTCGTTCGTGAGTTTCGAATACTACGCACGTCGAACGGGTGGCAACTCCCCCAACCGCTACTGGGGGATCATCGGGTGGGTCACCCAGTGCTTCAACGAATACGGCTCGATAAACTTTTTCCTCGAAGATCGTGAAAATCAACATTAGGTACACAGACGGGAAAATGCGTCAGCATTTTTGAACACCGTGAAGCACGGTGTGCTTCGCACAACGAATGCCGAAAATGCAGCGTCAGTGGGTCTGAAGGTGCGAGACACAAAGGGCCGAAAGACTTCACCTACGCTGTATTAACGTCGGTTCGAAGTGATCCAACAAGTTGAAAAAGCTGGGCCGAAGGGTAAAAACCCGCCTACCTGCCAACGGCATTGTAAAGTCCTCCTCTACAGCGTAGGGGAGGCTTTAGCGTGAGTCTGCCGTGCCACACAGGTTTATTCCGCTTTTCTATCGCCGAACCGACGCCGCATTAGTAGCTTGTTGATTAAGTTGTTGGGGGCCGCTCGGCAACCTAAGTTGGGGGGCAGCGTATCAGAGTCAACAAGTCTGCACATGGCTTTTCGGGCGGTCTACAGGAACTTATTCAACGCTGTAATTAGGGGCTTCACGCGGTTTGTCTGTGCCTGTTCCTGGCTCGCAAGGCCAATGAGCGACATGTTGTTTCGACTCGCACAGCTCAGATCGCGTGTTCCGACCCAACTTTTCGACAGCCTTTCGGCTGGTGTTTCGACAGTCTTTGGTTGCACCCTATGCTGGTATGAAGAGACCATTCTGGCAAGCCGTACTACTGTCCTTTGCGCTGATCGCCTGCAATCCACCTACACCCCCAGTCGTTTCCCCCACGCCTCCAGTCGTTGATCCACCCCCCGATGCCGCACCAACCATCAGTGTGGTGAGGATCATCACCCCACAAGCCGATGCGCTGCCAACCGCGTTGTCACCACTTGGCATCTTAGACCTCGAGGCTGTTGTCGAGGGAACAGGTGACTTTGACCCCAACGTGAATTGGACAGCCACCGCTGGCACGCTGTCCGAGGTGACAGGGCAACAAACCACCTTCACCGCCCCCAAGCCCAACACCACCCAAACCATCACCATCACCGCCACCAGCCTTCAAGACAGCAGCAAAAAAGCATCGTTTTCCCTAGAGATTCCCGCCAGTTTTGGCGGCCCCACCAGCCTGAAACTGAACGCCGACCTTGGCGCAGATAACGTGCATCGCCAAGGCGAATTGATTTCGATCAAAGCCATCATTGCGGCTTCTGGCTTCCTCGAGACCCCCGAATTGCAATGGGAAATTGTCAGTGGCAATGGGTTTTTTGTGCCTGCTTTAGACAACGGTGGCAAAGTCAGTATTGAACAGGCCGAAGATTTTTCGGCAACCGCAACGGTTGGCTTTTCTGCCCAGAGCGTTGGTCAGACCGTTGTCAAGGCAAGTATTGGCAACCTCAGCCAAACCATCACCATCAGCACCACAACCGCCACCCAAAGCGTGGTCACGGGCATTGAACTGGACGCAAGCAAAGTGGTGATGTTCGTGGGGCAAAGCACAACCATTTCCGCGTTGGTCAAAGGTGAAGGCGCGTTTAACGACGATGTGACTTTTTCGCTCGAGGCAGGTGAAGGCACGCTCGAAGTGCTGCCCCAACCCCCTGTTTTTGGCAGCAAGTCGCAAGTCCGTTTTACCCCCACTGCGGCACGCACGGCGGTTGTGAAAGTCTCGAGTGTCCAAGAACCAAGGGTGTTCGAGCGCATTTATTTGGGTATAGACCCATCCAAGCAAACCATTGCGGCGGGTTTTGAGCACGAAATCGCCATCAGCAACACGCGCTTTTTATTTGCCAGTGGCAATAACTTCCGCAATCAGATGGGTGTGGAGGGTGGCGGTTCCAACATCGGTTTATTGACAGTGCCGAACATTTCTGATGTGGCAGCGGTGGCGGCAGGCAATACCTTTTCGATGGCACTCACCACCAGTGGTCAGGTCAAGGCGTGGGGGCGCGATACGTTTGGGGCGGTTGGCGATGGTGGACTGCGAAAAGACTCGTTACCAGTCACCGATGTTGCCAAGCCTTTAGATTCTGGCACGGTGGCGATTGCCACCAGCAACCTTGGTTTCCGCGAATTTGACACGCTTTCGCAGGGCAACCCAAAGCGGGTCAGCTCGCTCACCGATGGAGGTGCAACTGCTATGGCAATCAAGGGCGGTGGCGGTGTGTATTGCTGGGGGGCAGATTTGGGGCAGTGCAGTGGTGAACTGAAGTTTGAATCATGCGGTATTGGGGATCCAGGTAGCTGTGTGCCAATGTTGGACAAGCCCAAATTGATTAAGCTGGCGGGCATCGAAATAGATGACAACAACCCCAAAAAAGAAGTGGTGGCACTGGCGGTTGGCAAAAACCACGCTGTGGTTTTGACCAGCACAGGCGCGGTATTTGGTTGGGGTGAGAATCCAGCGGGCGGCGGTCCTTTGGGCGTAACCACGGGCAACAACCTCGGCAAAAAAATTAAATTCCCACTTGGCTTGCCCAATGGCACAGGCGGTCTCGAGAACAGGTACATTGCGGTGGCAGCTTTTGGAAACACCACAGCGCTGCTGAATGCCAAAGGGCAGATTCGGGTCTTAAAAGTAGGCAGTGGCAGTGGTGAAATCATCAGCCAGGACAACTTGAATCTGGCATTGACCCAAGATGGTGAAAACGACCAAATCGAAGTGATCAGCCTTAAACTCGGCAACAAGAAAATTGTATCCACCACGCTCGGAGGAAGTTTTGTTGACCAGTTGGCAGAATCAGATACGCCGATCGTTTCTTTTAGTGTTTCTCCGAAAGGCATTCAAATCTTGCGGCAAAATGGAACATGGCACAGGGCGGATCAGCTTTGGCTCAACGGTGGGACAGAACAACGTACATTCTCGAACGGCAACCCGATTCTCCTAAAAATGCCTTGAACTGTATCCACAAACAAACCCCATCACCCTCGAGCGTTGTCTCGAGGGTGTTTTCGACAGCTTTTCGGCTGGTGTTTCGACAGCAATTGGCCCTAACCTGTTTCGCGGAGAAGGCCATGATTCCGACGGAGGTGTGGACCTATATGTGGGAAACCGGATTCAAGTTGCTGGCCCTAGCGGGCTTGCTGACGTTTGTTGGAGCGCGCCTGTACTTCCAAGGGCGGGTGAAGGGCGTGAGGCGAGTCGAGCAACGCGCGATTAGGCGCGATAAGTTCTTTTACAACCTGGTTGCTGCGGCCTATCTATTGATACTGCCCTACACGTTCGGGCTGCTCGAGCTGGCCCACCTCGAGCTACCCCTTCCCTGGCGCTGGGCGGGTGCGGTTCTGGTGGCGCTGGGCGTCGGGCTCTTCGTCTGGGCGCACCTCGCGTTGGGGCGCAACTGGTCGGGAGTGCTGGAGATCAGCCAAGGCCACCAACTGATCACCTGGGGGCCGTACCGCTGGGTGCGCCACCCCATGTACAGCGCCTTCTTCCTGCTGGCGGCAGGCTTCGGGCTGCTCAGCGCCAACTGGATCGTGGGCGGCAGTTTGCTACTTTCCACGGCGCTAATGTACGGCGCACGGGTCGCGGGCGAGGAACAGATGATGCTCGAGCACTTCGGCGCGGCGTACGAGCAATACATGCGGCGCAGCGGACGCATCCTGCCGCAACTTTGGAACGGAAAGAACCAGCCAACCAACTCCCCCAGCGCAGAGCAAACTTAGAGGATTGTATGAACCCAGCCCCCATCTCTACCCTCAACCTTCCAAGCACAAACCGTCCACTCTCAGCACCGCTCAAAGCCATCCTGTTCCTCGCCGCCGTCATTGATGTGATTTTGGGCGTTCAGATCTTCCTCTCGCCCGAACTCGGCTTCGCGCTCTGGCCTACCGCCATTACGCCCATGCTGGCCCGCTTCATCGGAGCCATTGTAGCCGCCAGCGGGATTGGGATTTTCATGGCGATCCGCTGGGGCACCTGGGAAGGCGTCCGTGCTCAGTTCGTGGCGGGCTTTACCTACGGTGCGATGGTGCTGGCGGCGCTGCTCTACCACCTCAGCCAGGGGGCCAACCCCGTTTTCTGGGTATACGCGGGTATTGACTTAATGTACCTGATTCCCATCGCGCTCATTTTTTGGCTACACGAACGCTCACCTTGAGCCAAGCCCCACCCACAGCCCAAAACCCATCAGGAGAATCCTATGAACAAAACAGCCATTCAACCGACGGCCCCCGCACAGAATCTGTATTGCACCAATGCGGATTGCAAGTGGGATGTCCTCAATGTCGAGGAGGTCGCCCCTCGAGTCTGGCTCCTGCGGGAGCCGAGCGGAATGGTTTATCAGCTAGCCGCGCATCAGCCAATCTGTCCACGCTGCACCAGCCCACTCCAGCCGCTCGACGAAATTAAAACCCTCTTCCCAGAAACCATCACGGAAACCTCGAGGTAAACCATGAACGCAGCGAGTAAACACGCGGTTGTGATCGGCGCAAGCATGGGTGGTCTGCTGGCAGCACGGGCGTTGACGGAGCATTTTGAACAAGTCACCGTTTTGGAACGCGACCACTTCCCACAGTTGGGCCATAACCGCAAGGGGGTTCCGCAGGGTCAACACGCCCACGGGCTGCTGGGGCGCGGGCGCGAGTTGATGGAGCAGTTTTTTCCCGACCTGACCCAAGACTTGGTTTCTCAGGGTGCGCTCTCGGGCGACACCCAGGAGATCGTGCGCTGGTATGCGGGGGGCGGGCGGCTGGCTTCTGGTCAGAGTGGCCTGAGGGGCCTAGCGGTGGCCGCCCGCTGCTCGAGGGCTACATCCGCCAGTTGCTGGCGGCGATGCCCGAGGTGCGCTTGGTGGAAAACTGCGACGTGCTCGGCCTGATCCACCACGGCGACCGGGTGACCGGCGTGCGGCTGGTGCGGCGCGACCTGGGCGACGGCGAGGAGCACCTGAGGGCCGACCTGGTGATCGACGCCAGCAGGCGCGGCTCGCAGAGCCCCAAGTGGCTCGAGGCGATGGGCTACGCTAAGCCCGAGGAGGAGCGCATCCGCGTGGACATCGGCTACGCCACCGCCCACTTCCGCCGCCTACCCGGCGAGCGCAACTCGGCGGTGGTGGCGCACTCCAAGGCCTGTCCGCGCGGCGCGGCGATGATCGCCCAGGAGGGCGATCGGTGGATTCTCTCCGTCGGCGGCTTCGCGGGCGACCACCCGCCCACCGATCTGGGGGGCTTCCGCCTCTACGCGCTCTCGCTGCCCTCGCCCGAGATCCACGCGGTGGTGAACCGGGGCGAGCTGATCGGGGAGATCGTGCCCTTTAAGTACCCCTCCAGCCTGCGCCGCCACTACCAGAAGCTCGGCCGCTTTCCGCGGGGCTATCTGGTGTTCGGCGACGCTTTGTGCAGCTTTAACCCGGTCTACGGACAGGGCATGACCAGCGCGGCCCTGCAAGCCCTGACGCTGCAAGGCGAACTCGCGAAGGGCACCGAGCAACTAGCCCGGCGCTTCTTCAGGGCCGCCAGCCGGGTGGTGGACACCCTCTGGCAGATCGCCGACGGGAACGACCTCAACGACCCGCGCATCGAGGGCCGTCGCACCCCCAAGATGCGCTTCGTGAACTGGTATCTGAGCAAGCTGTTCCCGGTGGCCCAGCGCGACCCGGACGTCGCCAGGGCCTTCCTCAAGGTCACCAGCCTGGTGGCCCCGCCCCCCAGCCTGATGGCCCCCGCCGTGGCCCTGCGGGTGCTGTGGGGCCACCTGCGCCCCGCCGGGCCAGGCCCGGCCGCCGAGCCGTCCCCGCAGACCCGCTCCGTGTGGGCTAAGTTGCGCCGTAGTGATTTTGCCAAGTGTCTGTGGTGCGCCGGTCAGTGACCCTTTCAGCGGGCGCGATTCCCCAGGGCGTCGCGGGTCGAGTCTTCGCAAATCCATTACGGAGACACTCAGGGTCGGCACTGGCCTACCCCTGACCGATGGGAATCAGCCCCTCCGCGTCACGGGCTCGGGCTAATGCCGAGTTGGCGTAGCGCGGGTCGTCGCTCACCTCCCGGCCCAGCCAGGGCGGACGCTCGAAGTCCTCGTCGGGGCGGTCCAGCTCGACCTCGGCGGTGACCAAGCCCTCCAGATGCCCGTGGAACACGTCCACGTCCCAGAGGTGGTTGGCGAAGGGCACGCGGTGGCGGGTCTTTTCCAGCTCGCTCACGGCCATCTGGTCGAGCATGGCTTTTGCGTCAGCCCTGGGGATGCAGTACTCGAACTCCGAGCGGGCGATTCCCTTGGTCGGCCCCTTAATGGTCAGGAAGCCCCCCAGGTCGGTGTCGCGCACCTGCACCGGAGTTCGGTGTGGCCCGCTCGCGGACGGAGGCTCAGGCCTTGGCTCTCGCCTTACCCGCTGCCTTCACCTTCAAGTCCACCTTGCCGTGCTCCACGCCCACCGTGAGCGCTCCGCCCTCCTTCAGTGGCCCGAAGAGCAGCAGGTCGGCCAGGGGTTTCTTGATTTTTTCCTGGATCAGCCGGGCCAGCGGGCGGGCTCCCATCAGGCGGTCGTAGCCGTGCTCGGCCAGCCAGGCGGTGGCCTCGGGCTGCACCTCGAGCGCCACCTTGCGCTCTTTGAGCTGGGTCTCGAGCTGCCCCAGGAACTTGCCCACAATCTGCTGCATGATGGCCGGGGAAAGCGGGTTGAAGTGCACGATGGCGTCCAGGCGGTTGCGGAACTCCGGGGTGAACATGCGCTTGAGGGCCTCTTCGCTGGCCTCGCTGCGGGTGCCCCCCAGAAAGCCCACCCGCAGTTCGCTGGCCTCGGCGGCCCCGGCGTTGGTGGTCATGATCAGGATGGTGCTGCGGAAGTCCACGGTTTTGCCGTTGTGGTCGGTGAGCCGGCCATAGTCCATGACCTGCAACAAAATGGCGAAGAGGTCGGGGTGGGCCTTCTCGATCTCATCCAGCAGGAGCACGCAGTGGGGGTTTTGCAGCACTGCGTCGGTGAGGAGGCCGCCCTGGTCGAAGCCCACGTAGCCCGGCGGTGCACCGATGAGCCTCGAGACCGAGTGCTTCTCCATGTACTCCGACATATCGAAGCGCAGCAGCGGCACCCCCAGGGAGGCCGCGAGCTGGCGGGCCAGCTCGGTTTTGCCCACCCCGGTGGGGCCGGCGAACAGGTACGAACCCATGGGTTTTTGCGGGTCGCGCAGGCCGGCGCGCGCGAGCTTGATGGCGCTGGCGACTTCCTCCACCGCCCTGTCCTGCCCGAACACCGCGCGTTTTAGCTCCTGCTCGAGGTTAGCCAGCACGGCCTCGTCGTCGCGGCTCAGGTTCTTGGCCGGAATGCGGGCGATGCGGGCCACGGTGGCCTCGACCTCGGCCACCCCGATGCGGTTCTTGCGCTTGCCTGGCGGCAGCAGGGCCTGGGCGGCCCCGGCCTCGTCCAGCACGTCCAGGGCGGAGTCGGGCAGGCGGCGCTCGGAGAGGTGGCGGGCTGCCAGCTCCACCGCCCGCTCGAGGGCCGCTTTGGTGTAGGTAAGCTGGTGGTGGGCCTCCAGGCGCGGCTTGAGCCCCTCCAGGATTTTCACCGCGTCGGCGTGGGAAGGCTCGCCGATGTCAATCTTCTGGAAGCGTCGGGCGATGGCCCGGTCTTTCTCGAAGTGCTTGTACTCGGCAAAGGTGGTGGCCCCAATGCACCGGAGTTTGCCGGTGAGGGCCGGCTTGAGCAGGTTGCTGGCGTCCACCGTAGAGCCGGTGGTGGAGCCGGCCCCCACGATGGTGTGAATCTCGTCTATGAACAGGATGGCGTTGGGATGGGCCTCGAGGGCCTTCATCACCGCCTTGACCCGCTCCTCGAAGTCGCCGCGGTAGCGGGTGCCGGCCAGCAGGCTGCCCATGTCCAGCGCGAAGACCTCGGCCCCTACCAGTCGGCTGGGCAGGGGAAGCGCTGCGGTCTGGGCCACGATGTGCTGGGCCAGCCCCTCCACCAGCGCGGTCTTGCCCACCCCCGGGTCGCCCACCAGCAGGGGGTTGTTCTTCTGCCGGCGGGAGAGCACGGTCAGGATGCGCTCGAGCTCCTTCTCCCGCCCAACGAGCGGGTCGAGCTCGCCCTTGCGGGCCCGTTCGGTCAGGTTGGTGCAGTAGGCCTCGAGGGGGTTCTGGGCCACACCCGCGCCCTCCTCGCCCACCTGCACGGGCTCGATGTTGGACGATACCCCCCGCGGCAGGGCCCCCTTCGAGATGGCCGAGGTCAGGTCGAGCCGGCTCACGCCGAGCTGCTCCAGCAGGGCATAGGCCGCCGACTGCCGCTCGTCCATGATGGCCACCAGCACATTGGCCCCGTTGGCCTGGTCGCGCCCAGCCGAGCGCATCTGCCATACGGCCCGCTGGATCACCCGCTGAAAGGCCGTGGTGGGCTCGGGTTCGCTGCCTGGAACCGACTCAAACTGGCGCAGCGACTCCTCGAGCAAAGCCCGCAGGTGCTCGAGGTTGACCTTGCAGTACTGCAACACCCGGCTGGCGTCGGGGTCGTCGAGCAGGGCCAGGAGCAGGTGCTCGAGGCCGGCGTATTCGTGCCCGCGCTCGAGGGCAATCTCCAGCGCGCGGCGGATGGAACGTTCAAGGGTGGGGGTCAGAGGGGTCTCCATACCTGCTGGCTCGAGTCTAGCAGGCTGGTGGTTTCCGATTGTTGCAAAAGTCGCCCGCTAGCTTCCGGCATGGCAAGCGCATTCAGCGCCATTGGCCTTGGCAAAGGCTTCGCGGCCTTCGGTAAAGGACAGGTAGGCCAGGCCTAAAGCCCCCAGGCTGTCCACGAACCAGATGCCGCTCAGGGTGTAAACCAGGCTCGACAGGAGCAGCAGGCCGGACATATACATGCAGACCCGCGCACACTTGGCATCGGCCAGGATGGCCTCCGAGCCCAGGGCCACACCCGCTTGGGTCTTGTAGTGAATCAGCGCCCACATCAGCGAGATCGAGATGATCGCAATCACCACGCCCGCCAGGGTGGTCTCGGGCTTGTGCTGGGTGCTCAGGTTGTAGAGGGCCATGACCGAAAGAATCCCGGTCAGACCGTAAAAACCGGTTCCGGTAATCTGCAGGGCGGTTTTCTCGAAGCGGCCCTTGGGCGATCCGGGATACCGCCAGATGCGCAGCACCATCGCCAGAATGCCCAGGCCCGAGATCATCTCGATAAAGCTATCCAGGCCAAAGCCAAAAAGGGTGAGAGACTCGTCGGCAGCGCCGAACCAGACCGAGACCAGGCCCTCGAGCAGGTTGTAGGCAACGGTCAGAATCGCCAGAGCAAAGGCCAGCTTGTACCAACGTTGGTCGGAAGGCGCAAGGTACATGGCCCAACTCTACCCTAAGCACCAGCGCTCTTTTGTACGTTTGGCACCTTGGATATTGAAATTCCGGCATCAAAAACCGGCCCTACTCGGGTTCCATAGTGCACTGCAGCGGATGGCCCTCGGCGCTGGCCGCCGCCATCACCTGGTTGACCTTGGTCTCGGCAATCTCAAAAGGGTACACCCCGGCCACCCCCACCCCCGCGTGGTGCACCTGCAGCATGATGCGGGTGGCCTCGATTTCACTTTTCTTGAAGTACCGCATCAACACCTCCACCACAAAGTGCATGGGGGTGTAGTCGTCGTTGAGCAGCAACACCTTGTACCGTGGCGGGGTGCGGGTAGCCGTCTGGGTCTGGTTGCGGGTCTTGGTGGCGTTGTCGCTCACAGTTTTTTAGTCTAGCAAACCAAGCGACTGGGGGCTGTATTCCGTTGCAAATATACGTAACGGGAAAGTAACGCTGGTATTGATACGCTGCCCGATGGGGGTGGGAAATTGAAAACCCCTCGAGGCTCGAGGGGTCGAAAAAGAACTGTCGGCAAACGGCCCAGGTTCGCTATTTGCATTCGCGTACCACTATTTGAGCGCAGATCACCGTAAAAAACTGGAAAGGATGCATTTATGGCCAAGACCGAAGAAATTGCCAAAGGGGTTCCATGCTGCCCCGAAGTAACCACACAGCCCACTTGTGATTTTCTGGACTTCCATTACCGCCAAATTTTCCCCACTACTGTGACGGTTAACGATCGTCGTCAGAGCGTGCAGGTCGAGGTGGTGATCCACGCGCGGCTCGAGCGCTGCGCTGGGGCTTTGGAGCTGGGCGACCTGACCTACTCCACCACCCTGTTTCCCGGTGAGCGGGTTCGGCTCTTCAGCACCGACCGGCGCACCCGCTTTAGCTTCGACAGCAGCTCCAACCTGGCCTACCGTAACGAGCAGACCACCGAGGAGCACTTCTACATGGCCAGCATGGAGCGCTTCCTCTCCGACCTTACCGTGCGCGACAGCAGCCGCTCGGCCAGCCGCTCCCAACACAGCGCCGAAGCCCATACCGAGACCAGCGGTTTTTTTGAGACCATCTTCTCGGGGCCTTCGGTGGGGGTTTCGGGCAGCTACAATGGTTCGTCGAGCAGCGAGTTTTTGCGCGAGTTGCGCCAACACGCCGAGGCTGCGCACAGCCGGGCCGAGATGGGCACCCGGGCAGCCAGCACGGTTTCGATTGGCGAGGTAAATACCCGCAGCCATGCCGAAGGCCAGAGCGAAGACCACTTCGAGTCGTCCTCGAGGGAGTTCAGAAACCCCAACCGCTGTCATGCCATCACCTACTATTTCTACCGCCTGAACAAAACCCAGACCATCCGCTTCAAAATTGTGGCCATCCGCCGCCGGGTAGTAGATCCTGCTGCCGATACGCGCGTGGCCAACCTGCCGCAGATCTCTAAGGGGGGGGTTACGGCCATTCCCGCTGCCGTCCTGGCCACCGACCCCAAACGCCTGGAAGTGGAGGAGCGGGCCCGTCAGAGTGTGCTGCTAGGCCATCGGAGCACAGAAACCAACTTCGGCACGATAACGGGGGTACGACCCGTCGCTTTTGCCACGACTGCTGTTGCCGAGCCGCTGCCGGAGGCCGTACGGGAGCGGGCTTTGCGGCAGGTAGATCAGGATCTGGTAAGAGCAGGGCTGCTGGATAGGGTGGGCGGCCAGCTTTCCGAGCAGGCCCGGCTCGAGTTCTCCTTCGAGCGCAAGACTTCCTTCCCCACCCCCGGTTTCTTTGTGCGGGGCTGCCTGGACGAATGCAGCATCTGCGAGGAGGGCGTGGAGGAGGAAATCAAGCTCGAGCTCGAGCGCAAGCGCCTGCAAAACGAACACCTCAAGCGCCAGATTGAGCTAATGGATAAAGACCAGGAGCACCGTTGTTGCCCCGAGCCTAGCGAATAACTTTCCAGATTTCCCACAAGAGCCGCACGACTATTTGTTATCGGGCCGTGCGGCTAACCATCACTCATCGGTTGCTTTGGGTCATACCACAAAGGTCTCCGCCACCATATCGTGCAGGGCCTGGTGATCTCGATCCCACAACACCAACAGCAAACCAAGGTTCAGCACCATGGCATTCAACCAGCGCCCCAGGCTTTCCCGTACAAAAGCCTGCCACAGCGTGGGGTGCTGCCCGGCCAGGTTCACCACCCAGAGCCCCATCAGCTCCTTGCCCAGGGTCTGTCCCGAACGAGACAATGGCAACACCGCATAGGTAAACCAGGCCAGCGGGGAGAACAGGCCAAATAAAATCAGGCCCTCGGTTGAAAAGTAGTGGCCCGGATAGGTTGGTGGGAACAGGGCCGTGGCGGCTCGAACAATACCAAACTGCAAGCCAGCTAGCACACCTAGGTCAATCAGGCCGGCCAGCAGCCGGCGGGCCAGATAGCGAAGGGTTACGCGGTCGCGCAAGCGCTTTACCACACTTTTACTCTAGCGCTTTGTGGCTAGGCTGGAGGTGTGCCAAATCGACTTGCGCAAGAAAGCAGCCCTTATCTTTTGCAGCATGCTCACAACCCCGTGGACTGGTACCCCTGGGGCGAGGAAGCCTTTGCCAAAGCCAGGGCCGAAAACAAGCCCATTTTTCTATCGGTGGGCTATGCCACCTGCCACTGGTGCCACGTGATGGAGCGGGAAAGCTTCGAAGACCCCGAGGTAGCCCGGTTCCTGAACACCCATTTCGTCCCTGTCAAGGTAGACCGCGAGGAGCGGCCCGACGTGGATCAGGTCTACATGTCAGCCCTGCAGGCCATAACCGGCTCGGGCGGCTGGCCCATGAACATGTTCCTGATGCCCGACCTGCGGCCCTTTTTTGGTGGAACCTACTGGCCGCCGGAAGACCGGCAGGGCTTCCCCAGCTTCCGGCGGGTGCTGGCTGGCGTCCACAACGCCTGGCTGCGCCAGCAAAAAGAGGTTTTGGAGAACGCCGAGCAACTCACTACATACCTGCAAGACCAGCTCAGACCACGGGCTGGGGTTTTGCCAGAGGAACTGCACACCGCTGCCCTGGCCGGGTTATCCAGGGCCTTCGATCAGGCCTATGGCGGCTTTGGGGGGGCGCCCAAATTTCCCCAATCACCAGGCCTGTTGTATTTGCTCACCCACGCCTGGTTGGGCGACGCAACCGCCTGGAAGCACCTGCAGCTCACGCTGGATCGGATGGCCGAAGGTGGTATCTACGACCAGGTGGGGGGTGGTTTTCATCGTTACGCTGTTGACCACATCTGGCGGGTGCCGCACTTCGAGAAGATGCTGTACGACAACGCCCAGTTGGCTCGCCTTTATGCCGCGGCCAGCCGGATGCCCCGGGCCACCCTCGAGCAAGCCCGGCGCTACCGACGGATTGCCCAAGAAACCCTGGACTACGTGCTGCGCGAGCTAACCGGGCCCGAAGGTGGGTTCTGGTCGGCCCAGGACGCCGACTCGGAAGGAGTAGAGGGGAAATTCTATGTCTGGCAGGCCGAGGAATTCCGTCGGATTCTGGGTGCGGAGGCCGAGGCCGCCATGCTCTTATTTGGGGTTTCGGAGGCCGGGAACTGGGAGCACACCAACGTGCTCGAGCGGCGCATCCCCGATGCGGCCCTGATGCAACACCTGGGCCTGGGGCCTGAAGCCTTCGAGCACTGGGTACAGAGCGTACGTCACCGACTGTACACCGCGCGGCAGCAACGCACCCCGCCCCTCACCGACGACAAAGTGCTGGCCGACTGGAACGGCCTGATGCTGCGGGCCCTGGCCGATGTGGGGCGCTGGCTGGAAGAACCCCGGTATATCGAGGCTGCCCGCAAAAACGCCTCGTTTGTGATGCAGGAGATGTACCGCGACGGTCTGCTGCGGCATAGCTGGCGCAATGGCCTGCTCAAGCCCCAGGCCTACCTGAGCGACCAGGCTCACTACGGGCTGGGGCTGCTGGCGCTTTTCGAGGCCACCGGGGAGGTGGGGTGGCTCGAGGATGCCCTAAAGCTGGCCGAAGCCATCCTGAACCACTTCCATGAGCCCGATGGGGCCTTCCATGACTCGCTGGATCAAGCCTTGCCAGTCAAGCCGCGGGACGCCTACGATGGACCCTATCCGTCGGGGAGTGCTTCGGCTGCTGAGCTACTGTTCCGGCTAGCGGCGCTTTATGAGCGCCCGGACTGGCATCGGGCGGCTCTTTCGGCAGTGGAGTTTTATGCCCAGAGCCTGGTTCGTAATCCTTTTGGCTTTACAGCCTTGCTGCAGACCCATCTGATGGGCAGCCGGGGAAGCGAGCTGGCGGTGGTGGCTCCGTCGGAGATGATTCCTGCAATTCGCAGCTGGTTTCTACCGCTCACCACCCTGGCCTACGGCCCACCCAACGCGCTCCCGGTTCTGCAAAACCGGCAGTCCGGTCTGGCGTACCTGTGCCAGCACGGGGCCTGCCGTCTTCCTGTGGACAGCCCGGAAAAACTCTGGGGGGAGCTCGAGGTCATCTACCCGGGCCTAGCAACCCAAAGCTAGGTGCCCTGCTGCTAATATTCTCCCGGGAAGCGCAAATAGGTGCTCAAACGGGAAAACACCGTTTGTTACAACGGGCCAAGGGGCGAAGCTGCCCGTGGGGAAGTTAGAGCCTGCGGTCTTTTGCACCCCGTCATTCCGGCAGCCGCGATAAGCTGGGCCTATGCGTGTTTTGTTTGTCGGCGATGTCTTTGGAGAGCCGGGCTTGCGGGCCGTGGCGATGCACCTTCCCGACCTACGCCCCCACTACGATCTGGTCGTCGTCAATGGCGAGAACGCCCACCACGGCAAGGGCCTGTCCAAACCCGCCTACCGCAAACTGCGCGAAGCCGGTGCCGACCTGATCACCCTGGGTAACCACGCCTGGGATCACAAAGACATCTACGAACTCATCGAAACCGAGCCGATCATTCGCGCCCTCAACTACCCCCCCGGCACGCCCGGGCAAGGCCACTGGGTGCTCGAGGCCGGAGGCGAAAAACTCCTGGTGATGCAGGTGATGGGGCAGGTCAACATGGGCCTGAACCTCTATGACCCCTTCCGCAGCAGCGAGGCCGTGCTGGCCGAGGTTGAGCACGATTACGCGCTGCTCGAGGTGCACGCCGAGGCCACCAGCGAGAAATATGCACTAGGCCACTACCTGGGCGGCAAGATCGCAGCCCTGCTCGGAACCCACACCCACGTCCAGACCGCCGATGCCGGCTTTCTAGCCAATGGCACCGCCATCCAGGCCGACGTGGGCATGACCGGCCCCATTCACTCCATTATCGGGGGTGAGATTGAGAGCTTCCTGGGCCGCTTCATCACCCAGCGGCCCACGCCCTTCAGGGCTGCCCCTGGCCGGGCCATGTTCTGCGCGACCGAGCTGGTTTTGGAAGGGGGCCGGTGCACCTCGATCCGGCCTATGCGCTGGGATGAGCCTGTTTAGCCGGTTATGCATGTACTTCCATGTTTCGGCTGCAAGGCCAACCAATAGTTTGGAATAGTTCTGATTATGACATTCATGGTGGATTTTTGCCAAGAATAGCTCTTCGGTACTGGCTTGTCGCGGTTCTCTGATTTTGAGGATTGCTGGGTTCTTTCCGAAAACCGCTCTGGTCAGCCAACAGCCAAACAGCGCATTTCGATTTTGCAACACAAGTGTAGCCAGCAACACAAACGTTTTGGCTGCCCAACTTAGTGTATTTGCATGCAACTACTGGTTCAGTGGTCTGACCAATAAGGGGGCTGGCTTCCGATGGTGCGCCCGACCCGTGTTTCCGAGAAGCTCGCCAAAGACCTCGAGCAGCTGCTTCAGGACGGCGTTTGGCGGCCTGGCGACCAGTTGCCTGGTGAGCGCGATCTGGCCAGCCGCTTTGGCGTGAGCCGCTCTTCGGTGCGGGAGGCCTTGCGCATCCTCGAGCTTCACGGCTGGGTGGAAATCCGGCAGGGGGACGGGACACGGGTGGCCTCTCCTTCGGAGAGCTTTGGTCGCCGCTTGCGCTCGAGGCTGCACCAGGAAGACTTCATCGTCGAGCTTTTTGAGGTACGCCGCATCCTGGAGCCAGCGGTGGCCGCCCTGGCCGCGGAGCGCAGCCACCCACAGGGGGTTGCCCGGCTCGAGGAATTGCTCGCTCAGCAGCAGGCAGCCAAAGGAGATCTGTACCGATTTGTCGAGCTCGACATGTTCTTTCACAAAACCCTGGCCGATATGAGCCGCAACGCGGTGCTGAGCGAGATCGTAAGCTTACTGGAAGTCGAGTTGCGACAGATCCGCCTGGTATCCACCGCTAAACGCTACCGCCCAGAAGTTACCCTTTCTGAGCACCTGCGCATCCTCGAGGCCATTCGGGCTTCCGACCCCGAAGCGGCCCGTCAGGCTATGTTGGCCCACCTGAGCACGGTTGAAAACTCGGCCAAAATCAAGGAGGTAGACCGATGAAAAAGTGGTTGGCAGCAGTTGTTCTCTGGAGCCTGGGCGGTTTGGGGCTGGCCCAAACGGTCACGGTGGGGTTGGACGCCGACCCCCCCAACCTCGACCCCCTGCTTTCTTCTGCCCTCGTGGATCGGCAGGTACAGAACCAGATTTACGACAAGCTGGTCGATCTTGACGAAAACCTGCGCATTGTGCCCATGCTGGCAACCAGCTGGCGCGTAGAGGAAGACGGCAAGGTCTATGTTTTCAACCTGCGGCAGGGCGTCAAGTTCCACGACGGCACCGACTTCAATGCCGAGGCGGTCAAGTTCAACCTGGATCGCTACCGCAGCGCCCCCGGTTCCCGCCGCTCGGGCGAGCTCTCGCTCATCACCAACGTGCAGGTTGTTAATCCCTATACCGTGCGGGTAACCCTGCGGGAGCCCTTCGCACCCTTCCTGGCCATCCTGTCCGACCGCTCAGGGATGATGGTCAGCCCCACGGCTGTCCAGAGGCTAGGGGCCGAGTTTGGCAACAACCCCGTGGGCACCGGGCCCTTCAAGTTCGTGGAGCGGCGCCGGCAGGATCGCATCGTGCTGGCGCGCAACGAAAACTACTGGCAGCGCGGCCTTCCCCGCATCGAGCAGCTCGTTTACCGCCCGTTCCCCGACGACGACGTGCGGGTTGCCAACCTGCTCTCGGGTGCGGTGAGCATCATTACCCCGGTAGCCGCTAAAGACCTCGCAACCATCCGCAATAACCCCAACCTTGTGGTCAACAACTTCCCGGGCATCGGCTACCAGGGCATCTGGCTCAACCACACCAAGGGGCCCTTTACCAACAAAGCCTTGCGTCAGGCTTTTGCCGCCACCATTGACCGCGATGTGGTAGACCGGGTGGTGTTTTTGGGCACGGCCCTCCCTTCCAATGGGCCCTTCCCCCCCGGCACCCTGGCGCACGACAAAACCATTCCCGTTCCCAAGCGCGACCTGGCCCTGGCCCGGCAGAAGCTGGCCGAAGGCGGCCGTCCACAGGGCTTCAGCTTTACCCTGACCATTGCGCCTGGCCCCGTTTTGGCCCAGTTGGCCCAGGTGTATCAGGCTATGGCCGCCGAAGCAGGCATTCAGGTGCGCATCGAGCAGGTGGAGTTTGGCACCTTGCTGGATAGGGCCGCTAAGCTGGAGCTCGAGGCGGTGGCGGTGGGCTGGAGCGGGCGGCCCGACCCCGACGGCAACATCTACGACTTCGTTCGCTGCAAAGCACCCAACAACTACTCCGGTTACTGCAACCCGCGGGTGGACAACCTGCTCAACCGGGCCCGCACCGTGCGGCTGCCGGAGGCCCGCCGCGACCTGTACAGCCAGATCACCAAAATCATCCAGGAAGACCTGCCCTACATCTACGTCTACCACCCCCAGACCACCATCGGCGTGAGCCGCCGCCTGAGCGGCCTTCCGGTTATTCCCGATGGCATCCTGCGCTTCCGCAGCGTGAGCCTGGGCGGTCAGTAGGAGCTAAAAGCGGTGTTCCTCTTCGTCCTGCGGCGCTTGATGGGTGGATTGCCCACGCTGTTGCTGGTCACAGTGCTGGTTTTTACGCTGACCCGGGTGTTACCGGGTGACCCGGCCCGGCTGCTGCTGGGCGAAGAGGCCACCCCCGAGCTGGTCGCGCAAATCCGAGAGGAACTGGGGCTCAACCGGCCCATCCTGGTGCAGTATGCCGACTGGCTGTGGGGCCTGGTGAGGGGTGATCTGGGGCGCTCGATTCGCGGCAACGAGCTGGTAGCCCCCATTATCTGGCAAAAACTACCCACCACCCTGGAGCTCAGCTTGTTCTCGCTTTTGGTGGCCATCGCGATTGGCATTCCGGCGGGGGTGCTGGCGGCGTTGCGAAGAAACACCGCAATTGATGCAAGCGTGACCGTGATGGCCCTTTCGGGCATCTCGATCCCCAACTTTTTTCTGGGCATCTTGCTGATATATGCCTTTAGCATCCGGCTGGCCTGGATACCGCCTTCCGGCTACGTTGAGCCCTGGGTAGACCTGCAGAAAAACCTGCTCCTGATGTTGATGCCCGCCATTACCCTGGGTACCGCGCTGGCCGGCGCCATCGCCCGCTTCACCCGCAACAGCATGCTGGAGGTGCTCTCGCAGGACTACGTGCGTACCGCTCGAGCCAAGGGTCTGGAAGGCCGGGTGGTGGTGTACAAGCACGCCTTGCGCAACGCCGCTATCCCGGTCGTAACGGTGATCGGTTTGCAGCTAGGCGGTTTGTTGGGGGGCGCGGTGGTCACCGAGCAGGTTTTCTCCATCCCCGGCTTTGGGCGGCTGCTGGTGGACTCGGTCTTCAACCGCGACTTCCCGGTTTTGCAGGCGGTGGTGCTGATCTCGGCCCTGGCGGTGTTTCTGATCAACGTGCTCACCGACCTGCTCTATGCGGCCATTGACCCGCGCATCCGCTACCACTGAGATGAGCAACCGTACGCTACGTGCCTTTTTTGCCAATCGCCTGGCCCTGGCCGGGATGGTCATGCTGTTGCTGCTGGTGCTGGGGGCCATCTTCGCGCCCATCCTGGTGCCTTACAGCCCTACCTCGACCGATTTCAGCGCCCTGCAACAACCCCCCTCGAGCCAGCACTGGTTTGGCACCGACCAGCTCGGGCGGGACATCTTCTCGAGGGTGCTCTATGGGGCTCGAGTCTCGCTGGCCGCGGGCTTAATCTCGGTGCTGCTGGCCCTGCTGCTGGGGGGCCTGATCGGGCTGGTGGCTGGCTTTTACGGCGGTTGGATTGACGATGTGCTGATGCGTCTGACCGACGCCATGCTGGCCTTTCCATTTCTGGTGCTGGCCATCGCCCTGGCCGCCGTGCTGGGCCCGAGCCTGCAAAACACCATGCTGGCGATTGGGGTGGTCACCACCCCGGTGTTTGCCCGCCTGATTCGCGGACAGGTGCTGACCGAACGCCCCCGCGAGTATGTGCAGGCCGCCGTCGCCCTGGGCGGCAGCGATGGCCGCATCATCACGCGGCACCTGTTACCCAACATACTGGGGCCATTAATCGTTCAGGTGAGCCTGAGCACGGCCACGGCGGTGCTGGCCGAGGCCACCCTGTCCTTTCTGGGGTTGGGGGTGCAGCCACCCACGCCTTCGTGGGGCTCGATGCTCAACGATGCTCGAGGCTACCTGAGCCAGGCACCCTACATGGCCCTGTTCCCAGGCCTCGCTATCTTTTTGGCGGTGCTGGCCTTTAATCTGATTGGGGACGGCCTGCGCGATGCCCTGGATCCGCGCATGAAGAAGTAGGGCGGGTGCAAAAATTACGCCCAATTTCAGAAAGGTCCCGTGCTATGAACCTCAACCAGTATCCCTATCCCTCCCGCCGCAACGTGGTGACCGGCAAACGGGGCGCAGTAGCCACCAGCCAGCCCCAGGCCGCCCTGGCCGGCATGGAGATGCTCCTGGCCGGGGGCAATGCGGTGGACGCGGCCATGGCCATGGCCATGGCCCTGACCGTGCTCGAGCCCACCTCCAACGGCATCGGCTCCGATGCGTTCGCCCTGGTGCACGACGGACAGAAACTGCACGGCCTGAGCGCCAACGGCCTGAGCCCGGCCGGTCTGGACTTTGCGACCTTTGCCGCAGGCGGAGCGGTGCCCACCCGCGGCTGGCTGCCGGTCACGGTGCCGGGGGCGCCCGACGCCTGGCGGGAGCTGCACCAAAAGTTTGGCAAGCTGCCCTTCGAGCGGCTTTTCGAGCCGGCCATCCGCTATGCCGAGGAGGGCTTTGCCGTCACCCCCGAGACCGGGCGCAACTGGCGGCGCATCGAGGCGGTGTATGGCCCCCTGCAGGACGCCTGTTTTCAACCCTTCAAAGCGGTGTTCATGCCCGGCGGCAAGGCCCCCCGGCCTGGCGAGATCTGGCGCAGCCCGCGGCACGCCGAGACCCTGCGGGAGCTGGCCCGCACCCACACCGAGAGTTTTTACCGCGGTAAACTGGCCGACCGGATCGCCGATTTTGCCGCGGCCACCGGGGGTTACCTGACCCGCGCCGACCTGGCCGCCTACCGCTCGGAGTGGGTGGAGCCCCTCTCGGTGCGGTACCGGGGCCTCGAGGTACACCAGATACCCCCTCCAGGGCAGGGCATCGCGGCCCTGATGGCGCTGAAAATCCTCGAGGGCTTCGAGCTAAGCCGGTACCCCCGCGACTCGGTGGAGGGCTTCCACCTGCAGCTCGAGGCCATGAAACTGGCCTTTGCCGAGGTGCAAAAATACGTGGGCGACCCCCGCTACATGACCGTCTCGGCCGCCGACCTGCTGAACCCGGACTACCTGGCCCAGCGCCGGAGCCTGATAGGCGAGCAGGCCCTGCCGGTGCAGGCCGGTGCGCCCCAAGGGGGCACCGTCTACCTGTGCGCCGCCGACGGCGAGCTACAGGTCTCCTTTATCCAGTCCAACTACATGGGCTTTGGGGCCGGTATCGTGGTGGACGGCACCGGTATCTCGCTGCAAAACCGGGGCGCCGGTTTTGTGCTGGAAGAAGGGCACGTCAACCAGTACGCGCCGGCCAAGAAACCCTTCCACACCATCATCCCCGGCTTCCTCACCCGCGAGGGTAAGCCCCTGGGGCCCTTTGGGGTGATGGGCGGGCATATGCAGCCCCAGGGGCATCTACAGGTGGTGGTGAACCTGGAAGACTACCACATGAACCCCCAGGCCGCCCTGGACGCCCCCCGCTGGCAGTGGACGCGGGGCCTCCGGGTGGAGCTCGAGCCCGCCGTGCCCCTACACGTGGTGCAGGGCCTCAGAGAACGCGGCCACGAGGTGGTGCTGCAAAGCGAGTGGGCCTCGTTTGGCCGGGGCCAGATGATTCTGAAGCCCGCCGGTGCCTTCCTGGCCGCCACCGAGCCCCGTGCCGATGGCATGGCTCTGGCCTGGTGAGCTATTCTCCCTCGTCGAGTCGGAAGCCAACCAGGAGCGTGACCTGGTAGGTGTTCACATAGCCGTCGGTCAGGCTGCCGCGAATCTCCTTGACCTCGAACCAGTCCAGGTTCCGCAGGGTTCGGCGGGCTCGAGCCAGCGCTACTTTGATAGCGTCCTCGAGGCTCTCTGAACTGCTGCCTACCAGCTCTACCTTCTTGTAGACCTTGCTCATCTGTGACCCCCTTGGCCCCAAGATATACCAAAAACACCATGGATAGATGGAACCGCAAGGATGGCCGGTTGGGACGGACAACACTCCTTTGGGTAAATGGACGCATAGTCCATGTCCATCAGTCAGTTGCAGACTTTGAGCGGGGTTCACATCAGCGGCTATAGTGAACGACCCCGTCAAGCTCGAGCCGCTTCACCTGCCCCTCGGCCACCAGGTACTCCAGGTGCGCCAGGGTTTCCGACCAGGCAAAGCGCCGCTGGGCCAGGTTGAGGTCGCCCGGAAACAGCCCCAGCGATAGCTGCCAGCAGGTTTGGGGCGCGCTGTCCATAAGGCCAAGCAAAAACCCCAGCCGCTCCCGGTGGTGGGCTTTGAGTTCGGCTACGCGCCCGGCAATGTCTTTGATGGGGCGGTAGTGCCCCGGCAGGGCCAGCGAAGCCCCCAGGGCGGCGGTTTTTTCCAGCGACTCGAAGTAGTGCTGCAAAGGGTTGGAGTACGAGTAGGCCCAGAGGCCAATGTTGGGCGAGATGCGCTCTAAGATCTGGTCTCCGGCCAGCAGCACACCATCCGACTCGCGCAGCAGCATGGCGTGGCCGTCGGCGTGGCCGGGCGTCCAGACCGCGCGGAAGCGCATGCCCGCGAGCGTAAGGGCCTGTCCATCACCAAAGGTCTGAAGGTTCCGGGCCGGATGCACCCGGCTGCGGGTTTTAGCCATCTCCCGGCCCAGGTCGCTCAGGTAGGCCTCGCTCACCCCGTGCCGCTGGAACAACTCCTGCCCGATGCGGGTCATCTCCTCGGGCTCGCTCCAGAAGATGTGCCCTCGAGCCTTTTCCACGTCCAGCATCCAGACCGTAGGCCCCTGGGCCTCGATCAGCCCAGCCAGGCCGTAGTGGTCGGGGTGGTGGTGGGTCACCACCAGGTGTTGAAGGTCACTAAATTCCAGCCCGTGCTCTTGCAGGGCGGCCTCGAGGCCGCGCCTGGCTTCCGGGGTATCCAGCGCACAGTCCACCAGCACCGGGCCCTCACCAGCCCCAGCGCCCGGCACAAGCAGATAGCAGTTCACATACTTGAAGGGGTACGGGATGGGAACCGGGATGGCAAATATGCCCGGCGCAACCTCGGAAGACAGGCGGGTGGCACGTGCCATGCATAGATTGTACCAAGTCAAACTTTTTTGGCTAGACGAAAAGTGAACAGGTCTGGACACGCTGGGGGCCCGACGTGGTACGATCAAATCCCGTGATAGTTTGGCTGCTCTACCGCAGGGGTTGAGCGTTGCTAGACCGAGTTTTCGTAGCGCTGCGTCGGGTAGCGCAGCACGGGGGTTTGTTTATGAAATACATTTTTGTGACCGGCGGTGTGGTGAGCAGTCTGGGCAAGGGCATCCTTACCTCGAGCCTGGGGGCCATTTTGCGGGGGCGCGGCTACCGGGTGACCGCCATCAAAATTGACCCTTACGTCAACGTGGATGCCGGAACCATGCGCCCTTACGAGCACGGCGAGGTGTTCGTCACCGGCGATGGGGCCGAGACCGACCTGGACATCGGCCACTACGAGCGCTTTCTGGACATAGACCTCTCACGGGCCAACAACATCACCACCGGCCAGGTGTATCTGTCGGTGATCCAGAAAGAGCGCCGCGGGGAGTACCTTTCCCAGACCGTGCAGGTGATTCCCCATATCACCGACGAGATCAAAGACCGCATCCGCCGCGCCGCCCAGGAGCAAAACGCCGAGATTGTGGTGGTGGAGGTGGGGGGTACGGTGGGCGACATCGAGAGCCTGCCCTTCCTGGAGGCCATCCGCCAGTTTCAGTTCGACGAAGACGATCAGGACATCATGTATCTGCACCTGACGTTGGTGCCCTACTTTGCCGCCTCCGAGGAGTTCAAAACCAAACCCACCCAGCACTCGGTCTCCACCCTGCGCGGGGTGGGTATCCAGCCCGATGTGCTGGTGCTGCGCTCGGAGAAGATGGTGCCGGAGGATGTGCGTAAAAAAGTGGCCCTATTTACCAACGTGCACGCTGGCGAGGTCTTCAGCAGCCCCACCGTGCAGTACCTCTACGAGATGCCTTTGGTGCTGGAGGAGCAGGGCCTGGGACGGGTGGTAGAGAAAAAGCTGGGCCTCGAGCCCATCCAGCCCAACCTGAGTTTCTGGCAGAACGCCGTGCGCAAACTCAAGCAGCCCGCCGCCGAGGTGACGGTGGCCTTTGTGGGCAAGTATGTAAAGATGCCCGACGCCTACCTGAGCATCCTGGAAGGCTTCCGCCACGCCGGCATCGCCCACGACGCGCGGGTCAACGTCCAGTGGGTCAACGCCGAGGAAATTACCGACCTGGCTAAGGCCGCCGCGCTGCTAGGCGATGTGGATGGTGTGCTGGTGGGGCCGGGTTTTGGCATCCGCGGGGTGGAGGGCAAAATCCTGGCGGCCCGCTACGCCCGCGAGCACCGGCTGCCCTATTTTGGCATCTGCCTGGGGTTGCAAATCGCGGTGATCGAGTACGCCCGAAATGTGCTGGGCCTCGAGGGGGCCAACAGCACCGAGTTCGACCCCTACACCCCCCACCCGGTGATTGACCTGATGCCCGAGCAGCTCGAGGTCGAAGGGATGGGCGGCACCATGCGGCTGGGCAACTGGCCCATGCGCATTCACCCCGAAACCCTGCTCTACAAGCTCTACGGCAAGGAACTGGTCTACGAGCGCCACCGCCACCGCTACGAGGTCAACCCCGCCTACGTGCAGCGGCTCATCGAGGGCGGCCTGACGGTCTCGGCGGTCACGCCCGGCGTGCAGGGCCGGGGGGAAGGGCTGGTGGAGGCGATTGAGCTGGCCAACCACCCCTTCTTTATTGGCCTGCAAGCCCACCCCGAACTCTCCAGCCGCCCCATGCGGGTCTCGCCGCCCTTCTTTGGCTTCATTGGGGCGGCCCTCGAGCGCAGGCGGCAGGCCCTGTTCCAGTCCCTCTAGCCCGACCCTGGGCTATTGCTGGTTGGCGAAGTGCCGGGCGGTGCGCCCGGAAAAACCCCGGCCCCCCAGGGCAAACTGCAAGGCCGCCGTGCGGGTGTCGGGGTCTAGCTCCCTCCCGAGAAGGTGGGCCACGGCCTCCAGATAAAGCTGTTGATCGAAGGGCGGAAAGGTAATCACCAGCCCAAAGCGGTCGGCCAGGGCCAGCTTGTCCTGCAGGGTGTCCCAGGAAGCGGGGTCACTGGCGTTGGGGTCGGGGCGCTCGGCCCAGTGCTGGGAGACCAGGTTGCGCCGGTTGGAGGTCGCCACTACCAGCACGTTGGCGGGTCGTTCGTAGACCGCCCCCTCCAACAATACTTTGAGCCGGTGGAATCGCTCATCGCCCTCGGCAAAGGCCAGGTCGTCCATAAAAAGCACAAAGCGAAACGGCAGCGGGGCCAGCTCCTGCATCAACACGGGGAGTTGATCCAGCCCCTCCGATAAAACCTCCACCAGCCGCAGGCCGCGCTCGGCGTAGTGGGTGCGCAGGGCTTTTACCGAGGTAGATTTACCGGAGCCTCGAGCCCCGTACAGCAACATCGGCACCGCCGGTTTGCCAGCCAAAAAACGTTCGATGTTGGTGCGCAGCATGCCAATTTGGCGGGTGTAGCCCACCAAGTCGTCAAAACGCGCCGGATCGGGCTTTTCCACGGCCCTTACCTGTCCATCGAACACGAAAGCGCTGTGGTGAGTGTAAATTCCATATCCATAGATCCGATAAAGCGCCTGCACATCCATCGACGAGCCGCGCAGGAGCACGTCCAGCGCCTCAACCTCGGCCGGGCTGGGCTCACGATTCCCAAAGTCGGCATACGGGTATTGCTTCCTGAGGTGCTCCAGCTCGCGCCGCAGGCGTGCTAGCTCTTCGTCAATCCAGGCCGCCAACCCAGGGCTCAAAGGCTCGCAAAGCAGCCGCCGGGGCACAGCTTCGCTGGCCAGTATCCGTTGGGCCAGTACCCAGGCCCAGGGCTCCCCTTTGGGCACTCGAGCATGAAACAGTTCGGTCAGTGGGTTTTGATCCAGTGGAGGGAAAAGCTGCATTGGGGGTTATTTTAGCCCAGTCACAGCCAAAGATGCCCGGCACTTTCAGCTAAGCACAAAGAAGCTACGCTCTAACGCCGGTTTTACTGGGGTTGGCCGCTTCCATGACCTCTTTACCGGAGGGTGAAGTAATGCGCTTGATAAAGATGTCCACCAGCTTAGGATCAAGCTTTTTACCCTTGAGTCGATTGAGCTCCTCAATGATTTCGGCGGGTTTCCAGGCACGCTTGTAGGGGCGAGGGCTGTAAAGCGCATCGAAGGTATCCACCACCGCAAAGATGCGGGCCAGGATGGGGATGTCCTGACCTTTCAGGCCGTCGGGATAACCGCTGCCATCCCAGTTCTCGTGGTGATGGCGCACCACCTCCAGGGTTTCCTGGGGCAAAAAGGGCACGCGCGAAAGCATTTCCCAGCCCTTTACCACATGGCTTTTCATTATCTCCCATTCCTCCTCGTTGAGCTTGTCGGGCTTACGCAGGATGTTGTCGGAAATGGAGAGCTTGCCAATATCGTGCAGGTAAGCACCCCAGCGCAAGTACTTACGCATGGAAGCATCGAGCCCCACATCCTGGGCAAGTTGATCAGACCAAGCCACCACACGCTTGGTATGACCCTGGGTCTCGTGGTCGCGGAATTCCAGCGCCAAACCAAGGGCACGCAGTGTGCCATCGTAGGCGTCCTCGAGCTGCTTGAGGGCCTCCATCTGGCCCAGCTGCGCCCCCATTATTCGAGCCAGCGAGTTGGCTATGGCTTTTTCGTCTGATTGAAAGGGCTTATTTCCCTCACGGGCCAGAATAATCACTCCAAGTGGGCGTTTCTGTCGAGCCGAGACTGGCACTGCAGCTGTAGACCAGCCCGCGCTTTCGGGAATGCCCTCGAGGTAGTTTCCTACCGTAAAGTTGTCGGTGAGGGAGGCGTGGGTACTCAGCTTCTGTTGGGGTAGGTGGCGCCCCCGGTAGCGCTCGAGGGCCCCACGCGCGCTAACCACCACCGGCTTGCCTTCTCGAAAGCGCACGAAGGCCAGGTGTGGAGCAATATCGAGGTGGTACAGCGACGTCATGGCGCTCTCGGTGAGCTCCAAGGGGTCGTTGGACATACTGATATCCAAGCTCGCTTCTTCCAACAAATGCATGTAACGCAGGGACTCTTCAAGTTCCCTCTGCGAGCGACGATCACGCTCACGCAACCAGGCTATAAAGCCCAGGGCTACCAGCCCAGGTAACGTGGTCACTAAAAGGCTGTCCAGGCTCAGGTTTGGTTTGGGGAACAGGTGCTGGATCACCGTATAAACAAGTACCAGTGACCCAACCCACACCAGGCTTCGTGGCCCCCCCTTCCAGACCCAAGGGATCAAGAACAAAAAACTAAAAGTCTGGTAAATGTCCGGGAGAAACAAAAACGAAACAACCCCCCAGCCTAGCAAAGCCGCCACACTCAGAAGAATTTGATTGCGCGATGTTTTCCTATTCAAAATCCCCATAGCACGTACGCTGCTCTAAATGTAGCATTCAAACAAAAGACCCTTAGGTCATTTGTCGCAAAATGCCCATAGCCGGGATTGCTTGAGAGGCAAAATAAAAACCAGGGCGGTTCACCCTGGTTTCTTGCTAAGCCTGGTGGGCTGTGCAGGAATCGAACCTGCAACCCACTGATTAAGAGTCAGTTGCTCTGCCAATTGAGCTAACAGCCCAAGCAAAACACAAATATAGCGACAGTATCACCTTCTGTCAATATGGGGGGTGCGTCCAGATGTATGGCCAGGGCCACCCAATTACACCCCCTTGACGAGAAGGACTAAACTAGCTACTATTTTGCTTGCCCTGAGCCGGGATGGCGGAATTGGTAGACGCACATGATTCAGGGTCATGCGCCCGCAAGGGTGTGCAGGTTCAAGTCCTGTTCCCGGCACCAAGTGCCCCCTCGAGCAAGAGGGGGTTTTCTTTTGTTCCACCGACCCTTTTTCGCCGGAGGGTGCTAAGGGAGCCTGTCTCACTTTACCCTCTCATCAAACGGTGCTAAACTTTGCTTAGTAAGTTCTCCCGAGATTCCAGGGGGTGGGTTTTCAACCCACCCTTCTTTCTTGGGAAGGAGGTGAAGGGTGGAGCCGGAAAAGTCTATGCAGATGGGAAGAAAAGCCGGTTCAGACAGCACCAACCTGTGGAGTGAGGTTGCTGGTAGCGTGCTATCGCCTCTGGGTTACGACGTGCTCGAGGCGAGCCTCAAAAGTGGCAAAAAACCCATCCTACTCGTACGCATCGAACGCAAGGATGAGGTGCCTGTTTCGGTGGCCGACCTCGAGCGGGCCAATCACGCACTCAGTGCGCATCTGGACACCCTCGAGGCTCTGCTTCCAGCGCACTACCTACTCCAGGTGGAGTCGCCAGGCGCCGACCGTCCGCTTTTCACTGCCCGCCATTTTGAACGCTTTGTAGGTCTGAAAGTGAAGGTGCGCAGCCCTCAGGGCAACTTTACCGGACGGGTCGGAACGGTCAAGGATGGCGTGGTGGAGTTTTTGCTCGACAAAGACGAGAGGCGCACCCTTGAGCTCGGCACCTTCAAAGCCAATCTGGCAGAGTGGCCCGATCAGCCCCGGTAGGCGGCCGGGCTAAACGAGAAAATATTCTGAGGAGGAAGATCTGTGAACAAAGATTTTGTAGACGCCCTGTCCCAAGTGGCCCACGAACGTGGGGTTACCGCCGAAGAGCTCATCTCCAACTTCGAGGAAGCCCTGCGGTTGGCCTACTTAAGGCAAAAAGGCTTTCGCCAAAAAGACGTTGAGGAGGAAGGGAAAGGCCCCATCATAGAGGTACACCTGGATCCTCAGGAAGGCCACCTCGAGGTGCTGGAGATACGGCGGGTGGTCGAACGAGTGGAAGACCCCGACAAAGAGATCGACCTCGAGACTGCCAAAAAGTACGACCCGGAGGTTGAAGTTGGCGAAGAAATGGAGTTCCCCGTAGACCCCGAGGAGTTTAGTCGCATCGCGGTACAGATTGCCAAGCAGGTACTCACCCAGCGCCTCAAAGAAGCCGAGCGCACCCGTGTGCACAACGAGTACAAGGATAAAGAAGGCGAGGTTGTGACCGGTAGTGTGGCTCGCGTCGATAACCGGGGCAATGTCTACGTCGAGCTGGGGCGCGGTGAAGCCTTAATGCCACCGAAGGAGCAAATCCCCACCGAGCGCTATCATCCCGGCCAGCGCATCAAGGTCTATTTGAAGCAGGTGCAACGCTCGACCAAAGGGCCCAGCCTGGTGGTCTCTCGAGCACATGAAGAGCTTTTGCGCTACTTGCTGCGCCAGGAAGTTCCCGAGATCGCCGAGGGTATTGTGGAGGTCAAGGCGGTAGCCCGTGAACCAGGCAGCCGTTCCAAGGTGGCTGTGGTAAGTCATAATCCCAACGTGGATCCCATTGGGGCCTGCATTGGGCATAAGGGGCAACGCATCCAGGCGGTCTCGGCTGAGCTTGGCCGCGAGCGGATCGACATTATTCAGTGGAGCCCTAATCCCAAAGAGTTTATCCGCAATGCGCTATCCCCGGCCACAGTAGGCGAAATTAAGATTGAGACCAGTGAAAACGGGCCCAATCGTGCCAAGGTGGTAGTCGCCAAGGACCAGCACTCCCTGGCCATCGGCAAGGCCGGGCAAAATGTGCGCCTGGCATCTAAGCTCACCGGCTACGAAATTGACTTTGAAGAAGCCGAGGAGATCACCGACCTTGATGCAGCCATCCTAAAAGCTGCCGAAAAGGAAGAGTCGCTGAGTGTCTCCAGCGATGCCAAGAGCCGCTTTGAGAGCCTGTTCAAGGACGACGAGTAGCAATTGCAAACTTCCCCGGAGGCTCAATGCCCAAAGCCAAACACATTCCAATCCGCCAGTGCATTGCCTGTCGAGAGCGCAGGCCCAAACGTGAATTGTTGCGGATTGTAATGACCGAGGAGGGCCCCGTGCTCGATCCCACTGGCCGCAAGCCTGGACGCGGCAGCTATGTGTGTCCCGATCGCCCCGGTTGCTGGGCTGAAAAAAAACTGCGCCGCTTTGCCGGGGCCAAAGCGGCAGAACTCTCCTTAGCCTTACACACGGTTCTGGGAAACCTTACAGGTCTGGCTTTGCAGGACAAGCAATCATCCTCGCATGAGACATGACTTTAGGTGAAAAGAACTGGAGGTCAGCATGGCAAAAATTAGAATCTATCAGCTCGCAAAAGAACTCGGCATGACCAATGACGAGCTGCTAAAAATCCTCGACGACATGGGGGTAACTTACAAATCCCATGCCAGTACCCTCGAGGAAGACACCGCGCTGGCAGTCAAGGAGCTCATTGGCGAACAAAGGGTCGCCGAAGCTGCGCGGAAAGCTGAGGAAGCGCGCAAGTCCATTCCTCACCGTCCCCCGGTAGTGGTCATCATGGGTCACGTAGACCACGGGAAAACCAGCCTGCTGGACTACCTGCGCAAAAGTCGCATAGCCGAAAAGGAAGCCGGGGGTATCACCCAGCACGTTGGGGCCTTTGAGGTCAAGACCAAAGGTGGCACCGTGGTGTTTATCGATACACCTGGCCACGAAGCTTTCACCACCATTCGACAGCGGGGGGCCAAGGTCGCCGACATTGCTGTTATTGTGATTGCGGCTACCGAAGGAGTGATGCCCCAGACCAAGGAAGCCATCGCACATGCCAAGGCCTCTGGAGCCAAAATCATCTTTGCAGCCAACAAGATGGACTTGCCGGGTGCCGACATCAACAAGGTCTATCAGGACTTGATGCAGCTCGGCATGGTACCGGTGGCCTACGGGGGGGATGTCGAAGTGCTGCCCATCTCCGCCAAGACTGGTCAGGGCGTCTCAGACTTGCTAGAGACCATTCTGCTTTTGGCCGAGCTAGAAGACTTGCGAGCCGACCCCAAAGCCGAAGCCCAGGGGGTGATACTGGAGGCTCGAGTAGACAAGCAAGCCGGGGTTTTGGTGAGCCTGCTGGTACAGCAGGGCACCCTCAAAATTGGGGACTATGTAGTAGCAGGCGAACACTGGGGCAAGATCAAAGCCATGTCCGATGCCGAAGGCAACAGGCGTACCGAGGCCGGCCCTGGTAGTGCAGTACAGGTGCTGGGCTTCTCCGATCTGCCCACGGCCGGCGACACCTTTATCTGGGTTCCCGACCAAGTGGCCGCCAAGGAAATTACCGAGGAACGCATTGAGGAACGCAAAGCTTCTGAGGCCAGAGCTGAGTTCAATCGGGCCCGTAGTCTGGCCGATCTGATGCGCAAAGTGCACCAAGACGAGCAAAAGGAAATCAATCTGATTCTACGGGCCGATACCCAAGGTTCCCTCGAGGCCATCCAAAACATTCTGGCCAAAGAAGCCACCGAAGAAGTCAAGATTAATGTTCTACTGGCCGCGGTCGGTGCGCCTACCGAATCGGATGTGCTGCTGGCTTCCACCGCCAACGGGGCTATCCTGTCCTTTAGCGTTAATCCCAGCGGATCAGTCAAGAAAGCTGCGGAGCAAAAAGGCGTGCCCTTGCAGAGCTTCCGCATTATCTACGAGCTAATCGACGAGATTCGCAAAATGGTCAAAGGGCAGCGCGAGCCTGTCTTCAAAGAAGAAATCCTGGGAACCGCCGAAGTTCGAGCTATTTTCAAGCTGAGCCGCGGGGTAATTGCGGGCTGCATGGTCACCTCGGGCAAGATTACCCGCAACGCCGACATTCGGGTCTTGCGCAAGGGCAAGGAGGTCTGGAAAGGCAAGGTCGAAAGCCTCAAGCGCCTCAAAGACGATGTGCGAGAGGTAACTCAAGGCTTCGAGTGTGGAATAATGCTGGACGGCTTCACTGATTTCCAGGAAGGTGACGTGCTCGAGGCCAGCCAGCAGGTAGAGGTGGCCACAGACTGAAGCTAGCCACAGGGCGCAGTGGGGGTTGTGCAAACTCGGCCATCTCTTAGCAGATGCAGGACTCCGCCGCAGGTAGCGTGCAGGTTCGGTCGCTGGGAAGTGTTGAGCAATCCAATCTGAACCCCGTTCCCGGATGTCGCTCGAGCTGGTCAAACCCCCGGTTCCGATATAAAGTGGTGGGGCTACACGTTATGCAACGCTGGCAACGCTGGATCATCCTGGTCACCCTGGCCCTGATCGCCTTGGGGCCAGGGCCCTTTTGGTCACCCAGCAACGCCAGAGCTGGCAGTGGGTTCAGCCAGGGCTGGATGGCCGCGCCCCTTCCCCCACAACTGCTCGAGGCTAAAGCCAAGTTCAATCCCCTGGGTCTGGGGCTGGTGTTTGTAGCCCGGGGGCCGAGCATTCGTAACCACACCATCGTCGTTGGTCACGAACCCCCTTCACACCCGACTCCACCCCCTAGGCGACGGCTCTATCTGGCCTATGCGCGTCTGCAAACCGATGGTGGCTAGCCCACGCGCCATGCTTTTCTATGCCGTGCAATCATCCCGTCATATGGCCCTTCACCTTACTAAGTCTGGACGATGACAGCTTGCAAAAGCACCGCTGCCCGTCCTTGAGCTAAACACAAACAGGAACGGATATGACCAATCGCACCTGGAAAGCTGTTTTTCTAATCGGGCTGCTCCTAGCCGCCATTGTGGGGCTGTTCCGCCCCTGGGAGGCCCGCAACCCGCAAAACGCCCTGTTGCCCGCTGATGGCCTGATCCGGCTGGGCCTCGATTTGCAAGGGGGTTTACGTATCACCCTTAAGGTGGCTGAGCCCAACCCCGACCCATCCGTAGCCAAAACCGAGCTGGACGTAGCCCGTACTGTCATCGAAAACCGCGTCAACGCCATTGGAGTAGCCGAGCCGCTGGTACAGGTACAGGGTAACGACCGAATTATCGTGGAGCTACCCGGCCTGAAGCAGGATCAGCAGGAGCGTGCCCTGGCTTTGATTGGCCAGACCGCCAAGCTCGAGTTCCGCATCGTCAATCAAGGGGCTACTGGCACTACGGTGGCGCAAATCAACGAACAACTGCGGAATTCTGGCCTCAGCGGAGCCGCCCTGGCTGCCCGTCGGGCCGAGCTCGAGAAGAACCTCTACAAGCTCGAGGATCTGGGCCCTCCCCTGCTCACTGGGGCCGACCTGCGTACCGCCAATGCTTCCTTCGACCAGTTTGGCCGACCCCAGGTGGATATGGAGTTCACCCCCGAGGGAGCCAAAAAGTTCGAGGAGGTCACCCGGGCCAACGTAGGCCGTCAGTTGGCCGTCGTGCTTGACGACAAAGTCTATACCGCGCCCAATATCCGCCAGGCCATCGCCGGTGGACGGGCCGTGATCGAGGGGCTTTCAGGGGTACAGGAAGCCTCCGACATCGCCCTGGTGCTGCGCTCGGGCTCGCTGCCGGTCAAGCTAGAAGTGGCCGAGACCCGCGCAATTGGCCCTACCCTAGGCCAGGATGCCATCAACGCAGGTATCCAGGCAGGGATTATCGGCACAATTTTGCTGTTTGTTTTGATCTTCGCCTATTACGGCTTCTGGATGGGGCTGGTGGCTGCACTGGGCCTCGTCTATACCGCCATCTTGCTGCTGGCTTCCATCTCACTGCTGGGGGCCACCCTCACCCTGCCGGGCATCGCCGGTCTGATTCTGACCCTGGGCGCTGCGGTAGACGGCAACGTACTTTCCTTTGAGCGCATCAAAGAAGAGCTCAAGATGGGCAAGAAGTTCCGTCAGGCCATTCCCGGCGGCTTCTCCCACTCCATCATCACCATTCTCGACGTCAACATGTGCCACCTGCTGGCCGCAGCCGCACTCTATCAGTACAGCACCGGCCCGGTGCGAGGTTTTGCGGTCATGCTGGCGCTGGGCGTGGTAACCTCGGTCTTTTCCAACCTGATCTTCAGCCGCTGGCTTTTGGAAGTTATCGGCGACCGCCGTGAGGTCAAGCCGCCCTACTGGCTCTGGGGTACAAAAATCGACTTCCTGGGCATCTCACGCTATGTAACGGCCGCATCGCTCACCCTGGCTGTTATCGCAGCAGGCATCGTTTTTGTCAAAGGTTTCAACTTTGGCATCGACTTTACCGGCGGTACGGCCTTTACCATCCGCGTACCCGACGAAACTAGAGCTGATCAGATCCGCAGCTTCCTCGACAACGCTGGTATTGCCGAGTTGCGCGGGGCCGAATCGGTCATCACCTCGCTTTCCAGCGTGAACGGTAACGAGTTCTCGGTGCGGGTACGACAGGTCAGCGAAGAACAGCGCATTGAGCTCGAGAAAAAGTTCCAGGAAAGCCTACAAGCCACCATCCTCCAGTCCGAAACGGTAGGCCCGGCCATTGGAGCCGAACTACGTCGGAATACCATTTTCGCGGTGCTGGTGGGGCTGGCGTTGATTCTAATCTACGTAGCGTTCCGCTTCGACTGGGTGTTCGGTGTAGCCAGTGTGATTGCGGTGGGCCACGACGTGGCCATTGTGGCTGGGATGTACAGCTTATTGGGGCTGGAGTTCTCAATCCCGACCGTAGCGGTTCTGCTTACCATCGTGGGCTTCTCCATTAACGACTCGGTGATCATCTCGGATCGCATCCGAGAAAACCTCAAGATCATGCGGGGGCGGAGCTACTACGACATTGTGAATACCTCCATCAATCAAACCCTCTCCCGCACCCTTATGACCTCCCTCTCCACCATGCTGCCTATACTGGCTCTGCTCTTTCTGGGTGGGCCGGTATTGCGCGATTTTTCGCTGGCTATCTTCGTGGGTTTTATTGTGGGTACCTACTCCTCCATTTACGTGGTTTCGGCCCTGGTGGTCTGGTACAAAACCCTCGAGCAGCGCCGCAAAGCAACCTCAAAAGCTCGTTCAGCCTAGTCGCCGGGAAGTGGCACCCCCACCCGCGGGTGGGGGTGTTGTTATTAGGCCATTTGTCCCATATCCCAGGTATAAACTATATTTATGCACTTGACATTGAGCGAGTATTTTCAAGTGGCCCAAGCCATCTGGGACACCCTACCTCCCGCCACTCGCTTTGGGACTCAGGATGCGTCCACCATTGAAACCTATCGATCCCACCTGCAGGGGTGGGAAGACTGGATAATAAACGGGTTTTACGACACCCTTTTTAGTCATCCCGCCACCCGCTCGGTATTTCGGGAGGGTGAACGAGCCATGCGCGAGCAGGTACTGCGGGTATGGTATCGGCGCACAATTGCCGGGCCGTTTGACCTCGAGTACTTTGCCTGGCAAGTCCTGGTAGGACGGGTTCATCAGCACCGGGGCATTTCCAGAAGCCAGGTACTGGTAATGTGGGGTTGGATTACCGAGCAAATCTGGCAACTTTCCCACCTCAGCCTACCCCTCGACGAGGCCGATCAGCTCTCCAGAGCCTGGGTGCGGCTGGCTAACTCGGTGCAGGCAATGGCCGCCGCTGAGCGCCTCGAGGCCTATTTACAAGCCATGGAGCAGTCCGGAGCCAGTCCACGCATCCTGCAGTCGGCAGCGGTGAGCTGGCTCGAGGAGCAAAGCAAAGACGCAGGCCACAACTGAACACACCAGGCGAGATTTACATCACTCCCATTCGATGGTGGCCGGGGGCTTACTGGTAATGTCGTAGACCACCCGCCCAATCTCCGGCACCTGGCGGGTAATTTTGCGCGCCACCTCGTCTAAAAAATCCAGCGGCAGCCGGGCCCAATCGGCGGTCATGTAGTCCACTGTGGATACTGCCCGCAGGCCCAATACGTAGCCATAGCTCCGTTCATCACCAATCACCCCCACGCTTTGCATAGAGGTTAGGATAGCCGCCGCCTGGGAAACCTGATCGTAAAGATTCCAGTCGCGCAGGCTGGAGATAAAGATATCATCGGCCCGGCGCAGGATGTCCAGCTTCTGGGGTGTAACTTCCCCCAGGATGCGGATGGCCAGACCAGGGCCTGGAAAGGGATGGCGCATACGGATGGGCTCAGGCAAGCCCAGCAGCAGGGCCAGTTCGCGCACTTCGTCTTTGAACAGGTACCGGAAGGGCTCGAGCAGCTCAAACTCTAGGTCTTCGGGCAATCCCCCTACATTGTGGTGGCTTTTGATATTCGCACTCCCCTCGCCGCTGCCCGCCGACTCGATCACATCGGGATAGAGGGTGCCCTGGGCTAGCCATTTGTAGCCCTGGGCCGATAGCCGCCGGGCCTCGCGCTCAAACACCCGGATAAACTCGCGGCCCACTATTTTTCGCTTCTGTTCAGGGTCAAAAACCCCTTGCAGGGCCGATAAAAACTGTTCGGAAGCATCCACCACCCGCAAGGCCTTTCCCAAAGGGCGCAAGGCCTGTTCAACCTCCTGGCGCTCTCCCAAACGCAACAGGCCATGATCTACAAAAACCGCTGTAAGCCGGTCACCAATGGCTTTAGCGAGCAAAAGGGCCAGCGTGGAGGAGTCGACCCCCCCCGAGACCGCCAGCATTACTTTGTCATCACCCACCTTAGCCTGAATATCGGCTATGAGATTTTCCAGGGTGTGCTGGGCCGTCCAGTCGCGGGAAACTCCGGCAAGCTCGAGGAAGTTCTCCAGCACCTGCATTCCCTTGGGGCTATGTACTACCTCAGGATGAAACTGCACCCCAAATGTTCGCCCATCCGGCGCAGCGATGCCCGCCACTGGGTTTTCGTCGGTTCTGGCAATCACTTGCCAGCCTGGAGGCAACTCAGTGACGGCGTCTGAATGGGACATCCACATCTGTAAATCGCCCTCGAGGCCAGCAAAAAGCGGGCCGGCGTGAAATATCAGGTTGGCCTTACCGTACTCACGTCGCCCAGCCCGCTCGACCCTGCCCCCATAGTGTTGGGCCAGGAATTGCATTCCGTAACAAATACCCAAAACAGGCCAGCCCTGCTCGAGCACCCCCGGCGCGGGCCGAGGACTCGCAGGATCAAACACCGAGGCTGGCCCACCCGAGAGAATCAGGGCCTGTGGGTTCTCGGCTTTGATGCGCTCTAGGCTGGCGGTTCCAGGCAAAATGACCGAATATGCCCGTAGCTCACGAATGCGTCGGGCGATTAGGCGGGTGTACTGGGAGCCATAGTCGAGGATAACCACACTCATACCAGAAGCATACTGGCTGGGTGGGGTTCCTACGAAGACTGGGTATTCCCCTGAACCCGCACCTCCAAAACTGTTCGCCGCGCGTCACCCAATGCCTTGGCAATCAAAATCCGACGATTACCGGGGGCGGCAGTTTGGCCGTCCTACAGCGCTACTTCAAGGTAATAGTGACCCCTCCAGGGTTGGGCACTTCGATGAGGGATTCTACTGGCATCCGGCCCTGCACGCGAACCCGAATGCGGTAAATACCGGGTTTGTCAAACTCCACCTGACCGGGAAGCTGGGCCACCTCGGTGTTAAGTGGCATCTTCGAACCCTCTGGGGTTTCTATGATCACCAGGCTCGCGCTGGGGCCTGGCGGCTGCAGGCGAAACTCAACCGGATAAACCGTAGCCTGCGTCGAGGAGGGCACTCTCGAGCGAAGCCACAAGCCTGTGCCACCTAACAGCAACAATAAGGGAATCAGCCAAAGCCAGACCAAGGCCATACGGCGGCTGGGTAAGGGGGGTTCGACCACTTCAAAGGGAGGCTCGAGGCGCTCTTCGATGCGAATGCGGCGCGGGGGTGTAGCCGTTGGTGTGGACACAGCGGGTTCGGAGATATGAACTTTAAGACTCTTGCTATGGGCTGGCTTAAGGACGTCTTTCTGCTCTGCTTCCACAAGGGCCTGCGCCTCGGATTCATCAAGCGCAGGAGGGGTTTCCCGCGAACTGTCCGCCCCTGCGGTCGAAAAAGGTTCACCCTGGGCTTGAGCGAGGTCTTGCCTAGGTGGAGCAGGCGCCTCGAGCTGCTCTATTAATGCCGCGAACTCGAGCTGTCCTGTCGCATAGTTTTCCAGCGCTTCCCTCCAGGGCAGGGCGGGATAGGCCTCTCCTGCCAATACCTTGATGGTGTTAAGCAAGCCAACAAAATCCCATGTATGCTCGGGATTAGGCACCCCCACCCCACCCAACCAAACCCGGCTACCCCTGGCCCAAATAAGCTCTGGAATTATGTACCCAACGGGAATACCCTGTTCCTGCACCCGATTGAGCACCGTCAGAAGCTGCTTGCACCACTGGGTCAGCCGAGCAAGCTCAACTCGCCCGGCCAGCCAGGTGGTTCTGACCGCCCCGACAGGAATCTCGGCAATCCAGGCTTTTTCTTCGCAGTCTACCCAGGAAAGGGTATGGGGAATGGATAGCTTTGGCGGTGGTTCAGGCAAAGGCTTGAACACCAGCACGTCTATACCTGTGCGCACATCCTGACCTTCAAAGGCCTCCACTGCAGCTACCCCCGGGAGCGCTATGCGCTCCCGCAACAAGTAGTGCCCCAGGCTTTCCATAAACGGCAGTATATCGCGCCGACGACAAATATTTGTCAGTATTGGGGCATACCATGCTCTTGCTGGCCGCAGCTTAGCAGGCTTCGATCAGTCAGATACACTCGAGATAACTCCTGCAAACGACTCGCTTTTACCGAAAGGCATGGCCCTGTATTACTGTTTTGAATCGAGCACGTTGGTACATTAAACATAGATTTTGATCAAACAACTTTGCGTTGACACTATATTTTCACGAATCCTATAATCACATTAGAAAAGTCAACCGTTACCCTCAGAAGGGTTCTGCGTTGAAAGGAGCTAGGATGGAGTACAAGGTGACCCTCTCCACCGAAGAGATTGTGCGCGGTCTCAAACACTATCGCCGTATTGCCAAGCAGGATGTTCTTCGGGCCCCGGAGACACCGAACCCCGATGTCTTTCGCATGCACGCCGAAGCCCGACGCGAAATCTATGCCAAACTGGCCGAGGTGGCCGAAACCGAAGGCCCCGATGCAGTTGTTAGTCAGGCCCTCGAGCTGTACCAGCAGCTACCCTTCGTAACCGGCACCGCCGAAGACGCGCACCCCGAGATCAAGGGCCAGGAAAATGCCCTCGAGAACTTCTTCCTGATGATCGGCCTCGACCCCAAAATTCGCCGGGAGGCCCGCAAGGCCCGCAAGCCCTTACAATAACGGCTCTGGGCAGGGGTACGGGGGATACCTGCACCCCGGTTGCGACTCCTGTTCTCTAGCTTGCTTCTTGCCATGAATCTCGAACTGCTCGCTGCTCAAGCCAAAGCCTGTACGGCCTGTGGTCTGGCCAAAAACCGCACCCACGTCGTCTTTGGGGAGGGAAACCCCGACGCCAAACTCATGATTGTGGGCGAGGGGCCGGGTGAAGACGAAGACTTGCAGGGACGACCTTTTGTAGGGCGCAGCGGACAGCTGCTCGACAAAATCCTCGAGGCCGCCGGAATTCCCCGCGCCAGCGTCTATATTGCCAACATCGTCAAGTGCCGCCCACCGGGGAACCGTGCACCCGAGCCTTTAGAAGCCAAGACCTGCACCTCGCTCTGGCTGGTCAAACAGATTCAGCTCATCAAACCGCAGATCATCATCCCGCTGGGCGCTACGGCGCTCGAGTTCTTCGCAGGCGAAAAAATCCCCATAACCAAGGCCCGCGGTAAGTTTTTCGAGTGGCAGGGCATCAAAATTTTTCCCATGTTCCACCCGGCCTATCTGCTACGCAACCCTTCGCGCGAAGCCGGCAGCCCAAAACACCTCACCTGGCAGGACATCCAACTGGTCAAAAAAACCCTCGACGAGCTCGGCCCCAAGCAGGGCCTTGAGATCAAGGCCGTAAGCCAAGAGTCGCTTTTTTGAGCCGCCCAAAGCCCCCGATACCTTCATCCGGTTCTTCCAGATGCCCTATTCCCGCGTTGGCCTTCTTCACCTCCTGGTGGTGTACTTGGTCTGGAGCAGCACCTACCTGGCTTTCAAAATTGGCCTACTGAATGGATTCGAGCCCTTCTGGATGGGCGCCACCCGGTTTATCCCGGCGGCTTTGCTGCTGCTCCTGTATGCCCGCTGGCGCGGCTGGCAAGTACTGCCAAGTCGCAACACGTTGGGCAAGCTGGCGCTTTCGGGTAGCCTGCTCTGGCTGGGTGGTACGGGCCTGATTCTCGTGGCTACCCAGTATGTGCCCTCGGGTTATGTGGCCTTGATGATCGCCACCACTCCCATCTGGGCTGCCACGCTCGAGGGCTTGCTGGATCAAAAGCGACCCTCGGGGCTCCTGGTGCTGGGGCTGCTTATAGGTCTGCTGGGTATCCTGGCCCTCAACGTGCCCAAGCTGAGCACCGGCGCACCCACCAACCTGCTGGCCTTCTCGCTGCTCTTGATTTCGCCGCTGATGTGGTCGAGCGGCACCATCTACACCCAGCGCCATATTGCCAGCGTGGAACCGGTGGTGATCTCGAGCTACCAGCAACTATTTGGAGGGCTGGGCTTCCTGCTCATCTCCATCGCGCTGGGTGAGCCCTGGCATACCCCCACCGCCCTGGGCTGGGCTAGCAACCTGTATCTGATCGTCTTTGGCTCCCTGATCGCCTACACCTCGTACATCCTGGCGGTGCGGCTGCTACCTCTGAGCCTGGTAACCACCTACGCCTACATCAACCCGGTGATCGCCCTGCTGCTGGGCTGGGTCTTCCTGCGGGAACCCCTGGGAATCTGGACCTGGATTGGCGGCGCCCTGGTGCTGCTGGGGGTAGGGCTGGTTTTCCGCAGCCGTATGAAGCCCGCCGTTCAACCCGTTGTTTGAACAAGCGCGCTTCGGCCGCCTCTTCATAAACAAAGTGCCCTCCCATCTATTTCCTCCATCCCAGAGGCTCCATAGCTGCACCGGCCGTTGGATGTGGCCGTGCAGCCTTTTAGTGATTTTTATCACTATACCCTGTTCGTGAATAAGTTCTCCGATTGCGATCCCATAGCATCAGTGCTTAAAGTGGCGCGAGCCGGTAAAGACCATGGCGATACCCAGCTCGTTGCAGGCAGCGATCACCTCTTCATCCCGCTTGGCACCGCCGGGTTGCACGATGGCCGTAACCCCTGCGGCGGCGGCAGCCCGCACCACATCGTCGAAGGGGAAGAAGGCTTCGGAGGCCAGCACCGCCCCCTTGGCCCGCTCGCCTGCGTTCTGGATGGCGCGCTCGGCAGCCCAGATGCGGCTCACCGCCCCCGTACCCAGCCCCACCGTGACCCCATCCTTGGCCAGCACCACGTTGTTGGAACGGGTGTGCTTGCCCACATACCAGGCGAACTTGAGATCTAAGAGTTCCTGGGCCGTGGGGATGCGCTCGGTCACGTAGCGCAGGCTGAGTTCCTCCCAGCGCCGCATATCCCGATCCTGGGCCAGGAACCCGCCCGTTATGGGGCGAAACTCCCGCTGGTCGGCATGGGCTGGGGCCGCAACCAGCACCCGCAGGTCGGGCTTTTTGCTGCGGAACCACTCGAGGGCCTCCGGGCTCACCTCGGGGGCGATGAGCACCTCGAGGAAAGTTCCACGGGTGGCCATGGCGGTCTCGAGGTCTACCGGGCGGTTGAAGGCCACCACCCCCCCAAACACCGAGAGGGTATCGGCGTCGCGGGCGCGCTCCCAGGCGGTTTTGGGGTCGTCGGCCAGGGCCACCCCACAGGGGTTGGCGTGCTTGACGGCCACGCAGGCCGGCAGCTCAAACTCGCTCACCAGGCTCCAGGCCGCGTCGGCGTCGGCGTAGTTGTTGAAGCCCATGGGCTTGCCGGCCAGCACCCGGGCGTGGAGCACCGGGCCGGTCTGGCCCTCGAGGGCGTACAGCGCCGCTTCCTGGTGGGGGTTCTCCCCGTAGCGCAGCTCCACCGGCAGGCGCTCGAGGCTCAAAAGCTGGGTCTGGGGGAACTTCTCAAAAGCCAAAAAGTCGGCGATGGCCGCGTCGTAGGCCGCGGTGTGGGCAAAGGCTTTATACGCCAGCCTGCGGCGAAACTCGCTGCTAACGCCGGTGCGCAAGGCCTGCAGCACCTCGGGGTAGTCGGCCGGGTCACACACCGGCAACACCGCCTGGTGGTTCTTGGCCGCGGCCCGCAGCATGGCCGGCCCCCCGATGTCGATGTTCTCGAGGCACTCCTCAAACGAAGCCCCTCGAGCCAGGGTCTCCCGGAACGGATACAGGTTGACACACAGCAGGTCAATCCGGCGGATGCCCTGGGCCTGCAACTCGGCCTCGTGCTCGGGGCGCTTGGTCGCCAGCAGCCCGGCATGAATGCGGGGGTGAAGGGTCTTGACCCGCCCGTCCAGAATCTCGGGAAAGCCTGTCACCTCGGAGACATACGTCACCTCCAGCCCCGCCGCCTGTAGGGTTTTGTGGGTTCCGCCCGTGGAAACCAGCTCAAAGCCCAGCTCCGCCAGGCCCCGCGCAAACTCCACCAGACCTGCCTTGTTCGATACCGACAAAAGCGCACGCATACGGCAGAATCATACCCTTCAGAAAGCCCCCTTTTCGAAACCCGCCGGGGTAATGGCACCTTTACAACGGTTGACTGACCCAGCAGGGGCTAAACTGAACCCATGAGTGCATCTATTTATGAAGCCATCAAAAAGGAGATCGTCGAAGCCATGAAGCGCGGCGACACCGCCACCCGCGACTACGCCCGGGTGGTTAAGGCCGAGCTCGACCGCAAGGGCGATGGAAGGCCGCTGCCCGACGCCGACGCGGTCAAAATTCTCAAGGCCCTGCGGGTTACCGCCGAGGAAAACCAGAACGCCTTCGAGGTGGCCTTCCTGGACAGATACCTGCCGCAGGAGATGAGCGAGTCGGAAATTGAAGCCTGGATCAGGGCCAACGTAGACTTCGCTTCGCTCAAGTCGCCCATGGCCGCCATCGGCATCGTGACCAAGGCCCTGGGCCCCGCCGCCCCTGGGGATCAGGTGAAAAAAGTGGTGGAGAAAATAGTAGCCCAGGCATAGCCAGCAATCTGCTACAATAAGCGATTGGGAAGAGGGCGCAGCCGCTGGTGGAAACACCAGAGGAAAGTCCGGGCAGCACAGGGCATGATGCCAGCTAACGGCTGGGCGGGGTAACCCGACGGAATAGTGCAACAGAAAGCAGACGGCCCTCGCCCCAAAGCGAGCGGTCAAGGTGAAACGGTGCGGTAAGAGCGCACCAGTGCCCCTGGTAACAGGGGCAGCTAGGCAAACCCCATCTGCTGCAAGTCCCACGTCCCGCTTAGGCGGGGCGACACGCCAGGGAGAACTGACCCGGTTCGCTACGACCTGCGGTAGGGACGCTTGAGGTGAGCGGCGACGCTCATCCCAGAGAGATGGCTGCGGAAACAGAACCCGGCTTACGCCTCTTCCCAACCTCAACTTTTCTGGCCAACCCCTGACCTTTATGGGTTAGGGGTTGGCTATTTTTCCACTGGCCTAGGCCACCCCTCGAGTATTAAGACGCCCCCCCAAAGGCTCGGTTCCAGGCAGCCGCAGCTGTCACGCGACGACATCCGTGTAAAATTAGAAACGACATAAATGCAAATTTGGTTTGCATACTTATACAAGAAATACTTCATATTTGTATAAATACTCGTGTGTTCCGTGAAACGTCGTTTACGGGTTATGGGTTCGCACTCTGCACAGTAATTCGCCAGCTCTCCAGCGTTGCGGTCTGAGTTGCAGTAGCAGAGGAACTGCTGATTGCTAGGCTTACGGTTTGAGTGCCAGTCAGGTTGCCCGAAGTCGAGTTCCACGCATAGCGACCTGCCTGCGCTCCGGTCAATCCCGCGCCAGCCGCTCCGGGAGCGGAGCGATAGTTTTCTAGCGTAAGCCGAGTGAGGGACGTGGATGAGACGGAAAACACACAACGCCGGTAGTGCACGGCGCGGTTGCTAGCGCTGGCTGCCTGGGTAGTTGAATCCGCAATCGCTACTGATAGGCTGCCTAGTCCGCATCCATAAGTCAACGTAACTGTGGCACCTGAGTTGTTTATGGTCGTGTACCAGGCCTCAACAATAATCGTATTTCCCGCCGCTACGGTGATGGAGCGGCTGACCAGGTTCACGTTTGTCGTGGAGTTGATCGCAATATCCTGGTTGGGCGCGTTGGAGTAGGTGGTTGGCCCGCCTCCGCCCCCTGCAGGTGTGGCCCACTGGCCGTCCCCGCGCAGGTAGGTGCTGGAGGAAGGCGTACCAGATGCCCCGATTTTCGCCACAGTCACAGCGCCATTCGCCAGTTTGCTGGTGGTGATGGCTCCGTCCCGAATCTGGTTGGAGGTAATCCCTTGAGCCAGCGCATAAAGCAGCAGCAAAAGGGCGATGAGTCCTAAAAGGGGTTTCATATTCACCTACTTGAGATAGTCAACCAGAATGCTGTCGCCTGCCTGGGGAGCCACCACAAAAGTGATGGTGTTGCCGCTGATGGTGTAGTCTAGCCCCGCACCTCGACGCTGGCGGACACCGTTCAAATACACGGCTTCGCTATTGGCTACCGGCGCAGCCGCCAGGGTAAACACCGTGTTGGTGCCGTTGATGGTGCCCGAGGGCACCTCTCCCATCACGTAGTCTGCCTTGCGCAAAAGGATGGAGTAATCCACCCCCACCCCGGCACCGCTTACAGTCAGGCCAGAGGCGGGGACAACCTGCACAGAGAAGGTAGTTCCTGCCAACTGAAGGCCATCGCCAGCGCTGTACGTGCCGCCGCTGCTCTCCTGCACGAAGTTCAGCGCAGTTGTACCTACAGTGATAGGCCCATCCGTTATCAGATTCCAGCGGGTATCGGCCAGCGTTGAGCCCTCGGATACGAAAATCTGGAGGCCAGGCTGCACCTCGTCGTTGCCATCCGCGTCAACGGTCCGGGTCAGAGCCGCCGAGGGGCCGTTGAAAACATAGGTGCCGTTCTGGGCGGCGTTACTCTGGTAGGGCAAAAATAGCACATCGCCAGGGCTCAAGGTCACGCCGTCGAAGGTGCTGGTGCCCGGGTTGCTGATGTTCACATTGCCAGTGGCGGCAGCACGTGCCAGACGGCGATACAGCACTCCCCGAATTGCCTGTTTGACCTGGCCCCAACTGGGTACATCACCATCGGCTATAGCGTCCCCGTGTTGGTAAGGCGGTAGCCGCCAAGGTTGAGGTTGCCAGAAAGGGTAACTGAACCATCCGCCTTCAGCAGGGTGCTTCCGTCCTGCACATTGGCCAGAGGCAGAGTGCCCCGCACCTGTCTGGCGTTCGATAAATCAATCTTTTGGTTGCTCATTTTTACCTCGCATAAGTGATTAGTAGATTGTCTCCGGGTAGCGTTTGAAAGCCAATAGTGATGGCGTTGCCGGTGAGATAGTAGCTGTACTCCTGCAGACCGTTGAGAAACACGGCCAGGGAGCTTGGAGCAGGCGTGTGGGGTAAGATTAGGTTGCCAGAAAAATCTGATGGAATAGTCAAAACGATACGCTCGAGGGTTGCTCCCCCGGTCCCCGTTATGGGCTGCACCACGATAATGCCCTGCTCGACCAGCTCAACCTCGGGCGTGCTGATGGCAGTTTGAATATCAATGCCTAGCTCAACCACTTCAATCTGGGTGGTCTCGAGGGCAGTCTCATACCGCTCCTTAACCTCTATTATTTCAATCATCCACAACCACCTTCCCCTCGAGCCACCTCCAGCGGTTAGGGCCTTCAAGCAGGGCTAGTTCGGCCCAGCCCTGCTTCCATGTCAGCGCGGCCACCTCCGCGCTGGACATAAACCAGGTCAGGGCCACCCGGTCGGCCCCATTGAGGGTAAAGAACAGATTGGGGTTGGTGGGGGTAGTAGCCAAGTTGATAAGGGGTGGGCCTTGTTTATTAGCCGAGTAGATCTTCAGCTCGGCCTCGAGGCCGTTGAAGTTTGCAGGGATTCGCTCTCCGTTGGGAGCACGGTAGCTGCGGGTGAAAACAACCCTATAGGCATACCCCGCCACCCCCTTGTGGATCGTGGGGAAGGCTGTTAGCTTGCCCCGGTCTGTAGGCATTATGCCTCCTTTTCTGGCTGATATGCGGCCTCGAGCTCCACGATGCGGGCCTCGAGCTCCCGCTGCCGCTCGAGCGCAGCCTCCAATTGCGCCATTGCATAGGCCGCGTTTACCTCAGCCTGCGCTAGACGCTGAGCCAGCAGTTGAATGATGCGGTCGTGGTTCATTAGCGAATCTCCAGCTCGATCCATATGCTATCGCTGGGATTGATGACCAAAGGCGCACCGCTGGAATTGTAAGCTTGAATACTAACATTATATAGAGCGCTTGTAGGACTCGTTACTAATGCAAAATCCAAAGCATCGTCGCCTTCATTTGTTGATGTCGTATAGGTATTGTTTGATGCAATACGAGCCACAGGAGCACCCGATAAACGCCACCGTATTCGTTTTAGATATAAATTTTTCCCAGATGGCTTTCCTACTTTATGTATACAGAGCGTGTATGTGTCATTTGGTTGCAGTGTAACCGACGAACTGCCGCCTAAAAACGCGTTCACGCTCCACCGCTGGGCATGGTCGTAGCGGCCAGTAAACGGCACCTTGAAATCGAATTGTGCACCGGTGAATCGAAATGCCTCAGAATTATTGCCGTACGCCGCGATTACACCATCGCTAATCCAGTGAAATCCGGTATCCTCATCGCCAATTGCCAGCGATATTGCTGGGGATGGCGCTCCGGCCTGGCGATGCACAAACATTCGAGCGGTGTTGACCAGATCGCCGCTCATCGTATCTCCCGCCTTATTCACGGGTGTGTAACCGATGTTGGCAACTGCCGCCCCAGCAGCCAGTTTAGGCCCGGTGACGGCGCTGTTTGCCAGGTGGGCCGTCAAAATACTGCCGTCCTGGGGGCTCTGGGCCAGTCGCCCGCCGCTTGTGAGCGTGGCGAGGCCGCTGTTTGCTCCCCTCATCGAATTGAGAATGTGCACCCAGCGCCCGGTGCCGCCAGTAGCGGTGAGAATCCACAGGCCATCAGCAGCGAGCCCCGATGGATTGTACAGCCGGTAGCGGCCATATCCCTCCACGTCGGCCACATCGCCATCTGAGAATCCGGTGGCTGCGGAGAGTTCTGATAAGCTCACAAATTTGCGAACCCGCTTGATGCCGTTAACTTCGTTATCCAAAAGCCGGATGTGTAAATTTTCCGTACGATTTAGTAAGACCTGAAAGGCGTTTTCTAAAGGTCCTATCGCTATTGGCTCGTTATTCCCCGCCTGAGGAAAATTCGCAATATTGGCAGGAAACGCATTTACAGGGGTCAAGGTCTTGGGCATAGTATTCACCTATGGGTAAAGGATGATTGGCGTATCACCCCACGTCTGGCCCGGGGGATCCCACGAAAGGCCTGGGGGATCCCAGGTGAGCGGCCCAAAAGCTACGTAAGTCGCCTGGGCCAGGCGGGTATGGGCAGGCTTCACCTGATTGATGATGCTCAAAATCCGGTTTTTTTCTTCTTCTGTCCCGTCATAAGAACGAGTTGCTGGGTAGATAAAAACCTCGAACTCGCTCCATCTATTGGGGTCATAGCTCCACACAGGGGTGATAGCGCTGGAGTATCCCAATTGAAATAGCGCCACCGAAAGTCCGTACTCGGTGCCGCTCCAGCGCCAGTATTCCCACGCTCCCAGTACACGCTCCCGCCAGGCCTCGAGGCTCTCCCCCGGATAGCGGGTCAGACCGCGCTCGGCCCCCAGCAGGTTCAAGGCATCCTCAGGGGCAAGCTGGGCGAAGCGGGCCAGAATCGCGGTGGCAGCCAGCGACGCATATTCGTCGAGGAGTTTCCCCCACCCCTCTAATAAGGCACGGCCACGCGGGCCCTGTAGCCAGGGCGGGGCCAGCTCCGGCAGCCAGTCCTCGTAAAGGCGCACTTCAAGCAAGTCAATCTCGGGCCCGGACATGGCTACACCTCAATCCAGGTGGGCGTCAGGGTAAAGACTGCGACCTGCACGTTGGTCAGGGTGGTGTCGCTGGCGGGCGCGGTAAGCGCCACATCCAGCACATTGCTCACAAAAAGCGCCTCGATGAGCGCAGAGCGGTAGACGATAGCGCCTATCGGCAGCGTGCGCTGAAACGCCGCCAGCCGGGTGGCTACGTCGGCCTGCACCTGCGCCAGAAACCCGGCCCTGAGCCGAATGGTGGCCGTGACCGCGATGTTGACCTGGGTGGCAGCGTAGACCTGGACGTTGGCCGTCAGGGGCCTTCTTTGTTGGATATACGCATCGGCCTCGGCCACAGCACCGGCTCCCAGGCCGCCTTCACCCCACAGCACCACGTCCACCGTGCCCTGGCCGCGGGGGTTGTTGTCCAGCACCCTGACCTTGGTCACGCTGGGGGTCGCATTCAGCGCCCAGGATTCGTAGGCGGCGCGCGTGGAGCCGAATCCGGTCTCGGCCCAGCGCAGCCGGCAGCGCTCCCGAAGCTGTGCATCGGTTTCCTGGTCTATCGCGGCCTCGAGCACCGTGATGTTGCTGATGGTCACGCCCGGCAGTGGCGTGAACAAAATGTTTCCCGAGCCCGGCGGCAGGTTGTAGGCCGCACCGGGGCTCTCGGCCCGGAACTCCAGGTCGAGCGTCCCGCCCAGGGGCAGGGTGCCCCCTGCCACGTTGTTGAAGCGCAGCCCGGCGGCGTTCCCCGCCCAAAGCTGGCCGGGCTGGATGCTGTAGGGGCCAAATCCTGCCGCAGCGGTGAGGCGAAAGGTCTGCCGGGCGAAGGTGGCCTGTTTGCGCTGAAGGTCGTACGCCGAAAGGGCCAGCAGATCCAGGTAATCCCCCTCGGCGGTGTCCAGAAAGCCGCTTTTGGCGATGGCCACTCGGGTGGCCTCGAGGTCGGCCAGCCCGGCGGATTGCAGCTCGATCAGGGTGCGCTGCACCGAGCCCTCGATCCAGTCGGTGGGCGGGTAGCCCTTGCCCTGCAGGATGGCAATCAGGGAGGCCAGCACCGCCTCCCTGCTGCGCGGTTGTAGCAGTTGGTTGAGATCAGGCACGCAGCACCTCCACGCTGACCTGGGTGACCCGGAGCACCAGGGCAAACGGCCCCGCCTCGGTCTGCAGGGTGATGTCCAGCTGCACCAGGTTTCGTTCGGGCTGGCTGGCCCGCACCTCGGCCGACAGGATGCGCGGGTCGGCCTCGAGGGCATTGCTGGCCAGGGTTTCCATCTCGAAGAGCACCTCGGGGGTGATGGACTCGTTCAGGAATTTCTTCAGATCGAGCCGGTACCCCGGGGCATAAAACAGCGCGCCGGGCGGGGTGGAAAGGCAGCGCACCGCCGCCTCAGCTAGATTGTCCAGGCCGCTCTTCAACGTCCAGGAAAGGTCTGGGTAGGCGGATAAATCGGTTCCGAAGTCTGCCATCAGCTCACCGTCCCGCTGGCCGTACCTCCCCCGCCCTGCACGCCCGTAACCGTAACCACGGCGTTGTTTTTGATGTGATCCACCACCGCCTTGGCGATGGCCTGGGCAAACTCCGCCATCGTGATGGGGGTGCTGGGGGTCTGGTTCTGAATCTGTGTCAGCTCGGTTTCTATCGCCATAGCAAGCGTATTTGCGTTGAGAGGCATACCTGCTCCTTTCAGCCGGAGGTGGTCTTCGAACTGCCGGAGATGATCTTTCCGACGATGCCGGCCACCAGCACGTCGTCGCCCACACGGGCCACCGGCGGGCCTCCGCCGGCTAGGATGGTGCTTTCTCCATTCACCTTGACAGTGGGGGCTATCACCTCGACCTCTGTGCTGGCCTCGATGCGCAACTTCGTCAGGCCCTCGCCGCGCCACAGATCGCAGTAGCGCTGCTCGGGGTCGCCCCGGTGGAATCCCACGAGCACCCGCGCCCCGGCGGCCACCTCGACCGTGGCCCCCGGCAGCCCTAGCCAGATGGGCACCCGGGTCAGGGTGCCCAGCCGCTCGTCGTCCGCCCGCACATCCACGTGCATGTCGCCGTAATCCTTGAGCACGGTGGCGGGATAGAGCGCCAGGAAGTCCAGGTGCGGCGGGCGGGCCACCTGCTGTATAGCTTTCTTGAGGCGTTCCTGCACGTTATCCCCCCACATACACGGCCGTGCGCAGTCTGGCCCCGATCTGCTGGATCACCCGCTCCACCCGGCCCAGGGTGCGCTGTTCACCCTCGATCAGGGCGCTCAGCACGACGCCGGGCTGCAGGCTGGGCAAAGGCAGGAGCGAGTACCAGCCCCGCGCCGGTGCGCTATCGGCCACCACGGCGTTGGCCGGGCCCTCCGGCCAGGTCTCTTCCCCGGCCCAGACCGTCCCATCCGGCAGGATGCGCCAGGCCCGCTCGGGCAGGCGGGCCATCACGTGGTGCAGGCCCGCGTGAGCCGGGCCGGCCATGCGCACCCAGCGCACCAGCACGGTGGGCAGATCGATGTGGCCAGGGGTCTCGCCGGCCTCGATCAGCAGATCCCGCACCACCAGGCTGGCCGGCACCCCCTGGTAATCCTTGCTGGGCAGAGTGGTCTGTAGTTTGTCGGCCCCCCCGACCAGCAACACCTCAGCGAACCCGCTTCTCAGGCCGCTCTGGCGCACCGTCATCTGGTAGGTGGTGCCGTCCTCGAAGCGCAGTAAGGCACGGCTGCCCGCGTCGGGCGGGCGGTCGCCGGCCAGCAGGAGCTCCGCGGTGGGGCGGCCCACCCGCGGGATGGTCAGCAGGCCGCTGCTAACCGGAATTTGGTTGAGTTGCAGATAGCTCATGGCCGGGGCGCTCCTTGGCGGCTCGGGGGGTTGGCCAGGGCGCGTTGCTGGCTGGTGGGCACGCCGTCCCGGTCGGCCCCGCCGGTGTCGTTGTCGGCCCCGCCGCTCCCGCGCACCTGTGTTTTTTCGGTTTTGACCTTCTTGTATGAGGGCCTCCACTCCCGCAGTTGCAGGCTGGCCGTCCAGCCCTGGATGGGGTCGTAAGGCGGCTCCTCGATGGCAAAGATGTACAGGTGGGTGACCCCGTGCCGGCGCAGGATGGGGTGCACCGGCTGGTAGACCTCGGGGGCGGCCTGCTCCTTGCCCTTGGGCCGGAAGAGCTGGATCAGGCGCTGCAGCTTCTGGAACTCGCTCTCCCGCCAGACCCGGATTTCCACCGTGACCTCGGCGTAGTCGTAGCCCAGGTAGGTGTACTCCACGCCCTTCTTCGGAATTTCGGCACTGCTTTCCTTGAGGGCCCTGCGCACCGCTACCTGCACCACCCCCTGAATCTCGTCGGGGCCGGTGGCGTCGGGCTTAATGGCAAACCTGCGGCCACCCGCGCCCACAAACACGATCTGATCGCGGTCGGCCATCAGGCGCCCTCCTCCAGGTAGGCCCGCTCGAGGGCCTCCAGCACCGCCTCTACCACTAGGGTTTTGGCCTCCTCAGGGGTCTGCACCTGGCTCAGTAGGATATTGCCGATGTGCACGTGTACCTCCCGTGTAGTCTGAGCGGCGCTGCTAGCTGCGGCCACCGGGCTGGCCACGGGAATCGGGGGCATGACCGGAATGGCCGCCGTCGCCAGGGCCATCCCAGCCCCGGCCACCGCCGAGCGCATGGAGAGCAGGCCGCGCTGCAGCCCCAGGCCGCTCTGCTGGCCCAGGCTGGCGAACACCCTGGAGGGGCTGCGCACCTCGAGGCCCTCGCGGCCACCCCCCACGGCCTGCAGTGCCAGGCCTTTGGCCGCTTCCCAGATTTTGCCGGGGGCAGCCTTCAGGCCCTCCCATAGGCCCTGTATGGCCTGCTTGCCGATCTCCAGCATCAGCCCCGGCAGCCCCGCCAGGGCCTCGGCAATGGTTTGAGGCAGGCCCCTGATCCATCCCACGAACTGCGCCCCGGCCCCGGTGATGGCGGCCCAGGCCGCGTTGACGCTGGTGCGGAACCAGTCCACCCGCTTGTACGCCAGCACCACCGCGGCGCCCACCGCCCCGACCGCCGCGACGACCCAGCCCACCGGCCCCAGGGCCAGCAACCAGCCCGCTGCCATACGGGCGGCTGTGGCCAGCCAGACCGCGCCAAGCCGCAGGAGGGTGCCGGCCAGGCCGAAGGTTAGGGTGTTGAGCAGGCGGAAGCCGCTGGTCAGCACCAGCAGGGTGCCGGCCAGGGTCAGGCCGCTGAAGCCCACCCCGGCCATCCCCGCCTGGTTGGCGCTGAGGCCGCTGGCGAGCTGGCTGAGCAGGGCGATGCCCGGCTGGATAATGGCCCAGACGGTTTGCAGGCCCCGGATGCCGGCCTCCACCCCCGTCCAGAACTCCCGCGCATAGCGCAGGGCCACCGGGAAGATCGCCCGGGCCCGGTTGACCAGCTCGGTGCCCCGATCCAGGAAGGCCAGGATGGCCTGGCCCGCCCTTTTGGGCTCGGTGGCGGTTGCCAGCGGGCCAAAGGCGGCCTTGATCAGGCCGGCCAGGCTCTTCTGGAAACGCTGGGAGAGGGCCTTGCCCGGCCCCTGGCTGAAATCGGTCAGGGCGGCCAGGTTGGCCAGCATCTGCTTGAACGGTTTGAGGGGGCCGCCCTCGCCCACGTCCATCTGGCTGAACAGCTCGAACGGGCGGCTGCGCAGGGTGGAGATCAGGCCGAAAATGCTCCGGCTCTGCTCGGCCATCAGGCCGCCGAACCGCTCCTGGATGACCTGACGCACGGCCAACATGGCCTTGTTCACGCTGCCCACATAGGAGCCGCTTTTATCGAATTTGAGCCCTTTGGCCTCCAGGGCCTCGCGGTTGATGCCCAGCTCCCGCAGCCGCTCGAAGGCCTCCCCGAAATTGCCGCTCCTCAGGCGGGCCAGGGGGCTGATGGCCTCCTCCAGCCGCACGCCCATCCCCGCGGCCAGGTCGCCGGCGTCCCGCAGCAGGCCCTTCAGGTTTCGCACCGCGACCCCGGCGGCCAGCAGCTGCTTGCCGCCTGCGATCACCTCCTGGGTCTCGAAGGGGGTCTCGGCGGCAAACCGGGTCAGCATGGCGTAGGTCTGCTGCGCCATGCGCCCCGCGTCCGCTCCGAACTGGGGCCGCAGCATCACCCGCAGGCTGATGAGCTGCTGTTCCTTGAAGCCCAGGGCGTCGAAGATGCTCTTGGTGGTCAGGCCCGCTGCGCCCGCGATGAGCAGGTTGGGCAGGCTGGTCAGGCGGCCCATCAGCCCCCGCAGGGCCTGGTAGGCGCTGCCGGCCTGGCTGCGAATCTTGCCCAGGTGGGCGCTGGCCGCTCCGGCCGCCGCCAGGGCCCCCACCAGCCGCCGGGCCGCAGCTTCGGACATCCCCAGGCTGCGGGCGATGGTGCGGGCCGCTGTGCTGCTCTCGTTGCCGGCCCCCCGTAACTGGGTGCGCACGGCCAGCAGGCCCCTGGACATCGCCCGCGACTGGGTTACAAAGTTGTTTCTCAGGCCAAAAAACCAGGTTAGCTGGCGCATATCAGCGCTCCTCAAAGTGGCTCAGCAGCACCGCCGCCTCCAGGGCCGCCCCGGCCAGGGCCTCCGGGGTGTCCTCCCCCCGTCGGTAGGCCAGCAGGAGTTGGGCGGCAATCAGGGGGTAATTGCGGTGCCGGATGGCTTCGTCCAGCAGCTCACTGGATCGCTTGAAGAAACTCCGCATCCGCCGCCTGGGCGATGGCGGCCAAGTCCTGGCTCACCACGTCGGCCAGGCCGGGGTACTCCTCCAGTACGCCCTCGAACTCGGCCCGGTCGGGGTAGCAGAGCGCGATTTTGGCGTACTTTTCCCCAATCGCGTAGGTGTCGAGCGCCAGCTTCTGGCCCTGGGCCGCGGCCCTGTCCAGCTCGGTGCGCATCATGCGGTACTCGGCGCGGGTCAGGGGCCGGAAGATCAGCACCCGGCCCTGGCGCACCAGGGCGAACAGCCGGGTGCCGTGGGTTTCCCGCAGCGCGCTCAGGGTGGTGGGGGGCAAAAGGCCCTCGAGGTCTTCACTCAAAATTTGCTTTCCCATGTTGATACCTCAAAAAAGGTCCGCCCCCGGTATTCGGGGGCGGGAACGAAAAAACTAAAAGGTGGCGATATCCCCGGGAACTACATCCAGCGCTTTGCAGGTCAGCTCCTGCATCAGCGCCTCGGCGCCGGGGGAGGACGATAGCGAGTCGTTGAGGATGCGCAGGTTGTTCAGCTTGTCGGAGACGACGTTGTCGTCCTTGTCCACGAAGGTGACGATGGCGTTGAACTCCTTGCGCTTGTACTTAGCTCCCAGCTTGTCTCTGAATTGGTGCCACTGGTCCAGCGGCATGCGGATGGTCACATCGGCCGGGGCCATCTGACCGGGGGTGCGCCCCACCGGCTTGCCCCCGGCGTAGATGTACTCCTCCGAGACCTCGCCGGTGTTGTACTCCAGCTCTACGTTGACCGGGATGCGCTCCCCGTCCAGATCGAGCTGGATGCTCGAGTTGTCGTATACCTTGCCGTTACGCACTGTCACGCTCAAGGTCTACCTCCTAGGCCACCGGCTGGAGCTGCGGGTTGAAGAACCGCACCTTGCCGGTAATCCGCTCGGCATAGCCAAGCGGCACGATGCTGATGTCGTAGGGGATGGTCTTGGTGGACAGGATGTTTTCAGAGCGGTCAATCCGCACGTAGGCCGCCGGCTGGTCGGTGATCTCGTCAATGGAGATTTTGCCGCGCAGGGCGGTACGCACCAGCCCCTCCACGTAGGCCTCGATGCGCAGGGCCTCCCGTTCCAAGATGCGGCCGGTCTGGGCCGAGACCTGGATCTGCTCGTTGAGCCAGCGCAGCCAGGCCCGGTAGGCGGTCTCGCAGGCCACGTCCATTACCTCGCGGTTCTGTACCTGCTCGTAGTCGGAGCCCGGCGGGGCGAACAGGCGGCCCCGGGTGATGTAAAAACCGCCCTCGATGGTGCGCAGCGTGGCGAAGCGGGCCGCGTCCAGGCCGGGCGTCACCGACTCGTTGCGGTGCAGCCTGACCACCGTGCGCAGCGCACCGGAGGCGTAGCGGCCCGGATGCTCCTCCACCGGCCGACCGCTGTAGCGGCCGGCGATTACCCAGGCGGCGGGCCGCTTCATGACCAGGCCGGTGATGGGGCTGATCACGTCGGCGTACCCGCCGGAGGCCCCCACCCGCACGCTGGTGAAGCTGGAGAAGGCGGTGATCAGGTTGTTGTCGGTGTCGTCCGCGGTGTCCATCAGGGCGTGGATGAAGCGCGGGTTGTTGGCGTCTGCCGCCCGGGCCTCCAGCACGGTGTTCAGGGCCGCCGCCACCGTGGCGCTGCCGGCCCCCACCACGTGGATGAAGCGGTAGGACAGCTCGGTGCGGGCAAACAGGGTGTTGAGCGCGTTGACCAGGTCGGTGGTGGTGTAGCCGGGCGCGGTGCAGGTGGCGGTGTACTCGTCCCCCACCACGAAGGTGCCGTCGGCCCAGGTCAGGGTCAGCCCGGTGTCGGGGATCACGTAGCTGCCCGATACCGGCACGGCGATCTCGGGGCTGTAGGTGTTGCCGTTGTCCAGCGAGTACTGGAAGGCCGCGGTGGCGGCGGCCAGGTTGGCGGCGGCACGGGTGATCCTGATCCGCAGCCGGTAGTCGTCGTTGGGGCTGCCGCTCAGGCTCAGGGTGGCGGTGCCGGTGCCGGTCTTGGTCACCGCGCCCGCCACCCCGGCCACGCTGGGGTTGACGGCCAGGCAGATCACCGCCTGGGTGCCCTCGCCGAAGGCCAGCGCTGCGGCCTCGCCCAGCTTGCCGCCAATCAGTTCCTTGGCCCCCTGGGGGCTGGTCACGGTCACGAGGTTGCCTGCGGCCAGGATGGTGGCCACCCCGATTTTGACGTGGACGCCCTCGCCGTTGCCCGGCACGGAGCCGATCCCGAAGTCCTGGGGGTTGACTTCTACGCGTGGTAATCCGGTCACGCCTTACCTCCTGGGGGCTGGGACACCCCGATGGGCTCGTTGGCCGCCTCCTGGATGCCCCGGTCAAACGCGGCTTTGGTCAACTGCTGGCCAAGCACCCAGCGGTGCTTGGCCCGGGCGGCGGCCAGCAGCCAGTCGGGCGTTTTGGCCTCTGCTGCTAGTTCCTCGACCGTACGCAGGGCCGGGGTTTCGTCTTGGGTCTGGTTCTTTGCCATAGGTCTCCTCTAGGGCAGAATCTCGGTTTGATCGAGCAGGGCCCGCTCGAGCTGCACATACACCCCCGGCTCTGCCGCCCCCACCTCCAGCATGACCCGGAAGCGGAGCTGGTACCGGCGTTTATCGGCTGGCAGGGCCGCCGACTGGCCAATCTCGTCCTCATCCCAGCCGCTCGGGTAGAGCTCGAGGCTGCTTCCGCAGATGCGTCGCAGGGCGGCCACGCAGTCCGAGAGGATGCCCTCCACGGTGGGGTAATCCCGGCCCCAGATGTGCAGGGTGTAGCCGGCCAGCCGGGTGAAGGGGGGCCGGGGTTTGAGCTCGGGGTTGGGGGTCTGCGCCAGCGCCTCTTCGGAGAGGGCGCGGGCGTCGGGGGCGGTGAAGGTGTCCTGGGTGGGCACCAGCACCAGCTTGAGGGGCGCGTCGAGCTGGTTGAGGGCCTCGGGCCCCAGCTCCAGCTTGGTGCGGCGGGGCAGCTCGGCTTTCAGCCGCTCGAAAAGGGCCTGGGTCATACCTTTTTGAGTTGCTTACCGGGCCGGAAGCGCACCACCCACTTGGACGGGATGGTGATGGCCTGCCGGGTGCGGGGATGCACCCCGCGCCGGACATTCCGCAGCACCACCGCAAAGCTGCCGAAGCCGGTGATCTGCACCTCCTGGCCGCTTTTGAGGGTATTGGAGATGGCCTCGAGGGCGGCCTCGAGGGCCGCTCTGGAGGCCCGCTTGCTCAGGCCCGAACGGGCGCTGACGGCCTCGATGAGTTGGCTTTTGTTCATAGCGTCTCCTTCAGGTAGGCCTCCGCGGCCTCCTCGAAGGCCCGCTCCCAGCGGGGGGAGAGTTCGGGCTCGGGGATGAAAGGCCGGGCAGGAATCTTTACCGTGTTCGCCTGCACCCATTTCTTGCCGATCTTGAACCGCAGGGCTTTAGCCCTGGTGGGCTGGATGATGGCTCCGTATTGATGGGTGGCGGCGTAGCGCACGTTGGTGCCCACCTCGAATCCCTGCGGGCTGACCGCCAACGCCGCCTTGGAGGTCATGGAGCGCTGCAGCCGGGCAGTTTTGCGTAAGGTCTGGCCGCCGGTGTTCTCGGCCCGGATGGAGGGCTGCCAGGGCCGATCCCAGGGGTCTTTCTGCCCAGCGAACGACTCGTCGATCTGGTTGAGGGCGGCCTGGCCCAGGTTGGCCGCCAGGCCGCGGGCAAACCCCGGTTGGGCCAGCCGCTGCAGATTTCGGATCAGGTGATCCAGCTCCCTGAACGAGCCGGTGATGCTCATGGCCGCCACCTGCCGGGGATGCGCCCGACGGTGGTGACCGTGTCCCACTGAAACAGCGGGGTCAGCCGCAGGGCGGTCTTGCGCACGAACCAGCGCCCCCGGTCGGCCCGGGTGTTCTCGGCCACCGAAGGAACCCCCTCCACCTCGCCTACATAGATGCCGATGTGCCCCTCGCGGTCGGGGGCGGTGCGCCGGGACCGGGGGGGCTCGTCGAATTTGGTGCTGCTGAAGAGCAGGTCGCCCGGCTTGATGATTCGCAGCAAGGCGGCCCGCTCGCTGGCGATAGCCGGATCGAGGTCGGCTGCGCTGACGTCCCAGTCCAGCCGGTCAATGGCCAGCTCCACATCGGTGGCCCAGCGGCTCCTGTCCAGGTCGGCCTGAACCGAGTCCAGCACCCGGCTGTACAGAATCCAGCGGTTGGTCTGGTAGGCCCGCGCAATCGCTTCAAACGCAAACGCTACGCACCAGCCCGCGCTGGTCACGAAGCCGGGCAGCTCCCGGCGCACCGCCGCAAGGGCAATCTCCGCGACTTTGCTCAAATCTCCTCCTTTTTGTGATTATTTTCACTGCCTGCCCGTAAAACCGTTTTTAAGGGTAGGGCCACCCGTTCCCTAACCTCTGGGTATCGGGCAGAGGTTGGGGCCTGTTTTTGGCCGGTATGGTTGGCCGTGCGGGCCTACCAACTACCAACCCTTGAGCTTGTCCCGGCCAAACACCGGGGAGGCGGTCTCGATCTGGGGGCGGGCCTCCGAGTTGATCACCCCGCCCTGGGCGCTGCCGGGGGGGAGGGGCTGGCCGTCGTCGGCGGGTATCTGCACCTTGCCCTCGGCCACCAGGCGCAGCCACTTCAGCGCCTCCTCGTAGTCCCGCACCACCACGTCGTCGGCGGTGCCCTCCTGGAAGCCCCGGCGGGCCAGGATCAGGTAAAAGGCGATGTCGGCGTTGATCCGCTTGAGCGCCCGCACCGGCGGCAGCGGCAGGGTGTAGCGCTGGCTCACGAAGCTGTCGATGGTGTCGGCGGCGTCCTGGATGGCCGCCTCGGCCCGCTCCTCGGCCAGCACCGTCCACTCGCCCACGTTTTCCGGGTCGAGGGCGTAGAGCATGGCGTCTTCCCGCTTGCGGGTTTTGAGCTCGTCCAGTGTGAGGTAGGGCATGCTAGCGTCCTTTGGCCTTCTTGCTGGGCCTGGGTTCGGGCTCGGGGGCCGGGTCGGACTCGGAGTTCTCCAGCACCTCCACCCGCAGCAGGGGATCGGCCTGCAGCCGCGCCAGCTCCTCGGGGGTCACCAGCGTCTCCCGCGGCTGCGGGAGCCACTGCCACCCGATGCGCCAGCGACCCCGGGCCTGGGGGGTACTGACCCGCACCTTGATGGGTTGCATACTCAGGCTCCTTAGCCGACCGCTTTGTAGGCCAGGAAGGGCAGGGCGTAACCGGCATTGCCCCGAGCGTCCACCCCGTAGACGTACTGCCGGCGCATGAAGACGTTGTCGTCGGTGGGGTCGTCCTTGGCGACAAACTCCGGCTCCTGGCGGTTCTGGAAGACGAAGGGCCGGATGGGGCGGCTCACATCCAGCAGGTACCAGGCGGTGGGCTGGCTGGCCAGTTTGGGCACCACCAGCAGATCGGCGCTGCCCCGCCAGATGTTGGTCTCGCCGTTGTTGATCAGCTCGGCGTTGAGGATGCGGCGGGCTGTCCCTTCTAGCTGGGGGGGCACCACGAGCAGGTTGGGCATCACCTCCAGCGGCTGGCCGTCGTCGCCCCGGAAGGCCATCATCTCGGCGCGGGTGGCCTCGTAGTTGGCGGCGGTGAGGGGGCGTCCGGTGGCGTAGTTGGCGTAGACCCCCAGGCTGGGGTTGACAGTTGAGACCGGGTGGTCGGTGTCAAAGAAGTTCTGGCCATCGAAGCAAGGGTTGTTCTCGCCGTTGCGCATCAGATCGAAGACCAGATCGTCGGGGTACATCCGGGCGGCCTGGCCAAGCTGGTCAAACTGCATGTTGTAGATACCCAAGTTGTCGTCTTGGATATCGTTGCGGTCTACCGCGACGGTGGCCTCGAAGCTGCGGTTCTGGATGGTGTAGCTGGCCTCGGCCAGGTTTTGCAGAACCCGTTCTCCAAGCCACTCCCGCATCTTAAGCAGCTTGAGCAGCCAGCCGTAGGTATTTTCTTTGGTGGTGCTCGGCACCTCGGTGGCCACCCGGTTCCACAGGGGGGTCGCGGCCTGGTAGGCCTGGTTGTAGCGGGCCTCGAAAGAGACGCGCAGGGCTTGCAGTGCAGCGGTTGTGATTCGCATGGTGTGCCTCCGTTAGTAGGTCTCTACCCAGACACCGTCGGCTTCTACACCGACCACTTTGCCCGCGCGGCTGCGGGTGTTGGAGCCGTTGGTTCGGGCCACCTGGGTGGAGTTGACGATATAGCAGTCGTTGAGCAGGTCGGCCTGGGTGATCTGGTCGGCAGCAGTGGAGTTCTGCCACTTGAAAGTGCCACGACTAACCCGAACCCGGCGGGCGCCCTGGGCCCCGCCCTGGTTGTTGACGGTCTGCTCGGCCCGGCCCACCACCCGCAGGTTGGTGGCGGTGCTGCCGTGTACGGCGTACCCGGCGGCGTTGAGCACCACCAGGTTGCCGGCCTCGATCAGGGTGTTGGCCTCCACGGGCACATCCAGGTATTCCAGGACGGGGCCCAGGCCCTGTTGGGGGGTGTTGCGTTCAGGCATGTCTGGCCTCCAGGCGGCGTTTGGTCTCGAGGTACTGCTCGAGGCTGACGCCGGTTTGTGCAATGACGGCTTGTTCGATCTCGCTCAGCCCGTGCTGGGCCGAGGCGATCTGGGGTTTGGGGCTGGGCGCGGTGGGCACCACCGCCCCGGCCTTCAGGTTGGCGAAGTGGGCCCGCACAGCCCGGGGGTTCTGCCGGTACTTTTCGATCCAGTACTGGCGGCTGGCGGCGTGGATGCGCCCCTCGGCCAGGGCAGCGTCCACCGCGGCCTCGGCCTCCCCCTCGGCCTGCTGCCGGCGCAGCTCGGCCAGCTCGGCCTCGAGCTCCAGCACCCGGCTTGCGAGCTGGGCGTTGGCCGCCAGGGCCATCGCCTGGCCGTGGGCCTCGTCGCTGCCGATTGCGGCAGTGACACCGGCCTCGGCCAGCAGGGCCTGGGCTGCCTCGAGCTGCCCCGCGCGGGTTTGCAGTTCGGCCAGGGCTGCCTCGATCTGCTCGTCGCTGGCATCAGCGGCCAGTCCGAGCAGGGCGATCAGTCTTTCACGCATAGAATCTCCTCCTTGCGAGGCCACTAAGGGCCTCTGTTCGATGGTCGCGGGCTGGTTGGTCAGCCCGATCATGTCCACCTGGCGGATGTGGTCGTCCTCGACCCAGAACACCGGCGACCAGTAGCGATATTCGCCGGCCATGATCAGGGCTGCGGCACGCTCCGTCCACCTCAGGTTCACCGCGTACAGCCCGTCGGGGCGGGCCTCGAGGGTGAACCAGCCCGCGGCGGGCACCGGCCCGTTGTCCACCGGCTGCTGGGTGCGGTGGTCGTAGTCCACCGGCAGTTCTACCCCACGCAGGGCGGCCCGGCGCACCACCTCCTCGGCATCTTCCGGGGTAAAGCGGTAGGTCACCGGGGGACCGTCCCCCCACTGGAAGGTCACATCGCCATAGGCAAACAGCAAAAGCTCCCCGGGCGGATCGCCCTGGGGGAGCAGGGAAAAGCCCAGCATTCGGCGTCGTTTCACACTGCGCTACCTCCTCTGGAATCAGTTTTTATCGCTCGTCCAGCCGCGGCGGCTCCTCGCTGGAGCCGGTCAGGGCCTTTGCTACCGGCTTCAGGAACAACTCGTAGGTCGCCACCGAGCCCGCGATGCCGGTAGCCACCTGCAGCAGCAGGTTCTGCAAATCCAGCCCGCAGTAGACCACCCCGGCTGCCAGCGAGGCTGCCAGGTTGAGGGCGGCCACGGTCTCGCGGGGGTGGCTCTGTACCCAGGGAATGCGTTTGAGGCCCTGCACGATCAGCGAGATAACGGGCCCCTGGCCCAGTAGCCAGACGGCAAAGCCCAGCATTTTGCACACGTCCATACACACCTCCTCTCCACACGGCAGAAGAAAACCCCGACCGGGGTCGGGGTGCAGGTTGCCGAGATTAGTTCGATTATACGGGATTTTTTTCTGGGTTTATGCTATACTTGCCTTCAAACAACTGCGGTGGGCTCGGATTCCCAAAACCGCACGCGACGCTCACCGTGACCGAGCACGGTGAGATTCCTAATTTCTGCCCCAAAGCAGGTAGCCTTTTCGATATTTGTCAAGCTGCTTTTCTCTTGCAAGTATCTGGGTATAGACCTCCCAGACCGCGCCTCGATGCTGTTCAACGACTACCAGTATGGGACGCTTTCTTTCCGCCTGGATGTAAAGCTTGATGTAGGCTTTCCGAACTGCCACCCTCCCGCTGACATCGCTCTGCCATAGTTGCAGCCAGATTTCGAAAGGTTTTTCGATTACATCGGGGATAAGGCTAAAAAATCGCTCTCTCCCATCGCCCCTGTAATGTTTGAGCAGGTAATCCGCGGACAGTTGAACCCCGGCCTGCGTGGGATCCTGCATCTCCACAAATCTACCACCCCATGCCCGCACAAGCGCTGCTTCAAACGCCACCCTCCCAACCTCGTCCAGGGTAGGTAACAGTTGAGTGGGTAAGGGTTCAACGGGGGGGTCGGGGCGCTGGTAATCGCCGGCGGTTTTCCAAACCCCCGCGGGCGACCACGTCCCACTCCTGGCACTGCTGGCCGCGCCGACAGCCATGTCATTACCCCACTCGTCCATGTCGGGGAGCCTGCCGAATCCCGTCGGACTCACGGCGGTGGGGGCCGGCTCGGTTATGCCGCGGGCTTCCGCCTCGCGGGTGGTCAGGCTGCGTACCCCCGAACGACAGCCGAAGTGGCGCGGGGGATAGTTTTGCGCCCAGAAGGCGTCGTCGTAACGCCGAATTACACCGTTGAGCTCACGGCAGCCCTGGGTGGTTCCTGCATCCAGCACCGCGTCAAACATCCAGTAGGGCCTGGCTTTAAGCACCTCGGGATCGGTGGCCTGCGCATACCGGCCTGCCGCGTAGCTATTTAGCAGGTTTTGACGGAAGATCAGCTCTGTGCGGTAGGCCCTTGGCCGGGTCCAGGCTTGCTCGAGCCTGGGGCCAATGTTTTTAGCCCACTCCTCGTAGGGGGTTCCGTCCGCAATGGCCCGCTCGAGGCTGGTGAATACCTCTGCCAGTATGTCGGCCTGGGCCACACCCGCCACGGAAAAGGCCCGCCGGCGGGCCTTGTCGTTAAGGGCTCTGTAGACCTCCGGAGGCACCACCACCTTCTGCCTGAACCACTCGAGGGCCTCCGTGGGCTCCAAGGGGTCAGCTGTAACCTCCCATGCCATCAGGTATCCTCCTGCACCGCCAGTCGGCCCGCCAGATTGGACAGCATAATGCCGTTCTCGATAACCTCGGCCAGCGCATCCGGCTGATGGCCGGCAAAGCGTTGAATCAGCAGGTCGCGCAGCCGGTCGTAATCGCCTTCGGCCTCGGCCACTGCCTGCAGAATTTCCCGTATTTGCTTCCCCAGCACAGCCTGGGCCCGTTCGATGCTGGTCTCCGTCAAGCGATCCACGTATAGCTGGCCGTTCACAAATCCGCTGGCACGCTGGGGGTTATCGCCCGAGGCCAACCGCAGCCTGCGCTGCTTCGAGGCAGCCTGCAGGCCGGCCCGCAGGGGGGCCAGCAGCTCCTCTCCGTCCTGGGGGGTGGGGATCTGGAAGCGCTCGTGTACGTAGCGCACCGGGATGGGCGTCCCGGCCTCCACCAACGTCCGAATAGTCTCGGCGGCGGTGCGCAGATCCTCCGGCTCCTTGATGATGGGCTCGATGCGGGGGGCCAGGTCGGCCCGGTCGAAGTTGTAGTAGCAGTAGGGCACGATCAGGTCGCGGCGCAGCGTGGCCCAGACCGCCCGGGCATCGGAGCGGGTGAGGCGCTGGGAGATTTTATCCAGCGTCAGGGCCATCGCGTTGGAGCCGCCCGAGCCATCGAAACTGCTCAGGGAGGTGCCGGTCACCGCCACCGCCATCTCCCGCTCCATCAGCTCCACGAATCGGGAGTAGGCATCGGCGGTGCCGGTGCGCTGGGCCTCCTTGAACTCGATCTCGGTGGCCTTGGAGATGACCCCGCGCCCCTCCGGGCCAATCACCGCGACCGCCTCTTTCAGGGCGTTGAGCTCGTCCTTGCTGGCCTGGGGGTCGTATTTGCCCAGCACCAGGGGCTGACCAAACTTCTCCAGGAAGGTGACCCAGTCTTTGATGGCGTAGTTTTTGAACAGGTACAGCCAGGCCAGGCTCCGCAGCAGCCCGGCCCGCTGGGGACTGCCGGACTTGGCCTTGTAGCGGTGGATCAGGGCCGCCCCATAGGGGATGGAGCTGGGGCCCTCGGCGGTGCGCATGCGCAGCTCGCCGGTCTGCGTATCGTAGAGCAGCTCCCGCTGGTGTATCCAGATGAACTCCGCCGGGACCTGCTGGCGCTCCTGGCGCTGGTACTCCCAGCGGATGGTGACCACCGAGAGGCCCTTGGCGATGGCGTCCAGCAGGTCGAGCAGGATGTCCTCGAGGTCAATCTGGTGCAAAAGCCGGGTCACTTCCTCGGCAATCCGTTTCGCCTCCGGCGATTCGTCGGCGGGAAGCACCTCGTAATCCAGGGCCAGCACCGCTTGTTTGCGCGTTTGTAAGAGGCTTGCCAGGTACGCATCCTTCTCTTCGATCTCCTCGAACAGCTCCATCTGCTTGGTCAGATCGCCGGCCTCGGCCTGGCGCAGGATGGCGGCCAGTTGCTCGGGCTCGAGGCCCCGCGACACCCCGCTGCTGATTCGGCCCGGTAGGGTTTGGGGCAGCGGGGTTTTGGGTGGGTTGCGACCCAGCAGTTTGGCGATTTGGTCGGTTAACCAGGGCATTTACCACGCTCCTTTTGCAAATCGGCTCCCGCCCACCCGCTCGAACAGCACCGGCCCGGTGATGTCGCTGCCCGCGTGCAGGGCCAGGGCCAGAGCCCAGAAGGCATCGGCGTGGCCGCGCTCCGAGCGCTCGGCGTCGTAACGCACATTGCCGGCCGGGGTCACGATGCGCCGCACGCTGTGCAGCGCGTCCCTGAGATCGGGCTGGGGTGGGATGCGCAGCTTGGCGTCCTCGAAATATAAACGCAGCCGCTGGGCCAGGTCGGCCTTGACCTCGAGGGTGAACTTGACCGGCTCCACCTTCCAGCCAAAGCGGCGCCGGGCATTCTCGGCCAGCTGCTCGCCCAGACCGGTGGCGTCAATGGCCGCGCGGCGCACCCGCGGCACGAGGGAGGCCAGCAGCTCCTCCTGGGCCGCAAACATGGCCTGGCGCAGCACGATCCGGCGGCGCAGCCAGAACACGTCCCCCACCCGCTCCAGAACGTGAATCTCGGTCAGGTCGCGGTGGCGGCCGATGTCCATCCCCAGGTAGGCGTTCTCGGGGTTCCAGTCGTCGCGCAAGGTGTCGGCCTCGGCGGGCAGGATCAGGCTGTAGGGGATGTAGGCCTGGTTTTCATTGACGAATTCCAGCAGATACTCCTGCTGCCAGGCGATCTCGTCGGCCAGCCCCCGGCGCAGCTCCTCGGGGTCAATGGCCAGGCCGTCCCGCACCGCGTCGTAGATATCCACCCGGTGCCGGCTCCACTCCGGCCCGGCCCGCTCCCACAGCTCGTAAAACTTGCCGGTCTGCCCGTTGGGGGTGCTCATCACCCGAATCTTCAGATCGCTGCGGCGGGTGATGATGGGAAAGAGGGCCGACCAGATGGCCTCGGAGTCCTGGTGAAAGGCGAACTCGTCCAGGAAGACGTTGCCGGTATAGCCGCGGGCGGTGCGGGGGTTGGCCGGCAAAAAGATCAGCCGGCTGCCGTTGGGCAGGCGCAGCTCGAGCTGGGTCGAGGTGTAGCCGTCCTCGAAAAACCGGCTCTCGATGGCCTCGGCGATCACCTGGATGGCCTCCAGGTGCAGCCGGGCTTTCTCCGCCAGCTCCCGGCTCTGTCGCTCGCCCGCGCTCAGGAATATCCAGGTGGTTTTGCGGCTTACCGCGTCCAGGACAGCCTCCAGGCTGCCCGCGAAGCTCTTGCCCACCTGCCGGCTCCACAGCCCGATCTTGAAGCGGCTGTCGTCGGCCACCCAGCGGCGCTGGTATGGGAGCAGAATTTCAGACACCGTAGACCTCCCGCACCTTGGCCTTCAGATCCTCGGCCACCCCGGCCTCGGTCAGCACCTCTTCCACCCGGGCCGCCACCTCGGCCCGCACGTCGGCCCGTTCCAGCCGACTCAACACCTCACCGGCCCGCAGCCCGTGGGTGATGGCCCGGAGGCGCTGGTCGGCGTCCAGCTCGTGCCAGGGCAGGTCGTCCAGCACCCGCAGGGTTTTGGCCAGCACCGCGTTGGCATAGGCCCGGGCCACCGAGAGTTTGCGGCCGGTGGCCGCGCTGATGGCCTCCACCATCCGCTCGGTCTCGATAGCGGCCTGGATGGCCGGGTTCAGGTGGTTGTTCTTGTGGCGGGAGAGCGCGGCGATGCTGGTGTGCAGGCCCCTATCGAGGCACCACTGCACCACCTCCTCCATGCGCCAGCGCGTCCCGTCCTCCTTCAGCTCGTTGCCCAGCAGCATCTGGTCAATCTCGTCCCGGAGCGGGCTGTTGCAGATTTTGCAACGGGGCTCGCGGGGGTAAAACAAACTGGACATACCTAGCCTCCTCGAGTTGCGAAATGCGCCAGTGAGCCGTAAATCCAAGGCCGAATCCCAGCAGGCCGATGGCGAAGGCCAGCCAGAGCCTTCGCCGGGGGGGTGGAGGCAACCGGCGGAGCTGGTCTATGGCCTCCCGTAAATCCTTGAGGGTGTGCTGGAGTTCCTGGCCGGTGACGACCTGGGCCAGCCGCAGGCCCCGCAGCTCCTCCCGCACATCGTCGAGTTGCGCTTCAATCCGATCCAGCCGTTCCATCAGCGCCTCGAGGTGAAGTACACGCCCCTATCGCTGGTGGTGCCCTCGTAGAGGTCAATCCCAGCGGTGGTCAGCCGGATCGAGTCGAATGATCCGCTCCCGTCCTTGCGCCAGGCCACCTCCAGGTAGCCCTTTTCGGCGCAGTAGCGCAGGGCCGCGTGCAGGTCGTTTTCCGCGGGCAGCTCGTTGAGCTGCTCCAGGGCGGCCACCAGCACGCCCTTGCTCATGCTGTAAGGGTCGTCCGGGTTAAGGGCATCCCCCATCGCGGCCAGGTAGACCAGCTCGAGGATGCGCCCACGGATCAGGGCCGCCCGGCGGGGGTTGTTTTTATTGAAGATGCTCATAGGTCTCCTTTCAGGGCTTCCAGTTGATGCCCAGCGCGGCCAGTCCGGCTCCGATCAGGGTGGCAATGAAGCGAAAAAACCACTCGTTCTGCCACCAGGCTGGGGGTTTGGCTTTGGGCAGTTGCAGTATGACCTTGCGGGCCGCCAGGATGGTCTCGGCCTCCTTCAGCTCCGTCTCCCGCTCAGCCTTGCGGCTGGCCCGGATGGCCCGGATCAGGTGTTCCAGCAGCCGGTTCTCGTTCTCGTCCACACGGGCTCCTCCAAAAAGCGAACCCGCCGCAGGGTGTGCGGCGGGTTACGTTACGGAAATGGTATCAGATATTTTGCTGGTGGGCCGGTTTGTCCAACACCTCGGCACAGCGGGCCAGCTCCAGCGTCCACACGGTCAGCCCGCGGTGCTCGTTACCGGGCCGAACCAGCCGGTTGCGGGAGTCGAAGTACCACAGACTGGACCAGCGATTCCGGTGCAGGAAGGCGGCCCACTCGTCCTTAATGGCCGGGTCAGTCCGTTCCAGCAGCGCCTTGTAGTCCGACCGCCAGAGCCGCAGGGTGTGGCGTGGAATCCCGATCAGGGGGAGTTCCATTACCCGGACGACCAGGTACCCCGGCGGTTCCGGTCGTCCGGTCGGGCGTTCCAGTTCGGGGGCGTAGCTGATCCGGTCGGACTGCCAACTGCGCACCCCGGTGGCCACCCACCACAGGTACTTGGCCAGGTGTTCCGCCCGCCAGCGTTCCAGGTTAGGGTTCAACGGGGGCCTCCTTGCGAACCAGTCCGTCCGCGGTCTGAACCACCAGCCCGGCCTCAACCAGCCGGGCGGCCAACCGATAGACCGTGGTCTTAGGCAGCCCGGTCTGCCGAGCCAGGGCGGACGGGCCGAGCGGACGGTCGGCGGACAGGGCGGCCAGCAGTTGTTCCGCCCGGTCGTCCAGTGGAACGGGTTTGTTCCAGGCCGGAGCGGACTGTTCCACCGGGGTGTCCAGGCTGAACCGTTCCGCGGAGTGGGTTGTTCCAGCCTGGATGGACTGGTGGACGGTCGTGGAGTGGACGTGGGTCTCCAGGTGGACCGCGGGTGGAGGGGTGGAACGGTCGGCGGTCGGACGGCGGTCGGTCGGTTCCACCGGGTTCGGTCGGGCGTCCAGCCGCAGCAGTTCGCCGATGGCCTTCCCAGCCACCAGGGGGCCCAGGGCGAACAGCGACTGGGCCAGCACCTCCCAGCCTGGGGCGTCGGCCACCCGCAGCATGGCCATCAGGTTACCGAACCAGACTAGCAGCAGGAAGAAGGCCCCGCCCCAGAAGGCGTAGCGCAGGCGGGGCTCGAGGGTGGAGGCCAGGCTGAGGGTGAAGGCCAGAAGCTCGAGCCCCACCGCCAGGCCGATGCTGAAGTAGGGGGGCAGGGAGCCCAGGCTCAGATCAAACCACTTGGTCAGGTGACCCGCCGACATCACCAGCACGGTGAGGTAGGCCAGGGCCAGCAAGACGATCAGGCTATTGCGCAGGTTAGTGGGCATGGTACTCCTCCAGTTGCCGGCAGAGGCGTTCCAGGCTGCCGCGGTGATCCCAGTGCTGGGGATCAACCCCCAGCTCGGCCAGGGCCTCGCGGATGCGCTCAATGTGCCGCCAGGAGATCTGGGCCCGGGCGGCGTAGCGGCCGCGCTGTTTAGGGGCCTCGCGGGCGATGTACAGGGCGCTGTCCAGGATTTTTTCGATTGGTTTCATCGCCAGTTTACTCTGATGGCCCCAGTTGTTGGGGTAAGCAGTAGGTGGGGGCGCTGCTCGTTTTGGCAATGAGCAGCCCAGCCCGCTTTGGGGTCGTAAGTGCAGGGCTCTTCAAAAACCTTGAGGGCATATTGAAAGCCGTAGTGCAGCCAGCCCACCATATGCCCTAACTCGTAGTGCTCCACCGTTTCCTGTAAAAAACCCTTTATGCCGGTGGGCTCAAAATATACGATGGTTCCCGCCAGATTGACCCCTGCGATAAAGTCGCCCATCTGATGCTTACCGCGCCAGATGGTGATGGGGGTCAGATGTGCCTGAACATTGGGCGGCTCAATATGTGCGGAAAAGGCAAACCCAGCTCCAACAATCTGAGCCCCTGATAAAACACCTATCGCCAGTGCGGCCAGGCTCAACCAACCAATCTCTGTGATTTCAACCATCCTCACCACCTCCGAATGGTCTGCTCAACCTCGAAGAGGGCCTGCTGGGTGGCCTGGGGCTGTTCGATCTCGCCCCAGCGCAGGGTGCGAGCCTCGCGGTAGGCCAGCACCCGCTCCAGGCCGCTTTTGATGTAGCTCAAAGCGTAGGCGATGATGCGGTCGGCCTGCTCGGGCGAGTTGGCGATGTGGTAGCGGCGGGTCATCGGGTCAAAGCCCACCACCTCGGGCTTGACCCCCGGCACGCTGGGCCGGGCCGAGAGCTTGGCGCACAGCTCCACCGCCTCCCGCATCTCCCGGTCGGGGGCCTGGATGGCGTGGGCCAGGGCCTCACGGTCGAGCCCAGCGGGCCCGGCCTCCCACAGCGCCCGGTAGACGGCCCGGGCCAGCTCAACCTTCGGATCGGACATCGGTCACCTCCCAGGTGTACGGGCCGTACATCTCCAGGTAACTCCGCAGGGTGCGGTAGCTCAGGGGCAGCCACTCTTTGAGGCTGTAAAGGTAAACACTGTAGCTGGGCTCCGCACCGCCGTCGGGGGTGGCCTCCAGGTCGTCATAGCGCACGGTGGCGCTATTGCCGGGGCTATTCAGCAGCACCGGCTGGCCGGGGTGGTCGTGGATGAATTTGAAGGCGGCCTCCAGATTGGCCGATTTGCTACCGGCCCGCTGGGCGGCCAGAGCTCTAGCGCTGGGCATGGCGGGCCTCCAGTCGTTGTTCCAAAAGTTTGAGCCCGGCCAGGCCGATCCCCCGGCAGGGCAGGCCGGCCAGGTGGAGCTTAAGCCAGCGCCAGACCTGCTCCTGGCTGGGGTAGGTGGCCTCCATCTCGGGCTCGATCTCGTAGGTCTTGATGTAGCCGCCCTCGGGCCGCTCCCAGACCGAGAAGGCGGTGCCGCGCAGCACCAGCCGGGGGTGCTCGAAGATCTGAATGCCCTTTTTCTGCAGGCGTTGGCGGATGCTATTCATAGGCAACCTTTCTCTCCAGAGCAATCCGTTCCGCGGTGGGGGTCAAATCAGTAAGGAGAAATGGTTTGATTGAGCCTGTCTTATCCAGGAGGTCTAACGCACACAGGCTGTTGATCATGGCAAACGCCCCGCGGGCCAGTTTGGCCGACGATTCTTCATCGGCCCGCAGCCCGTGGGCAAAATCCACCGCTTCCTTAGGGGTCATCCCGGTCAATTTTTGAGCCATCCGAGCAGATGGCCCGGTGGGGTTTGTAAATTTCATCGTAGCCAGGGCCTTCAGGTATTGTTCAGTCGCTGTCATCGTCTTCCTCCAATCGCAGCAACCGCAGGTTGTGCAGCATCAATGTGATGGTTTGTTGCGGCAGCTCCAGCCACTCGTCGGCGCTGGGGCTGTACAAACCGAAGACCTCGATCTCCTGCCCTGGGCGGTAGCCCAGGGGCAGGTCGGGATCGAGCATCTCGGGCAGGCGGGCCTGGTAGAGGTAGCACAGCCGCAGGGCCACATTGCCGCCCACGAAGAGCAGGTGAGGCCGGGGGTTGCTCCGCAGTTGGCTCAGGATCTCGCTGGGGTTGAGCATAGCCAGCACTCGATATCGTCCAAGGCTCCGCGGCCCCCGCAGATGGGGCAGGTGGGATGCAGGGCGGCCCGCAGGCGCTCGGCGGCCTCAAGGGCCTCGGCCACCTCCTCATAGAGCTGCGCCGCCGGCCGGTTGCGGTTTTTGGCGCAGATCAGGGCGTAGTGCCGGGCCTGGGCCGGGCTCTTGCAGCGTTCGTAGGCGCGGGTCAGGGCGCTCATGCGTCCTCCTTGCGGCGGGGCGCAGCCAGGATGGCCATGAGGAGCATCCCGATAACGCCGCCCAAGGTGTAACCCGCCAGGAAGATCAGGAAATCGCTCATGGCATCTCCACGCCCCGCATGCGGTGGGGGTTGCGCAGGGTGTCAACGGCCTTCTCGGTGGTGGTCTGGTCGTAGAAAATCTCCGCCGCCACCATGTAGCCGGCCAGCATGCGCCGGGCCAGGGCCTTGATTACACCGGGCTCGAGGGTCTTCGACTCCTTCAGCTCCCGCACCTGGTCAAGCAGGTCGGTGGCGATGTCCTGCAAATGGAAGAGCAGATAGTCCGAGGCGGTGTACTCAGGGCGGGGCAGGCTGTCGAGGTCGGCGATCTGGTTCTGGGGCTTCATACTTCCTCCTTCTGTTCGAAAACCACCAGCTTGTTTTGGTGGTTTGCGATACCGAAATGGGTGAACCCTGCGTGCTTGACGCAGATATGGGCCTCGCGGGGCGAGGGCGAGCCGTCACGTCGGGAAAGAATCAGGGTGCGGCAGGGGCCGCGGGTATCGGCCTCCAGCCACAGCCCTCGGGGCAGGCAGGTGCGGGCCCGCCCGTTGTTGGCGCGGGCCTCGGCAAACAGAGACTCGATGATCTGGGCCAGCATGGCTCCCTCCATCGGATTCAGGCCATTGGCCTGCCGGTGATGAGCTGCTGGGCCATGCGGGCCTCGGTGAGGGCCCGCTCCAGCAACTCGGCGTATTTGCCCTCCAGGGCTGCCCGCAGGCTCTGGTGCTCGTCCTGCAACTCGTCCTTTTCCACCTGCAATTTGTCGATGGCGGCCTGGAGCTGGAGCAGCCGCTTGTGGTCGGCTTCCCACTCGATGTCCTCCAGGACAGCCACAGTTAGGAAGTCCTCCTGAGCAGCCGCCCCTTTGAGCACCTGGAACTCCGGGGTGCGCCGGGCCATCAGGCGGGCCTGGGCCGCCCGCTTCTTCAGGTCGTTCTCCAGCTCCCGCTTCTCGGCCCGCAGGGCGGTGAGCTGCCGGCCCACCCGGGCAATCTCCCGGGGTAGGGCCAGCAGGCGGGTGATGTGTTGTTGCGTTTGGGGGTCAAGCACGGTTAACTCCCTCCTGTACAGCGGTTATGTACTCGTCATCCGTTTCAGCGGGCACGGCGAGTACATTCCGCCTCACCTGTCCCCACTTGCCGGGGTGGATTAGGATTTCTATGCGCACATCCACTAATCTCACAGGAGATAACTGGCCCATAAAAAAACCAGGCCGTAGGTCTTTTAGCTGCAAAACATCCCCGATCTGCAGCCACGCCAGATCCAGCGGCAGGCCCACCAGGGGGCGTTTGGGCCAGGTCTCGCCATCCTCGCTGAGGTAGATGAAGGTGCCGGCGTCCTTGGACACGGGGATTTCCTCGCCCCGGTCGTCGGTCACGCTCTTGGGTAGTTGCTGCTTGTTCCGTCCGCTGAGGTGCCGGCGTGCCATTACATCCCCCAGTAGACGATCGAGATGATGATGCCTGCGCCAAAGGCGCCGGTGGCGATATCCCGAGCCAAGTCCATCCAGGTATAGGGTCTCTTCATCGGTTTCCTCCTGCCAGGTTCAGTAGGGCGGCGGCCTCGTCCACGTTTTGCGGTTCGATGTGGCCGCGGGTGAACTGGGGCTGGCCCTCGGGGGCTTCGGCATTCAGCACCTCGAGGGCGTCGTCCAGGCTCCGCACCAGGTTTTCGATGTCCCGCATCACCCCGCCGGTGTGGGCGTAGATAGCTTTGAGGGTGGCGGGACTAAAACCGCTCTGGGCATAGAGCTTGGCAAACTCGGCCTGTTTCAACGGCATGGCCTGCACCACAATGCCGATGCGGCTCTCGATGTCGCGGAAACGCCGCACCAGGGGCACGTACTCGTCCATCGTGCAGAGCACCACCGTACTCCCGGTCTCGTCGGCCAGGTACTTCGCTGTGCCCAGGGTGCTGCGCGGCACGTTTTCGATGTCGTCCAAGATGATCAGCCGGGGATTGCGCCGCAGGCTCTCCACCACAATGCCCAGCAGCACGTGATAGCGTTCCACCTGGGTGATCTGCAGGCGTTCCGCGGTGGCCCGCACCAGCGCGGGGGCCGAGAAGTCGGGGTAACAGCGGATGTAGGCCCCGCCCACCTGCTCGGCCAGGTGCTTCAGGGTGGCGGTCTTGCCCACCCCGGCGGGCCCGTGCACCAACACGAACTTGAACTGGCGCTTGAGGCCGAAGCGCACCCGCTCGCTAATGGTGCGGGTAGCAGTGGTGGCCATCAGGTCGGGCCGGTCTTCCGGCACGATGATGCCCTCTCCCACCGCCTGGGCGATGGCTTGACGAATCAGCTCCAACGATCCCAAAATAGGTTCTGTCATCTCAGTCTCCTTTCGGCACGGCCCTCGATTACTCCTCTCCAAAGGGATCGGGGGCCGATGTGCCCATACCTAGGTTCGCCAGGGCGCGGCTCAACGGGTTGTCGCTCTGGCGCATCTTCTCGATCAGTTCGGCCTGGCTTTCGGCGGCTTTGAGGGCGGCCTGGGCCGGGGTCTCGCGTCTCAGTTCGGCTTTAGGCCCGCGCAGCTCCAGGGTGATCGGCTCTGCGGGTTGCCCTTTGGCCAGGACGGCATCCTGTCGCCAGCTCGGGTTGAGGTACTGCTGGCGGAAGGCCTCGGCCTGGGCGAACAGTTCCTTGATGGCAGTTTTGTTCGCCCGGCGCTGCGTTTTGGCCTCCGGGGAAAGTGCATTTTCGGGGGCAGGGATGGCCTGGCCCAGCTCGAGCAAGCCCCCGTCGGGTTGGCGTATATATAGGTTAACGACCGCTTCCCCGGTGAGCGGGTGCTCGAACTCGGTAACCACCACCGTGCGGTTCTGGTACAGCATCAGCGTGCCGTCGGGCAGTGTGTAGCGGGTGTTGCGCCAGCGCACCTCGCCGTTGCCGCTCACCGTGCGCTCCTCGCTATCTGCGAAAATCTCGAATAGGTCGCGCAGTTTGAATTGCACCTGGGTCTCCGGCGGCACCTCCCGCATGAACAGCTCGGCGCGGGTCAGGCCCCCGGGCAAGATGCGGGCGTGATAGTCGTTTTGCAGCCAGTTGAGGGCCTCGCGTTTGTACTCCTCCTCCAGCAGCAGCCGGTTGCCCCGGCCGGGGTCGGCCTCGGGTGCGTAGCCGGTGGCTGCCCATCGCCGGGTGTTCTCTATCAGGCGGGCCAGCTCCCAGTCGTTGCGTTGGCTGGCGTCCTCGCCGGCGTAGCCGGGCAGGGTGCGCTCCCAGGCATGGAAGAGTTTGTGGAAGTTCTCCACCTTGCCCCGGGTGTGGCTCACCCAGGCCTGGGAAGTGCTGGTCTCAATGCCCAGGGTGGCCAGGCCGCGCTGGGTGGCCTCGGCGATGTAGGCTGAGCCGTTGTCGTGGTAGATGCGCTTGGGCTTGCCGAATATGTTCCACCCGCCCGGTTTGGGGAACAGCCCCAGGATCAGGAGGCGGGTGGTGGGGCGTCGGCTTTCCTCGCGGGAAAAGATCAGGGCGGGGATGGCGCCGGTGTAGTGGTCGATGCAGTCGTGGATGCGCAAGCGGAAGGCGCTGGGCTCGGTATCCTTGGGCCGGGCATAGCCCCACACAAGTACATCGCAGCGGGTCATGTCCATCTGCCACAGTTCGTTGGGGTGGGTGGCCACCACCGCGCCCGACCAGGTACGAATAAACTCCCGGCGCTCATCCTCATTCATCAATGCAGCCCGGGTGATGGGATTGGCCTCGAGGCGTTTGCGGATGTCCCGCACCCCCCGAACGCTGAATCGCCGCTCGTAGTTCCCGCGCTTATATATGCTTATATATAAGGATGTCGGGGTTCGCTATCTGGAGCCAGCGGTGAATCATCCAGGCGCTGGCTTTGGGATGGTGTAGCCATAGGCTGGTGGTAGCTTCCACCAGCTCGGTGGGGATATGTAACGAGCCGGCGTCGGCGCGGCGACACCTAAAAAAGGCCTGGGGCGCCATGTTCAGCCAGGCATACGCTGTCTTTAGTGATACACCCTCCGCTTTTGCAAACGCCGCTACGATTTGCGTGCGTTCGCCGCGCTGGGCCTGGGCCAACCGCTGCCGCAGTTCCTCAATGCGGTTCCACAGGGCCTGGCTATTGGGGTCAACCTGCCGCAAGTCGGGCAGTCTGGGCCGGTTAGCTAAGGCGCTGGGGGTTAGTTCATTGGCGCTGGCTGCCTGGTGGATGATTGCCGTGGGAGAGGGCAGGATTATCTCGGTTGTGGGCTCCGATTCGGGTTTGGGTAGAGGATTGACTGGGGGGCCCCAGACTTGCTCGATGGTGGTGGGGTCGAATAGCAAAACCGAACGACCTTCCTCGATAACTCGCTTGCAATACACTCCAGGGGTAGACTGTAGGCGTCGTACAACCCGTTCATTCCGACCCCAGGCCGCCGCGATCTCTTTGGTAGTGCATAGCTGAGGAAGTTTACGCTCGTCTGTTGGTAGCATGGGTTCTCTCCGAGGAGATTTTTTCGATACGATGAACCAGATAGCTAGTTTTCACCTGCAGACCTTGTGCAAGCCTGCGTAAAACGTGTAACCCAATCTGTTCCCCCTTCTTCCCGGACAGCAGGTCGTAAATGTAACCATTTGCAACACCCGAAGCTCTACTGAGCGCATTTGCACTCATCTTGCGCCGCTCCATCAGCTCAGATAGAGCTTGTGCAATTTCGCTTGGGTGTTCTCTCATAGGAGATTATGATAATCTCCTATGAGCCATTTGGTCAAGCGACATCAAATAGGCGCAATCGGTATGGGTAGACCTAGAAAATACCCGATCTTAAATGGACCCGTCAACGATTTAATCTTCGCCGCCATGAAGCGCGACGGGGTCTCGAGGCCCAACGAGTGGGCTGACAAGTGGGGCATAGGTCGAACCGCTCTTCGCACTGCGATGGTGGGACGACAATCGCATACCGGCACATGGGTTCGCCCTGATATTCGAACCCTTTGGCGTCTCGCCAGGGCACTAGACGTCCCGCTTGTTTACCTAATCGAGCGGTTTTACGACGATTTAGAGAACACCGATGCTCTCTGGCCACAGGTTCCGATTATTGGTTGGGTAGGTGCTGGTAGCGGTAGAGAGGAAGATATCCAAGAAAAATATGTCCCAGTAGATATGGATCTGGCTTTACGAGGCAACGTGGTGGCCTTCAAGGTTAGGGGCAACTCCATGTGCGCTGGCCCAAAACCGATTTGTGATGGCGATGTAATCATAGTGGATTGTCAAAATAAAGGTAGGGTTGGTGCGAGGGTTGTCGCTCGCCTGGCTGATGGTAGCTATGTATGCAAGTTATTGAAGCACGGTTCCACTGGCAACTATTTGGTAAGTGCCAACCCATCTTCTGATAACTCCTACCCTGCTGTTATCCCCACATCTTCTGTTCAGGAAATAGTCGGTAAGGTGATTGAGGTGAGGTCGCCTGATTCCCCTTAGTCTGTTTTTGTATATTTATTTGTCCGCACTCTTGTCCGCACCCCTGTCCGCACTAGGGGGTGCGGACATTTGTGATATACACTTCATTTATCAAGTTTTGCGATACCAATCGTTGTCCGCATAACTTTGTGATATTCGTATTTTTGTCCGCACCCCCCCTTAGTTACATTAAGATGGAATCAATACATGGTATACCAAATTCAGTTCAATAATGTTTCACGGGGCTCACAGCCCTGTTTATCTGTATGCGCTTCTATGTGTCCTATTTGCCGTGCCAGATTAGGTTTCCTTGACATTATGGTGGGTTTTTTAGGCATGCCCTGGCCCAGTTCTATATTGTTTGTCCTCGGTTTTTATAACTCTCATCGTTTTCAAATTTCACCTTTATGTCGTTCTATTTTGAAATCGTCTCGTTTTTCACAAAGTCCCGGATGCCCCCACTTTCTTCCACCCGGTACTCGCTTTTTTTCGCGTCCCTATCGCACGTTTCCACACGCTTCCGGTTGTTTCGGTTCCGCAACCCTTCTTTGAAGTGTATCTCGTAGCAATACAGCAGCGAAAATACGTGGCTAGATAATAGCATTTTTACCGTCTAGAACAACGCTTATGCCCTATGGTCTTGGCGAAGTGTGCCAAGTGGGAAATCCGCCCATTTTGAACATCGAAGGTGGGAAAAAGTGGGAGACAGGTGGGAGGCAGTGGTAAAAAGTGGGGATTGCGTGGTACATTACGGTTCAGAACAGCACCTCCGGTGGGAAACGCTCGTGGGGAGACGAGCCTAAAAATCGAACCAGCGCAGGAGAAGACGGGATGCCCTTCGGTGAACACCAGTATAGCCTCGATGACAAGGGTAGGGTGGTAATACCACAGCCCTTCCGCTCCTTTATCGAGGATGGGGTGGTGATTACCAGGGGCCTCGAGGGCTGTTTGTACATGTATCCCCTGCTGGCCTGGAGCAACATCGAACGTCAGCTGCAAAATGTTCCGCTGATCGACCGCGACGCTCAGGAACTGGTGCGCTTCCTGTATTCGGGAGCCCACAAAACCCAGATGGACAGCGCCTCGAGGGTCACCATTCCTCCACCTCTGCGCAAGTTTGCCGGCCTCGAGGACACCAACGACGCCGTGGTGGTGGGCGCGCCCACCCGCTTAGAGCTGTGGAGCGAGAGCCGCTGGTGGGCCACCATTACCAAGTTTGTAGAGAATCCCACCACCCCTGAAGCCCTGCGTGGCCTGATTGGATGAGCCCATGTATGTCTCAAATTGTGCAGCCCAATCGCCCCGCCCCCTACAGCAAGGGGGTGGCCCGGTGAGCCATACCCCGGTGCTCTACCAGGAAGCCCTGGACTGGCTGGCCATTCGACCCGGTGGGGTCTACGTAGACGCCACGCTGGGCGGTGCAGGCCATACCCGGGGCATCCTCGAGCGGGGCGGGCGGGTAATCGCCTTCGACCAGGATCCCCAGGCCATCGCACGGGCCAGGGCACTGGGCCTGCCCAACCTGACGCTGGTGGAGGCCAACTTTAGCGAACTCCTGCCCCAGCTTGAAAGGCTAGGTATCACCCAGGTAGACGGCATCCTGGCCGATCTGGGGGTCTCTAGCTTCCATTTCGACGACCCCGGGCGCGGCTTCAGCTACCAGCACGAGGGCCCGCTGGATATGCGCATGGGCGCGGGCGACCTGACTGCTGCCGAGGTGGTGAATACCTTCGAGGAGGAAGAGATTGCCGATATCCTCTTCAGATACGGCGAGGAGCCACGCGCGCGCCGCATCGCCCGCTTTATCGTAGAAAACCGCCCCATCACCACCACCACCCAGCTGGCCGAGGTTATCCGCCGGGCAACGGGTTTTCGGGAAGCGGGCCATCCCGCTCGCAAAAGCTTCCAGGCCCTGCGGATTTACGTCAACGACGAGCTGGGAGCACTAAGAAAACTGCTGCAGAGTGTCGAGCAAGCCCTCAAGCCCGGCGGCAGGCTGGTCATCATTAGCTTTCACTCGCTCGAAGATCGCCTGGTCAAGCACTTTTTGCGGGAATCCTCGGTTCTTCGACCTCTGACCAAAAAGCCAGTAGTACCTTCCGAGGCGGAACAGCGAGAAAACCCTCGAGCCCGTAGCGCCAAGATGCGCGTAGCCGAGCACGATGGAGGCAAAGCATGAAAACAGTATTGCGATGGGGAATAGTGTATTTGTTATTGCTAACAGGACTCACTGCACTGGGGCACTATAACCAGCAGCTCAACGCCAAATTGACAGCCCTGCAAACACTCGAGGCCGACCTAAGGCAAAAAGAAACCAGGCTGCTACTCCAGCGCTACCAGCTTACAGCCCCCCTGGCCTTGCGAACCTGGGCCGAGGCCAACGGCTACATCCCCATGAGTCTGGGTCGCTGGGTACTGCCGGAAAGGAGCCGTCCTTGAACCGCCTGGGCACCCACGAACAGGCCACCCTCAGTCGGAGCTGGGTTGTATTGTTGGCCATTACAGCTTTTGTACTGGGGCTGGGGTATGGTCTGTATATTCTGTGGCACAATGCCCCCAGCCTGACGCTGCGCCCCCCTACCGCCCAGGTAGCACCCTTGCTACGCGGCAGTCTGGAAGCTGCCGATGGCACTCCCCTGGCCCTGAGCACTCTGGAGGACGCACGTCTGTATCCGCTGGGCCTATCGGCGTCTCAGCTCATTGGCTTTGGCGAGCGGGGCAGCGGCAAGGGGCTTTCAGGCCTCGAGTTCGACCTGGAAAAACTGCTCTCCCAGGGGCAAAGCCTTCGTCTCACCATTGACCCGCAGGTACAGGCCATCGCCGAACAGGCGCTGTGGCGGGGCCTCGAGGCCGCCAAGGCCGACTGGGGCACGGTGGTGATGATGGATAGCAAAACCGGGCGGCTCTTGGCGGTGGCCAACGGCCCGGCCTTTGACCCCACAGCCCCGCGGGGAGATATCCAGCGGGATATTGCTTGGCGCAACCATGCCTTTATGTACGCGCTCGAGCCCGGTTCAACCATCAAGCCTTTGACCGCGGCGGTACTGCTACAAGAAAAGCTGGCCCAGCTAGACACCAAAGTCTATGCCCCCATGAGCCGGCGCGTTGCAGGCTGGACGATTAACGACGTGGTCAAGCACCCCGAGACCCTCAGTCTGGCCGAGGTGCTCAAATACTCGTCCAATGTGGGCATCTCCACACTGGCTGAGCGTCTCCCGCGCCAGTCCCTGTTCAGCTATTTCCAAAAGCTACACTTCCTGGACGACGCCCTGTTTCCCCCGCTGTCCTACCAGCCGCGCATAGCAGTGCAGGTAGCGGCGCCACAGGTGCGACCAGTGCACCGCTGGGGGCCCGCCGAGTATGCCAATGCCACTTTCGGACAGGGCTTCCTGATTACCCCATTGCACCTAGCAGCCGCCTATAACACGCTGGCCAGCGACGGGGTCTACCGCCAGCCCATCCTGTTCGAGGGCAACACCTCGCAGAGCGAAGTGGTGTTCCGGCCCCAGGTGGCACGCGATGTCCGAGAAGCCCTGACTAAGGGCGTCGCCGAGAATGCTAAGCTCCCGGGCTATGTGCTGGGCGGAAAAACGGGCACAGCTCAGGTGGTGGTGAACGGACGCTATAGCAGCAGTGTGTATGCAGCTCTATTCGCTGGCTTCATCCCGGCCAGTACCCCGCGTGTGACCGTGGTGGTTACGCTGTTTCATCCGAAGGGCAGCCGCATTCACGGCTCCCAGGTAGCGGCCCCCATCTACCGCGAGATAGCAGCCCAGCTTTTCGCCCTGTGGGGAGTGCCTCCACAACCACAGTTGGAGCCCTCATCCAATAAGCGTAAACTGATTGACCGATGAGTGTCTTGAGTACGTTACTGAAAGCACTCAAGTGACCTATGGTGCAGCCGAATGATCTGAAAGAACTCCGGCCCGAATGGGTCGCCCGCCTGACCGGTGGCCGGGTGCATCCCGGTACGGGGGTGGCCCACGACCTGCACTGGGACTCTCGTCAGGTTGGGCCTGGGACAGCTTTTTTTGCTCTTCCAGGGATGCAAACCCACGGACGCGAGTTTGGCCTGCAGGCCATGCAGGCCGGTGCAGCCTTTGTGGTTACCGATCTCGCACACCCTGGCGCGGTACAGGTAACCAAGCCTGAGCGGGCTTTGCTAGCGGTCGGCCGGGCCCTGCGCGACCGGTTTAGCGGTACGGTGCTGGCCGTAGGGGGTAGCTCGGGCAAAACCACCACCAAAGCGTGTCTGGCCCAGGGTTTGGCCTGGCCGGCCCCCGAGGGCAACCTCAACAACGCCCCCGGACTGGCCCGGTTCTTTTTTCATTTAGAGCAGGCCGAGGGTTGTGTGGTGGAGCTGGGTATTGACCGGCTGCTGGAGATGGCCGAGCTTGCATATATGGCCCGCCCTGACTTTGCAGTGCTCACCAGCCTGGGGGTGGAGCACCTGGAGGGACTGGGAAGCCTCGAGAATGTCGTGCGGGAGGAGAGCTGGCTGCTGCATGTAAGTCCCATACGGCTAGCCAGTTCCCAGGCTGCTGAGTTTCTAAATCTACCTCACCTGAAAACCTACGGTATTGGCGCGGGGGACTTCCGCGGCGAGGGGTTGGAGATGGGCCTCGAGTCTACCCGCTTCCGCTTCGAGGGGCATACTGTTACCCTCCCCTACCCTGGGGTGGGGCCAGCCATGGGCGCGCTGGCTGCACTGGCCGCCGCCTGCATGCTGGAAAAGCCCCTCCCAGAGGTAATCGAGCGCTTATCTGCGCTTAAGCTACCCCCAGGCCGGATGCAGCGCCTGCGGTTGGGGGCAGTGAACTTTATTCATGATGCCTACAACGCCAATCCGCTTTCTTTCCGGGCCGGAATGGCCTTCCTGCAAACCCTGCCAGGTCGCAAGTGGCTGGTGCTGGGGCGCATGGCCGAGCTGGGTGAGGAAGCCCTGAAGCACCACCTCGAGGCCGCTCGGTTGGCCGCCCAGGTCAGTCCAAACCTAGTTTTTATCGGCCCATTTGCCCAGCAGCAAGCCGCCGAAGCCGGCGGAATCGCCCTCGAGACCATCGAAGAGGCCGTTCAGTTCCTTACCCGCCGGGTACAACCCGGCGACCTGGTCTACCTGAAAGCTTCGCGCAGCGTGGGGCTCGAGCGCCTATTGGAGCTGTGGCCAGGGGAAGCCAGGGAGGGCGCATGAGGGCCGGGCTGGTGGCTTGTGGTGTGTGGCTGGCGGCCTGTGCGCCCCAGGCACAAAGCCCCGTCAACGCCGACCCCATTCTGATCGAGGGCGGGGTGGTGGAAGGGCGGGTGGTACGGGCTGCGGGGTTACAGCTGGCCTTACCCAGCCCCACCCGCTGGGTAGCCCGCAACGGCTCCACCCTTCTGGCTGCCTACCCCTTCCAGCTACTGGTCTACCACAACGGTTTTATCCAGGACAGCCTGCCCCTACCGGGCGTTCCTACCTTCGTACGGGCCAAGCCCCGGCCCCTGGTTGGCCTGGAAGACCGGCTTTTCCTGCCAGGACTGGGTACGCTGGCTTATAAAGCCAAAGATGCCCTGAGCACCTCAGAAGGGGTCTACTGGCTCAACAACGAGGGGCTTTACCTCGAGCGCCGCCTGCTGGCCGAGGGGCGGTTTGACTTCTTGGCCGCCAGCGAACGCTACGTGTACGCCTTCGCCCGCGAAGCCTTGCGTCTGCCCGATTACCTCCGGGTTCCATTGCCGGCCAGTGTGCGGGCCGCTGTAGTGCTAGATGACCTTTTCGTGCTCACCCCCGAGGGCATCTACCGCCTGAGCCTGGAAGGGCTACACCTGGGCTTCCGAGCCGGTGCGTACAAGGGCCTCGAGACCGACGGAACATACCTGTACACCCTCGAGTCCGGCCGCCTGGTCACGCTGGGTCTTAACCTGGGGCTGGCCGGCCCCCTGCAAAACCGCGCAGGCCCCGCCGCTGGTTCGCTGCTCACCCATGCCAAGGAGGTGCCGTGAATACCCTGGCGGCCGCAGTGCTTTTGAGCTGGTTTCTGGTGGGGCTGTGGATTACCCTCATGCAGTCGTTGCGGCTCGGCAAACAGGTGCGCCTCGACGGCCCGCAAAGCCACCTGGCCAAGGCGGGAACCCCCAGCATGGGTGGGGTGGCTTTTTTGCTGGCGGCTGCAGCCACCTACGGGCTCTCGGGCGGCGATAAGTGGGCAGGGCTTTGGCTGCTGGTGCTGGGCATGGCGCTGCTGGGTCTGGCCGACGACCTGGCCGGCTCGTTGCGCCGCCCCCTCAGGGCTCGCGAGAAGCTGGTGGTGCAGGTGCTCATGAGCCTGATTTTTGCCCTGTGGGCAGCCCGCCAGGTGCAGTACACCCCCTATCCAGTACTGGATGTGCTGCTCTTTACGCTGGTGATAATCGCAGCTTGCAACGCCTTCAATTTCACCGATGGGGTGGATGGCCTGCTGGCCAGTGTGGCAGCGGTCATTTTACTGCCCTTCCTGGGCCTGCCCACGGCCCAGGCCGCGGTGGGGGCTCTACTGGGCTTTTTGTGGCACAACGCCCCCAAGGCCACGGTGTTTATGGGCGATACTGGCAGCATGGCCCTGGGCGCTTTGGCTGCGGGGCTGTTCATCCTCGAGGGCAAGCTCTGGTGGCTACCGTTGGCGGCCCTGATACCAGTGCTCGAGGTACTCTCGGTAATCATCCAGGTAACCTATTTTCGCCGCACCGGCAAGCGTTTCTTCCGAATGAGCCCGCTGCACCACCACTTCGAACTGTCGGGCTGGCCCGAGGGCAAGGTGGTGTTTCGCTTTGTGGTAGTAACGGCGTTGTGCACGGCGTTGGCTATGCATCTGTGGGGAGGCCCGGTATGAGGCGGCTGGTCTATGGGCTAGGGCGTAGCGGCCTCGGGGTGCTCGGTTATCTAAAGAGGCATGGCTTTTCTGCCCACTTCTATGATGATCGGCTCAAACCCGAAGAGGTAGCCCAGGCCGAAGCGCTGGGGTTTAGCCTCGAGCCCGACCCCACCCCAGGCCACTTCCAGCAGGTGATTGCCGCCCCCGGCGTTCCCATCCAGCATCCCCGGCTGGCCGCGCTCAAAGCGGGAGGCGCCGAGATCATCGGTGAGGCCGAACTGGTCTACCGGCATTCGCAAACCCCGCTCATCGGCATCACCGGCACCGCTGGCAAAACCAGTTGTACCCTGTTTACCGGCCACTTTTTGCGCGCCCTGGGCTTCAAGGCCGTGGAGGGTGGTAACATTGACCCCCCCCTGGCGAGCGTGGTAGACGAGGCCGAGGTGGTCGCAGTCGAGATGAGCAGTTTTCAGCTCGAGCGCATCGTGTACTTCCGGCCCAGGGTCGCTGTGCTTTTGCTGCTGGGTGTGGATCACCTCGACCGCCACGGCAGCCTCGAGGCCTACCACGCCGCCAAGCTTAACCTCATCAAGAACCTCACCGCCCAGGATGCCCTGGTCTACAACGCCAAAGACCCCCACATTCTGGCTGGCATCGAAGGCAACCCGGCCCAGCGCTATCCCTTCGAACCCGGCGCTAGCCCCCGTGAGACCAACCTTAACGCAGCCCTGCAGGCAGCCCTGGCCTATGCCCACATTGTCCTACGCGAGCAGCCTGGCCGGGCTTGGGCGGTCGAGCCCAGTGAGCAGGGCCTGGAACCTTTCAGAGCCTTGGCGCCATGGCCTGAGGCCCGCTACGAAGTGTTTGCCCAAATGGGGGGGTTGCAGTTTATAGACGATTCCATCGCAACCCGCATAGACTCGGTACGCACTGCACTGGAAGCCGCGCCTGCTCCAGTGGCCTGGATACTGGGCGGGGTAGACAAGGGCGCACCGGTAGAGGAGCTTTTGGAGGTAGTGGAGCGCAAAGTTGGGCTAATTCTGGCAGTAGGCCAGGATGGCCCCCGCCTGGCCGCGCCCTTCCGGGGCCGGGTAGAGGTAGTGGAGATCGCCGAGCCCGACGGGCGCAAGGCCCTGCGCGAAGCGGTGCTCGAGGCCCGTCGACAGCTTAATCACGGTAGCGTGCTACTGGCTCCTCTCGCCACCTCTTTCGACCAGTTCAAGGATTATAAGGAACGCTCGAGGGTATTCAGGGAAGTGGTATTCGAGTTGGGGGGTAGACGTGGATAGTATTTTGTTGCTGGCCCAGCTTTTGCTATTCGCTCTTTCAGCCCTGGGGGTAGCTACCTCCGACTGGATGCGGGGTGCTCAGGAGCCGCACACTCTGGAAAACCTGCGCAATATCGTTCTTTCGCTGGCTTTAATGCTACTGGTCTCGCGCCTACGCCCCCAATGGGCCCTGTGGGCCGCCCGGCCCGCTTTCCTTCTCTCACTGGGCCTCTTGCTAGCCAACCTGGCGGTGGGGTTTGGACCCGGCAGCGAAAAGCGCTTTATCGATCTACCCTTTACCTCGTTCAACATCCAGGCCTCGGAGCTGGCCAAGCTGGCCGTAGTGCTCTACCTGGCGGCCTTTTTCCACAACAAACCCACCGATTATCCCATCATCGGCCCCATTGTGGCTGTGAGTCTGGCAGCAGGCCTGATCATTGTCTCGCCCGACCTCGATACAGGCTTGTTTATACTGATTTTGTCGGGCTTATTGCTAATGGTTATCGGGGTTCCCTGGCGTCGCCTGGCAGCCATTACCCTCACAGCCTGTATCCTGGCGCTCTCGGTCTCGGGGCTATACCTGCACCGCTTCGAAAAGGTGCGCGACCGCTTCGAAGGTTGGAGCACCTACGTTAGCGGGCGGGTCAACGAGCTGAGCCCAGAGGTCATCCGGGGGCCTTTGTACCAGATTACCCAGGCCCACAAAATCATTGTGAATGCAGGTCTGTTTGGGCAGGGCGTAGGTACCCGTATGCCCAACCTGCCCGAGTCCCACAACGACTTCGTACTGGCTGCCATCATCTGGTCGGGGGGGTGGCTGGCGGGCTTTATGGTCTTGCTGGCCTGGTGGCTCATCCTGGCCCGTGGGCTCCAGATTGCTGCCAACCTAGAAGGCGCTTCCAGTGTGCTGGCCCTGGGCCTGACCCTGTATCTGGTGCTGCAGGCAGCCCTCAATATCGCCGCAGTAATAGGCACCATTCCCATTGGTGGCTCCCCCCTGCCCATGGTCAGCATGGGCGGCAACTCGATGCTAATGGCCGGAATCGCCATGGGCCTCTTGCAGGCGCTTTCGAGGGAGGCCTTCACCCAAACCAGCAAAGCTCGAGGTCAGGAGGTTACTTCATGAACGCCATTCGTACAACGCTGCAAGGAGGTGCATGGTAGTCGTTACCGGGGGCGGCACCGGCGGCCACCTGTACCCAGGGCTGGCCGCGGCCAGGGCTCTGTTAGATGCGGGCCAGCCAGTCACCTACGTGGGGGCTTTGGGGGGCCTCGAGGCCCGTGTGCTGCCCGAAAGCGGCCTGCCTTACCGGCTTATCCCAGCTGGCAAGCTCTCACGTGAGACCCTGCGCCCGGCAGAAGGGGTCAAGGTTTTGCAAGGCCTCCTGGCTGCTCGACAGGTAGTGCACGAGTTAAAACCCAAAGCCGTGCTCAGCATGGGCGGCTACGCCGGCTTTCCAGTGGCTTTTGTGGCGGCTTGGCAGAGCATTCCCCTGGTGATTCACGAGCAAAACGCCAAGCTGGGGCTGGCCAACCGCATCCTAGCGTACTGGGCCAAGCAGATTGCGCTCGCAACTCCCATGCTCCTATCCCCAGCCCTCACTGCCAAAGCCCAGGTAGTAGGCTACCCGGTGCGCGAGGAAAAACGCAGCCAGGCCGAGGCTCGGGCGGCCCTCGGATTAGACCCCGAGCGTCCTACCATCCTGATTCTTGGCGGGAGCCAGGGCAGCAAAGAGCTCAACGAGCGGCTACCCCAGAGGCTCTATCCCCTCTTGGACAAGTGGCAGATCCTGCACCAGTGCGGGGTGCGCTGGGAAACTGAGCTCAAGGCCCTGGAGCGACCGCACTACGTTGTGCGCGGCTATGTGGATAGCGTTCTGGCCTGGAGCGCCGCCGATTTTGCCATCACCCGTGGGGGAGCGGGCACCCTATCGGAGGCCGCTTTCCACCAGGTGCCGGTGCTGGGCGTACCGCTGCCTCGCAATCTGGACGGGGGCGCGCAGTGGGCCAACGTGAGCTTTTATGCCGAGCAGGGCGCAGCCCGGCTGCTTTACTCCTGGGATCGGTTCGAGGCCGAGCTTAATGCTTTGCTCGACCCCTCCACGCGGGCGAATATCCGCGATAAACTCAAGAGGTTGTCGCCAGCCGGAGCAGCCGAGCGGCTGGCCCAGATTGTTTTGGAGGCGGCGTGAAGCATTATCACCTGATGGGCATTGGCGGGATTAGCATGAGCGGGCTGGCCCGCATCCTGCGCAAGGACGGGCACATGGTGAGCGGCTGCGACAGCCAGCTCTCCGACCTGACCCGGCAACTCGAGCGCGAAGGTATCCGGGTCTACCAGGGTCATAGCCCAGCGCATCTGGAAGGGGTGGACGTGCTGGTCGCCTCTACCGCCATCCCGGACAGCGAGCCCGAACTGGCCACCGCCCAGACCCTGGGCCTGCCAGTCTGGCGGCGGATTCAGGTGGTGGCCGAGATTTTGCGGGGCGGTTATAGCCTGGGCGTCACCGGATCGCACGGCAAAACCAGCACCACCTCCATGCTGGCGAGCATTTTTGTGGCGGCCCAGACCGACCCCACGGTGCTGCTGGGAGCCGAGCTGGGCCTGATCGGCGGCAGCGCCAAGGTGGGCTCGGGCCGGTATCGGATTGCCGAAGTGGACGAGTCCGACCCATTGTTCCGTTTTCTGGAGCTGGATGTGGCGGTGATTACCAACCTCGAGCCCGACCACGTATCGCCCGATGGACAGGCCCGCCCCAACTACCACACCTCCTTCGAGGCCCTGCAGGATGCGGTGCGCTCCTTTGCAGGCCGGGCCAAGCACATCATCTACAACGGCGAACCCCGCTGGCACTTATTGGATACGCTCACCCAGGGCCGCCCCCGCAGCAGCTTTGGGCTTTTGGCAGGCGACTGCCACGCCAAAGAGATTGCCCTCGAGCCCTTCGGTAGCCGCTTCGAGCTGGTCTGGCGGGGTCAGGTGCTGGGGCCGGTGCGCCTGCAAGTCCCCGGTGAGCACAACATCACCAACGCCCTGGCCGCCTCGGCGACAGCGCTGGTGGCCGGAATCCCCTTCGAGGCCATCCAGCAGGGCCTCTACCAGTACACCGGGGCCAGCCGCCGCTTTGAAAAAGTGGGCGAGTTGAACGGGGCTTTGATCGTGGACGACTACGCCCACAACGCCACCAAGCTATTCGCGTTGCTCAAAGCTGCCCGCAACACCGGCCTGCGGGTGCGGGCCGTCTTCCAACCCCACCGCTATGGTCGCAGCGAGCAGGAATGGCCCCTGTACGCCCAGGCCCTCGAGCAAGCCGACGAGACCCTCCTCCTCGACGTCTACACCGCCGGGGAGGCCCCCCTCCAGCTCACCAGCGCCCAGATCGCCCAGCGTATGCTCGAGCACCTCAGCGCCAAAGGCTGCCGGGCTTCATACCAAAGCTGGGACGATACCCTCAACTACCTGCGCCAGAGTGCCGCACCGGGCGATCTGATTCTGACCATCGGGGCCGGCAGCGTCTCCAGGCTGGGGCGGCTGCTGGTGGCCGAAAAGGAAGCCGTGTGAGGGGTTGGGGAAAGACCACCGATCTGAGGTAAGAATTTATGAAAATTGCACGCCTGCCACTCGCCAAGCTCACCACCATCGGGGTCGGGGGTGAGGCCGAGGTCTGGACTGTGGAAACCCTGGCCGACTTGGAAAAGGCCACCCAGGCCCCCTACCGGGTGCTGGGCAACGGCTCCAACCTGCTGGTCTCGGATGACGGTGTGCCCGAGCGGGTCATCCGGCTCTCGGGCGAGTTTGCCGAATGGCGCCCCGACCTCGCGGGCTGGGTGGGCGCGGGCGTCCTGGTGCCCACGCTCCTGCAAGCCTCGGCCCGGCTGGGCCTGAGCGGGCTGGAAGGCTTGCACGGGGTTCCGGCCCAGGTCGGCGGCGCGGTCAAGATGAACGCCGGCACCCGCTTCGGCGAGATGGCCGACGCCCTCGAGCTTGTCGAGCTGTACCACGACGGCGGCCTGCACGTGTACCGGCCCTCGGAGCTGGGTTTCCGCTACCGGCATTCCGATCTGCCGGAGGGCAGTATCGTCACCCGCGTCAAGCTACGCCTGACCCCCTCCACCGAGGAAGCCGTACGGGCCAAAATCGCTCTGGTAGACGCCGCCCGCAAAGGTCAGCCCAAGAAGAAAAGCGCGGGCTGCGCCTTCAAGAACCCCCCCGGCGACTCGGCAGGGCGTTTGATTGATGCGTGCGGGCTCAAAGGAACCACCATCGGCCGGGCCATGATCAGCCTCGAGCACGGCAACTTCCTGGTCAATCTGGGTGGGGCCACCGCTGCCGAGATGTACACGCTCATCCGGAAAGTGCAGGCGGTACTTCCGCTCGAGGTCGAGTGGGAAATTTGGGGCCAGATAGCCGTAGGTACCGAGGTGGGCCGATGAAAAACCGCATGAACACAAGTGAATGGGAAAGCGCAACAGTTAGGTTTGTGCATCCAGGCTCCCGTGCACAGCGTGCCGTACGCCCACAGGGGGGTGGACATGGTTAGAGCCCTGCTCGCGGCTTTGCTGCTGGCTACCCTGGGGGTTGGCTCGCGGGTGGTGTTGCCTGTCGAGCAGATCGAAGTGGTGGGTAACAAGCAGCTCTCCTCCACCCATATCCAAAAGATCACCGGTCTGAGACCAGGCGAACCCTGGCTTTGGGCCTGGCCCTTCAAGCTTAGGCCTTTACTGGATAACCCCTGGGTGCTTTCGGCTACCCTCGAGCGCCCTGCGCCAGGGCGGCTTCGCATTGTGCTGCAAGAGCGCAGTTCAGTTGCCAACATCCTGCTCGACAATAGGCGCCTGGGGCTGAGCCCGGATGGCGTCCTGTTGCCCGATGCCCCACCCCAAACCCCACTGCTTGTGGGTCGGGGCGAAATTCCCTTGGACGACCTGTTGCAGTTGGTTCAAACTTTCCCTGGTGCAAAGCAAATCCGCTACGATGTGGGGGGTTATCAGGTCTTGGGTGAAAGACTTAATGTCTGGGGTCGAAGCGTCAAAGAGTTGCAAGATTGGGCCAAAGTCCGCAGAATAGGCAAAAGTGACGCAAGCCCTGTACTTGCGCACCCCGCCGTTGGGTCGGATGGCCCTGTATACGTGTATTCTTGGGGGGTGAGTGCTCGCCGATGATTCTTGTAGGTTTAGACGTTGGAACCACCAAAGTGACTGCGGTCATCGGTGAACTGTCTTCGGACGGTATCCTGGACATTATTGGGGAGGGTACGGTACCTTCTCAGGGGCTCAAGCGTGGGGTGGTCACCAACCTCGAGCGCACCACCGAGTCCATCCGTCAGGCCATTTTCCAGGCCGAGCGAGTGGCCGGGGTCAAAGCCGAGCAGGTCTGGGTGGGGGTGGCTGGGGCCCATGTGCGTAGCGTAACCAGCCACGGGCTGGCTGCTATCCGGCGGGGCCAGCAAATCACCGCCACCGATGTAGAACGGGCCATCGAGCAGGCCAAGGCTTATCCCTTCGAGGGCGACTATGAGCTCATCCATGCTCTACCGCTGGAGTTTCGGGTAGATGGCCAGGAGGGCATTCGCGACCCCATCGGCATGGCCGGGGTACGCCTCGAGGTTGACGTCCACCTTGTAGCCGGTAGCAAAGGCCCCCTCACCAACCTGCGCAAGGCCGTGGAGGATGCTGGCCTGGAGCTACAGGGCCTGGTGCTGCAAGCCTATGCCTCGGGACTGGCGGTACTCTCGCCCGAAGAACTCTCCATGACCGTCATGCTGGTGGATATCGGTGGGGGCACCACCGATGTGGCGGTCTTCCGCCAGGGGCGGCTGGCCCACTCAGCGGTGATTCCCCTGGGCGGTGACCACGTCTCGCAGGACATCGCCAAGCTGCTGCAAATCCCGGTGGAGGAAGCCGAGCGGGTGGCCAAAAAGTACGGCGCGGCCCTGCCCGAGCTGGCCGACCCCGAGCTGGTACTAGAGGTCAGCCAAGAAGGCTCTGCCCAGATCTCCTACCAGGCCCCCGACCTAGCCCGCATCATCCGTCCACGCCTGCGTGAAATCCTGCATCTGGCTCGCCAGAGCGTGGACGAAGCCCTGGGACCTCTGGAAATTACTGTGGGTAAGGTAATTGTAACCGGCGGAACCAGCATGGTTCGCGGTTTGGAGGAGCTGGCCCGCAAGCAGTTCAACCTGCCGGTGCGACTGGGAAAACCCATCGGCGTGCAGGGTCTGACCGACGTGGTGGCCTCCCCTACCCACGCCACGGCGGTAGGCCTGGTTCGACACGCAGCCAACCTGGCTACACAGTCGCCTGTGACCCGCAGCCATCGCCCCAGTCGTAGCAAGGCCAGCCAGACCAGCAAACCCCTGCTCAACACCGAGAGTGCCAGTGGGCTCTGGGAGCGACTCAAAGGGATGTTCAAAAACTTCTTTTAGCTTTTGTATTGGTAAAGTAGTCTAGTGCAATAACACCAGGAGAGATTATGGGTGACGTACAGATTAAAGTTATCGGCCTTGGCGGCGCAGGCAACAACGCAATCAATCGCATGATTGAATCGGGCCTGACCGGCGTTGAGTTTATTGCAGCCAATACCGACGCGCAGGTACTGGCCACCAGCCTGGCCGAAGTACGCATCCAATTGGGCGACAAGCTTACACGGGGTCTGGGCGCCGGCGCCAACCCCGAAATCGGCGAAAAAGCTGCCCAGGAGGCCGAGGAGCTGGTGAGCGAGTACCTCGAGGGCGCCGATATGGTCTTCATCACCGCAGGGATGGGCGGTGGAACCGGCACGGGCAGCGCACCTGTGGTAGCGCAAATCGCCAAGAGCCTGGGCGCTCTCACGGTTGGGGTGGTCACCCGTCCCTTCTCCTGGGAGGGCCCCCGTCGCCTGCGGGCTGCCGAAGAGGGCATCAAGCGCCTTCGGGAACAGGTTGACGCCATGGTGGTCATCTCCAACGACCGACTGCTGGGGGCCCTGGACAAAAAGGTCTCGGCCAAGGACGCCTTCATGATTGCCGATCGGGTGCTCTATCACGGGGTCAAGGGCATCACCGATGTAATTAACCTGCCCGGCCAGATCAACCTCGACTTCGCCGACGTGCGCACTCTGCTCACCGGGGCTGGCCAGGTCTTGATGGGCATTGGCGCAGGCCGGGGCGAAAATAAAGTGCAAGAGGCCGCCCAGTCGGCCATCCAAAGCCCCTTGCTCGACCGCTCGGTGGACGGGGCCCGCAAGTTGCTTATCAACGTAGTGGGCGACGAGGACATCTCGCTCTTGGAAGCCAGCAGTGTGGTCGAGCAAATTCGGGAAGCCACCGGTATGGAAGACGTGGACGTACTCTACGGCCTCACCTATGACAACCGCGCCCAGGACGAAATGCGGGTAATTCTGATCGCTGCGGGTTTTAATGAGAGCGCCGTGGTCGCCAAACCCGGCGGGCGCCTACCGATGGACTTTCCCACCAGCAACGTTGACCTTGGCAACTTCGATATTCCAGCTTTCATCCGCTATGGCGATGGGGACTACCCACCCAAGCGCGGCAACTAGTAAACCCACAGCGTCCCGAGCCTTAAGCAGTACAGCCTGTCTCAAAGCCTGCCTCCGGTCATCCTTATTAGCAGCTGTTATCGGAAATGACCGCAACACAGAAGAGGGTTCGACAGGCTCAGTCACCCTTGCAATGGATAAATCTGGGAAGCGATGATGGTTCTAAGAAAGAGCATCGCCCTTCGCTACGCGGATCAATTCAGTTTGCTATCACCCTCTCGAGGCAGCCAATGGGCAGCGAAACAAGCCAGTCTGGTAGTAGCATGGTTGTCCTAGGCATTGACCCCGGCATCACCAATCTGGGCCTCGGCATAGTGGAGCAGGTAGGCACACAGGCCCGGATGCTCTATGCCGAAGTGGTTAGAACCACCCACGGCGAACCAGCTCCAGCCCGAGTAGGTAAGCTATACCGCGCAGTTTACCAAGCCGCCATCAACTATCGTCCCCAAGCCGTCGCTGTAGAAGAGCAGTTTTTTTACCGGCAAAACGAGCTGGCCTACAAGGTGGGCTGGGCCATGGGGGCGGTCTTTCTGGTGGCCGACCAGCTCGAGATTCCGGTCTATGGTTATGCCCCCCCCAAAGTCAAGCAAGCCCTGGTGGGCACGGGCCAGGCCGACAAACAGCAAGTGGCCTACATGGTGCGGGCCCTGCTGGGCCTGAAAAAACCCCCCACCTCCACCCACCTGGCCGATGCTCTGGCTATTGCCCTAACGCACTGCTTTTATCAAAAGCTCGCACCAGGCAAACCCGTGAGCTAAAGACCTCGCTGGATGCAGATATGAACAAAGCTGGCAGCTGGCCCGCTCTACAATGTTTGTTGCTATGAATCGTCTAATTGGCGTCATGGTCTTTGTCTTGATATGCGGTTCTGCTTTGTCGCAGGGTGTGCGCAGCCTGGGTATGGCTGGCCTGGTTTTACCCGGCCCCGAGGCCGCATACCTCAACCCAGCTTACGCGGCCTATCCCGCAGGTCAGTATGGAAGAGATCAAGGCTTCCGGCTGCCGGTGGGGTTGCTGGGCCTGTTGTTGCGCCCCGAAAGTAGCCCGCTACCTGCCCTCTCTGGTCTTTCCAATCTCACCAACGAAAACAGCCCCTTCGACCTGCTTACCTTCTACGACCAGTTCACCTACCTGAACGAATTTCTGATCAACCCCGCCTCCTCAAAAGCCTTCATCAATCCCGATACAGGCTACCCGGAAATCCAGATCAGCGTAGAGGCCAACAAAATCCAGGTCACCGACTACCGGGGCAACCCCATACCGCTTGACCTGGGGCTGGGAAGCCAAGCCTCCATTAGCACTACCAAAGCCCTCACACCCACCCCTCTTTTGCGGGTACCGCTGGCCCTGGAAAACAACCTTTACCTAGATTTTGGCCTTTATGCTGGGGGTTTTGGCCTGGGTCTCTCACCCAACGATAATTTGCGCCAGGCCTTGCGGAACAACCAGCTTCAATCCAATACCGAGTACGCCTTAATCCTTGATACAAGCGCACAGGCTGGTATCAGCGTGGGGTTTGGCTATGCCACCCGCCTACCCGATCTACCCATTCCCGATCTTGGGTCGGCCAGGCTGTATGTGGGCACCAGGGGTGAGGCCTTTTATGGCCTGGCCTACCTCGAGGGCAATCTGAGCATCGGGGTTCAGACCGATGCTCAGGGGCGAATCGACCCCAACCAGCCGCCGGTATACAGAGGTACAGCCTTCTACACCATCCCCGGCAATGGTAGCGGCTTTGGGGCTCGGGCCGATCTGGGGGTGGCCGTGGAAGTACAGGGCACCACGGTGGGGCTGGGTATTCGCAACGCCCTTGGCTATACCCGCTGGATCGGCACCGAGCTGCAGTGGAGCGGCTCATCCATGAGCCCCACCTCGGCCCCGGGTGAGCGCAGCAGCTTTGGCTTCGTACCTGCCTTCTTCCTCAACGCTGCCACGCAAGTACCCCTCGAGACCGGCTCGCTGATGGTAGGGGGCGACCTGGGTTACGAGGGTAGCCTGTACGGCCGGGTTGGCGGCGAGTACAGCCTGGGGCCCACCCGCTTGCGCGCTGGACTGGGCTTCGACAATGGCTTCCGCTTCGGACTGGGAGCAGGCTTCGTAGGCCCCGGGTTCAGTCTGGACACTGCTCTCACCACCCACCGCGCCCCCATCGTAGGCAATACTGTGTTCGGCATCGCTCTGAGCCTTGGTTTCAACTTTTGAGGTGCACCATGCCCAGACTCATCATCACCCTATTGCTACTACTCCTGGTCGGGTGCAGCGCCAGCACCCGCTACACCTTCAAGTTTGATATCCTCAGCTTTATCCCGCAAAACCAGCGCAGCCTCAACATCCCCTCCGGCTATTACCTGGTGGTGTATCCTGGCCTCGAGGGCCAGTTAGTACCACTGCCTATAGCACTAGATATCCTTGAGCGAGGCCAGATTTCTATTCAGGGCAGCCTGACCAACACCGGTGCCATCCCCATGACCGGAAGCTATGAGATCCGGCTGGCTCCCGAAAGCGACACCAACCTCAACGACAACTCCGGCGGAGATGTGGGCCTGGGCAACACCAGCTTCAACGTTGCGGCTGGGCAAAGCCAGAACATTTCGACCACAGTAAGCCTGAGTGCATCCGAAAACAGCGTGGCATTCAATATCATCAAGTCCGGATCTTTCCGAATTGCCATTCGGGTCGAGGCCAATAGCAACGGAGGCCGTTTCGATCTTAGCGCTGCAGAGGCAAAAGTAACCGGGCGGCCCTTTGCTGTGATCAAATAGCGTCAGGTTTGGTGGCAAGCCACCGGGTCTGGCATCAAGCGCGCTGGGGGGTATCCAAGTACCCCCCAGTATTCCCGGAGCAGTACGTCGGCGCTAGTTGACTGGGCTTTCACCTATCTGGCGGCGAGCCAACACGATTTCCTTGGTCGGGATACGGCTGTGAATAAACCAAAAACCCACCACCCCAATCAATAAGACCAGTACCTTAGCCCAGAATACCGGGATAAAGAAAATAGCGCTTGTTAGTGCAAAAAAACTCAGCATGCAGAGTGCGAAAATCTTGGCCCGCCGCGACATTCCAAGTCCGTTGCGGTAATCCCGCACAATGGGCCCCACCTTGGGTAGGTTAAGTATCCAGTTGAGGAAGCGCTGGCTACTTCTGGAAAAAAAGTACGCAGCCAAGATAAAAAACACCGTAGAGGGCATCCCAGGCACCACCGCGCCGACAAAACCCAGACCTGCAAAGAAAAATCCGAGGGAAAGCCAAAGGGGCTGTAAGGGGTTGATAGGCGGCTTCATAGCTTTTAGATAGTATGCCAAAAAAGCAGTGGGGATAAATGTACTAGGCTTTAGCTATAAAAGCCTGTGACCCCAATACATGTGCCCAGCCCCCTACTGCGCCTAACCCAGATCCCAAGATACCGGAAGACCGAGCACGAGTGGGAAAACCGGATGTTGATGTGGTTGATGAGCTTGTCAAAGCAGCCTGATGGCCCTGGGCAGCCGGCGAACGAGCATTCTGGCGACAGCGCAGCGGGTCAAGTACCCGCAGAACACCCGAAAGTACCGAACCGCTTTGGAAAATAGAAACCACCCGTCCAGGCCACAGAGTATCGCTTCTTCTGGTTCTTGGGTTCGCAGCTGGCAGCTTTAACCAGGAGAGGCTCGGCCGATCCCCACAGGTCGGTTAGTTAAGGGCTGCGGCTCCCGCACCTTGTGAAAACAACTAGATTCCACGCACACACTGACCGGCTGCCAGCGGTTGACTGTGAACTAGCTAGCTGCCGCTACACGGGCGAGCACCTGGCGGCTTACAGCCTTTAGGGTTTCGAAAACCCCTGTACCGTTGGTAGCAATAGCCTCAAAGATAGGCAGGCGCATCTCAGGGTCTATCACCGCCTGAATCATCTCGACCGGCAGGGCGTCCGGGGCGTCACGCTTGTTGGCCTGGAGCACGATGGGGATATCTTCTACCTTAATGCCGTACTCCGCTAGGTTCTCGCGCAGGTTACGCATAGACTCGGCATTGGCCCGCAGGCGGTTAGGGGCCGAGTCGGCCACAAATACAATGCCGTCTACGCCCCGCAAAATTAGCTTGCGGCTGGCGTTGTAAAACACCTGACCCGGCACAGTGTAAAGGTGAAAGCGGGTTTTAAAGCCCTTTACCTCGCCCAAGTCCACCGGTAAAAAGTCGAAAAACAGGGTGCGTTCGTCTTCGGTAGCCAGTGAAACCATCTCGCCTTTGCGGTTTTGCGGCACCTGCTGGAAAACCCATTTGAGGTTGGTGGTCTTACCGGACATACCGGGGCCGTAGTAAACAATTTTGAAGTTGATTTCCCGGGCGGCAAAGTTGATCGTGCTCATAGTTAGTTACCAAACAGTTCATCCAAAAGGGCACTGGCCCCATCGCGGTACTCGTGGTCAATTCCAAGGGTTCCGGGCTGAACCAAAGCGTCTTGGGTGATGACCTCGAGCGACTGTGCGGCCCGCTTGCCAAACAGCTTAATCCGTCCGACCGGGGCCGAGTTATCGAAGATGATGACCAGTAGGGCCAGCTCGCCCACTTCTTCGGCGTAGAGACCGTAGGTAGCACCCTGATGCAAAAGTTCGTTGAAACGAGGCTCACCCAGCATTTTGGCCAAAGCTTGGGTAGCGGCTGCGTTACCGGCAATTAGGGTTGCGAGCGAGTCCAAAGCAGGGGGCCGAGGTGCCCACAAGGCTTCTTTGTGTGCAAGTACGAAACCCTTCCGGTCAAGCAGCAGCACGTAGCGGGCCCCGCTCTCACGGAGCAGCTCCTCGAGGACGTGTGCAGCCTTTTCGTAGGCGCCCCCAAAGAGTGCGATGGCAGGCTCAACCATAATGGGCCCAGTGTAACATGCATGAGGCGTCTATCCCTGTGATGAATTACGCTGAGTTGGCAAGGTTCTAATGCCAGCCTCGAGTGAGCCGCCACCGAATGGTAGCGAAATAGCCCAGCCGGAGCTACCGCATAGCAGAAAACAATAACACTCCTTGGTAGAAAAGGGTTTTCTCCGTCGAGCCAAGCGAGGGGCATGCCTTGTTTCGGCAAGCTCATCGCCATAGGGTTCAAAAAAGGGTTCAAATAGATAGCCTCTAAGATTTGATGACGGCTTTTTTAGCCCAGCATACAAAGAACAAATCTATACACCAAGGCACTAAACTGGACTGGGGGCCTAGACTTGAAGCACCTGTACGTTCACGTCCCATTCTGCCCTACCATCTGCCCCTACTGCGATTTTCACGTAGTTCGTCGGCATGGTGGGGTGGTAGAAGTCTATTTAGAGCGTTTAGCTCAGGAGGCTCAGGTTCTTTTTGAGCAATACCCGGGCCCGCTGGAAACGCTTTATCTGGGCGGGGGTACCCCCAGCTTCTTACGCAACCACGAGCTGGAGGCGCTTTTTCGCGCCCTGCCTTGGGGCCTCGAGGGGGCCGAGGTCACCCTCGAGGCCAACCCCGGCACACTCAACGCCGAGCGCCTCCGCCTGCTGCGCGACTTAGGGGTCAACCGCATCTCCCTGGGGGTGCAGAGTTTTCAGGATACCGTGCTCAAGGCCCTGGGCCGCGCCCATGGGCGTAAAGGCGCGCTACGGGCAGTAGAGCTATGCCTCGAGGCCGGTTTCCGCACCTCTTTAGACCTAATTCTGGGCCTCCCCGAACAGAATGTGGAGGCCGATCTCACGCAAGCAGTGGCCCTGGGCGTGGAGCACATTTCGGCTTATACCCTACAAATCGAGCCCGGAACGCCCTTTGCCTTGACGGATCTCGCGCCCGACCCGGACGCTGAGGCCCAGGCTTTCGCGCTGGCTCAAACGCTGCTGGGGCAGGCCGGTCTGGTGCGCTACGAGGTTTCTAACTTCGCTCGTCCCGGCCAGGAAAGCCGGCACAACCTGGCCTACTGGCGCAACACCTTCTGGGGGGGAGTTGGGCCTGGAGCCACCGGGCAGCTTGCCGGGCGTGATACCTACGCCTTCCGATATACCAACCCCCCTCTACCGCGCTGGTTACAGGGCGAGGGGCCTTTGGTAGAGCAAGTCTCGAAGCTCGAGCACATCAAAGAATCCATCATGTTGGGCTTGCGGCTGGCTCAGGGAGTGGACATCGGGCAAATCGAGCAGCAGTGTGAAATGAACCTATGGTACGCCCTGGAGCCCGCAGTGCAGGCCTTGTACCGCGATGGGCTTCTGGAGGTACAGCAAAAGAGAATTCGAACAACTGACCTAAGCACCCTTCATCCCATTATCTTGCGTCTTTGGGACGCACTGGAGGCAAAAGCGTTGCATGGGTAGCCCTCAGCCCGACTGCATTAAGGAAATATTCAGGGCCTCAAAGTCGCGCAGGGCCTCGAGGGCATTCGGGTAGCGCTGACGTATATCCTTGGAAATAAGGCGATCCAGGAAGCTCTGTAGTTCTGCGGTAACAATCAGGCCGGTATCCGGTGCGGCTACCAGGGGTGGTGGGGCAAGGTTAAGGTGGGCATTCATCACCTCGACTGGCTCACCCACAAAAGGCAATTCACCGGCAACGGCCCAGTACAGCAGAATACCAGCCGAGTACATGTCCGATGCCGCAGTGGGTGATTGCCCACGAATTTGTTCTGGGGCAATGTAGGCTATGGTGCCCAAGCGAACCCTCTGGCTAAAACGCTCGCTCTCTGGGCCAGACAGGTCAAAATCTACCAGGCGGGCCTCTCCAGTCCCGTCTACCACAAGGTTATCCGGCTTGACATCGCGGTGAACCAAATTCTGAGCGTGCATATGCGCAAGGGCCTCGAGTAGATGCCTGAAAACCACCAGCACCTTTGCAGGGTTGCCCTTTCGCCACTCCGACATACGGCTACCGGGAGCAAAAGCTAGCAGCACTGCCGGATTTTCGCCGCCATCGTGCGGCACAGCCAGGCGTGCTAGAACAGGGTTGATGCGCGGGTGCTTGAGCCGCTGACCCACCTTCCATTCACGATCAGCCCGTCCCTCGAAACCCTTGGGAAAAACCTTCAGCGCATAGGGGGCGCCGTGTATATCGAAGGCCAGGTACACCGTCGCCAACGCCCCACGGGCAATCGGTCGGACGACCTTGTAGCGGCCTTCCAAGGTAATTCCGGCTAACCCCACAACCATCACTATACCGATTTTGTCTGGCGCTTGGGGTTAATTGACCGCCGTAGACGAAATAGAATAAGCAAATAACAAGCTCGGTATAAGAAGTACGCCATCTTTTGAAGCTGGCCAGGCTTTACAAGATCGTGCTTAAAGAAGGCCCGGCAAAAACGAATCTGCTCAGCTTAGAATTCCTGCTAAGGAGGTTACTACATGCGTGGTCTAGTGCTATCTGGGGGTGGTGCCAGGGGGCTCGCCCATATTGGGGTGCTTGAGGTGCTCGAGGCCCAGGGGTTTGAAGCCGAGGTAGTTGCTGGCACCAGCATGGGGGCGGTCGTAGGAGCACTCTACGCCTCAGGCAAAAAACCCCCGGAGATCCTCGAAATTGCCCGTTCAACACCCTGGTTGCGCCTGCTGGATCTGGTTCCTCGTCCAGGGCTCATATCCCAGCGGGGCCTGAGGGAATTTCTGGCCAGACACCTGCCCACAAGGTTCGAGCAGCTTTCAAAAAGGCTGGTGGTGACGGCGGTAGACCTCGAGGCTGGCCGGCTGGCCTACTTCTCGGAAGGCGACCTGACCGGGGCTGTGCTAGCCTCTGCCGCCTACCCTGGCCTGGTGGCCCCGGTACCCTTTGAGGGCCGAACCTATGTGGATGGCGGCGTGCTTGACAATTTGCCTGTAGACGCCGCCCGCTTTATGCGAGCCAGGTACGTACTGGCCGTAGACGTAACCCCGGAGATACGCTTACCTGGGGTTCCACGCTCGTCTATCGGGCAGGTGCGAAGGGCCATCGACATTATGCAAAACCACCTAACCGCAGCGCGCCGCTCGCTATATCCACCCGAGCTTTATATTCGTCCCGAACTGCCTGGAGTTGGCATCGAGCAATTTGGGCGACTCGAGGAAATTGTCGAGGCTGGCCGCAAAGCAGCTGCTCAAACCCAGCTCAGGTTTTAGTTCGCCGCTATAGGGGAAGCGAGCATGGCGCACACGAAAGCCCCTGGCCTCGAGCTGCTTCATCCCGTGTCCAATACCAAATTCGCAAATCAAGCCGACTTTTCGGGCCAATCCTGTCGGGTGTGCGTTATGCTATGGGCCGGGCAGTAGCCGCGACGAAAGGAACTTTTGCGATGTACAGGTTTTTGGACTACCTCTTCAAAGAATGGTTTCGCCAGGTAGGCGAAGCGCTTTTACTGGCTTTTCTGGTTACTACGTTCGTGTTTACAACAGTGGGCGTGGTCGGTAGCTCGATGAATCCCACACTGCTCAACGGTGAGCGGGTGTTCGTGCCCAAGTACGAGACCTGGCTGGTGCGCTTTGGACTAATGCAGTGGCGGCGGGGCGAGATAGCTATCGTCAAGCCCCCCGAAGGAACGCCCAATGCGGTGGCTCAATTTCCAGTGTTGGGTTTTCAGTTTCGGGCTTTTTTCATCAAGCGCATCATTGGTCTTCCAGGAGACGAAGTAAGCCTGCGAGAGGGCGTGGTTTACATTAATGGCCAGCCTATTAACGAAGTCCATATCACCGCTTCCCTTAATCCGTACCCCGATAGCTATCCCTTAGTGTGCTACGAAAATGAACGTTTGACTGCTTTATATACCCAGCAGCAGGTGCGTTTTACCCCAGATACATTACCCGACTATCTCAAGCCTACCCTCGAGATGCTGACACCCCCTAGCCCTGAAGACTTAGAAAAAAGCCGAACAGGCGAGCATTGCTTTACCGGGTCGCTCAAGCTCAAGCCCGGCTATTACTTTGTGATGGGCGACAACCGCACCTTTGGGGGCTCGGAGGATTCGCGCACCTTTGGCCCGGTACCTACCGCTGCAATTGCTGGTCGGGCCAATGCTGTCTGGTGGCCCCTAAACCGTATCCGCGGCCTGGATATCCCTGAAGGTTTCAAGGGCTTGTAGCGCTGTATGGCCGCATGATAGCTGTAATACCTAAGACAATCGGCAAACAAACAGCTCTAACGCCGGGCTCAAAAAAGCAGTCTTCGAGCAAAAAATCTTAATATCCTGCGGTTGCTGAGCTTTTCGAAGCAGGGCACACACCTCACTGCAGCGAATGAGCCGAATCCGGTATCATAGCGTTTTCAGCCAGGGAAGCATCTGGAGCAGGTTGGAGACCTCGAGGTCGGCGGGGTACTGGGGGTTTTTGGCCTTGAAGCCGCGCTCGACCCAGACCGACTTCATCCCGGCTGCTATCGCACCAGCTACGTCGCGCTCGGGGTTATCGCCTACCATCACACACGCTGAAGGCTCGACTTCCAGCATATTGCAGATGTGTTCAAAGATACCCCGCTCGGGTTTGCCAGTATCGAGCTCCCCCGAAATCACTGCGGTCTGGAAGCGATCCAGCAAGCCAAAGCCCTCGAGCTTCTCTCGCTGCAAATCGGGCACGCCATTGGTAACGATGCCCAGTTTGTAGTTCGAAAGAGCCTTGAGTAGCTCGTCAATCTCGGGATAACGCGGGTAGAGCCGCCGCTCGCTCAAATAGCGGTGGGCTAGGGCTTCGCTAAGAGCGTCGTCGTGGATGTTCTGTTGGGCCAAGGCCTCGTTCCACACGGCCACACGGAAAGAAGGGGCCCAGTCGTGCAGGATTTTTAGGGCCGGGTGGGTCTGGGTCTCGTAGCGCGCCCACAACCCCTCCCCTGCGCTGTGACCGATGCGTTGGGTATAGTCAAATACCGGCGAGGCTTTCCACAGCCGCACCGTGGCTTCCTCGGCATCCTGAATAAGGCGGGGGATGTCCAGGCTGTACCAGGAGGCTGCATAAAAGGCACAGCTTCGCAGGGCATGCAACGAGACCGGGTGATCCAGAATCAGGGTTTCGTCGAGGTCGAAAAGGACAGCACGAATCACCCCACAATCCTATACCAACTCTTCAAGCGTGCGACGCAAAAAGCGCCACTCGGCAAACCGGCTGCTGCAAATGCAATCCATTGGGGTAGCGCACGAATGGAACCTGCTCCTGGATAGCTAGCTTGAGCTTTTTACCGATGTGCTGTAAGAGAAAACTGTCCCCCAACCCGCTCCAGGCCAAAGAAGCTGGTGGTACACCCGCAGGTCTTTACGCAAAGCTTGGCGGCTGCTCGAGACTGCTCAGCCCAACCTCTGGCTATGACTGATTCAACCAGAGATCCCCAGGGCCACCAGCCTGCTTAATCCCTACAAATACGTGCTATCTCAAAAACAAACCAGCCGATGCCGCCCGCATCAGCTGGTCTTCAAAGTAGCCAAATAGGGCTTTATAGCAAGCCAGCCTCGCGCAACAACTTGAGCGCAGTATCAAGGGGTAGCTTTTCAAAGTCTACTTTGGGGCTTTTAGCCACCGCCTGGTTGATAGGGAGCAAGCTCGAGGTGAGCACAACGCCCTTAGTCACCGGGTACTCGATGATCTCGCTGGCGAAGAACTGCTGCCCTTTGGGCGAAAGCAACCACAGCAAGAAACGGTTGGCCGAGGCCGGGTTCTTGCTGGTTTTGAGAATGCCCGCACCGGTCACCAGGGCCAAACCGCCCACGTCGCCATCGGCAAAGTAGTAGGTAGCTATGGGCTGGCCCGCCCGCACATAGCGTTGGATGTAGTAGTGGTTGGTAGAGCCCAGGTCAATCTCGCCCGCACGAATAGCCTCCATCATGGCCGGGTTGGAGGCGTAAGATTTAGGCTCGAGGGCCTTCATCTCGGAAATCCACTGCCGTGTGCGGGCCTCGCCATACTGCGCAACCATGGCCGCAATCATGTCCTGGAAGCTGCTGTAGGTTGGTGTCCAACCAATGCGCCCTTTGTACTGGGTGAGCTTAGGGAGATCCATAATGCTCTTGGGCAGGTCTTCTGGCTTGACCCGGCTGGGGTTGTAGGCCAAAACCCGCAAGCGAATGGTCAGGGGTACCCAAAGGCGGCTGGCCGGTACGAAGTGGCTGGGGATACGCGTGATGGAGTCGCCCAAGCGCACCAAAAGTCCCCGCTCGGAAGCCACTCCCAGGGCCCCGGCAGTATTGGCCCAGAAAACATCGGCTGGGCTGCGGCGGCCCTCTTCCTGGAGGGCAGCCAGAATCTCGGCGTCGCGCCCGTAGCGCACGTTGACTTTAATGCCGGTCTCGGCCTCAAACTGCTTCACCAACGGCTCGACCAGCCCTTGCCCGCGGCCTGTATAAATGGTGAGACTTTGTTGTTGGGCCTGAGCCAGGCTCAGTACAGCCAGCAAAACGGTTGCTAGAACAGGATATCTGCGCACTATCTTCCTCCTGGGACTGCTTTTCAAGCCGTTTCCGGCTCGAGGGTGAGTCTATAGAAGGCCACATCTAAAGTCAAGTATTCCGGTCGGATTTATGCAATATTGATACTGATATTCATTCGCAAAAACCTGGCGGCAACCCTGGATTCAGTCTGCAACTGGCTTTTAGCGTAGACTTGATGGCATGGGCAGGTTTTTCACCCCCTCAACTGTTCGTGCCATCGGTCAAATTCTGGCCGTCTCGTATCCTTTGCTGGCCCTCTCGGCAGGAGCTCGCTCAATCTATCAGCTCTTTTTCAAACCCGGTGTAACCGACTACTTCCCTCCTACCCTCTCAGCCATTGCTGCGGCCATCTACCTGGTAGCGACCGTGGCATTTATAATCCGCAAACCCTGGGCCTGGTGGGTTTCGGTTGTAGCTCTCAGCATCGAAATGGTGGGGGTACTCCTGGTGGGCACCCTCAGCCTGCTCATGCCCGAAGTAATAGGTCGCACTGTCTGGCACGACTTCGGCGTCGACTATGGCTTCCTGCCCCTGGTGCAACCCCTACTGGGCCTGGTCTGGTTGTTCTGGCCCGACAACCGCAGGCTCTTTATCACTTCAGCCCGCCCATCATCCCCGTTGTAGGGCTCAGGTTGCGGCAGGTTCGCGGGGCCGGATGGCCTCGGCCACAAATGCCCATAGAACACCCAGCAGAAGACCCAGCACCCCGGCCACAATGGTAAATAACGCCGGCCTGGGGAAGCTGGGCCGCAGCGGCTCGGTAGGAGGTACCAAGACCTGTACCAGCAGGGCCTGGCTCACCAATTGGTTGATGGATTCGGGCTGTTTCAAAAAGTCGGTTAAGGTGCCAATGCGGGCCTCGAGCTGGGCAATTTGCGAACGCAGGCGCGACTCGTCGAGGCTCAGGCTGGTGTAGGCGGGGTTGGTAGCGCGTGCGGTCTGGGGGTCGGTGCCCCGGGCCTCGAGGGCTGCCGCCACGGTTGGGTTGGAGGCAACCGGGTCTGGGGCCGTGCGAAGCTGGGCCTGGATGCCCTTCAGACCATCCTGGGCGGCTCGCAAGTCGAAGCGGGCCTGGGTCAGGGCCGCCCGCAGATTGGACTGGGCGCCCTCGAGCAGGTTGCGCTCGAGGTACTTCCGCGCTACCTCCAGAATCAGCCCGGCCCGGGCCTCAGCCTCAGCCGCGGTGCTGCCCTGGGCTGTTAGAAACAGCAATCCCCGCTTCTCGTCGAAGCGGGCTTTGTAAAAGCGGGTGGGGTTGTCTTCGCCCAGCTGATTGGCCAGCAGCCGGGTTCCAAGCAAGTCTACAAACCCCTGGGCCAGGCCCGACAGCGAGGGAAGGTTGTTTAGCGGGCCCTGGCTGGACTGGTTGGAGATGGATAGGCTCACCACCACCTGGCTGGTGTAGGTTTTGGGCCAGAGCAGGCTAAAGGCCAAGGTAAGCAAGGCCAGCCCCAAGGTCACACCGACGATAAGCCGGCTGCGGCGCTTGAGGATCAGGTACAGGTCGCGCAGGGAAATCTCGTCAGAAGAAGAAGTTGCTTCACTCACATCGGTATTGTACATGCCCCAGTGCCCAACCTACTGCAATCCACAGCGTGCCAAACACCCCCGCATAAAAATAGCTATAGTCGAGAATATTTAGCCCCAAGGCTAAAACCCATAAGGCTACTACCGGCCAGCTTCGACCTGCTACCAATCGGTAGAGCACCCCCACATTCAGAAGCAAAAAGGCCACCAGCAAGGTAATCCCTCCCTCGGCAAGCAACGACAATACCAGGTTGTGGGCATGGGTCGGAAGCTCGATGAAGTCCGGTGGCGGATTTTGCAGAAAGAAAAGAGGAAAATGGCTCCATCCTATACCCCACACTGGGTGTTGCAAAAAAGCCTCCCAGGCCACCTGCCAGAACTGCAAACGAGACTGTCCGCTGGAGTCCAGACCAAGCTGACCCAACCGGCCCAGCACCTCGGGCCAGCGCCAAAATACCAGCATCGAAACTCCCAGCGTTAGGAGCACCCATCGCCGTCCCCTAGGCAAACTCCAAACCCAGAAAAGACCCAGTGCCAGCAATGCCAGAAAGGCCGTCCGGCTTCCCGAGACTGCAACCCCAAGGCCAGCCCCCAGCAAACCCAGTAAGCCAATCCGCCATCCGCCCAGCAACTGCAACAGTCCCCCCATCATCACCGCCGTGTGGCCTAGCAGATTCGGCTGCGGTGTGAGTCCCCAGGCACGTCCCAGGTTGTGATCCTGAAGCTGCCAAAGCGCGTAACCCAGATGCAATGTCAGTCCCAGTAGTACGAACCCCACCACCCAGCGGACATCCACATATCTGCGCCAGAACCACCCCCCCACCAGCACCAACCAACCCAAGAGCATCTGGCTGCCCCACGCCCAGGCCCTCTGAAGAGAGGATTGCTCCCCCGTATGGCCGGGCCGATAAGAGCCGGGCTCAGTGCCTGCCTCGAGCTGCGCCCAGCCAATCTCGAGGTAAGTAAAGTCTCCCCCCTGGTTCAACAAATCGATGGCCCGTACCGAGCTATCTCCCTCTTTTGCGGTATAGCTGCCCCAGACACGGTATACCCCGGTTCCTACAGACTCCACATAAGTGGGTACGGGATTATGTTGACCTCGATTAGTGAAAAAAGTGATTTGCAGGCGAGCCTGCTGACCATCGTGGCGGAGGTAGAAACTCTGAGTGTAGGTCTGCCCAGGCTCCACGGGATACCAGTGATCAGTCAAGAACTCCGATTGCTCACGCCCAGACTCTGGATTGTAACGCGGCAGTCTCCAGAACCCATCCCCCAGGGGGACGGCCCAACCCCCTCTTTCATCGCTGTGGTTCCAACCATGCAAAGCGTCCAGATCGAATGGTCTGATCAGGTTGGATGCCCGGGACTCTGATTTTGTTTGCTTTATGTACTCCGGCAAGGCCGGGACGGTATACAGGCTTGTGGGGGTTAGGAACTGTCCTCCCATCCCTAGCAGCGCTGCGAGTCCAAACCAGCCCGCCAAAGGTCGCAAACCTCGCATTACACCCCAAAGCCCAACCAGGGCCGCCACAGCCATGAACCAAGCCGGTTGCAGGGGCAATAACACAAAAGGTAAAGCCCAGATCCAGTTCAAGGCTAGTAGGCCCCCTTGGCATACAACACCACCCAGACCGTACGGGCTAGGATGTAGAGGTCTAACCAGGGTGACCAGTTTCGCACGTAGTAGGCATCCATAGCCACTCGCTCAGCGTAAGTGGTATCGTTGCGCCCGGAAACCTGCCACAATCCGGTCAGGCCTGGGCGGACTTTGGTGTACAGAGCAAAGAGAGGGCCGTAGCGGCGCACTTCCTCCTCGACGATAGGCCGGGGCCCTACAAGACTCATCTCTCCTCTGAGCACGTTCCAAAGCTGGGGCAGCTCATCCAGGCTGGTCTTGCGGAGAAAACTACCTACACGGGTGATACGAGGGTCGTTCTTTAGCTTCTGATCACGGATCCACTCCTGCATAAGTTCAGGGTGCTGCTTCAGATACTCCTCCAACTTGCGGTCTGCGTCCGGCACCATCGAACGGAACTTCCAAGCAAGAAACTCTCTACCCTGGAAGCCCAGACGCTTGTGTCCGTAAAAAATCGGCCCAGCAGAGTCCAGGCGCACCAGCAGACCCAGTATTCCCACGGACACAAATAAAAAGGGGGCTAACAGCAAGCAAAAAGCAATGTCCATAGCCCGCTTAATCCACTGCGGCCCTGGCTGGAGAAGTCGCTGCCGAACCTCGAGGCCCAGCACACCCCCCAAATCCCGTGCCGAGACCCACAGACTCGACAGACCGAATAGATCTGGTACCAAAAGAAGATGGGGGAACACCGTCCCGTGGCGCTCGAGGAGCTCCAGCAACTGGTTTCTGGGAACCCCTGGCATGGCAACAATGGCATATTTCACCCCTTGACGGGCCAGTTCGCCCGCCCGATCCAGTCCTCCCAGCACACGAACGCCCTCTATATCCTCCCCTTGCTTGGCGGGGTCGTCGTCGAGCAGCCCCACTGGTTTTAGACCCAAACCCGGCTGCTTGTTTAGGGCGCGTATCACACCCCGCCCGGTCTGACCCGCTCCCAGCACCACTACCGGAACACCCCACCAGGGCTTTCGCACCCACCACTCCCGTACCAAAGCCCGCGCCAACGGCGCGAATAGCATCATCAAAACCCAAGCAAATACAAACGCACCCCGCGAGTAGTCGGCCCCGGCCTTATACATGAAGGTAGCCCCACCCAGCACAACAAACACCAGGCTGGTTGCATAACTCAACCGACGCAGCTCTTCGGGCGGGGCAATTCCCACCCCATACAGCCCTGCCAGCCCATAGGCTATCGGAAACAGGAACAACGCAGGCCACAAGTCCAGGTAGACCTCCCAAAGCAACGAACGATCCCACAGGTAGCGCAGCCACACCGCCAGCAGCAAAGAGGCCACCACTGTCAGCACATCTGTGAGCAACAGAACCAGCGCCGTGCGGCGGGGTGAGGCCAAGGGAGCTGATAGGCCGAGTTGGGCTTCGTGGCTCAGCAGTTGCATACGCTTCACAAGCTTACTACGCTCTGCGATGTTACTTAGTTCCTACGGGCAAAGTATTTCTTGTTCATCGCCAAATGCCGCTTCAGCCAGCCAGGCAAATAGGCTTCTGAGCGGCCCAGGCGGTACGCCCCATACTTTAGAACCGTCCGCAGCAAGGCCGAGGGTATCTTTTGCGGTGCATTCTGCAGCAAGTAGGCCATCTCGGAGCGCAAAAACCGCAGACCCTCCCCTTCTGCCCTACCGAATGCCGCCAGTAGCGCACGTTCTCGAGCATGAAAAACCCCGATGTCGAAGTAGCGTTCGAACTCTTGCCTGAGGGAATAGTCGTGCGAATGGTAGACCTGTGCCTCGGCAACGTAGGCTACTTTCCACCCCGAGAGCAGCATTTTAGCTGCTACATAAGAATCTTCCCCGAAGATGATGTCGCGCGGGAACCCCCCCACCTGCTCGAGCGCCCTTCGGCGATAGCAAGCAAAGGAATCGGAGTTGAAGGCAGCTTTGAGCCCCTTAGAGGCAATATCTTGTTGACTGCGAACCTCCGAATGTGCGGGATAGTTGAACAACCGAGCGTGAGCTCCAATTGGGCCTGCACCTGGGTGGGGCAGTTGCCGCCCGTAGGCCACTCCAACCCCTGGGTCTTCAAAGGCTTGTACCAGGCGTTCCAGTGCATCCGGTCTCGCCAGAACAGCATCCTGGGTCATGTAGATTAGCAGCTCTGCCTCGGGCAGCAGGTCTGCCGCAAGTTGGCGTGTAGCGCCGTGGTCAAAATGTTCCTTTGCTATCGTATGGACTTGAAAACCATACTTGGTTGCCAGCTCTATTGTGACGTCAGCAGAACCAGAGTCAATCACCATTGCGTGTTTTGGTCGTAGGGTTTGCTCTGAAAAAGCCTCCAACCAAGCTTGCCAAATTTTCCCAGCGTTCAAGGTAGGTACTATGAGTGCAACTTGTTGAGAAGATTCTAAACCCACTTTGCTCCCTTATTCACTCGCTGCGTCTTGCAAAACTTGCCAGGTGCATGCTGTTATGTCGTCCCAGTTAAACTTCTTTGCACGTAGCAACCCTCTCTGTCGAAGCGTTTCCCGAAGCGTAGCATCATTCACCATACGAACCAGATTATCGGCAATGGCCTCCACATCCATCGGGTTTACTGTCAAACCAGCGTCTGCTACAACTTCGGTTAAGGCGGTACGATTTCCGGTTAACACTGGCGTACCGGAAGCCATGGCTTCAAGTGGTGGAATGCCGAACCCCTCATAATAAGAGACATAAACGAACCCCAACGCAGAGCTATACAAAGCGGGAAGGTACTGGTCGGGAACATGACCGCTGAAGTGCACTCTTGGCGGCAGTACATCAAAGTTTACGTCTCGAAAAATCTGCGCTTTACCTTTGGCCCCTGCCACTACCAACCAAACATCTTGAGGCAACTCCTCATATATCATGGCCCAAGCCTTTAGCAACCGCTCGAGGTTTTTCCGTGGTTCAAGAGAACCCAAACTCAGAATATAGTACGGAGATGGCAATTCCAGGTGACTCCTGACATCTGCATGTTCTTTTTCAGTACGAGGGTAAAAACGCGAGTCCACACCGTTAGGAATCACAACGACCCTCGAGGGATCGACTTTTACATGCTCCAGGATTCTAGTTTTGCTAAACTCAGAGACGGTAATTACACGACGCACCCGTGGGATTAGTTTCGGCAGCAAAAATCTGTACCACGCAGCAAATTTAGGATTGAGCCACTCTGGGTGGTCGAGAGGCACTACATCGTGCACTGTTACTACTTGCCGTTGGACAAGGAGTGGGCCGGTATTACTTGGACTCCACAGTAGCCTACCCTTAAGTTTCGTTGGCAGCACAAGCTGCTCCCAGGCATGGCCTGCAACTCCATCAAGCGCAGCAGCAGGCGCGATACATTCAATCTTAGAATCAAGGCGATTGACAATTTCACTGGCATATCGTTGAACCCCGGTCAACCTAGCTGCTAGCGTGCGGGTATTAGTAACAACCACGGAATATAATTTACAGCAATTGCGATAGTGACTACCGCAAATGTATAGGAGGTGGAGATCCGTTCGCATTAGGTAAGGTAACCGTACCAGCAGCAATAAGCATTACAAAAATCCAAAGAAGGCCGTCGTTTATGTCCGGACCTGCTAAGCTTTTGGCAAATAAATAAACAATCAAGCCAATCACAAAGCTTGTAAGCCAAACGTTTTTCTTTCTTAGAGCGGCAGCAATCAGAAGAAGAACAAATAGAGCAAACAACGCAAAGCCTATCAGCCCTAAATTACTAAGTAAAGATGTAACAAAACTTGAGGGGCGATTCGAACCTAACCCGACTCCTAGGCCATACGATTGCAGCCATATTCCCAAAGCCGTTATGTCCGAGTATGTTCGGGCCATGAAAGAGCCACTATCCACTTTATTTATTAAGGCAGAATCAACTATGTTGTAAAAGCGAATTATTAGAAAGAAACCAATTGCCATCAGTGCAACCAGACCGATCAGTATTTTAGTAAACGTATTCAAATTTACTGACTTACCAAATGCCAATAAAATTAATCGCCATACACCTATGGCGAGTAGCATTGTTGGCAATAACAAGTAGGCCGTTGACGATGTAGTTAACAATAAACAAACTGTAACCCATAGTGTTAGCCAACCTGCCCACTTTTGGCGCGCAACAAGCCAAATGTAAAGACCGGAACCCAAAACCCCACTCAAGTACATTCCAGCGTAGGAGGGCTCACTAAAAGTTGCATTGACCCTATAAACACCCGCAATTACCTGTTCAAATCCTATAGAATGTGAGGGATTACTATAAAGTAGGTTCGAGGGGTAGTAAAATCCCAACGATCTACTGACTACTTGATATAAAGCAAAAACACCAAATATAGCTGATGTAAGAAAGAACGATCTTACTAGCATCATGTATTCCACAGCATTTTTGATTTTCAAAGAAGCTGCCATTACAACTCCAAAATTAATCAGCAAATAGACAGCTTGGCCAAAATTGCTAAAAGACCAAACTAAAGGAGACAAATTGTCAAGTTGTTCATCAATGCCTAACCTGGGCACATAAACGGGTGTTCCTTGGAAAATATTTGGAAGGACAAATGCAGAAGCAAAACTCCAAAGAACAAAAGCTAGACCAACTAGCAGACTCGTTTTTGTTGACATTGGTAGACGAAAAGCAGATCCCACTAAAAACATCAGGAAAGTTCGTTGAGCAAGTAGAAAACCTATCCAATAGTACGGTGACAAACCAAAAATAAAGCCATCAGTGATATTTAGAACTGTCATTGATGGAAAAATAGAAAATACAACCACCATCGGCAGCAAATATTTCGGTTTTATAAGAAAAATCAAGAGGCTGGCTGGAATGATAAGGTATCCTACTGGAGTAATTTCCATTTGCTAGAAACCTCTCGTCCCTACCAAGCCGTTGCTCATACCTTGCAAAACTGCCATCGCTCGTTTCCAGTCCCCTTTGAATATCCGCTTTAGAATCCTTCCTCCAACACCTGTCAATATGGGGAACAAGGGTATAGGAGCATGACGTCTAAAAAATTTTACTGCAGAGGCATTAAAATAGATGTCGAGTCGTGAACTTCGCTGCCCTACACTGGCCGATTCTTTATGGAAAATTTTAGACGTGGAGGCAACCGATATTTTCCAACCCGCTCTCCTAGCACGCAGACAAAAATCTGCATCCTCCCAATACATAAAAAAACAATCATCTAGAAGTCCTATTTGCCTGAAGACCTCTGATCTCACCAAAAAGCTTGCACCCGTGATGTAATCAATCTTTTCATTGGAGATCGGTCCATCAAAATGACGACTTATACCAAGCCACAAATCTACCCTGCCCCCACCCCAGGCTTGGATTCTAGTAGGCACGTGCATGTCATAGATAACAGACCCTATCACACCTACTTTAGAGTCAGCTTCAGCATTCTCAACCAATGCTGTCAGGGCGTTACAGTCTACAACCGTATCGTTGTTGAGCAACCAGATATAGTCGGCCCCTCTATCTAAAGCATAGCGAATGCCAACGTTATTACCACCAGCAAATCCGAGGTTTGCTCCAGTCTCTACGAGGGTAACGTCCGGATGCGCCTCACGAATACGCGCCACGGAGTCGTCTGTAGAGGCATTGTCCAGAACCACTATCTCGTAGTTGGGATATGTAAGGGATTTGAGCGACTCGATACACTTGACTGAATCTTGCCAACCATTCCAATTTAGAAGGAGAACAGTGATTCTTGAACTAGACATTTATTCTCCTGCAAACAGCTTCTTAAGGTAGTCTTGATTGCCCGAAGAAAGTTGTCTAAGGTACTCCAAGATTGCATAATTTTTGCGCCTCATATTAGCCAAGCGAATTGTATCAAGATGTTCCACATTGCAGGACAAAATCCTATCAAGCTCAACATATTCATATTTATACGAATAAAAATCTCCCAGAACTGGGGAAAGCACAATTGGAATAATTCCATACCTTATATATTCTACCAACTTAGTCGGCATGGCTACTTGATTTACTTTTGAAGAGTCCCGGAGTACAAATCCCAAATGTGCCGCCTTGAACCGCTCGAAAAGTTCTTTCTGTGGCAAAGATGCGATTTCCACAGCACTTATACCTAATGACTTTGCCCTATCCTGAATAGATTTAACTGCTGATGCTGGAAGATAGACTGAGAATTCATAAGAATCGGGAGCCTTTTGCTGGAGATGTGCTATAGCTGAAAGCATTCTGTCAACATTTTGCCACGGTTGAATTCCCCCTGCATAAACGACTCGCAACCTATCTGAGTTCATTTTCCTAGCCTCTAGTTGGTCAATCCAAGAATTGGTTACAATGGAAAAATCCATGATTGGAATATGAATGATCTTTTCTGATAGGTTATACGTCGGATACTTATTAATGTAGTGATTTGTCATTGTCTCCGTAACAGTAATGAGTCTCCAAGAGTATTTCAAAGCGAAGCGCTCAACCCAGGAATAAAGCTTAGAGGCCAAAAGATCTCTACTGTATTCAAGTTCTTCTGGTACGATACCATGCATGTCCGTAATTATCTTTGCTCCAAAGTATCTGTATAGAGGAAGGACTCGAAAAGCATGATATATGGAATGAACATAAACCAATCTGCTTCCACTAATCAAATATGCCGCATGAGGCCAATGGGTAAACATATTCAAGTGATAAACCTTACATTTGTCGTCTATTTTATCGACGTTCAACTGCCAGTTTCGCTTAAAAGAAATATCTATATAACAACGCGTGGAATCTGCAGCAAGCGAGTCTATAGCCTTAACCCGCTGCATCATTCCGTCTCTTTCAGTTAAGCGACCAGGAAATTGCGAAACGAAAACTAGGTTCTTTTTCAAACTAACAGCCTCCAAATCAAGCGAAGCTCCTGTCTTAACAAAGCCAATGAAACACCAATAAGAATAAGTACAGCTATAGCCATTTTTACTGTCAAATTAGTATCAACCAGCTCTAACATAGAAGATAGCAAGTAGATGGCAAACATACCCCCTAGAGGTCGACTCAAAACATCCCACCAGTTTAGTCCGGTAAGCTTGGAAGCTAGGTTCCAAGCCAACAGACTACTAAAATTTACCACAAGAAGTGCCCAAGGCCATGCTTCCCATCCCCAGTTCAAGATGAACAGAGGTCCTAACAACCAGTTCCCCAAAGCCCAAGCTAGCTGGAGCTTGAGGACATACGTTGCTTTACCTAAGGCATTCAGTACTGCAATGATAACCAAGCTAGGAACAAGCAAAATGTTAATAAGGACTAGTGGGGCAAAGAGAGCTACGGCAGGCAGCCACTCTTCCCCGAATAAACTTACGATTTCTTGACGAAATACAAAAATGAAAGAGCTTAGTGCATAAGTTATGACACATATAATAATCAAAGTAGTCCTCAAAGCCAATCTTAGTGACTCTCGATCCTTTGCTAGCCGTGCAAACATAGGCATATATAATCGGTTAAGCAGAGCAACTAGCATTACGGGCAAATTAGCCATTAGACCAGCGAAATTAATGAAACCTAAGGCGATTGAGCCTGCCGCAACTCCTATGAAAAGTGGATAGATACTATCTTTGAATAGGTTTACTAACTGTCCAGCTTGAAAGACCAATCCAAAGTGTAAATGTTCCATTGAATACTTTAGGCTCACTTTCCATCCTATTGGCCAAGGGTTTATATAATTGACAATTATTGCTCCCGTCAAAAAGCGTAGAAGGATCGCGATGCCAAATGAAATAACTCCATAGTTCAACCATGCCAGCACCACCGCAGATAAGTTGAAGATTAGCGCCTGAAAGACCTCTGCAAAAGCTAAGCGATTGAAGTCTAATCTGCGCTCCAATTGCACCTGAGGAATAACCATAAAAGAGCTAATGAACATAGATACCGCTATGAAGCGAAACAACCATCCATTTTGATCAGGAAGTTGATATATTGACTCGATTTGTGGAGCAAGAACCCAGATCAGTATACTTGTGACAAAAACAATAGCCTGTTGAAAGGTGAATACAGACTTATATTCATCTAATGTTGGCTCAGTCCCATGACGAATTAAGTTTGCGGCCAGTCCGGTACTGCCAAATATACCTATAAACATTAGAACGAACATGATAATTCCATAAACACCAAATTGTGAGGGTAAAAGCAAGTTAGCTAGCAATACTCCCCCTAAAATGTTTAAGCCTTGAACAAATGCCTGCCGAAGGCCTAAGGCAGCAGCTGCTCGTACTGCTTTGCGGCCAATTTCTTTATTGGTCAGTTCACCATTTGTCATAGATTCTTTAGAGGTAGGCTTGCAATAAGCATTTCTTGTAAAGGATACGTAGAAGTCGCTATATTAAGGTTGCTAGGATCACTACAGTGTCAATCACCTTGACCGTGTGAGGCTAACTCATCCAAAACCTGAAACTTACCTCATAGTTTAGACTCGCTTCAGCGATTGTGAGCGCCGTCTAGCAGCTAACCAAGCTACTTGCAAGTTACTTGTTGGCTGCTTCCGTATTGCCTTACGCCCACTTCACGTAGGCATTTTAGCAGAAGCTCATCTCAAACCCCTGGAGCAGAGTTCCAGCTACGGGATAGGGCTCGCCAGCGGCTAATGTCCAGCGAGACGTCCTCCGGCAGCGGAACCGCCGCCTCCTTGCGGCTGGCCGGCTGAACCTCTGGGCGGGTGCGTTGCGCCAGCGCAAAGGCCGACTTGCGCTCGGTGGCAATGTGCAGGGTGGTATAGGGGATACGCTTCAGATTGCGCAGGGCTTGCGCGATCTCCGGAGCGATGACCTCGAGGTAGTCCTGGCTGGTGTAGAGGTCCGTATAGGCCCTTGGGTAAGGCCAGGGTGAAGGACGGAAAGAGGTGCGAATAATCAGGTAGCGAGGAAGCACTCGTACTACCTCCTCGGCAGCCAGTTTAGATAAGGCATAGTAGTTACGCACTGGCCCAACCGGGTCATCCTCGCGGTAACCACCTTTATCACCCCAAAAGACGTAGTCGGTGGAGATATGCACAAAGTGAGGGTTATACTCCAGGGCAGTTCGCACCAGGTTACGGGTACCCTCTACATTCACTTTCCAACACAGGGTTTTCTCGGTCTCGGCCTGAACCACATTGGTATATGCAGCCGTGTGGACGACCACCCGGGGCTGGTAATGCTCAAATGCCTTTTGAACCGAGCCCAAATCAGTTATATCCAGTTCTTCCCTGGTAGGTGCAACCAGTTCAGGTATTAACTTACGAAGGGCAGAACCCAGGCGGCCAGTTCCCCCTGTAAGTAAAATGTTTCCAACTTTTGTCATGCCATCTTCACCACAGGGCATTTCAACGTTGCTCATACCAGGCTTGCATTAAGCTCTGATGCTCTTTTTTCGCGCGTACCCGCTGCCACCAGCCCCGGTTTTGCATGTACCATTCGATGGTCTCTCGCAACCCCTGACCAAAGGAGTAGCGGCGTACCCAGCCCAAAGCCTCAGCTTTGGAAGGATCAACCGAGTATCGGTAGTCGTGACCAGGTCGGTCAACAACAAATCGCTTGAGAGATGAGGGTTTCCCCAGGGCTGCCAGGATAGCATCTGCAACCTGCACACCAGAAATTTGCTCGCGAGCACCAAGATTGTAGGCTTCACCTGAAGCTCCCAGATGTAGCACGGTATCAATCCCCGAGGCGTGGTCTTGAGCATGCATGTAATCTCGAACTGCCGAGCCATCACCATACAGAGGCAGAGGCTGGCCCTCAAGCGCATTGGTGATAAAAAGCGGAATGATCTTCTCGGGGTACTGATAAGGCCCGTAGGTGTTGGATCCCCGCGTTACCACTACATCCATACCATAAGAAATGCCATAGGCAAATACGAGGTGCTCGGCACCAGCTTTGGAGGCAGAGTACGGTGAGCGAGGACGGAAAGGGTCGGTCTCGAGGGAGTGGTGGTCAGAACCGTGCAGGTCACCATATACCTCGTCGGTGGAGACTTGCAAAAAGCGTTTTACCCCTTCTTTGCGTGCAGCCTCGAGCAGTACCAGCGTTCCCTCAACATTTGTTCGTACAAAAACTGAAGGATCCATCAGGCTGCGATCCACGTGACTCTCGGCAGCAAAATTTAGCACCGCATCAGCACCGCGCAGAGCCCTATGAACATCAACAGGATTGGTGATATCGCCCTGAATGAACTCAATCTGGTCCATCACAGATTCCAGGTTTTCTAAGTTGCCAGCATATGTTAGCTTGTCCAGTACCACAATCTGCCAGTCTGTGTGAACGTTCAGCGCATAGTGAACGTAGTTGGCGCCAATAAAGCCAGCTCCTCCAGTTACGACAACTCGTTTGAACTTCATCACATCTCTCCTTCTTAACCTTTATCATCTGCCCACAATTCAGCACCAAAGAAGTCCCATGGAAGGCGACCTTCATTAGGATCGGAAGGGTTAAATTGGTCGTTCATTGCGTAAAGAAGCAATGCGCCTCGGTGGCCCGCTCGGTAGCCATGGGCTACTCCAGAAGGGATGTACAGCAGTGAAGGTGCTTCACCCGAAAGCAGAACAGGACGTCGGGTGCCTTTCGTTGGGGAATCGGCTCTCAAATCTACCAACCAAACCAGTAAGGTACCCTCCAGAACACACCATAGCTCATCTTGGATGCGCTTGGGGTGGATATGAAAAGCATTGATGCGGCCTGGGACTGCCCAGGACACCGATATTTGTCGGGCCTCAAACGGCGTTGATAATCCTTCGACAAGGCCGTTATTCAGCCGGAGATGTTCCATAAAGGCACCCTCGAGTGAACGGTGCTTCTTAAGGGGTTGAAGTACAACACCTTCTATAGCGGGTGGAACTGTGTAATTCTGGTAACTTAGGACAGCCTGAGCCTGTTCATCCAGCTTCATATCGTTCTTTATCCTAAGGCATATACCAGCAACGATGCACGAATGGGGCGCCACATGAGTAAAGACTTTTCCATAATTGTGATATCCCACAATACCAAGGCCATACTTGGCGAGTGCTTGCGGCGAATTGAAGCCTACTATCCTGAAGCCGAAAAAATTGTTGTGGACACAGATTCCAAAGATGGAAGTGTGGAATGGGTCCGTCAGCACCACCCCAACGTAAAAGTCCTTCAAGTTTCCAATAGAGGTTATGCTTTTGCAGTTAACCAGGGTCTAGAAAATGCCACACGTCACTGGATTGTGGAGATGAACAGCGACATATATCTGGAGAAAGGAGACCTTGAGGCCTTACAAATTGCCCTGTGCAACAATCCCAGAGCCGCGCTGGCTGCCCCAACTTTGCTAACCGCACGCGGAACAATACAATCTCACGGGCTGTTTTATGCACCATACTACTGGAATCTGCTTCAGCCTCGTGCCGTAAGCTGGGTGTCTGGCGCACTCATCATGACTAGGAAAACCACGCTAGCAAGCATTGGGGGCATGGATGAGCGATTTTTCTTCTATAACGAAGATATCGAGTGGTGCACCCGTGCCCGGCGCAAGGGCTGGCAGGTGCTGCTGGTACCTCGCCGGGTGCTGCACTTAGGCGGCAGCTCCACCCCCAGAGACCCCCGCTTTATCGCCGAGGGCTACCGGGGCGGCCTGCTCTTCACGCGCGACTACTACCCCAGCCTGCACGGCCTGCACCAAAAAGCGGTCTGGCTCGAGGCCCACCTGCGCCTGCACCTCGACCCCAGCCCGCTGCGGCGTGAAGGCTACCGGCAGATTCTCAAGATGCTGAAGGAGGGGAACCTCGAGGTCTCACTCCTTACCCCTTAGCGGTCACACCAAGCTTTCCAGCCGCAAAACATCGTCTTCACCCAGGTACTCGCCTGTTTGCACCTCGATCAAAAGCAGTTCTAGCAAGCCCGGGTTATAGAGCTGGTGAGCTACCCCAGCCAGCGCACCCACCGACTCACCGGGCCTGATTATGCGCACCTGGCCGTCCAGCCAGACCTGGCCGGTACCGCGCAAAACCGTCCAGTGTTCGCTGCGGTGATGGTGCAAGTGGTTGGTAAGGGCCTGACCCGGCTTGAGGGCCACCCGGCGAATCTTAAATCCGCTGGCCTCTTCCAGGGTGACGTAGTTGCCCCAGGGCCGCTGGATGGTGCGGTGTCGTCGAACAGAGGCGTGGTTGTTGTGGGCAAGCTGCTCTACAACTTTTTTGACTTGCTGCACGCTATCGCGCCGGGCTACCAGCAGGGCATCGCGGGTATCCACGATTACCAGGTCGCTGGCGCCAATGACCGCTACCACCCGGTCTTCGCTTTGCACAAAGGTGTTTTTGGTCTCCAAAAGCACCGCCTCGCCCAGCACCCGGTTGCCATCGGCATCCGGCGGCACCATCTGGGCTGCCGCATCCCACGAACCCAGGTCGCTCCAGCCAAAATTGGCCGGTACCACAGCCACTTTTGGGGCTTTTTCCATCACGGCGTAGTCCACCGAGATGTCGGGTACCTGCGCGAAGAGGGCCCGATCCAGGTAGGTTCGCTCTCCTTTCTGGCTGGCTTGCCAGCAGGTCTGTATGGCCTGGTACAGCTGGGGTTGCAGGTGCTCTAGCGTCTGCAAATACACACCCGCTTTGAAGCAGAATATGCCGGCGTTCCAGTAGTAGCGCCCGCTGTTCAGGTAGGCCTCGGCCGTGGGCTGGTCGGGCTTTTCCACAAAACGCGAAACCTGGTAGACGCTCCCCTCCAGGGCCTCGCCCCGCTCGATGTAGCCAAAGCCGGTGGCCGGATAACTCGGCTGGATGCCAAAGGTGACCAGATAGCCCTGCTGGGCAGGGTGCTTGGCCTGGGCCACCGCTTGGGCAAACGCTTCCTCGTGCGAGATGAGCTGGTCGGCAGAAAGCACCAGCATCAGCTCGTCGGGGTTGCGCTCAGCAATCCACAAGGCAGCCATGGCGATGGCCGGTGCGGTGTTGCGGCGCAGCGGCTCGATGATGTAGTAGGTCTGCACCTCGGGCAGACCCAGGGCCTGATACTCACTTAGCGCGCTATAGTGATGCTCCTGGCCCGTCACCGTAAGCACCTCGCGTGCCCCGGCCTTCACGGCCCGCAGGAAGGCCTTTTGCAACAGGCTTTGGCCATCGGGAAGCTTCATGAAAGGCTTTGGATAAAGTTCCCTGGAAACCGGCCACAGCCGAGTTCCTGCGCCACCTGCGAGAACTACAGCAATCATCCCTATCTCCTAAAGCCTCACCCGGCTGCGATCCCCCAGCACCAGCTCTAGGGTGTGGCGGCGCGTATGGCCCTGCCCATCCACCACCACCCCCTGACCCAGAATGCTGCTGTCCAGGCGGTAGGGCAGCGCGTGCACCTGGGCCTCGTCCATCAGAATGGAGTACTCAACCTCGCTGGCAATCACCCGAGCCCCCTTACCTATAGCGGTGTAGGGTCCGATAAAGCTATCCTCAATCAGGGCCCCGGCCCCCACATACGCCGGGCCACGCACGGTGCTGCGCACCAGGCGGGCTCCGGGCTCTATCACCACCTCGCCTACCACCTGGGCCTCCTCGAGCACCCCCTCGACGCGGCGAACCACCGATGTGAGCGCCAGCCGGTTGGCATCCAGCAGGTCTTCGGGCTTGCCGGTGTCTTTCCACCAACCCCGCACCTGGTGGGCCACCACCCGCAAACCCGCGTCCACCAGGCCCTGGATGGCCTCGGTGATCTCGTACTCTCCCCGGCTCGAGGGCTTGAGGCGCTGGATGATGGGGTGGATCTTTGGGCTAAACAGGTACACCCCCACCAGGGCCAGGTTGGAGGGGGGCTCCTTGGGCTTCTCCAAGAGCTGCACCACCTGTCCGGCCTGGTCGAGCACCACCACCCCAAAGGCCCGGGGGTCTTCTACCGGGGTTAGCAAAACGATGGCCTCAGGGCGGGTCTGGCGGTACTCCTCCACCAGGTGCTGGATGCCCCCCGAGAGCAGGTTGTCGCCCAGGTAGAGCACAAAGGGGCTGTCTGCCAGGAAGTCCTGGGCGGTTCTGACCGCATGGGCGATGCCCAGCGGTGCTTCCTGCACGATGTAGGTAAGCTTCAGCCCCCAGTGCGAGCCGTCGCCTAGGGCCGAGCGAACCTCGTCGCCGGTTTCGGGGCTTAGGATCACGCCAATATCGCGGATGCCGGCCTGCAGCAGGTCTTCCAGCGCATAAAACAGGTTGGGCTTGCCCCCAATCGGAATTAGCTGCTTGGCGCGGGTGTAGGTAAGAGGGCGAAGGCGGGTGCCTTTGCCGCCAGCAAGTAACAGTCCCTTGAACTCCATAGCGGCCTATAGTTTATCCCATTGCGCCAACTTACCAGGCTATACCCCAGACTTGACCGATATACAGCCCTTGGGGTAGAGAAAGATCATGACTCTGCGCCAGGCGCTATCCCAGGTCCCGGACCCTCGGGCCCACAACCGGCAGTACCCCCTTTGGGGCCTTCTGGCCCTCAT
>Ga0209381_1000133_pt1 | contig 210741 bp, 190 predicted proteins | sample DewCreD2012metaG_FD_184111 | JGI IMG/M metagenome (GOLD analysis project Ga0209381, IMG submission 184111) | Hot spring sediment bacterial and archeal communities from British Columbia, Canada, to study Microbial Dark Matter (Phase II) - Dewar... ... | reverse complement strand
GGCCGCAGAAGTGTTTTTGCTGGGCGAGTACGGCCTGCTGACCAACCTGAACGGCAAATACGGGCAGTATCCAGACAAGGAAGGCTGGGCAAGGCTGATGGACGCGGCCAAGAACGGCACGCCGATTAATATTGACCGGCTGGAACAGCCGGACTGGGGGACTGACCCGTTGTTGTCAAAGGATAGAAGCGTTATATGGATGGAGTGGGGAACGGTGCAAGGCGTGCGTTTGGACAAGCCGGTTGAGATTGTGCTGATTGACTCAGATGAAAGGCTGGCCCAAATGCCGCAGGACATTCAGGAAAAAGTTGTTTACCATCGGAACATGGTTAATTCGGATGGTTCTGTGTCCAAGTCCGGCTATCTGGTGAGCAAAGGCAAAGACGGGCATTTGATTGTGGTGGGGCTGAATAATCAGCTGGCCAATAAGATAAAAAAGCCGTTAGAAAAAGAAGTGCATCTTAAAATGTTGTCCTTTAATATTTCCCGGAATGTTTTTATGGCCAATATTATGCTGGGACTGGCCAAAATGCCTGAACCGTTCGGCCAGGGAGGCAATAAACGTCATGTTATAAGTATGAATGTAAGTGATATAGCGGTGGGAATTACTCCCCAAGACGAGGCGTTTGCGTTTCAGCAGTAATGGTTGCAGGCAGGGGTTGGCTGGGTTATGCTTATAAAGGATGATAAAACTGCGGCTGGCAATTATGGGTTTGCTGATGGTGTTGTGGCTGGCTTTTGCCGGCAGGGTTAGGGCGCAGGAATGCTATGGAACAGCGAAGTGCTCTAAATTTGGAGAGTGGATATGCTCTTGCTCGGACGGAACAGGATCGTGTGAGGAACAAGGTGAGTCTTGCAATGATGGAGGGGTGTGCGAGTGTAAAGAAGGGAAGAGATCTTTTACGGTATTCTGCTCTATTAGCGGAAGAAACGCTTGCACCTTCTACTGTCCGGAAGAATTTCATTATGAATCGGGAGGATGCGGCATTGGTTTTGTTAGGGGAAGGGGAAGAGTTCAGAATAGCGCGTGTTACTTTGCGGGAGCGCCAGAGTGCGAGGGCTGGTGTCCGGAGGGGACAGTGTGCCGGGTAAAGAAGAGCGAGCCGTGGAAGTGCACCTGCGGGAAACAGGCGCAGGGACTAACCTGCCCGGAAGGGACCTATGAGTCCTGCGGCTGGTCGTTTCTTGTTTCTTTGCCCGGCTAAAACATGCTATAGTTAACCTGACTTGAGTAAGGTCTTGAACCACAAAGGACACGAAGTACACAAAGGATTTTTGAAAGGCTCCATTGAGAATCTTGAATTGCAACGCACAATTGTTTGAAAAAACTTCGTGACCTTTGTGCCCTTCGTGGTAAAAAGGGGTTTTGCAGTGGACTCTTATGGATGTCCAATTCAGGAGGATGACCATGTATACTCGCTTTGTCTTGCTGTTTGCCGCTCTTGTCAGCCTGTCCTTGACCGCCTGCGGGACGCCGGCAGCGCTCCCAACCCCCACACCCAGCCAGATGCCCTCCCCCATGCCCCTCCCGCCAACACCAACCCCAACCCCCGCACCCACACCCGAACCCACGCCGGTTCCCACCGCAACGGAGTTGTCCATGCCGGAGAGGCTGGCCGCGGATCCGTTCAATTTTGAGGCGCAGGAGTTGGCGGTGCTGGATGATATTACGGAGGAAAATGTGTTGCAAATTGAGGGGCTGCAACGGATGGACTGGGAAGCAGATATTTTGTCCGGGAAATTTGGGGAAGCGGCTTACCAAAAATTGCAGGCTAGCCTGAACAGCGGGGAACCGTTATACGGCATGCCGGCAACACCGGAGTTAATGATCACTGATCTAATAGGTTTAGGGCCAGAGGATTATTTTTTGAATAAATATGGAACAGATTTTGCTTTTATTTTTGCTGACGAGCAGTTAACATAGAAGAATTTATGCAACAATAGATAATCGGCCGTTGGTTTTGATTTCCAAAGTGAATGTTAGTATAGGGGGCGAAGAGTGCGTTGCCGGGGCGTTTGGCTGGATGAATTCGGACAAAACCTGGGATGTGGTGGTTTTTGTTAGTCTAAAGGAAAAACTTAAAGAAACGTTGAAACTTGGCCCCGATGTTATCGCCGGTATAACCAACAATGAAGTGTTTTCTAACCAAAGCAGTAAAGCATTGCCTTTGCCGATAGTTTTCAAAGACAAACAAAGGTGCGCTGATACAGGCATGGCGCCGATTGAATATTGCAACTGGTATGGTGATAATCAAGCCGAGATTGAAGGTTTGCTGGAGGAATGGAGGCTCAGCGGTCAGGTTCCAGGCAAACTTAAAAAAATACCCTTAATAGTTGAGTATCGCGTAGCTAAAGTTTCGTTTCCTTAGGATCGGCTGGAATTTGATTTTTGGTTGGGGTTGTGGCTACAATAAGAAATGCGCGGTTTTTTGATCGGTTTTTTGATTGTTTTTACTGGGTTTTTCTTTCATGCAGAAAAAGTTGTAGCTGGACTTTGTGCAGCAGTAAAGTGCCGTAATAATTCGGACTGTAGCAGTTTTTGTAGTGGCAGTAGGGTAGATTGTCCTGGTGCAGGCAGAGTTTTCTGCAGATGCCAAGAGGGGACGTGCTGTATAGGATGCGCGTTTGAGGATACTAGTTGCGGCGAGTCTATACCGGCAAGCGGGTGCATTGGCTGGTGTCCGGAGGGGACAGTGTGCCGGAAAAAAGTGAGCGAGCCGTGGAAGTGCACCTGCGGGAAAAAGGCGCAGGGGCTAACCTGCCCGGAAGGGACCTATCCGTCCTGCGGCTGGTCTTGCAAGAAGAACTGCAAGAATATTAAAGGCCTTGAAAATCTACGGCTTTGCCGTATAATACCCATATGGAATTCATCGAAGCCTCCGCCTTTACCAAGCACGTTTACAATTACCTCTCAGAAGATGAATACCAGGGGTTGCAAGCCTATTTGCTCCAATACCCAGAAGCAGGTAAAGTTGTCCCCGGTTCAGGCGGTGTCCGCAAAATCCGCTGGAGAATAACAGACAAAGGTAAACGTGGCGGCGTGCGGGTGATTTACTACTTCAAAATGCAGGACAACGAAATCTGGCTGTTGACCATTTACAGCAAGAACGAGGTGGCAAACATTCCCGCCCATATTCTCCGAGAAATTGCAAAGGAAATCGAAAATGTCTGAGCGCGATATTGGCCAGGAAATTCTTGAAGGCATTCAAGAAATCAAAGCCCACAAAGCGGGCAAGAAAACTTTACGTACGCACACCTTGGAAGCGCCTGCTCCGGTGCGGGTTATCCGCAATAAACTCAAACTGTCCCAGTCTGAGTTTGCAGCCTTGATGGGCGTAAGCGTGCGGACAATCCAGGATTGGGAACAAGGGCGGCGCAAGCCAAGCGGTCCGGCAATAGCATTATTGCGTATTGCCGAGCAAAAACCCGATGTGTTTATGCGCTTGTCATAGACATAGGTACATTCACGCCAGAAAACCAATCACAGTTTCGAAAACGATCGCCAGGCGGCTGCGGCGGTCGTTCCTTGTTTCTTTGCCCGGCTAAAACATGCTATAGTTAACCCGACTTGAGTTTAGAGTTCAGTCTTGATGCGCAATGAAAGCCAAAAAACGCCGCGCCTTTGGCATGAAAAACTCCAACCTTATACGCGGATGACACAGAATTTCACGGATTTTTCTAATAATCCGTGTCAATCCGTCTAATCCGCGAAATCCGCGTCCAAAAGGTTTTGGCTTCCGCGGGGGTATTCCTGGCCGGTGCAGCCGTGCTTATCGAGGCAGCCTGGACACTGGCACTCATGTTGGAGAAAATAACCCAGCCCCAGTTTCCCGTTTCCGGCAAATTTGGCCTGGTCATTGCTGTTATTATGAGTGCTCCTGAAGTCTTAGGGAGGATCATTTTTGGAACAGCAATGATTGGCGGAAGCATCATCGGGATGAAGCAAGCGTGGTACACCGTGATTTACAAAGATTAGCGTTTCATTAGACTTTACCTGCCCGCTTGACTTTACATCTTCATTTGTTGTATAGTTTATGACGGTTGTAAATCCGCGGCACGCTGCCATTTGGCTGTTGTGCCGCGTATTTCGCCAATCATCAAAGTCATTGATAGGCAGGACAAGGAGAGCGGATGATTCGAGTAAACGGACTCACCAAAGATTACGGCGCACGTCGCGCCATTGATAACCTGACCTTTGAGGCCAAGCAGGGTGAGATTCTGGGTTTTTTAGGGCCAAACGGTGCCGGCAAAACCACAACCATGCGCATCCTGAGCGGTTACATGCCGCCCACTGCAGGCAATGCACAGATAGCCGGGTACGATATCGTCAGAGAATCCCTTGAAGTGCGCCGCAGGGTAGGATACTTGCCCGAGACTGTTCCCCTGTACAACGATATGACCGTCTTCGATTACCTGAAGTTTATGGCCGACCTGCGGCATCTGCCCCAGGCAGAAGACCGGGTGGAGCATGCGCTCGAAATGGTTGGCCTGGTTGAGCGTGCCGACGGTTATATCGGCAATTTATCCAAAGGAATGCGCCAGCGCGTCGGCCTGGCACAGGCCTTGCTGCACCGGCCAGAAGTCTTGATTCTGGACGAGCCAACCATTGGCCTTGACCCGGCTCAGGTTGTGGAAGTACGCAATTTAATTCGCGAACTTGGCAAAGAACGAACCGTCTTGCTCTCAACGCACATTCTTTCAGAGGCACAGCAGATTTGCGACCGCGTGGTCATCATCAACAAAGGCCGCATCGTAGCCGAAGACAGTCCCGACAATCTGCAGGCGCGCCTCTCCGGCGCCCAGCGCGTCAGCCTGCGGGTACGCGGAGAATCGGACGATTTAGTTGAGAAGATTGCTGCCATTCCGGGCGTCCAGGAAGTTATTGCTCTGCCCGATGGAGCGCTGGAATTCCAACACGCGCCAGGGCAGGACGTGCGCCCCGAAGTAGCACGGACTGTTATTCAGGCCAACTACGATCTGCTGGAAATGCATCCGGTTGGCATGAGCCTGGAGGAAATCTTCCTCGAACTGACCGGGAAAAAGAGAAAATAGCGAGGCAAATATGCGTAACATGTGGATTATTGCAAAACGCGAGTACAAGCATTATTTCATCAGCCCGATTGCTTATGTCATCATGTTCACGATTCTGGTGATTGTCGGTATCGTGTTTGCGCTCAATGTGTGGCAGGCCAGTCAGCCGATTGTCATGTACTCTCCCTATGTACCTGAGGTCAGTATCATTACCGGCCCAATGCTGTTCATGTTTATCTTTTCCATCCCCGCGCTGACCATGCGCCTGCTGGCCGACGAGCACCGCACCGGCACGCTGGAACTGCTGCTCACGGCTCCCCTGCGAGACTGGGAACTGATTGCCGGAAAATGGCTGGGTTCACTTCTTTTTGTCCTTACCCTTGTTGCCATCTCCCTGCTCTACCCGCTAATCCTGCACCTGCTCATCGAACCGGGGTTGGATTTGGGGGTTCTGCTCACCAACTACCTGGGATTAATTCTCATCTCTGCCGCTCTGCTGGCGATTGGTGTGGGCATCTCGGCGATGTTTAGCAATCAAATCGCGGCTTTCTTTACCACACTGGTCGTGCTGGTAGTGTTATGGTTCCTGATTGGCGCCCCAGCAGAGATTGTGCCGCGCTTCAGTGACTTTTTCCGCTACATTGACATTCGCGACCATTTTTACAATTCAATGGCCAACGGTGTGCTCAATTTATCCGATGTAATTTTCCCGCTCACTCTGCTGGCACTTGGTTTATTTCTTGGCACCCTTACAATCGAGATTCGGAGGTGGCGATAATGGCTAAGAAGCAAAAAACCGAGACAAGAAAAAAAGAATACGCCGCCTACGGGCTGTGGCTGGCAGGCGCCGGCCTAGTGGCAGCCATCATCCTGGGCGGGTTGAAATTTTTGGCCTTTTCAGAATTGTATACGCCCCCCGACATCAAACGCCTGAACCTGATGTTCTGGATCAGCGTGGGACTGGTCGTCATTGGGCCATGCATTTATGCCTTGCTGAACCCGCAAGGGGTGCGCGAATTCCTGGCAGGGCGGCAGGCACGCTACGGCAGTAATGCCCTGGTCTTGACGCTGGCAGTGCTTGGCATTTTGATCGTGGTCAATGTCATCACGTTTCAAAACCCCTATAAATGGGACCTGACCGAAGGCAAGGAACACACCCTGGCGCCTGAAAGCATAGAAGCCTTGAAAGCACTGCCTCAACCGGTAACAGCACTGGCCTTTTACTCTGCACGCATGTCTACCGAATCCGTCAATAACCTGCTGATGGATTTCCGCTCCAGCAGTGAAGGCAAGTTCAACTACCGTTTCATTGACCCCGAAATCAACCCGGTGTTGGCCCAACAAATGGGAGTCACCCGCGACGGGGTGATCATCCTGCAAATGGGAGAACAAAAAGAAATTGTGACCTACGCTTCAGAGGCCGAAATCGCCGGCGCATTGGTACGCCTCATGAATCCCGAAGCCTACACCGTTTATTTCCTCACGGGGCACGGCGAAAAAGACCTCGAGCAAGGCAATGACAATTCACTCAGCCAGGCCAAACAAACGTTGACCGACAAAAATTATGTCGTAAAAACGCTTAACCTGATTGCAACCAACAACATTCCAGAAGACGCGGCTTCGATTGTAATTGCCGGGCCGACCAAGCCGGTCTCTGAACAAGAAGTTGCCCTGATAAAAGCCTACCTGGAAAAAGGCGGCTCATTGGTCGTTTTGAGCGAACCGCCTGCATTGACCGATTTCGGGGATGCAAAAGACCCGCTTGCAAAAATGCTGGCTGAAGATTGGGGCATTGCACTCGACAATAACCTTGTCCTGGACCCCACTGTCAACCCGCCCTATCTGGCGGTGGCGGCCCAATATGGCAATCACGCGATTACCGAGAAAGTGGGCACGCTGGTTTCTATCTTTCCACAGGCACGCACATTGACAGTACAAGATGCCCCTCCGGGCAAGAGGACCACACCTCTTGTCCTTTCTACCGAAAGCGCCTGGGGCGAAACCGACCTGACCAGCGACAAGACCACCCCATCCAGTTTTGACGCCAATACCGATAAAGCCGGTCCGTTGGTTCTGGCCGCAGCCAGCGAAAACCAGGCCAGCCGGGTGGCTGTCTTTGGGGATTCCGACTTCGCTTCTAATGCCGCCTACAACTCTTACGGCAACAGCGACATGTTCATCAACACCATAGATTGGGCCGTTGGGCGAGAGACTTTTGGCATCACCCCCAAAAACGCACCGGAGCGCAGTTTCAAATTCCTGAGCCAGATTCAACTGATTGGGCTAATGCTAAGCAGCATTTGCCTGATTCCCGGCCTGGTGCTGGTAGGCGGCCTGGTAGCCTGGGCAGCCCGACGCAGCCGGGGGTAACTTATGCTAAAGCGCTCTACCGTCTTCGCGCTCATCCTGCTGGCGGCCCTGGTTGGCCTGGCTTTTTACCTGTCGCGCCAAAAGCAGGATGAAGGGACAGATACCGTCATCGAGACGCCGTCCACCACACTTCTCTTCGATGAGACAAGTGGTCAGGTGGAAGGTCTCACCATCACAGACGCAAGCGGCAAAGTCGTTTCGGTACGGCGGGATGCTGCTGCCGGCTGGCGCTATGAACAGCCTGTCAGCATGGAAGCAGATGCGGGTCTGGTTGAGGCCGCTGCAAGTCAGGTAATGAGCCTGAGAGTGTTGAACAGCGTCGAGATACCACTGACGACCGTTGGCCTGAACCGGCCTGCTTTCACCCTGACCGTTCGATTCGATACAGGGAAAGAAGCAATTTTGAAAATTGGTGATACCACCCCCACCCAGAGCGGGTATTACGTTTTGAAAGAAAGCGGCGAAGTGGTCATCATCAACAAATACAGCCTGGACAGCCTGCTGGAACTTTTCCATAACCCACCCCAACCACCAACACCGACACCATCAGCAGGCGATGACCAGACAGCCACACCTACTACACCCTAATTGGGTGCAGGCTTTTGGTGGGGTTTTTAGGAAAAGGTATTGATTTTCATTACAAAAAAGAGTATGCTGAACACAGAAATTAACTGGCAAGGAAACTGAAAACTGCTTATGGATATGGAGAAAATTCTTATCGTTGAAGAGGATGAAGAATATCCGGCAATTGCGCGTTTAATTGACCTGGGCCGGCAGAAGACCTATGTCACAATTGACGATATTCTGCATTTCTTTCCGGAGGCGGAACAAGACGTTGAACAATTGGAGGAGGCCTTTGCGGCGCTCCTGAGTGCCGGCATTCCTTTTATGGAGGATACCAGCACGGGTGAACCCAGCGAAGATGACCTGGCCACAGTGGAGGCAGTCCCGGTTGAGCCAGAACCAGATTTGAACCTGGACGACTATCTGGCCAATATCGACACCGATGACACCATCGGCCTGTATTTAAAAGAAGTCAGCCGCGTTCCACTCCTGACCGCTGAAGAAGAGGTGGAACTGGCCCAACGGATCGAACGCGGACGGATCGCGCGCGAAGAACTGGCACGCGGGAACGTCAGCGTGAGGCGACGCGCTGAACTGCGCAAGTTAATTGAGGACGGCTGGTCGGCGCGTGAACATCTGATCACGGCCAACAGCAGGCTGGTGATCAGCGTGGCAAAAAAGTATATGGGGCGCGGGGTTCCATTCCTGGACCTGATTCAGGAGGGGAATATTGGTCTGATTCGCGCCACCAAAAAATTTGACTACCGGCGCGGCCACAAGTTCTCCACTTATGCTACGTGGTGGATTCGTCAGGCCGTGACGCGCGCCATCGCCGACCAGGGACGCACCATTCGCGTGCCGGTGCACATGGGCGACCAAATCAACAAACTCCTGCGCGTCCAGCATCAGTTGACTCAAAGGCTGGGGCGCGAACCCACCGTAGAGGAAGTAGCCGAAGCACTGGAAGTACCGCCAAAGAAAGTGGAAAACATGATTCAGGTGGCGCGCCGCCCGCTCTCCCTGGAAACGCCTACCGATGACGAGGAGGACTCTGTCCTGGGAGACTTTATCGAGGACGATGAGGCCTTGCCCCCCGACGATACCGCCACCTACAATCTTTTGCGTGAGCATCTGAATGAAGTGCTGAACGGTTTACCCCCGCGCGAAGTGCGTATTCTGCAACTACGCTACGGCTTACTTGACGGTCAGGCATACACACTTGAAGAGGTTGGACGCAAAATGGGGGTGACGCGTGAACGCGTGCGTCAGATTGAAGCCCAAGCCCTGAGCCGCCTGCGACACCCATCTATTCGCCGAAAATTGCGGGACTATCTGGGCGAATAAAGTCAAAATTTCAAGCATAAAGGGCAAGCGTTCTCAAATAACGCCTGCCCTTTCCTTTTTTAAATCGCCGCACACAAAAACGGCTATAATCGAGAGTATGGAAGACCTTTTTGACCATGCACTAGAAAAACGCATGAAAGCAGAAGCCCCATTAGCCGCCCGTATGCGTCCGCGCACGCTGGATGAGTTCGTTGGGCAGGAACACATTATCGGGCCGGGGAAACTATTGCGCCGCGCGATTGAGACCGACCGATTGTTCTCTTCCATCATCTTATGGGGGCCGCCAGGCAGCGGCAAGACCACACTGGCCTCGATCATCGCCAACCAGACCCGTTCACATTTTGAGACCATTTCTGCTGTATTGGATGGAAAAACCCGTCTGCGCGAAGTGGTGGACAAAGCCGTTGAACGCCGCAAGTTATACGGTCAACCCACCATTTTGTTCGTGGATGAAGTCCACCGTTGGAATAAGGCTCAGCAAGATGCGCTTTTGCCGCATGTAGAAAACGGCACAATACGTCTGATAGGGGCAACGACCGAGAATCCATTTTTTGAGGTGATTCAGGCGCTGGTTTCCCGCTCGCGCATTTTCCAATTGCGCAGTCTGAGCAAGGAGGAGACCGGCATTTTACTGGACCGCGCCATCCAGGACCCAGAACGCGGCTACGGCAGCCGCCGAGTCAGGTTGGACGAGGCAGCCCGTCAACATCTGATAGATGTAGCCGGCGGCGATGCCCGCAACGCCCTCAACGCGCTGGAACTGGCCATTGAATCAACGCCGCCTGATGCCAAGGGCGTGATCCACGTCACCCTGGAGGTGGCACAGGAATCGATTCAACGCCGCGCGGTGCTGTACGACAAAGATGGAGATGCTCACTACGACACCATCTCGGCATTCATCAAGTCGGTGCGCGGTTCAGACCCCGACGCGGCCCTCTACTGGCTGGCTAAAATGATTTATGCAGGGGAAGACCCGCGTTTTATCCTGCGGCGATTGATTATCCTGGCAGGTGAAGATATTGGCCTGGCTGACCCGATGGGGCTGGTGGTGGCAACCTCGGCAGCCCAGGCCTTTGATTATATTGGGCTGCCAGAAGGCATATATCCGCTGGTAGAAGCCACGCTGTACCTGGCCACGGCTCCTAAATCTAACAGCGCCGGGGCCTATTTCAAGGCACACCAACTTATTGCCGAAGAAGGGCTGATTTCTGTCCCCCGGCATTTACAGGATAGTAACCGCGACGGCAGCGCAACAGGACAGGGCAAAGATTACGTTTACCCGCATGAATTTGAGGGGCATTTCATCCCCCAGCAATATCTGCCCAAACGCTTGCTCGGCACATATTTTTATTCCCCTTCAGAAGAGGGCTATGAGGCGCAAGTCAAATTGCGGCTGGAGAAATGGCGCGCTGCCCAGCGCCAGGCTTTAGGCATTGAGCAACGGCAGGAGATGCCTGACCTGTCCATTGAAAAAATCAACGAAATCAAGCGCGGGATTAAGGCTTTTCCTGAAGACTAACCTTGCAGGACCAGTCTCTCAATTTCCCTTGCCACATCTGTCAAATCCAGCAAATTGGCGGCAAATGCCCGCCGGGCCTCTTGCGGGCCGATGAGCAAACACGGCACCGGGTTGGAGGTGTGCCGCCGCGTAGACAGGTCTTCCAGGTTGCCATGGTCAGAGGTCATTACAATCAAGCCGTTGTTATCCCATTTTTCAACCAGGCCGTCTATCACCGAGTCGAGCGTCTGCAGTAAGTCCAAAGCAGTTTGCCAGTCCTGCGCATGCCCGGCGTAATCGCTGGGCCAATATTCAAACATGGCAAAGTCATAACTGCTTGCCAGAGAAGCCAGCCGCTTACCGACGGCACGGGGAGAAAGAAGCGGCGCATCGGCGTATCCCAAACGTTCGCGCCAGCCGCGGCCTGTCAAATCGGCAGATACAGCCCGCCCGGCATAGAAATCTTCTGTGGTCAACAAAGATAAACCTGCATTGACCACCGCTTGCGGAATAGCGGAATACAGCCACTTACCTGAATGAATACGGCGAAAATAACCTTCAGGGTAAGCGTTGAGCAGGGCAACGCGTTTTCCGTCATGAACGAAACGGCTGAACAGTGTATCTTGCAGATAGGGGGCAATGACCCGGTTGGGTTTAGGGCCGTAATGCTGGCCTGTTCGAGAGGGGATGTTCAAACCGGTCAACAAGGCAGCCTGGCCGGTAGCCGACTGCGGCAAACCCGGTACTCCCAAACAGGCATCCAGAGCCAGAAGAGAAATCATTGAACCATGAAAGGGAGTGGCTTCGTGCAACAGGCGGCGGCCTTCCAACAGACGGCGCAAACAAGGCATGGGGGCAACCGCCAGTGGGTTACTGGCAGGGTCATCTTCACCAAGTCCCAGGCCATCTATAAAGAAAAAGAAAACGCGCATAGAACTAAGACAAATCTTTCTGCTGGAACAGGAAATAGGCTGACGGACGTTCGCCATCAAAACCATCCTGGCGCGAGAGGAGGGTTAATCGGGCCTGGATGAACTCCAGGTCGGCCGGGCAGGTTGCGGGTCCGGAAGGAGCCGCCGAAGGGGAGCAGAGAAACGTGTAAAGAAACCAATATCCCGACGGAGCAAGCAGTCTCTCCAGTTGAGAAATGTAAGCCGCCTTGCCTTCGGCTGTGAGGCTGTGAAAACAACCGATATCCAGCACCAAATCGAAAGGATGATCAAAATGTGGGAGGCGGGTGACATCGGCTTTTAAGAATTTCACGCGCAGGCCGGCTGTTTTGGCTTTGCGCCTGGCCTTGTAAATAGCAAGGGAGGCAAAATCCACGCCGATCACCTCCCAACCGGCGCGGGCCAGTGCCAGGCTGGACGTGCCGGTGCCGCATCCCAGGTCCAGCGCCCGTCCGGCCGGAAGTTGGCCGATGAGTGTCAACAATTCGGGCGGGATCAGGCCGCTATCCCAGCGCGGGCGGCGTAAATATCGTAAATTGAACAGAAAAGGGCGCAGCATTTTACTTTCCGATTCGAAAAATCTGCTATAATCAGGCGGCTAAAATTGATGGCCGCCCTGCAACGGGGCGTTCATATAGACTACTTGCATGAAGAGGCGCAATAGATGAAAGAGTATACCACTGAGTTCCTCCGCAATATCGCCCTGGTATCTCATGGCAGTGCGGGAAAAACTATGCTGGCTGAAGCCATGCTGCATCAGACGGGAGCAACTACTCGCTTGGGAAAGGTCGAAGACGGGACGACGACCTCAGATTATGATGATGAAGAGATACGCCGTAAGATTTCGCTATACACGAGCGTAATTCCTGTTGAACACCGTGACCACAAAATTAATCTTCTGGATACGCCGGGATATACGGATTTCATCGGTGAAGTGATTTCGGCTTTGAGCGTGGCTGATGGGGCCATCATTCTGGTGGATTCCGTGGCAGGGCTGGAGGTAGGCACCGAAATTGCCTGGGACTATTGCGATACCTTTCAATTGCCGCGCTTTGTGGTCATTAACAAGATGGACCGCGAGAATGCAAACTTTGCCAAGTCCCTGGCAACGGTAGAAGAGTTTTCCAATATCCGTCTGCTCAAAATCCAGTTGCCGTGGGGCGAAAAGCAAGATTTCAAAGGGGTCATTGATCTGATCAGCATGAAGGCCTATCCGGCAGAAGGCAAGACCCCTCAACCCATCCCGGAGGAGTTCAAAGCCGCGGCTGATGAAGCGCGGCTGGTGCTGGTTGAGGCGGCGGCAGAGGGGGAAGACGCCCTGCTGGAAAAATACCTGGAAAGCGGTGAGTTGACCGAGGAAGAGGTCTTGCGCGGTCTGCGCAAAGTGGTGCGTGAAGGGAATTTTGTGCCGGTGTTGGTAGCGGCTGGCGCTCACGAAAAGGGCATCTTCCCATTGTTGAATGCCATCATTGACCTGATGCCCTCCCCTGCTGACCGGCCGGCGGTCAAGGCTGAAGGAGCAGCCGGTGAGGTGGTGCTTACCGCTTCTGACAACGGCCCGTTAGCGGCTTATGTCTGGAAGACGACGGCTGACCCGTTTGTGGGCAAGCAAACCTATTTCCGGGTCTATTCGGGCTGTATTCAGGCAGATATGCGCGTCTGGAATCCGAATAAAAATGTTGAGGAGCGCATGGCCAATCCACATGTCATGCGCGGGAAAGAGCAACTTGCCGTCAAGACGGTGCATGCCGGTGATATTGCCTCGGTTGCCAAACTGGGAGAGACATCTACCGCGGATACGCTGTGCGATAAAACACAGATTATCAAACTTCCTGTACCGAAATACCCCACAGCCCTGTATCGTGTGGCCATTGCGCCAAAGACGCAAGCCGACGCGGCCAAGATTTCTCCGTCGCTTACCCGTCTATGCGAAGAGGATATGACGCTCTCGTGGTACATGGAATCTGCCACCGGTCAAACGATTTTACAAGGAATGGGTGACCAGCACATTGATGTGGCAATCCGCCGTGCTCAAACCAAATTGCAGGTTGGCTTACTCTTAGAGGAACCCAAAGTCCCCTATCGCGAAGGGATTACCAAAGAAGGTGCAGCCATGTACCGCCATAAGAAGCAGACCGGCGGCGCGGGTCAGTTTGGTGAAGTGCACATGAAGATTAAACCGTACCCGGATGCCGATTTTGATTTGACCTGGGATGTGTTCGGCGGCGCGATTTCGCAAACCTATGAACCAGCAATTCGCAAAGGCATTCAAAATGTCATGAAAGAAGGCGTCATTGCCGGTTATCCAATGAGCAATGTCATCGTCTCAATTTATGACGGGAAAGAACATCCGGTTGACTCAAAACCGGTGGCTTTTGAAATTGCTGCACGCGAGGCCTTCAAACTGGCTGTAGCCAATGCCGGCCCGGTGCTGTTTGAACCGATTATGAACGTGCGCATTACGGTTCCAGATGCCTATATGGGAGATGTGATGGGCGACCTGAATACCCGCCGCGGACGCGTGCTCGGCACAGAATCGGAACGCGGTCAGACGGTGGTGATCGCGCAGGTGCCGCTGGCTGAAATGATGCGTTATACCACCCAACTCCGCTCACTGACGGGCGGGCGTGGTTACTTCACGATGGAACTGGACCGCTACGAAATCGTGCCTCAGAACCTGGCAAATGAGATTATTGCTCAACGGCAGAAGGAACTGGCCGAGAAGCGCTCGGGCGAGGAATAAATTTCTGAATCACGTTTGAGGGACGACCTTGATGGGTCGTCCCTTTTTGTTGCCAATTGGCAACACACGTAACCGATTTATTGCAGTACAATAGGTTGTCTCTAAAAAAGTAACTGCCTACCTTAGCGAACAGGATATCAGGATAAGCAGGATAAACTCCGACATACAGGGAAACACAATCCTGGACATCCTATGTTGGACACGTTCGCCGCCTTCGTTTTCAGGAATATCACAACAGGGTAAACAGTTACCTAAAAAGCCAAATTCGATACCGGAAAAGAACTATGCCTCGAACTCAAATTTCCTGTCCACGCTGCCGCCAGCCAGTCATGGCCGAGGTGGAACAACTTTTTGATGTAACCAGCGATCCTGGCGCAAAACAACGTCTGCTGAGCAATGCGGTCAACCGTGTTGCCTGTCCTTATTGCGGATATGATGGCACACTGGCTACGCCGCTTGTCTATCATGATGCCAGTAAAGAATTGCTGTTGACATATTTTCCTGGGGAAATTGGCCTGCCGCTCAACGAGCAGGAAAAACTGATTGGCCCGCTGATCAAGCAGGTTGTAGATCGTTTGCCGCCCGAAAAGCGAAAGGCCTACCTGCTCAGTCCTCAGAGTCACCTGACTTATCAGAGTTTCATTGAGCGCATTCTGGCTGCAGATGGGATCACGCCCGAAATGCTCCGAGCCCAACAAGAGCGGATCGAGTTGCTGGAACGCCTGCTCTCTGCCAGCAGTGCAGACGTGCGCACAGAAATCATCAAACAAAACACCGCCAAAATTGACGAAGCATTCTTCGCGCTTTTCTCGCGCTTGATGCAATCGGCCATGGCAAGCGGACAGCAACAAGTGGCCCAGCAAATGGCCGGCCTGCAGGAGCAACTCTTGAAAGAGACGGAGTATGGGCGCAAGTTGCAGGCTTCGGTGGGAGAAATTGAAGCCGCAGCCAGGTCGCTGCAAGAAGCCGGTCAGGGTTTGACACGTGAGAAATTGCTGGACATTATGCTGGCGGCGCCAAATGACAACCGCTTGCGGGCACTGGTAAGCATGGCGCGGCCCGGCATGGATTATATTTTCTTCCAGACCCTCACCGAACGAATTGACAAGGCAGAAGGCGAGGTCAAAGCCCGGCTGGAAGAAATGCGCGAAAAGTTGTTGGATATGGTCAATCAGGTGGATTTGCAAATCCAGGAGCGGATTAAGCAGGCCGCGGCTTTCCTGGAACAGTTGTTACAAGCGCCAGATATCCGGCAAGCCACCAGGCAAAATCTGGAACAATTCGACCAGGCGGTTATTGAGGCCTTGAATAACATGCTGCGTGCGGCAGAACGCGACAAGGATGCAGCCCGCATGGAGAAACTGAAGCAGATCGTGGAAGTGCTTAATGAAGCCAGCGCCCCGCCGCCGGAATTTGCCCTCATCGAGCAATTCCTGGGAGCGCGTAATGAGCAGGAATTAGAGAAAATGATCGTAGAACATGAGGCCGAAATTACGCCTCAGTTCCTGGATGCTGTTGCAAGCCTGGTGATGCAAATGGAATCTCTGCCAGAAGAGGCTGCCGCCGAAGAAAGGATGATGGCCGAGCGTTTGCAATTGATTTACCGGCACCTTTTGCGGCAATCCATGAAAAAGAAGATGCAATAGCGGCTGTCCTGTTTTAGCAAAATCTCAAGCCGGCGGATTGTCCAGGCGAACGCCGTGGCCGCGCACCGTGTCAATATATTGATGGGTTGGATCCAGCACAGCCAGGCGGTCACGGAGACGCCGGATGAGAGCGTCCAGCGCCTGATCCGAAACGCCTAATGCCTGTTCATCCCCCCAAATCGCCGCAACCAGATCTGAGCGGCTAACCACCTGTCCCTGACGTTCATATAAAACCCACAACAAACGAAACTGCTGAACAGAGAGCGGCGGTGTAAGCAATTGCTGATTGATCCAAACGCGGCGCGAATGCACGTCAAGCATCAGCCTGCCCAGGTGTCCGCCTTGCTCCGAAAGCGGCATGGTGGCATCCGAAGTCAGGAAAGCAAATTCCTGCGCCAGGGCTATCTGAATCACGTCACCATCACGTAGGATGACCGAGGATTTCAGCGCCGCGCCATTGCAATGGGTACCGTTCTTGCTATCCAGATCTTCCAGCAGGACGCCGTCAGCCGTGGGAGTGAGGCGAGCATGATAACGCGAAACCTGGCGGTCAGGGATTACCACGTCGCATGATGTATCGCGTCCCAATATCAACGTGTGCGACAAAACCCAACGCTGCCCTTTGAGAGGGCCTTCCTGGGCTATCAGCAGGGGATAATCTTCAAGGGTACTCTGCATCGTACGCCTCGGAAACAGGGAGAATAAACGCCAAAGACGTTTATAATATAGCAGAAAATTGCTAATCTGTGCAGAAACAACGCCGAGAGATCTGCACACTTTGCCGCCATTCCGGAGACAGTTATGCCCATCCCTCTCAAGACGGGAGATGTTTTACGCGGGCGTTATCAGATTCGTGAGCGCATTGGCCAGGGTGGTATGGGAAATATCTACCTGGCTGACGATTTACGCCTGACAGGCCGTCAATGTGCGCTGAAAGAAGTCGAGTACGACCGCTCTCTCCCCAAAAAGACTCTGGAAGATGCCCGCGCCCAGTTTTTGCGCGAGGCGACTATTTTGGCGCGCCTGGATCACCCCAACCTGCCGAAAGTCTCCGACTTTTTCTCCGGCGACATGCGCGATTACCTGGTGATGGATTACGTCCCTGGCAAAGATTTGCGCACCATGGTGCAGGAAGCGCGGCGGCGGGGGGTCTTTTTGGACGAACGGCAGGTTTTGGGTTGGGCCGATCAAATTTGCGAGGCGCTGACCTATCTGCACGAACAAGAACCTCCCATCCTGCATCGCGATATCAAGCCAAGCAATCTGAAGTTGATGCCCAACGGTCTCATTAAGTTGGTAGATTTTGGTTTAGTTAAAGTGCTGGTGCCAGAGGAAGTGACCATCACAATTATCCACGGACAGGGGACCATCCTCTACACTCCACTCGAACAATATGGCGGCGATAACATGCATACCGATGCCCGCAGTGACCTGTTCGCGCTGGGTGCAACCCTTTATCACCTGCTCACCAATGAACCGCCAGCGGACGCGCGTACCCGCTTCCTGAATCCCGAAAGCCTGATCCCGCCTCGACAGATCAACCCAGCCCTGAGCACGCGCACCGAAAAGGCCATTCTCTGGGCCCTGGCCCTGCACCCGGACGAACGACCTGAATCGGTGGAATCTTTCCGTAAGTTGTTGTTTGGCAGCCGCGAAATACCCACCCGGCCTGTATCGGGACTTCGGCCACAACCGCTCTCTTTTTGGGATATGCTGACGAGTCCGCCTGAGATCATCCTGGCCTGGCTTGTCAGCGGGCTATTCCTGCTGAGCCTGATTGCAACCCTGGCCCGCTAAAATTCCAGCCATCCACGCGATTAATCTGCTAAAGGCTTTTTGGCTTTTGCTTTCCTGACTCTCTGTGCATCCGTTCTCTTGCTTGTTGCACGTTTCCTGCTGCTTCCCTTCTTCCCCTTTGTGTCCTGAACATCCACAGCCTCACTGGCGGCAAACATTTCATCAAATTTTGCCTGCACCGAAGGTATAGCCGCGCCATTCAGAGCCCGGCAAACTTCTGCCCAACGCCCGTTTTCGTCGTTTACAAAACGCCAGTCCAAAAAGACATGACACTGGTAAGCCCCCAAACTGACAAAGAGCCCCTTCTCCCATAGTTCACGGCAGGGGCGGATGTACTCCAGGCGGGTGACATAATCCGTAAAGATAGCATAACCATCCCGAGGCAGGGCCAATCCCTCCGCCAGAGATTGCTGGACAAGTTTGCCGCTGGCTTTATCCATAAACGCGACCGAGGTCTTAACCCAACCGCTGGCCTGCGCATATTTGTTGTGATACACCACCAGGCCGCGCTCTTCTCCCAGGCGATTTGAATATGCAAACACATCCTCGTTAACATAACCTTGCGGCGCGTAAAAGTCATACAGCAAAAAATTCTCAGAACCGGCAAACACACGCCGCCGGTGCAAAAGTGGGAAAATACGCCACTCGTGACCGCGCACCAGACCTTCATTCACTTGTTCATCCCATTTCGGCTTACGAAATTCCATGCCATACTTTTCACGATAGCCCTCAATTTGCCCATGTCCGAACATAGGCAAGCCCGGCAGGGTACACATCAGGGTGCAAACGCCAAAGTATTTATCGCCATCGCCAAACTGCTCAATCGCCGTTTTTTCGTCCGGGTTGTTCATAAAATTGACAAAGCGCTTGATGACTTGCGGATCAAACTCCAGAACGTTCTTCATTACCTGACGGTACTTTGCATTGTCCTCATCCCGCAGCATATGCATAAAAGCCGAGTTGTAAACCCGGTGCATGCCCAGCGTGCGGACAAAATACCCTTCCATCAGCCAAAAGGCTTCAGCCAGCAAAAGCGTATCGGGCACTTCGGCAGCCACCCGGTCCACCACCTCACGCCAGAATTCGTTCGGCAATGCGGCGTCGAATTGTTCGCGCGTCATGCCGTGTTCAGCGCGCGAGGGAATGGCACCACCCTGCCCCGGTTCAGGAAACCATAGGCGCTGGATATGCTTGCGAGCCAGCGTCATGGCCGCATCAAAGCGGATAATGGGAAAATGGCGTGCCACATGCAAAATGGTTTGAATGACAGCCTCACGCACTTCGGCCTTGGAGTAATCCAACTGGGCGGTATCGTTCCAGGGCATGGAAGTCCCGTCATTGCCATGGTAAATGTAACGCTCCTCGCCGGTTGCCCGCTCAAAACGCTTGAAAACTACCGCCGCATCCGTCCGGTCGTAATAGTGATCTTCCAGGATAATGCCGGCGCGCGGGTCATCAGACAAATCTCCGCTGGTAAACGAATAAGTGGGGAAGGGCGAGTACGGCAGAGAAAGGAACCACTCTGGATGCGCCATCACCCACTCCGAATCAATGCCCATATGATTGGGCACCATATCGGCGGAGAGACGAATACCTCGCTGCCACGCCCGCGCCCGCAGGTTCTCAAGCGCTGGCCAGCCGCCCAAGTCAGCCGCAATTTCATAGGCGTGCAGGGAGTAAGCCGAAGCCACGGCGTCCGGGTCACCCAGCCAGTTTTTGATGCGTTGACTGGCGCGGCTGCGTTCCCACAAGCCGATCAGCCACAAACCGGTAAAACCGCGTTGCGCCAAAATGTCCAGTTCCTCATCCGGGATATCGCTCAGGAACCTGATCCAACGGCCATATTTGCGCGACAATTGCTCGAGCCAGACATACGTGTTTTTGGCTATCAGTACCAGGCGCGGCATCCATTCCTGATCGGGGCTGAAACGTTCATACTCAATTTCAGAACGCTCAAAGGTCAAAACGGGAGCCGCGCCAGATGCGCCGCCCGTTCCACCCCGCCGTATTTCTTCTCGGACAAAATCCAAGCCGCGCAGCAACCGTTGGACGAAATCCGGCCCAAGCAAATCGCCCCAACGTTGAGTCAAATATTCCAACTGACCGGCCAGCGAATGAGGGCTGACACGCAGCGGCGCGGTCAACATCTCGGCCAGCGATTCATGGCCGGACCCCAGGCCGGGCTGCTGGGCGAGAAAGGTTTTCAGCCGCTCGATCAACGCCGTGTAAGCGGTGGGCATAAGCGGCTGATCGTCAAACAATTCCTCTAGTTTAGAGGCTGCCGGGTTGGCATTATGCAAATGCAGCAGGAAAAGTTCGGCCAACACCGCTTCGCGCCTGTTTAGCAGGTACTTCTCTGCCTCCATCTGACCGCGATACACCGCTTCTGGTGGAAAGTCGTTTGTAAATGTCAGTTGGGTTAAATGCACATGGTCAGGATCCAGAGTCTGGTCCAGGAAGGAAGCGGCCTGTCCCAGCACGTTGGGATGCTCAGAGACGTAATGCCGCATTAAAACGCGCAGAACTTCATCAATCAATCCCAGGGCATACAAATCCGCGGCTGAGACATTCATACGCGCCGCAACCTGACGTGCTTGCTGAACATCAGGGAAGATTAGGCGTTCAAGTGCATATTGTTGACGGGCATGGCGTGAGAGGTGATATTCATTCATCAGACACCTGAAAACAGAGACGGTTTTGTCTTCAATGATAACCCATATTTCGAGTATACTGTAATGTGATGTCTGCACTTCAGCCAAACTTGTTTGCGCTGGTTTTGCTTTCCATACAGGCTGCCCTGTACCTGCCGGTTGTTGGACGCGCCTTGCAGCGTAGAGTAGGGCAGGAAAAGGCTGCATTGCTGGTGGGATTGTATGCAGCAACAGCATTCGCATTGCAGGTTTTCGAGGCATTTCAGCGTGCTGGCCTCCTACCGAATGTGCCGGCTTACCTGGCAGACAGGATTCAATGGTACGGCACGCTTGTGCTGGCTTTTTTGCTTATTTTTCTTGTACGCGTTTTCTTACGGCTGCGAGGCGGTAAAGGCTGGATAGGGGTCGGGGGATTCTGGTTCTTGCTGCTGGTTGTAGCGGGGAGCAACATTTTTAACTTGCCCGATACGCTGTGGGCAAATGACCAATTCATGCTTCCGAGCAAAAACCTGGATTTTGGTGGGGTGTTGATCGGCTGGATGATATTCCTGGCAACTTCCATTCTGACCACACAGCGCGCCTTCCGACGGACTCCTCAGCCTATGCACCGCAACCGCCTGGCCTACTGGCTGCCCATTTTCATACTCATCACCACAAATGACAGTCTGTTGCTGACGGGTTACGTCGGTTGGGGCAACCCCCTGCGTTTGCTGACAGCCCACCTAATGGCTTATGTGATGCTCAACCATCACTTGCCCGATATCCGCCAAATCGTGCAAAAAGTGTTCGCTTTTCTGGCAAGCGCCATCCTGTGCGGTCTCTTCTACCTGGGAGGTTTTCTTCTGCTTGAGGATGCCCTGGCCACCGCGCCCAACTACAATCCGCGCCTGGTTCAAGCGGGTGTGGCCCTGGTGGCGGGGTTTCTATTCACCATCCTGCTTGGGCCGGTTCAACGGCTCATAAGCCGTCTGTTCCCTGCTGAGCAATACAACATCGGCGAAACGCTGCGCGAGTACAGCCTGAGTATCAGCAACATCCTGGATATGGAACGTTTAGCGACAATGGCTGTAGGGCTTATCATGGAAGCCATGGAAATTGAACGCGGCTTCCTCTTTCTGGTAGATACCGAAACCGGGCAAGAGGGGCAAAAAATCTATCACCTGCGAGCGATACGTTCGCCGGGTGAGCGGCCAATTCGCGCGGGAAAATTGACCGAGTCCAGTCCGCTGGTACATGCCATTTTGCAGGACAAACGCCCCATCCTGCAATACGATATTGACCTGGCCCCTGCCTTTTCTAATCTAAGCACGCAGGAACGCGAATGGTTCAACTCCTTGAGGGCAGAAGTTTACGCTCCAATTTTTGCCAAAGGTACCTGGATCGGGCTGTTAGTGCTGGGCGCCAAACTTTCGGGCAACCGTTACACCGAGACCGACCTGGTCACGCTTAGCACGCTGGCCAATCAGACTGCTGTAGCGTTGGAAAATGCACGTCTGGTAGAAAATCTGGTGCGGCTCAACCAGGAATTACGTCAGGCTGGCCGCGCCTTAGACCAGGCACACCGCAACCTGGAACGGCTCGACCGCACCAAATCGGATTTCATCAGCATTGCCTCACACGAACTGCGCACGCCCCTGACTGTGATGCGCGGCTACACCGAAATGCTGCTGGAAGACGAGCAGATACAGAGAAACCCCTACCACATGCAGATGATAAAAAGCCTGCACGAAGGCACGCTGCGCCTGCATGAGATTATGGACTCGATGTTTGACATTGCTGAAATCGACACCCGTAATCTGCGCCTGCATATCCAGCCGGTGGATGTGGGTGAATTGATTCGCGGCGTCAGTTCGGGGCTGGGCAAGAACATTTCAGAACGCAAACAAAAACTGTTTATTGACCTGCCTGCCCTGCCGCTTGTCATGGCCGATCCAAACATCCTGCGCAAAGTCTTCTACCATCTGATTCAAAATGCCATCAAATTCACGCCCGATGGCGGGCGGATTGGCATTCATGGACGTGTGGTCATGCCCCGTAACGACTTTCCTGACGGTGGAATCGAAATTGTGGTCAGCGATACCGGCGTTGGCATAGATCCCAATTTTCGCGAGATCATCTTCACCAAATTCTATCAAACCGATGAATCGCTCAACAAGCACTCCACCAGCAAATCTCGTTTCAAGGGCAGTGGTGCAGGGCTGGGATTGGCGCTTTCGCGCGGCATTATCGAAGCCCACGGTGGAAAAATTTGGGCCGAAAGCCCGGGATATGATGAAATCAATTTTCCAGGCAGCCATTTCCACGTCCTCCTGCCGCTTCGGCGTTTGCAAAATGGCGAGACGGTGCGCATGGGCAGTGCCTTAAAGGTCATCATTTAATGCCATCCGACGGCTATCCGCCGCCTATCAACTCACAATAAAAGCCAGACAAGCAGCCTCCCTTTGAAATAAAATGAAAAGGTAAGACCCAGGAGGCTGAAATGAACATCCTTTTCATTTACCCCGAATTCCCAGATACATTCTGGAGTTTCAAACACGCCCTCAAGTTCATCCGCAAGCGCGCCTCTAACCCGCCGCTTGGGCTTTTGACTGTGGCTGCTATGCTGCCGGTCGAGTGGGAAAAACGGCTGGTCGATTTAAACGTGCGCCCCCTGAAAAACTCTGACCTGTCGTGGGCCGATTATGCCTTTATAAGCGCCATGACGGTCCAGCGCGTCTCTGCCCAGCAGGTCATCGCCCGTTGCAAAGCCGCCAGATTGAAAATTGTGGCTGGCGGACCGCTTTTTACATCTGAACCAGATCAATTTCCAGAGGTAGACCATCTGGTCCTTAACGAAGCAGAGGCCACCCTTCCCCGCTTCTTACAGGACCTGGAAACGGGTTCAGCACAACACATATACACCTCTGACGAATTTCCCGACATCCGCCAGACACCGGTGCCGCTCTGGGAGTTGGCCGACTTGAAACGTTATGCCACCATGCCGGTGCAATACTCACGCGGCTGTCCCTATAATTGTGAATTCTGCAATATAACCGCACTGTTTGGCCGTCGGCCGCGCCTCAAAACCACCACACAAATCCTGAACGAATTGGACAGCCTCTACCGAATGGGGTGGCGCGAGAGCGTTTTTTTCGTGGATGATAATTTGATGGGCAATAAGAAGCAACTCAAGACCGACCTTTTGCCAGCGCTGATTGAATGGCGCAAAGGCAAAACTGGTATGCCCTTCAATACTGAAATCTCTATCAACCTGGCCGATGATGAAGAATTGATGGATTTAATGTTTCGGGCCGGCTTTGACACGGTCTTTATCGGTATAGAAACCCCGTCTGAGGCCAGTCTGAGCGAGTGCAACAAGAAACAAAACATTGGCCGGGACCTGATAGCCGATGTAAAACGCATCCAGCGCGCCGGTCTACAAGTACAGGGCGGATTCATCATCGGCTTTGATAGTGACACCCCGTCTATTTTCCAGCGGCAAATCGAATTCGTCCAAAAAAGCGGTATTGTCACTGCCATGGTTGGCCTGTTACAAGCCCCACTGGGAACACGACTATACGAAAGAATGAAGCGCGAAAACCGCCTGATTGGCTCCTTTTCCGGTGACAATGTGGATGGGGCCACAAACATCCTCCCTCGCATGAATCTTGAGACACTGCGCGAGGGATACCGCATGGTGGTAAATCACTTATATACGCCCCACCACTATTATGAACGCGTGATCACTTTTCTAAAAGAATACAAGATCCCACGCGTGCGCATCCCGTTAAATAGTGAATATATCCGCGCTTTTTTCCAATCCATTCTGCAACTGGGCATCCTGGGTCGAGAACGCCTGTATTACTGGAAACTCTTCTTCTGGACGCTCTTCCATCGTCCGCGCCTGTTTCCACTGGCCATCACGTTCGCCATTTATGGTTATCACTTCCGGCGGGTATGTGAGTTGCATATCTTGTAGGCTTGGAACAAAGAGCCTGTAACATAAGCGGTGGGTTTTGAAAAAGTTGACAGTTGGGGTTGAGCCACCGAGGGGTGAGCATGATTTTGAGATTTAGGTAGGTCACGTTTAAAACGTGACCTACCGTCTTTGAGCAGACTCTTTCGCCAAGTCAGCAAGTTGAGACTCAAACGTATTTGCGTATGACCAGCACAGCGTTGTGCCCGCCAAAGCCAAGCGCATTGTTGATGGCTACCTCAACATTTTTCTCGCGCGCCTGGTTGGGGACATAATCCAGATCGCAATCGGGGTCAGGGGTTTGATAATTAATTGTAGGCGGCAAAATACCCTCGCGAACGACCTGCACGCAAAAAATCGCTTCCAACGCTCCGGTTGCGCCCATCATATGACCGGTCATGGATTTTGTGGAAGAGACCGGGATTTTGTAAGCCTGCCCGCCAAAAACACGCTTCAGCGCCCGCGTCTCAGCCGCGTCGTTGAGGGGGGTACCGGTGCCATGCGCGTTGACGTAACCCACCTGTTCAGGTAAAACACCTGCTGTCTTCAGTGCCTGTTGAATGGCAGCCGCCGCCCCGGCCCCTTCTTCTGAAGGTGCAGTGATATGAAACGCGTCGGCAGTTGCAGCATAACCGGCCAATTCGGCCAGGATGACCGCGCCGCGTGCGCGGGCATGGCTCTCGCGCTCCAGTACCAGTATGGCTGCTCCCTCCCCCATCACAAAGCCATCTCGATTTTTATCAAAAGGCTGGGGGGTCATGGCATAACTCTCGCGACGCGACATGGCGCCAATGCGGTCAAAGGCCGCAATGCCTGTCTCGCAAATGGTGGCTTCCGAAGCACCCGCCACCACAACGTCTAACACACCGGCGCGTAACATCAACCAGGCCATCCCAATCCCATCTGCGCCAGAAGCGCATGCCGAGGCCACAGAAAAACTTGGCCCGTGCAGGCCATAGTCAATAGAAGCCAATCCGGCTGCGCCGTTAGACATCAACATTGGAATCAAAAAGGCACTGACCCGCCGGGGACCTTCGTCCTTCATGGTGAAAATCGCATCCTGTAAAGACTGCATTCCCCCAATAGCCGAGGAAATGACCACGCCAATGCGGCCAACGTTTTCTTCTGTCAACTCCAGCCCAGATTGCTCCATCGCCTCTTTAACGGCTGCAGCAGCCATTAACTCATAGCGGTCGCGGCGACGGACTTCCTTGGGATCCAAAAACGAGGCGGGAGAAAAATTCTTAACCTCGCAGGCGTATTTTATGTTCAGGTCCACAGGGTCAAAAAGGGTAATTGGACCAATTCCTGAAACGCCGGCCAGTGCATTCTGCCACGCTTCGGCTACAGATAAACCTAGCGGGTTAACCGATCCCATACCCGTAATAACGATGCGTTCCTGCATGTTACCTCCTGACTGCAAGTCAAAAACTCGTTCTTCTGCAACAAGCGGCTCAGGGAAGGGGGAAAGCCTTTAACCCGGAACCGGTCAAGATGACAACCACTGGCTCTGGCAACTCTGCCAGCGTCAATTCCAGCGCACGCCAGACGAGTGCAGAAGTTGGCTCTACATATAACCCCCGACGAGCCAATTCGTCACGTCCTGGCAGGATATCCACCTCATCTACAAGCACAAAACGTCCGCCTGTTTCTCGCACCGCAGCCACAACCGCGTCGGCCCGCACCGGCCTGGTCACCCGCACCCCTTCGGCCAGAGTCGCGACCTCATCCGCGGCCAAACGGCCTGTTGTAAACAGCGACCAGAGCGGCGCGCAAGCCCGAGCCTGAACAGCGATTGCTGCCGGGATTTTTTGAATCACGCCGGCTGATTGTAGCGACTGAAAGCCTCGCACCAAACCGAGCAACAGGCCTCCCTGTCCCACCGGCAACACAAGCGCTCCAGGTGATCCTTGCATCTGCTGTACCAATTCAACTGCCAGTGTGGCATAAGCGGGCAGGTTAAACGGCAGCCAGGCATGGCTGGCGTAGGTTGCTCCTTTTTGGGCAGCCAGAAAAGCGGCCTGCGCCGCGGCAGAGCGCGGCCCAGGGATAGGCACCAGTTCTGCACCATAGGCCTCAATCTGCGTCCGTTTCGGGCCGGAAGCCGAGGCGGGTACATAGACCCGCGCCTTAATCCCGGCCCGGGCAGCATAAGCCGCGAAAGAGGCGCCTGCATTGCCAGACGAATCCTCAACAGCCATATAGACGCCGCGTCCAGCCAAGGCACTTACCAACGCCGCCGAACCGCGGTCTTTGAAGGAACCGCTGGGATTCAAAAATTCACACTTGAAGGCCACTTGCCGGCCAGAAACCTCCGTCCACACCAACGGCGTGTTTCCCTCCCCTAGCGAGACAGGCGGCCAGTCTGGCGGCCAACCCAAAGCGCGCAGATTTGGCCAGATGCCCGGCAAATCTGCGTCCGGCGTCAAAAACTCCCAGATTCCCGTATAGTCGAAAACGCCACCGCAAAGCGGGCAACAATAAGGCAGGCCTACCGACGGGTAGGCCTGACCACAGCCAAGACAGCCAATTTCTGTCAGCACTTTTCTCACCTTTGTTCCCACTCGCGCCGCAGCATGGCATACCAGTACTCACTGGTATATTTGCCCTTGAACCAAACTGCATCCACAAAATGTGCTTCGCGGCGAAATCTCATCCGCTCCAAGAGATGATAGGAAGAGACATTTTCCACATCACAACGGGCAACCACGCGATGTAAGTTCAGTTCCCCAAAAAGATAATCTACCAGCCGGCGGACCGACTCTGCGCCATAACCCTTCCACCAGTGAGCCCGCGCCAGCGTGTAACCGATGTAAGCCTGATGCGGATCGTCTTGCATGATTTGAAAAGCAATGTCGCCGATCGTCTCATGATTGGCCTTGAGTTCAATAGCCGCCTGGAACCATTGCCCTGGTGTGTTCGGCTCCCTGGTTTTCATTTCTTCAATGAAGGCCACAGCCTGCTCATATGGGTAAGGGAATTCCCAACTCTGATATTGGGCCACCGAAAAATCGTTGCGGTACGCAAAAAAAGGTTCCAGGTCGTCATCTTGGAAACGGCGCAGCAACAGCCGTTCGGTTTCAAGTGGGAATGGCATATTCACTCTCCTGGTTTGGGAATGTAATCGCCTTCTACCCAAGTCTCGCCGTTCGGGCCAACTTCTTTTTTCCAAACCGGAACAATTTCTTTGAGCCGGTCAATGCCATAACGCGCGGCGTCAAAGACGCCCGTATCCCGATGGGCAGCAGTGCAGGCGATCAAAACGGTGGGTGTACAGGGGTACAGGCGGCCAATACGCTGGACAATGGCAATCCCCTGCACAGAAGGCCAGCGTTGGCGAATTTCTTCGGCCACCTGTTTCATTTTTGCTTCGGCCATTGGCCGATAGGCCTCGTATTCCAGGTAGAGGGTATGGTGCGCCTCGCCACGTTCGGTCACACCGCGCACCATCCCCGTGAAGAGTGCGGCAGCACCACTGGATGGCAGAGTAATCTGTGCCAGCAGAGCATTCAAATCAAGTTCCGATTCGGTGATTGCAAAAACGGTAGGCAGTTTGGCAGAAGACACAGGCATCAACCTCCGCTTACCGGCGGGAAGAAGGCCACCTCGGCGCCATCTGGGATGATTTGTTCATCGGCGGCAAATTCCCGGTTTACGGCCGCCATCATCGAGTTGCGAACAATGCCAAGCCTGGGATAAGCCGCAATCAAATGTTCTTCTAAATCATGAATGGTGGCCTGTGGGGGGAGTTCAACCTCAACAGAGGGAGCACCCACATAATCGCGCAGGGTTGCAAATAAAAGAACTTTGACTCGTTTCATTCATACTCCTAAAGTTTCTTCGTTAACCACATCGCCGCTTTGCCCACCGTGCTTTTCCACCAGACGGATGTTTTGGATACGCATGGTCTTTTCGGCGGCTTTGGCCATGTCATAAACGGTGAGAGCAGCAACCGCGACAGCGGTAAGCGCTTCCATCTCAACGCCGGTCCTGCCGACGGTGCGCACCCTGGATTGAATCTGAACGCCCGGTAAGGATGCATCCAGCGTAAGCGTCACTTCTACCTGGGTGAGCGGCAAAGGATGACATAACGGAATCAGGTCCGAGGTCCGTTTGGAAGCGCTGATGCCGGCTATTTGGGCTACGGTCAAGACATCGCCTTTCTTGATTTGGCCAGCCCGAATCAGTTCAAACGTCTCAGGCTTCATAACCACTTCGCCGCGCGCCACAGCAATACGTTCGGTTTCAGGCTTGGCGCCTACGTCCACCATCTGCGCTCTGCCGGTTTCATCAAGATGAGAGAGTTTGGCTGGCATATTTGAATTATACCGTAGTGATATAATCCGTTCGCTATGAGTTTTCCGCTTTCGCGTTCAGAGGCTTATACCGTCAGCCTGCCCGTTTATGAGGGGCCGCTTGACCTGTTGCTGGATTTAATTGAGCGCGCCGAATTGGATATTACCAGTGTGGCACTGGCACAGGTCACCGACCAGTATCTGGCTTATGTGCGCGCCATGCAAACGAGGATTTCACCCGAAGAAATTTCATCCTTTCTGGTGATTGCAGCCAAACTAATCCAAATCAAGTCAGAAGCGCTTTTGCCCCGTCCACCAGTGCGTGAAGCGGGTGAAGAAGATCCCGGCGAATCGCTGGCGCGGCAGTTGCGGTTGTACAAGCGCTTTAAGGAAATTGCCGCCTGGCTAGGCGAGCGAGAGGCGCAAGGATTGCGCACTTACCTGCGGGTGGCACCACCGCCCAAAGTGGAGGGACGGCTGGACCTGAGCGACATCACACTGACCGATCTGCTGGCAGCCGCCGAGGCCATCTTCGCGGCAGAGAAGGATAAACAAGCCCTGGGAACAGTCCTCAGCGCGCCGCGCGTGACCATCCGTGAAAAGATTCAGCACATCCGACAAATCCTGAGTCAGACTCGGCACACTACTTTCAGTCAGATCATCGGCGTTTCTAAAAGCCGGCTGGAGGTGGTGGTCACTTTCCTGGCTTTGCTGGAACTGGTCAAGCGCTATCGGGTGACCGCCCTGCAAGAAAGCCTGTTCAGTGAAATTCAGATTGAGCCGCTCGGTGACCTGGGGGAAGATGAAGATTTCGAACTGGAATTTGAATAGAAGCCGAAATTGAATCCAGACAATTCAAAGCCAGCAGGAAAAACAAACACCCAACCCAATGCCCTTTGCAAAGCAGAGAAGGCCGCAAGGTGAGCACAAAACTCCAAAATTATCCCCCAAGATTTTTGGGCTTTTTTTGATGGATCATTACCAGAAGAAGCGCTGCCCCTGCACCTAGAGCGTCAACGAACACATCCAGCATACTGGGGTGACGACCAGGGACAAACGATTGATGAAACTCATCCCCCATTGAATAAAGTACGGCCAGCCCCCAGGCTGCCATGCATGCCTGTACCGACCGGTCGTCGGATTTATTCAAGGCATAACGATAAGCAAGCGCCAACAAACCATAACCAAGAGCATGGCCGCCTTTCTTGACCAGAAAATCCCACAAGCCAAAGTGGGGCATGTCTGTAGATGGGATAGATGAAAAGATAAAGATGGCTATCATCAGGACAATAGCCGGCAGCCAACGCCGCAATAGGTTGAGATTGTTCATTGTTTGTCAAGTATAATCCCACTATAGTATTACCCTTGAGAATCTATCACGACCGTAAAGATTTTGCACAATGGTCAACTGTTCTTGGTTCGCGGCTGGAGGCCGCGCTATGTTCATTGCAAAGCGAGCCAGGATGAAGTTTCTGCATCATCTTAATTTCTCTCACAAGGTTTGGCTGGCCATCTTGTTGATTGCTGGTGGAGTCAGCGGCACCTACTTACGGCTGGAATTGATGCGCCTGGCGCAAACGCCCGGTCATGCCGACTCTGCATTTTATTACACGGTAGCAAGAAATATCGTTGCCGGACGCGGTCTGGTACTGGATTACGTTTTCAATTACCTGGATGGTCTGCCTCCCATTCCCCATTACAGCAGCGACTTCTGGCATCCGCTGGCATCATACCTTTTGGCGTTCCCAATGAAAGTATTGGGATTGGGCGTTTTCAATGCTACCTTGAGTTCACTGGCAGCCGGCATACTGATCGCTGTAGTTGCGTTCTACGCTGGCCGGGCTTATAGCCAAACTGCAGAATTTGGAATCTTGACCGCGCTCTTGACCTACTTTGCGCCCGCACAGATTTACATGTCCACAACCACCGACGCCAACATTTTCTTCGGTCTCTTTGGTGTGTTGGCATTGTACTTTGCAATGCGCGGCTTTAAAAACCCGAGATATTTTCTCCTGGCGGCCGTCTTCACCGGCCTGAGTCATCTGACACGCCAGGATGGTTTGCTGCTGCTGGCAGCCGTGCTGGGTAGCATTCTGATAGCCAGCCTGCCGCTCAAAAAGCGGATTGGGCTAGGCGCAATGGTGGTATTGATTCACGCTCTCATACTTTCCCCCCTGCTGCTCAAAAATTACTCTGTCTTTGGTGTTCCCTTTCCTTCAGGGCCATCTCATACGATGTACCTGACAGAATACGAGGATTTTTATGCCTACGGAAAAACATTCAGCCTGAAAACCTATTACGGCGAATTAGGACTAAAGGGAATTTACAAGGACAAACTGGATGCCGCTCACGACAACCTGGCACTAACAATTTCTTTTCTAGACCGCCTGGTTGCCATTGCATTACCCATTGCCCTGCTTGAATTACTCCTTCTGCGAGGCGATAGAAAAAAACTGCAGCAATTATCGCCAGCCTTGCTTTACAGCATCATTGTGTATTTCTTCTATGCCCTGGTAGCCAGTTATTCACGCGGCTCCACCATCAAAAGCCTGGGATCGTTGTTGCCTTTCTTCTACATCATCATTTTAGATTTCGCTTTTGCCAGACTAAAAAAACGCTGGATCATCTACCCCCTTCTGATTGCAGCCTGTATCTATCTCGGAAACAACGGCTATCAGAGAATGGTCAACTCACATACCCATTACAACGAAGTGTATGCCCAACTGCGCCAGATACAGCAAGTTATTCTCAACGATGCAGCACGCCGCAACCTTCCCGCTGCTCAGGTCGTGGTTATGAGCCGCGACCCATGGGAACTCTACGAAGCCACCGGCTTAACGGCCGTCATGATTCCCAATAATGACCTGGAAACCATTCTACAAGTAGCAAATCACTACCACGTCCAGTATATGATCCTGCCTGCACCGCGCGCCGACCTGCACAAAATTTACAACCAGAAAGTTCAGGACCCGCGCTTGCAGCACATCAAAACATTTGACAAAGCCATAGATATCAAAATCTTCCACCTCAACCTGGAAACACCAGCACCCTGAAGACTCACAGAGAGATCCATGAATCGTCTTGCATCCTCCACGTCCCCCTACCTGCGCCAGCATGCCGCCAACCCGGTGGACTGGTACCCCTGGGGGCCTGAAGCCCTCGAACGGGCTAAAAGCGAAGATAAACCCATTTTCTTGAGCATCGGTTATATGGCCTGCCACTGGTGTCACGTTATGGCTCACGAATCCTTTGAAGACGTGGAAACCGCGGCATTGATGAACGCTCATTTCATCAACATCAAAGTTGACCGCGAAGAACGCCCTGACCTGGATGCCATCTATATGCAAGCCGTCATAGCGCTCACCGGCTCCGGCGGCTGGCCAATGTCGGTCTTTCTGACGCCCGATCTGCAACCCTTTTACGGCGGCACCTACTTCCCGCCTGAAGCCCGGCATGGCCTGCCATCCTTCCGTCAAGTACTCAGCGGTCTGGCCAAAGCCTGGCAAACACAACGCGCTGAAATCACGCAGATCAGCACACAACTGACCGAACAAATCCGCGCACACGCCCGCCTGCATTCCAATCAACCCTTTCCCGCCGATGCACTTGAAGACGCCGCCATCGCGCTGATTCAAAACTATGACTGGGCTAACGGCGGCTGGGGCACGCCGCCCAAATTCCCTCAGCCGATGACGGTAGAATTTCTGCTCCGTCTTTTGCCTTCCCTTGGAGAGGAAGGCTCAAAATGCGCGTACCATTGCCTGAACAGCATGGCACGCGGCGGCATGTATGATGTCATCGGCGGCGGCTTCCACCGTTATAGCACCGATGCACGCTGGCTGGTCCCGCACTTTGAGAAAATGCTCTATGACAACGCCCTGCTGGCACAAACGTACCTGCATGCCTGGCAAATCAGCCGCGCCCCTCTCTACGGGCACATCTGCGCCCAAACACTGGATTTTGTCGCCCGCGAAATGACCCACCCGCAAGGCGGCTTTTACTCCAGTCTGGATGCCGACTCTGAAGGTGAAGAGGGAAAATTCTATGTCTGGACTCTGGATGAAATCCGTCAAATTTTGAACGAGGAAGCCGAACTTTTTGAAACAGCCTATGACATACGCGAAAACGGCAATTGGGAAGGTAAAATCATTCTCCAGCGCCGCCTGAGCGACGAATCCCTGGCCGAACGGTTCAAGATCGACCCGCAAACGGCTTCCGTTAAACTGACAGAGTGCCACACCCGTTTAATCACCGCCCGCGCCCAACGCATCCGCCCGGCTGCCGATGAAAAGATCATCACCGCCTGGAACGGCCTCATGCTGTCTGCTTTTGCCGAATCCGCACGCGTAGATTGGTCCGAAATAGACAGAGATTTGGGGGCAACTCGCCGAGAACGCTACCTTGAACTGGCTACACGCAACGCACACTTCCTGCTCACCGCCCTGCGGCCAGATGGCAAGTTACGCCGCACCTGGTATCAAGACCAAGCCGGTGGTTCAGCCTTTCTGGAAGATTACGCCGCCTTGATTCTTGGCCTGCTTGAACTTTATCAAACCGACTTCAACCTGCACTGGTTCACTGCCGCACACCAACTGGCCGAAGAAATGCTCTCCATCTTCAGCGACCCGGCAGGCGGATTCTTTGACACCCCTCCCGGCAAAGACGACCTGCTCGTGCGCCCAAAAGAGATTCAAGATAATGCCATTCCTTCGGGCAACGCTCTGGCAGCCGAGGCCCTGCTCAAACTGGCCGCTTTTAACGACAATCAAGCATGGCATGACCTGGCCGAGCACGCCCTGGGATTGGTTGCACAAGCCGCCATCCGCTACCCGCTGGCCTTTGCCCGCTGGCTCTCGGCTGCCAGTTTTGCACGCGGCCCAATCAAACAAATTGCCCTGGCAGGCAGTATAGACCACCCAGAAATGCAATCCATGCTGGCAGAAATCCGTGCGGCCTATCGTCCCAACACCATCGTCGCCGCCAGCCCCTACCCGCCCCCCACTGGTTCACCCAACCTGTTGAATAACCGTCCCCCCCTGAACGACCAACCCACCGCCTATGTTTGCGAAGGTTTTGTCTGCCGCCAGCCGGTTTCGAGTATGAACCAACTGCGAGAACTGCTGTAACCACAAATGTGCATGTAAAGGCTGCCACAGAGATGACCCACCGCAGGTCACGTTTGAAACTTACAGGGAATTGACGAAAGCCCATCAAAAGGGTATGATAAAAATGCCTCAGGCTGGTCGGGCAGTCGCGGCGCGGCGTTGTCTGCGTCGAGGAAAGTCCGCACTCCATAGAGCACGGCGTCGGATAGCACCCGGGGCGGGGAAACCGTCGTGAGACGTTAACCTGCCGGATAAGGGCCACAGAAAAGAAACAGCCCTCATGCGCAAGCATGGGGGTGATGGTGAAAAGGTGGTGTAAGGGACCACCGGCGTCTGCAGTAATGTGGACGGCCAGGTAACCCCCGCCGGGAGCAAGGCCAAGCAGGGACGAAACCATCTGTGGATGGGAGGAGGCTGCTCGCTTCCTTATGTGTCCCTCCATGGTGAGGGTACCAGTCCCGGGTAGGCCGCTAGAGCGGAGTGGTGACATTCCGCCCAGAGAGATGACTGCCCAGGCACAGGTTTGCCTGTTGCTGGACAGAATGCGGCTTATAGACCAGCCCGAGGTCACCAAATCATAAGCAGGTCGTGCAAAAGACGGCCTGCTTTTTGATTAAGGCAACCGCCTGACTCAGTCTGGCCTTCCTGTTGGTTTCAAATCTCTGATATTCAATTGCAGCGAAATCCGCCCGTTGTATTCATTCGTCTCAAAGGTATACATCAAGTCCACGCGGGGTGGCAAACCCTCGTATAAATGACCCAGCCGGAAACCAATGGCATCAAAAGTGATTCGCCCATCGCTAACGGTCAACTTCAGGTGCTTCCCGTCGGCTCCCACTTGCCTGGCCGACTTGACCTGCACATCACGCGAAACAAAAACCGGTTCTGGATTACCATAGCCGGTGGGCTGCAACTTTGCCAGGTAATGAAGCAAATCCGGGTGCATGGCAGAAAGCGGCACCTCAATATCAGCGCTTAACGTGGGGCGCAAGTCCCGCTCGCCCAATTCACGCCGCGCAATCTCCAGCAAGCGCGCCTTGAGTCTTTCCAGATTTTCGGTCCGCACGGTAAAACCGGCCGCAGCGGCATGTCCCCCATGCCGCACCAGCAAATCGGCGCACTCGTCCAGCGCACTTGTGATATGCAGTTCGGGGATAGAGCGGCAGGAACAGCGTACGGTATCTTCCCCCATATGCCCAACAATGGCCGGTCGGTAATAGACTTCGGCCAGGCGGGAGGCTGCCAATCCAACCACACCGGGATTAAACGCTGGATGAACGGCAAACAACAGGAAAGCATTGGAATCGCCGGTTCTTGCCAGGGCCTCGGCCTGTTCCTGAATCTGTTGGGTGAGGGCCTGCCTTTCGCGGTTTTGTCGGTCCAAATTTAGCGCCAGAGCGCCTGCCGTATGGACGTCAGTAGTGGTCAAGAGTTCATAGGCCGCCAGTGCCGAGTCGAGTCTACCGGCAGCATTCAGGCGCGGCCCAAGCACAAAGCCAATATCGGTTGCTGTGGCGCGGCTAAGATTCAACCCAGCCACATTGGCCAGTGAGAATAATCCTTGCCGCCGCGTGGAACGCATTTGCTCCAGGCCGCGGCGGACAAGCGCGCGGTTTTCTCCCATAAGGGGCGCCAGGTCGGCTACTGTGCCCAGGGCCACCAAATCTAGCAGGCCATTCAAAAAAAGTGAACGTTCTGCCGTTTGCAATCTACTGTCCGCGAGCAGGGCTTCGGCCAATTTGTAGGCCACGCCCACCCCCGCCAGGTCTTTATCGGGGTAAGCATCGCCGGGCTGTTTCGGATTGAGAATCGCAAAAGCCGGGGGTAGTTCTTCGGCGGGATGGTGATGGTCGGTGATAATGAGATCCAGCCCCAGGGTCCGGGCGTGAGCCGCCTCGTCAGGAGAGCGGATTCCACAATCCACGCTCACAACCAACTTGACGCCATCTTCTTTGAGATGGTCCAACGCTTCCGGATTCAGGCCATAGCCCTCATCGAAGCGGTTGGGAATATATGGCCGGACATTGCCGCCCAATGCCTGAAGAGTTTGCACCAACAAGGCCGTTGCCGTCACGCCATCCACATCATAATCCCCGTAGATGGCAATGGGTTCATGACGCGCAATGGCACGCCAAATGCGCTCAACGCTGACCTGCATATCGGTCATCTGGAAGGGATGGGTGTCAAAATCGGTCTCTGCATTGAGAAAGGCGGCGGCCTGCACTGCAGAGGCGTAGCCGCGGTTGAAAAGGATTTGTCGTAAAATAGGAGGATAGTTCCGCAAATTGCTGTCGGCTTGCGGAGTAAGGGGAGGAGCGATAAGCCAGCGTTTATTATGCATGGTAGCAAAGTATAATGCCCTTTGTTAAAAATAGCGATAGCGGAGCATCCCAGCCGCATGGTTTTCTCAACGTCAAAGTTTTCACCGCAGAGCCGCTGAGAACGCAGAGAAAACCACAAAAAATCTCTGCGAACTCTGCGTACTCAGCGGTGAAAATGCTCAATCGCCATGTTCTGCACAGGTTAGCAAGGGACTTTGAGAAAGCCATAATCCCAGCCGCACTCAAAAGTTATTGATCGCAGCAGGTCACGTTTGAGGCAAGGGAATTGCAAATTGCAGTTTTTTTGTGGAATTCGTGTCATTCGTAGCAAAAAGGCATTCATGAAGATTTCAGAGAGAGGCCGCTCAACAGCGCGTCTCGCAAAAATGCTGAACTTCAGGTAGAATACGTCTATCGTTGCACCGGCCAATGACCTGGTGCAACCAGAAAGGATTGTACATGGATAAAAAGAATTTGCCCCGTACGGCGAGTGTGATTGCATCTTATCGCAAACGCCAGCAAACCGGCCCCTATCTGGTGTGGGGAGCAGCGGCGCTTTTATTGCTGATAGGCATCATTATTTTGATCGTTTGGCTCACCGGCCCCAGCAAGCCGCTGGATACGCTGTTTGCCACCGACACCCCAACACCGACCTTAACCTACACGCCTACAAATACTGCAACTCCTACTGAAACACCGACCATTACCCCTACCTTTACCGAAACACCCACTCCTACCCCCGACAAACCCTTTGAATACACGATTCAGGAAGGCGAATCCCTGGCTGTGGTTGCCGATAAGTTCAACTTGGGAGAAAATGGCATCTTGTTGATTCTGGCGATCAATCCCAGAATTGACCCGGCCAACCCGGTAGTCTATGTAGGTCAGGTCATTCTGGTTCCCAACCCGGATATGCAACTGCCAACAGCAACACCTATCCCCACCGGCTTACCTCGTGGAACAAAGATTGAGTATTATGTCCAGCCGGGCGATTCGCTGGCATTGATTGCCCTGAAGTTCAACAGCACAGTGGAAGCCATCCAAAAAGAGAACAAAATAGAGAATCCTAACACGCTCTTCGTAGGGCAAAAACTGATTGTACCAATCAATCTCGTCACGCCACAGGCCACGCAAATTCCCACTGCCACTCCAGGGAGTGCAACGGCTACGGCAACGGCCACACCTTAATTGCTGGACAAATTTGGCAGGCTGAAGTAAAATCTGCGCTCGCGGCAATTGCCGCTTTTGGATTGAAGATTTTCTGGAGGAAGCAAGTTGGCAAACATTAAGTCACAAATCAAGCGCATTAAGCAAAACGAAAGGCGTCGTCTGCGCAATCGGGTTGTACGCGGCATGTCTCGCGCAGCAGTACGGAATGCCCGTGTAGCACTGGAAAGCGGCAACCTTGAAACTTCCCAGACCGCAATCCAGCAAGCCATCAGCGCGCTGGATAAGGCGGCTGAAAAGGGCGTGATTCACAAGAATAACGCTGCCCGCCGCAAAAGCCGTCTGATGAGACGGCTGGCATCTGTTGCAGCACAAAAGTAATTCTCCCTTCACCGGCTAAGCGTGAAGCGGGAGTGCTCTCTGGCGCTCCCGCTTTTACGTGCTATTGAAGTGATATTTGCAGGGACGGGTTGGTGACGATAGGCACGATTTTGACTGCATTTTGACGTGTTATAATCCCTGCTTGTGCGTAAAGGTGTGTCATGTTTGTCCACGAACAACAAGAAATCGAAGCAAAAATCCGGGCCTACTGCGCCGAAAACGGCATTCCACTGAATGAAATCAAGTGGAGTGCCCTGCCGTTTGGCGGGGAATGGGGTATCAGCACCTCGTTCTTTGCTGCTGCAGCCGCTGAGGCGCGCAGCGGGAAAGCCGTCAATGTGTCGCAGCGCGCCCAGGAAATCGCCGCTCAGGCCGCAGGTCTGATTCGAAACGTGGCAGGCATTGCACGTGCCGAGGCAATAAAGGGGTATCTTAACCTGTATTTTGAAACCTCAACTTACGCCCGCCAGGTGGTGGGTACAATCCTTGAGCAAGGGCAGAATTACGGCCGCGGCCTCCCCCGCGGCGAACGCGTCATGGTTGAGTATGCCCAGCCGAATACGCATCACTCTTTTCACATCGGCCACGCCCGCAACGTTATCCTGGGTGAGGCGCTTGCCCGCCTGGTGGAATTTGCCGGCTTTGAGACCATCCGCGCCTCTTATCCGGGTGACCTTGGGCTGGGAGTAATTACCGTTCTGTGGGCCTACGACAAGTTCTACAAAGGCCAGGAGCCAGTGGGTATCCATGAGCGCGGCCAGTGGCTGCTGAAAATCTATGTTGAGGCTACCGCCCTCCTGGAGCCAAAGGAAAATGAGACTCCCGAAGAGAAGGCGCAACGTGAGGCTTATGAGGCCGAACGCCGCGAGATGTACCGCAAGTGGGATGCTGGCGATCCCTACGTGCGCGACTTATGGAAAAGGACGCGCGAATGGTCGTTGGAGGAACTGCGCGATATCCTGCGCCTGTTAGATGTAAAAATTGACGTCTGGTTCTTTGAATCTGAGGTGGATGAACCGGCCAAGCAAATCGTGGACGAGTTGATCGCCCGCGGCATTGCCGACGATGAACGCCCAAGCGGTGGGGCGGTCATTGTTAAGATTGACGAGAAATTGGGCCTGACAAAAGAGAAATACCGCACCAACGTGATTTTACGCGCCGACGGGACGACTCTCTACCTGACCAAAGACCTGGCGCTGGCAAAGATCAAGTTCGAGAAATACGGCGTGGACCGCTCAATTTATGTGGTGGACGTGCGCCAGAGCCTGCATTTCCAACAAGCCTTTGCCATTCTGCGTCTGATGGGTTTTCCCCAGGCAGAAAAATGTTACCACCTCGGTTATGGTTTCGTCAGCCTGCCGGAAGGGGCCATGTCGGCCCGGCGCGGACGGGTAGTGCTGTTCAAGGATGTGATGGATGACGCCGTGCGCCGCGCCCTGGCAGTTGAATCGGACAAAGCGCCCGACCTGAGCGACGACGAGCGCCGTCAGGTAGCCCTGCAGGTGGGATTGGGTGCATTGGTCTATTCGATGCTGGCAGTGGATAACAACCGCGACATGGTCTTCGACATAGATCAGGCACTGAGTTTCGACGGCCGTACCGGCCCATACATTCAAAACGCCCACGTGCGCGCCAATTCCATCTTGCGTAAAGCCGGCCAGATTCCGCAACAGGCTGCTTTTGCCTACGAATTGACCCCGCACGAGATCAACCTGATTGACCTGCTGGCACGCTTCCCGGATACTGTCCAGCAGGCAGCCAATGAATACCGTCCGCTGGTAATGGCAAATTACGCCTACGACCTGGCAAACGCCTTTCATAGTTTTTATCATTCTGTACCGGTGCTCCAGAGTGATTCTGAGAGCACGCGCGCGGCTCGTCTGCGATTGGTGGCCGCCGCCAGACAGACACTTGCCAATGCTTTGGCGCTTTTGGGCATCACAGCCCCAGAAGTGATGTGACGTGGCGGACGATTCCGCCGCGAAATCAGCAACATTCCTGTCTTACTGCAGGTAGCCTTTGGAACGAGCAAGCATGCCAAAGGCAGGGATTCTCCTTAAAGCGCGGGAGAGTCTTTGATGTGGAGTCTTTCCTGCCAAACGGTTGTTTTGTGCAATTGCAAGAGAAACGCCCAAAGCAACTGCAGGCCTGGAAAAGAATCCTCATCCCCTGCGGGCAGCGGGTCTGGTGCTGAAATTCATTACTCTCTGAAGGAGAAAATTGTATGTCCCCAATCAAAACCATCATCATGGGCGCCGCCGGGCGCGACTTCCACAACTTCAACACCTTCTATCGCGGCAACAAGGATTACGAAGTTGTGGCCTTTACCGCTACTCAGATTCCCGACATTGAAGGCCGCACCTACCCCAAAGAACTGGCCGGTGACCTGTACCCCAAGGGTATCCCGATCTACGCCGAGGAGGATTTGCCCCAACTAATTAAGAAATATGATGTGGACCAGGTCGTCTTTGCCTATTCCGATGTGCCGCACGAAGTTGTCATGCACAAGGCTTCCATCGTGCTGGCCGCCGGGGCAGATTTCCGCTTGATTGGCCCCAAGTACACCCAAATCAAGTCCAGCAAGCCGGTTGTCTCGGTTTGCGCTGTCCGCACCGGATGCGGCAAGAGCCAAACCACCCGCCGCGTCTCCCTGATCCTGCGTTCCATGGGCTACAAGGTCGCAGCGATCCGCCACCCCATGCCCTACGGTGACCTGGTCAAACAGGCTGTCCAGCGCTTTGCAGATTACAAGGACCTGGACAAGCACGAGTGCACCATCGAGGAACGCGAGGAATACGAACCGCACATTGACAATGGCGTCATCGTCTATGCGGGTGTGGACTACGAGGCCATCCTGCGCCAGGCTGAGCAGGAAGTGGACATTATCTTGTGGGATGGCGGCAATAACGACTTCCCGTTCTACGTCCCAGACCTGCAAATTGTGGTTGTGGACCCGCACCGTCCTGGTCATGAACTGACCTATCACCCCGGCGAGACCAATGCCCGCATGGCCGACGTATTCGTCATCAACAAAGTTGACACCGCCGACCCAGATGCGGTCATCCAGGTACGTGAGAACATCCGCGCCATCAATCCCAAGGCAATTCAAATTGAAGCTGCCTCTCCGCTCTTCGTGAACGACCCGGCTGCCATCCAGGGCAAGCGCGTCCTGGTGGTTGAGGACGGCCCGACGCTGACTCACGGTGAGATGGCCTACGGCGCCGGTTACGTGGCTGCCCGCCGCTTCGGTGCAGCCGAAATCGTGGACCCGCGCCCATTCGCGGTCAAGTCCATCGCTGCCACCTACCAGAAGTATCCCAAGACCGGCCCCATTCTGCCGGCCATGGGCTACGGCGCGGCGCAGATGAAAGACCTGGAGGCAACCATCAAGAAGGCCGACGTAGACATGGTCATCATCGGCACCCCCATCGACCTGACGCGCGTCATCAAGATTGACAAGCCCACCCAACGCGTGCGCTACGAACTGCAAGAAATCGGTCAGCCAACGCTGGAAGACATCCTCAAACAGAAATTCGGCAAGAAGTAAATCAGGTAAAAAGGGTGACGGTCACATTGAGAAGTGACCGTCACCCTTATATAGACGTTGGGGTTAATAGCCTTGAATCCAACTTACAGGAAAGTTGAATGTACACAACCCTTGCTTCCACACTCACCTTGCGGGTCTGGCCGCGGACCTCGGCCTGGCTGCGCGACCTGGGCCTGATCCTGGCCGGGACTCTGCTCACCGCCCTGCTAGCGCAGGTGCGCATCGTGCTGCCTTTTACCCCAGTCCCAGTGACCGGGCAAACGTTCGCCGTCTTGCTGGTTGGCGCGGCGCTTGGCTCGCGGCGCGGCCTGGCATCAATGACTCTGTACCTTTTGCTGGGGGGCCTGGGTCTGCCCTTCTTTGCTGGTGGTCAGGGCGGACTCACCTATTTGATGGGACCCACCCTGGGCTATCTGCTTGGCTTTGTTGCCGCCGCCTGGCTGACCGGCCGCCTGGCCGAGCGCGGCCTGGAACGCCACATCCAAACCGCCTGGCTGCCTTTCCTGGCCGGGACGCTTGTCATCTATGCCTGTGGTGCGGCCTGGCTGGCGCTCTCGCTGGGCATCCAGAAAGCCTTTCTGTTAGGTGTCCTCCCATTTGTGGTAGGCGACCTGTTCAAGATCGCGCTGGCAACCGTTGCACTGCCGACAGCGTGGAAAGTGGTCGAATAATCCAGCAACAACGCCAGTCTATCCTGGGCAACAGCCTGGAATGAATGACCAGGTATGCCCTAAGAGACTCCAAAGGTTGCCATTGCCCTAAAGCCCTGCCATGCAAGGTGGGGCTTTTCTTATTCAGCCTGGCGGGTTATCTGCCTGGCTTTTTCCATACCAACCAACCCTTTGAAAGCCACTTGCGCTGTGTGTTGATGGGGTAGCCCCGCTTTGCCAGACCTTCAGCAGAGGCTATGAACCACTGTCGCAGCCCCCAAACCTTGAGCGGAGTGCTCTCGACAATGGCTGCTTTCCAGGCAGAGAAAAAATCATAGATGATTTCGCCAGGGAGCATGCGATGGATGTAATTCTTGGGCAGGACAGCCTGAAAATCGAGCGGGTCGAATCCCAGCCGGAAGTTGGTGCCAAAGACAAGCGCTTCCTGCTCCCAGACGGCATCTCCTTCCAGCCGCCGCAGAACATTGGCCACCCAAACCGCGCCAGTAGGAGTGGATGTCCCCTCAATCAACAATCCTCCCGGCAAGACACCACGCGCCATTTGCATCCAGGCCGGGTACACATCTGCTTCTTCGTATTGGCGCAGCACATTAAAAGCGCGAATAAGACGCACATGCTCGTTTTCCAATAAAGGCAGGTTAAAACCGCCTAAACGGAACCAGGTTTGGGCGTCGGAAAAAGGAAGCGCCGCTGTAACGCGCTCGGGGTCAATTTCTACGCCTAACACAATCAGATTCGGGTTGAGCCGCCGGAAACGCTCTGCTGTCTCCAGCGTGGTGGTCGCCTCGGCCCCGTAACCCAGGTCAACAACCAGGGCATTCGCAAAGGCTCCATCGCCACGCATGAGCAAAGCAGGATCGTAGCACATCACAAAGTTATCCACCTGACGCAGGCGATTACGGGCCGTCTTGCCACGCGTGACCTGTCCAATCGGTTTTTTGGGAACAGCAAGCGGATGTGGCATACCAGCGATTATACTCAAATTGACAGCCTTACAATTCTGGCGTATAAGTAGCCTATCTGAATTTAATCTATCCAGGAGGATGTATGTTTGCGTTTTTCATGCTTGCTGAAGAAGGGCCCAACACCGATTTGGCCTGGTTGTTGTGGGTGGCCCTGGCATTCTTTTTCTTGATGGTTGTGATTGGCTGGCTGGTCAGCCGCAGACAGAAAACCCAAACCGATGCTTTCCCCACCCATCATGCAGACGACGATTTGGTCAGTTTGGAAGGTATTGGTCCAAAAGTGGCTCAGGTATTGAAAGATGGCGGAATCACCACCTTTGCTGAACTGGCCGCGGCGGATATTGATAAAGTACAAGCGCTTCTAAATGCTGCCGGCTTGCAAATGATGAATCCAGCAGGCTGGATCGAGCAAGCAAAACTGGCGGCTCGCGGCGACGCTGAGGGTCTCAAGAGATTGCAGGAAGAATTGAAAGGCGGCCGGCACGCTTAGGCCAGGTAAGAAGTATATAGCGAGAAGCGCCATTCGACTGTGGTCAAGCGGCGCTTCTTGCTATTAATTTGCGGGGAGGGACATTGGCTATAAGTTAGAGGCCCTTGACGATTAGCGAAAGGGCCAGCAGAGCGTAGGCAACAAAAACAAACCAGATGGCCAGCGCGCTGACAAAAGGAATGGTGACAAATGTGCCAATCACGCCAAGGATGGCCAGTACAAGAGTAATCCAGAAAGTGAGTTTCTTGGGGGGAGTCAGTTTCATAGGTGCATCTCCTTATGTAATCATAAAAGACTTGCCAGAGTCAGCGTCCCTTCCCGCGTGGAACACAAAAATTATAGCATGACACACGTGAACAGGCGTAATCACTTTAGAGAACATTGCTGGGGTTTCTTTAGACTCCTGCATAAGTTTTTTCGGCCACAGATTTCACAGATTGGCACGGATTTTTTTAAACCAAATCTGTGAAAATCTGTGTAATCCGTGGCAAAAAAAGAGTTCTTTTACAATAAATTTTTGGAGTATTTCTGCCCACAAATGGCCAAACACAATTTTTATGTGATGATAATCTTCGACGCCGCTCGCCTCAAGCGGTCGCGAATGGCCAGACCCAAGCCGCTTTCCCCCAGGTCACGACACACAATGACATCCACCCCTTGCCAATCCAACCAGCGCATACCGGCATAGATGTTTCGGGCTACGCTTTCTACATCAGTGCCGAGACGATAGACCAGGACATCGTTCTTTTCCAATAAATCAGCATCCGTATCGACGGCCAGGGCGCCAACCTTCTTCCCAACAGATTGCTCCGCTTTCAAATGGGCCAGCAGGTTTTTCATAGCCTTTGTTCCACCAAAAAGCACTAATTCGGCACGCGGCGCATAGTGCTTGGACAGCAAACCGGGCGATGGGAGACCTCCCTCTGGCAAAACGTCGGAGGTGAGAATGCTTACCGGGCCAATGACAGCCTCAAGTTGTTCACGCGTCACACCGCCAGGACGTAGAATACAGGGCGGCGTGACACAGATATCTAACACGGTGGACTCAACCCCTACAGGCGTAGGACCCCCATCTAGAATGATATCAATTTGGCCTTGCAGGTCATGCCACACATGCTGAGCGGTGGTGGGACTGGTACGACCAAAGCGATTGGCCGATGGAGCAGCAACAGGCGTGCCAGCAGCCGAAATCAGAGCCAACGCCACAGGGTGAGAGGGGACACGTACAGCAACTGTGTCCAGTCCGGCAGTCACAACTTCTGGAATAGCCGGCTGTTTGGGGAAAATCAGAGTCAGAGGGCCGGGCCAGAAAGCCTCTGCTAATTTAATTGCTAAGGGTGAAATCTGGCAGGCAACCTGCTGCACCTGCTCCACCCCACCCAAATGCACAATGAGGGGATCGGTTGCAGGTCGCTGTTTGGCTTCAAAAATCCGGCCTGCCGCCTTCGCATCCAGCGCATCAGCCCCCAGGCCATACACCGTCTCGGTGGGAAAAGCCACCAACCCGCCTTTCTTTAGAGTCTCGGCAGCCAGGATGATGTTATCGGGTGTAGCAGGTAAGATGAGAGTCGTCATGGAATGTATTTTACCGCTGCTTTCTTGCCTGAGCCGCTCAAAACAGCAATTTTCAATCTACGTCTTTATCCATCTCATGATTCCACTGCAAAAACCTTTTTTACCACGAAGGGCACAAAGGTCACGAAGTTTTTTCAAACAATTGTGCGCCGAAATTCAAGATTCTCAATTGTGCTTTTCAGAAATCCTTTGTGTACTTCGTGTCCTTTGTGGTTCAAGATCTTTTTGCAGTAGTAGGTCACGTTTCAAACGTGATCTACTACAGGTGAGGGCAGAGCGAGGTAAAATTACTCATGCTTATTCAAAACAGCAAGGTATCCATAACGATTCTATCAGGAGGCACAAAAGGACTATGAACTCAAAGACTGCCGAGTTGATTGAAAAAGACCGCCGGCAATTGCACCCCGTTTACCACCCCAAGAGTCATGCCGGGGCATTGGTCATTGAGCGCGGCGAGGGTGTCTGGCTATATACCACCGACGGCCAAAAAATCCTGGATGGTATGGCTGGCTTGTGGAATGTAGATGTAGGGTATGGACGTGAGGAACTGGCCCGTGCGGCCTACGAACAAATGAAAGTGATGTCGTACACCTCCAATTTTTCGGGAATGACCAACATACCGTCCACCCTGCTTGCAGATAAACTTGCCGGTTACGCTTATCCCGGCCTGAATACCACTTTTTTTGCATCAGGTGGGTCAGAGGCGAACGATTCGGCTTTTAAGACCGTCCGCTATTACTGGAAACGCAAGGGTCAGCCCGGCAAAGTGAAAATCATTGCCCGGCGTGGCGCCTATCACGGCATTACGCTGGCCTCCACTTTTGCCACCGGCATTGCGCGCTATCATGCCATGTTCGGCCCGCCCCTGCCGGAATTTGTCCACATCCCGGCCCCGTATCCGTATCGCTATGAGGGCGATTTGCGGCCCGGTGAAACAATTGGACAAGCCGCAGCGCGGGCTTTAGAAGAGGCCATCCTGCGCGAGGGCCCAGAAACCGTTGGGGCATTCATCGCTGAACCGATCATGGGGGTGGGCGGCGTCATTGTCCCACCGCCAGATTACTTCCCGCAAGTACGTGCAATCTGCGATAAATACCAGGTATTGTTCATCTCAGACGAGGTCATTACCGGCTTTGGCCGCACAGGTGAAATGTTTGGCCTGCGGCACTGGGGAGTCAAGCCTGACATTCTCACATTTGCCAAGGGAATTACCAGCGGCTATCAACCGTTGGGCGGGATGCAAATTTCGGACGAGATTCGCGAGACGGTTGAATCGGCAAGCGAGGGGGAAGCCTGGATGCACGGCTACACCTATTCGGGTCATGCCACAGCCTGCGCGGTCGCGCTAAAGAACCTGGAGATTATCGAGTCTGAAGGGCTGGTCAAACGCGCCCGTCTAATGGGACAACGCCTGCTCGAAGGGCTCAAAAGGCTGGAGGAATTCCCCTTTGTCGGCGAAGTGCGTGGATTAGGATTAATTTGCGGCGTGGAAATTGTAACAGACAAAGAAAGCCGTCAGCCCGACCCGCTATTGGCCGGGCAGATTTTCAAGGAAGCACAGGCACGTGGGCTTCGTTCCCGCCCGCTGGGGAACACGCTGGCTTTCTCACCGCCTCTGATCATCAGCGAAAACGAAGTGGACGAAATCGTCCAGCGCCTGGGCGCGGCAATGGATGCAATCCGGTCATAAAAATTGCTTCTGCTTTGTTTTGCACTGAAAGCCCCACACAAGTTAACACAAACAGCCAGAATTTCTCTCAGAAAACTTAAGATGTGCCCCCGCCAGTTAAGGCAAGCGGGGGCTTTTTCTTCCGTATCCCTTTTGGCAGGGTCGTGTTATAAAAGCCGAATGACAGGTATGCTGTAATTGATGACAAGGAGATTTTTCATGCGAAAACGCGTTGTTGTGACCGGCCTGGGCTGCATCAGCCCGCTCGGTCATTCACCTGAAGAAACCTGGCAAGCCCTGCTGGCCGGAAAATCCGGTGTAGGGCCAATTACCCATTTTGACGCCAGTCAGCACAAAACAAGATTTGCTGCAGAAGTTAAGGACTTCGATGCGGCAGAGCGCTTTGGGACACGTGAGGCCCGGCGCATGGACCGCGTGAGCCAATTTGCGTTGGCATCTGCATTGCAGGCGCTTGAATCTTCGGGCCTGGATCTATCTGCAGAAAACAGAGACCGGATAGGGGTCCTGATTGGAAGCGGAATCGGCGGAATCAGCACCTTGCTGGAGCAGGTGGAAGTCTTTCATAAGCGCGGTCCAGAGCGAGTCAGTCCCTTTCTCATCCCAATGATGATTGCAGATTCTTCGGCCGGAATCATTGCCATCCAACTGGGACTGCGCGGGCCCAACCTGGCCATTAGCACGGCTTGCGCCACCGGCTCTAATGCCATTGGCGAGGCCGCCGAGATAATCCGGCGTGGCAGTGCAGACGTAATGCTGGCCGGCGCCAGCGAAGCCGCTATCGTGAACGTGGCCATGGCCGGACTCAATGTCATGACCGCCATATCCACCCGCAACGACAACCCACAGGCAGCCTCGCGTCCTTTTGATCTGCAGCGAGACGGCTTTGTCATGGGTGAGGGCGCAGCCGTGTTGGTGCTCGAATCGCTGGAGCACGCCCTGGCACGGCAAGCAAATATTCTGGCCGAAGTCAGCGGCTACGGCACCAGTGATGATGCCTATCATATCTCTGCCCCCGCCGAAAACGGCGCCGGGGCCGCCCTATGTATGCAATTAGCACTGCAAGATGCTGAATTGCAGCCAGAAGAAATCGGCTATATCAATGCCCATGGCACCTCTACGCCTCTCAACGACAAATCGGAGACAGCCGCCATTAAAACAGTTTTCGGCGAATGGGCCTACCAACTACCGGTTTCCTCTACAAAATCCATGACAGGACATTTGCTGGGCGCTTCTGGTGCATTAGAGGCCATGATTTGCATCCAGGTATTAACGCAGGGCATCTTGCCGCCCACAATTAATTACGAATACCCCGATCCCGATTGCGATTTGGATTACGTACCGAATACACCGCGCCCGGCACGGCCACAGTATGTAATGTCTAATTCCTTCGGCTTTGGGGGACATAATGCCACCCTGATTTTCAGCCGTTACGAGGAGGCCTGATGTTTTACGCACATATTACCGGCTGGGGGATGGCGGTGCCTGCAACCACCCTGACCAATGCCGACCTGGAAAAAATGGTTGAAACCAGCGACGAGTGGATTCGCGAACGCACCGGCATTCTGGAACGTCGCATTGCTCGTGAAGGAGAATATCCGGCCGATCTGGCCACCCGTGCTGCTTTGCAAGCCTTGCAAGTCGCCAATTTGTCACCAGCCGACCTCGAATTGGTGATTTGTGCCACATCTTCGCCTGAGCACCTTTTCCCGGCCACGGCTTGCCTGGTACAGGATCGCATTGGTGCAAACAAAGCCGGCGCCTTCGATTTATCAGCAGCGTGTTCGGGGTTTATCTATGCTGTTCAGATGGCCGCACAGAGCATTCGCTCCGGCGCATTGCGGAATGCACTGGTCATCGGCACAGAAAATTTATCCCGCTTTGTAGACTGGAACGACCGAAACACCTGCATCCTGTTTGGCGACGGTGCAGGCGCCTTCGTGTTACAAGCCAGCGAGCGCCCTGGCGGGGTACTCTCGGCCGTTTTGCGCTCCGATGGTTCAGGAGCAGATTTACTGTCTGTCCCGGCAGGCGGCAGTCGTTTCCCGGCCAGTGCCGAGAGCGTCCGCTCGGGCCAGCACTTTATCCACATGGACGGACGCGAAGTTTTTCGTTTTGCCACACGCGTCATGGCACAATCTACGCGTGAGGCCTTGCAAGCCGCCGGCCTCAGAGTGGAAGATGTTCATCTCATCATTCCACATCAGGCCAACTACCGCATTATCGAGGCTGCGGCGCGCGGCCTGAAATTACCAATCGAAAAATTCGTGGTCAACGTTCAGCGGTATGGCAATACTTCTACCGCGTCCATACCGATTGCGGTATGCGAAGCCGTCCAGCAAGGCCAGTTACAGGCCGGAGATAAGATTGTACTTGTCGGCTTTGGAGCCGGCCTGACCTGGGGTGCCCTGACCGCCGAGTGGACCGGACCACTGCCCGCAGAACGCAGAGTCAACGTTCGAGGCTTCGTCTGGCTGGCTCGCCTGCGCTCGCTTTACCGCCGCCTGGTGCGCTTCATTGAAGGTATCCTGTGGGGCCGCCGCGAAGTGTAGCCAAGAGCCTGTCTTTGTGGTAAAGTATAAGAAATACTGGATTGGAGGTAAGTATGAATTGGAGACCTGGTGGTTGGGAAATTCTCATCGTCCTGCTGATTGTCCTGCTGCTCTTTGGCCCAGGGCGTATCAGCAAAATTGCAGGTGAACTTGGACAGAGCATCAAGTCCTTCCGCGAGGGCTTGACAAAGAAAGAAGAAGAGAACAAACCCAAGTCAGATGAACCGCCTGCCGAACCGAAATAGCCGTGGAAATTCCTGCCTTCCCTGCTCCCTGCTGCTTTGACAGGGAGCATTTTTTATGACAGACATCCATTTTCTCGACCCCAACCCGTCCGGTAACCCCGCCGTGCTCCTGCTTCACGGCCTGGGAGCAGACGGCTCATCCTGGACCCTGCAAATGCTGCCGTTATCTCAGGCTGGATTCCGGCCCCTGGCTGTGGACGTCCCCGGCTTTGGCGCTTCCCGTTATGACGGCCGCGGCTGGAACCTACAGCGCGTTGCAGCCCAAATGGCAGATTTGCTCAAGGAACTTGGAACCGGACCGGCGCACATCGTGGGCCTGTCCATGGGCGGAGTCATTGCTCAACAATTTGCCCTTGACTTCCCCCATCTGACCCGTCGCCTGGTACTGGTCAGCACTTTTGCCCACCTGCGCCCGCAAAATCTCAGCCAGTTTTTTTACTTTCTACAACGCATCCTGCTGGTACACCTGGTTGGCCTGCCGGCCCAGGCCGAAGTAGTTGCCCGGCGGGTCTTTCCGCGGCCTGAAGAGGAGGAACTGCGGCAGCAGGTGGTTCTACGCATCAAACAGGCTGACCCGCGCGCTTACCGCGCTGCCATGCGTTCGCTGGGACTGTTCAACTCCCTGCCACACTTGGGACAAATCAAATCCCCCACCCTGGTCATCAGCGGAGAGCATGATACAACCGTGCGGCCAGAGGCTCAGCGCAAAATTGCCGAGTCGATTCCCGGAGCACGGCAGGCAATCATTCCTGGCGGCGGGCACGCAGTTACCATTGACCAGTACGAGATTTTTAACCGGCTTTTGCTCGAGTTTCTGACAGAAAGAAAAATTTAAGACTCACACTTTGGTTATGGTCACAAAAACCATCGGGCGGCGTTTCGTTTCGTTGTACAGCAGCGTACGCACCACATCTTCCAGGACTTTTTCCTGGCTCAACCCCCCGCCGTTGACAATTTCCATCACGCGCTTTTGGACTTGTGGCACCAACGCCTCGGCGTCTTCAGGAGAGATGAAACCGCGCGTGATGATTTCAGGTTCGTCCAGCAGACGGCCAGAATACTTATCCAGACTCAAGTTGATCAGGAAAATGCCAGAACGGGCAAGTTTTTCGCGTTCGCGCATCACATCATCATCTATTTCGCCAATGCTTTGGCCTTCAACAAAAACATAGCCGCCAGGAATACGTTCAGCCAGGCGCGGTGTTCCGTTCACCAATTCCACCACCTGTCCGTTTTCAACAACCAAAATATTTTCAGCCGGAATGCCCACCTCGCGCGCCAGCGCGGCATGGCGGGTTAGTTGACGCAATTCACCGTGAATGGGGATGAAGTATTTGGGGCGCACCAGGTTCAGCAGTAATTTTTGCTCCTCCTGGCTGGCATGACCAGAAACGTGCACCGGAGCGATGGCATCATAGATGACATTGGCCCCACGCCGCAACATGCGGTTAATGGTTTTGCTGACGCTTTCTTCATTGCCGGGAATAGGATGAGACGAAAGGATAACCGTATCTCCGGGCTTTAAGTCAAACTGACGATTCGTGCCGGTAGAAAGCCGCCCAATAATTGAGGATGGTTCTCCCTGTGAGCCGGTACACATCAAGACAACCTGGCTGTCTGGCAGGTTGACGGCTTCTTCAATGCTGACAAGCGTCTCGTCCGGCACCCGCAAGTAACCCATCTTGCGGGCAATTTTGGCATTATCCACCATACTGGTGCCGACAAAGGCCAATTTTCGTTTATGTTTAATAGTGGCATCGGCTACCTGTTGCATACGCGAGATGAGCGAGGCAAACGTGGCAATGATAATCCGCCCTGGCGCCGATTCAAAGACTCTGTCGAGCGCTGGACCAATAACGCGTTCTGATGGTGTCCAGCCGGGACGCTCAGCATTGGTCGAATCGGCCAGCAGGATGTCCACGCCGCGTTGGGAAAACTCAGCCAGTTTGGCATAATCGGTAGGCCAGCCATCTACCGGCGTGTGATCTAATTTGAAATCGCCAGTGTGGACGACAAAGCCGGCCGGTGTGGTAATCCCCAGCCCAAAGCCATCGGGAATAGAGTGACAAACATGAAAGGTCTCAACCTTGAAGGGACCAATGTGCACGGTCTCGCCAGCCTTGAGCGTGTTCAACTCGGCTTTGTTGGCCATGCCGCGCCGCGCCAGTTTGACCTCGATCAGGCCGCGTGTGAGAGGCGAGGCATAGACCGGGGCCGGCACACGTTCCAGCACATGGTGAATGGCGCCAATGTGGTCTTCATGTCCATGCGTAATAACAATGCCACGGACGCGATGACCTTTATCGTGCAGATACTCAAAATCTGGGATGATATAGTCAATGCCAAGCATGTCATTTTCAGGAAACATCAGCCCGGCATCTACAACCAGGATGTCATCCTGGTATTCGTAAGCCATCATATTCTTGCCGACCTCTCCCAGGCCGCCAAGCGGGATAATCCTAAGTTTCTTTTCTTTGCTCATTATTTTTCCTTGCCGGTGCCCACCCCGAATAGACAGATTCTGTCTAATCAAATCACAAAACACCCCGTCTTGACTGGCGGGGTTCTGCACGTGCAGCCGGGTTGTAAGATTTAACTGCCCAATCTGGACAGTGAAAGTCAATAATTATACAGGCAGTATAACAGCCGAGAGAGCATTTGACAAGGCTTACAGCAGCCGGTCGCCACCATCCACCGAATCGACGCGGTAATGGCAGCCGCGGCTCTGGCGGTTATGACGCGCCGCCTGGGCCACGATGAGCGCCACCTCCACCGCGTTGCGCAGGCCGATCAGCCCATCGCTCAATTTGGTGGTGCGGTAGAAGGTCTCGATTTCGTTCTGCATGTGGCGCAGTTCACGGATGGCGCGCGAGAGGCGGTCGCCGGAGCGAATCAGCCCCACGTAGTGCCACATGATGTTTTGGATGGTCTGCATATCGCCCTGGATGAGCGCCGGGTCCGAATCCTGCGTCAGGCCGGATTCGTCCCAGGGGGGGACGTCGTCGCGGGTGGGGATGGCAGGCTGCGGGTCGGCAACGAAGCGGGCCTCGATGTCCCGCGCGGCGCGCACACCCCATACCAGTCCTTCGAGCAAAGAAGTAGAAGCCAGGCGGTTGGCGCCGTGCAATCCGGTGCAGGAAACTTCCCCTACGGCATACAGGCCGCGGATGCTGGTGTGTCCCCATTCATCCACGGCCACGCCGCCGCAGGAATAGTGCGCCGCCGGAACGACCGGGATGGGTTCGCGGGTGATGTCAATGCCGACCCGTTTGCACTCGACATAGATGTTCGGGAAGCGCTCGCGAATGCGTTCGGCAGGCAGGTGCGAGGCAATATCGAGCAGGACGTGTGAGTAGCCGTGTTCTTCCATCTCGGTATGGATGGCGCGGGCGACCACATCGCGCGGGGCCAGGTCTTTCCACTCCGGCGAGTATTTTTCCATGAACGGCCGGCCTTCGGGGGTGAGCAGGATGCCGCCCTCGCCGCGCACCGCCTCGCTGATGAGAAAGCCCTCCGCCCCGGGCACAGCCAGCGCGGTGGGGTGGAACTGGATATATTCAGCATTGAGGATGCGCGCTCCGGCGCGGTGTGCCATGGCCAGGCCGTCGCCGCGCGCTCCGGGCGGGTTGGTGGTGTTGCGATAAATGCGTCCCAGCCCACCGGTGGCCAGGATGGTGAAGGCAGCCAGTGTGCGGTGAACGGCGCACCCGTTGCGGTCAAAAACGTAGGCGCCATAGCAGGTGATCGGTTCATAGGCTTTGAGCGGGTCGCGCGAGTGGTGGGGGTAGGTGATGAGGTCAACCGCGGTGGCATTGGTGATGAGTTCCACGTTAGGCAATTTCTGCAAGGCCGACATCAGCCCTTCGATGATAGCCCGACCGGTTCCATCGCCGACGTGCAGGATGCGCCGCCGCGAATGGGCGCCTTCCTGACCCCAGGCCGGTTCGCCATTGGTCTGCAAGTCAAAGTGCACGCCGGCAATTTCCACCAGCATTTTTTGCAGCAGGGGCGGCCCTTCCTCGGCCAGGATGCGCGCCGCGGAGGGCAGGCTGGCGCCTGCCCCGGCCTCGAGGATGTCTTCCACAAGCAGATCGGCACTATCATTCGGCCCGCGGCCGATGATTCCACCCTGTGCGTAGCGGGTGTTCGATTCGTGCGGGTCGGGTTCGCGCGTGATGAGAATGATGCGCCGCTGCGGGTTTTGCGCCAGTTGCAGGGCAGCTGTTGCCCCGGCAATGCCAGAGCCAAGGATGAGAACATCAGTGATTTTCATAATGTAACTCTAGTGCAAAAACCAATCAAACACAAAGGGACACATTTTCATCCCTTACCTACCCAATCTCAATCATCCGCTGGACTGCCCGATGGGCTTTCAGCCGAATGTCTTCTGGCACTTCGATGACATAACGATTGAACTTCAGGGCGTCGCGCGTGTCTTCCATGGTGATCGTGTTCATGTGCGGACAGCGCACCATGCACAGCCGCAGCATTTCCTTATCGGGGTTGGCGGCGGCGATGTTGTCGCCCATGGCGCACTCAGTCAGCACCAGGTAGCGCGGCGCGTTGGATTGCTGCACGTAGCGGATCATGGCGTTGGTCGAGCCGGAGAAATCGGCCGCGGCAGTGACCTCGGGACTGCATTCCGGGTGGGCCAGCACGACCACATCGGGGAACTGGGCGCGCACGGCTTCGATGTCTTTGACGGTAAATTTCTCGTGCACTTCACAGCGGCCATGCCAGCCGATGAGTTGATAATCGAGGTCAGCCCTCACCCCTGGCCCCTCTCCCCCTGGGAGATGGGAGGGGGTGAGGGTCGGAAAGATGATGTGCTTGCCGGTCTCGCGAGCCACATTGCGCGCTAGGTACTCATCGGGCAGGAAGATGACCGTGTCGGCATGGAGCGATTCAACCACTGCAACAGCGTTTGAGGACGTGCAGCAAATATCGCTCTCGGCTTTCACATCGGCGTAGGTGTTGACATAGGTCACCACCGGCACGCCAGGGAAACGGGCTTTGAGGGCGCGCACGTCGTCGGCGGTGATGGAGGCCGCCAGCGAACAGCCGGCCTTGTCGGAAGGGAGCAGCACCGTCTTGGTGGGGTTGAGAATCTTGGCCGTCTCGGCCATGAATTTGACGCCGCAGAAGACGATGACATCCTTGTCGGTCTGGGCGGCTTTGCGCGAGAGGTCGAGCGAGTCGCCGGTAAAGTCGGGGATGGAGTAAAAGAGCGCCGGTTCCATGTAGTTGTGTCCGAGGATGACGGCGTTGCGCTGTTTCTTGAGTGCCTCGATTTCTACGGCAATCTCGGCCTTGTAGCGCAATTCCACATCCGGGACGAGTTTCTCAAGTCTGGCTTTGAGCCTTTCATACATCTGTTGGGCTTCAGGGTTCATCGGTTCTCCTAAAGTAAGACCGCGGACGGAAGACAGCAACGGTCCACAGTTAGCGGTCTGCAGTCAAATAATCGAAACTGACATCAAACACTTTGGCCGAATGCGTCAGCGCTCCGGAGGAGATGAAATCCACGCCGGTTTCGGCGATAGCGCGCACGGTCTCCAGCGTCACGTTGCCGGAGGCCTCCAGTTTGGCCCGCCCGGCAGTAAGGCGCACCGCCTGGCGCATGGTTTCGAGGGACATGTTATCGAGCAGGATGCGCTCCACCCCCAACGCCAGCGCTGCGCGCACATCCTCCAGGGTGCGGGCCTCCACCTCGACCTCCAGGCCGGGCGCGGCAGAACGGGCGCGGGTCACCGCCTCGGTGATGGAGCCGGCGTAGTCAATGTGATTGTCCTTGATGAGAATCATATCGTAGAGGCCGATGCGGTGATTTTGCCCGCCGCCGCGGCGGACGGCCAGTTTGTCGGCCAGGCGCAGACCGGGGGCGGTTTTGCGCGTGTCGAGAATCACGGCCTTTGTCCCGGCCACCGCATCCACGAACTGACGCGTCAGCGTGGCGATGCCGGACATCCGTCCCAGGAAGTTGAGCGCCGTCCGTTCGGCGGTCAACAGGCTGCGGGTCCGCCCCGAAACGAGGGCGAGGACCTGGCCGCGGGTCACGCGCGCCCCTTCGTCCACCTGCGGGCGGAAATCCACCTGAGCGTCCACTTCCAGGTACACCGCCTGGGCCACGTCCAGCCCGGCCACCACGCCATCCTGCTTGGCGATGATGTGGCCGCGCATCATGGCCTCGGGCAGGACGATGCTCTCGGTGGTCACGTCGCCGGGGCCGATGTCTTCGGCCAGGGCGCGACGAATGGTTTCGAGCAAATCAGGATGAAGAGATGGTAGATCGGTCACAGGAATTATTCTACCCTAAAAAGTCGGGGAATTTGGATTGGGGACAATCCAGCAAGACTGTATAATGCAAACTAAAGATGAACACACGCCGGTTTTCAAACCGTTCCATTCCCCTTGCTTTTCTCATCCTGACCGTTTTGACCTACGGCCCTCTGCTCCCCTGGCTGGGATTATATTGGGATGATTGGCCTTTTTTATGGAACGTCCACCAGCGCGGCGCGGCAGAAGTTATTGGCATCTTCGAACACTCGCGCCCATTTCTGTGGCCAATCGCCTGGTTGACAACCAGCCTCATTCCTGCAACGCCGCTGGCCTGGCAGGTTTTTGGCCTGTTCATGCGGCTCATTACCGGACTTTCGGCCTGGTTCTGTTTACAGACGGTTTGGCCTGCCTCCCGGCGTCATGCTCTGACTGCCAGTTTGTTCTTCCTGATTTACCCGGCCTTTACCCAACAGTGGCTTCCGGTCACCTACACCAACCAACATTTCATCCCACTCAGCGCCTGCCTGCTCTCGCTGGGTCTTTCCATTCGGGCTGCACGTCAGCCGCAAAAATTTTGGCGCGACACTCTCCTGGCAATTGGCCTGCAGGCTGCTGGCTTGCTGCCCAGCGAATATTTCCTTGGGCTGGAACTTCTGCGTCCGCTCTTTCTGTGGCAGGTTTCAGGAAATCACTCAACCGCCTGGCAAAGAGGATGTTTTGTCTTCAAACGCTGGCTGCCTTATCTGGCCATCTGGATGGCCAACCTGTTTTGGTTGATTCATTTTTATCAGTCTGGTGAATACCATTACTACGACCCAGCCGGCTTGACAGAGTTCAAAAACTGGCCCGCAGGTCTAAATCGCATCCAAGACTTGGGAGCATCCCTGTTAAAGGGCGGCGTGCTGGGGTGGTTTGAAGGAGTAAAAAGCCTGTGGAACAACTGGCAGACTGCCTGGCTGGCCGCGGTGATCATGGTGGCCACCTTCCTGTTTGCACAACACTACCAAAAACATTTCAACTCAGGCGCATTGCCTGCTGACAAAAATTGGGCTTATGCAGCAATATTAATTGGCCTGGTGGGTATGCTTGGCGGCCGTCTCCCTTCCTGGGCTGCCGGCCTGCCTCTGCGCTTCAATTTTGGCTGGGATCGCTTTTTCCTGCCGATGATTCTCGGTTCCAGTCTGTTTCTGAGCGGACTGCTTGCCCTGATAAAATCAGAGGCCCGCCGCATTGCCCTTGCCAGCCTTGTCATTGCCCTGGCTGCAGGTCAACACATTGGACATGCCTATCACTATCAAAAAGATTGGGACAGGCAGCGAGCGTTTTTCTGGCAACTCATCTGGCGAGCACCAGATATTCAACCGCAAACGATTATTCTCGCTCCCGACCTGCAATTGACCTATGAAACCGATTTGAGTCTGACGGCCCCGCTCAATTGGATTTACGCGCCTGAAAACACCACCGACAGAATCCCCTATCTTCTCTTATATCCTGAACTACGCCTTGGGGGACCAAAACTGCCGCGCATGGAGGAAAATCTACCCATCAAGGTGGCCTATGCCACCACCACCTTTGAGGGTACAACCTCGCAAGCGATTGCCGTTTATTTTCCTCCTTATGGGGGCTGCTTGAAAGTTCTGGATGCAGTCAACAACAACCAAAAAGCAATTCCCGGCCTGCCGTCGTCCATTCTGCCTGCGCTTGCTCTCTCGCGTCCAGATAGAATCATCCCTGAGACTCAGCCGCCTCTTCCGCCGGCGGCTATTTTTGGGCGCGAACCCAAACATGACTGGTGCTACTATTACCAAAAAGCCGAACTGGCGCGCCAGGCATCAGATTGGGCGGGAGTGGTTCGGGCGGGGCGTGCTGCTCTAAACCAGGGCTATCACCCACACGATCCAGCAGAATGGCTGCTCTTCATTGAAGGGTACGCGCATACAGGAAGCCTCTCTTCTGCCGAAGAGTTGAGCATGACTGTATGGAGAGAAGCCCCCTATCTCAAAAATGCTCTCTGTCAACGATGGCGCCGGCTAGGGAATGAAGCAGACCTTACACCGGCCGCGACAAGGATTCGGCAGCGCCTGAATTGTAAGCCATGAAGCGCAAGAAGAGGGCGCGGCGCACCTCCCTGAGTGGTATATCAAGGTCATACGCCGCGCTTTCCGCCTGCATCAGGTGTAACCGGTTTATCTCTTCACGCACCGCTGACTGGAATTATCCCAATAGCAACCCTGCACACTAAAGCAGGTTTTAGGATCCGTGTACTGCCCGCAGCCACCCGGCCTGTCTCTCTTCACGTCTAGAGGTTCGAATTCAACCACAGGCAACTGGCTGGTATCGCCTTCGGTCTCACCGGTTCTCCCTGCAATCCAGCAGAGAAGATTCTCGCCCAGACGGACGTAATACCAATCACCGGCCGGGTTGCGTCCCAGAATGGGAATTTCCTGTCCGGCTGGGGCTACAGATAACAGACCATACTGCACATCCGGCCCCTTGCGGCAATTGACATCGAGGTTAGGGGTAAAATGTGGGCTAAGCGGTGTCACTGTAGGGCAAATCATCATCTTCTTGGTGCCGAAGGATTGCACTTCAGAATACGGGCCAACAAGCGTCCCGCCTCCGGGAAGGTCACAAACTGCGGCTACACGCCAGTAGTAGGTCGTGCAGTCTGCCAGGTTGTCTGCTGGTCCCCAACGAGTCAACGGATTGCCAGTACCGCCGCTCAGGGTGGTATCCTTGTCAAAAGATGGATTTGTGGATAAATCAATGCGGTAACCCTGCGGCAGACAGTCGCCTGGATAATCCCAAGACAGAGCAGGTAACAGACTATTCACCGTATCAGGCAATGGCTTCAGCGTGGGAGTCAGCAAAGACTCTGGCGTGCACTCACAAAGCGGCCCGGTAAAGAAATACCGATAGCCTGCAAAAGGACCCGCCCCGCCGCCGCTGACTGCCGAAACGCCCCAGCGGTACTCTGTTGCCGGCTGCAAAGGTGTGCTGGGAGACCAGTGTGTACTGCTTGTGTTTCCACCCAACTCATCGCTGAAGCCAGGTCCAGTTTGAAGACTGACGCGATAGCCTTCAGGAGAACAACTGGAACCTGCATATCCTCCTGAATGATAAGGTAGAGGTTCCAAATAAGGCCCAAAGATATAGGGCCTGAAAATAAACCAGCGATATGGACGGAAATAGGGGAAATAGTAGGGGATTGGCCCCGGTGTTGAACCGTCGCCTGGCACTGATGTTGGCCCTACAGGGGTTGGACCACTTGGCCCTGGTTTGGGTACATTGCCGCCTGCCACCAACGTAGGCGGTAGATACAGCACCGTTGGATACTTCCAGGTTAGACTGGGTTGTAAGGAATTGACGACCTCCCACATGGCGGGAGATTGCAACTGGGGCGCAACCAGCATGGCTGGTGTACAAGGCTTGGGAAGGTTACAACTTACTAATGCGGCTATGCCCAAGAAAACGAGTACAGATAAAAAAACTCTCTTTGTGGCGTTCATTGCCACCTCCTCGTTTTGGGAAACCTGCCAAAGAAAACACTTACATAAAGACTCTCCTGCAAAAACTTGTCAAACACAAAGGTCACGAAGGAACACAAAGGAAAATCTTTTCATCCTTTAACCTGCGTGTACCTTGTGTCTTCGTGGTTAAAAGCCTTTTTGCAGTGGAATCATTCATTAAGGATTATAGCACTTATGAGATCCGAAAGATATAGTACAAATGGACGGTGTGCACTCAAAAGTTATTGATCAGAGTAGGTCACGTTTCAAACGTGACCTACTGTGTGCTCTCTTTGCAACGACTTTTGCGTGGACACAATGGACGTGCCCCCCAAGAAAACCATCATGGGTTATTGTCCTTGCAATTATGCACCTTATAAACCCGAGTCCCCTCAAACTCGCAAACTACCTCGTACCACTCTGGCCGGTACAAACGATTACGATCAAAACTAAATTCCTGCCCGCCAGCATAAATATAAGGCTCATTCCATTCAGGCTTGCAGACAAGTGCTCGGGCAGAAGCCGCGTCCCACGGCAAGTCATAGCGTACCTTGTTCACATTTCGGCCGGTCAATGCCCGTACCCATGCCCCGCCATCGGTTGCAACCTGATAGTTGCTCATCTCATACCCCGAAACCAGCACAATTGCGTCGGGTGCGGTTTCGGATTTGATCCAATTCATCGCATACAAGTCGCCTGTCTCTACATAATTACAGCAACGATCGGCACGCAATGAGCCCTGTAACGAAAAAGAGATGAGAATCATGCCTGCAAAAAACGCTTTCAGCCCAGCCTGCAGGCGCGGCTTAGAAGAAAGCCTGAACAGCAAGCCGGCCAATTCCAGACCGACCAAGGCCGAGAGCGGCAAAAAAAGCGACATATCCACAAACGGCCGGTCGAGCAGGAAGCGGCTATACCCCCTTAACATCGCGGGCAACTTGGTTACCGACGCGGCATAAATGCCAAGCATAAACAGGCCCATCACCGCCGAAAGTCTCGGCGAAAATGAAAAGGCAAACGGCAGCCCCAGGATGACCAGAAGCAGGGTGATATCTCCCAGGCCGAAATACCGGCTCAAGAGCGGCTCGCGCAGCCAGTAAAACACCGGTAAAATGACACAAGCGGGCAAAAGAGACCATCCCAACGGCATCCGCTCAGGGAAACGAATCCACGCAAACCCCACACCACAGGCTGCCAAAGCCAGCAAGACAAGCGCGCGGGAATGCAACATCGTCAGCCCGGCCGACAGAATCAAAAGCAAGGCATACCTGCCAAATACCCTTCCGCGGCCGCCCCTGGAAAACCACCACAAAGTCACAACAGCCGGAAAACCAGCCACCGCTGCCAACGCCGGATATTTTCCCCAGTTCACGGCAAAGGCAGGCATAGACCAGCCAATAGCCGCCAACAGCGCCGCAAACCAGGCAAAACCCTGCTCCCCATTCAACGAATCGGCCAAAGCAAAGACCGTAAAGGGGCAAATGACCAGAAATACCTGACCAAGCAAAGCCAGAGCCGGGGCCACCTCCAGCCCTGTAGCCGAAACCCACCACGCGGCCAGCGCATGGAAGCCCAGGTGATAGTAACGCGCGCTTGCATCCAGCAGGAAGTTTGCTACATCCCCCATCTCAAGCGGACGAAGCAGGCTTTGGACAAGCATGTAGTGCTCCGCCGAATCGTGGTAAGGCGGCAACAGGATAGACCGGATGAAAATCAAACGCACCACTAATAATGCCAAAAACACCAGGCCGCCTGTAAGAATCTTCCCAGCCTGAGACCGAAGTACCCAACGTTGTTCCCAGCCAAACAGCAACAAACCGAGCAGAGCCAGGGCAACGATCACCAGGCTGGCCGGTTTCCAAAACGCTTGCCAGAATCGCGCCACAAACGCCGTTGCCAGTCCCAAAAGTGACAAAGCCACAATTCCGATTCCCAAAGCCAGAGCAAGAGAACGCGCCGGGGAAACCTGAGGCGTAAAAGGACGTATGCACCATAACCCCCATCCCAGCACAGACACAAAGAAAACCAGCAGCGTAACCGCGTATTGCCCTAAGACAATCAACCCGTCAGTAAAAATCATTAGAAATCGCCTGTCTTCCAGCCGTGTACGCCGCGTAATGGAACAAAGGCTACGCTCAACACGGTACGGCGCTCGTATTTTCCACCCTGCCGCGTGACCACCAACAATTCCTGAGAAAACCGCCCACCCACCGGCAAAACCAGCCGCCCGCCATCGGCCAACTGCTCCAGCAAAGGCGGGGGCACATCTGGAGCGGAGGCCGTCACAAGAATGCCATCATACGGCGCGGCTTTGGGCCAACCGAGAGAACCATCTGCCAGGTGACAGTGGACATTGCTCAGACCCAAACGGTTCAGACTCACCCGGGCCTGCCCGGCCAACTCCGGCAGAATCTCCACGCTGTGGACTTCGGCTGCCATGTGCGCCAGCACCGCAGCCTGGTAGCCTGAGCCGGTGCCAACCTCAAGCACGCGCTCTGTCCCGCGTAATTCAAGCAGGTGAGTCATGAGCGCCACAATGTAAGGCTGGGAAATGGTCTGGCCGTTGCCAATGGGCAGAGGGCTGTCATCGTAGGCATAGTCTCTGTATTCGGCAGGCACAAACTCGTGGCGCGGTACCGCCCGCATGGCTGCCAGCAAACGCGCTTCGGTCAGCCCGCGGCGGATGATTTGCTCATCCACCATGCGCTGACGTTCTGCCTCAAGATCCTTCAATTTCATCGGTCTCCTGCAATCGGCGGGCAATGAGACGATCCACTTTGCCCATCGGGTAAGTATGCAAATCTGCAAGGGGTACCCAGGTAATTTGATTGGCCTGGAGAGAACGCGGTTCGCCCGTTTTCAACATACATTCAAACGCATGCAGGGTGATTCGAAAATGGGTGTACGCATGGCGAAAGACGCCCAATTGCCGGCCCACATCTACTTCCACCCCCAGTTCTTCCTTTAATTCACGCCGCAGACAAGCAGGCAGGTCTTCACCGTTCTCCTGTTTGCCGCCGGGGAATTCCCATAACCCGCCCAGCAATCCGTCTGCTCGACGCTGGGCCAAGAGGACGCTGCCATTGCGGCGCAGGACGCCGGCAGTCACGATGTAATGCGGCGTGCTAACCTTAGGCTTCAGCACCGGCCGTTGCTCCTGCACGCCGCGCGCGTAGGCCAAACAGAGGCTACTCAACGGACATGACAAACAAAGTGGTTTTTTGGGCAAACAAATCAAGGCGCCCAAATCCATAAGCGCCTGGTTGTAGTCCCCGGCCTGGCCGTCAGGCAGATGAGCCGCTGCCAGGTCCAGCAGGAACCGTTCCCCGGCTGGAGAATCTGCCGCAGTGGTGACGTCAAAAAGTCGGGCAAAAACGCGGCGCACATTCCCATCCAGGATTGGCACGTCCATACCAAAGGCGATCGAAGCAATTGCCCCCGCCGTATAAGGACCGATTCCAGGTAGAGCACGTAATGCTGTCAGACTGCGCGGTAGTTGCCATCCATGCTCGCGGGCGACAATTTGTGCCGCCCGATGCAAACTGCGCGCCCGGCTATAGTAACCCAAGCCTTCCCAGGCCTGCAGGACTTCCTGCTGGGAGGCCGCAGCCAGCATTTGAAGTGTGGGGAAGCGCGCCATCCAGCGTTCAAAGTAAGGGATAACCGTCTCAACGCGCGTTTGCTGGAGCATGATTTCGGAGACCCAGACGGCGTAAGGGTCAGCAGATGCGCGCCAGGGCAATTGCCGTCCGTGCAGGCGATACCACTCAAGCAAACGTTCAGCAAGTTGTGAAGGGCTCATTTCCGGTGGATTAGAATTGAAAACCGCCCCGGGCCGCAACTACCTTGTAAGAAAAATTGGTGACGAAAGCGAAGAGTTGTTCTTGCAGGTTTTGCCAATCGGCAGAATTCATCATCCGCCGGGCAGAGGCAGCATCGGGAGCCAGCATGCCGACCTGGATTTGCGGATAGGGGCCATAAATCGTTGCCCAGGCTTCTGCCGGTTGAAAACCCAGGCGTTGAACACCAGGGATGAACTCGCCAATGACAAATTCAAAGTATTCACGTTCGCGCTCGGGCAGAATGTCCCATGTCAATAGAACTTTGACAGGCATGCCGGCCTCCTAGTCACTTTGATAGTCCAGAACCACCAGGTGGGTCTCATCTGGCAGGTCGCCAGCACGTTTGACACTAAACGAGGCTTGCCGGGAAGGTTCTCCCAATCCCATCTCTTTCAGGAATTTGTTCAAAGGATCAAGATCGAGTTTGGAGGCGGGAGTAGCATAATGCATGGGAATGACGATATTCGGTTCAAGCAGGCTGACAATTTCGGCGGCTTTGGCCGCATTCAAGGCGCCGCCGGCTCCAACCGGAACGAGGGCAATGTGCACCGTACCCAGGGCTTCAATTTCAGCCTGCGGTGGGACCTGACGCAAATCGCCAAGATGGGCAACCGTCAGACCGTTGTAGTCAAAGACGTACAGTGTATTGCGCGGCCTATCGCCATTTTTCTTGCCCTGAACGTCTGTCTGTACGCCGGTAATGAAGACCCCGCCGATTTCATATTCGCCCGGGCCGTTGATCACGCGCGAGACACCCTTGACCGCGCTCACAAAATTATGTCCCGGCGCGTCATGGCTGACGGTAACAATGTCGGCCTTGATTTTGAGCGCCTGATAGCCAACGATGTTATGGTCAAAAGGGTCAGTGACCACCGTTGCCAGGCCGCGTTCTACCAGACGAAAACAGGAGTGTCCATACCAGGTAATTTCCATGTTCAAGCCTCCAAAGCAATTATAACCGCTCAATTGTTTTTCATGACCGATTGAATCATGCGGTCTGAGTTTTGGGGATTGTTGGGGATTGAAAATTGCACCCCCAAACAGTATACTTTGCAAAGCAATTCAAGAAGATGAAACAGAGAAACGTCACAAAGGCTTGGCCGAAAAACCTGGTTGCATTGTTGAAATCTTTGGAACGGTGCTGCTCTCCCCAACACATTGAGAAGATACAAATCCTGACTAAAAGAGGATAAAATTTATGGTCAAGAAAGTTTTTATCAGCATCTTATATATCTTTCTCTCCATCTGCCTTTTTGCCGGCGCAATCGGCAGCGCCATCTACAACCTGGATTCAGGCAGTCAGTCATCCTCATCGTCATCCTGGTCAAGCGATTCGGGAAGTTACAATGACAATGGGGAAAGTTCGGACGACAGCGGCTGGAGTTGGGACAGCGGCTCTGATAGCGGCAGTTGGGATAGTGGAGATAGCGGCTCCGACAGCGGCAGTTGGGATAGTTGGGACAGCGGCTCCGACAGCGGTAGTTGGGATAGTTGGGACAGCGGCTCTGATAGCGGCAGTTGGGATAGTGATTGGTGAGGCACAGCCATGAAAGGCTTAATCTCAAACTTGCTCCTGATCGGTTTTGTTGGAATTGTTTTATTGGTACTTTTCCCATTTCCGCCTGGTCCTTTTGCCTGGGGATTGGCTGGCGTGGCGGCCCTCATTCACGGAATTAAGGTCATGAAAGAGGCCGTTTCGGATGGCACAAACATGTCCCATCCTGCGAGCGTGACAAGCCCAACTTCTGCCGCGCATCGTGCGGCAGTCCAGCCGACAGCCGCTGCCCAACCATTCACATTCGACATCCCGGAGGTCATTCCAACCGACTTGAAATGTCCTTCCTGCGGGGCAAACATTGGCCCAACAACGCGCAAATGCAACTACTGCGGCTCCATTCTGCAGCCGGTGGTTGACCTTCCCGACCCCGTTCACCTGGCCGGACTGCAAGTGGGCGCGGAAGTGCGGGTGCATCTGCCAACTGGGGAGCGGGATTTCCGCGTGCAAGGCCGGGCGTTGATTGCCGAACTATGGCAGGCCGCGCGCGGCCCGAACGTTCCGTGGACGTTCACCGGCAACCTGTTTGCCGGGTTTGCACTGGATGGCACCAGCAAGGCTTACCTGCTGAACTGGCAAAATCGTTTCTACCTGTTCAAGAGCCGCCACTCCATTGACGACCAGCACATCCAGCGCTATTTTCTGCCTTACGCGCGCACCTTTGGGCAGAGCAACCAGATGGACAAGGTGCAATTCGATTACGAAGGCCGACGCTGGCAAATAGTGGATATTGGCCGCTCACAAGTAATTTTCACTGAAGGGGAGGGTCTGCACGTCCAGCGCGGGGTCGAGGCCCGCTTCATCTACGCCCAGAGCGGGGACACGCACCTGTTGGTAGAAGATTACCGCTCTGGCGGGGCGGCGCAGGATATGCTTTGGAAAGGATTCAGCATACAAGAACAAGATATTCTATTTTCTTGAGGAGATCACCCATGAAGAAAATTCCCGCTTTTGTCTGGTTGTTGATTTTGGCACTGGTGATTGGGCAAGGGTTATCGTTTCTGGCATCCCCTGAAGCATGGCGAGCCTTCTTTGCGGCCCTGCCGCGAATTTTGAGCATGATTGCCTTTTGGGGACCGATCATTGCCATTATTTCCAGCCTGATCGTCTGGGGAGTGCTGCGGTTGATTGGGTTCGAGTCGCTGGAAGCGATTCGCGTTGAATCGGTGGAACAAAACAATCCGGCCCCGGCTATTACTTTCGTTGGTACACTGATTGCCAGTATTTTGTTCCTGATGTTGGTCATAAAACCGTAAAACCGAAGTCATTCTGTAACAGAGTCACAGGGGGTTGATTAAATGGTTCTTCGGTTGAACTTATGATTTTCCCCATTCGGTTGCTGGATTGATCGAAGAATGTCTGGCTCTGGAGCGGGTAGGATGTGTCGCCGCCGCCATTGAAGCGAGCGGAATTTCCTCCCTTGAGCGTGAACGATAGGGGACGCCGATCCTGCAATTCTAGCCACAACTCTGGACGCAGTTTTTTGAAAATCAGGAGTGTAAACATGAAAAAGGTCTTTTTGGCGAGTCTGGCTCTCCTCTTCCTGCTGGCTTCGTGCCTCGCCAGGAGCGATGGGTCGTCCACAACAACAACGCCGGAAACGACAGCAACCATTACGGCCACCTCGACCCCTATCTCTACCGCCACTGCCGTGCCCACGCCAACTGCCACCCCCCCCCCGCCGGTCAAAGTGACGTTCTATCATCTGCGTCTTGAATACCGCGTCACCAGCGATTGGGGTTTAATCGAATTCGGAGACTCATCTCACATCCTGGCCGTCCATCAGGCCGAACTCTCCTGCTCCGGTCAGCCCTGCTCGTCTGATACGCAAGTTACCTACTCGGCCACAAAAGTTGACATCTATCGTCCCTTTGCCCAGGTGACAGCCGAGCCAGAAGTGGTCTTGATTCTTGACCTGGCCCTGGCTCCCGATGCGGTGAACGCGCCATTTACGCTCATTTCCCAGCACGGCGCTTTTGGCGGAAGCGGGATGCGGTTTCTGTACGCCCAATCGGACACCTGGACAGTTTTGCAAGAAATCAATCACTACTGGGTAAATCAATCGAATGTGGATACCAGCGCAACAAAATTTTCGCTTGACCTGACGCCGCTGGCACAAAACAGCGCCCCGCAAGAAGTATCTCTTGGCGCTTCCCGGCCGGACAAACTGGTGCTGGCCTTTTATTATCCCTGGTTTCCAGATTACGGCTGGTCCGACAATACGCCGATGAGCGACCAACCCTTGATAAGAATTTCCAGCAGTGACCCAAAAAGTGTTGCCTGGCAAATTGAGCAGGCGCAATCGGCAGGCATAGATGGTTTCATTATGTCTTACAATTCAGATTGGGCCGATAGCCGCGCCAGAATACTCTTGCAGGAAGCCGAGAAAAAGGGGTTCAAAGTCTCGTTCCTGCTGGAAACGCTCGACTCTGGCGGCCCGCCCTGGCCCCCCGAAGTTCTCAGCAAATGGATCGAGCGCGCCTACACAAAGTTTTCCTCATCACCAGCCTTCCTGAAAATCAACGGCAAACCGGTCATGTTCATTTATGCATCACCCGCCCACCCGCTCAAGACCTGGGAAACTATTTTCAGCGCGCTTCGAGAAAAAGGCGTTGACTTTGTTTATATCGCCACGGGCTATGATTTGAATAACCTGTCCGTCTTCGACGGCATATTCGACTACGCCATCTTCGGCTACGAAGACCTGCCCGGCACCTACCTGTCAACCAGCCGCGCCATCCGTAATTACTCCCTTTTCGATTCGTCCGCCGGCGGTCTGCCTAAACTATGGGTGGTCACCGTCTCACCGGGCTTCAACAGCACCCCCTACGGGGAAAATTTGCACTCCTTTGCCATTGACCGCGGACAGGGAGAATACTACCTGGCGACCATTGACGCCGCCCTTCGAAGCGACCCCGATTGGATTGTGATTACCTCCTGGAACGAGTATGGGGAAAACACCCACATCGAACCAAGTCAACGCGACGGCGATTTCTTTCTCAACCTGACGCGTGATTTTATAAAAAAATGGAAATATGACTCTCCATGAATTTCGTTGTGCGAAACCTTTCCTCTTGTACGTTGTGGCCGCGCCATAGGCAGGGAATCTCGCCGTCTCAGACGATTGGCCCCCAAAAAATTGGCGCGAGGTCCTGCTGAGCAGGGAAGAGCGTGTTTTCTCCCGGAAATATGTTATACTGAAACAAACATAAGTATAACAAAGGAGTCCCATCATGAATATCCGGCTTTCTCAAAAGGGCTGGATCGTCATTCCGGCGGCGCTGCGCCGTAAATACGGCTTGAAACCTGGCAAAGAAGTCCGGGTGGTAGATTACGGCGGGGTCCTGTCTATCGTGCCAGCCGAGCCAGATCCCATTCGCGCTGGAGCGGGATTGCTACGCGGCGATGATTCCCTGGCGCAGGCAATTGTCGAAGAACACCGGCGGGAGCGCGAGCATGACGAAACCGACCTTCGTGCTGGATAGTTTTGCCCTGCTCGCCTACCTCAACGGCGAGACGGGGCAGGCGCGGGTGGTCGAAGTCCTCACCCAGGCACAAGAAGGGCGGGCGCGCGCCCTGCTGTGCAGCCTCAATTTGGGTGAAATTCTGTACATCATCGAACGGCGGCGCGGGCTGGTCAACGCCCAGTGTGCACAGGCCTTGCTCGAATCCCTGCCCCTGGAAGAAATACTGCCAGACCGGGCTTTGATTTTAGACGCCGCTCACATCAAAGCCGGTCATGCCATTTCCTATGCTGATGCGTTTGTGGCCGCCCTGGCGATGCGCGAGTCGGCGGTCATCCTGACCGGCGACCCTGAATTTGAAGCCGTGCAGGGACTGGCGCGTGTCGAATGGCTGACATCCCCCTCGGCCGACTCTCAGTCGTGATTTTGCACTGACTCTAAATGCTTTCTCGATGCAGAGCGGGCCGGACGAACTGCCCGCCAAACCGGACGCCCCCCCTTCGTCCAGATGAAGTTTCAGGTGCAATTCAACAAACTGCTCAAAGCGGTGCCGCAAGCACACGGGCCAGGCTGCTGACCGGCGCGCCTTACTTTTCCTCTTTCACCCGCGCCGCAATCTTCTTGACCGCCTCCGACACCACCGCCGCGGGGCCGCTCAGACCGGCCAGGATGACACCCTGCTGAAGCGCCTGCTGGAAAATTTCAGGCAGTCCAAATTCACGCCAGAGCGCCAGCATGGCGCGCGTGTTGCCGCCGCCAACATAAAGAACATCTTTTTCGAGCAAAAAACCGGCCAGGTTGGCGGTGGGCGGGCGGAAAATCGAGAATACCGAAGGCTCACAATCGAGTTTCAGGAAAGCCTGATAGAAACGCAAAATGTACGGGTCAGGGTCGCCGCTGGCTGTGGGCAGAAAGCAGACTTTGGGGCGGCGTTTGCCTGTTTGCCGGACGATATACTGGTCTATGGTGGGGTTCTCCGGCTCCATCGAGAAGCCTCCGCCGCCGAACGCAATGATTTGTTGCATACGTTTTCTCCTGTGGTGGTAGATGAAAGTTATGGTCTGAAGCCCACATTGTCCAAAATTACCACACCTGCCGGGGAACGGTCGAACCGGAAGTGGATTTCGGACAGTTGGGACGGGTTGAAGCGCGGGTTTTGGGCGCTGAAATCGCTTAGGCGAAACTCAAAGGTCTGAAAAATCGGTTCAGAGAGGGGCAGGGCGCTCATCCAATCTGCTTTGCCCAGGGAGACGCGCAGGGGCGGCTGGAGCAGGGAAAAATGACTGAGCGGCAGGCGGGCAGTTTGCCCGGCGCGGTCTGCCAGTTCGAGGGTCAGGTCGAGCGGGGCGGGCAGGTTTGGGGGAGGGTCTTTCTCTTCGGGCAGGGGCGATTCATCGGCGGCGGCGAGCGAAAAGGTCAGCGTGCTATGCGGCAGGAGCGGGAGGCTGTCTGCGGGCAGAGTCAGGCTGAATTGGGGCAGCCCCGGCGCGGAGGCGGTGTCCCAACCGAGATAGACCGCGCTGTTGTGCGAATCGCCCCAGCGCAACGGGACAACCTGCTCCCGCCACAGGGTCAAATTTTCCCCATGCAGGGAGGCGCCAGGCAGGGAGGCGGTTTCGAGGTCAATATCTTCTTCAAAAGCGGCGAGGCGAATTGCGCTGGAATCCTGATACTGGCTGAGATATATCGTCTCCGGCAGCCAGGCGCGGGCGGCGCGCGGGTCGCGGAACAGGGCGCGGTAGTCCGACTGGTCGTGCAGGGCGGCTTCCATGAACGCTGAAACAAAGGCTTTGGCGATTTGTTCCTGCTGCGCGGCGGGCAGCAGCCCGCCCAGGTTGAATAACTGGCGGGCAGGTCCCAGCATGTCGCGCTGCCCCCAGGCGCGGTTGAACTGTCCGTGATTGGCGCCGTAGATGTAGAGCGAGGCTTTGAACCAGGGTTTGCCATCCAGAAATTGCAGGCGGTTGTATTGCCGCAAGCCGCCAAAACTGACCACGTCCATATCGTGCGCGCCGTGCAGAACGAGGTAGTTGACATCGCTCAAGGGAAGGGGTCGCTCGCCGGGCAGGAATTGACCATCCACCGGGGCAAGGGCGGCGACGGCGCGGATGTTGAATTGGTAGTCGAAGCGCAGGGCGGCGTTTTCGGGGTGACAGGGCAGGCGGTTGAAGGCGGCGGCAATTGCCACCGCTTCGCCCCCGCGCGAGTGACCCACCAGCCCAATGCCATCGAGATTGACCCGCCCATAGAACGGGTTGCCGGGGGTGACGCTCCAATCACGCCACTGCCGCAGGTGTTCCAGAATCAGCCAGGCGCGGGCGTCGTTTTCATCTTTCAGCGGGGCAAACATGCCGAAATCGGCAGCCAGCGAAAGGTTGAGGAAGTTTTCGTCTATTGAAGCGACGATGAACCCCCGGCTGGCGAGCAGTTCAGCCAGATAGTTGTAACCGTTTTCCGAAGAATCTTCCATCGGATGATTGCCGTGCGCGATGAGAATGAGCGGGAACGCTCCTTCGCCATCGGGAAGCCAGACGCGGGCATTGAGCGGCAGGGAGTCGGGACCAAAGCCCCACCAGGCGCGGCGAATGGCAGACCAGCCTTCGAGCAGTTGCGAGCCGTCCACCGGGGCAGTGAGCAAAGCGGCTTGCGCGCCGTATTCGGGGCGGTGGTCGCTGCCGCTGCCATAAGTCAGCGTTCGGACAGGGTACTTGCCGGGCAGGGAGGGGTCGGGCAGGGTGAGCGGGGCGACGTGTTGGACGGAGAGGGCAGCGGCGTTGACGGGCGGTTGAATGGAGTAACCGTCATCGAGCAGGAACGCTCCGCCGCCGAGGAGCGCGGTCAGGCTGATGATGAGCATGACGATGGCTGTTCGTCGTTGTTGGGGAGTGAGTCCTGGACGGAGCAGGCTGGCAAGCGCCGCGCCAAGCAGCGAGACGGTCAGAAGCAGTCCGCCCAGCAGCGCCAGCAAGCCATACGCCAGGGGCAGCGCCAGATACGCCGAAGCCAGCAGAGGAAGCGCGCCCAACGCCGCCCAGCCATAGCGCGGCGGGAGGCGGCGCAGCAGCCAGCCGAGCAGCAAAATCAGCCCGCCAAAAGCCGCGCCGAAGGCGAGTCCGCTCAGCCAGAAGAGGGCGAATGTCAGCCCGCCAGCGGGGGCAAGCCCCGCCCAGGTCAGCGCGCCCCACAGCAGGGCGGCTGTCAGCCCCACGCCCCAGGCGGCGCCCGTCCAGGCGCGGGGAGGCAGGCGCAGGGAGGAGAGGAAAGCGCGCAAGCGGGAAAAGGATTGAAGCATGGTCATTTTTCCATTTGCAAGGCTTCAGCCAGTAGCGTTTCGAGCCAAACGCCATCATCGAAGGCGCGCGCTTTCCAGCCGGGCAACAGGCGGTCGAGCAGGCAGGCTTGCGCCATGCCGGAGTAGTAAAACCGCCCATCGCCTTCATCGTTGTACATGCGCGGCATTTGGTCAAGTTCCTGCCGCCAGCGGGTTTCGAAGCCCTGGTAACGGTCAAAGTTGGGCAGGCTGGCAGTGGAGGGGAGCGGTTCGTAGCCGGGCAGGCTGCCCTGCCGCCAGATTTCCAATTCGGCGTAGCGCGCCAGACCTTCCAGCCATTCGCGCTGTTGTTCGTAGGCAATCAATTCGGGGCTGAGACCGGCAGATTGGCGGCGGGCGGCGCGCAGTTCCAAAAAGCGGCGTACTTGAGCAGGCAGGGCGGCGGGATTTTCGCCGCGCAGCATCTCGGCAAGGCGCTGCAATTCTGCTTTCCAATCCTGAGAGAGGGATTCGTCGTCCCAGGGATAGCGTTCATCGAGTCGGGCGGCGCTTTCGGCGGCGGCGAATTTCTGCGGGGCGGCGAGCCCCTGCCAGGCGTGAAAGGATTCGTGTGCGGCGGCGGAAATGTATTTGTCGTCGCTGCCCAGCATCAGCCCGATAAAGAGTCGGTAGGGAAAGACCGGGCGCAGGAAACCCGGCAGGTCGGCGCGTACGGTTTGGGCGAGTTGAATCTCCATCCATTCGCGGGTTTGCAGGCTGGAGACCCAGCGCTCGCCCACCCGCACGGCGAAATTTTCGGGGTAGAGCGCAGGCGGAAGCGGCTGAACGTAGATACCCTGCCCATCGAAGGTCTTGCCGGGCAGAATTTGCCAGTCCTTGCCGCGCTGAGCGCCTGCCGGGACTTTGACCCAGCCCGCAGGCGGTTGACCCGAATAGCCGAGCAGGAAGGCATAGCCTTCGTTGTAGGTGATGGCGGGCAAATCCGCCGCGCCCCAGCCTGACCAAACGGCATCGCCAACTGCCCGGCGCAGGTGAAAGAGTTCGGATTGGCGGGTCAGTTCGGCTTCATTCAGCGTTTCGGGGGAGGCGGAGGCTTGCGGCAAGCCGAAGTTGCTCAGCGCGGAGAGAAGCAGCAAGCCGAGACACAGCGCGGCGAGGGAGAGGAGGATGGTCAGGAGGATTTTTAGGGCTTTTTTCATGTCGTTTATTCTCCGGCACCCGTGCAAATGTATTTTTGACAGGGTGGACAGGATGTTTGGGCGATTTTTAGGATTTATCCTGAAAATCCTGTCTATCCTGTTTGTTCGTTATTCATTTAGCGCTGCTCCCAGAACAATTCAGCCGTTCGATAAAAAGCAGCCGGATTCGACCACAGGAAGGGGCGCTCGATATAGGGATGCCCGGCTGTGCCTGCCAGATAGATGGAGCAGTTGGGGATGAGCGCGCTCAAGCGGGCGTACTCGCGCGCCAGCGTTGGCAGCGCCGGGTCTTGCAGGTGACCGGTGAGCAGGGTCGGGCATGGGATGGCATTGATAAATTTTTGCGGGATGGCATAGCCGCCCCGTTCAGCCAGCCCGCGCAGGAAGCGGGTGTCGGCGTCTGCCAGGGCGCGCCAATCGGCGCCGTGCCAGGCTTCCATGCGGCGGGCGTTGCGGACGTAGAAATGCTCGCGCACATCCAGCCAGCGGTGCAGGGCGCGGGAGTCGAAATCCGCCGCGAAACTATCGGCAATCAGGCTCAGCGGATGTATTCGGTGCAGGGCGGATTGCCGTCCCGCAAAGTGGAGGGCGGTCAGCGCGCCGCCGCCCACGCCCAGCACATGACAGGCGGCGATGTTCAACTCCGCCAACAAGTGACAGGCAAGGTCGGCGCGAAAACCGAAGTAGTCCACTTCCAGTTCGTCGGGGTAGAGCCAGTCATGGCTCGATTGTCCAAAGCCGGGGTAATCGAACGCCAACACCTGAAAACGGGCGGAAAGGCGGGTAATGTCCTGCTGGCAGGCTTGCGCGGCGTGCAGGTTATCGGGAAAGAGGAGCAGGGTTTCGCCCTGCCCGGCGAGGGTGTAGTGAATTTGAAATTGACCAAGCGTGACGGTGGGCATGAGGTCTCCATGTATTACAGGCAAGCCAAAAGGATATGCTTGAGGGGGACAAACGCGGGCTGCGGGTCGTAAATCTGCGGGGCGCGCTCGATGTTCCACTCCGGCGGGCGGTTGAACAAAAGGGCATAGATGAGCGACATATCGTTCATGGAAAACTCCTTTCTGCGTTTCACGCCCATCTTACGCCAACCGCCCGCGCGGGTCATCCGGCGGGCGGGTAGAAGGAAGATTACCCGGTTGGGGGGAGTTTTACCTGGTCAGGTGGGGAGGGAAGTGTTCAAATTTTGGGATTTTTTTATTAGGCGGAGCGAAATCGGCGCAAGCCGAAGACCATCATCTATTCCTTTACATGTTTGAGCAAAATGACCGTCATCGCCACCCCTGCCAGCGCCATGCCGGGGAAGATGACCAACTCAACCGCGCTGACCGGCACGCCCACCCGCGCCATGTTCAGCCCCATCAGGCTGACGGCGATTCCGAGAGTCAGGAACTTGGTCAGCCCGACCGAAGCCAGCAGGTAGCCCCAGGGCTTTCGGCGCAGCAGCAGGATGCCGGACAGGATACAGACCGGAACGATGATGCCCAAATCCATTGCCTGAATGAACATGCTGGTCGTGTTTTCGAGCGCGGGAATTCCCCTCACCCCGCCCCTCTCCCATAGGGAGAGGGAGATTGGCGCAAGCGTGGGCAGGATGCGTCCCAGCCAGGCAAGCGAGAGAAAGGCGGCGGCGAAGAAGAGCAGCCCGGCAATCCAGCCGCGCGGCAGGTTCTCGGAAAAATGCGCGGGCAGGGTTTGCAGGTCGAAGGTCATCATCACCAGCACAAAAGCGAACAGGCTCAGGCTGAACAGGGCGACATAGACCAGGAACAGGGCGTTGTAGTGCGCGCCAAACGACATCGTGATGTAGGTGTAGAGGATGAAGCCGAGCGTGCCAGCCAGCAGCAGCCGCCCGCGCAGAGAGCCGCGCAGGGTCAGCCAGGAGGAAACCGCCAGCAAGGGTAAACCGAGCGCGAGCGTCACCAGGTCGTTGGCTTGCATTTGCGCGGCGGAACTGACTGTATCCCAGTAATACAGACCTCGGGCGTTGATGGTCACTTCTTCGCCGCGGAAGGTGGTCAGCGGGTAGGGCGTACCTTCGGCGGGCCAGAGACCCGCCAGCGCAGCGACCAGGGTCAGGACAAAAATTGGGGGGATGAGCCATTTGAGGGCGTTTTGGTATTTCATGGCAATTCTCCTAATTCAAAATCGTATTTGCCCAGGCGCGGATTTTTTCCCAGTCACGCTGGTCAGATTCAACGGCTTTGACCATGCTGGCGATGAAACGGTCGAGGAAAGACAGGCGCGAGAAGTCCATCAGTCCGGTGAAAAAGACTTCGGGCGCATGGGGCAGCAGGGCGCGGACGGGCGCGGTGTACGCTTCACGCGCGGCGCGGCTGGCTTCGTCATCACCCGCGTTCAGCATGTGGACAGTGAACAGGGCGGCGGGCAGGGCGGTTAGCGCGGACTGGTTTTTCTTGATGAAATCCATCATTTCAGGCAGACAGCCCCCCATGCGGATGGCGCTGCCCAGGATGACCGACTGGTAATCTTGGAGCGATGAAACTTTCTTGACCGGTTTGACTTCAACAGTAAAGCCGCGCTCTGCCAGGGTTTGACCAATTGCGGCGGCAATTTCGGCGGTTGAACCGGCGCGGGTGGCGTAGGCAATAAGAATTTTTTGGGTCATGGCAGATTCCTTTGCAAATGAAAATTCGGGGGTGGCAATCTCCGGGGGGCGGGCGGCGGCATAGCCCAAGCCGGAACAGGTCAGCGCTGCGCCGCCCAGCGCCAGCCCGGAAAGTTTGAGAAAATCGCGGCGGGAGAGTTGTTTGTTGGTCATTTGTCAGTTCCTTGAATCAAAACTTGCTCTACTGGGCGTCGCAGGGAGCGCGGCATGGCGTCGGCATACCCGCAACGGACAAGCAATTGGGGCAGGGAGTTGCCTAATCCGATGGCGCTCTGGAATTGCCCGCGCAGGCTGGGTATTTCAATCGGCTGGTTGAGAAACGCCGACTTGATATTCAGCGAAGTCATTTTGAGCGCCAGCCGTTCATACACCTGTCCAGCGCGCACCCAGGAAACTTTGTCATCCGATTCCGAAGCAATCACGACCGCAACAGGCGAAGTGCGGAATTTCGCCGCGTCCGCATTGGCTTGCTGCTGCGGTTTGGTTCCTGCGACGACCATCCGCCCCAGCCAGCGCGGTACTTGTGGATTACCCGAACAGGCCGAATACAGTCCATCCAGTGATGCCAGGGCTTCTTTTTTGTTGAAGCGCAGCCAAGCGATTAACTCGTCCACAAAAGCGGAGTCGGCATATTGCGCCAGGTTGCCAAGATTGACATACTCCAAAAAGGTCTCCATTGCGGCAGGGTTGGCGGCAAATTGCAGCGTCACGCCTGGCTCCAACGGTAAAGCCTGCAATTGGGCAAAGTCTTCGTTTTTAATCAAACGGCCATCGTAGGATGAGCGCGTATTCTGGCGCAGGGGGATGGCTTCAAACAGCGGGCTGACTTGCGGGGCATCGGCGCTCAGTTGAACGTGAATGAAATCCGCTTGCTCTGGGTAAGTAACTTCAGCGGCGTATCCCAAAGCGCGGGCGGCAACCAGCAGGTTTTCCAGCGCGCAGCCGAGGCTCATCCACAATTCACGGTGATTGGGATCCACCACAGGCAGTTCACGAGCGTAATCGGGGTGGATTTGGATGGCTTTCTCGCGGATGGCGAACTTCCAGGGCTGGGTGTTGTGTCCATTGGCTGCCAGCGTCGCGTAATGGACGAGTGTCATCAGCGGCGCGGAGGCGTTCTGGGCTGTCCAGGTTTTGGTGGACTGCTCGTTATAATCCAGCCAGGGTGTATATTCTGAAAGCATATATCCTCCAACAGCGGTTGCGCTGCCTGCCGCCACAAGTTTCAAAAAATCTCGGCGCGATAACTTGAGTTTGCTGTTCATCTTTATTCCTTCTGCATTTGCCGAACCAGGTTCAAGGTCAACCCCAAATCGCGGATTCGGTCGAGAATGCCGTGCAAGGCTGCCTGGTCCATGACGGCTCCGCGCAGGATGGTTTCGCCTGCGGGGTCGCGTTCCACATCGAAGCCATCGAACCAGATGGCGGCATTTTCTCCCAGGTGACCCTGAACGCGGATTTCGTATTTGCTGGCTGTGTCTTGTGTTTTCATGCCTTGAATATACGCCAAAGGGTCGAATGATTGAACACACGATGGTGGGATTCTGGAAAAGAAAATCGCCTAACACTTTGGTGTTAGGCGATTGCTTTTGTGAATATGATGTTCAGACCAGCCCCAGCCTGCGCGCTTCGAGGATGGCTTGGGCGCGGCGTTTGACGCTCAACTTGCTATACAGGTTATTGGCGTGACGCTTGACCGTATCGAGCGCGATGAAAAGTTCATCCGCAATTTCCTGGTTCGATTTGCCCGCGCAAATCAGGCGCAAGACTTCAAGTTCGCGCTCGCTCAGCGGTTCGATTAAAGGTTGGGCTGGCGCGGCTTTGCGCTTCATTGCCTGGCGGGTCTGCGCAATCGCGCCATTTAGAAAGCGGTTGTGAATGATTTCCGCAATCTGCTCTGCTTTGCGCAGGTCATTTTGCGCCTGGTCTGTTTTGCCTTGCGCGTGATGCAGGCGCGCCGCAATCAAATGACCCTGCGCCAGGTAGTATTGGTGACCGCTTTTCTGCGCGGTTTCCAGCCCTTGCCGCAGATGGTGTTCCGCTTCGTCCCAGGCTTTCTTTTCGCGCAAGACATTCGCCAGTCCCAAATGAATCAAACAGAAAGCAGGATAATCGGCGTAGGCGGTTTGCTCGGTGAGGGAGAGTTCATCCCGGCAGATTTTTTCCGCCTGCTCCAGACGTCCCAAAAGCAGGCTGATTCGCGCCAGTTCGATAGTAGTGTGCGCGAGCGCAAGAAAATTGCCACATCGGCGCGCATGGGGACTGACGCGGCTCAGATAGTCTGCCGCCCGCTCCAAATCACCAGCGGCTGCATAGGTATAGCCCATCTGCGAGTAGCAGGCCGTGTAACCCATATCGGCAACCACATTTCCAAGCGTGTACCGTAAATTTTCGATGGTTGGCAGGAGATGTTCGATTTCTTTGAGCGCGGCGGGAACGTCGCCGCGGTGGCGCATGACCACAGCGCGCAATAGAACCACTTGCTGCAAGACAATGTTGTACTCTGGGTGCTCTTTGGGAAGATTGCCAGCCGCAGCCATTTGCTCAAAGGTTTGGGTAATCTCATCAAGATAGGTTTCGATGCGGTCATAATCGCCGCGGACGAACAACGTCCAGCAGTATGCCACGCCCAGCGGAGGCGATTGGCGAATAAAATCGGGGGGCAGCGAATCGAGCCATTGTACTGCGGTGTTCAAGCGCCCCTGATGATAAATGCGCCGCCAGTTATCCACTACCAGACGGCTGGCATACGCATAATCGGGAATGGCGAAGGCGTGACGCAAGGCGTCTTCCGGGTAGTCATTTTCCTGAAACCACTGCGCGGCGCGGCGGTGCAAGGTGGGCAAGGTTTCGGGGCGCGTGCGTTCCAGGTGACTTTTGAGAAACTCGGCGAACAGGTGATGATAGCGGAACCAGTAATGCTCGCCATCCAAAGGAATCACGAACAAATTGCGGCGGCGCAAATCTGCCAGCGCCTGCGCGCTTTCGGTTGAATCGGTGACGGCATCGCACAACGGGACAGACAGGCGCGGCAGGATGGAGGTTTCAAGTAAAAATTTCTGCAAGGACTCTGGCTGGCGCTGTAACACTTCTTCCACCAGGTATTCGAGCACAAAATGCTGGCTGCCCGTAAAATTGCGGAGAAACGCTTGAGTGTCTTGACGGCCCTGCATCGAAAGCGCAGCCAGTTGCAGCCCGGCAATCCATCCTTCGGTGCGGGTTTCGAGCGCGCGTATGTCGCTTTCAGTCAGTTCCAGTTTCATCAGGTCGTTCAGGAAAGCCGATGTTTCCTGGATGTCAAACCGTAAATCTGCAACCCGAATCTCGGTCAATTGCCCGCGCACCCGCAAGCGGCTGAGCGGCAAAGGCGGGTCGGTTCGGGTGGCGATGACAAGATGAAGAGAAGGGGATACATGCTCCAACAGAAAATTTACCCCCGCATGAATATTCAAATTGGAGATGACATGAAAATCATCCAGCACAAGGATAAGCGGCTGTTCGGCTGTGGAAATTTCATTTACCAGGGCTGTCAGAAAGCAATGGGCGTCAAAGTTCTGGGGCGATTCCAGCATTTGAAGCGCATCCCATTCAAACGGTTTGGAGACCGTTTGAAGCGCGGCAGCAAAGTAGGCCCAAAAACGCAAGGGGGTATTGTCGCGCTCGTCGAGGGAGAGCCAGGCAACCCGCCCTTTGTACGCGCTCACCCATTCGGTCAGCAGGGTAGATTTGCCGTATCCCGCCGGAGCCGAAACAAGCGTCAGCGCTTTCCCGGCATTAAAGCCTGACGCCAGTCTTTCGATAAGATGATGACGGTGGATGATGCTGGCGGAAGCCGCAGGAATAAACAGTTTGGTTCGCAGAAGGGATGAGTCCATTTGAGTTTCGACGCGCAGCGGCAATACATTGCGCGAATAGGATGGTTGATATGCGATGCGCGCTGTTATTGTAACATAACAAAACCCACAATAATCCTGCCTACTGGTGAAGCAAGGCAAGGTTCTGTTTTGCGCTCAAATCTTCTGACAGGCATCCGCCGCCAGCCAGAACAGACTCTCGCGCACTTCTTTGCGCGATTGCCAACCGCGCTTGTCCCAGCGCTCGCCGCTCAGGTCATCCCCGGCATACAAGATTTGCCCCAATGGAACTTTCCTGAATTGTGCCACCGCCAACAGACTGGCCGCTTCCATCTCAACTGTCAGGCAGCCCTCGGCGCGGCGGGCGTCAATCACGGACTGGGTTTCGCGGTAAGGCGCATCGGTGGTCCAGGTTTTGCCGCTGATGAACGGGATTCTGCGCGCTTCCAGCGCGGCGCGAATCGCCATCAGAGCCTCAGGTTGGGTCTGGACTTCACGCCCGGGCGGCAGGTAGTGGTAAGATAAACCTTCGCCGCGCACTGCGCTCTCAACGAGAATCAGTTTGCCAACAGTCAGTTCTTTGACCAGAACCCCCGCGCCGCCAACCACAACGAATTTTCTGCAACCAAAAGCAATCGCTTCTTCGAGCAGTCCGGCGGCAATCGGCGCGCCCACGCCAGGGTGGAAAAAAGCCAGCCGCTGACCGCGATGTTCGATTTCGTACAGGGGATGTTCGCCGTCTTCCCAGCGATTGGCAACAATCACCCGCGCTTGTTTTTCGGTCACAACCTTTTCGTTCACTTCGCGGAAAAACGAAATAACGCAATGCGCGGGCGTATCGCGCGGCTTAATCAAGCGCGACGGTTCGAGTTTGGACTCTGAAATCGTATCATATTCGAGAATGGGATAAGTTGAATTCATTGAGGTTCTTCTTTCAATAACGAAATCACGACGTAAAAAGGCAAAAACAATAAGTCCGAAATGCGCCAGCCGAAGAGATAAAGACATGGCGCGGCAGGGCTTTGCGCGGACCAAACTGCCGCTCCCAGCGCAGCGGCAGGCAACCCCGATTTTTAAGCCGTCGCGGAAGACCGCGACAGACATTTCAACCGTGACTATGACCACTGAAAGCGAACTGAACAGGCAGCCGCTGTCCAGGTCGCTGTTTCACCAGGGCATAGTCAATTTGCAGCGGTCAGTTTTGAGGATGGTTGTCGCGGGATTCTCCTTGTAGTAAGACGGTAGTAATGCTATTTTACGGCTATTTGTAAGTTTCCGTGAGAACGGTCTCCGCCATCAGGCGGTGAAATAGCCCGGCTTCTTCCCAAATCATGCCGTGTCCGGAGTTTTCAAAGAATATCAACTCCTTTTGCGGCGCTTCGAGCAGGTGGAAGTATTCTTCAGGGATGCTGGATGGGTTGTTCATATCGTGACGGCCCAGCACGATGTAGACCGGCAGGTCGAGACGTGCCGCGTCCGTGCGGAAATCCATCTCCTGTAACTGGGGATAGACTACGTTGAAGGTGTTCATCAATCCAAGCAAGTAATAGAGCCGGTCGAGCCAGCCGTATTCGGGTTGTTTAAGCATTAGCAGGATTGCGTCGCCGTCGCGGCGGTATTCCGGGTCTTTGATGTTGGGGGCTTCAAAAACCTGGTACTCGCGTCCAAAGAGCGTGGCATAGGGCTGGATGGGGCTTTTGCCGAAGTAAGGCGGAGGACCCTGCGCTTCAAGCGTCTTGACGAAGTCCGCGTCGCCGGTTTTGCGGGAGTGTTCCAGCATCAGGTCGTAAATCATCTGGTCGGTCTCCTGCACATCCACCATCTGAGCCGTGCCAATGTAGGCATGGAACAGGTCGGGGCGCTGCTGGGCAGCCAGAACGCCGATAATCGTTCCCCAGGAATGCCCCACCAGGTAGATTTTCTGCTCATCGAAGCGCGCGCGCAGCATTTCGCTCAACTCGACCACATCAGAAACATACTGGTCAACCGTCAGGTCAGCCTTGGGGTGGATAGAGGGGTAGGATTTACCGCAACCGCGCTGTTCCCAGATGACGACCACAAAATGCTTTTCCAACTCGCTGTTGAAGCGCAAAACGCGCGCCGATTCGCTCGCGCCGGGGCCGCCAGACAGGAAAAGCAGGACAGGCTTATTAACATCCTGACCGCGAATGATGAGCCATTGGTCCACGCCGCCCAGTTTGACCTTTTCGAGCGAGGCAATGCTGCCGGGCAGGGGCTTGCCGTCTGCGCCGAGGATGGCGGGCGTGTGCGCCGCCCATTGCGAATACAACACGAAAGCGGCCAGTAAAAGAATGGGAATGATGAGAAGTGTCATGCAGCCTCTGGTTCTTGTTGAGTGTTTCATAGAAGTATCCTTGTTTTCTTATCTTTGAGACCAATCTGTGTTTGTTCCCATCTTACGCCAACCGCCCGCGCGGGACATCCGGCGGGCGGGTAGAAGGAAGATTACCCGGTTGGGGGGAGTTTTACCTGGTCAGGTGGGGAGGCTTCTCATTCAAATTCCACTTCCATAATCCCAGGCTGTTCCCCGAGCAAAACGGTCAGCCTGTTACGGATGAAAGCGCTATTGCCGTTGTTCTGGTCGCTGACCAGGCTGCTGACCAACAGGGGCAGGCGGTGTGAGCGGGCGGCTTGCTGCGCTTCTCTCAAAACGCGCTCCATGTTACGGGGGGTGAAATGGTAAACGAAGAGGAGAAAATCCAAGCCCGAAACAGGGATGTGTTCAATATGAGGCAGGGGGTATCCTACAAGGTGATTGATGTTTGTGACGCGAGGTCTTTTCATCTATTTCTTTTACTCATCCCTTGACATGGCTATTAATCGGTGGCTATTAATCGGTGGGCGATTTTAGAGCTAAGTGACTTGATCACCTTTGAGAGACCTGTGCCTGTATGAGATTTTTGTCGGCTACACCGATCAGGATCGGCTGACGGTTTTATTGAATACTGAATTGGCCTAACTTTTTTGACCAATGGTCTTGCGGCGGAGAAAAATAAAACTTAACACGAATCCCATTGTCATACCGGCAATCACTGCAACGATCATCCAATCAAGATTGTTCACGATGAGATCATCTAAAAATACACCTCTCCAGTTCATTAAAAAATATGGGTTATTGCGGTTGGAGATATGCATCTCTGGCCTTGAAGGAACTCCTATGATAGCGAGCTGAAAAGCATTCGTCAGGTAATAGACTACCACTGAGGTGGACCAGGTTAGAGCGCTTGCCAGGGCAGATAACCAAGATGAATAGGAAACCTTTGCTTCATGCAGAATGATGGGAATGATTGGTGCCAGCCAAATGCCAAGAACGAGACTGGGCCAGACGAGACTCCTCCCAAAACCGCTGGATAGTTGATCATAAAATGTGTTGTAGATGAATATTTGATAGTAAAAGTCAAATACTCCAAATACGATCCCGATTAAGGTATACATCAGATAACGTTTTTTCATAACGACTTCCATCTGTGATTTGATGGTTATTTTCTTACGACCAGACCGAACCTATCAGTGGAAGCATCGCTGCCAGGGGCTTCACGCGGCAGGTTGCGATGAACTTGCCCGAAAATTTCGTGGGAAAGCGTGTTGGTCATAATCCCAGCTCACACGCGAATATCTTTCTGTGCGTGGAAGACGATAAAGTTTGGCACATATAGATTACGATTCTGCTCGCCAAGCACTGCCATACCTTCGCGTGTAAGAGTCGGTTCAATGACTCGGCGAATAGCACAATCAGCATCAATGACCAAATTGAGATAGGCGCTTAGGGGACGATGAATATAATAACCTGCCATCTGCTTTACCATAAATTCAGACAGATATTCGTCCACACGAATATATCCCTTTTTGTTATACCCTTTCTCAAAGTCGGGCTTATCAACTTCATCGAAGCATGGATGGAGCAAAGAGAAGATAAATTGACCACCTGGTTTCAAGGCATCTATACAATTCTGCATCGCTGAGCGGTAGTCTGGAATATCCATAAAAACCATATTCGCTACAACGATATCAAAGTCCATATTATGCGACGTGAAAGCGCTCAGATCTTCTTGAATGTAATGAATACCAAGCGGCTCAGTTCGCTCGCGCGCCATGGCATACGCAAACAGTGAGGCTGCGGGTTCGAGACCCGTCACATAGGCTCCTTGTTTTGCAAACAGACGGCATAAATAGCCTGTGCCACAGCCAGCATCAAGGATGGTGCGGCAAGCAATATCGCCAACAAGCGCAAACAAAACCGGGTTCAGAATGTAGCGACGCGCGGCATCACCTTCGTCACCGATGGCTTCAACCATTTCCCGGCTATAGGCTGACCATGCCTGAATATTTTCATCATTATGGATAGTTTTCATGACTGGCATTTCCTATGAAAGGTGGATGCAATTCAGGGAAACAGGATGGATTCACCGATCTTGAGCGTGGAATATGCACTGGGGAAGGCGTTTTTGAAAGCGGACAAGGCATCAGAGCCGCTGTCGTGTGGCGATAGGGCGACCAACTTTGGCTGGCGAGATTGCAAAAACACAATCTGGGGTTGGATTTCGTCCGCTGTCGCGTTCAAGTAATGCAACCCGCCGACTACACCCACGACAGGTGCGCTGTACAAAGATTCTGCACGCGTTACCAGTCGCTCCAGACTGGGATGCCCGCATCCGGTAATCAAGACCAACCCTTGTCCGGCGACATGCACCACGAGCGCTTGTTCACCGCCTTTGGCCGCAAACATCGTCATGGGCCAGCTTTCCAGGTAAGAGATAACCCCGGTCGTGGCGATGTCGGGCGCGGGCAGGGTCGGGACGGTGGCGTGAACGGCGCCTTTATAAGTCGAAACATGCGGGACAAAGACCAACCGCTTGCCCAATCCGCCAGGGAGTTCGCCAAACGAAATCGCGCGCTCGCGCCAGGCGGGCAGGCCGCCAACGTGGTCTGGATGGGGATGGGAAATCACTACACGGTCTACTTCACCCCAGTCAATACCCAGGTTTTGCATGTTCTGCGCGAAAGGCGCAACGGCGAGCCCATCGGGGTTGTCGCCGACATCCAGCAGGATGGTGGCCGAATCGGTGCGAATCAGGTACGAAACACCATGTCCACTGATGAAGTCGGGGCTGATGCTGTCTGCTTCGTAAAGCGGGATGATTTCCAGCCGGGATGTGGTTGCCAGGGCAGGCGGATAAGCGTCGAAATTGTCCCATTCATACGCCACTTCTCGGCTGGCCTGAGACCAGCGAAGTCCGATCAGGGCGGCAAACGCCAGCAGTATCAGTAGAAACAGACCCAGAAAAATTTTAGTTTTGTTCATTTGTGTTTCCGTTCTTGTGAAGGCGCAACGGAGACCAGTCCGCTTTCCAAAGCAGGATTGCGCCGAATATCAGGGTGACGGCCATCTCCCAAATACTGACCAGCGGCCCAAAACCAATGCCTCGGTCAAGGGCATCGCGGACTTCATCGTAGGCAGAGTGATAAACGCTGGCGACTGCCAGGCTTTGGGAGGCCATCCAAACATAGGCGAACAGGATGGCATTCATCATGGCCGGGAGCAGGCTGACGAACAACGTCACGGCCACCGAGAGCCAGGGGTTTGCCCCGGTGCCTTCCACATGCCAGCCAATTTTGATGAGCGCCGGAATGTGCCAAGCCCACCAGATAAAGGCATGAATCAGCAGGGCTTTACGTGGGCTATGGCGCTGCGCCAGACGCGGCAGCAGGTAGGCCCGCCAGCCGAACTCCTCGCCAAAACCAGGGATGATGGTCAGGATAAAACTGGTCAGAAAACTGCTTAGGATGGCCCAGGCGGAGATGTTTTCAGGAAGGCTGTGCAAACCAAGCAGGTTTTCGAGCAAGACTGGCGTGCCAAAGATGAACAGCGCCAGGGCAAAGACCGCCAAGTAGTGCTTGGGCTTGCCCCAGCGCCAGCCCATATTTTTGAAGCCATCGCGGAAGATCCAGCGTCCGGTGATGAACGTTCCAACTGTGACCATGACCATCGAAAGCGAACTGAGTAGGTAGCCGCTAATCGGATTGTTGCTCCACAAGGCGTATGCAATTTGCGGCGGCCAGGAGAGGGCAAAAACAATCAGCAGGTACAGACCGAGCGAGAACGGCCGTTGGGTTTGTGTTTGTGAAACGGAAGTAGTTTGCAGGGTGGTTGTCATGTCGAACTCCTATTTGTAAGTTTCCGCGAGAACGGTTTCCACCATCAGGCGGTGGAACAGCCCGGCTTCTTCCCAAATCATGCCATGCCCGGAGTTTTCAAAGAAGAGTAGTCCCTTGCTCGGCGCTTCGAGCAGCTGGAAGTATTCTTCTGGAATCTGGGATGGGTTGTTCATGTCGTGGCGTCCCAGTACGATGTAGACCGGCAGGTCGAGGCGGGCGGCATCCACGCGGAAGTCCATCCCTTGCAATTGGGGGTAAACCGCATTGAAGGTGTTCATCAGCCCCAATAGGTAGTACAGGCGGTCGAGCCATCCGTATTCAGGTTGTTTAAGCATTAGCAGGATTGCGTCGCCTTCGCGGCGATAGGTCTCATCTTTGATATTGGGCGCTTCAAAAACCTGATATTCGCGGCCAAACAGGGTGGCATAGGGCTGGATGGGACTCTTGCCGAAGTAGGGCGGCGGGCCTTGCGTTTCGAGCGTTTTGACAAATGCTGCGTCGCCGGTTTTGCGGGCATGTTCCATCACCACCTCATAAATCATCTGGTCGGTCTCCTGAACATCCACCATCTGGGCAGTCCCAACGTAGGCATGATACAGGTCGGGGCGCTGCTGGGCAGCCAGAACGCCGATAATCGTGCCCCACGAGTGACCCACCAGGTAGATTTTCTGCTCGTCGAAGCGTTCACGCAGGATGTCGGTCAGTTCAATCAGGTCAGCGACGTATCGGTCAACCGTCAGGTCGGATTTGGGATGAATGGAAGGGTACGACTTTCCGCAGCCGCGCTGTTCCCAGATGACGACCACGAAATGCTTCTCCAGTTCGCTGTTGAAGCGCAGGACGCGCGCCGCTTCGCTCGCGCCGGGGCCGCCAGACAGGAAAAGCAGGACAGGCTTATTGACATCCTGACCGCGAATGATGAGCCATTGGTCCACACCGCCGAGTTTGACCTTTTCGAGCGAGGCAATGCTGCCGGGCAGGGGCTTGCCGTCTGCGCCGAGGATGACGGGGGTGTGCGCCGCCCATTGCGAGTACAGCACGAATACGGCCAACAGCAGGATGGGAATGAGCAGGAAGGTCATACAGCCTCTGATTTTCTTTGAGTGTTTCATGGAAGTATCCTTGTTTTTTCTCTGAGACCAATCTGTGTTTGTGCCCATCTTACGCCACCCGCCCGCGCGGGTCATCCGGCGGGCGGGTAGAAGGGAGATTACCCGGTTGGGGAGAGTTTTACCTGGTCAGGTGGGGAGGTCGCTTAAATCCGTTTCTTCATGCGTTGCGCGGGAAGTTCGCGCCCATTGACCAAAGCCATGCGCTCCATGAATTTGACGAAACCGGCGCGCTCGTAAACTTTGATGGCGCGCTGGTTGAACTGGTACACGCCCAAGCCGATCTCCCCGCCCTGGTAGCGGTATTGGCGGCGGGCAAATTGAGCGGCGAAGTTGGCGCACGCCGTGACAAAATCCAGCCCCAGCCCCTGCCCGGTCAGGTCGGGGCGCAAGCCAAAGCCAATCCACAGGATGCAGCCATCCAGCCGCCCGGCTCGCATATCATCCAGCGAAACCCATTCATCAGCGCGGTCGAGAAAGCCGAGGGTCAGTTCGCCCGTCAGCGCGCCGCTTTCATCCAGCGCGGCAAAGAGGGTTTTTCCCCACCCGGCGGAATCGAGAATGTGTTCGGCGGCTTTGTCGTAATCGTACAGGTCGTAGGGCGGCGGGTATCGCCAGGTCAGGATGCTGGCGGCGTATTCGGATGTCATGGGCAGGAAGCGGAATCGCATACGCGGCTACTTTCTCGAAGTCGGCAGGGCTGTCAGCCTGTTGAGTTCTGCCTGCGCGGCTTGCAAGTCGGGGTCGCAGTTTTGCTGAAAATCGGCAACGGTGTAGGGGACGTGAATCTCCGGCTGGATGCCATGCCCTTCGACCAGCAAACCGGAGCGGGTGTAGAACGCCCCGGTGGAAAAGCGAATCAGTCCCCCGCCGGTCAGCGGAAAGGTCAGCGGATTGCCGCTGGAGCCCCCGCTGGTTCGCCCGATGGTGACGGCGCGGCGGCTCTCGCGGAAGATGGCAATGAATTGCTCGGCGCTGCTCATGTTGCGTCCATCCATGAGCAGAACAAGCGGAACGGTGACGGTCTCGCCGCGCGGTTGAACGCAGTATGCGAAGCGCAAACTCCAGCCGCGCAGGGGCAGGCGCTGGCGGAAGCGGTCTTCTCCGTAGCAAAAGCGTTCGGCAAAGAACCGCCCAGCCATTTGCTCCGCCAGGCGCGAATCGCCGCCGCCATTGCCGCGCAGGTCGAGAATCAAACCCGGGGCGGCGCGTACCGCTTCGAGCGCGCGGTCGAATTCAGCGGTCAGGTCGTGACCGTCGCGGGGGGAAAAGGTCGGGATGCGAATCAGTCCCCAGCCTTGCGGCAAGGTTTCGGCGGTGATGAGCGATTCAGCATTTGCGTTTTTTGTATTCGCAGGCGCGGGTGGGTTTTGAGGGCGGCGCAGGAGGACGGTCGCCGTCTGCCCATCTGGATTTTGGTAAGTCAGTTCGAGAAAATCTTCAGACGTACTCAGGATGTGAAAAGCGGCGCGCTCGCGGCTTTGGCGGTCATTTACCCCAACCTTTAGCGCGGCGGGCAGGGCTTGCAAGGCTTGTTCGACAGGCAAGCCGTTTACGGCAAGGATTTGCGCCCCGTGCAGGACCCCGGCAGCGCGAGCAGTATTGCCAATCTGGTCAATGACGATGCCGTCGTCGAGGCTCAAACCTGCGCCAAAATATAGCCGCCCTTCGCCGGGGTAGGGTTGGACAAAGCCGGTGTGACCATCGCCCAATTCCGCCAGCAGGTCGGCGACCAGGGCGTGATATTCAGAATCGGTTTGGGCGGCTTGTACCAGCGGCTGATAGCGGCGGCAGGTTTCGTCCCAGTTGATATTTTTCTCATCAAAATAAGGGTAATGAGCCTGGATGACCTGACAGAGTTGTTCAAAATTAGCCGCCCGGTTGTTGTTATTAACCAGGATTTGCCCGGCAGCGCGCATTTGAAAGAGGCTTAACAGGCCGAGGTCCAGGATAAAGGCCAGGGTGAGCGCGCCAAGCGCGCGCGTCCGCGCGGGAAAGCGTAACGCCCAGACCCACAGCCCGCCCCCGAGGATGCCGAACCCAATTCCGAATAGAAGGACAAGCGGCAGGTCGAGTTCGAGCGGGCCGAAGGCCAGTGTCCCGCCGCCAAAGGCAGCAAGAACGGCATTGAAGAAGACCCACAGCCATAAAAACAATTGATTAGAAAGAAAGCGCCGTGGTTGAGAGTCAATAGAGGCGCAACTTATCGGAAGATTGGTCATTTTCATCATTTTTTAATTTTGAGCGTCTTTCCGCCATTCACATATCTCGGCTCTTGCCATCTCTATGATTCCGACGATAAGGGCAACTACGCTCCAAAAAACCAAATCTGTACCCACATATTGCAACAAAGCTCGATAATTTTCTGCACTCCAGCCTGGCATTCCTGACCCAAAAATAGCAGCTGCCAGATACCGGGTGCAAAATAGGAGGGCGGCTATTCCAATCAGCGTTACGCCGGTGGTTCTATGTGACATGGTTTTATCCTTTCTGTTTGAATTTCTCTTATCAATCGCTAAATGCTTATTGGATAGTTTCATCCAGCCAATCGAACAACATCTGGCTCATCAGGCTGAGGTTTGTGCCAATTGCATGGGAATCTGCGCCTTCATTGCGGGGCGCGACGATTAAATCTTTTCGTGGATTTGATATCTTTTGCAGGCATTCCTCTGCCCATTGCCTGCCCGCTCCAAATCTGGCATATTCTTGCTCTGCAACCAAATTGAGTGTCGGGCAAGTGATTTTCGCGGGGTCTGTAACATGGTCGCGCGTTTTTTTGATAAGTTCTTCAATCGTTTCCACCCCCCAGCGCCACTCGTAAGTCGCTAGAATATTCAAGATAGATGTAAAGCGACGGGGCTGCGCTGCCCGCCATAGTTTGAACAGAGGTGAATGTTCGATGGCGGCAATTTGTGGAGACCAAATCTTGCTGAAATCAAGAATGATAGAACAAGCGGCGCAGGCAGCAAAGCGCTGCTCGCCTGTAACCGCGCGTGGGACAATGTATCCGCCGCCGCTGATGCCATAAACAGCCATGCGTTCAGGGTCTATCTCGGAAAAGCGTTGGGCATAGTCCACAACCGCTTTCATCGGCGTTTCCATGTCCGCGCGCCAGTGTAACCCTTCCCAAGGCAACGCGCCCTGACCGGGCAAGTCCACAAAAAAGACGTTGTAATTTCGGCGAAGGGCGGCAGGAACAATATAGAAATACAGGTCCTCAACGAAAGTATCACCTCCGCCTACCATAAACAAGGTCTTGCGGGGCTGACCGCTCCGGTCAACACGGGCGAAATAACCCGGCAAGGTTTTGCCCTCAAACGGAACGCGAATTGGTTCCAAAGGCTCGTCCAGCAAGTTGTTGGCTCGCAGAAAACATGCCTGTCCCCTCTCATACGCTTTGCGGTAGCGTTCGTCGCTGCGCGGGTTCAAAAATGCAGGGGCGCCGCGATAATAAGCATAACAACGAAGAAAACTTTCACGAGCGCTGACTTGGTGACCTCCTGCCAGGGAAGTCAAGGCGCGCGCTTCAACTCGCTCGCCAAGCGCAGTGAATTCATGGAACCAACTTTCAGGGTCTCCATCTCGAATGCGGGAAGCCGCATACATTGCTTCCCCCAATTCCGCACCCTGGTGGGTTTGCCCTCCAGCCAGCCATTGGAAGAAAAAGTCGAAAGTAGGATGCCGGAACCGATAGCGATCGCGCGGGTCGCGCGGGAGTCCATTTTGCTTTTTCATACGCAATCTCCTCATCAATAATTTATGTGGATAGACCTTCTTGAAAAGCCGCCAACTCTTTGCGAAGATACAGAATGGTAATCACGCTAACCATCGTCAGGGTCAAGCCAAGATTTGCCAGCAATTGGTTTTGCACGGTGACAAAGTAAGAAAATGAAGCCGCAGCGTTGTTGAGAACGATGTGCGCCAGCGCAGTGACAAAGATGCTTTTGCTTTTGACATACACATAGGCAAGATAGGTAAAGGTGCAGACTGAGCCAATTGCCAGGATGAAATGATTGAGCAGTTGTTCGCCAACAGGGATTTGCGCGGCGGCAGGGGCAATCAGACCAAGCGGCAAATGCCAGGCGTACCAGAGCAGTCCGCCGCCCACGAGACCCAGCCAGGGATTGATTTTGTAGAGCAGGGGGAACATGAAACCACGGTGCCCGAATTCTTCGCCGAAACCAGTAATCAGCCCCGGCAGGATGTTGAAGACCGTCAGCCCGCCGAAGAAGAACAGCCAAAGCATCATTTGAGGGGTAAAGCCGGGCGGCAGGGTTTCGTTGATGTTCTGCCCAGAGAGGGCAAATTGGGCGGCGAGATTATCCAGGAAAGTCTGCCCGCTCAAATCCCACGAAACGCTTCCCAAGAGGGTAAAGACCAGGTAGGAGAGCGCGGTAATGCCAATGCCCGCCAGCCAAAATTTGAGATAATCCTGCCAGCGGCCCAACCGCAAACCGGCATCGCTGAATTTGGGCGCGTAGAAAAAAGCGCGGGTGAGCAGGGCGGCAATCGCCGGGATGAGCATATAAGCCTGGACGAGCATAATCCCCTGCGGGCCGAGCAAGAGCATTCCCAAAATCATGCCGCCGCTGAGGAAGGCAAGCAAAACAAGGTACACAATCAACGGATGTTTTTTCATTTTTTCTCCACAAGAGAAAATTTTGTGTCAAATCCTGACGCTGTTGATGTCGCCAACAGGCAGCCAGTCATCCATGTTGCCATAGCCACTTCTGTCTATCTGGAAAGGCGCCAGTTGTTGGATTGTCTCTACCGTTATCAATACCAGGTAGCGTTTGCCGCCCCAGCGTTGTTGCTGTTTTTCGGTCAATTGAAGAGCGTCTTGATGGTCTGCCAGGAGTTTTTGCGATGCTTCGGGCGTAAGCGGCTCAGAATTGAGAACCCGGCAAACTTCAGCGCGCGCCTGCACCAACCCCTTGCCGTCATTGTTGAGAAAGTACAAGACATCGCCGGGATTGACCCTGCCATAGGGGAGTTTACGTCCGGCTGCGCCGCGGACAATCATTGTTTTTTTGCCAGCCAGAAGATTTTCCATTTCTCCGGCTTGCGCGTCCAGATAAACGACATGTTCCATGGATTTTCCTTGTTTATGGTTTTGACGATTCCGCCAAATACATGAGCAAAGCCCTGTACTCTTTGACGCGCAGCGAAGGCGGGCAGGAAACGTCTGCCGAACCGAACAGGCAGGTTGCCATGCCCGCCGCCTGCCCGGCTTGAATGTCGCGCTCGTGACGGCAAATCAGCAGGGTTTCGGCGGGGTTCAGGGCGTGTTTTTCAAGCGCGGCAAGCAGGATGGCTGGATTCGGCTTGCAAGGGTAGCCTTGCTCTGGGGTGAAAATGTCACGAAACAGGTCCGTCATTCCATGCGCGGCGAGCAGGGCGCGGGTGGACTCGGCTTTGCGGGCGGTGACAATCAGGTTGAGTCCGCCGCGCGCCGCAATCCAGGCGCAGACTTCGCGCGCGCCGGGGAAGGGCAACTGGCGTTCCGGCGGAATCTGGCGGTAGCGTTCGGCGGAACGCTGGCGCAGCAGGGCGGGGTCGAGTTGAAAGCGCGCCGCAAGCGTCTCTACGCACTGCTCCAGCGATTGACGGGCGAGGTCATCCACCACGTTCAGCGCGATGGAGCAGCCCATCTCGTTGAGCGATTGGCTGATGGCGTAGGTGACGGCGGGATGGGTGTCGAACAAGACGCCGTCGGTTTCCCAAATCAGATTCCGAATCACGAAGTTGCTCCTATCAGGCGAACCAGGTCAAAATGCCGAGCAGCAGGGCAATGGGCAGGCGGGCGAGGGCGACTTTGCGCCAGTTCTGGTCGCCTGCAATGGCGGAGACGGCGGCGCGCCCCTGCGGGTTGAAGACCACCAGCGCGGCTTTCAAGCCCCAGCCCAGCGGCAAGATGACCATGAGCAGCCAGCCCGCCCAGGTTTTGGGCGCGGCGATTGCGAACTGATAGAGCGCGAAGAGATAAAAGCCAATCAGCAGGACGCTTGCCGCCACAAACCACCAGGGACGGCGTTCGCCCGCATAGGCGGATTGTTCCACCGCCTGCCAGCGCGCGCCCATCAGCGCCATGGCAAGGCTGGTGAGCAGGGCGGCGGAAGCCAGGAAATAGCCGAAAAGTTTGACGTAGAGCATTGGGAACTCCTTTGATAAAGATGGTATGTCGAAGGCGACCACGCGCAGGCAGGGCGGAGGAGTTACCCTGCCCGCGCGTTTTGGAAAGGGGGCGCGCTTCACTGTCATCATAAAATCAAATCTCCCCGGTCACATCAGCGGACTGGGGAGATTTGTACCTGGTCAGTTGGGCAGGATGTTTACTTGACCAGTTTGTTTTGCAAGGCGATTGCCACTGCTTCGGTGCGGGTGGCGGCGCCCAGTTTGGATAGCACGCTGCTGACATGAAATTTGGCTGTCGAGGGGCTGACCACTAGCCGCTTGGCAATCTGGTTGTTGTTCAAGCCTTCCACCATCAGCGCCAATACTTCACGCTCGCGCTCGGTCAGGTCGAAACCGATTTTTTCGGCGGGATGGCGGGCAGCCTGGATGAGCGCCTGGGCGGCTTCGGGCGCGAGGGTGGGCTTGCCCATCGAAGCGGCGCGGATGGCGCTGGCAAGTTCGGCGGCGGTCACGTCTTTGAGCAGGTAGCCAATCGCCCCGGCTTGCAGCGCACCCTGCACCAGTTCCTGCTCTTTGAAACTGGTCAGCACAATCACCTGCGCGTCGGGGCAAACTTCGCGCAGGCGGCGGGTGGTGGTCGCGCCGTCCATGCCGGGCATGACCAAATCCATCAGCACCACGTCTGGCTTGAGCAGGGGGCAGCGCGCCAGGGCTTGTTCGCCGTTTTCGGCTTCGCCCACCAGTTCCATATCGTCGCAGGTCAGCAAAAAAGTTGCCAGCCCGCTGCGTACTACGGCGTGGTCATCTACCAGCATAACGCGAATGGGGGTCATAGGGTCTCCTGTTGAGAAGGTTTCCAATCCAGCGTAATGGTTGTTCCCTGTTCGGGCGCGCTGCGGATGTGAAGGGACGCGCCTATCGATTCGGCGCGCTCGCGCATGATGCCCAGCCCCAAAGCCATCAGCCAATCGGACGGGCGCAGGCGGCGATACTCCTTCACCAAGACCCACAGCGCGCCGAGCATGGTCAGGCTGCCGAACAGGTCAAACAGGCGCGGCGCGTTGTGGGAATGCGCCAGCAGCGTTCGTCCAATAAAAATGGACAGGATGACGGCGATAAGCAGGATGAGAGGCGTGTATCGTTTTTTCATGGCTACATCTCCAGGCAGGCATCTGCCGCCAGCCAGAACAGGTTCTCGCGCACTTCTTTGCGCGATTGCCAGCCGCGATTGTCCCAGTCTGCGCCGCTCAAGTCGTCGCCCGCATAGAGGATTTGTCCCAATAACACATTCCTGAATTGCGCCACCGCCATCAGACTGGCGGCTTCCATTTCAACGGTCAGACAGCCTTCGGCGCGGCGGGCAGCGATGGCAGCGGGCGTCTCGCGGTAGGGAGCGTCGGTCGTCCAGGTCTTGCCGCTCACAAACGGAAGTCCGCGCTCTTGCAGCGCGGCGCGGAGGACGGACAACGCTTGCGGCTGCGCCATGATTTCACGCCCAGGTTCGACGTAGTGATAGGATAAGCCTTCGTCCCGCACGGCGCTCTCGACCAGGATGAGTTTGCCAACGGTCAATTCCTTGCTCAGAACCCCTGCTCCGCCGACCACAACGAATTTTTTACAGCCAAACGCAATCGCTTCTTCCAGCAGACCAGCGGCGAGCGGCGCGCCCACGCCAGGATGAAAAAACGCCAGCCGCCGACCGCGATGCTCGATTTCGTAGAGGGGATGTTCGCCGTCTTCCCAGCGGTTCGGGACGGCGACCTTCGCCTGCTTCTCGTTGACCACCTTTTCATTCACCTCCCGGAAGAAGGAGATGACGCAATGTTCCGGGATATCACGCGGCTTGATGATTCGGGAAGGTTCAATCTTCGCTTCCGACGTGAAATCGTGTTCAAGGATGGGATACATCGCGTTGCTCCTCCCGTAAAACAAGATACCTCCCCAAAAAGGCAAATGCGATCAGGATGACAGCCGTTAACCAGCCGCCCAGACTGAAGACGGCTGGTCCATAAAGTGCAAGTCCGGCTCCGCCCAGAACCAACAAGCCAGCCAGCAGCCCGAACATCCTCATTCCGTACAATGTCATGAAGGGCAGGTAGTGCGAACCGACCACGATCATGGCCGCCGGGAAGAACCAGGTTTCGCGGTAGAGAGTCGCAGCGCCGACCAGCAGGAAGTTAAGCGGCACGGTAAATGCGGTTTGGGAACCCAGTTGCCACAAACCATTGTCGGCGCTGACTTTGCCGGGACGCCCCATCAGCCGCACCGCCAGTTGTGTGAGCGGAAAAATCAACATGCTCCCGAAGAAGAGCGCCGCCATGCCGTAACGCGGCGTCCCCCACAAGCTGATGCCCGAAGCCGCCAACCAGATCAAGCCGGAAACCAATTGCCCGGCAAATCCGCCCAAAAAAGCGGAGCGCATTTCATGTTGGCATTCATTTATGTTCATGTTCATAGCTTCTCCTCCAATGAGAGATATTTATTGCCCGGATAGTCTTTGCAGAACGAATTCCCCAAATGGAGTCAACTTATCGAGTTCTTCTGCAAACATGGCGGGCTTCCATTCGTCGTCGAACCAACACGCTACCCAGCCAATCCCGCGCTGATCGAGATATTTCATCAACGGTTCGCCATAGGTCTTTTGGCTTCCAACCAGATACTCCTGCTTGCCGCCTGGATCAGATTCCATCCAGCCCCACTCCGTCATCACCACTGGGTATTTTTCCGAGATATTTCCAAACCAGAGATCCCAGGAGTATCTGCCATGCGCCGGGTAGATGTGGGATGCGTAAGCGATGTTGTCATCTTTGATAGGCGACTTCAACACCCAGGACAGGTCGCGGGAATATTCGATTCCCCCGACGATGATCAACTGCCTTGCGCCTGTGGCGCGGATGACGTCCACCAACGCCTGGGCATTTGTCTGCCAGTCTTCGGCCAAAATATCAGCCGGTTCGTTGAATATTTCAAAGATGACATGCGGGGTGTCCTTGAAGTAGGAGGCAACCTGCTGCCAGAACGCCATGGCAAAATCCCTGCTGGGCATGCGGATGTCAGGCATTTGCGCGCCGCGGTCCGTGCCGATGTCTCCGATGAAGTGCAGGTCAATGATGGTGTAGACGCCGTTCTCACCGTTCCATGCCACGGCGGGATCGAGGTAACGCCACAGGTAATCGGGATCGCGCCCCCAGCGTTCGGGATGGACGGGGAGGCGGATGACGTTCGCGCCCGAATCAGCCATTTTGTCGAAGAAGAGGCGCTCGAACCGTCCCTTGCGTCTCAACACTGCCGGGTCAGCAGGCATGAGGCCGCGCAGGGTCACGACCTGTGCATTTGCATCCACCAGTCTATTGCCTTCGGCATGAAGTTGGCTTGGATACGCACTGGCGTCTGTATCGAAAGCAGGCTTATGCGCCATTGGCAAGTTAATCGAAAGATGACCGTAGCGCGAGGCGAATAGGAACACAACGCCGCAAATTAGCGGGAGCGCCAAAAGCGCTGGAACCAATGTCTTTTTTGTTGGCTTTTTCATGGGGTTTCCTTTATTGAGCAACTGTGAATTCAACGCCGCGCTTCAAGTAACGGTCAAAAAATTCCAGGCAGGCATGGTTTACGGCTTGCAAATACTCTACGCTATCGCGGGTCGGCGGCGCGCCTTCCAACAGCCGTACCAGCGGCGGGCTGACCAGCGAGAGGTCGGTCAGGGAGAAATGTCCCGCCCCTGGCAGGTGCAGGCTGATGGCAGTTGGCGGGACATCCGAAAGCATGGCGTAGTTTCTGGCATATTGCGGCCATTCGGCGAGGTGGCTCCAGGAACTGTCCGAGTAGATATTTAAGACAGGCGCGGGATAAGGCTGGTCGAGCCAGACGAATTCGCCATTTTCCACGCCGACAATATCGTACAGAAAAGGCGCTTCGAGCGCAATCACCGCGTCAATGTCGTTTCGCTGACGTGGAATCGCCAACGCCGCCGAACCGCCGAGCGAATGCCCCATCACGCCGATTCGCTCCACATCCACAAGACCATACACGCCGTCCGCGCCGCCTGCGGCGTTGGACAAAAGGGTATCCAGCACGAAGTTGATGTCGCCTGTGCGGATTTCCATCCATTTCTGGTAGGCGTGGAAACTTTGCTGACGGTCGCGCCTGGCATTTTCCCGCTGGATTTCACGGAAATAATCCATGCTGACAAACGTTGTGCGCCCGTCGTCGCCTGTCGTCCAGAAGGCGTGATAGGGATGTCCGATGGAACAGACCACATAGCCATAACTCGCCAGTTCGCGATAAAGCGACTCGTTGCTGGTCTCCAGTCCCAGCCCGCCGTGCGAAAAGACAATCAGCGGGTAGGTTTCACCTGCGGCATGGACGGGATGCCAGCAGGTCACATTGACTCTGCGCTTCTCGCCCGTGTCGGTATAGGTTTCGATGCGATTTTCATCGGTGTAGGTGTAGCGGACACTGGCAACAACATACGCGCCTGTCGGTGCTGGTTTCTGGTGTGGCGGAAACATCAGGACGGGTGTGATAACAAGAAAGACCAGCAGCAATACCCAGCCCGCCCTGGAGAGGCGCCGCCTGGCTTGAGGGGTCCGCTTGCGGAACACAATCATGACGCCTTCGTTCTCCACAGCGCCCCCACGCCGCCGATGAGGATGCCAACGCCAAGCCCCAGCGCGATATTGCCCAGCGCTGCGCCGAGCGTAAGTCCAATGCCTATTCCAAGAGCCATACTGGCGGCAGTTTGCTTGCGGCGGTTCTGAAAATTGAGATTATTCATTTTCGTTTGCTCTGGATTATTTCTTGTCCTGTTTTCGTATTGTTCTTTCGCGCACCGCAACGGCGGCGAACCATCCAATGAAAACGCCTGCCAGCGCACCGCCCAAAATTGCAAGCATGTCGTTCTCGACGACTGGAGTGAACGATGCTCCAAAGCACACGCCAATGAGCATTCCCAAAACGATGTAGAGGCCAAACTTCCTATCCATTTTTTTCTCCTTTGTTTCATTCCTTGATGTTCCGAAGCAAGAGCGTCACCATAACAATGTTTGCAAGCGTGATGGTTGGAAACACCACAACTTCAACCATGCTAATCGGGACACCCACCCGCGCCATGTTCAGACTCATGACACTGACCGCGACGCCCATTGTCAGGAACTTCATCAGCGCCACCGAAGCCAGCAGGTAGCCCCAGGGCTTTCGGCGCAGGAGCAGGATGCCCGACAAGATGCAGAGCGGGACGATGAGTCCCAGGTCCATCGCCTGGATGAACATGCTGGTTACGTTATCCAGCGCGGGGATGCCCCTCACCCCGCCCCTCTCCCAGGGGGAGATGGGGACAAGCGTAGGTAGAATGCGTCCCAGCCACGCCAGCAAGAGAAAGGTAGCAGCGAAGAATAGGAGTCCCGCCATCCAGCTGCGCGGCAGTTTTTCCGAGAAATGCGCTGAAAGAGTCTGCAACTCAAAGGACATCATGCTCAAGATGAAGGCAAACAAACTCAAACTGAACAAAGCAACGTAGACGAGGAACAAGGCGTTATATGCCGCGCCGAAGCACATCGTGACGTAGGTGTAGAGAATGAAGCCGAGCGTCCCAGTCAGGAGCAAGCGTCCGCGCAGAGAGCCGCGCAGGGTCAGCCAAAAGGAAACGGCAAGCAGGGGAAGTCCGAGGACGAGCGTCACCAAATCGTTGGCTTGCATTTGGGCGGCGGAACTGACCGTGTCCCAGTAATACAGTCCGCGCGCGTTGATGGTCACTGCTTCGCCGCGAAAGTTGGTCAGCGGGTAGGGCGTCCCTTGGGCGGGATACAAGCCTGCCAGCGCGGCGATGAACGCCAAAACAATGATGAGCGGAATGAGCCATTTCAGGGTTGAGATGTGATTCATGTTTCCTACTTTCCCAAAAGCGAAGCAATCCCCAGCCCCGCCAGGATGACAAGATTCAGAATGGCTCCCGCCGAGGCGACTTGCCAATCCAGCGCGGTCAGCGCCAGAGAAAAGATGGCTGTACCAGCCAGGATAAGCCGCCACCCCTCCGCGCCTGTCAGCATGGCAATCGCCGCAACGGCAAAGCCGATGGCTGCCAAAGCCCACAACGCGCCATACACGCGGATGCCGCTCTCGCCCAAATCCCAGCGCCCGCCGAGCAGGGTGGTTTTGTAGGTCAAGCCCTGCACCGTACCGAGTTTCATGTAGGTCACCGTGCCCATCAGGTGAATCAGTCCGTGCAGGACAAGGACGATGGCGATGATGATGAAAAGAATTTTCATGGGTTCTCCTTTTTTTCGAGACCCTAAAGGTCTCCGAGACCTTTAGGGTCTGTTGAACGAACAGCGTTCAAGGCGGTTAAAAACTGCTCCGCCGAAAGTTGTTGGGAAAGGAATCCATCCATTCCATATTCTTTCGCCGCGGCTTCATGCTCTGGCTTGACGCTGAGCGCGATGAGTTTCGCGGCAGGACAGCACTCCCGCAGAGCGCGCACCAACCGTTGATGATGAATGCCTGGCAGGTTCCAGTCCAGCAAAACGACATCGGGAGCGTTTTTGCACACCTGAGTCAGCAAATCCTCCGCAGAGCGCGCTTCGCCCGCCATTGCAATGTCATCTTGCTGTTCCAACAAGAAGCGCAGGGCTTCCAAAACATGCTTTTCGCCTTGGGCAATAAAGATTGTCGTTGCGTTCTTCTTCGTATCGTTCATGTTTGCAGTTTAAAAGAAAAACTCCCCAACCGCATCCGCAGGTGGAGGAGTTTACAGCCTGTGCCACAGAAGGGTCTTTAACCTGACCGTTTGACCAGGTGACTTTGTAAAGCGATGGAAACCGCCTCAGTGCGGCTGGACGCGCCCAGTTTGGACAGGATACTGCTGACATGGAATTTGACCGTCGAAAGGCTGATGACGAGTCTTTCCGCCATCTGATTGTTGTTCAAGCCTTCCACCATCAGCGCCAATACTTCACGCTCGCGCTCGGTCAGGTCGAAACCAATTTTTTCGGCGGGATGGCGGGCAGCCTGGATGAGCGCCTGGGCGGCTTCGGGCGCGAGGGTGGGCTTGCCCATCGAAGCGGCGCGGATGGCGCTGGCAAGTTCGGCGGCGGTCACGTCTTTGAGCAGGTAGCCAATCGCCCCGGCTTGCAGCGCACCCTGCACCAGTTCCTGCTCTTTGAAACTGGTCAGCACAATCACCTGCGCGTCGGGGCAAACTTCGCGCAGGCGGCGGGTGGTGGTCGCGCCGTCCATGCCGGGCATGACCAAATCCATCAGCACCACGTCTGGCTTGAGCAGGGGGCAGCGCGCCAGGGCTTGTTCGCCGTTTTCGGCTTCGCCCACCAGTTCCATATCGTCGCAGGTCAGCAAAAAAGTTGCCAGCCCGCTGCGTACTACGGCGTGGTCATCTACCAGCATAACGCGAATGGGGGTCATAGGGTCTCCTGTTGAGAAGGTTTCCAATCCAGCGTAATGGTTGTTCCCTGTTCGGGCGCGCTGCGGATGTGAAGGGACGCGCCTATCGATTCGGCGCGCTCGCGCATGATGCCCAGCCCCAAACTATCGGGCGGAACGGCGAGCGGGTCGAATCCGCGCCCGTCGTCACGCGCTTCCAACCGCAAATGGTCTCTTCCGCCCGAAAGATGCAGGGCAACCTGCCGCGCCTGAGCGTATTTGGCGGTGTTGTTGAGGGCTTCCTGCGCCACGCGGTAGAACACGGCTTTGACCCCGGCGGGCGGGTCGGGCTGCCCTTCGATGGTCAAGTCTAGCGGCAGGCGGGTGCGCGCAGTAAAGGCGTTTGCCAGATGGCGCAGCAGGTCGGGCAGTTCCGCGTCGCCCAGCGCGGCGGGACGCAATTCAAAGAGCAAAGTACGCATTTCGGAGAGCGCGCCGCGCGTCAGTTGGCGCAATTCTTCCAGTTTTTGGGCGGCGGTTTCGGGGCTGCGCTGCCAGAGTTTGGGCAGCGCTTCGGCAATCAGGCTGGCGGAAAAGAGAGTCTGCGAGACGGCGTCGTGCAGGTCGCGCGCCAGGCGGCTGCGTTCTGCCAGCGCGGCGCGTTCGCGCAGGAAGGCGTTTTCGAGCGCTACCGCCATTTGTTCGGCAAACGCCATTCCCAGTTGAATTTGCTCTTCGTGAAACTCTTGCGGCTCGGCGTAATAAAACACCATTCCGCCGTAGAGCGTATCCTGAATGTAAAGCGGCACGGCAAACGAACCGGCGTAACGCTCGCGCAAGGCGATTCGTTCGCGCTTGATGGATTCGGGGATGCTTGGGTCGCGGCGGATTTCATCCACCCGTTCGGGCAGGGGCGGGTAATTGCCATAGATGGGCTGACGCGCCAGCAAAGCCTGAAGGTAGCCTTCGCCGCCCGAAGGCTTCATCGCCGAAAACGGGCGGCTGCCGCGCTTTTCAAAGATTCCTTCCATGCCATAGGTGGCAGACTGGGTAATGATTTCTTTTTCCAGGTCAATGTGATGCAGCACGCACGCTCCCGCTCCCAATTGCTTCGCCGCCAGTTCCACCGCCTGTTGCAGGAAGTCGTCCAGCGGCATGTTGGAATTAATCATGCGGATGATGTCGCGCAAACTTTCCGCCGCAGCGCGCCGCCGCTCGACTTCTTCTGTGCGCGTCTGCACGCGCGCTTCCAGCGTGGCGTTCATCTCCTGCAAAGCCAGTTCGGCTTCTTTTTGCTCGGTCAGGTCAATCACCATGCCGTCAAAGTGAGTCAACCGCCCTTCGGAATCGTAGCCAGGGTTGGAGATGGTTCGCACCCAGCGCCAGCGTCCCTGACGCGGGTTATAGACGCGGGTCACCTGATTGTACGGCTCGCCCAGTTCGAGGGCGCGGCGGTTGGCTTCCAGCGCTCGCGGCTCATCTTCAGGGTGCAGGTTTTTGAACCAGTTGGCAAAATCGTAGTGGTCTTCCACGCCGGTTAGTTCGCGGATGGAGGGGCTGGCAAAGGTCACACGCGCCCCATAAGGGCTGGCGGGGTCGAGCGTGACCCGGTAGATGGCGAAATGGCGGGCGTTTTCGGCGATGGAACGCAGGAGCGATTCGTTGGCGGTCAGGCGGGTGAGCGTTTCGCGCAGATGGGGTTCGTCGAGTTTGCCGGGCAGTTTTCCCAGCGCCGGGTCGGGGGTGAAGGCGATAACGGATTGACCTTCCGCTTGCGATGCGGGCAGCAGGTCAAATTCGCAGGCTTCGTCGCCGCAAGCCTGACAGCGCCGCTCGATGCAAACCACATCGCGCCGCTGCGTGACCACGTTGATGAAACCGACCAATACCCCGGCGGTGTAGGCGCAGACCGGGCTGTGGGCACGCTGACCGTGCCGGGTCATCATCCAGGCTTCGAAAGTCTCCCGACCGCGCACCATCATCCGCCCCGGCAGCCAGCCATCGGCAAGCATCTCGAACTGACCAAAGCCCGCCGCCTGATACGCCTGAAGACAGCCCGCGAACAACTGCCGCTGGGCTTGCGGGTCTTGGGCGCGTCCTTGCGCCGCGGCATACGAAGCCCCGCCATCGGCGCCAGCCTGCTGAAAGACGGCGCGGGCAGCCGATTCGCCCAGCAGCGTTTCCAGTTGGCGGCGCAAACTCCAAAAGCCCGCTTCAACGTCAATGAAAGCCATGCGCGTCCCGTCGAACTTCAAGATACCAGGGGCAGATTGGGCAATGTGTTCGGATAAAAATGTCGGCTCCATGCTGGCAATTTTACCAAAAGAAGCCATAAGTAAAAACCTTCTAAAGATTTGATCACTCTGGGTTACCACTCAGTGGACAGGCGCTTTGTCCAAGGCTGCATTTTGTTTGAGCGATTTTCGGAAGGCTTCTTCCCGGTCACCGTTGTGTCACCGCCAGCCAGTCAGAAGGCTTTTTTTTCAACATACCTGTGACAAAAGGCCAAAATCGAGGATGTTTGTGCCCCCACGGGGAATTTTCCTTTCGAGCGATTAAGACTATTCGGGAGAGATAATGTGGCAGAGATACCGGACCGGTCAGCGGTGGGCAGGCGGTTTTGTTCTCTGGATGAAGTATGCCTTTACTCTGCATCCATGCCGGGGGGAAAGTTCAGCGATTGAAAGCCGCCGCGTTGGATACCTTGCCTCCTCCCTGCTCAAGGGACTCAAACTTGCCGGGCAGGAGGCGGCCAGAAAACCCGGCGAACAAGGCTGGAGAACGGGGATCGTGGTACGTTTCTTCGAGATGGCTGGCGTATTTCGCATTGTCTATATGTGTTACAATATGAATTGTAATACATAGAAAGGAGCCTGACATGCAGCAAATCATTGGCGTCACCGAACTCCAACGCAAATTTCGCTCGTTTTTCGATCAGGTGGTCAGCAAGCGCACGCCGATCATCCTGACGCGCGGTTCGCGCCCGGAAGCCGTGCTGATCTCTTACGAAGACTACCTGCGCTTTCAGCAAATCCAGGAGAGCGAGGTGCTGGCGCGCTTCGACAGGGTCTGGAACCGCCTGGCGGAAGTGAACGCTGCCGTGAGCGAAGAAGAATTGGCCGCCGACATCGAAGCGGCGCGGGGGTAGCCCATGCGCGCCGTCATAGATACGGGGGTGCTGGTCAGCGCATTGATCCACCGCCAGGGGACAACCGGCAATGTGCTGCTTGCCCTGCGCGATGGACGCTTCACCGCCATTTACTCCACTGAAATCCTGGTGGAAATCATTGACGTGCTTGGCCACCCTGATTTTCGCCAAAAATATCACATCGAGCCGGATGACATCTTCGCCATCATCAATTTACTGCGCCTGCGGGGGAAACTGGTGACGCCGACCCAAAAAGTGACCGCTTGCCGCGACCCCAAAGATGACAAGTTTCTCGAAGCCGCTCTCGCTGCCGAAGCAGATTGCATCGTTTCGGGAGACGCTGACCTGCTGGCCTTGATACCCTTTGAAAACATCCCCATCCTGCGCCCGGCGGAGTTTTTGGCGCGTTTGTAATCTTCTTCATCTTTCATCAGCACAAAATGGTATTCCCTGAAAGGAGCCTCCCATGGACCCCCAACTCCCCGCCCAACTCGTCCAATTCCTCGCCCCCTTCCTGCCCTACCTGCTCAAGGGACTCAAACTCGCCGGACAGGAGGCGGCCAAAGCCCTCGGCGAAAAAGTTACTGAGCAGGGCCTCGACCAGGCCAAAACCCTGTGGGACAAACTGCGCCCAAAGGTAGAAGCCAAACCCGCCGCGCTCGAAGCGGCAACGGATGTTGCGGACAACCCGAAGGATGAAGAGGCGCTGGCTGCTTTGCGCCTGCAACTGAAGAAACTGCTCGCCGAAGACGAACCCCTGGCGCAGGAACTCGCCCGCCTACTGCAACAGGCGCAAGCCCCTGGTCACACCGTCATCGCCAGTGGGGATCGCTCCGTCGCCATCGGTGGAAGCGTGAGCGGCAGCGTGATTGTGACGGGGGACCAGAACGTGGTGCAGCAGGGCAAGTACAACGTCAACATCGGCCAGTCCAGTGGGATGACTATTGGCGATCAGGTCACACCGCCAGCAAAGAAGCCCGCCAAACGCATCACCATGATCCCAGTGGAATCCAGCATGGTGGATTCGGTCGGCTACGATGAAGAGCGTCGCCTGCTGCAGGTCATGTTCACCAGCGGACGGGTCTATTGCTACCAAGACGTCCCGCCCGAAGTCTTCCAGGGTTTGCTGGAGGCCGAATCCAAGGGACGGTATATGCGTGCTTACATTACTGACATGTACCCCTACCACCGCGGCCCGTGCCGGAAAGGACGCTGAGTGAATGGCTGTGCATGAGAAAATCTGTTCGCAGCACCCTGTTCGACAGTATAATGTGTGCAAATAGTCAAACATTTTTTGACTTTTTGCTCACACACAACCAATGTCCATTCATTCTCGTCTCTACCCAATTGTGGAACAGCAGGGAGGTTACTTTTCAGCCGGTCAAGCGCGTCGAGTGGGTCTGTCCAAAGCCCTGCTTTCGTATCACGCCAGACAAGGCCACTTGCTGCGAGTTCGTCGTGGTATCTATCGCCTGGTTGCATTCCCTGAGACACCCTATGCCGATTTGATCGTCGCCTGGCTTGCGGCCGGAGAAAAGGCTGTTGTTTCGCACGAGAGCGCCCTCCTGCTCTATGGCCTCACCGACCTGCTACCCGCCAAAATCCATCTCACCGTCCCGCGCACGGCCTCGCGTCGACAGGCAGGGGTGCGTCTGCACACCGCTCGCCTGAGCGATGACGAAGTCACCTTCCGGCATGGCCTGCCGGTGACTACTCTGCCGCGCACCCTGGTGGATTTGATTCGTTCCGGCATAGACGCAGAGTGGATCCACCAGGCAGTTCGTCAGGCGCTGGAGCGTGGCCTGGTCAGCGAGGCAACGCTCCAGGATGAAGCCCGCCGCCTGCCGCGCAACCTGACGCTGGCGGAATGGCAGCAATACGTCGGCCCCGATGTGCCGTATCACGCCACTGTCCCGGCAAGCCGTAAGACCCCCACCCTGCCCTCCCCCAAATCCTGTCGATTCGGGGGAGGCGTCCGCAGGACGGAGGGGGGAAAGCGCGCCGAGCCGTAGCAGGATAAGTCTTAAGACTTGTCCTACACTCCTGCCAGGCTATGGGGGAAGTCCATATCCTGCACGGTGGATGCCATCGAAACGACCATCATCCCCTTACGGAGCCGTGGTTTGGCGCAAAAAAATCTGCCTCACCGGCAGATGTGTGTGCCCCCAAGGGGACTCGAACCCCTGTTTTGGCCTTGAGAGGGCCACGTCCTGGGCCGCTAGACGATGGGGGCGGCTCTTTTTTAGCGGGCTGATTTTATCACAGTTTCACCAATCGTCAACGAGAAAGACGACTAATTTTCCCGGCCCGTGGACGCCGATGGTGAGGGTCATTTCAATATCGGCGGTGCGGCTGGGACCGGTGATGATGACTCCCGCCCGCGCATGACGCACTTCTGGTCGCGCCAGCGCCTCGGCTACGGTGGGGACGATTTGGGAGGCTTTCAAAATCACGGCATGAAACGGCGGCAGGAGCGAGGCGGTCAGCGTTTCGCCCGCGCCGCTGACGAGGACAAGCGAGCCGGTCTCGGCAATGGCGCACAGCGCGCCGGTCACGCCGACGGGGATGGCTGGGTCGGGTCGGCGGACGGCGGCCTCGCCCAGCAGCGGAGCCGTCATGTCATCGGTCAGGGCCTGCGCCGCGCCCGCTTCGGCCAGAAACGCCTGCAAGCGGGCCGGTAACTCTCCGGCGGAGATCTGCTCTACCTTCCCGCCCAGGGCGGTCACCTCCTGCACGAAGCGTTCTATCAGCCCGACTTCTGCTTCATCCTCTCTCCTCTCGCCCTGTTCGCTGCCCTCTGTTCTCTGTTCTCTGTGTCCTTCTGCCACCTCTTGCTCAACATCCTGCCAGCGCGCCCGGAAGGGACGCACCGCCAGGCGGGGAAAGTCTTTGCTGTAGCCCCAGCCCGTCCAGGCGGGGAGATGCAGGTAGGCGCGGCGGGGGGACAGGAGATGGGTCAGGATGCCGCCCAGAGTCTGCAAAACGGCAAACAGGCGCGGGATCGAGGCGGCGAGGCGGAAACTTTTCAACCCTACTTTGACCGGTAACGGAATCCCCGCTCCTTCACGTTGCTCTGCTTCTCTCTGCTCTCTTACCTTTGTGTCCCCTTGTGTCCTTCGTGGTGAACCTCCCGCCCGCACGCGCAAGAGCAGGCCGGGCAGGTCAATGTCCACCGGGCAGACCTCGCGGCAGGCGCCGCACAGCGAGGAGGCCTGCGCCAAGTAGTCGAATTGCGGGTCCACCAGTGCGCTCGAGATGACCGAGCCAATCGGGCCGGGGTAGATGCTGCCGTAGGCGTGTCCGCCCAGTTCGCGGAAGACCGGGCAGGCGTTCAGGCACGCCCCGCAGCGGATGCAGTAGAGCGACTCGGCCAGGGGCGAGGCGCGCAGGGCCAGGCGTCCGTTATCGAGCAGAATCAGGTGGCGGGTCTGACCGGGGAGCGGGGCGTGGAGGAGGCTGGTATAGACGCTGAGTTTCTGACCGGTGGCCGAGCGCGGCAGGAGCGAGAGGGACAGCGCCAGGTCGTCCAGGGTGGGGACGAGGCGTTCGATTCCCATCAGGGCAATGTGAACCGGCGGCAGGGTGGTGACCATGCGCCCGTTGCCCTCGTTGGTGACCAGGCAGAGGGTGCCGCTTTCGACGACGCCGAAGTTAACGCCGGAGATGCCAACCTGGGCGTTCAGGAAGACTTCGCGCAGGACTTTGCGGGCGGTGTCGGTGAGGGTGGGGATGTCTTCGGTGTAGGGGATGCCCAGTTTTTCGGCGAAGAGGGCGCCGACCTCCTGACGCCGCAGGTGAACGGCGGGGGTGATGATGTGAGCGGGGCGTTCGCCGCGCAGTTGGACGATGTATTCGCCCAAATCGGTCTCCACCACGCGGCAGCCAGCAGCCTCGAGGGCGTGGTTGAGTTCGATTTCCTCGCTCACCATGCTCTTGGATTTGGCAACGATGAGCGGCTCATCGGGAAGGCCATGACCGGGGGCGCTTTTGGCTTCTTGCACCAGGGCCAGCACCTGTTTCACGGCTTCTGCCGAGTTGGCAGCGCGATGGACGTGGATGCCGTTGGCTTCGACCTGTCGGATGAACTCTGTGAGGTAGTCTTCCAGATGCGCCACGATTTCGGCTTTGACGGTGTGGGCGCGGGCGCGGCGCTCCTGGATGTCGGGCAGGGAAGCGAAAGCAACCTGGCGGCTGGCCTTGCGGCGCGCCGCGTTGGCGTCGAGGGCCAGTTGCAGGGTCTCGTTGGCCAGGGAGCGGCGGATGCGTTGGCGAAAGTTCTCTGTTTTCATCTGTGGCTATCTGTGGCTCAAGACTTCGGCGATGTGCACCACCCGCTGCGGTTTGCCCTGCCGCGTCAGGCCGCCCTGAATGTGCATCAGGCAGCCGGTATCGGCGACGACAAGGGCGGGGGCTTCGGTTTTCTCCAGGTTGGCGATTTTGCGCTTGAGGAACTCGGCAGAGAGTTCGGGATGCTCCACCGAGAAGACGCCGCCGAAACCGCAGCAATCCTCGCGTTCGGGCAGTTCGACGATTTCAGCATCCTGCACTGCTGCCAGGAGGAGGCGCGGCTGACGGTCCACGCCCAGGCCGCGCAGCAGGTGACAGGAGGGATGGTAGGTCAATCGGCCCGGCCAGCGCGCCCCGAGGTCGGTCACGCCGCGCACGTCCACGAGGTACTCGGTCAACTCGAAGACGCGCCCGGCCAGGGCCTGCGCCCGTTCCAGCCAGGGCAGGTCGTCGCGGAACAGTTCCAGGTAGCCGTGCCGGATCATCGCCGCGCACGAGCCGGAGGGGATGACGATGTCGCCGGTGGTCTGCTCAAAGACCCGGATGGTCTGCTCGGCCATCGGTCGGGCTTCAGCGCGCAGGCCGGCGTTGAAGGCCGGCTGACCGCAGCAGGTCTGACCAGCCGGGAATTCCACGCGCACGCCGGCGCGGTTGAGGACGCGCACCATCGCCTCGCCGATGTGCGGGAAAAAGGAATCGATCAGGCAGGTGATGAAGAGTTGGACGGTTTCGGGCATGGTTTCTCCGCCGGAATTTTACTTCACATCTGCACGAATGGCACGAATTTCACGAAGGATGTTTTTTTGCCACGAATGGCACGAATTACACGAAAAAAGATGTTTTGGGGCCGTGATATGTTTTCAGCATCAATCCAGGTTCCGTTTATCTCTGGGGCTTATCCGCACAATCTGCACAATCCGCGTTTCTCTGTCTCATCCGCGTAATTCATTCAATCTGCGTCATCCTCGTTTCTCTGTCTCATCCGCGTAATTCGTTCAATCCGCGTCATCCGCGTTTCAACAATCTGCACAATCCGCGTTCCTCAGTCTCATCCGCGTAATTCATTCAATCCGCGTCATCCGCGTTCCTCTGTCTCATCCGCGTAATTCGTTCAATCCGCGTCATCCGCGTTTCAACAATCTGCACAATCCGCGTTCCTCTGTCTCATCCGCGCAATCCGTTCAATCTGCGTCATCCGCGTTTCAACAATCTGCGTCATCCGCGTTTCTCCGCGCAATCCGCGTTCCAAATTGCTCCCCCATTTGCGGCTTTTTTTGGTATCATTCTACTTTTGGAGAACTCACGATGACGAACTTTCTGACGAAAATTCCCAACCATTTCGACCTGCCGCGCCGAATCCGCCGGCTGGGAGAACTTGCGTACAACCTCTGGTGGACCTGGAATCCCTACGCCCAGCGGCTCTTCAACCGCATTGATAACGCCCTGTGGGAGAGGTTGAACCACAACCCCCTCGTCTTTCTACGACAAGTCGGGCGCGCTGAAATCAATGCCGCGGCCCAAAACCCCTACTACCTTGAACTCTACGACCAGGTTTTCGCCGACTTTGACGCGTACATGAACGCCAGCGAGACGTGGTGCACGCGCACGTACAAAAGCCGCTGTAAAGGCACCATCGCTTACTTTTCGATGGAATTTGGCCTGCATGAAACCCTGCCCATCTATTCCGGCGGCCTGGGCGTGCTGGCGGGCGACCATTTGAAAGAGGCCTCCGACCTGGGCCTGCCGCTGGTTGGCCTGGGACTGATGTATGCCGAGGGGTACTTCTCCCAGCGCATTTCAGAAGACGGCTGGCAGGAAGCCATCAATCAACCGCTCAATTTCGATGACCTGCCCGTCTTGCCGGTGGTGGATGAACACGGCGACCTGCTCAAAATCTCGGTCAACTTCCCGGATCGTTCGGTTAACGCCTGTATTTGGGAACTGCGCGTCGGCCGCGTCCCGCTCTATCTGCTCGATACCGACCTGGATGAAAATCCGCCCAACGACCGAAAACTGACCGCCCGCCTCTACTGGAGCGACATTGACCTGCGCATCGCCCAGGAAATTTTACTCGGCGTGGGCGGCGTGCGCGCCCTGCGAAAACTCGGCTATGCTCCGACCGTCTGGCACATGAACGAAGGTCACGCTGCTTTCCTGACCCTGGAACGGGCGCGCGAACTCGTGGCCGAGGGCCTTCCCTTTGAGCAGGCCGTTGAAAAAATCAAAACCAACAATGTCTTCACCACCCATACCCCTGTGCCGGCGGGCAACGATGAATTCCCACTCTGGCTGATTGACAAGAACCTCTCCAACTTCTGGAGCGAACTCGGCATCAGCCGCGATCAGTTCGTGGACCTGGCACGTCACAACCAGGCCTGGGGCGAGACCTTCAGCATGCCCATCCTGGCCCTGCGCCTTTCCGAAGGACGCAATGCCGTTTCAGAACTGCATGGACGCGTCAGTCGCCGCATGTGGCAATTCTTGTGGCCGGATGTGGAAGAAGACGATGTTCCCATCACGTCCATTACCAACGGCGTGCACACCTCCACCTGGCTGGCCCGCCGGATGCGGGTCCTCTTCGACAAGTACCTGGGACCCGATTGGCTCGACCGCCTCGACGACCCGCTCCTGTGGAATCAGGTGGAGCAAATCCCCGATGATGAACTATGGGCTGTTCGCATCCATCTGAAGCGCAAACTGGCCTTCTACGCCCTCGAACGCGCCCGTCAGCGTTGGATGAAGGGCAGTTATCATCCGGTGCAGGCGATTGCCTCGGGCGTGATGCTCGACCCTTACGTCCTGACCATCGGTTTTGCCCGCCGCTTTGCCACTTACAAGCGCGCCAACCTGATTTTTAGCGATGTGGAACGCCTGTTGAAACTCATCAACCGGCCTAACTATCCGGTGCAAATCATCTTTGCCGGCAAGGCGCACCCGGCCGATGAACCCGGCAAATTGCTGATTCAGGAAGTCTATCGCATTGTCAAACGCGCCGAGAACGGCGGTCGGCTGGTCTTCCTCGAAGATTACGACATGAACCTGGCGCGTTACCTCGTCCAGGGCGTGGACGTGTGGATAAACAATCCGCGCCGCCCGAACGAAGCCTCCGGGACCTCGGGCATGAAAGCCGCAGTCAACGGTGTCTTGAACTTCTCAGTGCTGGATGGCTGGTGGCGCGAGGCCTATAACGGACAGAACGGCTGGGCCATTGGGCAAGATGCCGACCTGGATACCGAAATCCAGGACCAGATGGATGCTGCCAGCCTGTACGAAGTGCTGGAAAAAGAGATTATCCCGCTCTATTACAACAATCGGAATGCCGATAATGTGCCGTTGGGATGGGTGGCGCGCATCAAAGAATCCCTGCGCACCATCACCCCGCAGTTCAGCACCCGCCGCATGGTCAAGGAGTACGTAGAGCGGCTGTATTTGCCGGCAAACCAATAATCCATTCCTGGGCGGCCGGCGTGCCGCCCGTTTTTTTACAATTGGAGGTCAAATGTCTGATATCTTTTTCTCCCCCGCTGCCTGGCTGGCTGCCCTGGGCATTTTTGCCCTGCGGGTCGGCGATATGACGCTCGATACCCTGCGGCTGCTGTTCGTCGTCCGGGGCAAGAAGTGGATCGCCTGGATCCTCGGCTTCTGTCAGTCGGTCATTTTCGTCATTGCGATTACTTCGGTTCTACAGAACCTCGATAATCCTCTGAATGTGATTGGCTACGCCGCCGGCTTTGCCACCGGCAATGTGGTGGGGATGCTCATCGAAGAACGGCTGGCGATTGGACACGTTCACATCAACATCATCAGCCCTCGCCGCGGCGCAGCGATTGTTGAACACTTGCGGGCCAATGGCTTTGCCGTGACCGAAATCCCGGCGCGCGGCAAAGATGGCACAGTCACGCTGATGCAATGCAACGTCTTGCGGAAGAATGTCGACCATGTCCGCGCCCTGGTGAACGAGATTGACCCCGAGGCCTTCATCACAGCGGAGGATGTCCGCCCCATCCGCCGCGGCTTCTGGCGAGCATAATAGAGTAGGTCACGTTTGAAACTCGACCTACTCTATAGCAATCATGCAAAGAAGCGGGCTGTTTATGGCAACCCGCTTCTTTACATCATTCAAACAACACTCAGACTGCTTGCGTGACCCATCTCTCGCGCCCCCAAAGCCAGAGAGCGCCAAGGCCAAAGAAAACGCTCAGCAACTTGAACAGCCAGCCGACAAAAGGCAGAGAGACCAGAATGGCAATCAGAATCACGCCTGCAACCATTGGCCATATGCGATGTTCTGCCAGGTCTGACTTGAAGATCCGAAATACCAGGCGGCCAAGGAGTTGGCCGACGACTACCAGCACCAGGTATGAGGTGATGAGGACAAAAGCAAGAATCATGGAGAAAAGCGCCAAAATGCCAATGAACACGATGGCCGTGCTGATGCCTTTTAGCGTTAACATCCCAAAAACCATCGCGAGCAAGATCATCGCAATGACAATCAGCAGCAGGACGAAGAAGAAAGCAGCGTAGGCTACCACTCCCCATCCCAGGCTGGGCCAGGTTTGCATCCGGACTTTCTCGCTCAGATTCAGGACAAATGCGGGAAGTAACCAAACCAATAACAGGCCAATCAGCAAGAGAGAAGCCATAAGGCGCAATAACTCCAAAAACCACTGGCCAATCTTTTGGGCTGTGGTCTGTTCTTCAGTTTTCTCACTCACCTCGGGCAGGATTCGTTTGATATTGCCTCCGACGACGCCATCTGGAATGGACAAATCTTCGGTAGCCGTATACTCGAGTTGGCCGCCAATTTTAGCATTGGGATCAATCGTCAGTCCAACAGGAACCGCCGGCACCGCAAAAGGAATCTGTTGCAGGTACATGTCAACCGGCGGACTGCCCTCTTCAGGATCACCTACATCCGCCTTTACGTTCCCTCCCACAGTACCGCGCAATTCCAACCCACCTGCGCCGATCATCAGGTTTCCGGCTACGTCACCAGACACCAATGCCTGAGCACAACCCAGGGCCAGGTCGCCGCCAACGCTGGAACCAGGCTTGGTCTCCAGGCTGGCGCCGCCGAAGAACAGGTCATCACCAATGCTGGCGCGCTCACCCACCAGCACGGCTGCCCCACCTAAACGTACATCGTCTTTGACGGTGCCATTAATCACAATTGCCTGCCCGGCAACCATCAGGTCACCCTCAACAGTGCCGTTCAGGGTCAAAGCACGTCCAAAGAAAACTAAATCTCCTTGAACGGTACCGTCAATCACGGCTTCGTCTGCGAAGAGATAGAGGTCATCTTCAACAACTTCATCAGCAGCGATGACAATTTTATCCCCTTCACGGCTTCCGAAAGCCATTGCAGGGGTGACCACAGCAGCCGTTAGCAACAACAACAGGGCCAGTGAAACAAAGAATTTGCTACGCATGGGATACTCCTTTTACAAAGAAAAAATGTCATCTTACTCGCACTGGAAAGATATACGTAAGGAATGGCAAAAAGTTCATTCCCCTGCCCTGTTGTGCAGAAGATGAACGCGAATAATTAACCGGAGTTCGGGACAGAGTGTCAAAACGTCCCGAAGGTGCTGGCAACAAAACCGAACCCTTCGGGACGCTTGTTCTGCTTATCCCAGACTGACGTTAATTACCGTTCCTGCTCAAGCGACAACACATCAGCGGGGAGCAGTTATCCTGCGGGTACTGCGAAAGCGTTTGGTAATTTCTGTTTTCAGCAATTCCACTACTTCAGGGTGATTGGCCTCCCGCGCTAAATCCAAGGCGGTTTTGCCTGTTGCAGTCTTCTGCTGAAGGTCGGCGCCGCTAAGTAAAAGCAAAAGTATCATTTGAAGGTTGCCTTGCTGGGCAGCAAGGTGTAACGGTGCCACCTTGCCAGCCTGACAGGCATTGGGATCTGCGCCATACTCCAAAAGGAGCCGCATGGCTTCCACCTGCCCTCCTGCCGCGGCCGAATGAATGGGTGCTGCTTGCAGTGGATTACGCGAGAGGGCATTGACCTCCACTCCTGCGCGCAACAGGAACTGCATGACTTCCAGATGACCAAAAAAGGCCGCCAGAGCCAGGGGTTGATAGCCATCTAGGGAATAGGCTGTGGCCAATTCTGGCTTTCGGGCCAGAATGCGGACAACGTGGTTGACCCGACCAGTAGCAGCCGCTTCAAATATATCCAGCAAGACCTTGTGGCTTATCAACAATTCGACAATATCCGGATGACGCTGATAAGTTGCAACCAGGATAGGCGAAAGGCCTCTGTCATCTTGCGTGTGAATCAGGTCCGGATGGGCCTGGAGCATCTGCTCCACCAATCTCAAGTTGCCATTCTGAATAGCAGAGAAAAATGCTTCCACGTCCATGGTCAAATAACCGGTTTTCCGTCTTTGTAGAACAGGTCTCCATCCACAATTACTTCGGCGGAGGCCATATCACAGAGCATGTCCCAGTGAAGGCCAGATTCGTTCTTACCACCGGCTTCCGGCATTCCCATACCGGCGGCCAGATGAATCGTGCCGCCAATCTTTTCATCGAACAGCATGTTTTTGGTAAAACGGGTGATACCATAATTGGTGCCAATTCCCCATTCGCCTAGGTAGCGCGCTCCTGGGTCGGTGTTCAACAAGGCGGTTAGTAAGGCCTGATTTTTGCCTGCCTTCTCTTTGACAATCCGCCCGTTTTCGAACCAGAGTTCGATATCTTCCACTTCTTGCCCATCGTAGATGGCCGGATACTTAAAGCGAATCCAGCCATTCGCCGAATCCTCTACCGGGCTGGTAAAGATTTCTCCATCAGGGAAGTTTTCTTTTCCTGCACATGAAATGAAGGTACGCTCTTGCAACGACAGGGTAAGGTCCACATTTTCGCCTTTAAGGACTGCCTGCTTACGTCCTTTGAGCCAATCAATCAAACGTTGTTGACGTCCGGCCTCTTCTTTCCAGCAAGATACTGGGTCATCTGCATTGAGCATTCCGGCTTCAAAGACAAACTCGCGGTAGTCGCTCAGGCTCATGTTGGCTTCCTGGGCCATGGCTTCGGTGGGGTAGACGGTTAAACACCAACGGAAATCGCCCCGCGCAAAACGCTCAGAGAGAATTTTGAAAAGCGGCGCATACGTTCTGCGGTAGCGGGCAATCCGCGTTGGGTCCACGCCAGCCAGGGTACGCGTATTTGAGAGGGCTTCAATATACAAGCGAGCATCAAAGGTCTCAAAGATTTGTTTTCGTAGCGGCATTAGAAAATCCAATTGCGCATCAGAGGCGTGTTTGAAAAAGACCTCGTCTGCGCCTGGCACAGAATTCAAGGTGAGAATATGGGCCCCGGCTTTGGTGGCTTCTTCAAGGAAAGCCAGGGAGAGTTCGTCGGCCAGAGGCTCGGTCTGCAATACCAGTTGTTGACCGGGTTTAATCTCAAGCGAATAATGAACAAGTACTTTGGCCAGTTTCTGGACACGTGGATCGGGCATGAGCATCTCCTCCCGGTGAGATTTGCAAAAAGGTGATTGCCCCCTGCGTTTTTTCCTACAGGGCAAGAATAGGGAATGGTGTAAAAAGTATACTACTTTCCACTCAACTTGAGAGGAAATTCACAATACCTGTCGGGGAACACAGTTTTTATATCATGGTGTCCGCGGCAGCGAAAAGCAAATGCGGGCGCCGTGATTGGGCTGAGGGTCAATCCAAATACGACCGCCATGGGCCTCAACAATGGCTCGCGCCAGGTATAACCCCAATCCTGCACCTTTGGTCTTGCGAACAGCATCTTCGGCCCGGTAGAAGCGGTCAAAGACATGAGGCATGTCACGCGGGTCAATGCCGGGACCTTCATCGCTCACACAGACGATTACCTGCTCGGGCCGCACTTGCCCCTGAATGCGAATCTCGCCCGATGGGGCATATTTCAAAGCATTTGAGATGAGATTTGAAAGCACCTGTTCAATGCGGTGTTCATCGGCAAGGATAACGGGAAAGCCTTCGGGGAAGTCTACAATCAAGGTGTGCGGGCCTGCCTGGGGTTGGAAACGATCCGCAGTGCGCTGTGCCAGGAGCGGCAGGGAGATGTCAGAACGGTTGAGGCTCAATCCGCCTGCTTGCAGTCTGGATGCATCTAACAAGTCATCTATCATGCGCGCCAGACGGTCAGCCTCTTCTTCAATCACTGCCAGGCTGTCATTAACAATTTCGCGTTCCCAGCGGGCATCATCGCGGCGCAGGGTACTTGCATAACCTTTAATCAACGCCACAGGAGTACGCAGTTCATGGCTGACAATGGAGACAAACGTACTTTTGATTTCCTCAGCAGTACGAAAGTGGGTGATATCACGTACGCTGGCAAAAATGTTGCGCAAGACGCCTTCAGAAGAAATCAAAGGGGAATAGGTGATACCAACCGGCAAAGGGGGCAAATCCGGGCGCTGGAGGTCGCCTTCCACATACAGGCTGGCATTGGGGGTAAGCGGCCAGCCGCCGCGTTCGGCTTCTTCCAGTGTCTGACCATGCGGGTCGCGCGCCCAACGGATGATTTCATCGTGTTTCCGGCCGACGATATTGCTGCGCGGCTGGCCATATAGTTTCTCAAAGGCTGCGTTACAGCGTTCGATGGTGTGGTCGGCATGAAGAATAAAGATCCCATCTGCGGCGGCATCAAGCAGGGCATCCAGGCGTTGTTTTTCGTAACTGACTTGTGTATAGAGTTGTGCATTGAAAACGGCAATTGCCGCCTGGTCAGCGAAAGCACGCAAGAGAGATTTGTCATTGGCTGAAAAAACATCTGCATAGGCTCGAAAGATGAATATGACGCCAATCACGCGGTTATGGGCTACCAGAGGCAAGCCTACGCCGTTGAGCAGGCCCATGCTGGCCGTGTAGGCCAATTCTTTCAACAGGCGGTTGAGTTCTTCGGCATTGAATTCAGAGACATTCTCTTCAGCCAGAATCGGTTCAAGGTAGCGCAACATGGCGTGTGGAATGCCCTGAGCAGCAGCCACCCGCCAACCGCTTTCGTTTTTGAGGGCAATCAGACCTGCCTGGCCTGCCAGCATCTCAATGGAGATGCGCAAAATGCGCGCCAGGAGTTTGTCGAGGTCAAGTTCCTCGGTCAACAAGCGGGCAATTTCAAGCAAATAGTCACGCTGACGAACGCGAAAATCGGGAAGCATAGGATGCGAGAGTAAGAAAAGGGCCGATCATCAACACGCAATAGGGAGATTATCCAGGGTTGAACCAGTTTATTTTATCATCATCCCGAAGGTCTTCGTCAAAGGGTAACTACTTTGAAAAGGCCTTCGGGATGTCGTCTGGTTCCAGTTATCAATCAGATTTCAAACAGCGATCAGGCTTCTTTTTCGGCCAAGGCAATGGCTTCCTCAAAAATTGCCAGGCCGTCATCGGCCTCCTGTCTGGTCAGGGAAAGCGGGGGTGCAATGCGGATGGTGCTCTTACTGCAACCAAGCAGAAGTAAGCCGCGCTGGAAAGCCAGGTCCACAATGCGGTCGCGCAAGGCCTCTGCCGGTTCTTTGCCGACCCGCTCTTTGACAAATTCAACACCAATCATCAGACCTTTGCCGCGCACATCGCCAATACTTGGATGACGTGCCATAAGTTCATGCAAGGCATCTAAAATGTACTGACCGACCTCAGCAGCGTTCTGAAGATATTCTCGGCGAATCAGTTCAATCGTCTTAAGCGCAGCAACGCAGGCCAGGGGATTACCGCCATAGGTATTGCCATGTGCGCCCGGTTCCCAGTTCATCACACTTTTACGGGCAATACAAGCGCCTAACGGTAAGCCAGAGGCAATGCCCTTGGCTGCCGTGATAATATCCGGCTCGACCCCAAAGTGTTCGATTCCCCACCACTTGCCGGTGCGTCCCATGCCTGCCTGCACTTCATCCACAATGAGAAGGATTCCATGTCTATCGCAGAGTTCACGCAGAGCAGGGAAGAAGCCTTCCGGCGGAACAATGTAACCGCCCTCCCCCTGGATCGATTCGACCAAAATGCCGGCAGTCTCCTCAGCAGGTAAAACATGCCCCAAAATCTCTTCTTCAATGTACCGCACAACAGTCTGGCCATAATCCTCGCCAGGCTTGCGTTCCAAAATGGGGCGATAGGGATTGGGGTACGGCGCGTGCAAAACCCCATTCATCAGCGGATAAAAGCCCTTGTGATATTTTGGTTTGCTGGCTGTAAAGGTCACAGAACCCATTGTGCGGCCATGAAAAGCGCCAGTAAAGCCGATGAAATTCATGCGGCCTGTATGATAGCGCGCCAGTTTAATAGCCGCTTCCACCGACTCGGTTCCCGAATTGGTCATGAAAGACAAGGCCGTTTCTTTGAAAGGCGCAATCTCATTCAGCCGTTCTCCCAATTCGATCCATGCAGGGTGATAAAAGTCTGAAGAGATGTGTAAAAACTTCTCTGCCTGCTCTTGAACTGCCTGTACCACTTCAGGATGGGAGTGACCCGTAGATGTGACCGCAATGCCGGCCATGAAGTCAAGGTAGCAATTGCCATCCACATCCCAAACATGGCAACCGCGGGCATGGTCCACCACCAAACCATAGCCACGCGGATAGGATGGAGAAATAACCGCTCCATCACGTTCGATCCAGGCACGCGCTTTTGGGCCAGGTACATTCATTGGTTCCATCATACAAACTCCTTTCCTCTTAGAAAAAGTACCGCCGCAGATCAATGAAATCTCTGCAGCGGCTGATTAAAACTCAAACCGGGTGATTGATGGATGCCCAGGCCAGCGCACCCATCAGTCCCGCATCATCCCCTAATTCTGCCATCGTAATGGTCAGATTCTCAAGATAATTACGGCGGAAGACGCGCTCGCGCAGGCTGCGCTGCATTGGCCCGAAGAGACAATCGCCGCTCTGAGAGACGCCGCCTCCAAAAATAACAATGGAAGGGTTAAAAATGTGCAGGAAGTTGGCCAGACCTATTCCCAAATATTCACCAGCGCGCGCCATCGCTTCCAGGCCCAGCGGGTCACCGTTTTTGGCAGCCTCAGCCACGTCTTGTGCGCTCAAGTTCGCATTAGCCTGCAAGACCGATTGGGCGCCAGATTCCAGCCGCTCGCGCACGTAGCGCACAATTCCCGGCCCGGCAGCAAAGGCTTCCAGATGCCCCGGCTTGCCGCACGAACACACAGGCCCATCAGGCGAAACAACGACATGCCCCAATTCAGCCGCCAGTCCATACGCCCCTTGCAGCAATCGGTCGTTGATGATCACACCCCCACCGATACCCGTGCTTACAGTAAGATACAAAACATGATGATGTCCCCTCCCAGCACCATATTTCCACTCGCCCAAGCCGGCAAGGTTGGCATCGTTTTCAACAAAGACCGGTACTCCAAATCGGCGGGACAGGCTTTCACCGAGCGGAAAATCCACCCACTCTGGGATATTTGGCGTGGCAAAGATAACACCCGTCATCGGGTCAAGCGGACCCGGGCTGGCCACCGCGATAGCGGCCACATCTCCACTCGCAGGCCAAATCGCCTCCACTTGTTGCGCCAGCCGTTCAAATACACTTTGCCCATCCGAGGCGTGGGTACGAACGCGGTGGTGCTTTTCGGGACGTGTAGCACTGGACATAAACAGTGCTGCCCGCAAGTGAGTTCCTCCAATGTCAATTGTGACGTAATAAGACATAGGAGCAATTATAGCATGGGCATCGGCAGTTCAAGCACATCAAAGAACCGTTTATCGCGTAGGCAGGGCTTTCTCAAAATCAATCTTCAGCCACCGATTTACCCTGTGGGCACGATGTCACAGATTTATACAAATTTTTGAGAGCCTATCCGTGATAATCAGTGTAATCTTTAACCGATTATCAGTAAGAAAACCATGCTTGAGCAGACAGTTACCGTGTGCACTCAGAAGTTATTGATCAGAGTAGGTCACGTTTGAAACGTGACCTACTGTGTGCTCTCTTTGCAACGACTGTTGCGTGGACACGCAGTTACCCTTTTTCTTAATTTGTGTTAATATTCAGTGTACCCTCAAAAAACTTCAACTTTCGCCCACAAGCAAGAAAGAGTCCGGGCCGAAAAGGCCACGCCCCTTTACCCGGCAACAATATCAAAACTCAAGGAGTCAAAAAATGGTAATCGCTATTGAGAAAGTGGACACCAGCGACAAAGCCCAAACCAGACGCTTTGTCCAGTTTTACTACGATCTTTACAAAGATTGCCCACAATGGGTCCCCCCATTGTACACAGATGCCTACTTGCCACTCAACCGCAAGAAACACCCCTTCTTTGGGCACTCCGATGGTGACTTCTTTGTGGCTGTAAAAGACGGTAAGGTTGTCGGTCGTATCTTTGTTGGCGAAAACAAACCTTTCAATGAGTACCACCAGACCAAAAAAGCACAATTCTACTTCTTCGACAGCATTGATGACCTGGATGTAGCCTTTGCTCTGTTTGACACTGCATTTGAATGGGCCAAAAGCCGCGGTCTAGATACCATTATTGGTCCCAAGGGCCTGTCTCCCTTTGACGGCTATGGCATCCAAATTGAGGGTTTTGAACACCGCCAAATGATGACCATGATGAATTATAACTATCCGTATTATTCAAAACTGGTAGAAGCGCTGGGTTTTGAAAAAGAAGTGGATTTCGTCTCATGTTATCTGCCAGCCGAAGCATTTCGCATCCCTGAGAGGATTGAACGCATTGCCCAACGTGCCATGCAGCGCAACCGCTTGAGGGTCAAGAACTTCAGGAGTAAGCGCGAATTAATGCAATGGGCTCAGCGCATCGGCGAAGCATACAACAACACCTTTATCCACAATTGGGAATATTATCCCCTCTCACAAGGAGACATCCAGTATGCTGTAGATAACATTTTCCTGGTCGCCGACCATCGTCTCATCAAATTGATACTCCATGATGAACAAATCGTTGGATTCTTGTTCGCCTTTCCAGATGTATCTGCCGCCCTTCAACGCGCCAGGGGTCGCCTCAATCCTATTACCATCATTGACCTGCTGCTCGAAATGCGCCGCACCAAAACCATCTCCGGCAATGGGATGGGCGTTTTACCCGAATTTCAAGGAACCGGCGGCAATGCCTTGCTATACTATGAAATGGGGAAAACAGTATTTGGGTTTAATCAATTTGAGCATGTAGAAATGACACAGGTAGCAGAAACCACCCGTCAAATGCGCGCTGATTTGAAAAACTTGAACGGTGTTGAATACAAAAACCATCGCGTTTATCGTAAGGTCATCAGTTAACAACATGTCTGCACCAGTAGGCCTCATTACTAAACTTGCTCTACTACTAAGAAACTGGGCTATAATCAAACAGGGCACAGGGTAAACAGAGTTTTGCACCTCTCTAAACGCCGTCCCGCACATCTCTTTGCCTCTTGCAAAAAGAGCAGGCAGTTAGAATAAACCCAGCAAAGGGAATGCAATCATGCCTTTCAGACCCGGTGAAAACGTAGGACCTTACCGAATTTTAGAGCAACTTGGCCAAGGTGGGATGGCTACCGTCTACAAAGCCTACCATCCATCCCTCGACCGTTACGTTGCCATCAAAGTTCTACATCAGGCGTTTTTGGAAGACGCCAGTTTTCAAGCGCGTTTTCTGCGCGAAGCGCGCCTGGTAGCCAAACTGGAACACCCAAATATCGTTCCAATTTATGATTATGCGGAGCACGAACAACAGCCTTACCTGGTGATGAAATATATTGAAGGGGAAACATTAAAAGCACGATTGGCGCGCAGTCCTTTGGCCGCAGATGAAATTGCTAAAATCGTTAAAAGTGTGGGGCAGGCCCTGGCGTATGCTCACCAACAGGGCATTTTACATCGGGATGTTAAACCCTCGAACGTTATGCTGGCCAACGATGGACAAATTTACCTGGCCGATTTTGGCCTGGCACGCATTGCTCAGGCGGGCGAATCCACCCTGAGTTCAGACATGATTCTTGGAACCCCGCAGTACATCTCACCTGAACAGGCTCTCGGAAAAAAGGAACTGGATGCCGGCACCGATATTTATTCCTTCGGTGTGATGATCTACGAAATGGTAGTGGGACGCGTCCCGTTCAGTGCAGATACGCCTTTCTCAATCATTCACGACCATATTTATACACCGCTGCCTCTGCCACGCTCCCTCAACCCTAACGTGCCTGAAGATGTGGAGCGCGTCTTGCTCAAATGCCTGGCCAAAGAGCGAGCCGACCGTTATGCAACCATCAGCGATTTGCTTGAAGCCTTTTTGACGGCATGGAACACCTCTGGCATTATTGGACATGCAGCCACCCTGGCCATGCCTGTCCGCCCGGAAGTGCCTGTTGCTGGTGAGGCTGTCACACTTGCCCCGCCAACATCACCTGTAACAGAAAAGAAAAAAGAGGCGGGAGCGGCTGTGCCTACACGCGTCAAGCCCCCACGTCAACGCCTGTCCTGGAAACTTATTGCATCCATCACCTTACTGGTGCTATGTTGTCTATTTGCTGCCTTAGCAATCCGTAATCGCCGCCTTCAACTCCCTTACATCCTCACACCAAATATACCACCGCCCGCCATCACCTCAACGCTTCCCAATCCCACCCCGATGCCATTACTGCCTGTCCCAAGTAATACGGCATTTCCACCAGATGTATCCCGGGCGCTTCAGGAAGTGGAAAAGAATCCCAACGATGCGTATGCCCACCTCAGACTGGCGCTTGCGTTTTATGACGCCCACATGGAGAGAAGTTACCTTGAAGAACTTGCCAAAGCAGCCGACCTTGCAAAAGATGACCAGGCATTCTTCAGGGATGCCGGGCAGCATCTGAAAGAGCGGCAAGCCTGGATTGGCGCTGCTGCCATGTATCTGCGTTTTGCAACCCTTCAGCCGGCCGATAAACCTTTGCCTAATGAGATACACGATTCATTGCAAGAAAGCGTCTATAAAGGCGCCGCGTTGCCCCAATTTCCTGAATTCATCCCCTTCTCACGCGTTAGCCAACAAGACCAGGTGTTAGGCCTTGTCGCCGAATCCAGGTACGCTTACTACAATGGAGACAAGCCCAAAGCCCACTCCCTTCTAAAAGAAATAAAAAGGTTAAAGCCAAAATTTCAGACGGCTATGCTGTTAGAAGCCGAATACAATTTCAACGAAGGCCGCGTGGATGAGGCACGTTCCCTGCTTAATTTGCTCATTGCTGATCTTGGCACCCCGGCATGGATACGTCTCGAAGCCGAAAAAATATCAAACAAATTACCCTAGGAGAAATGGATCATGAGGACGCCCATCGTTGCTGGCAATTGGAAAATGAACAAAACCGTTGAAGAAACGCGCGCTTTAACATTTGCACTGGGACAAGAACTGAAAACGATCTCAGATGTCACCAAGGTCATCTGTCCGCCTTTTACAGCACTGCTTGCAGCAGCAGCCATCCTTCAGGGTACCGACATTGGTCTGGGAGCACAAAACATGCACTGGGAGCCAAAAGGCGCCTTCACCGGCGAAATAGCACCTGGCATGGTGGCCGAATTTTGTCAGTATGTCATCCTGGGTCATTCTGAACGCCGGACTTACTTTGGCGAAACAGATGAAACGGTTAATAAAAAAGTTCATGCTGCATTGGCCTATAACCTGACGCCTATTGTCTGCGTGGGCGAAACCCTGGCCGAAAACGAAGCCGGTCAAACAGCAGATGTGGTGGCTCGTCAGATCCGGTTGGGCTTACAGGGGATAGACGCGGCTATTGCCGCGAATCTGGTAATCGCCTATGAGCCGGTTTGGGCCATTGGAACAGGCCGCGCAGCCACCGGTCCAGACGCGAATCAAGTCCTGGCTGAAGTTATCCGGCCGGCACTGGCCAACTTGTTTGGTGAACAAGCCGCCCAATCCATCCGCATCCTGTACGGCGGTTCTGTGACGGCTGCTAACGCGGCTGAGTTCTTCGGTCAACCTGAAATTGACGGGGCTCTGGTGGGCGGCGCCAGCCTGAAGGTAGATGAGTTTACAGCCATAACTCGCGCAGCACGCAAATAACAGCGACCATAAAGAACGCTGGTTTTGAGCACCCTATCCCTATCCAGCGTTTTCATTTTTCTCCATGTACTACCTGAACACTTTTGACGGCTTTGCGTGGTTCGCGACCAGCCTGGCTCTATTGGTTTTTCTACAACGCTTCCTGCATCGAGAGATACAGGCCGTCTTGTTAATTCTCACCCGTCATCCTGGTTTATCCACGCTGATTTTCTCTCTGCTGTTCTTCCCCGGCGTAGTTTTGCATGAAGGCAGCCACTTTCTAACGGCTGTTCTGCTGGGTGTACAGACTGGGCGATTCTCGCTCATTCCTCAAGCGTTGCCCGATGGCCGGCTGCGGTTAGGATACGTGGAGACAGCGCGCGCTGACTTTCTGCGCGATGCCTTGATTGGCGCCGCTCCACTTGCAAGCGGCATGTTGGTAATTTCCTTTATTGCCATCCAGCGCCTGCATATGGTCTTGCTCTGGGATACGCTGCGCATGGGACAAATTTCCCTGTTTTGGATGGGCCTGACGGCTCTGCCAAGCATGCATGACTTCTGGCTATGGTTTTATTTGGTCTTTGCCATTAGCAGCACGATGCTGCCCTCGGCGTCCGATCGTCATGCGTGGTGGCCATTGGGAATCATGCTCGCCATTCTGCTTGTATTGGCAATAATCGCGGGTGCCGGCCCCTGGATGCTGAAACACCTGGCACCATTGCTTAACGCTTTCTTGCGCGGCGCAAGCCTGATTTTAGCACTCAGTGCTATCGTGCATGGCTTGCTTGTGCTGCCATTTGGCCTGTTACATAAAATTCTTGCGCGGGCCACGCACATAGATATTCAATAATCTGACCTGAGTTCGAGATAGACCATTAGGAACGCCCCAAAGGTTTTAGAAAGCGAGATTCTGGCAGCAAAACGAAACTTTTGGGACGGTTGTGCTGTTATCCGAAACCGAAACGCGCCTGATTGATTTTTTTTGACCAGGTTGTATAATGGGGTTAGAGTACGAATACTCCGTCTCGTAAAGAAGGGGAAAACGTCCCGAAGGTTCGATACTTCGGGACGTTATTGCTAAAAGGAGGAAGCCATGAGGAGGGTAGTGGGGACTTTCATGCTGGTTTTGTTCCTGCCAGCCTGTGGATTATTCCAACCACAGAGCCTATCTGCCCCACCGCCGCCGGCTACCGTTATCACGGTCACATCTCCGACCGAGGTGCTCCCCACGACTACGTCTCCGCCCGAAGCCTCCCCCACCCCATCCAATGCGCCGGCCGCATCTGACAAATGGTCACTGTGGGTGAATGGCACACAACTGCGCGGGGCAAATATCTACCAGCGGCGCGTCTATCCTGAATTCGACGGCACAGAGTTTCTAGGCCCAGGGCCGTTTGGTCCGCCCTACACTCAGGCTGATTTCGATCGCCTGGCCGCGTTGGGGGCAAACTATGTCAACATCTCGCACGCCGGCCTGTTTACCGTCGAGCCGCCTTATCAAGTGGATGAGGAGACGGTTGCCAACCTGGACCGCCTGCTGGAGATGATCGCTCGGGCCGATATGTTCGCCGTCATCACCTTCCGCAGCGGGCCGGGGCGCAGCGAATTTGCCATCATCGGCGGCGGCGACTGGCTGCCAGAGGGCTACATCATCGAATCCGTCTGGCAGGATGCTGAAGCCCGCGCCGCCTGGGCCGAGATGTGGCGCTATACCGCCGAGCGTTACAAAGACCATCCCATCGTCGTCGGCTACGATTTGATGTGCGAGCCGAACGCCAACGCGGGCCTCGATATTTGGGAGGCAGAGACCTTCTACGACCAATATGCCGGCAGCGGTTATGACTGGAACGCCTGGTATCCCAATCTGGTATCGGCCATCCGCGAGGTGGACGCCTCCACGCCCATCCTGGTCGGCGGGAACAATTACAGCGGCGTGGAATGGCTGCCTTACCTCCAGCTGGTGGACGATGCGCACATCGTTTACACCATTCACCAGTATTCGCCGCACGAATACACCCACCAGGAACCACCCAATTTGACGCGCGCCTATCCCGGCTATTTCGACACCGATTACGACGACCGCCCGGAAACCTTCGACCGCGCCTGGCTGGAAGGTCTGCTTTCCATCGCTGCGGACTTTCAGTCCCGCCATCAGGCGGTGCTGGCCGTGAACGAGTACGGGCTGGAACGCTGGGAGCCGGGCGGCGCCGAGTACGTCCGCGACCAGATGGCGCTCTTCGAGCAATACGGCTGGAATTACGCCGCCTGGCAGTGGCACGCCTCCTGGCCGCCGCTGGCGGAGGGCGACAATTCCTTCAACTTCCTCTTTGGCCCTGACCCCACTAACCTGAACGAGGTCCCGAACGCCTTGCTGCAAACCTATCAAGCCGCCTGGGCGCGCAACACCGTGCGGCCGTCGAATTTCCATTCATCCGGCGCCGCGCCTCAAAGGAACGCCTTGGCCGGCGTTCAGACCTGGTTTTACTTCATCGGCGATGTTCCCGAAGATTCGGTCATTGACCAGATGGTTGCCTCCGATTATGACATGATTGTGATGGATTACATCCCTTCCGTGGTTGGCGAGGAGAGATACCCGATGGCGGCAGTCATTGACCGCCTTCACGCTACAAACAAACTTGTGCTGGCTTACATTGACATTGGCCAGGCTGAATCCTATCGCGTCTACTGGCAGGAGGACTGGCGCGTCGGTCATCCTGCCTGGATCGTAGGAGAAGACCCGGACGGCTGGGCGGAGAATTACCCGGTGGCGTTCTGGGCGGATGACTGGTCGGAACTCTGGCTGGCTGAGGATGGCTTGTTGTCCTCGCTCCTGAACCTCGGCTTCGACGGCGTGTATCTCGACTGGGTCGAAGCCTACTCGGACGAAAATGTGGCCGCCGCCGCTCGACGGGAAGGCGTGGATGCCGTTCAAGCCATGATTCGATTCGTGGGCGACATCAGTCAATTCGTAAAGTCGCGCTGCGCGCAGTGCGCGGTGGTTGCGCAGAACGCCGCCGAACTGGTGGAATATGACGAATATGTGGCTGTCATTGATGCGTTGGCGCAGGAGCAGGTCTGGTTCGACGGCGGCGCGGACAACGACCCTGCGGGCGATTGTCCCTTGCCGCGCACAATCGCTGAGGTAGATACAGACGCGTATTACGCTTCCCTGCCGCCCGCCTGCCAGCGTCAATTCGATGAATTTCCCGAAAGCACGTTACACGTCAGCAGCGAGGAATACCTTCATTTCCTGAACCTTGCCAGGCAGAAGGGCTTGCCGGTGTTCACCGTGGATTACGCCCTGCAGCCGGAGCATATCGCCTGGGTCTACCGAACATCGCGGAGCCTGGGCTTCATCCCCTTCGTCAGCAACCGCGGGCTGGATATTTATCTGCCGCCCGTGCCTTGAGAGTTTCAACCTGCATCGAGCAATCTTAGTAAGCAATGGGCGAGCCGAACCTGGAAATCTCCGCCACAGCCCTGATCTGGGAGTTCTTCCTGGCTCATCCCATGCCGTAACTGTGGGTTCGTTGTTCCTACCGAAAGGAGTTCAAAATGTCGCACAACCATTCCCATTTGTCCCGCCGCGATTTTCTCAAGATGGCCGGCGCAGCCCTGGGCGGTGCTGTGCTGGCCTGCGGACGCGGCGTCGAGTTGACCGCCATGCCGGCTCCAACTGTTCCCGTTGTCCCTACGTTTCCTGCCGGGACAATGGCCAACCTCATTCTGACCAATGGCAAGGTCTTGACTGTGGACGCTGCCAATACAGTGACCCAGGCTATTGCCGTCGCCGGCGATAAGATTCTGGGGACCGGCACGAATGAGGCCATCCGCGCGCTGGCGATGGCGGGCGCCCAAGAGATAGATTTGCAGGGGCGCACCGTTACGCCCGGCCTGATTGACCCGCACCTTCACTTCCGCGCTGTGGGATTGAACAACACCTACTACATCCCATTCCTGCCCCCCGATGTAAAGGATGTGGCCTCGCTGCAATATGCCCTGGCTGATGCCCTCAAAGGCAAACAGCCTGGTGAATGGCTCATGGGCTACTACATGATTTTGAGCGACAAGTCTGTTCCCACGAAGGAGGACCTGGATACCGTATCTCCTGAAAACCCGGTCTTCATCATGCATATTGGCGGTCACTGGGGCACGGCCAACAGCGTCGCATTGCAGATTGCCGATGTTACTTCCGGCACGCCCAGCCCGCAGGGAGGCATTATTGAAAAAAAGGATGGCGAGCCAACCGGGGTCTTCTACAACCATCGGGCGATGGATGTAGTGCGCCGCTTTGCCCCCCCGATCACCGGCGATCTAATCAGGCAATCCATCCTGGATACCCAGACTCTCATGGCTTCCTGCGGTGTGACCACTTTTCACGACAATAACATTCGTGATTTGGACGATCTGCGAGCCTATCAGGAACTTTCGCAGGAAGGGAAACTCTTCCTACGAAACGATTTATATCTCACCCTCGAATGGCCTTCCGACCTCGAAAAGGTTGACCAGGTCGAATCTATAGACAACGGCGTGACGCGCTTTCGAGGTTTCAAATTCCTGATTGACGGGCAGGGGCCAACCGCCTACTGCCATAAGCCGCACAATGGCGTCGAATGGCGGTTGACAACCTGGGACAAGAAGATGTTCAAAGACACGATTCGCAGCCTGCATGACACAGGCTTGCAAATCTGCGTCCATTGCATCGGCGATGCCGCCGCCGATCTGGTGTTGGAGGCTTATGAAGCCGCGATGAACGCCAACCCGCGCTCGGATCCGCGCCATCGGCTCGAACATGCCATCCTCACTACAGCGCAGGCCACACAGAAAATGAAAGACTTGGGGGTTGTCGTCAGCACACAACCCGCTTTCATCTACCTTTTTGGCGAGGGGTGGAACTATCTCTTTGGCGCTGAACGGATGGAGCGCGTCATGGTGACGCAAGAATGGGCAAGATCCGGCGTCCATGTGGCAATCGGTTCCGACGCGCCGTCTACACCGTTTTATCAGCCACAGGCGACCCTGGCCGGCGCCATGACCCGCTATACCTTCAAGCAAAACACAATCGGCACCGGCCAAACGTTTAACTTTGCCGAAGCCTTGCGAGCACATACCTACGAAGGCGCATACTCTGGACATCAGGAAAACGTCAAAGGAACGTTGGAAACGGGCAAGTTGGCGGATATGGCGGTATGGACCAGTGACCCCTCCATTCTCTCACCTGAGAACCTGTTCAACAGCACTGTTGACCTGACCCTGGTGGGCGGAAAGATTGTGTATCAGCGCCCTTCGTAACGCGAAATTAAGCATTTGTGTGTCCCGAAGCCGCCGAAAGTTTCGTGGATGATTTGCCCCCCCTAAACAGAAATATGGTGGGCAATTACCTGTAAGGAGCAGCATATGAAGCGTCTCATCATTCCCCTTCTCTCTGTTCTCACCCTTCTCTTTCTCACGTTTGGCACAATCCTGGCCGCCCCTGCGCAACAGGCCGATAACCCCAATCCGCCCGATCACGTCGTCAAACTCATCTTCATTCACCACTCCACCGGCGAAAACTGGCTGGCCGATGGCTACGGCGACCTGGGCCGCACCCTGGGCACGAACAACTACTTCGTCAGCGACACCAACTACGGCTGGGGGCCGAATGAAATCGGCGACCGCACCGACATCCCAAACTGGACCGAATGGTTCGCCAGCAACAGCACCCCAATCTACATGCAAGCCCTGTTTAACGAGAGCGGGCAGAATTCCTCCTACACACGCACGCTGCCCAACCCGGGGGGCGAGAACGAGATTGTCATGTTCAAATCCTGCTTCCCCAACTCCAACCTGGACGGGAATCCGAACGATCCACCCGGCAATTACGAGGATATGACCGTCAGCGGCGCGAAGTACGTATACAACACCATTCTCCAGTATTTTGCCACCCGTCCCGACAAACTCTTCATCGTCATCACAGCCCCGCCGGTTTCCGATCCCACCTTTGCCGCCAATGCCCGCGCCTTCAACAATTGGCTGGTAAACGACTGGCTGCGCGAGAACAACTACGCACTCAACAACGTGGCCGTTTTCGATTTCTACAACATCCTGACCGACCCGAATGCGCATCACCGCTTTATCAACGGCCAGGTCGAACACCTCACCGGCGCGCGCAATACGCTTTATTATCCCTCCGGCGACGACCATCCGTCGGTGGAAGGCAGCCGCAAGGCGACCGAAGAATTTGTACCGCTGTTGAACGTTTTCTATCATCGCTGGCAGGAAAACGCCCCGCTTCTGCCCACGCTCGAGCCGGCTGTCGTTCCCCAAGCCGGGATCCAGCCCGAGGTCCAGCCCGGAGCGCCTGCTGCCTCTGGCCTGATTGACGACTTCGAGTCCATCCCGCTGCAGTGGGAGGCTTTCAGTGACGGCTCCCCTTCCACCATGATGACCTGCAGCGCAGAAGCCGGTTCGGGTCGTTCCGGGAATTCACTGCGAGTCAACTTCAACATATCCGCCAACGGCTGGGGGACCTGTGCGCGCTTCTTCGAAAGCCCGCAGGATTGGAGCGCCAGCAACGGCTTGGTGTTCTATTACCTCGCAGACCAGGCGGGGGTGTTGTTCGATGTTAACATCTACGCGGGTCCCAATGAAAACCGCGAAACGTATCTCTACACCATCGAGGCAGTACCAGAAAGCGCCGCCGACTGGGTAGCAATGGAACTCCGCTGGGAGGATTTCCACCGCGCCGCTTGGGAAGAAAACGCCAACGCCCCCTTTGCCAGGACAAATGATGTGGTCGGTATCGCGTTCGGCATGAACACGCTACCGGACGCGCCCAACATTGGCTCAATCCGCGTGGATGACCTGGCCCTGTCAGGACAGGCTGCTCCCCCGCCGCCTCCCGCAGAAAACCCGCCTGCCAGTGAACCGGAAGCCACCGAATCTGCTCCCCGCCGCCTGCTGCCCTGCACGGGCGCATTCCTCTTGCCGCTAGGCCTGATTGCCTTATCGCTCTTGCGGCGTAAGTAGGGCTTTTCAAAAATCTCATCTGTTGAGCATCTTTTTCACGCCTCGGCGCAGGCGGCGGGCGCGGAGGCCTTCATCCCAAAGGATGAATTGGACTTGTCCGTGGCGCTCCGTTGGAATGAAAATAAGGAGAGACAAGATGAAACGTAATGCGCTCTTTGGGCGGCGCGCGCTGCCCCTTTTCCCCCTGCTGCTGATTTTCAGCCTGCTGGCGGGATGCACCCTGCCGGCATCCCTGAGCGGCGTCTCTGTCTGGATTGACGTGCCGCTTGACGGACTGGCCTTTCCGACCGTGCAGCCAATCAAGATCGAGGGACACGCGGCATCTTCGGTCGGTATCAGCCGCGTCGAGATTTGGGTCAACGGCGTGCTGCTGACCACGATTGACAACCCGCCCACCGAAGGCAGTCTGACCGCTTTCTACACCGAATGGACTCCGCCTGCGCCCGGCGCATACATCATCCAGGCGGTGGCCTTCGGCGCCGACGGGAGCGCCAGCGCGCCGGACTCGGCGCGCGTCACGTTTGGGGAAGCGGCAACGCCCACCCCTGTGAGCGGCTGCCCCACACCTGTCGGCGGCGGCCCGACGCCGGTCAGTTGCGTCACGCCGGTCGTTTCGGTGACGGCGGTGACGACCGAGACGCCAACCGTCGTTGCGGGGGCGGTCATTCAATTTTGGGCCGAGCCGGCCGAAGTCCCGGCCGGAGCGTGTGTGAACATCCGCTGGCACGTCGAGAACGCCAGCCGCGTCGTCTTCGGCGGGCTGGAGCAGCCTTTCGATGGTTCCTACCGCGATTGCCTGTGTGCCAGCACACGCTACACCTTGCGGGTGACCCGTTTGGACGGCGTCGAGGAGACGCGCACGGTGGACGTTGCCGTCAGCGGTTCGTGCGTCACCCCCACTTCGCCCCCGCCTGCGGATGCCACGCCGCCGCCTGCCCCCACGCCTGCCGTGCCTGCGAACGGGTTGTCCATTGCCTGCAAGGGATCGCAAAGCCTGGTCTGGCTGCCGGTGAACGATCCGAGCGGCATCGCCGAGTACCAGGTCCAGGTGCAGCGTTCGCCGGATAATACAAACTGGCAGAAAGTCTCCGGCAGCCCGTTCGGCGGTATCCATGACAAGCAAATGAGCCTCAACGTGGAATGCGGCTGGTACTACCGCTGGCGGGTGCGCGCCGTGGACGGCGCAGGCAACGTTGGCGGGTGGTCGGACTGGTCGTATTTTGCCATCACGCTTGGATGAGGAGGCGGAGATGAAAAGCAAAGGTTGTTCACGCTGGCTCTTCCTTTTGGGCCTGCTGGCGCTGATTGCCATTTGCCTCGGCGTCGTTTCACTGATGTACTTCCAGGGGCGCGCCGGCGCGACCCGTTCCGGGCCGCTGGTGCTGATTCATTCGCCGGTCAACCATGAACAGGCGCGCGTCGGCGACGGACTCCTCGTCCATGCCACCGCGCGGGCGGGGAACGGTCTGCGCCGCATCGAGTTGTGGGCCGACGATACCTTCGTGGACGCGCGCCAGGTGACCGACGGCAGCGCGCCGACCATGCTGGTCTTCTCCGGCAGTTGGGTCCCGACGATGGAAGGGAATCACATCCTTGTCGTGCGCGCCCTCGCTTCGGATGGGAGCGAAGGACAAACCACGGTGACGGTCGAGGCGCTTGCGCAGGAGGCCGCGGATGAAGGCGTCCACGTTGTCGAGGAGGGCGAGACGCTCGAAACGATTGCCGAGGAACATGGCATCACTCCCGAGGAATTGGCCGCCGCCAACCCCGGCCTCGACCCCGGCGGACCTGCGCCCGGCGACGAACTGGTCATCCCCGACGACGAAGCGCCTCCCGCTGACGGCGGCGCGCCCGCCGAGGCCCCTCCAGGCAGCGAACCGCCCGTCCCCGAAGACGACCCGCCCGGCGCGCCGGGCTCCGCCTGGGATTTTCCGTTGCTCGAACCCCTGCGGGCCTTCCCCTTCGGCGCGGGCGAACCGACCGGCCTGCGCGTGGAATTTCTCAGTCTGTTGACCTATGAAGAATTCGAGCAACTGCACTGCTACATCGGTTACGCCGACGTTCCGCCGCGCTGGGTTCCCGATTCGGACGGCGACCAGACCACCGACGAATCCTTCGTCATCGAAGAGATTTCGGACAGGGCCGTGAGGTGGTCCGTTGCAGGCCTTTCCGGCGATTCCATGCCGGTCTTCTACTGGCCGCGCAACCTCGACCTGCCGCTCAGCGTCACCTGCGTCGGCATCACCGCCGGCGGGACGGAGGCGGTCGAACTCGGCACGTGGGAACACAGCGCTCCATCCGACAGATGGACGGGCGTTGTATTGGCGAGCAGTGCGGGCGCGCTTGGCGCCGAGGCGGGTTGGGGCGGCCGCTTCGATTTCACCTTCCGCATCACGCGCACCGACGGCGGCCGCCGCGGCGTCCCGCTCTGGCTCGATCCCGACATGACCCCGCCCACCAACGTCCGCCTGGACGACCGCCGCATCTCCCTGCGCTGGGACTACAACCCGCGTCCCGACGAAGAACCGATTGACGGCTTCCGCGTTTACCTGAACGGCAGCCTGCAATGGGTGGAACCGGCGGACTCACGTGAAAGCGGCCTGCCCTACGAGTGGTTCAACCCGCCCTGCGGCACCACCTACACCTTCGGCGTCACGGCTTATCGCGCTGGCCTGCCCGACGGCCCGGAGTCCTTCCCCGACATCGCCATCCTGGGACAACCGGAAGAGGATTGCACGCGCGAAGTATTGCTCACCTTCCTGACGCTGGAAACCTTCGACCTGGGCGGCGACGGCCGCTACGAAGACCGCCACGGCGACGTCGGCCCAGCCTACGGTTACTTCTATGCAAACGAATCGCAAATCACCTTCAGCGGCGGACACCTCGGACCCGGCCTGGATATGCCGAACGGCTTGCGCCACAACACCCTCTACAACCTGGGCGAGATGTCTGCTGACCGAACCTGGCGTTTCAGCGGCATGCCCGCGCTGACAGTTGCCATCCCCGAGGACGGCGCGTTCGAATTCGGCTTCCACATCATGGATGAAGATTCCGGCCGCTGCAACGACTCTGGCGACGCCGGCTGCGACGATCTGATTTGCGAAGGGTTTTCACCCATCTATGAAGTGAACAGCGCCAACGCCTGGATGTTCGACAGCCACAACGAAGGCGCCCTGATCTCCGAAGACGGGCGCTGCCGCGTCACCTACCAATGGGGGCCTGCCGCCGGCAGTCCGGTTGGATCCGGCGTGGCCGGTTGGGAGCCGCTGCCGTGGATCACCCTCGAGGATTTCGTCGTGAACGAGGATAGCGGGCAGGTGCAGATCCACGTCCGCAACACCGGCACGGCCACCTGGCCCTGGCGCGACCTGAACGTCGAGTTGCAGACGCGAGACGGCATTTCCCTGGGCGTCTACACCTGGCCCATGTTCATGCTGGAGCCAGGCCAGCGCGCCGTGCTGGAACACCCCGACATGCGCCTCAGCGCGCCCTTCGACGCCTGCGTGGTCATTGATCCCTACGATGATGTGCTGGAAGCGCTCGAGCGTTCAGGAGCGATGACCCACACCCCCATCTGTCCGCAAGTCCCCGACCTGGTCGTCACCGACGTGCGTTACTACGCCGGGCAAATTTCCGTCACCATCCAGAACATCGGCGAGGCGATGCGCCACCGCGCCGTCTCCGTCCAAACCTACCTGCCAGACGGCGCGCCGCTCTACATCGGCGGCTCGTATCCAGACATCACGCTGGGGCGCCGCCAAACCGTCACCTTGAACTTCGGCGGCGTGAGTGAATCCATCCGCGAGCAAATGCGCAACGGCTACCAGGTGACGGTCAACCCGGACAGGCGACTCTTCGAAAGCGACACTTCGAACAACACCTTCCGCGTGCCGGCTGCCAACAGCCTGATGATCAGCGTCATGGGTTTGCGGGCCCCCTGGGATTACAGGAACAGCGCGGAATTCAGCCTCACGGCCTACGCTGTCTCTGGCAGCGGGCGGCGGCAGGTGGCTGACTTGCATTTTACCGACATTGATTGGGACTCGTGCACCCGCACCTCTGGGTGCAGTGAAATGTACCTCCCCCCAGACGATCCCAATTCCTTTTCCGTTTACTGGTTTCCCATCTTCGGCGACGAAGCCCTGGAAGTGATCGTCCACGTCACCCATCGCGATGGCGATTGGACCCTTTCCGACACCTACCTCCCACGCGACAACTGGAATGCCAACGGCTGGGGTTCCACACGCGGCTGCAGCGACTGGCTTTACGGCACGCGCGGCTGGCATCCCTGGACGGTCGGCAGCCACGATGGACAGCCGCTCGGCTTGACCTTCCAGGTCTGCCAGCAAAGCCCCTGAAAGGAGTGAGAATGAGACTTGTATCGCGCTGGATTCCTGGACTGATTCTTTTGGCGGCCGCGCTGGCCTGCAGCCTGCCGGCCTCCTCCCCCTCGCTTCCCGCCGGACCCGAGCCGGGCGCGCCCGCCCCGGCCGAGTCCCGGCCCGCGCCGCTCCCGCCCTCCTCCGGCGAGGTCATCGTCCCTTCCGACCTGGAATACCTGGGCGCCTTCCGCCTGCCCGGCGGCGACGAGCGCCCACAAACCTTCGCCTACGGCGGCAACGCCATGACCTTCAACCCCGACGGCGACCCCTCCGGCGCGGCGGATGGCTTCCCCGGCTCGCTCTTCATCAGCGGCCACGACCGCATGCCCTACGGCGACCTGCCGGATGGGGGGCAGATTGCCGAGGTCAATATCCCTGCCCCGATTCTTTCGCGAAATATCGAAGACCTCAACACCGCCGAATTCATCCAGGACTTCGCCAATGTGTTCGAAAACCACTTTGTCGAATTTCAAGAGATACCCAAGGTCGGGTTGGCTTATTTGAACCGCCCCGAAACGGGACCGAAAATCCACGTGGCATGGGGTGAGCATCTCCAGCGGGACGAATTCCCCTCGCACGGCTGGTTCAGCCCGGCCCTGTCCGCACCCGACTTTCAGGGCGAGTGGTTCATCGGGAACGTGAACATGTACAGCGTCAACGGTTACATGTTCGAGATTCCCGCTGCCTGGGCCGACGCCTACGCGGGCGGACGGTACATTGCCACCGGGCGGATGCGCGACGGCGGGCAGGGCGGCTTTGGCCCGACCCTCTTTGCCTACCGTCCCTGGAACGCGGACGGCAGCCCGCCTCCTTCGGGGACGCGCCTCGAAGAAGTCACGTTGCTTCTTTACGAAAACGCCTACAACACCGAGGACATCGTCCGCGCCATGAACGGCTACCAGCACCCCGACGCTTGGGAGGGCGGCGTGTGGCTGACGACTTCTTCGGGCAAACAGGCTGTTCTTTTTGCAGGGACGAAGAGCAACGGCGAGAAATACTGGTACGGCTACATCAATCCGGCCGGCCCGCAATACGTTTGCGTGGACGCAGAAGTCACCGATTTCACCACCTGCCGCAACGCAGACGGGACGGCCTGCCCGCCGCAAGACTTCTCCGGTTGTTGTAATGAGAATGCCGGTGAGTGTGTTTCCAACCGCGGCTGGTGGACGACGCGCTTCGACGCGCAGTTCATCCTCTACGACCCGAAGCAACTCGCCCAGGTGGCCGCCGGTCAACTCGAAGCCTGGCAGCCCCAACCCTACGCGGTGATTGACATTGACGAACACCTCTACCTGAATCCCCCGGAATGGGAACGGATCGAACTGGGGTGGGGCGACCAGCGCCGGGCGCGCATCGGCGATGTCTCCTTCGACCGCGCCAATGGCCTGCTCTATGTGCTGGAACTGTACGCCGACGACGCCAGACCGCTGGTGCATGTGTGGCGTGTTAGGTAAGTCAAATGTTGTTTCCCCTCATCCTTGTGGGTAATCACCAGGCAATAATTGCTTGTCTTCCCCTTCAACTGATGTTATCATCGAAACGTCATGACGTCTGAGATGTCTCCCAAAACCCGCCGCCGAATGACGCTGGCTCTCATCACACTGGCAACCATTCCGTGCTATTGTTTAGGATTGATTGTCGTACAAGTGAAACCGCCGGTAGCCACACGTACGCCTACCCCCAGCGTTTCACCCTCCCCGCGGCCTGCTACCCCTACACCAACCGCATCTGCCATCCCGTTCCCCACCATCAGTTCACCCGTTACGCCCAGCCCGACATTGACGGCCACCCCCACCCTCACGCCAACCCTAACTATTACGCCAACACCCTTCCTGCCACCAACCCTGACCTTTACCCCTTCCCCTACCCGCACACCCACTCCTACTTTGACGCCTTCTACCACCCCTACATGGACCTTTACCCCAACACCATCTGACACGCCAACTCCTTCCATGACTCCCAGCCCAACAGAAACACCACTCTCCATCATCATTACCCCCTGACAACTTTTCCCAATCCAATTCACACTACCAACTAAACCCACTCACATGTCTTCCATCTCCCCCTTTCTAAAATCTCTAATTTCTGCTCCTGGCATATCGGCCCATGAAGCGCCGGTCAGACAAATTATTGAGGAAAAATGGCGTCCTCTAGTGGACGATCTTTCTCTCAGTCGTCTGGGTTCTCTGCACGGTTTAAAGCGCGGCCGCGCCCAGGCCCCATGTCCTTCCCTGGTTCTGCTGGCACATATGGACGCTATTGGGCTGGTCGTTACCCAAATTGTAGACGGCTTCCTCTCTATAGCCCCCATCGGCGGAATAGACCCCCGCATTTTGCCCGGTACCCCCGTCACCGTCCATGCCACAGGCAATGGCATAAAAGAATTGCCAGGGCTGGTTGTACAACCGGCGGCCTCCCTTTTGCCCGATTCGATTGGAAATGGGCCGGTGCCGCTGAAACACCTGTTTGTGGATACCGGCCTGCCCCCACGGCAGGTTACTGAACTGGTGCAGGTCGGTGACCTGGTAGCCTTTGCTACCGAGCCGGTGGAACTGGCAGCAGAGACAATCTCTGGTCATTCTCTGGATAATCGTGCTTCAGTTGCAGCCCTGACCGTCTGCCTGGAACATTTACAGGGACGCGCCCACGCCTGGGATGTGTGGGCAATCGCCACTGTGCGCGAGGAGGTCGGTCTGCACGGCGCGGCCACTTCCACTTTTCAGATTCAACCTGGCCTGGCTGTGGCCATAGATGTGACCTTTGGCAAAGGGCCGGGCGCCAGCGACTGGCAAACCGTCGCGCTCAATTCCGGGCCGGCGCTTGGTTTGGGGCCTAACATCCACCCTGCCTTGCATAAACGCTTCAAGGAACTGGCTGAAAAACTGGAAATTCCCTTCTCACTTGAGGTCATGCCGCGCGGTTCTGGTACCGACGGGATGGCCGCTCAAGTCAGCCGCGAGGGTGTGCCAACGATGGTCATCAGCATCCCTCTGCGTTACATGCACACGCCGGTTGAGGTGGTGGCCTACCAGGACATCGAACGCACCGGCCGCCTGCTGGCCGAATTTGTTTGCAGCCTGGAAGTCAACTTCACCACCAAAATGATTTGGGATGAATAATATGACAGAACCCATCCTTGGCAACACCCAACTCAAACTGCTTGAAAGGCTGTGCAATGCCGTTGCCGTCTCTGGAGAAGAGGGCGAGGTGCGCGCCATCGTGCTGGATGAAATCCGGGCGCACGTCGAAGATGTCCGGGTGGATGCACTTGGCAACGTCCTGGCAACCCGCTCCGGGTCCGGAAGGAACCGTCCGCGCATCATGCTGGCGGCTCACATGGACGAAGTCGGCTTCATGCTGGTCAACGCCGATGGCGAGGGTCTGTTCCAGTTCGAAACAGTGGGCAGCATTGATGTACGTCAACTGCCCGGAAAACGCGTTTGGGTGGGCAAAGGGCATCTGCCCGGCGTGATTGGGGCGCGGCCGATTCATTTGACAACTGCAGAGGAGCGCGAGCGCAAAATCCCATTAGAATCCCTGCGTATCGATCTTGGACCGAAGGCTGGTCTGGCCCAACCGGGCGAATGCGCGGCCTTTGCAACTTCCTTCCGCCGTGCGGGGCCGAGTCTGCTGGCCAAAGCCTTGGATAACCGGCTGGGGGTAGCCACGTTGATTGAACTGATAAAACATGCCCCGCCAAATATCGACCTGCTGGCAGCCTTTACGGTGCAGGAGGAAATTGGATTGCGCGGCGCAGGTGTAGCCGCCCATGCTCTCAAACCTGACCTGGCCCTGGTATTGGATTGCACTCCTGCAAATGACCTGCCCATGTATGACGACAGTGAGAATCATCTCTACAACACCCGCCTGGATGCCGGGCCTGCCATTTACACAGCAGATGGTGGCATGGTACATGACGTCCGGCTGGTGCGTTTTCTGGCCGAAACGGCGCAAGCAGCCAAGATTCCTTTTCAGTATCGCCAGCCTGGCGGCGGTCAAACAGACGCGGCTGCCATTCAGCGCTCACTGACAGGCATCCCGGCAGTTTCTGTTTCTGTCCCTGGGCGTTATGCCCACACGGCCTGTAGTTTGTGCCGCCTGGATGACTGGAAAAATACCTTGCGCCTGCTTTACACGGCCTTGCAACAAGTGACACCCGCTCTGCTCAAACAACAATAGCCATTCCCTGCCCAACTGCAAGCCGCAAATGTGTTTTGGGCTGGCAGGTTGGCAATTCCCTTTGGAGATTACTTCTGATGAAAGCACTCATCCAAACCCTGACTGAAACCTTTGGCCCTTCTGGTCACGAAGATGCCGTGCGGGCTGTCATCCGCGCTCAAGTTGAGCCGCTCGCAGACGAAGTCCGCGTGGATGCCCTGGGCAGCCTGATTGCCGTCAAGCGCGCGGCGCGCAATGGCGGGAAGAAAATCCTGCTGGCGGCCCACATGGATGAAATCGGACTGATCATCAAACACGTGGACGAAAAAGGATTTTTGCGTTTTACCACCCTGGGTGGAGTCCCACCGCGTACGCTGGTCGGCGGGCGTGTGCGTTTTCTGGATGGTACCACTGGCATCATTGGCGGCGAAGTGCTGGAAAACTGGGACAAAGTCCATACATTGGAACAGTTATTCATTGACATTGGTGCATCCAGTCCAAAAGAGGTCAAAATCAAAATTGGCGATGTGGCAGCCATGGAGCGCCCTTTCCTTGACCTGGGTAAACGCATTATTGCCAAATCATTGGATGACCGTATTGGCGTGGCTGTGCTGATCGAAACCTTGCGCCAGTTGAAGATGACCCCCCACGAGGTATATTTCGTCTTCACCACTCGCGAGGAATTGAGCAGTGAGGCTGGCGCCGCCGCAGTGGCTTTTGGTATCGAACCTGACCTGGCCCTTTCGGTGGACGTTACAAGCACAGGCGACACGCCTAAAGGACACAAAACCGATGTTGCCTTGGGAAAAGGACCAGCCATTCGCATCCATGACCCAGGCGTATTATCTGACCCTCGCCTGGTTGCCTGGATCGACCAGACGGCCCGAAAAAACAAGATCCCTTTTCAGCGGCAAGTCAGCACCTTTGGAACAACCGATGCCCGCGCCATGCAAGCCAGCCGGTCGGGTGTGCCTGTCAGTTGTCTGGCGATCCCCTGCCGCTATATCCACACTCCATCCGAAATGGTGGACATGGAGGATGTGCAAAACACTATCAAATTACTGGTTTATCTGTTGAGCGCGCCAGTAATACTTTAAGTTAAAGTAGGTCACGCTTAAAGCGTGACCTACACTCTTCAGGCCGCCAGAGAAGCGCGGCCTGTTTTATTTGTCCAGCAGGGCGGCCACGCCGGGCAATTCCTTGCCTTCCAGGAACTCCAGCGAAGCGCCGCCGCCGGTGGAGACGTGCGTCATCTGTTTGGCCACGCCGGCTTTCTTGACCGCGCTGGCGCTGTCGCCGCCGCCGATGACGGTGGTCGCGCCCGATTCGGCCAGCATTTTCGCCAGGGTGAACGTCCCCTCGGCGAATTTCGGCATCTCGAACACGCCCACCGGCCCGTTCCAGACGATGAGCCGGGCGCCCTGCAGGGCCTCCTTGTAGGCGGCCAGCGTCTTCGGGCCGACGTCCATCATCCGCCAGCCGGCCGGGATTTTGTCCACGTCCACGACCTGGGTATTGGCCTCGGGGTCGAACTTGTCGGCGATGACGGCATCCACCGGCAGGATGATTTTATCGGCATATTTGGCCAGAATTCCTTTGGCCGTTTCGATGGCCTCGGCTTCCACCAGGCTATCCTGCATGTTGTAGCCTTTGGCCGCCAGGAAGGTATTGGCCATGCCGCCGCCGATGATGAGTTTGTCGCATTTGGCGAGCAGATTTTCGACAACCAGAATCTTGTCACTGATTTTGGCCCCGCCCAGGATGGCGATGTAGGGATGCTCGGGGTTGGAGGTGGCGCGGCCGAGGTACTCCAGTTCCTGTTCCATCAGGAAGCCGGAAACCGCCGGCAGGAAGCGCGCCACACCCTCGGTCGAGGAGTGGGCGCGATGGGCCGAGCCAAAGGCATCATTGACGTACACATCGCCCAACGCGGCCATCTGTTTGGCCAGTTCCAGGTCGTTCTTCTCCTCGCCGGCGTGGAAGCGGGTGTTCTCCAGCATCAGCACTTCGCCGGGCTGAAGCGCCTTGGCCATGGCTTCGACTTCCGGCCCGACGCAATCCGGCGCCATCTTGACCGGACGCCCCAGATGACCGGCCAGCACTTCGGCAGCCGCCTTGAGGCTGAACTCCGGGTCGGGGCCGCCCTTCGGACGACCGAGGTGGCTCATCAGAATCACCGCCGCCCCCTGATCGAGGACGTACTGAATGGTGGGCAGCGAGGCCTTGATGCGCTTGTCGTCGGTGACCTTGCCATCTTGCATGGGGACGTTGAAATCCACGCGCATCAACACGCGCTTGCCTTTCAAGTCAATATCGCGCACAGTTTTCTTGTTCATGGTGTTCTCCTAGGGGGATACAGGTGGGGAAGTAGAGATGTAAACAAGTAGACAGGTAGGCAAGTAGACAGGTAGACAGGTAGACAAGTAGGCAAGTAGACAGGTAGACAAGTAGACAGGTAGACAAGTAGACAAGTAGGCAGGTAGACAAGTAGGCAGGTAGACAAGTAGACACGTAAGCAAGTAGGCAAGTTTACCTGTGTACCTGTATACCTGTGTACCTGTATACCTGTGTACCTGTATACCTGTGTACCTGTATACCTGTATCCCTGTATCCCTGTGTACCTCCACCTCCGTACCTGCTCACATCTCCTGCTACAACCCCCTCGCCATCAAGGCCGCCAAGTCTGCCGTGCGGACGGAGTAGCCCCATTCGTTGTCGTACCAGGCCACCACTTTGACAAGCGTGCTGGCTTCCTTGCCAAGGACCATCGTGAAGGGCAGGTCCACCGAGGAGGAATGCGGGTCGCCCTTGTAGTCAATGCTGACCAGGGGTTCGTCCACCGCCTGGAGGATGCCCTTCAGGCGCGGCGTCTGGGCGGCTTCGCGGAAGGCCTGACGCAGTTCCTCGGTCGTGGTCGGCGTCTCGATTTCGGCGGTGAAGTCCACCACCGAGACGGTGGAGGTCGGGACGCGGATGGCGTAGCCGTCGAATTTGCCGGCCAGGTCGGGGATGACCAGTTTGAGGGCCTTGGCTGCGCCGGTGGTGGTGGGGATCATGCTCATGGCGGCAGCGCGCGCCCGGCGCAGGTCCGAGTGCGGCAGATCCAGGATTTTCTGGTCGTTGGTGTAGGCATGGATGGTGGTCATGAAGCCGCGCACGATCTTGAACTTGTCATGCACCACTTTGACCGCCGGAGCAAGACAGTTGGTCGTGCAGGAAGCGTTCGAGACGACGTGATGATTGGCCGGATCGTACTTGTCCTCGTTGACGCCCAACACCACCGTCAGATCTTCGCCTTCGGCGGGAGCAGTGATGATGACTTTCCTGGCTTTGCCGGCGGTGATGTGATTGACCGCGCCCTTGACCGTCTTGCCTTTTTTGTTGACGCCGTCGTTCTTGACGGTGAAGATGCCGGTGCCTTCGATGACGATGTCCACGCCCAGGTCGCCCCAGGGAATCGCCGCCGGATCGGTCTCTTTGAAGGCCTTGATTTTCTTGCCATCAACGAGAATGCCATCCTCGACGACCTCCACCGTGCCGTTGAAGCGGCCGTAGTTCGAGTCGTACTTGAGCAGATGCGCCATGGTGGGGATGTCGCCAATATCGTTGAAGGCCACCACTTCGAGCGTATCGGGGTAATAATCCCGAATTGCCTTGAGCACCTGTCGGCCAATGCGGCCGAAACCATTGATACCAACACGAGTAGTCATGAAAAACCTCCTTATTTATGATGGCAATAAGTCATGCAATCATAGCATTCTATCATACTTTCAAAGCCCGCTCGCTCAGCGGCCCCGTTCTCTCGTAATACAAATCCATGATAACCTGCGCCAACTTGGCCGGGTCGTGCCGCCAGGGGTGACTTTTGTCAGCCAAATCAGCGCAATAGAGGCGGGAATTCCCCAACAGTTCTTCATCTACGCGCACCCACCGCTCAGGCGGAATATCTGGGGTATAAACATCATTACAGATAGTAATATCAATTACACCTTTGCCAATGTATTCTTCCAACGCCTCAATGTGGTCACGACAAGTATAGTTTTGGGTCTCACCGGGTTGCGTAACAATATTGCACACAAAAATCTTCAATGCCCGGCTGGCACGCACTGCGGCCCTTAAATCAGGCACCAACAAATTAGGCACAATACTTGTGTACAAACTGCCTGGGCCAATGACCAACACATCCGCAGCCAGGATGGCCTGAATAACGGGGGGGAAAGCAGGCGGGCTATCGGGTTGCAACCAGACACGCCGTACTCGTCCGGCAAACTCCGGGATGCGACTCTCGCCAGCAATGCGAACTTCCATCGTCAGGTGCGGGATTTGTACGTCAGCAACAAGTTGTACATCGTGCAATGTCGCCGGCAAGACCCGACCATATACCGACAGAACACGCCCCGATTCTGCTACTGCTTCTTCAAAACTGCCGGTTATCTCGCTCAGGGCTGTGATAAATAAGTTACCAAACGAGTGACCATCCAGCCCCGGCGTTCCAGAGAAGCGATATTGGAACAACTGCGTCAGCAGGTCTTCGTCCTTAGATAGTGCTGCCAGACAATTGCGGATGTCTCCTGGCGGGAGAATGCCCAAAGAGCGGCGTAATTCACCAGAAGAGCCGCCATCATCTGCGACACTGACAACTGCCGTCAGATTGTGCGTATGCTCCTTCAAACCTCGCAACAGAGTCGCCAGGCCGTGCCCACCGCCAATGGCCACCACACGCGGCCCGCGCTCACGCCGGCGGTATTCAGCCAATTGATCCACCACTTTGCTACCCGGCCGCAGAAATGGCAAAAGCACAGAACGATTGATGCCCCATATTCCCCACAAAATCAGGCTAATTCCCAGGCCGCCAAAAATCAAGACACGCACAGGCCGCGGCAGGAAACGCAGAGAGGCCGTTGCCAGCAAATTGATATACCATTCGATCTCAGGCGCTGTGCGGTACAAATCAAGCAGAAAAATCGCCAGACCCACTCCCAGTAAAGTGACTCCGGCCAGCAGTAGCCCAAACCAGCGTTTAACCCCCAGTCCTGGTGTTAACCAGCGGCCAGTTTGTTGTATATTCCGCCAGAATCGAGTGTGCCTGGATTGCAAAAACCTTTTCACAAGGCGCGATAATAGCAGTATTCTGATTAATCGTCAATTAGGTTTTATAAAAGGTCTGTGGTTTTCTCAACGTCGAGATTCTTAACAGAGACTGCAGAGAAGACCATAAAAAATCTCGGTGTTCTTTGTGTCCTCGGCAGTGAAAGCAGTCAAGCACCATGTTCTGCGCAGGTCGTCAAGGAACTTTGAGAAAGCCATAGTAAAAGCTCAATTTTGCCTGATGAGAATTGATGAGCATAAAAGCATGCTATACTAATCACATTCACTATTTGCCAAAGAGGTCGCTTTTTATGTCTATTCCTGATTTCGAAAGAAAACTGGATCATTATGCCGATTTGATCGTTAAAGTCGGGTTGAATCTACAACCGGGGCAGCGATTGATGATTAGCAATCCATCCACCCGCGGCGTCCTGCTCCATACGGCGCCATTGGTGCGAAAAGTTGCTGCCAGTGCTTATCGCGCCGGTGCGCGCCTGGTGGACGTGATGTGGGGCGACGAAGCCTTAATGAAAATCCGCCTGGAAAATGCTGCCAAAGACTCGCTGGCAGAATATCCCACCTGGCAAATCAAGGGGATGGAGGATTATTTTCAGCAAGGCGATGCTTTCCTCTCCATCCGATCAAACAATCCGGACTTGCTCAGCGGGCTTGACGCAGAATTGGTTGGAATCGTGCAGAAAGCACACCTTGAGAACATGGCCCCATACAGCGAAGCCATCAGCCGCAACGCAGTCAACTGGTGCGTGGTTACCGCCTCTGGCCCTGATTGGGCAACCAGGGTCTTCTCGGACCTCTCACCGCAGGCGGCAGAGGAACAATTATGGCAGGTCATTTTTGAGATTTGCCGCCTCAATCAGCCCGACCCCGTCAGCGCATGGAAAGAACATATCCAGAATCTGCTAAAGCGTTCAGCCTATCTTGAAGCCAAACAATATGCAGCGTTGCATTACACTGCTCCCGGCACCGACCTGACCATTGGCCTGCCCGCTGGTCATCGCTGGATCAGTGCCCGGATGCCGGCTCAAAACGGTATCAATTTCACTGCCAACCTGCCGACCGAAGAAGTTTTCACCATGCCGCATTACGCGCAGGTTAACGGCACAATCCGGGCCAGCATGCCGCTTAGTTACGGCGGCGCGCTGATTGAGGATTTTAGCCTGACCTTTGAAAAAGGACGCGTTGTCCGGTTCAGTGCCAGGAAGGGTGAAGCCATTTTGAAAAAACTGATTGAAACAGACGATGGTTCAGCCTGCCTAGGCGAAGTAGCACTGGTCCCCTACAGTTCGCCAATTTCACAGAGCGGCATTCTGTTCTACGATCCATTAATTGACGAAAACGCCTCCTGTCATTTGGCGTTGGGGCGTGCCTACCGATTCACGCTCCAGGGTGGGGAAGGTCTCAGCGACGAAGAGTTTCGCGCCCGGGGCGGCAACGTCAGCCTGGCGCATGTGGACTTCATGGTCGGGTCGGCAGAACTCGATATTGACGGAATCAAGCCCGACGGGTCGCGTGAACCGGTCCTGCGCGTCGGTGAATGGGCCTTCGATGTTTGACCGGAGGGAGATATGGCATCGGAAGGTAAACTCAATTCGGATGAAATCCTGCACGCCGAGTTCGATTACATCGCCCAAACCGCCTTCCAGGCCAACGAAGACCGCGCCCGTGTGACCTCGTTCTACTTCGTCTCGGTCGGCTCGCTGGTGGCGGCCATCCTGGGAACGCAATTTGCAGCCGATTCCATGCGGGGCGTTTCGCCAGCCTTCAGCCTCTTGTTCCTGGTGTTGACCGCCCTGGGCGGCCTGACCATTTCTCAACTGGCACGTCTGCGCGCCGCCTGGCATGAGTCGGTCGAGGCCATGAATCAACTCAAAGACTTTTACATCCAACGACATCCCGAAATCGAACCGGCCTTCAAGTGGCGGATGAGTTCCATTCCGCCAACCGACAAAACCTACAGCATTGCCAACCTGATGGCCGTGGAAGTCAGCCTGCTGGGGGCGTTGACCTCCGCCGCTGCGGTGTATTTCCTGCTCAACAGTTTGGGCGGCGTCGCCTGGTGGGGCTGGCTGCTAACCGTTGTTTTCTGCGCGGCTGGCTACCTGGCGCATTGGCTGTGGTACAAACATCTGCTGGTTGATTCACAATAGAGGTTCTTTTGCCCCGCGATTACACCCATCAACCCCCCACCGCCTTCCAACGCCTGCCCGAATACACACGCGGCGAGGCGTGGATACGCGCCTTCCTGCACAGCGCCCAAATAGCCCACATCGCCACCGTCTGGGACGACCAGCCCTTCGTCACCCCTACCACCTTTTGGTTCGATCAGGCGCAGCACCGCATCATCTTCCACTCCAACGTCACGGGGAGAATCCGCTCGAATATCGAACGCAACCCCAAGGTCTGCCTGGAAGCGAGCGAAATGGGGCGGCTGCTTCCATCCAACGTGGCGCTGGAATTTTCCTTGCAGTATCGCAGCGTCATGATCTTTGGCACGGCGCACATCCTCGAGGAGCCTGCCGAAAAACGCGCCGCGCTGTACGGCCTGCTCAAGAAATATTTCCCGGCCATGACCGCCGGGGAGGAATACCGCGAAATCACCGACCAAGAACTGCGCGCCACCTCGGTCTACGCCATCGCCATCGAATCCTGGAGCGGCAAGGAAAACTGGAAAGAGCGCGCCGACCAAAGCGATGAGTGGCCCGCGCTGGACGAGAAATGGTTCGATTGAACGACCTGCCACAGCGCAAATCCAAAATCGCAAATCTAAAATCCAGGAGACTCCCATGCAACAAAAAGCCGGTGCCCAAATCAGCCAGCGAGCCTTCATTCAATCGCTGGTCATCCTCTTTGCCCTGATGATGATCGCAGGGATACTCACCCTCGTCCTCCCGGCCGGGCAATACGCCCGCCTCGAAGTGGACGGACGCGAGACCATTGACCCTCACTCCTTTCAGTTCGTCGAACGGCCCGACTATCCCATCTGGCGCTGGTTCGTGGCGCCTCTCGAAGTGCTGGGCAGCGAAAGCGGCCTGACCGTCATCGTCATCATCGTTGTGTTGTTCTTTGCCGGCGGCGCCTTCGCCGTGCTAGATAAGACCGGCACCCTGCGCGCCTTCATCGGCCGCGTCGTGCGCCGCTTCCGCGAGCGCAAGTACCTGCTCTTGTGGATGGTCTCGCTGGCCTTCATGTTCCTCGGCGCCACGCTTGGCACATTCGAAGAAGTCGTGCTTCTGGTACCGGTCATGATCGCCCTCTCCTACTCCCTCGGCTGGGACGCACTGGTTGGCCTAGGCATGTCCATCCTGGCCACCAACCTGGGCTTCTCGGCCGCCATCTCCAACCCTTACACGCTTGGCGTAGCGCAGGGACTGGCCGAGTTGCCGCTCTTCTCCGGCGCCTGGCTGCGCATCCTGGTCTTCATCGTCATCTACCTCATCTTCGGCTGGTTCATTTCCGCCTATGCCCGCCGCATAGACCGCGACCCCGCCGCCTCTCTCGTCCATGAAGAGGACAAAGCCGAGCGCCAAAAATACACCAGCATAGACGCCTCCTTCATCGAAGAAGACCCCAAACAAAACCGCGCCATGAACTTCTTCGGCCTGTTCCTGCTCTTCATCTTCGCCGTCATGCTCATGGGCCCCTTCGTCCCGGCCATTTCCGATTATGCCCTGCCGCTGGTTGGTATTCTCTTCCTTGTCGGCGGGCTGGGTGCGGGCTTCCTCTCCGGCGCGGGCGGCAAAAAGGTCTGGCAGGGATTGATCGAAGGCTGGGGCGGGCTGGCCCCCTCCGTCCCGCTCATCCTCATGGCCGCCAGCATCCGCTACATCATAGACAGCGGCGGCGTCACCGACACCCTCCTGCACGCAGCCGCCGAACCGTTCCGCCAACTGGGCGGCTTCCCGGCCGCGCTGGTCGTCTATGCCCTGGCGCTCGGCATCGAATTCTTCATCGCCTCCGGCTCGGCCAAAGCCTTCCTGATGATGCCCATCCTCCTGCCGCTGGCCGAACTGGTCGGCGTCACCCGCCAGACGACCGTCCTGGCTTACATCTTTGGCGACGGCTTCTCCAACCTGGCCTACCCCACCAACCCCGTCCTGCTCATCAGCCTCGGCCTGACGGTCGTCAGTTACCCCAAGTGGATTCGCTGGACGGCCAAACTCTGGCTGTGGGTCGTCCTGGTCACGGTGGCCTTTTTGGGGATTGCCGTAGCCATTCACTACGGACCGTTCTAACGATGGACGACGACTACCCCTTCTCCTACGCCGAATCGCGCGACCGCTTCCGACTCAGCCTCGGCCTGCTCTCGTCAAAATGGCCGTCTGCCCGTCTGGAAAGTCACCCGTTAAGCACCGACCCCAGCCTGTCCATGGACTGGCTATGGGCCGAACCGCCAAAAAAAGAGAACCTGGTCATCGTCTCCACCGGCGAACATGGCATCGAGGGCTACGTGGGCGCGGCCATGTTGAAACTCTTCAGCGAAGAATTTGCCCCGCGCCTGAACCCCGAAAACACCGGCCTGCTGCTTGTCCACGCCATCAACCCCTGGGGCATGGAACATCATCGCAAAGTCAACGAAAACAGCGTGGACCTCAACCGCAACTTCGTCTTCGATGGGAACTTCGACCCCTCCATCAATCCTGATTACCAGGCGCTTGGCTTCCTGCTCACGCCGCGCCGCCCGCTGCGCCCCTTTGCCCTGGAAAACCTGTCGTTTTGGGGGCGCGTGCTGCGCGCCTTGCTCACATTAGGCAGCCGCCGTGTCTCCACGGCCACCTTGCTGGGCCAATACCACACCCCCGATGGCTTCTTCTACGGCGGGACGAAATATGAAGAAAGCACCGTCGTCTTAATGGATCTGTACCGCCGCGCCCTGGCAGAATACGAGCAAGTCATCCACATGGACATGCACACTGGCTACGGCCCGCGCTACCAGATGAGCGTCATCGTCCCCCCGCTGGAGACGCCCTCCTCGGCAGAATTTAGCCGCAAGTTCGGCTATCCCCTCGTGCAAAAGATAGACGCAAGCGAGTTCTACGCCATCAGCGGCGACATGAGCGAATACGTCTATCGCCTGCGCCAAGCGCACTTCTCGGACAAACGCCTGTTTGCCTGCGGCTTCGAGTTTGGCACCTTTGGCGAATCTCTGCTGGCGCGCATCCGTAGTTTGCGTGCCATGGTGCTGGAAAACCAATTGCACTGGCACGGCGCGGTGAACGAAGCAGCCGAACAAGCCGTGCGGCGTGAATTCGAGGCGCTATACTTCCCCTCCGAACCCCGCTGGCGTCGAAAAGCCCTGGCCGACGGCAGACAGGCTTTCGAGGGCATCCTGCGCGCGCATCGCCTGATTTGAACGCCGAAAAGTCGAGTGTCCACACAAAAGTTATTGCACACAGTAGGTCACGTTTGAAACGTGACCTACTGTGTGCTCTCTTTGCAACGGATTTTTGCGTGGACACAGGCAATGCAACAAGGCTACCTCCCCTGCATGACTGGTATAATTAATTTTTGCTCTTATAATGAAACAAATGTGCTATAATTGTGCCGCTTTCTATTTTCAGGAGTCTCATGTCCTCTAACTTTATCCGTGTCGTTGGCGCCCGCGTCCATAACCTGAAGAACATTACCGTAGAAATCCCACGCGATAAACTGGTCGTTATCACCGGCCTCTCGGGGTCGGGAAAATCGTCATTGGCATTTGACACGATTTTTGCTGAAGGTCAGCGCCGCTACGTTGAGTCGCTTTCGGCCTACGCCCGGCAGTTTATCGGTCAAATGGATAAACCCGATGTAGATTACATTGAAGGCCTTTCACCCGCCGTCTCAATTGACCAAAAATCCACCAGCCACAACCCGCGTTCCACCGTCGGTACAGTGACCGAAATTTATGATTACCTGCGCCTGCTTTTTGCCCGAGCCGGTATCCCACATTGTCCTATCTGCGGGCAGGAAGTCAGCCGTCAAAGTGCAGAGGAGATTGTCAACCAGGTCGAATCCCTGCCTGAAGGCGCACGTATTCTCGTCCTGGCGCCACTGGTACGCGGCCGTAAAGGCACTTACCAGGCTGTCTTTGAGGAGATCCGCAAGGCCGGCTTTGTGCGTGCACGAGTAGATGGTCAAGTTTACAGCCTGGATCAAGAGATCAGCCTGGACCGTTACAAACAACATACGATTGAGGCTGTGGTGGACCGGCTGGTCATCTCTCATTCAGGTTCAGATGAAGAACGCAAAGCCGCGCGGACCAGGCTGACCGATTCCATTGAAACAGCATTAAAATTTGGCGAGGGGTACGTTACGATTTCACGGGTGGACAGCCCATCATCAAGCACAGGAAGGGCAGAAAGCGATTTACAAGATTCCAACCCGGCCCCTCTGGCACAAGACTTGCATTTCTCTGAACACCTTGCCTGCCCCGAGCACGGCGGCTCTGTACCAGAGATTGAACCGCGGACGTTCTCCTTTAACACCCCGCACGGCGCCTGCCCCGACTGTCAGGGGTTGGGTTCCAAACTGGAAATTGACCCTGCGCGGCTCATTCCAGACCCAGAACGAAGCCTGAACGAGGGAGCCATCATCAGTCTGGAATGGGCTGGGCCAAAAGAAGAGGGTGGTTATTACTGGCAAAGTCTGGAAGCAGCCGCCCGGCATTATCACATCAATCTGGATGCACCCGTCAGCACGCTTACCAAAGAGCAATTGGATATCATCTTATACGGCACGCGCGGCAAAGAAGTGGAGATGGTCTACCGCAATGGCAATGGCAGCGAATTCAAATTCAAGCGTCCTTTTGAGGGTGTGATCAACAACCTGGAACGCCGCTACCGCGAGACCAATTCAGAATATATCCGCAGCAAAATCAGTGAATTTATGTCCGACCGTCCCTGTCCAACCTGCAATGGGGCGCGGCTCAACGCTGGTGCTTTGGCAGTCACAGTAGATGGCTTCAACATTGTCGAGGTGACCTCCTGGCCCGTCAAACGCACATTAGCCTGGATTAAACATTTGTCAGGGAGCAATTCACCGTTGACATCACGCCAGAAGGCAGTAGCCGAGCGCATTCTCAAAGAAATTTATGAGCGGCTTAATTTTCTGGTCAATGTAGGGCTAGATTATCTGACACTCAGCCGTTCAGCCGCAACACTTTCAGGCGGCGAGGCACAACGCATCCGCCTGGCCACGCAGGTTGGCTCGCGGCTGACGGGTGTGTTATATGTACTGGACGAACCATCCATTGGTTTGCACCCACGCGACAATGCCCGTCTGTTGGACACGCTTAAAGGCCTGCGCGACCTGGGCAACACCGTCCTGGTGGTTGAACATGATGATGAAACGATCCGCTCTGCTGATTGGGTGATTGATCTTGGTCCGGCTGCTGGCGAACATGGCGGTCGTCTCGTTGCAGAGGGTACGCCAGATGCCATTATGGCACATCCAAAATCCCTGACCGGCGCCTATTTATCCGGACGCAAGCAGGTGCCCATTCCAAGGAAGAGACGGAAAGGTAATGGCAAGGACATCACCATCGTCGGCGCCCGCGCCCACAATCTCAAGAACATCACCGTCCAAATTCCATTGGGCTTATTGGTCTGCATTACTGGCGTTTCAGGTTCGGGTAAATCCACCCTGATGACAGAAATTCTCTACAAGGCCCTGGCCGCAAAACTGCACGGGGCGCATACCCAGGCTGGCGAGCATGAACGCATTGAAGGCATTGAACACCTGGATAAAATCATCAATATTGATCAATCGCCAATCGGACGAACTCCCCGCTCTAATCCTGCTACCTATACCGGCTTGTGGGATGAAATGCGCAAATTGTTTGCCGAATTGCCCGAAAGTAAAGTGCGCGGTTACAAAGCCGGGCGCTTCTCGTTCAACGTGCACGGTGGGCGCTGCGAGGCCTGCCAGGGACAGGGCGAATTACGCATTGAAATGCAATTCCTGCCAGACATCTACGTTCCCTGCGATGTATGTCATGGCAAACGTTTCAACCGCGAGACGCTGCAGGTGCGCTTCAAGGATTACAACATCGCCGATATCCTGGATATGACGGTAGATAAGGCAGTGGATGTCTTCTCTGCCTTTCCGGCCATGTTAAACAAACTAAAGTTGTTGCAAGAGGTGGGTCTAGGTTACATCCGCATTGGACAACCCGCGCCGACACTTTCGGGCGGAGAGGCGCAACGCGTCAAACTGGCCAAAGAATTATCTCGCCGTTCAACTGGCCGGACATTGTATGTGCTGGATGAGCCTTCGGTAGGACTACATGCAGCCGATGTGCATAAGTTAATTGAAGTCTTACAACGCCTGGTAGATGCCGGTAACAGTGTGCTCATCATTGAGCATAACCCCGATATCATCAAAACTGCCGACTGGTTGATTGACCTTGGCCCAGAGGGGGGCGATTTGGGTGGTGAAGTAATCGCCACAGGCACGCCAGAACAGTTATGCAGTCTGCCACATTCTTATACCGGCCAGTTCCTGAAGGCACATCTGGAACGTTGTAACTGAAACTTGGCAGAGAAAAGAAACTTCCCGAAGGTTCACTCGTCTTCGGGAAGTTTTGTCTATAGCCAGAATTTGCCGGTAATGACCAGAAACATTGCCCCTAAAAGACAGACGGTTAACATGAGCATTATAGCCATAATAAACCGTTGCACAGGGGTCAGGCCCAGAAACTGCTTCTTTCGGCGGCTGATAGGGCGCCTGGGTTGTGACTCGCGAATTCCCGGTTCGTCATCCGGCATAAAGGGAGAAGATGCAGCCTGTTCACGCAAATTATCAAGCATAACTCACCTCATAGAAAAGTATATCACATCGCCGGACGCAAACGCACATCCCCAAAATTGACCTGGAGAGAACGACCGTCGGCCAAAAGCAAGTGCAGACTACCATCAGAGGCCAGGCCAAGCAATGTGCCGACTTGGGACGTTTCGGCTCCACTCCAGACCTGGACCTGTTTGCCGCGATAGGCCAGGCGCTCTTCCCAGGCCTGGACAAAGGCTGCCTCTCCAAGCCGAGGCCGCCATTCCAGCAAAGAAGTCAAAAAATCATGCAACAGATTTAAGCGGTCGGGGGGATGATGGAGCATTTCTTCCAGGCTGATAGCAGGAAAATCTATTTTCTCTGCCGGGGGAACAGATGCAGCCAGTACATTAACACCTATGCCCATGACGATGCTTTCAAGTGCGTCTCCCAGCCAGACAGATTCGACCAAAATACCCGCCAGTTTACGGTCTTGCAGCAAAATATCATTGGGCCATTTGATTTCTGCTTGCAAGCCAAAAGATTTGTCCAGCGTTTCCACCAGTGCCAGGGCGCCCAATCCGACAAAGAGCGAAGCAGATTCGGCCTCGCTTTTGTCCGGATGCAGGATCAGGCTAAAGGTCAGAGATGAACCGGCAGAGGAATGCCAGGCGCGCCCGCTCCGGCCACGTCCAGAAGTCTGTTCGTCGGCAATGACCAGCGAAAGGTCAGGCGCGCTATTCGTGGCCCAGGCCAGCGCCAGGTCGTTTGTCGAGCCGACCTGTGGATAGAAACGTAAGCCGCCCAGGGGGAGATCATGCAGGGCCGCCTTAAGCGTTTTTTCGTCCATTAGGGGAGTACATAGCGGGGATCAATATTGCTGCCGCCAACACGAATTTCAAAGTGCAGATGGGCGCCAAAGGAATTGCCGCTATTGCCCGCCAGGCCAATGAGTTGACCAGCATAGACCGGTTGGCAGACGCCAACATTGATAGAACTCAAGTGGGCATACAGGCTGGTGTAGCCATTGCCATGGTCAATTTGGATGACATTGCCATAACCGTAGTTCCAGCCGCCAGCCGCCTGTGTGACCACGCCGTTGGCAGCGGCATAGACCGGGTCGCCTTCATAGGCACTTAAGTCCAAAGCAAGGTGGCCACCCCAATAGTCGTTGCCAGATACGGTGTGATTGTTCACCGGCCAGACAAAACCACTGCCCACCGGGCCACCACCACAGGCAGCAGTGCCAGGGTTGGCCGTGCCGCTATTGCCCGTGCGGGCAACCGTCGGCAGAGTAATGGCTTTGATGGGACGAGCACCGCCAGGAAGCATGACCCATGTGCCTGTTTTAATTTGGGGATTGGTCAGGTCAATGTCATTGCCAGGCCAGGTGAGAATTTCTTCGGGGGTGGTTTCGTATTTGCCTGCAACGCTTTCAATGGTGTCGCCTTCTCCCCATTTATAGTACAAGCCGTCTACCGGAGGGATGATGAGTTTTTGACCGGGCTTAAGGCTATGGGGATTATCTTCCAGTGTTTCGTAATTAGCCATCAGCACGGTTTCAGGCTTAAGGTTAAATTTGCGTGCAATGCCATAGACCGAGTCGCCGCGTCCGACGGTATATTCAATGGCTTTGTAACGCGGGCGTTCAGGGATATTGGTTTTTAGCGCAATCTGACGGCTAACAGCGTTTAAGGAGTCCGAAGCCGTCTGGATGGCTGGCAGGGAGATGGATGTGTCCTGTACACTGGCTGTTGGGGCAGGTTCAGGTTGTGCCGGCGCAGTGGCTGCCGGGCGCCTCCATAACAGGGCAATGCCAAGCAGGCCAACAACTATCAGAATTGTGATCAGCCATGAGATAACAGTAAAGGATTTTGAATTCACAAAAGCAGAAAATTTGCTGTTCATACACTCTCGGTAAGGGTTTCCAGGAATTCCTGGTTGTTTTTAGAACGCTGGAGGCGGGTGATAATGGCCTCTGTGGCAACTGCCGGATCCATGCCTGCTCCCTGCGGAGGTGGGGAAATCATCTGAATGTACATACGCCGCATCAACCAGACACGTTGGAGGATATCTGGACCAAGGAGCAGATCTTCGCGCCGTGTGGACGAACGTTCAATGTCCACAGAGGGGAAAATGCGGCGTTCTTGCAGACGGCGGCTGAGGTGAAGTTCCATGTTGCCGGTGCCTTTAAATTCCTCATAGACGACATCATCCAGGCGTGAGCCAGTATCTACCAGGCAGGTGGCGATGATAGTCAATGACCCGCCTTCCTCGATGTTACGTGCCGCGCCAAAGAATTTCTTGGGTGGGTATAGTGCCGAGGGATCCATGCCGCCAGAGAGGGTACGTCCAGACGGGTTGACCACCAGGTTATAGGCGCGTGCCAAACGGGTGAGTGAGTCCATCAAGATGACAACGTGACGCCCAATCTCAACCAGGCGTTTGGCCCGGTCAAGGGCAATTTCGGCAGTCCGCACATGTGAACTAACCGGTTCATCAAAGGTTGAGGCGATGACCTCAGCATCCACCGAACGGTCCATGTCGGTGACTTCCTCGGGGCGTTCGCCAATCAGGGCTACAACCAGCGTTACTTCAGGATACTTGGTGGAAATGGAGTTGGCAATTTGTTTGAGGATGGTGGTTTTGCCAGCCTTAGGCGGCGAGACAATCAGGCCGCGCTGGCCACGCCCAATGGGTGCTACTAAATTGATCAGGCGCGGCGCCAGAGTATCGCGGTCCACTTCCAAGTCAAAGCGTTTGTCAGGGAAAATGGGGGTTAAATTTTCAAAATAGGGACGGCGGGCGGCCTCCTCCGGGTCCATGCCGTTAATGCTCTCTACCTTAAGCAGGCCATAGTGTCTCTCAGATTCGCGAGGGGGGCGGACATGTCCCACCACCAAATCTCCGGCGCGCAGGTCATAACGCCGCAATTGTGCCTGTGACACATAGATGTCCTGGTCGGTAATGCGATAATTTTCTGAGCGCAAGAAGCCAATACCTTCGCTCATAATTTCCAGGATGCCGCCACGCACTTCCAGGCCTTCTTTTTCAGCCTCGGCCTGACGAATACGCAATATCAGGCTTTCTTTCTTCAAGCGATTGGCATTGACAATATTCAGATCCTTGGCCATTTGCCTGAGTTTTGCCAGGGGTTCGTTTTCAAGTTCAAGAATGTTCATGGTCATCTCTGATGAAGGGAATGGGTTAGAAAGGGACAAGGAACAACAAGACAACCCCGCTATTTCTTTAGACGGGCTACACACTCACTAATTTAGTAACTGGGGATAGGCGTTCAAATCGTTTTTAGAGTCACGCGCGCAGGTTGCATCACCATGCACAGCGACAGAAAACTTGTCATTCTAGACAAACGGGGGTGTTTTGATTATAGCATGTTCATTCACCTGGCGCAAGCAAAATACAACATATTTTCATGTGCATTTTTATCCATCTCACAGATTTGATACGGCCCCTTGTAGATAACTAGGTCTAGACAATTTGACATTTGTAATGTTAGATTCATGAGAAATACAACCCGTTTTGAGTTTTCTACGTGAGGAAAATGGATTGACAAGCCTCTTCTGTACTGCTAAAATCCATTTAGGTTTACTGGTTGTGTCAAGCACCTTTAAAGAGTAGCACTTTCCTTAATACTTCACTCTCCGGTGGCACTACACTTGAGGACATCCGTCAAGTGTTTAAAACCATGAACGGTTTCCGTTCAAATCACCCATGTTCAGGAGGAGAAAGGTAATGAAAGGTACTACATTTAGCAAGTGGTCTGGCCTTATTGTAGCACTCATCTTGCTGGCTTCTAGCCTGCTCACCGGCTGTCAGCAAGAAAAAGTGCTCAAAATTGGTTTCATCACCGAGCAGACCGGGGTGGACGCCTATGTTGGGCCTGCGTCTGTACCTGCTATGCAAGACCGGATTGATGAAATCAATGCCAAGGGTGGCATCGGTGGCTATAAGTTGCAACTGATTGTCTATGATACCCGCTCAGAGGTAACAGACGCTGTTGCCGTGACCAAACGCCTGATTGATCAGGACAAAGTCGTAGCCATCATTGGCCCATCATGGTCAGCAGCGGCTATTCCGATTGCCGACATTGTTGACGCAGCCAAAGTCCCCGCAGTTGCCACAACCGCATCCAATGTCAATGTGACGGTCAAAGAGGACGGCACAGTGCATCCCTACATGTTCCGGGTATGCTTCATTGACCCCTACCAGGGCTATGCACAAGCCGACTTTGCTTACAACAAACTTGGCCTCCGCAAGGCAGCCCTTTTGACCGACGTGGCCTCTCCTTACACAGTTGGCCTGCATCAGTTCTTTGAGAATCACTTCAAGGAATTGGGTGGCGAAATTGTGGCTAAAGAAGGCTACACCCAAGGGGACACCGAATTCCGCGCTCAACTGGCTAAAATTAAGGACTCGGGCGCCGATTTGCTGGTCATGGATGCCTATACTTACAAGGATGTCGGCCTGGCCGCCCAGCAAGCCGAGGCACTCGGTTTGGATATCCAGTTTATGGCAGGTGATGGTGTCTTTGTACCCGAACTCCTTGAAATGGCCGGCCCGCAATTGGAAGGTGCGATTGTAACCACCGGCGTTTCAGAAGAATTGCCTGAGTTTGCCGATTTCAACGCGGCTTTTGAGGCGAAGCACGGGGTCAAGGCAAACATCTACACCTACTACGGTCTGGATGCTCTCATGGCAATTGAATATGCCATTGGCGAAGCCGCCAAAAAGGGCCCCGTAACCCCAACTGCTGTGCGCGATGCGCTGGAGACCATGAAAGACGTGCAACTCTTTACGAGCGTCGTCACCATGGAACCAGACACCCACAACCCCCACAACAAACCGCTGCTTATCATGACCATCCAGAATAGTCAGTGGAAACTCCTGGAAACCTTCCAACCGCAATAGACCAATAATGTAAATTGGGGTGTTTGCGCATTGCAAACACCCCAATTTAATTTTTTTTTCGACAGCACTCTCCATTGCTGTTCAATAACCTTTTTACAAAGGAATGACCAATGGAATTATTCATCCAACAATTGGTAAGCGGCATCTCAATCGGAGCCATCTACTCTCTGCTGGCTGTAGGATATGCTCTGGTCTACAGCGTTTATAATTTCACTAACTGGGCATTTGACGCTTTCATGGCTTTCGGAGCGTTCATGGCCTTTACTTCCATCAGTTCCCTGTTCCTGCCTTTTTGGGCTGCAGGGGCTATTTCTATTGTGTTAACCGTCATCCTGGCTGTTTCAGCAGAGAAATTGGCCTACAGCCCGCTACGAGCGCGCAAGGCTCCACGTCTATTCATGATGATTTCGGCCATGGGCGTCAACCTGGCCATCGTCAACATCATTAACCTGATCTATGGTGGAACCTTCCGCAAGTTCCCTGTAGATGCATTGCAGCCAATTTTTATTGGTAATGTTTCTATTGGGCGCACGGACCTGGTTGCCGGCGGAATTTCATTTATTGTCCTTGCTTTGCTATGGGCTTTCCTGTATCGCACCAGGTGGGGGTTGGGTGTACGCGCCAGCAGCATTGACATACTGACAGCATCCTTAATGGGAATCAACAACAACGGTGTGGCTGTTGTTGTCTTCACGTTAACCGGTATCTTGTCCTCCGTAGCAGGGATCTTCTATGGCATCAAATATGCCGTTTATCCCATGATGGGCATGGTCACTATTAAAGCCATGATTGCCAGTATTGTAGGTGGACTTGGCAGCCTGCCGGCTGCAATTGTAGGGAGTATGATTTTGGGGATTTTGGAAACCATGGTCTCAGGTTATATCTCTTCAACCTATCGAGACTTGTTTTCTTTCCTCTTCTTGATAGTCATCCTGCTCTTCTTCCCTAACGGCCTGATGGGCAAGAGCGTGGAAGAAAAACTATAAGGAGGCTGCAGAGCCATGGGTTATTTGATTGCAATTATCATTCTGTGCGGCATCAATATCGTTGCGGCACTTGGTGTTGCAATTCTGACCGGCTACACGGGGCTGTTCACCATCGGTCATGCCGGTTTTATGGCGCTCGGCGGCTATATGAGTGCCATTATGGTTAAAGAATTGCACGTGCCATACCCACTGGCGTTACTCATTGGCGGCACATTTGCAGGGCTATGCAGTTTTATCATTGGGTACCCTGCCTTCCGCAGCCGCCTGCGCGGCGACTATTTTGCGATTGCAACCTTGGGCTTCTCAGAAGCCATCCGACTCTTGTTGAACAACACCCGAGGCCTTGGGCAGAGTCTTGAAGACTCCACAAGCCGTTTGGGACAAGGTACATCTTCCTTACTCATCAAACTTGGTGGCGCATTTGGGTATATGAACCTTCCCAACGTTACGACCGTTGGGGTGGTCGTGATCACTGTTGCGCTTGCTCTGTTCTTTGCTCACATGTATGTAACCTCCCAATACGGGAAAAACAGCATCGCCATCAGCCAGGATGAGGTTGCAGCAGAAATGATGGGCGTCAATCTGCTGAAAACAAAACTGATCTCACTCTTCATCAGCGCATTTTATGCTGGCGTAGCAGGCGGCCTGCTGGGATTCTATTTTGCCTACCTCAGCCCATCCCTGTTCACCATCACAAAGTCCTCTGACCTGTTAGCGGCAGTGGTATTTGGCGGTATCCAATCCTTGATTGGACCATTCATCACAGCCTTTGTTCTGATTGGCGTACCCGAACTGCTGCGCACTTTTGCTGAATGGCGCTTGATCATTTACGGTTTCCTGTTTGTCATTGTGATGATTTTCCGCCCACAGGGCCTGTTGGGATATGTTGAGATGAATTTCAGTTTCCTGGGCAGGTGGTGGAATGCCATCTTCCGGCGCAAACACACCCCATCACAGGAAGGATAGCCGCCATGAGCGAAGAAATTCTCATCATCAAAAACCTAACAGTTGACTTTGGCGGTGTCCGGGCTGTCAATGACGTTTCCTTGAGTCTAAGAAAGGGAGAATTCATTGGCTTGATTGGCCCAAACGGAGCCGGCAAAACGACGATTTTCAACCTAATTACCAATGCTTTCCAGCCGACCTCAGGCGAAATTATTTTCAAGGGTCAGAGCATCCTGGGAAAATCGCCGGACAAGATTTGCCGCCTAGGAATCAGCCGAACCTTCCAAAACATTCGCCTGTTCCCACAAATGACCGCCTACGAGAATGTGGAATTAGGCTTGCATAGCACCCCCCGCTATTCCCTGGCTGAGGCTTTCATCCGCACCCCACGTGCAATGCGCATTGAGGCTGAGACCCGTAAACGAGCGCATGAACTACTCGAAATGGTGAACTTGAGTCAACATGCCAATGCGCGTGCATCCAGCCTGCCTTACGGCCTGCAGCGCCGCCTGGAATTGGCCCGCGCCATGGCCACCTCGCCGGAACTACTCCTGCTTGATGAACCGGCAGCCGGCATGAATGAAGATGAGTGTAAAGAATTGGTGCAACTCATCCGCCAAATTCACACCACAATGGGATATACCATGATTATGATTGAGCACCACATGAATGTTGTCATGGATCTGTGCCGGGATTCGCTCATTTATGTACTCAATCTGGGATCACTTCTGGCCGTTGGCAGTCCGGCCGAAATACAAAACAACCCTGACGTCATCCGCGCTTATCTGGGAGAGAGGAAAAATGGCCGAGATAATGCCCATGCTTGATATCAAAGATTTGGTAGTCCATTACGGCGGCATTTGTGCTCTGAATGGCGTCAACTTAAACGTTGGACAGGGTGAAATCGTAGCCGTGATTGGTGCCAACGGCGCAGGGAAATCCACCCTGATGAAAACCATTGTGGCCGTCAAGAGTTACACTTCTGGCACCATCATGTACAAAGGCATGCCTCTGCCAAAAGAGTCGTATAAAGTCGTCTCAACCGGAATTACACTCGTCCCCGAAGGACGGCGCATCTTTGCCCCACTGACCGTACGCGAAAATCTGCTTGCGGGCGCTTACACCCGTTGGGATCGTCACCACATCAATCAAACCATGGAAGAGGTCTTTGCCCTCTTCCCACGTCTCAAAGAACGCATCAATCAACGCGGTGGAACCCTTTCTGGCGGTGAACAACAAATGCTGGCCGTAGGGCGAGCATTGATGGCCAAACCAGACCTGCTTATGCTAGACGAGCCATCCTTGGGTCTGGCCCCCATTGTGATTGACATGATGTTTGAGACCATCACCCGCCTGAATCGCGAGATGGGCCTGACTATCCTGCTGGTTGAGCAGAATGCCTCCATTGCGCTCGAACTTTGCCACCGCGCCTACGTATTGAAAACCGGTGAAATCAGCATGGAAGGTACCGGCAAGGAATTGCTCGAAGACCCGCGCGTTCAGGCCAGTTACCTGGGCATTACTTCCTAGCGCAAAAAATCCCAAAAATCCCTGCGGTAACAAGAGAACGGATTGCAGTTCAAGCATCCGTTCTTTTGTTGCTCTCATTTCGATCATCATCCAATATAACCGTTACCACCGCCGGTCCCAGGTTGTTGGGCAACGTCTTATGCACGCCATCACAAAAAGGCCACTCTTTTGAAGCCCCGCAGCGGCAGATAGATACACGCTCACCTGGCTTAATTTCGATACTGGTACGCAAGTGACCAAAACGGTCTTCAGTGGTATGCTTGGGCATGGGAACCTCCTTTTTTGCAATTGCTTCCATAATCTTTCCCTTGGGAAGTCTATAAGGGTGTTGGCAAAAGTGTCCGGAATCAAGGATGGATAGACTATCAGGATTTTCTGGTAATTATAGCAAAATGAACCCGCGTCTTTTTCCTCGTCAAACTCCAGATGCAGAAGTACAGAACCTGCCTGGCGGCTGGCGGCTGTCTATACCGGCCGGCCCGGCCAATGCTTACCGGCTGGCACAATTAGATGACTATCAGCGGCTCCCGCGTCGACATTTTGCCTGGCAGCCGCCAATGAACATTACACTGCGCGCCCGCGCCTCTGCCCCCAATTTACCAGGGACGTGGGGCTTTGGGTTGTGGAATGATCCTTTTGGGATTTCGTTGGGTTTTGGAGGTCATCCATTCCGGCTGCCCTGTCTGCCCAACACAGCCTGGTTTTTTCACGCCTCGCCCGAAAATCACCTATCCTTCCACAATGACCAGCCAGCACAAGGCTTCCTGGCGCAGGTATTTCGTTCAGCGCGCTGGCCAAGTTGGGGGCTGATTCCCGCCCTAATAGGCACACCATTGTTGGTTATACGCAGCCTGTCGCGCCTGGCGCGGCGGATTGCAAGCATACTCATCCGCGAACAGGCAGTAACGTGCGGCACGTCTCGTTCAGCACGCGACTTATCCGAACCCATCAGCCTGGACGTCACCCAATGGCACAGGTACAGCCTCGAGTGGAGTCCGAGCCGAATCGTCTTTGGGATAGATGATACTCCGCTGTTGGTAACGTCTATCGTTCCACAACCGCCGTTGGGCCTGGTCATCTGGATAGATAATCAGTACGCGGCCTGGCATCCAGACGGCCGGTTTAAATTTGGGGTGCTGGAAAATCCGGCCGCCTGGATAGAGATCGAGGATCTGCTTGTAAAAGGCTCAAACCCACCAACCGGTTAGGCCCAAAACATGTAAGACGGTATCTATCAAAATAGCCAAGATGAGTAGAAGGGTGAAGCGGCGGTTATGCATGAAAGCAAAGCCAGAAAACCAAATCGGCCAGGCCGGATACCCTTCAGGGGGGCCATCCGGACGAGGTTTGGAAAGAACCGCCAGCGCAATCAAGGCCAGTTTCGCCGCAAAGAAGATGATGAGTAAAACAGGAGTGAAGAAACGCGGGACGAAAATCAGATAAAGCACAATCAGGTAAGCCAGAAGAATGCAGGCCATCGTCAAATAGCGCGCAGCCGTTTGACCGATGAAGACCGGCAAGGTAGTGACTTTGCGCTCTTTGTCGGAAAGCATTTTGTCAATGTGCTTACCAATGTTGATGCTTGCCACGCTCAGGCCAACTGGAATGGATGCCAAAATGACATTCCAATCAAAAGAACGCGTTAAAACGTAGTAAACGCCGCCAATCATGACCGGTCCCCAGATGAGAAAAATGAAGAACTCACCCAGCGCCAGGTGTTTGAGCGGCCAGGTGTAAAAGAGCAAAGAAAAGGCACCAAAGGCAAACAGACCAATCACCCAGGGATCAAATTGTGTGTAGAAAAGAGCATAGATGCCGGCCAACACCGCCAGCGCCCCGCTGAACACAAAATAAGTCAATTGGGTACGCTTATCATGCAGGTTGTGAACCAGCGGGTGTGCGCCATATTCGGTGCGGAAGTAATTGTCGGTATCCACCCCGCGCACGTAATCGGTGTAGTCGTTCAGGATGTTGTTGGTGCCGTGAGCAATGAACAGGCCAAGCGTGACAATCAGCCAGGGCAGGAATTCAAACTGCCCGCTGCGCCAGGCAAACAGCCCGGCAATCACGCAAGAGAAAATGGTCACAGTGGTGACTGCAGAGCGGGTCAAGATGAACCACTTCGAAACGACATCCAGCCCATCCCACTGCTTCTTGTCCACTTTTTGCAGACTAATCAAGGCATTCTTCCACATTGCAAAGTTGATCATGGTATCTCCTCCAAAAATAGTTTGGTCTTCAAGTATGGCTTCCCTGCAAAAACTCACTACCGAGACGCCAAAAGCACAGAACTACTTCACCAAATACAGCCTCTGCGTACTCTGCGTCTCGGCGGTAAAATATTTTGTTTGAGTAGACTCAATTATGGCATAGAATCTTATCTTGCAAAAGGTAATTTCATTTCACGGTTTTCTCAAACTCTGAAAATCAGTCACAGATTAAATTCTGCCACGAACAACACAAAATATAAAGTCGGGTATACTTTGCAAAACCCCACCCCGCTATCGTCTGTTCACAGGAGAAGAAAATGAAAGACCTGCACCGCAAATCCTTTCAAACCCGCGCTGTGCACGCCGGGGAGCGCGTCCCTCCAGCCGATTACACACCGGTTGCCACCCCCATCTGGCCTACCGTTGGCTATGTTTATGGCAGCATGGACGATTTAGATGCGGTTTTTGCCAAGACCAAGCCCGGTCAAATCTATTTGCGCTACACCAGTCCAACCGCCATGGCCTTTGAGGCCGCTGTTGCCAGCCTGGAAGAAGCAGAAGCCGCCCAAGCCTTTGCTTCAGGCATGGCAGCCATTCACGCCGCTCTATTGGCTGCCGGAGCACGTTCTGGGACATCGGTTGTTGCCGCGTTAGACGTGTACGGAGCAACCTTCACCCTGCTGACCGGTTTGCTGGCTCAAATGGGCGTCAATGTCCAACTTGTAGATGCTACGAATCTGTACGAAGTGGAATCGGCGCTCAAAGAAACCAAAGCCATCATCCTGCTGGTAGAAACCATCTCCAACCCCCTGCTCAAAGTGGCCGATATCCCTGCTCTGGCAAAAATGGCGCACAATCACGGCGCATCTCTTCTGGTGGATAATACTTTCGCATCGCCCTATCTCTTTCGTCCACTGGAACATGGCGCCGATTACGTCATCCACAGCGCGACCAAGTATCTCTCCGGTCACGGCGATGTTCTGGCCGGCGTCGTTGCAACTTCAAAAGCCAACAAAGAACGGCTCTTTGACCTGAACAAACTGACCGGCGGCACGCTGGCTCCCTTTGAAGCCTGGCTGGCCCTGCGCGGCTTAAAGACCTTACCTTTGCGCATGCGCCAGCAATGTCAGAACGCCCAGCGCGTGGCCGAGTGGCTCACCACGCAGCCCAAAATTGCCCGCGTCATTTATCCCGGCCTGCCTTCGCACCCTCAACATGCACTGGCAACAAAACTGCTCAACGGCAGAGGCTTCGGTGGTGTGCTCTCGTTTGAAATTGCCGGTGCTGACCGCGCCCAAGCCTTTCGTTTCATGGAAGCCTTGCAACTCTGCCTGCCTGCCACCTCGCTGGGTGATATCTACTCCCTCATTGTCCACCCGGCATCCTCATCCCACCGTACCCTCAGTGCCGAGGAACGCGCCCGCGTTGGTATTCCAGAGGGACTGTTGCGCCTCTCAACCGGTATTGAAGATGCAGAGGACATTCTGGCAGATCTGGAGCAGGCGCTGGCAAAAATTGGATAAAAGGTCGGTTCTCACCACCCCTGAGCGGATTCTGATATTCTGAGAAATAACCTCCCCCCTTGATTCGCCTTCAAGGATACAGGTAACAAAATGCCAGAGCCCCCTGCTGCTCTAAAACCTACGGGAGGCTCTGGCATTTCAAATCATGTGGGAGAAGCAATTACACGTCAGACCCAAAATGCCGGGAAAACGAGACGCAGCACAATATCGGCAATCAGGCCGAGCATGAACCACGTGCCAAAGGCGCGGTTGTTGACAAAGGCCTGCGGCGCAAAGTAGAGCGGCCAGCCGCCTTGGCCTTCGGGGAAGCCCTCGGGGCGCGTCTCCGGTTTGGGCTTAAGGAATTGGGGATAAATTTTCAGGAATTGCGGCACCGCCAGAAAGACAACCAGCATGACCGGCGTGAAATAGCGGGTGACAATGAGATAAATCACCAGGAGATACGGGGCAATCATCATGGCAAGGACGGCATAGCGGGCAGCCTTCTCGCCAATCACCACCGGCAGAGTATAAATTTTCTTGGCTTTATCCACCAGATATTTGTCAATATGCTTGCCAAAGATGACCGTTGTCACCCCCAACACATAGGGCAGGCTGGCCCAAACCACATTCCAGTTCCAGAGGCCGGTCAGCACGTAATAGCCGCCGCCAATCATCAACGGCCCCCAGACGATGAGCACGGCCAGTTCCCCCAGCGCCCATCCTTTCATCGGCCAGGTGTAGAAAAGAACAAACACCATACCCAGACCAAGCAGAATCCAGATGACCGGATCCAAGCCGTTCAGGAAAAGCAGGAACAGGCCGCAGATCAACGCGAGCAGACCGGTGACGGCAAAGTAAGTCAGGTGCTGACGTTTGGTCAACAGACCGTGGGCCACCGGCTGAGGTCCATACATTGTGCGGAAGTAGTTGTCCTTGTCCACCCCGCGCACGTAATCGGTAAAATCATTGAAGATGTTATTCGAAGCATGCGCCAGGACCAGGCCAAGAGCCAGAACCAACCAGGCCAGGGGGTTGACCGAGTACCCATCGTGCAAGGCAAAAAGTCCGGCCAGAACCGCAGAGAGGAAGGTCATCACCAGCACGGCTGCGCGGGTTGCAATCAGCCATTTGGAGACCAAATCAAGAGCATCCCATTCCTCTTTAGAAACATCTGGAATTACCTGTAAGGCTTTACGCCACATTGCAAAATTGACCATAAGAAATACTCCTGTTTATTAGTGGGGGAACATTATACCCTAGAGAAAAGGGCTATTTTAGCGGGTTATAATTTGGGAAATTTGTCACATTATACAATGACTATTCCCACTGGAATTAAAGAGGAAAACAAAACATACTATGCAAAGGTTTTAAAGCCTGCGCGTCTTTTGGCGCGGGAAATTCTACTTTGAGGTGGAGCAATGCTATGACTGAAGCAGTATCTGTGTCTGCCCATCCCTCAGTCCCAACTCGGGGCGAGGACCTGTCTCTTCTGCATGAAGTAGCCTTGCGCACCCCCGGTGAATCGCACGTTGAAATGTGCATCCAATGCGGAACTTGTGGTGGTTCGTGTCCTTCTGCCGCAGCGATGGATCACACCCCGCGTGCCATCTTTGCCATGCTGCGAGCCGGGATGCGAGAGGAAGTGCTGAAGAGCAACACCCCCTGGATGTGTGTCTCCTGCTACTTCTGCACGGTACGCTGCCCGCAGGATATTCACATCACCGATGTCATGTACACTTTGAAAAACATGTCGTTGCAAGCAAAGAAATACGATCCCACAGCGGCCGATTTCTCCAAAACATTTATTGCCATGGTGGAGGATTACGGCCGCAGTTTTGAAATTGGACTGGCGGGAATCCATAACCTGAAGCACTTTGCCACCCGCCTGCCCAATATGGCCCCCATGGCCATCGGCATGTTGACCAAAAAGGGGATGTCGCCGCTTCCGCCCAAACCGATTAAGGGCCTGGATCAATTGAAAAAGATCTTGAAGCGTGCCAAGGAACTGGAGGCTGCATGAGCGACTACATTTTCTACCCCGGCTGTTCCATGGAGAGCAGCGCCAAAGCCTACTACACCTCCGTCATGGCAGTTTGCAAGCCGCTAGGCATTGAATTAAAAGAAATCGAGGATTGGAACTGTTGCGGTGCAACTGAGTATTTATCTCTCGAAGTCACGCCCGCGTATGCCTTGATTGCCCGCAACCTGGCCCTGGCGGAAAAACAGGCCAATGGCTCAAAGACGGTGGTGGCCCCTTGTTCGGCCTGCTATCTCAACCTGGCCAAAGCAGATCATTACATGCATGAAGACCCGGCCTTCGGCGCAAAAATCAATGAGGCACTGGCTGCCGGTGGTCTGCATTACAACCCCGGAACACTGGCCGTCCGTCACCTTCTGGATGTGGTCATCAACGAAATTGGGCTGGACAAAGTCAAGGAAAAGGTCACCAAACCCCTCAAAGGTCTGCGCGTTGCACCTTATTTGGGCTGCATGTTGCCCCGCCCAGACTACAACACGCGCTACTCCGACCCCGAACACCCAGATGAATTAGACAGCCTGCTAGCCGCCTTGGGCGCTGAAGTGATTGATTTTCCGCTCAAGACTCACTGCTGTGGCGGTCATATGACCCAAATCGGGCCGGATACGGCATTTGAACTGATTCGCCGGCTGATTGCCTCGGCCGACCAGTACAAAGCGGATGTGATTGTCACCGTCTGCCCGATGTGCCAAATGAACCTGGATGCCTTCCAGGGACAAATGAACAGTCACTTCAAAACCAATTACAAGATACCGGTACTCTTCTTCACCCAACTGATGGGCATTGCCTTTGGAGAAAAGCCCGAAAAACTGGGCTTTGGCTCGGAATTTGTCAGCGCCCGAGAAGCCATGAGCCGCATCGGGGTCGAGACCCCCGAACCGGTGGAACAGGCGCCGCGTCCGCGCAAGGCTGAAGGTCTGCCCATGCCACCCCCGCTGAAGAAGGGTGGTTCTTCCAGTACCGAGGAGGAGGCATAGTCTATGAGCGACGAAAAGAAACCCCAGGAACGCGTTGGCGTTTACATTTGTCACTGCGGGACAAACATCGCCGGCGTTGTCAATGTTGCTGAGGTCAGCGAGTGGGCTGGCCGCGAAATGGCAAAAGAAGGCGTGGTCATTGCACGCGATTACAAGTTCATGTGCTCGAGTTTGGGGCAGGAACTGATTCAAAAAGACATCAAGGAACACGGTCTGACACGCGTGATGGTTGCTGCCTGCTCGCCGCACCTGCACGAAAAAACCTTCCGTACCGCCTGCGCCGGGGCCAATTTGAATCCCTACCTGTGCGAACTGGTCTCCATCCGTGAGCAGGTTTCGTGGGTGCATACTGACAAGGAAGCGGCCACAGAGAAAGCCAAAGCAATTGTGGCCGGCGGCGTGCGGCGTGTCGTTCATCACGAGCCGCTCGAACCGCTGCATGTCCCCATTCATCCTGCTACGCTGGTGGTGGGCGGCGGCATTGCCGGCATTCAGGCTGCGCTTGAAATTGCTGACGCCGGTTACCCGGTCTATCTGGTCGAGCGCGAACCGACTATCGGCGGCCACATGGCCCAGTTCGACAAGACCTTCCCCACTTTGGACTGCTCGGCCTGTATCCTGACGCCGAAGATGGTAGAGGCGGGCAGCCACCCCAACATCACCCTGCTGACCTATTCCGAAGTCGAAAAAGTGGACGGGTATGTGGGCAATTTTGTTGTCACCATCCGCAAACGCGCTCGCTCGGTCAATGAAGAACTGTGCACCGGCTGCGGCGTCTGTTGGGAAAAATGCCCCAAGAAAGTGATTGACGACAAATTCGAAGCCGGCCTGGGCTACCGCAAGGCAGTGTATGTTCCCTTCCCGCAAGCCGTGCCAAAGTATCCGGTCATTGACCGCGAGAACTGCACCTACTATCAAAAGGGCACCTGCAAAGCCTGCGAAAAATTCTGCCCCACCGGCGCCATTGACTTTGCCCAGGAAGATCAGATCCTGACCGTGGAGGTCGGAAACATTTTGCTGGCAACCGGTTGGCAACTGTTTGACCCGCGCAAGATTCCGAACTACGGGTATGGACGATTGGCAAACGTCTTCACCAGCCTGGAGTTTGAGCGTCTTTCGAACGCAGCCGGGCCGACCGGCGGTAACATTGTTCTGCGCGACGGCAAGACTGTACCCAAGTCGGTAGCCATTGTCCACTGCGTAGGCAGCCGCGACAAGAATTACAACAACTACTGCTCAGCCATTTGCTGTATGCAGAGTCTGAAATTTGCTCACCTGGTCGAAGAAAAAACGGGCGCGACAGTGTACAACTTCTACATTGACATCCGCACGCCCGGCAAAGGGTACGATGAGTTCTATCAGCGCCTCATTGAGGAAGGTACGCTCTTTGTGCGCGGCAAAGTAGCCGAAATCACCGACGCCGCCCGCGAACCCGGCGAAGAAGGCAAACTCATCGTCCAGGTAGAGGACACCCTGGTCGGCAAACAACGCCGCATTCCGGTGGACATGGTTATTCTCTCGGCAGGTATGGAGCCGCAACCCGATGCCAAAGAAGTAGCCAAGAAATTTGGCATTTCCTGCTCGGCAGACGGTTGGTACATTGAGCGCCACCCCAAACTTGACCCTGTGGCGACCATGACTGACGGCATTTACCTGGCCGGTTGTGTCCAGGGCCCGAAAGACATCCCCTCCAGCGTTGCTCAGGGAGCCGCGGCTGCGGCTCGCATTGTGGGCAAGATCCAACAAAAAGAAATTGCCCTTGAGCCGGTACGCGCTACGATTAACCAAGATCAATGCTCCGGCTGCCGCATTTGCAATAATCTGTGCCCCTTCAACGCCATCCTCTTCCACGAGGACCGCATGGTCAGCGAGGTCAACCCGGCGTTGTGCCAGGGCTGCGGCACCTGTGTAGCCGCCTGCCCGGCAGGCGCCATCAGCGGCACCGGCTTCTCGAACGAACAGATTCTCTCGCAAATTGAGGGTCTGTTGATGCTCAATCTCTCGTCAAAGGAGGCAGCCGCTGCGTAGGGCTGAAAAGAACTATGAGCGAAGAAACCAAACCGTTTGAACCTACCATCATTGGCTTCACCTGCAACTGGTGTTCCTACCGCGCGGCCGATATGGCTGGCACGGCGCGCATGAAATACGCCCCCAATGTCCGCCTGATTCGCCTGATGTGCTCCGGCCGTCTCGATCCGACCTTCGTCTTCAAGGCCTTTGCTAATGGCGCCGATGCCGTCCTGGTCTCCGGCTGCCATCCAGGCGACTGCCACTATATCAATCAGAACTACAAAATGCTGCGCCGATTCCACCTGATGAAACGCGTTCTTGCACAGATGGGCATCGAACCGGAGCGCATCAAACTGCTGTGGGCCAGCGCCGCCGAAGGCGCCATTTTCGCCGATGAGGTCAATAAGTTTGTGGAACAGGTGCGCGCGCTTGGACCATTGAACTGGAACAAAGGCAATGGTGTTGCCCTTGAGACACCTGTCCATGAGGAGGTACCAGCATGAGCAAACCGAAATTCGCAATGTACTGGGCGGCTTCGTGCGGCGGCTGTGAAATTGCCGTCCTCAACATCCACGAGAAAATCCTGGATGTGGACGCCAACTTCGATGTCGTCTTCTGGCCGGTGGCCATGGATGCCAAATACAAAGACGTGGAAGCCATGGAAGACGGCTCGATTCTGTTGACCCTCTTCAACGGCGGCATCCGCAATGACGAGAACGAACACATTGCCCACCTGTTGCGCAAGAAATCCAAGATTTTGGTTGCCTTTGGCTCGTGCGCTTGTGAAGGCTGCATCCCCGGCCTGGCAAACTTCTCGCCCATTCAGCAAGTGGTGGACACCGCCTTCTCGACCATTTCCACCGACAACCCGAACAATATCCGCCCGCAGACCGCTTACGAGATGCCCGAAGGCACAATTCACATCCCGACCCTGTACCCGGTGCTCAAGACCCTCGACCAGGTAGTGGACGTGGACTACTACATGCCCGGCTGCCCGCCCGAATCGCATCAGATTGCGGCGGTGATTGACCTGGTCATCCAGGTCTTGCAGGGCAAAGCGCAATTGCCGCCGAAAGGCTCGGTCATTGGCGCTGGGAATTCCACCGTCTGCGATGAATGCAAACGCAAACGCAACGAGAAAACGATCAAAGAATTTGGCCGCATCCAACTTACGCACGCCGACCCGGAACTGTGCCTGCTTGAACAGGGCATCCCCTGCAACGGTCCGGCTACCCGCAGCGGCTGCAATGCCCGCTGCCCATCGGCTGGGGCGCAGTGCATCGGCTGCTACGGTCCGGCTGAGGGCGTGGTGGATTACGGCGCTCGCCTGGTGGCCGCCTTTGGTTCGGTCATTGACAGCAACGATCCTGCCGAAATTGACCGCATCCTGGACGGCCTGGTGGACCCGGCCGGGCAGTTCTACCGCTTCAACCTGGCCGGCTCGCTCCTGCGCGCCGCCAAGCCAGCCTGGAAGTCGGGCGACTAATTTGGAGGTAGAGAGATGACACAACGAATTACGATTGACCCCATCACCCGCCTGGAAGGCCACGGCAAGATTGAAATTTTCCTCAACGACGAGGGCGAGGTCGCCAACACCTACTTCCAGATTCCCGAACTGCGCGGCTTCGAGCGCTTCGTCGTCGGCCGCCCGGTGGAGGAAATGCCCCTGCTCACCAACCGCATCTGCGGCGTCTGCCCCGAGGCGCATCACATGGCCGCCGCCAAAGCCGTTGACGCCGTCTATCATGTGGATATTCCCTCCACAGCGAAAAAACTGCGCGAACTGCTCTACAGCGCCTTCTACTGCACCGACCACACCACCCACTTCTACGCCCTGGCTGGTCCCGACTTCGTCATGGGCCCCGACGCACCGGTGGCCGAGCGCAACATCCTGGGCGTCATCCATAAGGTCGGGCTGGAAATCGGCGGCAAGGTGATCCAGATGCGCAAGTACGGCCACACGGTGGTCGAGATGATCGGCGGGCGCAAAGTCCACCCCTGCACTTCCATCCCTGGCGGCCTGACCAAGGGCATCACCGAAGAACAGCGCAAGGAAATCGAGGAGATGGGGCGCTGGGCGATTGAATTTGCTCAGTTCAGCCTGAAACTCTTCAATGACATCGTCCTGAGCAACAAGGCCTATGTGGACCTGATCCTCGGCGACATCTACACCCACCAGACCTACTACATGGGCACGGTGGACGAAAACAACCACGTCAACTTCTACGACGGCAAAGTGCGCGTCGTCGGGCCGGACGGCAAGGAACTGGTCAAGTACGCGCCCCATGAATACATGGACAACGTCGCCGAGCATGTCGAACCCTGGACCTACCTGAAGTTCCCCTACATGAAGAAGGTCGGCTGGAAGGGCTTTGTGGACGGCCCCGATTCGGGCGTCTATTGCGCCACGCCGCTCTCGCGCCTCAACGCCGCCGACGGCATGGCGACCCCGCGCGCCCAGGAAGAATACGAGAAATTCTACAAGACCCTGGGCGGCAAACCGGTGCATCAGCGCCTGGCCACCCACTGGGCGCGCCTCATCGAACTGCTCTACGCCGCCGAGCGCTGGGTGGAACTGGCCACCGACCCCGAAATCACCTCGCCGAACTATCACACGATCCCGACCGAGAAACCGACCGAGGGCGTGGGCATCGTCGAGGCCCCGCGCGGCACCCTGACGCACCACTACTGGACCGACGAGCGCGGCGTAGTGACAAAGGCCAATCTCATCGTCGGTACCACCAACAACTACGCGCCCATCACCATGTCCATCCAGAAAGCCGCCCGCAGCCTCATCAAGAAAGGCACGGTGGTGACCGAGGGCCTGCTCAACATGGTCGAGATGGCCTTCCGCGCCTACGACCCCTGCTTCGGCTGCGCCACCCACTCGCTGCCCGGCCAGATGCCACTCGAAATCACCATCCGCAATGCGGACGGCGAAATTGTGGATGTGCTGAAGCAGTTCGTGGATTAGGACCTTCCCTTCTGCGTTTTGCACTGACATCGTCTCATAGTCAGCCTGGCTATGAGACGATGTATTTTGTGGTAGACTACTGACCGTTCAAACAATCAACTATGAAAACCTTGATCATCGGTCTTGGCAATCCTATCCTTGGAGATGACGGCGTCGGCTGGGTGGTGGCGCGCCAGGTGGAGGAGCATTTTGCCGGTCAACGCGCCGACCTGGAGTTTGACTACCTCTCGCTGGGCGGTCTCAGCCTGATGGAACGCATGATCGGCTACCGGCGCGTCCTAATCATCGACTCGCTCACCACCGGCACCCGCCCCATCGGCGAGGTCACGACCTTCACCCTGGACGAGTTGGCCGACCTGTCCTCGGGTCACACCACCGCCGCTCACGACACCTCCCTCAAAACCGCGCTGGCGATGGGTCGCAAACTGGGCGCGGACCTGCCCGAAGACCAACATGTGTATGTGGTGGCCGTCGAGGCCAGGCAGGTGCATGATCTGCAGGAAGGACTCACCCCGCCCATCGCCGCCGCCGTCCCGCAAGCCGTGCGCACCGCGCTCGAACTGCTGGCACAAATCAGCCCGGACAAGTGAAGCCTTATTCTTACAAAAATTATCCACTTTACAGGAAATTTATCGCCCAAAGCAGTGACTTTCTTTACTTCATTTTGCAACCATTCAACGATACAGTAAGGCCGCGAGGCCATTCATGCACGAACTATCCATTACGCAAAACATCCTTGAAATTGCTTTACGGCATGCCGAACAGGCTGGCGCCAGAGAAATCAAGGGCATAGATATCCTCATCGGACGATATTCGTCGTTTGTGGATGACTCCATCCAGTTTTACTGGGACATTATCGCCAAAGGGACAATCGCCGAGAACGCCGTCCTGCATTTCCAGCGCGTGCCGGTAGAATTTACCTGCCAGGATTGCGGCGCAGTCTACGAACCGCAGGAAGACGATTTTGCCTGCCCCCGCTGTCTCAGTCCGCGGGTCCGCGTGACGCGCGGCGAAGAATTGCGGGTGGAAAGCATTGAAGTAGAAACATAGCCCGTCATTGCTGCCATCTCACCAAAAGAAAGGCTCGTCATGTCTCAAAAAATCTCTGTTGTCGAAAACATCCTCTCTGCCAACGATCAGATAGCACAGAAAAACCGCGCCGCCTTCGATCAGGCAGGCGTCTTTGCCATCAACATCATGGCCTCGCCCGGCGCCGGTAAAACCACTTTCATTCTCAAGACCATGGAAGCGCTACAAGGACGGCTGCGCCTGGGCGTCATCGAAGGAGACGTGGCAGGCTCGATTGACGCCGAAAAGGCTGCCGCCGCCGGCCTGCCCGCCGTGCAAATCAACACCGGCGGCGACTGTCACCTGGACGCGGTCATGCTCTCCAATGCCCTGCCTGCTCTGCCGCTCGATCAATTGGACCTGGTCATTGTGGAGAATGTAGGCAACCTCATCTGCCCGGCCAGTTTTGCCCTCGGAACGCATCTAAACGTGCTGATTGCTTCCATTCCCGAAGGCGACGACAAGCCCTACAAATACCCCGGCATGTACCGCGGTGTGCAGGCGCTCATTATCAGCAAAATTGACCTGCTGCCCTATGTGACCTTCGACATGGATTACTTCCGCCGCGGTGTAGAAATGCTCAACCCCGGGCTGGTCACCTTCCCCGTCTCGGCCAAAACCGGTGAAGGGATGCAAGCCTGGGCCGATTGGCTGGTCGAAAAAGTACACAGCAAGTAAAGAGCCTGATTGCATGAAGACCTGGCATGTCCACGTGAGCGGTGTCGTACAAGGGGTGGGTTTCCGGCCATTTGTGTATGGGCTGGCTACCCGCCTCAACCTGCGCGGCTGGGTAAACAACAACTCTGCCGGCGTGGACATTCAAATCCAGGGGGAAGAAGATCAACTCCAGGCCTTCACCCTCGCGCTTCAACAGGAAAAACCGCCCCTGGCGCGCATTGATTCGCTCACCGTCACCGAACTGCCGGGGAGCGAGGTCTTTTCCACCTTTGAAATACGCCTTTCAGAAGTGATCGAGGGCGCGTTTCAACCTGTGGCCGCCGATGTGGCCCTCTGTCCCGACTGCGAACGCGAACTCTTCGACCCTGCCGATCGGCGTTATCTCTACCCCTTCATCAACTGCACCAACTGCGGCCCGCGTTTTACCATCATCCAGGACCTGCCCTATGACCGGCCCAAAACAACCATGCGCGCCTTTCCGCTGTGTGCAGACTGCGAGAGCGAATACCACAACCCGCTCGACCGGCGCTTCCACGCCCAACCGGCGGCCTGTCCCGTCTGCGGCCCGCGCTTGTGGCTGGAAATCCCGGGCCAAAAGGACGCCGCGAAAGATTTGCAAGCCATCCTGACCACGCGCCGCCTGCTGCGGGAAGGCAAAATTGTGGCCATCAAAGGTTTGGGCGGCTTTCACCTGGCCTGCGATGCAGCCAATCCTGCCGCTGTGGAGACTCTGCGCCAGCGCAAAGGCCGTCAAGGCAAACCCTTTGCCCTCATGGCCGCCGACCTGGAGACGGTCGAGCGTCTGTGCTTCGTCTCGCCCGCCGAACGAGACCTCCTGACCGGCCGCGAAAAGCCCATTGTGCTCCTCAAACGCCGGGCGCAAGCGTCCCTTGCCCCTCAGGTGGCCGCAGGCGTGGATACGCTCGGCTTCATGCTGCCTTACACCCCTCTCCATCACCTCTTGCTCAATCAAAACAACCCCGACCTGAGCCTTGAACCCGTTCCGGCAGTGCTGGTGATGACCAGCGGCAACTTCAGCGAAGAACCCATTGCCACCGACAACGCTGAGGCGCTGGAGCGGCTTGCCCCGCTGGCCGATGCCTTCCTGCTCCATAACCGCGACATCCACATCCGCTGTGACGACTCGGTGGTGAGGGTGGATGAGGAAGTTATCAGTCATCCGTCATCAGTGATCAGTCATCAGTCATCAGTGATCCGTCCGGGGATTGTCCACATCCGGCGTTCGCGCGGCTATGCCCCCTATCCGGTGCATTTGCCGTTCGAGACGCGCCCCACTCTGGCTGTGGGCGGGGAACTAAAAAACACGTTTTGCCTTACACGCGAGAGATACGCGTTTCTCTCCCACCACATCGGCGACATGGAAAACGCCGAAACTTACGCCTCGTTCGAGCAGGGCGTGGAACATCTCAGCCGTCTGTTCCGCATCGAGCCGGAAATCATCGCCTGTGACCTCCACCCGGGCTATTTCACCACCACCTGGGCCGCCCGGCACCATCCGCAACCGGTATATGTCCAGCATCACCATGCCCACATCGCCGCCTGCATGGCCGACAACGGCCTGGAAAACCGTCCCGTCATCGGCCTGGCCTACGACGGCACCGGTTACGGGCCGGATGGCGCCATTTGGGGCGGCGAAATCCTGATCGCCGACTACGCCAACTACGAACGCGCCGCCCACCTGGCGTACCTGCCTCTCCCCGGCGGCGACGCTGCCATTCGTCACCCCTGGCGCATTGCCCTGGGCTACGCCCACGCCCTCGGTCTGGATGTGAGCGATTTACCCTTCCTCCAAAACGTGGAGGCGCAGGCCATTTCCATCGTCCAGGCTCAGGTCGAAAAACATCTCAACGCCCCTCCGACCTCCAGCCTGGGCCGCCTGTTCGACGCCGTCGCTGCCCTGGCCGGGATACGCAACGACGTGACCTACGAAGCGCAGGCAGCCATCGAACTGGAAACGCTTTCTCGCCCGCACGTGGCGGCGGCCGCGCCTTACCCCTACACCCTGACCTGGCAAGACGAACACCTGGTCATCGGCCTGCATGACCTGTTGGCTGCGGTGATTGACGATGTCCGTCGCAGGGTTCCTGCCGGACAAATCGGGGCGCGCTTCCACCGCAGCGTGGCGGCTTTCAGCGTGGATATCTGCCGCCACCTGCGGGAACAGCGCGGCCTTTCGGAAATTGCGCTTTCGGGAGGCGTGTGGCAAAATCAACTCCTGCTCGACCTGACCCGCGCCGAACTGCGCGCCGCCGGTTTCGAAGTTTTCTTCCACCGTCAAACTCCCCCCAATGACGGCGGACTGGCGCTTGGTCAGGCGGCAGCAGCAAATTATCGGTGATAACTCATTGGAGGTATCCATGTGTCTTGGCATTCCCGCAAAAATTGTTGAGATTTACCCGCAAGGGGACTTAAAAATGGCCAAAGTGGACTTTGGCGGCGTGATGAAAGAAGTCTGCCTGGAGTACGTCCCTGAAGCCAAAGTGGGGGATTACTGTCTCATTCACGTGGGCTTTGCCATCAGCCTGATGGACGAAGAAGAAGCCCAGGAAACCCTCAAACTCATCGGCGAGGTCGCTGCTATCGAGGACGAACTCGCCAGCGAGGCAGGGAGTGATGAAGTACGTTGACGAATATCGTGACCCCATCAAGGTGCGCACCCTGCTGGACGAAATCGGCGCCAGCCTCACCCGCCCCTGGGTGCTGATGGAAATCTGCGGCGGGCAGACTCATGCCTTTTTGCATCACGGCCTGGATGAAATGCTGCCTTCGCAACTGGAACTGGTGCATGGCCCGGGCTGCCCGGTCTGCGTGACCCCACTGGAGCAGATTGACCGCGCGCTCGAAATCGCTGCACGCCCCGAAGTCATCTTCACCTCTTACGGCGACATGCTGCGCGTCCCTGGCTCGACCCGCGACCTGTTCGCCGTGCGAGCGGCAGGCGGCGACGTGCGGGTAGTCTATTCACCGCTTGAGGCCGTGACCCTGGCCGAGGGGCATCCAGAGCGGCAAGTCGTCTTTTTTGCCATCGGCTTCGAGACAACCGCCCCGGCCAACGCTATGGCCGTCCTGCAAGCCCATCAAAAGGGATTGAAAAATTTTTCGGTGCTGGTTTCGCATGTGCGCGTGCCGCCGGCGATAGAAGCCATTCTTGGCTCATCATCGAACCGCGTTCAGGCTTTTCTGGCGGCGGGGCATGTTTGCGCGGTGATGGGTTATCACGAGTACCCGCCGATTGCGCAGAAGTACCGCGTCCCAATTGTCGTAACCGGTTTCGAGCCGGTGGACCTGCTGCGCGGCGTGCTGGCCGCCGTCCGTCAGTTAGAGGCTGGCCGCTTCGAGGTCGAGAACGCTTACGAGCGCGCCGTTACCTTTGAGGGCAATCGCCCGGCCCAGGCAGTCATCCAACGGGTCTTCCAGCCGGTGGATCGCAAGTGGCGCGGCATTGGCGTCATCCCACAATCGGGATGGGGATTACGCCCTGAATTTGACGAGTTTGACGCTGAAAAACGCTTCCCGGTGGGTCAAATTCAAACGCAGGAATCGCCGTTGTGCATTGCCGGGGAAATCCTGCAAGGGTTGAAAAAACCGCCGCAATGCAGCGCCTACGGCGTACAATGTACCCCCCAGACACCACTCGGCGCGCCGATGGTCTCGGCAGAGGGAGCGTGCGCGGCCTATTACCGCTATCACAGGCAGGTAGAAAATGACTGACGACGTAAATTTCGAAGGTTACTCTTGCCCTTTGCCTCTCCCGCCCAAAGACAGCGTGGTGCTTGGTCACGGCTCGGGTGGAAAATTGAGCCATGACCTGCTGAAGCGTCTCTTCCTGCCTGCATTGGGTCAGGCTGCCCCGCGGGCGCTGGACGATGCGGCAGTGCTGAAGGTGGGAAACGAACGCCTGGCCGTAACGACCGACTCTCACGTCGTTGCGCCGCTCTTTTTCCCGGGCGGCGACATCGGACGCCTGGCCGTGTGCGGCACGGTCAACGACCTGGCCATGGTTGGGGCCACCCCGCTGGCGCTGACCAGCGGATTCATCATCGAGGAGGGCCTCCCTTTCGAAATCTTGCAGCGGGTAGTGCAATCGATGCAAGAGGCCGCTGCTGAAGCCGGTGTGTTCATTGCCGCTGGCGATACCAAAGTAGTGCAAAAAGGCAGCGCAGATCAACTGTTCATCAACACTTCTGGGGTAGGCATCCTTTCCAAAGGTGTGAACATCTCTGGCGCTAACGCCCGCCCCGGCGACGTGGTACTGGTCTCAGGGACGATTGGCGACCACGGCATTGCCGTTCTTTCGGCGCGCGAGGGCCTGGGCTTCGAAACCGACCTGGTCTCAGACGTGGCCCCGCTCAACGGTCTGGTTGCCGAAATGCTGGCAGCCGGGGAAATCCACGTCCTGCGCGACCCAACACGCGGCGGCCTGGCCACTGCACTGGTGGAGATCAGCCAGCAGTCGGGAGTCTGCATTGAACTGCAAGAAACGGCCATTCCGGTCAAGCCGCAAGTGCGCGCCGCCTGTGAAATGCTTGGTTTCGATCCGCTCTACATTGCCAACGAAGGCAAATTGGTGGCCTTCGTGGCCGAGCAAGACGCCGAAAAAATCATGGCAGTTATGCGCCAACATCCATACGGGAAAGATGCGGCGGTCATCGGCCGCGTTCTCGAGGGCGGCAAAACCCAGGTGCGCCTGAAAACCGCCATCGGCGGCACGCGGCTGGTGGATATGCTCCCCGGCGAAATGCTGCCGCGGATTTGTTAAGCCCCTGCTGAAACATGACAAATAACGTTGATAACTTGTGACGGACTGCACTTCTGTTGATTTGTGAAATATATTACAAATAGGCTTATCTGACCGGATTAGTTCAATTTATCCAAAGGAGTGTGCAAAATGGCTGCTGACCCAGAAGTTGTTTCTGCTCTGAAAAACATCCCCTGGTTTGCCGAACTCAAACCTGAACACTTCAATCGTATGGCTGAGGCTGCAACCATGCGGCATGTCCGCGCTGGAGAGGAGTTATTCAAAGAGGGCGACAAAGAAGACTGTTTCTATGTCGTTGTCGAAGGACGTGTGGCACTAGACATCTTCGTTCCCCACCGCGGCAAGGTGCGCATCTACACAGCCGAACCGATGGACTTAATCGGCTGGTCGGTAGCCACACCGGTCGTCCATCATCGCACCGCCAGCGCAACCGTTGTTCAACCAGGGCGGCTGGTAGGTTTTGAAGCCGAGAAAATCCGCCAGATGTGCGAAGAAGACCACGACTTTGGATACATCTTTATGCGCCGAATTGCCAATATCATTGCTGGCCGGTTGATGGTTACCCGCCTGCAACTATTGGATATGTTTGCCGAACCAAGCGCGGAGACCAGACATGCTCAATAAACCAACCATCCATAGCACAATCGCCCTCCCTAAAACGGAATTTGACACGCTTTTGGCAACCTTACGCGAACTGGGCTATCAGACCATTGGGCCACGCGTGCGCGATGAAGCAATTGTCTATGCAGGGATTGAGAAGCTGTCCGACTTGCCCCAAGGCTATACCAGCAAGCAGGGACCAGCAACCTTCCGACTGGTCAAAGGGAATCATCAGCGTTATTTTGATGTCATCCCTGGGGCACAGTCCTGGAAACAATTCCTGTTTCCACCACGTACACATCTCTTTACGGTTAAAAAGATCGAACGCTGGGATATTCAGCCCGACGCCGAAAAGCCGCCGCGTTATGCCTTCATTGGCGTTCGCGGCTGCGAACTGGCCGCCATTGAAATTCAGGACCGGGCTTTCCTGCGCGCAGATTTTCGAGACCCCATCTACCGCGCTCGACGCGAAGGTCTTTTCATCCTGGCAGTTAACTGTCTCCATCCGGCCGGGACGTGTTTCTGTGCATCCATGGGAACCGGGCCAAAAGTCCAGGGAGGATACGATCTGTGTCTGACCGAATTGGATGACATCTTTCTGATTGAAATTGGCTCAGAACTGGGACGCGACGCGCTCAGCCGCTGTCAGTACGAACCGGCCAGCGGTTTTTCCCAGAGCGCAGCAGCCAAAGGATTGGAGCGCGCCATTGACGAAATGGGACGCCAACTGTCTTTGGATGACTTGCCATCCCTGTTAACAGAGAACCTTGAACTTGAACACTGGGATGAAGTTGCTAAACGTTGCCTTTCATGCGCCAACTGCACACAAGTTTGCCCCACATGTTTTTGTTGGGATGCTACCGACCAAACCGATTTAATGGCTCGCTCCACCCGCCGAGAACGGGTTTGGGATTCATGCTTCAATCCGCAATACTCTTATGTCTTTGGCGGCAACACGCGACCAACAATCAAGTCGCGCTATCGCCAATGGCTGACTCACAAACTGGGCACCTGGAAAGAACAGTACGACACGTTTGGCTGCACCGGATGTGGCCGCTGCATCACGTGGTGCCCGGTTGGCATTGACCTGACAGAAGAAATCGCTGCTCTGCGCAAGGAGGCCCAGGCATGACCACCCCTCTCCCCCAAACCGCTGTAAGCCCCAATCAATTGTTGTATCCATACTGGGCTGAAATCACCCAACTTAAGCACGAAACAGAGGGGGTAGGCAGCATCTGGCTGCGCTTTGAAGACCCCGCCATCCGCGAAAATTATCGCTTCTTGCCCGGGCAGTTTAACATGCTCTACCTGCCCGGCTATGGAGAAGCCGCCATTTCAATCAGTTCAGACCCACAGGACACGCAGGGAGTAGTGGGTCATACCATTCGCTTCGTCGGCGACGTGACCAAGGCAATCAGCCGTTTGAAGGTAGGCGACGTCATCGGTCTGCGCGGACCTTTTGGATCGGCCTGGCCGATGGACGAAATCGAAGGCCGCGATATTGTCATTGCCAGCGGCGGCATTGGTCTGGCGCCCCTCCGCCCGGCGATTTATCACATCATGCACCATCGCGAACGATATGGTAAAGTCCTGCTCATTTATGGAGCGCGCACGCCGAAAGACCTGCTCTACCCCAACGAGTATGAGCAATGGCGCGCCAATGGCATTGACGTACAAATTACGGTCGACCGCGCCGACGAGACCTGGGACGGACAGGTGGGCGTGGTACCTATGCTCTTCTACCGCTTCCGCCTCGACCATCAAAAGAGTGTGGTGTTGACCTGCGGCCCAGAGATCATGATTCGCTTTGTCATCTACGAAGGCCTGGCCCGGCGCATCCCCGCCGAACGCATCTACGTCTCTCTGGAACGCAACATGAAATGCGGCCAGGGTTCATGCGGACACTGTCAAATCGGTCCGTACTTTATCTGCAAAGACGGCCCTGTCTTTCGCTTCGATGCGCTCGAGAAATTCTTTAACGTGGAGGAATTCTAATGAGCGGCTCCTACAAACCTAAAGTGGCAGTCTATAAGTTTTCATCCTGTGATGGCTGCCAGTTGTCGCTTCTCAATCTGGAAGATGAACTGCTGGATTTGGCCGGGGCAGTAGAAATTGCTTATTTTCTGGAAGCCACGCGCGCCGTGAAGCCGGGACCTTACGACATTGGTATTGTCGAAGGCTCAATCACTACCCCACACGAAGAAGAGCGCATCGCCGACATACGCCATGAATGCAAGTTGCTGATTGCGCTGGGTACCTGTGCGACAGCAGGTGGAATCCAGGCCCTTCGCAACTTCACCGATGCGTCCCGCCTGGCCGACAATGTATATCCTCATCCCGAATACCTCAGTTACCTGACCAAAGCCACCCCCATCTCCGAACATGTTCAGGTGGATTTAGAAATCTGGGGATGTCCGGTCAATAAATACATGGTGCTGGAAGCCATTGCGGCTTTGTTGCAGAACCGGAAGCCCAACTTCCCGCCTTATTCCGTGTGTATGGAATGCAAACGCCGCGGCGCGGTCTGTGTATTGGTATCGCAAGGTATTCCCTGCCTGGGACCGGCAACACAGGCTGGTTGTGGTGCAATCTGCCCGGCAAACGGCCGCGGTTGTTATGGTTGTTTTGGCCCCTGGCCTGGCGCCAACCTGGAATCATTGACACCAGCACTTAAAGACCTGGAACGCTACCCCGGCGAGACTGCGCGCTTGCTGCGTAATTTTGCCGGCTATGCTCCTGCCTTCCGCAAGGCTGCGGATTCCATCAAAGAGTAGGAGATTGAGCATGATTGAAAAAATCGAAGTCCCCGCCCTGGCCCGCGTTGAAGGCGAAGGCGGCTTATACATAAAACTAAAGAATGGACAGGCAGAAGAAATCCGCGTGGACATCTACGAACCGCCGCGCTTCTTTGAAGGCTTCCTGCAGGGTCGTTTCTTGCAAGAAGTGCCAGATATTACGGCCCGCATCTGCGGCATTTGCCCGGTTGCCTACCAGATGAGTTCGGTGCAAGCCCTGGAAAGCGCACTGGGTATCACCATTTCTGATCAAACCCGTCTGCTGCGCCGCCTGATGTATTGCGGCGAATACATCGAAAGCCACGCTCTTCATATTTACCTGCTCCAAGCGCCTGATTTGCTGGGCAAAGAATCGGCCCTGGAATTGGCAGCGGTCGCTCCCGAAGTAGTCCGAAATGCCCTGCGGTTGAAGAAAATCGGCAACGACCTGCTCAAAGCCATTGGCGGCCGCTCGGTACATCCGGTCAACGCCTGCGTGGGCGGTTTTTACCGCTGGCCGGATGTAGAACCGATTCAAGCCTTGCTGCCTGAACTGGAGTGGGGCCTGGAGGCTTCGCTGGAAACAGTACGTTGGGCGGTCACGCTTCCGTATCCAGACCTGGAGTTGGACTACGAATTCGTAGCCCTGCACCGCCCTGACGAGTACGCCGTCTACGACGGGGAGGTCTGGTCATCAAAACGCAAGGCAGTATCGGTGGATGAATTTGACAAGGTGTATTTAGAAGAGCATGTACGCCACTCGAATGCCTTGCACAGTCGCACGATAGACGGCAACCCCTACCTGGTTGGGCCCCTGGCACGCTTGAACCTAAACCATGAACAACTCAGCCCCCTGGCCCAAAAAGCGCTCAAAGAGTCCAATATCAAACTGCCTCTCTGCAACCCTTACAAGAGTCTGATTGCACGCGCCATTGAACTGGTGGATGCCTACGAGACCGCAATTCAATTGGTGAAGAATTACCAACCAACCGGGAAAGCCTACGTTCCCCTTGCGCTCAAGGCCGGAGTTGGCGCGGGCGCCAGCGAAGCGCCGCGCGGCTTGCTCTTCCATCGTTACGCCGTTGATGCTCAGGGCCTCGTGCTGCGAGCCCGCATCGTCCCACCCACTGCCCAAAACCTGCCGCGCATGGAAGAGGATTTAAAGTCCCTGGTTCCGCAAATTGTCCAATTGCCGCATGCAGAAGCCACGTTGACAGCCGAGCACCTGGTGCGTGCCTATGATCCCTGCATTTCGTGCGCCACACACTTCCTCAAATTGAAGATTGAAGAGGATTGAAAAACTCGAGAAAAAGTTTTTATACTGCCCGGCTTCAAAAGTCGGGCAGTATTCTAAAAGCGGCTATGGAAGCAACAATTGTTGTCATCGGCATTGGGCAAAGCCTGCGCGGCGATGATGCCGCCGGACTGATGGCCGTCCGCCTGTGGCAAAAAAAATTTCCTGAAACAGCCAGCAGGCCTGAGGTCCGGGCAGAAACGCTGGAATTGCCGGGGCTGGGATTGCTGGATTATCTGGATGGTATGCAGGCGGCCATCCTGGTAGATGCTATCCGCAGTTCCGATCCACCCGGCAGTCTGCGCCGTTTCACGCTGAGACAGGCAATCGCCTTTACATCGGAAGCGCGTTCGGCTCACGGTTGGGGTGTCGCTGAGACCTTGCAATTGGGCATCGCCCTCAACCCATCCATCAAACAATGCCGGTTGATTCTATTTGGAGTGAGCGGCCATCAGTTCCAAATGGGCGCTGCTCTCAGCCCAGAAGTAGAGATGGCCTTGCCACGTGCCGCAGAAAGCGTCGAAAGGGAAGTGCTGCGGTTTCTGAAAAGATTTAAAAACAAATCGTGATGTCTCACCGCTCAACATTCATTCAAGTACACAGCACTATGCTCGTGAAAGTTATTTAAGTCAACAACACAAACATCCACATCCAAATACAGGTGGACAGGCAACCTTTATCCGACAGATCATACACTGGTTTTATCAGTTTCAACCGACAAATCGGTCAATCTATCGGCATGGGCAATGACATTCGGCAATTGACATTCTATCGCGAAATGGATACACTTTTTCCAGAACATCTCTGCCAAAGGAGTTTCCCCATGTCTGACGATGCGCTGGACTTGGCGCCCATTGAGTCTATCCTGGATGCGTTCAAACAGGAGAAGGGAGCGGTCATTCCCATCCTGCAGCAAGTTCAGGAAATTTATGGCTACCTGCCCAAGGAGGCACTGGCGGCCATATCCAAGAAGGCTGGGATTCCCATCACCCGCTTGTATGGCGTGGCCACCTTTTATGCCCAATTCCGTCTCACCCGCCGCGGGCGGCATCTGGTCAAGGTTTGCGATGGGACAGCCTGCCATGTGCGTGGCGCGACTAAGATCGTGGCTGGCCTTGAGGAGGCTTTGAATGTCAGTCCCGGTGGCAGCGATCCGGACTACAAGTACAGCCTGGAAATCGTTTATTGCCTGGGTTCCTGCGGGCTGGCGCCGATTGCTGTGGTGGACGATAAAGTATATGGAAAGACCGATGCTGACAGTCTGGTCGAACAGATCAAGCAATTGCCATAGGGGAAAAAGGAACCACAATGACAGTCTTGGACAATCCTGAACAATTGAACGACCTGCGCCTTTCTGTGTTGGAGCACCTTAATAACCGCCGCGCAAACCAGGCTGTGGTTCTGATCGGCATGGGTACCTGTGGCATTGCCGCCGGTGCATCCGAAGTTGCAGAAGCCATGCGCAAGGAATTGGCCCAGCGCAATTTAAATGTCAAAGTGATCGGCGTGGGCTGCATCGGCATGTGCGTCAAGGAGCCGCTGGTAGATATCCAACTGCCAGGACGGCCACGCGTGACCTATGCCAATGTCAAAACCGATATGGTGCCGCACCTGGTCGAAGAACATCTGGTCAACGGTCAAATTGTCAAGAAACTGGCCCTGGCGCAGATGGTTGAAGATGGCATCCAACCGGAGCAGGAACTGGATACTTACCAGAATCTGCCTTTTTATAGAAAACAACTGCGCATTGCTATGCGCAATTGCGGCATGATTAACCCGGAAGATATCCTTGAATACATTGCCGCCGACGGCTACCAGGGATTGGCTAAGGCGCTGACCAGCATGGAGCCAGATGATGTCATCGAGGAGATGAAAGATTCCGGCCTGCGCGGGCGCGGCGGGGCGGGCTTCCTGACCGGCGTCAAGTGGGAATTCTGCCGGCGTGCGCGGGGAACACCCAAGTACGTGATCTGTAATGCCGACGAGGGCGACCCCGGCGCTTTCATGGATCGCTCCATCCTGGAAGGCGACCCGCACGCTGTGATAGAGGGCATGACCATTGCCGGTTACGCGATAGGTGCCCGCGATGGTTACATCTACTGCCGCGCAGAATACCCGCTGGCCATCCAACGCCTGGAAAAAGCCATCTGCCAGGCACATGAGTACGGCCTTTTAGGTGAGAATATCCTCGGCACCGGCTTTTCTTTTGACTTGCATCTCAAAGAAGGCGCTGGGGCATTCGTCTGCGGCGAGGAGACCGCGCTGATCGCCTCCATCGAAGGCAAACGCGGGGAGCCGCGCCCCCGCCCGCCCTTTCCGGCAGTCTCGGGCCTGTGGGGCAAACCCTCCAACGTCAACAACGTCAAATCCTACAGCCTGACGCCGCAAATCATCCTGAACGGCGCAGATTGGTTCTCCAAGATTGGTACCGAAAAGTCCACCGGCACAGCCGTCTTTGCCCTGACCGGCAAGATCAAGAACACCGGCCTGATTGAAGTGCCAATGGGCATCACGCTGCGAGAGATCATCTATGATGTGGGCGGCGGCATGCCGCGCAACAAACGTTTCAAGGCGGTTCAGACCGGCGGACCTCTGGGAGGCTGCCTGCCCGAAAGCGCGCTGGACACGCCGGTAGATTTCGACTCCCTGACTCAGGCTGGCGCGACCATGGGCTCTGGCGGCATGATTGTGGTTGACCAGGATACCTGCATGGTCGAATTCGCCCGCTACTTCCTGACCTTTGCCTCAGCCGAATCTTGCGGCAAGTGCGTTCCCTGCCGCATCGGCGGGCAGCGCCTGCTGGAGGTGCTAACCCGCATTGCCGAGGGCAAGGGACGCCCGGAAGATCTCAACGAGATTGAGTACATTTCGACCCAAATGCAGCAAGCCTCCCTGTGCGCTCTTGGCCAGTTAACGCCGGGGCCTGTGATGGCCTCTTTACGCTTCTTCCGGGAGGAGTATGAGGCGCATATCCGCGATCATTTTTGCCAGGCAGGCGTCTGCAAGGGCATGTTCCAATATGAGATTGACGAGGTCAAGTGTCCCGGCTGTGGATTGTGCTTAAAAGCGTGCACCTCGAACGCGATTATCGGGGAAAAGAAACAACCGCACGTGATCAATCAGGTGAACTGCATTCAATGCGGCGCATGTTATGAAGTCTGCAACCTGGGTGCTATCCACATCTCGCCGCGGGTTGTTCCGCTGGTGGAGGTTGAAGAGGCCGTGGATTAAGAAAGGAACCTGACTATGCCAACTGTAAACATCACCATTGACGGGAAAAAGATACAGGCTGAACTCGGCCAGACTGTGTTGCAGGCCGCCCGCGCGGCGGGGATTCACATCCCCGTCCTTTGCGACCATCCGGCGCTGCCGCCGGAGGGCGCCTGCCGCATCTGCCTGGTGGAAATCGAGAAACAGCGCGCCCTTCAGCCGGCCTGCACCTTCCCGGTGACCGAGGGCCTGGTAGTTGAAACCCACTCACAACGCGTGATGGCCGCCCGAAAATTTACACTAGAACTGCTCATCTCTGACCACCCTTTGGACTGCATGACCTGTGATGCCACCGGCGACTGCCTTTTACAGGATTTGGCCTACGAGTATGGGGTGGCAGGCGACCGCTTCAAGGGCAAACAGCACCATTATCCCATCACCGACCCCAACCCTTTCATCCAAGTAGACCGCAACAAGTGCATCCTGTGCCGCCGCTGCGTGCGCGCCTGCCAGTATATCAACGGCGTGGAAGCCATCAGCGTCTTCTACCGCGGCTTCAATGCCTACATCGGCTTCGGCGCCGACGGCAACATGCAGGACAGCCCATGCGAGTTCTGCGGCTCGTGCGTTGCCGTCTGTCCAACCGCAGCGCTGTGGCCGAAGATGTCCATCGGCAAGGGCCGCCCCTGGCAGGTGAAAAAAGTGGACACCATCTGCTCGTACTGCGGCGTGGGCTGTAAACTGACTCTACATGTCAAGGACAACGAAATCATCCAGGTGGAAGGCGCCTGGGACGGCCCAGCCAACCGCGGCTGGACCTGCGTGAAGGGCCGCTTTGGTTATGACTACGTCCACCATCCTGACCGGGTGAAAAAGCCCAAAGTGCGCCGCTACCTGCTGGAGGGGAAGAAAAAGTCCCGCAAGGGCAACGCCTGGGAGTGGGTCGAAACCGACTGGGACACCGCCCTGGACATCACCGCCCGGCGCATGCTCGAGGTCCGGAAAGAAGCGGGGGCATCCAGTTTGGGCGTGCTGGCCTCGGCCAAATGTCTCAACGAAGAGAATTACCTGATGAACAAGTTTGCCCGGCAGGTGATTGGGACGAACAACATTGACCACTGCGCCCGCCTCTGCCACTCCAGCACCGTAGCCGGTCTGGCCATCTCCTTCGGCTCTGGCGCGATGTCCAACTCAATTGAAGATGTCACCGGACAGGCACAAGCCTTCTTTGTGATTGGCTCAAACACCACCGAACAACACCCGGTTATCGGAATGCGCATCCGGCAGGCAGTTCGCCAGCGCGGCGCAGCGTTGATTGTTGCCGACCCGCGCCGCATTGACCTGTGCGACTTTGCCACCCTGCACCTGCAGCACAAACCCGGCACCGATATTGCCCTGCTGAACGGCCTGATGTACATCATCATCGAAAAAGGCTGGGCAGACGAAAAATTCATTGCTGAGCGCACCGAGGGCTTCGAGGAATTCAAGCAAACCATCCAGCAATACCCGCCCGAAAGGGTCAGCCAGATCACCGGCGTGCCGGTGGAGCAACTCTACCAAGCCGCCGAGATCCTGGGCACAGCCAAACCAATGGCAGCGCTTTGGGCGATGGGCATCACTCAGCATACCACCGGCGTGCATAATGTGATGTCGCTGGCCAACCTGCAAATGCTGACCGGCAATATGGGCATACCGGGCGGCGGCGTCAACCCCCTACGCGGCCAGAACAATGTCCAAGGCGCCTGCGATATGGGCGGCCTGCCCAATGTCTACCCGGCCTATCAGCCTGTGGCCAGCGAGGAGGCCCGCAAGAAATTTGAAGCCGCCTGGGGCACGCCGCTTTCACCTGAGCCGGGCAGGACGGTGACAGAATTAATCCCAGATATCCTGAAGGGTAAGACCAAAGCGCTCTACATCCTGGGCGAAGACCCGGTCATGTCGGACCCGGATACGAACCACGTCCGCGAGTGCCTGGAAAAGATTGACTTCCTCGTATTACAAGAACTCTTCCCGTCCGAGACCGAACCGTATGCCGATGTCTTCCTGCCTGGCGTTTCGTTTGCCGAGAAAACCGGCACGTTCACCAACACCGAGCGGCGCGTCCAAATGGTACGCCAGGCGATCCAACCGCCTGGCGAGGCACGCCCCGATTGGGAGATCATCCGTGACCTGGCCGTGCGTATGCTGGCCGAACGTTCGCTTAACCCAGACGCCCCTTATGCCGGCTGGGATTACGCTTCAACCAGCGACATCATGGATGAAATCAATGCTCTGGCGCCGTCCTACGCGGGCATTACGCACGAACGTCTGGAAAAAGGCGAAAGCCTGCAATGGCCCTGCCCGAGCACCGATCACCCCGGCACGCCAATTCTGCACACAAAAGGCTTCACCCGCGGCAAGGGCAAGTTCATGTCCATTGACCACGTCCCGCCGGCCGAATTGCCTGACCCCGAATATCCAATGGTGCTGAGCACCGGCCGCGTGCTCTACCACTGGCACGGCGGCCAGATGTCACGCCGCGCCAAGGGATTACTCGAAATCTACCCGCAGGCGCTGATCGAGATCAGCCACGAGGATGCCGAAAAACTCGGCCTGAACGGCACCAAACGTGTGCGCGTTTCCTCCCGGCGTGGTAGTATTGAGGCAGAAGCCATGGTGACCGACCGCGTTCCACCGGGGATGGTGTACGCCAACTTCCACTTCCCAGAGGCCTCGGCCAACGAATTGACCATCGCCGCCCTCGATCCGCTCGCCAAGATTCCGGAATATAAAGTTTGTGCAGTCCGAGTCGAATCGCTCAAATAGCCACACAAGCCCATGAACCAGGCAAATAAGTCATCTCCTCCAGCCATTGAAGACCCGCGCAAGCGCGCCATGCTGCTGGCGGCACTGTATCTGGCGCAGGAACAGCACGGCTGGCTTAGCCCGGAGGCTATCCGGCGCGTGGCCGACCGGCTGGAACTTTCAACCGGGCAGGTGATGTCCACCGCCAGTTTCTACACCATGTTCAAACTGGAACCGCAGGGCAAATACCACATCCAGGTCTGTGAAGGATTATCCTGCTACCTGGTGGACGGCGCTGAGACGATCATTGATCACATTGCCCGGCGATTGAAGATCAAACCGGGTCAGACCACGCCGGATGGACGGTTCACGCTGGAGGTTGTCCAGTGCCTGGCGGCCTGCGACCTGGCCCCGGCGCTCAAAGTCAACGATGAACTGTACGGTCACATGACCCTGGAAAGCATTGACACTCTGCTGGAAAAATTGGAAAGATCATGACCGAGTTTGAACCCGTCCTGACTCGCAATACACACCGCCCTAATTCTGAGAAAATTGCCACCTACTTGGCAAACGGGGGCTATCAGGCTGCGCGCGTTGCGCTTCGGATGCAGCCAGAAGAAATCATTGAAATTGTCAAACGCTCCGGCCTGCGCGGGCGCGGCGGGGCAGGATTCCCGGCCGGCGTCAAGTGGGGCTTCATGCCCAAGGACGCGCCGCAAAAGATCGTCGCCGTCAACACCGACGAGGGCGAACCCGGCACCTTCAAAGATCGGGAGATCGTTGAACGCGACCCGCACTCCGTCATCGAAGGCGTGCTGATTGCTGCCTACGCGGTTGGGGCAAACCGGGCTTATGTTTACATTCGGGGAGAGTTCTTCCTGGGCATCAAACGCTGGATCAAGGCCATCGCCGACGCCTATGAGCACGGCTTTCTGGGGAAGAACATCCTCGGCTCGGGTTTCGACCTAGACATGTCGGTCCACCGCGGGGCGGGCGCCTACATCTGCGGCGAGGAGACCGCCATGCTTGAATCCCTGGAAGGCAAGCGTGGCAACCCGCGTCTCAAGCCTCCCTACCCAGCCCAAACCGGCCTCTTCGGCCTGCCCACTCTGGTTCACAATATCGAAACTTTGGCCTGCATTCCGCACATCATCGCTCGCGGCCCAGAATGGTTTGCCTCCATCGGCACAGCCGAGAGCAAAGGCCCCAAGATCTTTTCGGTCAGCGGACACGTCAAACGACCTGGCAATTATGAACTGCCACTGGGAGTGTCCCTGCGCGAAATTATTTATGAGCATGCCGGCGGGTTGCGCGACGGAAAAGCGCTCAAGGCCGTTATCCCTGGCGGCGCATCCACGCCTATGCTGTCTGCAGACCAAATTGATGTCCCAATGGCCTTTGAGACATTGAAAGCGATTGGCAGCGAATTAGGCACCGGTGCCATCATTGTTATGGACGAGAGCACCTGCATGGTTGAGGCCGCCCGTCGCCTGAGCAAATTCTTTGCCCACGAATCATGTGGCCAATGTACCCCTTGCAGATTGGGATCGCAACGACTATATGAGATTCTTGAACGAATCGAACACGGCAAAGGCCAGCAAGGCGATCTTGACTTGCTCCTGGAAATCAGCCAGGGCATTGATGGAATCACTTTCTGCCCGATGGGCGCTGCTCTGGTCAACCCGGCCCGGTCTGCACTCAAACACTTCCGCCCCGAGTTCGAATATCACCTGACGTACAAACATTGTCCGGCGAATGGAAAACCGGCTTAAAGGAGGTCATTATGGCGCGTATCCTTGTTGTAGACGACGACCCAGACTTTCAGAACGCCACGCGCATGGTGCTGGAAAAAGAAGGACACACCGTCATCAGTGCATCGAGCGGAAACGAAGGTTACCAGGTGGCAAAAGCAGAAAAACCCGACTTGATTGTGCTGGATGTAATCATGGACTCGGTTTTAGACGGTGTTTCGATGAGCCAGCAAATGCACGATGACCCTGAAATGCACGATATCCCCATCCTGATGGTCACATCCATTGCCAATACCGACTATGCCGAACTTTTCCCTACAGATGAATACATCCACATCCGCGGTTTCATGAGCAAGCCGATCCAACCGGCCGGATTGATCAAGCAAGTCAATAAATTGCTTGCCAAAGCCTAACATCCATTCTGGCATACCGGTCAAGCGAACGACGTTACACGCCTTGGGCCTGGCCAAAAACACCTAAGGACGGTGTCTATGAAAGCCGTCATAAAATATCTTAGAGATCTTTATTCAGGACCATTCCAGGCCACCCTGGTGTTTTCATTCACTCTGGTGGCAGCCATCACAGTTGGCATTGGAACATGGGTGATTTCTCGTACCATCAACAATTACTTGTCCAATGCGATGGAAGAACGTATCGCACGCGATATTCAACTGGCAAACACATTCTACAAACAACGTCTGAACGGACTTGCCAACACAACGCTACAACTCTCTTTAGATCCAACAGTAATCAACAACCTGGAATTCGCTATCAAGGGAGATCGTGCGGCCATTGCCGCGCTGAACGCCGAAATTGGAAACAGGGTTAGCGGGCTGGCTTCTGGAGGCGATCATTATATTGCCATTCTGGACCAAAATGGCCGGGTGGTGGTTGACGCCCTGGTCACTAGCAACGGACAGCAAACTCAGGTTGGAACTCACGGAGACTGGTCCGGCCTTCCCATTGTCCAGAACGCTCTGACAAGGCAGACGCTCATTGCATCCACAGAAATCATCCCTCAGGAATACTTGAAGCAGGTCAGGCTAGATGAGCAGGCCTACATTCAGTTACTGGAAACGCCTAAAGCCGCTCCACAGCCATATGACCCGCGTGAGGGGACGGCTGGTCTGGCGCTCTTCAGTATTGCGCCCATCTTCAATCCCGGTGGCCAGTTGCACGGCGCGGCCATCGCTTTTCATCTGTTCAACAATGATTTCACATTAGTAGACCAGATCAAGGAGGCTGCCCAGATCGATACCGTTACAATCTTCCTGGGCGACCTGCGCGTCTCAACCAACGTGAAAACTGAAACCGGCCAACGGGCTGTGGGCACCCGCCTGTCAAAAGAGGTGGCTGATGTTGTTCTAAGAGAAGGCAGAGAATATGTAGGCACAGCCTTTGTAGTCACACAAAACTACATTACCCGCTATGAACCGTTAACAGATCACACTGGCCAGGTTATTGGTATCTTGTACGTTGGGGCACTTCAATCGTCCTTCATGGATCTGGTCAATACCCTTAATCAACAAATCATCCTGGTCGCCACACTGACCATTCTGATGACATTTATTCTCACCACACCTGTGGCCCGCAGCATCACCCGCCCTTTGCAAGAACTGCGCGAATTGGTGAAAACCAGCCAACGCGTGGCCGAAGGCGACTTGAACGCTCGCGCCCCAGTCACTGCTGGCGGCGAAGTGGGACTGGTTGCAAGATCATTCAACAGCATGCTCGACACCCTGCAAAGCACTCAAGACCAACTCGTACATTCCGAAAAACTGGCATCTCTTGGACAACTAGCGGCCGGCGTAGCACACGAATTGAACAATCCGTTGGCCGCGATTCTGTTATACGCCGAGACGATGATGAAGGAACACCACGAGTCTGATCCAGAATACAATGATTTTAGAATCATCATCAGCGAAACCAAGCGCTGTAAACGCATCGTTTCAGATCTGCTGAATTTTGCACGCCAAAACCAGGTAGTAGCCCAGCCGACAGATATTCATGCTATTCTTCACGAACTGCTTGAAATCGCTCCGCGACGCATCAAAACCGTACAAGTGGATTTCGTCACCGATCTGGATCCAAACCTGCCTCTTATCGAGGCTGATCCATCTCAATTACGTCAGGTCCTGCTCAACCTGATGACAAATGCGGTCGAAGCCATGCCAGAAGGAGGTACGGTCACCTTGCGTACGCGCACAGCGCCTCCCGGCATGATAACCATTGAAGTACAGGATACAGGTGTTGGCATCCCACCTGAAAATCTAAGCAAACTGTTCACGCCGTTCTTTACCACAAAGCCAATCGGTAAGGGCACAGGCTTGGGACTGGCAATCGTCTATGGTATTATCAAAATGCACCGCGGCCAAATCAGCGCAACCAGCAAGGTCAATAAAGGCACTACGTTCACGATCACCTTGCCAATACACCAGCCAACGCTTGAAAGAGCCATAACAACCAACAACATTACCGGCTCGACAGAAGATAAAGTGCTTATCGGATAAGGAAAACTGGAGCGTTTATGCCGGAGACAGGCAAGATACTTGTTATCGACGATGAAATCGGCATTTGCGAGGGCATCAAACGTGCACTGACCTCGAGCGGTTACGACGTAGACACAGCCACATCCAGTGAAGAGGGGCTGGAAATGGTGCGAGACGGCAATTATGACCTGGTGCTTCTGGACGTGATGATGCCTGGCATCAGCGGCATTGACCTCCTGCCATCCATCCTTGCACACGACCCCGAACTCGTTTGTATCATCATCACCGGTTATGCCACTGTCGAATTGGCTGTGCGAACAATTAAGCAAGGCGCCTATGATTTTCTAACCAAGCCTTTCTCAGTGGATGAACTAAATTTAGCCGTCAGCCAGGGACTAGAGCGAAGACGTCTCTCGCTGGAAGCCAAACGGGTTCAGGCTGCTGAGGCCGAATCTCGCCGACTGGCAGAAGAGAAATTTCGACTAGAGGAACTCGACAAGACGAAACGTCAATTCATCCGTCTAATGACCCATGAATTACAGTCCCCGCTGGATGCCATCCAAAGTTACCTCAACCTGATACAGGATGGCTACGTACCGCCAGAAAGAATGAAAGAGATTATTGAAAAATGTATTTTGCGCCTAAATGAAGAGCGCGATCTGATCAACGATCTACTGGAACTGGGGCGATTGGAAATGCTTGGCGCACCAGAGCAAGGAACAAACGTACAACTGGAAGAAATTCTAGAGGAAACCCTGGCCAAATTCAAGGAACAGGCTAGTAAAAAACAGATTACAGTTATCACCCATATTGCACCTGAATTGCCACCAGTTTCTGGTAATCCGGCACAAATCAGCAGTCTATGGACAAATCTGATCAGCAACGCCATCAAATACACCCCAGAAGGCGGCACAATCACTGTCAGCCTGTCAGCCAAGGGAAACAGGCTTCACGCAGAAGTTGCTGACACCGGTATTGGTATCTCACCTGAAGATCAAAAATACCTGTTTGCCGAATTTTTCCGGGCAAAAAACGCCAGAGAACAAGGAGCGCCGGGAACAGGATTGGGATTATCCATTGTAAAGCGTATTATAGAAAGCCTAAAGGGCGAGATTGCTGTCACATCTGAACTTGGGCGCGGTACAGTTTTCTCATTTGACTTACCGGTGAATGTTCCAAATTCGGTAAATGATCAATGACCAGGCAAAGATCAAGAATATACAGCACCCCTGCCACCTCATCCACTTCCTCCGAGATTTGCATCTGATTGACCCATCAGGTAGACATGGAAAACATGCCATCACCTTCACCATCTTTAGAGCAATCACCAAAGCGGCCTGATTAACAAAATATGCTAAAATTACAGTAATCTACTCTACAGGAGGTTACGCATGGTCTCACCCGAAGTTCTGCGCCGTTATCCAATCTTTAGCCTGCTGAACGACAATCAGTTACGCGGGATCGCGATGATCACTGAAGAAAAATCCTATAAACAGGATGAGGAAATTTTTCAAGAAGGCAAACCCGCTTACAAACTGTACGTGTTGATTGAAGGAGAGGTGGATTTGCTTTACAGCGGCGGTGGCGAGGGGGCAATTGCAAACGCCCATGTTGGCACGATCACGCCGGGCGATGTGTATGGCATCTCGGCTATGCTGGAACCCTACCGCTACAAAGCCACCGGCAAATGCGCCAAAGATTCCAAGACCATTGAGATTGACGCCAATGCTTTGCGCGCCTTGAGCGAAGTGGATCATACACTGGGTTACTACCTGATGCGCAACTTGCTCTATGCTGCCATCGAACGCCTAAACTACGCCCGCATCGAACTGGCGGCCGCGCGGCACTAATACATCACACTCCAAATGCAAACAGGCTGGCCTGGGTCAGCCTGTTTTTTATCGCCCAAGTGCCAACCCGCCAAACAAAGGACTCATCTTTTTGACGACCACGCCCGCCGGGCATATAATTGTTCCAACAGCCTGTTTGGCCTACATTGTTATGCAAGACAACAAAGAAACCATTGGATACAGAAAACCCTATGCTAAAAAATCGCAGTCTGGCCATCATCTTCTTTGCCCTGATCGTCGTCATGCTTGGCTTTGGCATTGTCATTCCCATCCTGCCTTTTTATGTGGAGCATTTCGGCGGCAGCGGCAAAGACCTGGGACTGCTAATGGCCATTTATTCCATTATGCAGTTCCTCTTCTCCCCTGTCTGGGGCAGCCTTTCTGACCACTATGGACGCAAGCCAATTCTTCTCATCGGCATTGTCGGCTTTTCCATCACGCTTGGCCTGTACGGCCTGATTGGCGAACTGGCTGAGGCCGGTCACATTGCCCCTGTCACCGCTCTCACCCTGCTCATCAGTGCCCGCGGCCTGGGAGGGATTCTCTCTTCAGCCACCTTGCCGACTTCCATGGCCATCATCAGTGACACCACCAGCGACGAGCACCGAGGCGGAGGAATGGGACTGATTGGCGCGGCAATGGGAATTGGCATGGTCCTGGGACCGGGTCTTGGCGGCCTGATGTCAAAAATCTCTCTTTCGGCCCCTTTCTACTTCGGCGCGTTCGTATCGCTGACCGCCGCTGCTCTCACCTGGCTGCTGGTAGCCGAATCTCTGCCAGCCGCCGATCGGACAAAGGGAGCAGTTCGCTTTCGAGGCCCAAATATCAGCGAAATGCTGCAGGCACTGGTCAGCCCAATTGGTTTCTTGCTTGTTCTGGCCTTTTTACACAGTTTTGCCCTAGCCAATTTTGAAGGCGTCTTCGGTTTATATGCCCAAAAACGTTATGCCTACGACGCCACGCAGGTCGGCATCATCCTGACCGTTGTTGGTCTGGTCTCGGCTGTGGTGCAGGGCGCCCTGACCGGCCCCGCCACACGCAAATGGGGCGATGAGGCCATTGTCAAAAGTTCTTTGATTGCCAGTGTCTTTGGCTTTGGCTCTATGCTTCTGGCCGAAAGCCAACCCGGAAAACTGGCAGCAACCGTCATTCTTGCAACCGGCTTCTTCATGCTCACCAACGCCATGATTCGTCCTGGTGTTTCCTCGCTAATCTCAAAACGCGCCACCGTCAACCAGGGGACGGCCATGGGCTTGAACAATGCCTTCATGAGCCTGGGACGCATTGTTGGACCGCTGTGGGCCGGTTACAGCCTTGACTTGAACCTGTTCTACCCTTATCTGACCGGCGCCATCTTAATGTTGATTGGTTTTGTCGCTTGCCTGTTTTTCATGAGACCAGTGCCTGAAGCACAGCCGATTAGGAAATACGGCAACAACTGAACCAGAAAGGAATTGGGAAGCATGTGCCACGTGGTGACTGCCACCATCTCCCTGCACACCCGCGGAAACACAGACATCCTGGACATTACCGAACAGGTAGCCGGTTCACTACAGAACTCTGGCCTGGGTGCCGGTATCCTGACAGTTTTCTGCCCCTCGTCCACGTCAGCCGTCACCACCATCGAGTATGAGTCGGGCTGTCTTGCCGACCTGCGCCGTTTGTTTGATGAAATCCTGCCCACCAATCGTGACTATGCGCACAACACCCGTTGGGGAGATGGCAACGGCCACAGTCACGTGCGCGCTGCCATCCTGGGCGCCTCGCTCACCATCCCCTTCAGAGATAACCGGCTCATCCTTGGAACATGGCAGCAAATCATTTACGTGGACTTTGACACCCGCCCACGCACGCGCCAGATCATTATCCACATGATCGGAGAGTAGGATCTACTCCACCAGAACGAATACGCCTTGCCCAAAAGCCTAACAACAAAAAAGAACAGACGCCCCATCAGAAGAGCGTCTGTTCTTTTTTGTTATGAAAGAGACGGAGCCACTATTTTGCCTTGATGGTGATGGTCTTCGGTTTTACGGCTTCGGCTTTCGGCAAAGTGATGGTCAATACGCCATTTTCAAAATCGGCCTTGGCCTTATCGGTTTGTACATCGGTGGGCAACATAATCGAACGTTCAAAGGAGCCATAACGATGTTCGCGGATGTGATAGGTGGCATCCTTCTTTTCATTCTCCTGCTTGAACTCACCGCGCAGGGTCAACAGGTCGCCGGTCACAGAAATCTGGACGTCATCCGCCTTGAGGCCGGGCAGAGCAGCCTTCACAACCACTTCATCATCTGTCTGATACATATCAATGGCAGGCATGGCAGAGACGCCACTCAGGCTCAACGGGCGAGTAAAGGCTTCATCAAACAGCCGATCCATTGCCTCCCGAAGAGTCATCATCTCACGCATAGGCTCCCAACGAATGAGATTGGACATAGTGAGCACCTCCTTTCCATGTACTAAAGTTTTTGATTCTTTACGCCTTTAATTTATGGAATGTTTGTAAGAAAAACGTCAAAAAAAGTTATGAAATGCGCTAGAAGTGGATTAATCTTTTGTGTGTGCACGCAAAAGGCTTGCAAAGAGGGCACACCGCAGGTCACGTGTGAAACGAGCCCTGCTATAACATCAGTTCGGGATAAACAAGAACAACCGTCCCAAAGGTTTGGTTTTGCTGCTAAAATCTCGCTTTCTAAAACCTTCGGGACGTTCCTGATGGCCTATCCCGAACTCAGGTTACTATAAAAAACATGGAAAATATCTCCAATTTCATCATGAAAATTGTCCTGAAGGTCAGTAGTACAAACCTTCAGGACAATTTCTATCAAGGTAGGTGCGTCTATTTGCTCGGGCCGCAAAAGGCGTACAAACCCAAAACATAGGTCAGAAAGAGATGCGCTGCACCATTGCCCGTGTTATGCCGAATCTCCTGTTGACCACAACCAGGAGTGACCAAAACGGCTTTTGTTACCAGGAAACTTTTTCCTTAATGTAAATGTTGCTCAACGCTAACTCATCCAGCATCGCCTGGTAATTTTCACCCGTAATGCACTCTTCAGGAGCACGCACACCGGTGATGGCAACTTTTTTAGCCGCCAAAATTTTGCCACCAATTGCTGCCGGGAAGCCGGTCACGCGTTGCATAGCAGTAAAGCCGCCTTGGGCCTCATCCCACATAAAATATTCAACGCGGGCCTCTTTACCGTCTTTCTCGCCAACAATGGTGTTATACATCACACAAGCATCTTTATCCTCGGGCAGAGGCATCAATTTGGGATTGAGAACACCCAGCAAAAACTCACGCGGCGGAATCTTGCCCCACTTTGTTTCAACCGGCTCCGTGGAGAGCATGCCGGTCTCAATCAGCGTACGAATCCCAGAGTAATGTCCTGGCCAGCGTACCGTCTTCTCAGCAAAGTATTCCAGTTCAGGATGAGTGTAAACAAAAGATGGCATACCCGGCGTGACAGCACATTCAAGTTCGGCCCGACGGCCAAATTCATTAAACTCAAAGGTTTCCATATCTACCAGCGCCGGAACTTCAACGATCTTGCCATCCTTGATCATAAAGGTCTTGACATTGTATTCACGCAGAACATGTTCAATAGACCAGGTTGTCATATAGCGCAGCGGATGACGGGGTGCGGCTTCGGCATTGGGGATACCGCCCACGCGTGCTATGGCTATTCTGGTCTTATCCAACAGGCTGATGCCGCGCTCTGTTGTCAGATTGCTCAGGCCAGGAGCGAAGCCCATGCCGTCCAAGATCAACACATCATTTTTCACAGCGCGCTGATGCAGACTTTCACCATACTCCTGCAGCGTCATCCCTGGAGGAATTACCAGGCCTTCGATCTCATAAGAATCGGGACGGCGATGGTATTCTTCCAGAATATCCACCACGTTCAAGCGCGCCTCAATCGCGGCTTCAATCGCGGCATAACTTAGACGTCGGTTGGGCAGGACGATAACACCAGCGTCATAGCCTTTCATCGCCTCTTCTAATCTAGCACGGTCATCAATGCTGACAGCATGTACAACAAACTTATCTGCTTCGGCTGCCATGGCTTTTAGAGCCTGCTCCTGTGCATCCAATAAGCCTACCTGGCTGACAGATGGATCTTTGCCCAAATACCAGGAAACAGCCTTACCCATCTTGCCTGCAGCACCTAAGACAAGAATTTTCATACAAATCTCCTTTAGGGGTAATGAGTTTATGCCGGCGTGTATCAGCCGGGTTTTAGGAACAAACACAGACAACAGAAAGCAGGTGCTTTCAAAGTGCGCCCGCCCTGAGAAACTGATGTAGAGAGGGTGTTCTACAAAAACCGATGTATCTCTACTCCCCTTAGTATAGGACAGTATCAGATTACTGACAACGAACTAAAGTCAGAAAGTTGTATGGAATAATGGCACATTAGGCCTTCAATAAAACATTTGTCGATGTGGTCTGATGGCCAAATTGGAATGATGTATGAGCCCCTGAGACCGCATGACTTGCGGTATAGAAAAAAATATCATCTCGCGTTTTAAAAGGTCAAGGCCGTTTTCAAAAATTTGATGTGCTAGCCACTAGACATTATGTTGTACGCGTGGGATAAGGAGGGAAAAGCCAATGCAGATGACAACAATTCCAATTTCTACACCTGTTGCCTGCCATGGGCCAAAATAAGGGATTCCCGGCAAGGGATGTGAACCCAGCCCAAAAATGTCGGCCATGCCCGAAAAGACGGCTACAAGATAACCGGTACTGACCAGCCGGAGACCAAAGTCTGCAGCAATGGAGCGCTGGCGCTCGCCCCATAACGCTACCAGGCCAATGTATCCGCCCACACAAATGAAAGCCAAGCCTATCAGAAAAACAGTGATTTGAACAAAGCCAACAACCGGGCTCCGATCCCAACCAAACCACTCAGGTTTGGCGCCAGCAATAAAGATGAAGAAGCCCAATAAGGTCAGTCCCAAACCCAGTCTGATGCGCACAGGTGATGGGGTGGTTTGGTCTGGAATAGAAGATGCTGTGTCTCCGAGTACAGTCATGATGCAGGTAGACTCCTGTGCAAATAAGATAACCAGTTCCCGCCTAAGATGGCTTCAATATCTGTCAAAGTGTACCCCCGCTCTGCGAGTAAATCAGCAAGCATGAGCAAGTCGGCAATCGTATCCACATCGTGCGGCAAACACGGCAGGCCAAAGCCGCCGTCAAAGTCGCTGCCCAGACCAACATGCCGAGCATCACCCGCCATCTGGCAAATGTAATCAATATGCGGCACAACATCAGCCAAAGAGACTTCCTGACGGGGGTCTCCTTTGCGCCACCCAGCCTTGATGAATGCATTAAAGAGCACAATTCCCACCACACCATCTCGTTCAATCAAACCAGCCAGTGCGCGGTCGGTGATATGGCGGTTAGACTCTGTGGAACGCAGCAAGGCAGCGGGGTTGGCATGACTGGCAATAACAGGTCCAGGGTACACATCCAAAGCCTGAAGCATGGAGAGTTCGTCCATGTGACTCAGGTCAAGGGTAAAGTTGAAATCGGCCATGGCCTTAAGCAAGGAATATCCCTCGTCGGTCAGTGGCCCTGGCTCACCTGTGCCGCCGCAAAAACGTGTCCCGGCCCAGGCCAGGCCAATGATGCGCAGGCCGCGTTCCCACCATCTGGCCACTTCGCCTGGTTGACGGATGCCTTCAGCGCCCTCCATGAGCGGTACCAGTCCAACGGGATGCCCACTTTGATCAAGACTGGAATCGGCCCAATGAGACAGGAGCAGGCCCAGGTCGGCGCGTGAAGCGATGAGTCGGAATTTATCGGGATGGGAATCGGTCAGCCGATGATAGACGTCAAGTTGTTGCGAGTAAAGATGGTGGGCTTCTTCGGGGGTAGTATAGACTTGAGTCTCCCAAGCGCCAGTGCTTCTGCGCTGCGGCATAGCAAAGAGGGTGGAGAAAATAACCGCCACTCGTCCACGCTGGTAATCGGGCCAGCCCAGGGCAGTATCCCCATCAGGACATGGCGAGGCCTGTTCAAGACGGCGCGTTTCAGCAGCCGAGCGCGTGTAGTCGCGTCCGAAGGAAAGGATGTTGTAAGCGAGGTCTTGGTGAGCGTCAACCAAAAGCATGTCATTATTCAGAGAGCGCACCGGTTGGTGCGCTCTCCCATCAGAACTACGCTTCCGGTTCGGGGCTGGGGGGCTGGTCTTCTGACTCGGGGTAGAGTTCAGCCGTCAGAGATTTGAGGTCTTTGTCGGCATATGCAGGTGAGTCCACCTTACGCAGGCTGAGGCCAATGCGGCGCTGTTCAGGGTCAATGCGAATGATGCGCAAGGTGACAACTTCGCCTTCTTTCAGGACTTCCTTGGGATGTTCAATGCGATTATCGCTGATTTCGGAAATGTGAATCAGGCCTTCGATATCGCCTTCCAGGCGGGCAAAAGCGCCAAATTTCGTCAGGCGGGTGATTACGCCCTCAACCAATTGGCCAGAGTGGAATTTTTCGACCTTGAGCCGCCAGGGGTCATCTTGTGTCTGGCGGATAGAGAGGCCAATACGCTTTTTCTCTTTATCTACATTAATAACTTTGACTTTGACCTCTTGGCCAATTTCCAGGATTTCGCGCGGGTGTTGTACATGATCCCAAGAAAGTTCGGAAAGGTGGACAAGTCCATCTGCACCGCTGATGTTGACAAAAGCGCCAAAGTCAGCCAGGCTGGTAACACGTCCGGTGCGTATTTCACCAACTTCCAATTCTTCAATGACGCGTTCTTTAAGCGACTGGCGCGCTTCGCTACTGGTGGCGGTCCGTTCAGAAAGGATAAGGCGGCGGCGTTCACGATCAACTTCAAGAATTCGAACGCTAATGGATTCGCCAATCATGCGCCCCCAACGCTGTTCGGGTGTTTCGCCAGCCGAGGCAGCCCGGCGGTTGGGGCTGATGTGTGAGGCAGGGACAAAGCCGCGCAGACCTTGCACGTTGACAATCAATCCACCTTTGTTGTAACCAATGATTTTGCTTTCAAAGACCTGCTCACCTTCCAGCATGCTCTCAACAGTATCCCAAGAGAGTTGTTCGCGGGCTCTTACATATGAAAGGACAACGTTCCCGCTGGCATCTTCAGGGTTGAGGATATAAACTGGAATTTCCTGGCCAACCTGTAGACTGGCGCGTTCTTCTGGATCAATCTGATCAAGTTCCCGGCCGGCAATCACGCCTTCAGATTTGGCACCAATGCTGACAAGAATTTGGGTAGGGCCAATGCTGGCAATTACACCAGTGCGGATTTCACCCTGTTGAGGCAAATCAATGGTCAATGCCTCTTCTTTCAATAGACTATCCATGCTGCCGATATTGTTATTGTCGTTGTGCTCTACCTGGTCTGGTCCAGATACAGCCCCCTGCCCTGCTTGGGCTTCATTCGATTCCATCATGCGCGTGACTCCGACTTAAGAAAATTGTAGGGTGTATTATAAAAGGGATTGAATAAGTTGGCAACCCTTGCTAAAACAAAGTGTATGGCTTTTTCAAACTCAAGATTTTCACTGCAGAGCCGCTGAGAACGCAGAGAAAAGCATAAAAAATCTCTGCAAACGCTGCGTGCTCGGTGATGAAAATGGTCTAGCGCGATGTGTTGCGCAGGCTGTCAAGGAATTTTGAGAAAGCCTTAAACAAAGGGTGCACGCAAAGGTCATTGCAAAAGCACCAAATAGTGTGGGGCACGTTTGAAACGCGACTCACTGTTCCCTACAACTCTCGAATGGACGCCACAGCAAATAAAAGAATGGTTTGATTCTGCCTTTTGACCGCTTTTCTACTCGCCAATAATTTTGACCAACACGCGCTTTCGGCGACGGCCATCGAATTCCCCATAGAAGATTTGCTCCCACGGGCCAAAATCGAGACGTCCCTGGGTGACTGCAACGACAACCTCGCGCCCCATGACCTGACGTTTTAAGTGAGCATCCGCGTTGTCCTCGCCGGTGCGATTGTGCAGGTACTGCCCAATTGGTTCATGCGGCGCCAGTTCCTCCAACCAGCGTTCGTAGTCGGCATGCAGGCCAGATTCGTCATCATTAATGAAGACCGAGGCAGTGATATGCATGGCATTAACCAGGCACAGCCCTTCCCGAATGCCGCTTTCCCGCAGGCAATCCTCAACTTGCGGCGTGATATTGACAAAGGCACGTCGGCTGGGAATATTGAACCAGAGTTCTTTGCGGTAAGCCTTCATTATAAACTGTACTCCTTCCAATTTCGCAACAGTTGGGAAACTAATGGATTGTCAGGTTGATAAAATCGAACATAATAAGCCCGGCCTGGCTATTCTTGAGCACCCAACTGCACCAGCATTTGCTCTGCCTGTTCACGCAAGGCTGGATCCAGGGGCAAGGTCAGGCTGGTCTGCAAATCAGCAATGGCCTCCTGGCGCTGGTCTTTGAGCCCATAAACCAGACCGCGATAATAGTAGGCTTGCCCCAGGGTTGCATCCAATTCGATTGCCTGGGTCAAATCTTGAAGCGCCAGATCATATTTTTCTAACCGGATATAAGTCAGCCCGCGCGCCAGGAACGGTAAAGCCACATCAGGTCTCAAGCGAATGCTCTCGCCAAAATCGGCCAGGGCAGCCTCCAACTGACCAGATTCGTATTTCACCAGACCACGAGTGTAGTAAATATTGAAATTTTCAGGTTCCAATTCCAGCGCTTTGGCAAAATCAGCATCAGAAAGTTCATATTGTTTTAAGGCGCCGTAACTACGCCCGCGATTAATATAGGCCAGAACATATCGGGGATCAATTTCCAATGCGGCCGAGAAATCGGCCAGGGCTTTTTCAACTTCTCCCAACTGAAAGTAAGCGTTGCCGCGATTATTGAAAACAGCAGGACTGTTCGGCGACAGGCTGAGAGCCTGAGAATAATCCTGGATGGACCGCTCAAATTGACCGAGGCGATCATAAATGACACCCCGGTTAAAATAGGCCTGCGAGTCTTGCGGGGAAAGCAGGATGTAACGGCTGAAATCTTCGATGGCGGCCTGGTTTTCATTTTTAGAGGCAAAGATGGAACCTCGATAAAAATAACTGATGGGATTCTGAGGAGCCAATTCAATGGCTCGATTCAGGTCCTCCAGGCTCTCGTCATATTTTTGTCTGGAAAAATTGATCAGGGCGCGGCCTTGGTAAGCCTCAGCAAATCTTGGTTCAATTTCGATTGCTTTTGAAAAATCGGCCAGGGCGGAATTATCATCCTTATTTTGCAGGTAAGCGCGTCCACGATAGTAATAGGGCAAAGCACTATTAGGCTGAAGCCGAATGGTTTCAGTATAATCGGCAATGGCCTGATCAATTTTGCCCATCTTTAAATAAACGCCAGCGCGGTTATAAAAAATCGAAGCGTTTCCAGGAGCCAACTTAATGGAATAGTCATAATCAGCAATGGACAATTCATATTCCTGTAAAGCATCATAGACAAGGGCGCGTCCTAAAATGGCGATTAAATTTTCGGGTTGTGTTTCGATAACGTGGTTGTAATCGTTGAGAGCCATTTCGTTCTTGCCCAGGCTCGCATAAACCGAGGCGCGGGCAAGATAAGCCGGGGTAAATGTCGGGTCAAGGGCCAGAACCGAGGAAAAGTCAGCGGCAGCGCGCTCATAATCATTTTTGGCCGCGTAGGCCTGTCCGCGTCCGTAATAGGCCAGAATGGATTGTGGATCGGCATTCAATGCCTGGTTGTAGGCGGCAATTGCGCGGTCGAAATCATTCTGCATCAAGTAATCCCCTCCCTGCTTGACAAAGTCGTTTTCGACACTTTGTAAAGGTGCAACGGTCGCTGTTGGAGAGGAGTTCAGATTATTCCCACAACCGATCAGGAAAACAACAAGTAAAATCCAGAGACCCAAGACCCGCCTTTTTTTTATCGCAAATTTCATTTCCAATTCCAATCTCCTGCAGTGCTTTTTTTTAACGCTTACAGATAATCCGGGTTGCTTGCAAAATTGAGTAGATATCCGGATAACCAGCAACCTGATCGCCCGGTAAAAAAGTAAACCGTCAGGCAAAACAGGTTAAAAGTAGGAGGCCACAAACCACAGAACACCAGGATGTGCCAAATGCCGATTAAACTCTATCATAATCGGATATTTTGAGCAAGCCCGTTCTATCGAAGAAGCCTTTCTCAATGTCCAAGAGTTCAACCACAAGGCACCGAACATAGATGGCGCGCACTCCACAGGATATTTTCGTTTTTTAGTGCAACCAAGGTGATAGGGAAACAACTTGGGCTGCCCCAATCTTCGGGAACAGCCACAAGTTGTTTCCCTTGCAAAACAGACTCACACAACCCAAGGAAACGTGATTTCAGGGAGTTACCAAAACATAGATACCCGTTTGGGAAACCACCGCCACTTGCCGGTAAATCAATTTGCCATCCAGCCAGTCCACTGTCCGGTAGGAAACAACTTCCACCCAGGCACCCTGACCATTATTAGCCGTCTCATCCCAATAAAGGATGCGGAACTCGTGAGCAAGCATCTCTTCAGGTATCACGAAGGACACAATCACCAGACCGGGCAGGTAGGTTAACTTCCGGGTACCATGCCATGCCTGTAATTTCATCCCGGCCACAAAGTTAGTACCCGATGGCAAGGAACCTGGCAGATCGCCAAGCAACATCTCGGTCAGGCTGACCCTCAAGCCGTTGAAGTTGGAGTAAAAGCCTGCCTGGTGTCCATCTGGAAGCCGTACAAAGATCGCACTGCACGCCGGGCAATTGAGGTCAATTTCCTGGCCACTCAGTACCGGCACAATCAGGATGATCGGTAGGATACGCTTTTGGAAGACCTTAGGCGGGTTAGGCGGCGGTGGGAATGCACGCGTAATCCATTCAATGCTGCTTAAGCCGCCAGGTACATTTGTAGCGATTCCACTAATAGGGTCGTAGTCAATCGGTCCACTGTAGTTGAAGTAGACGAGGGTATCGAACCCGCCCTGACCGTTGATCACGTTCACCTGGGCGCCGTTGTTCAGCGTAAAGATGTCATCGCCATCGCCGCCTGCCAGGTCAAGCGTAGTCAGGCCGTTGATGTCGAACAGGTCTTTGCCGCTGCCGCCCAAGAGGCTTTCGAAGGACGAGAAGGAGAGCGTCGAGTTTCCGACACGATAGGTATTGGTCGGACCAATGCTCCAGGTGGCATCCGCATCCATGCCCACCAACACATCCGGATCGACCGGATCACTGCTGCCGATCAGGTTGTTGATATGTGTGAAGAGACCGATCAGCGTCGGGGACAGGCTGGCATCGAAACCGATGAAGCCATCGGCGTCGCTGTAGCCGGCAATCGAGATGCGGCGGGCAACCTGGATAGCCGAGAAGTCAATCGTGTCGCTGCCCGTGCCGCCTTCGATATTGCCTGTCAGCATTCCATCGCTGGCGAAGACGAAGGAGTCATTGCCGGCGCCGCCATTTAGGGTTTCGATGGCCGAGAAGGTCAGGGTATTGCCGTTGGTGTAAGTGTTGGTGGCGCCGAAGTTCCAGGCATTGGGCGTATCGAAGACATTCAACACATCGCTGCCCGTACCACCCACCAGGGTATTCATGTTCTGGAAGACGCCGGTGAAGGAGGCCGCCGTGATGTCGAAGCCATCCACCGCGCCGAGGGCCGCCAGGGTCAGGTTCTGGGCCGCGCCGAGGGCCGCAAAGGTCAGCGTGTCGTTGGCGTTACCGCCCACCAGGGTCTCGAAGCCGGTCAGGCTGAGGCTGTTGCCGCTGGTGTAGTTCAGGTTTGTCCCACCAGTCACCGCCCAGGTGGAGGGCGCATTCAAACCGTTGAAGATGTCGTTCGCATTACCGCCAACCAGCGCATTGATGTTGGTGAAGCCATTGACGCCATCCGCCGTGCCGGTGAAGCCATCGGTTGCGCCGAGGCCGGTGACGGTGACGGTGCGTGCGCTGGTGTTGCCGGCGTAGGAGAGCGTGTCGCTGCCCGCGCCGCCGTCAATCGTCCCGGCAAAGGAGGCGCCTTCGGCCACCAGGAACGTGTCCGCTGCGGTTCCGCCAACCAGGCTCTCGAAATTGCTGAAGGTCAGGGTCCGGCCGCTGGCAGCCACGCTGGTGATAGCGTCAAGCGTCCAGGTGTTGGCCAGGTTCGCGCCGGTCAGGGTGTCGGTGGAGGCAGTTGACCCAACCAGGTTGTCAATGTTGCTGAAGCCGCCGACGATGTCTGCCGTGGTCCCGTTGAAGCCGTCTGTCGCACCGGCCGCGGTCAAGGTCACATTGCGGGCGGTGGTGTAGCCGGAGAAGTCGAGCGTATCCACGCCGCCCTGGCCGTTGATCGAACCGGCATAGGTGAAGCCATCGGGGAAGACGTAGGTGAAGCCATCGGGGAAGACGAAGGTATCTGCCAGCGCGCCGCCCCGCAGGATTTCGAACCCAGAGAAGGTCAGGGTGCGTCCGCCGCTGGTGTAGGTGTGGAAGCCGCTCAGGTCGAACAGCCAGTCAGCCACCAGGTCTGCGCCGGTCAGGCTGTCATTGACTGCCGCGCCAGCGACCAGGTAGTCCACGTTATCGAAGTTGATTCCGTTGACATTGCCCTGGAAGCCGATCAGGGTGCCCAAACCGGTGAGGGTAACGTTCTTGGTGCTGGCGTCATCGAGATGGAAGGTGGCAACGCCGCTGCCGCCAACAAAGTTCTCGACGTTGCCGCCCGAGGTCATGGTGTTGACGCCGTCGGTGACGGTGATGCCCACGCCAAAGGTTACGTCCAGGTCGGCTGTGGTGGCAGAGAAGTCAACCGTATCGTTGCCGCCGCCGGCCAGTTCGATGACCGTGTCATTGCCCCAACTGTTGGGGTTGGCCGCATCGCCGAAGAGATAGGTGTCATCGCCCGCGCCGCCGGTCAGGATATCGTCGCCAAGTCCGCCGTTCAGAATATTGGCATTGCCGTCGCCGGTCAGGGTGTCGTTGGCCGAGCCGCCGATGACGTTTTCGATGCGGATGACGCCGCCTGTGCCGGTGGCTGTGCCGGTTGCCAGGTTGACGTTGACGCTGGTAGTGTAGGCCGTGTAATCGAGTGTATCGGAACCGGCGCCGCCATCGAGAGTGCCGCTGATGGTCGCCCCGTCGGCGAAGACAAACCGGTCTGCGCCGCCCAGGCCGATGAGGGACTGGAAGGAGGCAAAGGTCAGGGTGTTGGTGCTGGTGTACGCGCCGCTGTCCGCGCCGGTCAGGTTCCAGACGCCGTCCGCAGCCAGGCCGGTCAGGGTATCGTTGGCTGAGCCGCCCAGCAGGTTATCAATATTGGTGAAGCCGCCAATAATCGGCGCAACCGAACCGACAAAGCCGCTCAGGCTGGCGCTGGTGAGGGCGAAATTCAACGCCGTTGTGTAGGCCGAGAAGTCAAGTGTATCCGTTCCGCCTTGTCCGTCAATGGCCGTGGCCACACCGTTGAAGGCAACGCCATCGGCAAAGACGAAGGTGTCCGCGCCCTGGCCGCCAATCAGGCGTTCAATGTTCCCGGCGCTGTAGGTCAGCAGGTTCACGCCGTCCGTGACGGTATTGCTGCCAATCGTAAAGGTCAGATTGACCGCAGCGGGCGAGAAGTCCACCGTATCGGTACCGCCGGCAGGATTCTCTACGATGACATCGTTCAGACCCCAGTTGTCTCCGAAGACAAAGCGGTCGTTGCCTGCGTTGCCGAGCAGCATGTCACTGCCGCCGTTGCCGGTGATGACGTTGTCGTCGCTGTTGCCAATCAGGATATCGTCTGCGCTGCCGCCAAGGACGTTCTGAACATTGAGAACACCTGCCGTGCCGGTGGCAAAGAAGGCGGGGACGCCAAGGGTTGCCACCGAAGAGAGATTGACACGCACCGGCGTGGTGTAGGCCGTGTAGTCAATGGTGTTGCCGCTACCGCCCTGCCCGTCCACGTTGCCCGTGATGGAAGCGCCATCGTTGAAGATGAAGTAGTCGGTTCCGCCGCCGCCGAGCAGGGTGACAACATTGCCGGCGCCCGTGACTGTGAAGGTGTCGGGCTGCGAACCGCCATACAGGTTCTCAAAGTCCGCGAAGGTGGCCAACCGGCCAGAAGCGGTGATGGAATTCACTGTTCCAATCTGCCAGTCGGCCGTCAGGTCTGGACCGTAGAAGCGGTCATTGACAGCCGGAGAGCCGACGAAATGATCAAATTCGGCAAAGCCGCCTGTCACAACAGCCGTTGTCCCGCTGAAGCCATCCACACCGAGAATGCCGGTCAGCGTCACCGTGCGGAGGGTCGTAAAGGCGGAAAGGTCAAGCGTATCGGTCCCCAATCCACCTGCCAGCTGGAATTGTTATCACCGCCCAGACAATTTGGATAGCCTACGTCAATCGCTGGCCGATTGAGCCCGGCATGCGCTTCCGCAAAGAGACCCTGGGCTGGACCTTGCCACGCTTCCACTCCGCCGAGACAGGCGATACCTGGACATACCTGGTAGCGCTGGCGCATTGGATGCTCTTCCTGGCGCGTCCGATCGTCAAGGACTCTCCTTTGCCTTGGCAGAAGGCGCAAAGCAGCCTGACCCCGCAGCGGGTGCGCCAGAGCA